>JAESGK010000009.1_pt1 | contig 639263 bp, 524 predicted proteins | sample 9269681 | NCBI WGS metagenome assembly JAESGK01 (sample SAMN14515347, study PRJNA621673) | algae metagenome | isolation source: Timaviella obliquedivisa GSE-PSE-MK23-08B and co-occurring heterotrophs from... | place: USA: Grand Staircase Escalante National Monument, Utah | collected 2006-08-15
GGCCGGGCCGCCCTCCACCGTCGACACCTGACGTTTGGCCTCGGTCACCCAGGCGTTGCCCGGTCCGAACAGTTTGTCGCAGGCGGGCATGGTTTCGGTGCCGATGGCCATCGCGGCGATGGCCTGCGCGCCGCCGAGTTTGAACACGCGGCGCACGCCGCACTGGCGCGCGGCGAACAGCACGGTGGGATCGGCGGTGCCATCGGTGCGCGGCGGCGTGCACACGATCACTTCATCGCAGCCGGCGATGCGCGCCGGCACGCCCAGCATCAGCATCGTCGAAGGCAGCGGCGCGCTGCCCGCGGGAATGTACAGGCCGACGCGCGCGATGGGCCGCACGATCCGCCGGCAGCGAACGCCTTCTGCCGTATCGACGGCGTACTCATGCATGCCGCTGTCGAGGTGGAAGGCTTCGATGCGACCCGCGGCATCGATGATCGCCTCTTTCAGCGATGGATCCAGCGACGCCTCGGCGGCCTCGAATTCCTCGTCCGACACTTCGAACGTTTCGAGCACCGCGTGATCGAGCAGCCGGGTGAATTTGCGCAGCGCCGCATCGCCGTCGGCGCGCACGCGGGCGATGATCTTGCCCACGCCCAGACGCACGGCCGCGGCGGAATCCTGGGTCGGCCGGCGCAGTGCGGCGCGCTGCGCCGCTTCGTCCAGCGTCGACCACGTGAGCAGGTTCAGATCGATCCGGTTCGCGAGCGACGAGCTCACCAGCGGCGCGCCGGTGAACGATGCGTTGGTCGGCGAAGGGTTCATCGATGTACTCATGCCAGCATCCTCTCCACGGGCAACACCATCAGGCCGCGCGCACCGGCGCGTTTGAGATCTTCCAGTCGCTGCCAGGTCATCGCGCCGTGGCACAGCGCCTGCAGCGCGACATCGCCGGTGCCATTGCCGTCGGCATCGGTGCCGCCGCCGTCCAGCGACATCACCGTCGGCGGCTCGGCGTCGGGCAACAACTGCATCAGCTGCGACAGCACCGCGCGCGGCGCCTGGAACAGCAACAGCTTGCTGTCGCGGATCTTCATCACTCCGTCGAGGCGGCGCAACAGCAGATCGGCGATACCGGCACGCACGTCGCTGAAACCGTCGGCCGGCCCGGCCAGCACCGCTTCGCTGTCGAGCACGATTTCCACCGGCTTCAGTCCGTTGGCGACTAGGGTCGCGCCGCTGGACACCAGATCGCAGACCAGATCGGCCTGGCCAAGACGCGGCGCGATCTCGACCGAGCCCGACATCGTCACCACATCGGCGGGAATCCCGCGCTCGGACAGCCAGCGCGACAGCAGCGCCGGATAGCTGGTGGCGATGCGTTTGCCCGGAAGTTGGGTCTGCGGGTCCCACGTCCACTCGTTGGGAATGCCGAACATCAGCCTGCAACGGCCGAAGCCGAGCGCGCGCCATTCGCTGAAGGCCGGCGGCGCGCCGCGCGTCTCGCGTTCGTAGGCCTGCTCGTTCAGCACATTGCGACCGACCATGCCCAGGTCGCACACGCCGTCGGCGATCAGGCCGGGGATGTCGTCGTCGCGCACCAGCAGCAGGTCCACCGGCAGCGATTCGCCGTAGTAGAACAGCTTGTCGCGACTCTCCTGCCAGCTCAGCCCGGCGGCGGCGAGCAGCGCGAGCGCGGGCTCGCTGAGCCGGCCGCTCTTCTGGATGGCGATACGCAGGCGATCGCGCTCGGTGGCGGGGGAAGTACGTTGCATGTTTGGAATCCTCAGGCGCGGCGACCGGCTGGTCGCTGCTGGTGTTCGATGGCTAGGCCGTAACCGCCGGCGCCGTGTTCGAGCGCACGGGCGACGCGGCCGATGGTGGTCACGCTGACCAGCGTGCGGTCGTGGATTTCTCGATACGGCACGCCCTCGATAAGCAAAGGCACCACTTTCCAGCGGTCGGCCATGGCTTCGAGTTCGGCCGGCGTGCACAGATCGACCAGGAACGCACGGACATCCCCCGGCACCGACAACCCGGCCAGCGCGAGCGCCAAGGCGTCGAGATCGGCCTCGGCATCGCGTTTGGGGACGGGCTGGGGGCGGTGTTTCATGGTTGTGCGCGTCGAATCAACGTAATAGCGTGTTAATACATTAAAGGTCGACAACAAGGGTGTCAACCCGGCCCCACCCAAACCCCGGCTTTTGCAGAAGCGTCGGAAGCCTTGCTCTTGTGGGAGCGGCGTGAGCCGCGAAGCCCGCGACATCGAAACAATGACCTTATCTGCGGTAGCTACGCAGGATCGGCGCTTTGGATTGCGCTAGTCGCGGGTGTTGCGGGGTCGCGGGCTTCGCGCCTTGACCAACGGTTCGATTGTCGAAAGCCACAGCTCCCACAGGATCGACCAAAACCTTGGCTCTTGTAGGAGCGGCGGGAGCCGCGAAGCCCGCGACATCGAAACAATGACCTTATCTGCGATCGTTTCGCACGATCGGCGCCTCGGATTGCGCTAGTCGCGGGTGTTGCGGGATCGCGGGTTTCGCGCCTTGACCAACCGTTCGGTTGTTGAAAGCCGGCGCTCCTACAAAAGCCGCTGCAAACGTCGCGACCTGCGTGGTTCGCGAGGCCGCGGAGGACCGCGGCTCACCCCGCCTGACGCGCCGCCGCCAGCACCGCACCGTCCCGCACCACCGCCAGCGCGGCGGCGAGATCGACATCCATCGCGCGGTCGCGGGCCAGGAACGGCACGCGCTCGCGAATGGCGGCATGCGCCGCGGCCACGGCCTTGCCAGGGTGAAAGGGTTCGGCCGCGGATAGTTCGACGCGCAGCGCTTCGACTTCGGCCAGGAAATCCGCATGGCTTTCGTCGGTGGACTGCGGGCCGCCCTGCACTTTCGCCGCAAGCTCCACGGCATCGGCGCGATCGGCCAGATCCCGCGCGGCGTTGATCATGTCGCGGCGCAGGTCCAGCGCCTGCGCGGCGGTCATCAGCTCCAGCGCCAGCACCTTGCCGAGGTCGTCGACCATCGACAGCACGTGCCGGGCTTCGTTGGCGCCCATCGACACGTGATCCTCGGCGTTCGCGCTGGTCGGGATCGAGTAGACGGACGCCGGATGCGCGCGGCTGGCCAGATCGTTGACGATCGCCGCGGCGGTGTACTGCACGATCATGAAGCCGGATTCGGTGGCGTCTTCATTGCCGATCAGGAACGGCGGCAGGCCGTCGCTGGTCGCCGGATCGACCAGCTTGTTGAGCCGGCGCTCGCTGATCGACGCCAGCACCGGGATCGATGCCTTGACGTAACTCATCGCCAGCGCCAGCGGCATGCCGTGGAAATGACCGGCGGAGATCACCTGCTGCTCGACGTGCTCGGCGCGCGCATCCGGGAACACCAGCGGATTGTCGGTGACCGCGTTCAATTCGATCTCGAACACGCGCTTGGCCTGCGCCGCCGCGTCGCGCACCGCGCCGTGCACCTGCGGGGTGCAGCGCAGCGAATAGCTGTCCTGCGGCTGATGCTTCTTGCCGCCGCGGAACGGTTTGAAGCGCTTGTAGAACTTTTCGCGGCCGTGGCGCTGGTCGGTTGGCACCCAGTCCCAGCCGATATCGAAGCTCAGCGCCTGCGATTCGGCGGTGTCCCAGCTCTTCGGCAGCCACGGACGGAATTTCGGCACCAGGTGATACGCGATGTCGGCGAGCGTCGATCCCGTGAGCAACCCGCGCAGATTCGCCGCGACTTCGACCTGGCCCGGATGCGGACGCAGGGCATGCACTTCTTCGGCGAACGCACCGAGGCGACCGGCGAACGCATCGATGGTCATCGCCGCAGCCAGATCGGCGGTGTCCAGCAGTTCGTCCAGACGATGCAGCGCGAGCACGCCGGTGGCGAGCATCTGTGCGGTGCCGTTGTTCAGCGCCAGGCCTTCCTTGTACGACAGCGTCACCGGCGCGAGGCTGGCGCGCTTCAGCGCTTCCGCACCGTGCATGCGCTCGCCTTCGTAGAACGCTTCGCCGCCGCCCAGCAGCACGATGGCCAGATGCGACAGCGGCGCAAGGTCTCCACTGGCGCCGACCGAACCCAGCTGCGGCACCACCGGCACCACGCCGGCGTTGAGCATCGCGGTGAGCGCCTGCAGGGTTTCCACGCGCACGCCGGAATGCCCGCGCAGCAGCGTGTTGATGCGGATGCACAGCATCGCGCGCACCACGTCGGCGGAGAACGGTTCGCCCACGCAGACCGCATGCGAGACGATCAGATTGTGTTGCAGCTCCTGATGCAGCGAGCGGCCGGAAGGCGTGGCGCCCGGCAGTTCATCGCGCAGGGGATGCGCGCCCAGCAGCTTGTCGGCGTTGCTGCCGAAACCTGTGGAAACGCCGTAGATGGGCTCCTCGCGGCGGACCTGTTCGGCCAGGAACGCGGCGGCGTGCGCGACGTTGCGCAGCGCGCCTTCGTCCAGCATCACCTGGGCGCCGTACGCCACTTCCACCATCCTGTCGCGGGTCAGCGAACGGCCGTCGAGGCGGATCGGTTTCATGCTTTCACCTCAGGCCGCATTGACTGAGCGTGCGGCAACGCGCGCCACTGTTCGCGTTCGACCAGCAGCGTGCGCGCGAGATCGGCTTCGGCGACTTCGAACTGTTCGCCGCGGCGCAGATCCTTCACCGCGACCGTGCCGCGCGCGACCTCGTCTTCGCCGCGGATCACCACGAAGCGGATGCCGGCGCGGTCGGCGTACTGCATCTGCTTGGCGAGCTTGCGCGGTTCGAGCTGGGTTTCCACGTTCAATCCGCCCGCGCGCAGTTTCTGCGACAGCGACAGCGCGGCGTCCAGGCCGGCGTCGTCCATCAGCGACACCAGCACATCGACCGAACTGTCGGCGGTCGCCACCAGCCCTGCTTCGCGCAGTTGCCAGAACAGCCGCGTCAGCCCGATGGAGATGCCTACGCCCGGCAGCTTCGACTTGGTGTAGTGGCTGGCAAGATTTTCATAACGGCCGCCGGAACAGATCGAACCGATTTCCGGATTCGCGTTCAGCGTGGTCTCGTAGACGATGCCGGTGTAGTAATCGAGGCCGCGCGCGATCGACAGATTCAGCGCGAAACGGTCGTCGGCGACGCCCAGCGCGCGCAGCTGGCGGAGCACTTCGCGCAGCTCGTTGCGGCCTTCCTCGAACAATCCGGTGCCCGCGCCCAGTGCGTCGAGTGCGGCCTGTGCCGCATCGTGGCCGGTGGCGCGGACGCGCGAGAACGCCAGCAGCGTATCGGCGACGTCGGGCGCGAGCGCGAAGCCTTCGCCGATCAAGGTTGCGCGCACCGCGTCTTCGCCGCGCTTGTCGAGTTTGTCGATCTCGCGCAGCACCGCGGCCTGACGCTCGCCTTCGCCGATGCCTTGGCCCTCGAAGAAGCCGCGCAGCAGCTTGCGGTGGTTGAACTGGATGGTGAATTCGCCGATCGCCAGCGCCTCGAACACCGATGCGATCACCGCCGGGATCTCGGCGTCGTGACGGGTGGACAGCGCGTCCTTGCCGATCACGTCGATATCGCACTGGTAGAACTCGCGGAACCGCCCGCGCTGCGCGCGTTCGCCGCGATACACGCGCTGCATCTGGTAGCGACGGAACGGGAACGCGAGGTCGTGTTCGTGCTCGGCGACATAGCGCGCCAGCGGCACGGTGAGATCGAATCGGAGGGCGAGTTCAGGTAAGCCATCGGCGGCTTTCTCCAACGCGCCGGTCGACTGCACGAAATACACCTGGCGCTCGGTTTCGCCGCCGGATTTGGTCAGCAACACTTCGGACAGCTCCATCACCGGCGTTTCCACCGGCAGGAAGCCGTAGCGCTCGAAGGTGCGGCGGATGGTGTCGAGCATCCGCTGGAAGGCGATCTGGTCGCGCGGCAGCAGTTCGAGGACGCCGGGCGGTGTACGCGGCTTGATCAAGGGGAACTCCGGGGCATGCAGCAGAGACGCCAAGTTTAGCGGGTGGCCGGGCGGGTGGCCGCTCCTGGGCGGGCCGGGAAGCCCCTCTCAATTCGGGCTTGCCGAAACGGGGGACGGCTCTTAGAATGACCGGCTGCAATGTCGGGGTGTAGCTCAGTCTGGTAGAGCGCTACGTTCGGGACGTAGAGGTCGCAGGTTCGAATCCTGTCTCCCCGACCAATTGCATATCCCAAGAAGCCGCCTCCTCAGGCGGCTTTTTTGTTGGGTCGAGGTGTCGGCGGTCCGTTCATCGGCCGCGCGCGCGGCTTTGGCGGCCGGGCGCCCTGTTTCGCACCATGGCGGGTTCGAATCCTGTCTCCCCGACCAATTGCTTCATTCGAAAAGCCGCCTCCTCGGGCGGCTTTTTTGTTGGGTCGAGGTGTCGGCGGTCCGTTCATCGGCCGCGCGCGCGGCTTTGGCGGCCGGGCGCCCTGTTTCGCACCATGGCGGGTTCGAATCCTGTCTCCCCGACCAATTGCATATCCCAAGAAGCCGCCTCCTCAGGCGGCTTTTTTGTTGGGTCGAGGTGTCGGCGGTCCGTTCATCGGCCGCGCGCGCGGCTTTGGCGGCCGGGCGCCCTGTTTCGCACCATGGCGGGTTCGAATCCTGTCTTCCCGACCAATTGCATATCCCAAGAAGCCGCCTCCTCGGGCGGCTTTTTTGTTGTACGCAAACGGGAAACGCTCGATGCCCGCAGCTCCTTCGACTCGTCATCCCCGCGAAGGCGGGGATCCATGCCGGGAATCGAAGAGCGATTCACGACCTGCGCTGACCGCTCGAAGGCATGGATCCCCGCCTTCGCGGGGATGACGATCCGGAGTAACTGCAGGCCGAACCTGTATGGCCGCGACTCCGCTCGTTCAGAAATAAGATGTCCGTCACATTTTGGCTCGATTCTTGTATGGGGCTACTCGGGCTCCACCGCCCTCCCCCTCCACGGCCGCGCTTCGCTGGCGGCCAAGATCGGCCAAAGATAATGATGGTGATACATGTTGTTTAGCGTTTCAGTGCGGGCCCTGACCCTCGGCGTCGCACTGACGTCATTGTCGACCTACCCCCAATGCTCGACGGCCAGCGACGCCCGGCGTCCGGATCAGTCGGACATTGCCCGGATCAAACAGCTGCGCGATGAACAGGCATGGCTGCCTGCTTTGGAAACGATCGAATCGCTCGCGGCACGGTTCCCGGACGACGACGATCTGTACATCTTGCGAGTGCATACCCTCGGCGAGATCGGTGCGCGGCAGAAGGCCTGGCAGTTGTATCGGGCCCGGCCGCAGTTGTTCTCGGCGGACGAGGCACAGCGGATCGAGCTGGACAGACTGGCCGCCGAAATCGGCAACAGCATGGTCTACGCCGGAACGCCCGAAGCGCGCCGTTCTGCAGGATTCGCGGCGGAACAGGCCGTACAGGACTATCTGCAGCGCAGCGGCACCGCCACGGTTCCGCTGCGGTTGCGTTACGACCGGATGCTGCTGCTGAACGAATTGAAGCGGCATGAGGACGTGGTCGCCGAATACGAACGCGCGCGCGCCGAGGGACTGGCGGTGCCGGCCTATGTCGCCGCTGCGGTCGGCGATTCTCTGCTGGCGTTACGCCGTCCCGAGGACGCATTCGAAGCGATGCAGATCGCCACCACTGCGGATCCGAAAAACGCCAACTGGGGCATCCAACAGGCCTACGCGCTGTCGGAAGCCGAGCGCTTCGGGCCGGCGCTCGACGTATTGGACAGACACGTCGCCGCTAACGAAGCGTGGCTGTGGGCCCCCGGCGCGCGCCAGAGCCATTCGAACTGGAAGCGTTACGACGCTGAAACCAACCGCGCACTGATGGCGTCGTACGCTGAAGATCTGCCCGGCGCGCAGGCTGCGCTGGAGCCGTTGCTGGGCATCGCACCGAAAAACAGCGGGCTGAATGCGGCATTGGGCATGCTGTATGCCCGACGCGGGTGGCCCGAACGCGGGTTACGCCACCAGCGGATCGCCACGACGCTGGATCCCGACAACGTGTCAGCGATGATCGGCCAGAGCGAAAGCCTGATGCAGTTGCAGCGCGACGACCTGGCCGCGCCGATCGTCGCCGAACTGGGCCGCCGCTATCCCGACGCCACGCAGGTGCAGCGCCTGCAGCGCGACTGGGAACGTCATCGCGGCTGGCGCTGGCGCGTCGAGACCGCCGCCTCGGAGAGCCGCGGCACCGGCATCAACTCGCCGCAAGGCGCCGAGGACGCGCATCACGCGTTCGGGATCGAAAGCCCGCTGATCGACGACCGTTGGCGCATCGTCGCCGGCGGCGACGACAGGTCGGCAGAATTCGGCGGCCGCACCGTGCGCGACCGCCGCGGCTGGGCCGGCGTGGACTACGCTTTCGATCGACTGGGCTGGCGACTGGTCGCCAACCGCAGCGTCGACGCGCTGGACAGCACCGGGCTGTCGTTCGATCTGCAGTGGCGCTTCAGCGACACGCTCGACGGCGGCCTCGTCGCGCGTCATCACGATCCCGAGGCCTCGCTGCAGGCGCGCGCATCGGGCATCCAGGCCGATACCTTCGGCGTCTCGCTCGCCTGGCATCGCGACGAGCGCACCGGCGTCTCCGCAGCGCTGCAGCAGAGCCGCTACGACGATGGCAACCGCCGCGATGCGGTGTCGCTGCGCCACGATCAGCGCCTGCTCACCCGCCCACACTTTTTTTTGACGGGCACGGCCGGCGCTTATGCCAGCCGCGGCTCGCGCGACGACGCGCCGTATTTCAATCCGCGACGCGATGCCTCGTTCGAATACACGCTCAAGGCCGATCACCTCGCGTGGCGGCGATACGAACGCCACTTCCGCCACCGGCTCGCGGTCACGGTCGGCCAATACCGTCAGGACGGTTTCGATGGCGCATGGATCGCGTCTGCGCAATACGAACACGAATGGCGCTTTGCGCCCGGCCGCGTGCTGACCTACGGCGCGCGCTGGGGCAAACCTGTCTACGACGGCAATCGCGAAGAACACCTGGGCGTGTACGCCGGTTTTTCGTGGGGAGAATGACATGACATCCACAACACTCACCCGATGCTTCGCATCGATGTTGTTCGCGCTGCTCGCGTTCGCACCGCAGCGCGCGCAGGCGGACAGCGGCGACCTGTTGGTCATCAGCTATCACGACATCCGCGACGACGTCGCGCCCAAAGGCGACGCGGACCGCTACGCGATCAGCACCCGGAATTTCGTCGCCCAGATCGACTGGCTGATCGCATCGGGCTATCGACCGGTGTCGCTGGACCAGGTGGCGCGAGCGTCGCGCGGCGAGCAGCCGTTGCCGGAAAAGGCGGTGCTGCTGACCTTCGACGACGGCCTGCGCAGCGTCTATACCCATGCGTTTCCGGTACTGCGCGCGTACCGCATCCCGGCGGTGGCCGCAATCGTCACCGACTGGATCGAGATGCCCGCGGAGACCCGCATCCCGTACGGCGTGCGCGACTTTACACGCGACGACTTCATGACCTGGGCGCAGTTGCGCGAGATGCAGGACTCGGGACTGGTGGAAATCGCATCGCACAGCGCCGATCTGCACAGGGGCGTGCCCGGCAATCCACAGGGCAACACCATGCCTGCGGCCACCACGCGTCTTTACGACGCCGCCAGCGGCCGCTACGAAAGCGAAAACCAGTACCTCGCGCGCATCGATGCCGACCTGCGTCGCAGCCGCGACGACATCGCGCGTCATCTCGGTCGCGCGCCGCGCGCGCTGGTGTGGCCGTACGCGGCGAACAACCCGCGCATCAACGCCATCGCCGATGCCCTGGGCATGCCGATCACCTTCGATCTGGAAGGCCGCAATGCGCGCATCGGCGCCGATCTGCACGGCCTGGGACGACTGCTGATGGTCGACAACCCGGCGGCCGGGGAACTGGCCTACGAACTGCGCCACGACCCCAAGCGCAACGGCATGCGCGCGCTGCAGATCGATCTGGACAGCGTTTACGACGCAGACCCGCAGCAGCAGGCGCGCAATCTCGACGTGCTGATCGAACGCGTCAAACGGATCGGCCCGAGTCATGTCTTCCTGCAGGCCTTCGCCGATCCGGACGGCAACGGATCCGCCGATGCGCTGTACTTCCCGAACCGGCATCTGCCGATGCGCGCCGACCTGTACAGCCGCGTGGCCTGGCAATTACGGACCCGCGCCGAAGTGCAGGTCTATGCCTGGCTGCCGGTGCTGGGCTTCGAATTGCCGGATGCGCAAGCACGGGAAACGCTCGCGATCCGCACTACGTCGCCGGAAATCCATCGGCTCGATTTCACCAGACCGGAAGTGGGCCGCATCATCGGCGATATCTACGAAGACCTGGGCGCCGCCGGCCATTTCGAGGGTTTGCTCTTCCACGACGACGCTTTCCTGCGCGACGATGAACTGCCCTCGCTCGCACCGACCGCTCTCGCCCCGGCCGCTGCCGCCGAGCGCACCGAGGCGCTGATCGGATTCACCCTGACGCTGAAGGCCGCCGCGCAACAGTGGCGACCGAAACTGAAGACCGCACGCAATCTGTACGCGCGCACGGTGCTGGAACCCGAGAGCGAAGCGTGGTTCGCGCAGCGGCTGGATCGCTTCAACCACGCCTACGATTACACCGCGATCATGGCCATGCCGTGGATGGAGCGCAGTGCGCACCCGGAACGCTGGATGCGCGAACTCACAGCAGCCGTCGCCAGGGTCGATCCGCGCTTCGAACAGAGCCTGTTCGAACTGCAGACCGTGGACTGGCGCGACAACACGCGCATCCCGGGCAAGGTCTTGCTGGAGCAGGTGCGCACGCTGCAGGCGGCCGGGGTACGGCATCTTGCCTGGTATCCCGACGATTTCATCGCCGATCACCCGCAGTGGCAAGACGCGCGCGCGGCGATGTCAGCGCGCGACTTCCCCTACGTGCAGCGGTGACCCATGAACGCATTCGTCTCCTTCCTGTTCCAGTTCACGTTCTTCTATCCGCTGGTCATGTCGCTGCTGTGGATCGCCGGCGGCCTGAACTATTACCTGCGCCGCGAGCGCGGCGGCCGCACGCGCACCGATCCGCCCGAACTGGCGTCCCAGCCCTTCGTTTCGATCCTGATTCCCTGCCATAACGAGGGCGATCAGGTGGACGAGACCATCGCGGCCGCGCTGGCGCAGCGCTACCCGGACTTCGAGATCATCGCCATCAACGACGGCAGCCGCGACGACACCGCGGAACGCCTCGATGCGCTTGCGGCCAGGCACGAACGGCTGCGCGTGATCCATCTCGACCGCAATCTGGGCAAGGCCAACGCCATGCGCATGGGCGCGCTGGCCGCGCAGAGCGAGTACCTGGTGTGCATCGATGGCGACGCGCTGCTCGACGAATACGCGACGCACTGGATGCTCTGGCACCTGCTCAACGGCCCGCGCGTGGGCGCGGTCACCGGCAATCCGCGCATCCGCAACCGCTCCACCCTGCTGGGCAAGCTGCAGGTGGGCGAGTTCTCGTCGATCATCGGCATGATCAAGCGCGCGCAGCGCGTGTACGGCCGGATCTTCACCGTCTCCGGCGTGATCTGCGCGTTCCGGCGCAGCGCGCTGCACCGCATCGGCTACTGGTCCGACGACATGATCACCGAAGACATCGACATCAGCTGGCGGCTGCAGATGGACCACTGGGACATCCGCTACGAACCGAACGCGCTGTGTTTCATCCTGATGCCGGAAACCCTCAAGGGCCTGTGGGCGCAGCGGCTGCGCTGGGCCTGCGGCGGCGTGGAAGTCATGCTGCGCCACGCGAGCTCGCTGCTGTCGTGGCGCAGGCGCCGGATGTGGCTGGTGCTGGTGGAATACATGCTCAGCGTGTTCTGGGCCTACACGATGCTGTTCGTCATCGTGCTGTGGACGATCGGCCTGTTCGTCGCGCTGCCCGCGCAGCTCCACGTGGACAGCATCTTCCCGGGCTGGCACGGCGTGGTGCTGGGACTGGTGTGCCTGCTGCAGTTCGCGGTCAGCATGGTGATCGACCGCCGTTACGAAACCCGGATCGGCCGCAACTACTACTGGATGATCTGGTATCCGCTCGCGTACTGGATGCTGAGCCTGTTCACCACGCTTGTGGCCGTCCCCAAAACCTTGACCAAAGGGCGGCGCCAGCGCGCCGTCTGGGTCAGCCCCGACCGAGGTGTGCGATGAAATTCGATTCCAGCCAGCTCCAATCCCCACTGATCGACAACAGCGACAAACTTCCCACGGCGCATCACGTCTTCTGGGGCGGCGTCACCGGCGTGTTCTGGCTGCTGTATCTCTACCTGTGGCTGCCGCTCATCACCCTCGCGATGTGGCTGTTGGGGGTCAACAACACGCTGGTGGAACTCTATATCCCCGAAGGCAGGGTCGATGCCTACCTGTTGGTGGCGTTGCCGCTGATCGCGCTGGCCTGCGCGGTGGTATTGTCCACATGGGCCGAATACAACCGGCAGCGTTTCCAAGGCATGGATCGCCGCACTGCGGTCGAACCGGTGGGCATCGAGACGATCGCACTGGGCCTCGGCGCCAGCAGTGCGGTCGCCGCCGCCATGCGCGCCGGCAAGCACATGACGCTGACCATGAGCGACGACGCCATCCCCACCGCGGTGCGTGAACACGCGGCAGGCACGATCCGCGACATGCGCGCGCCGGGACAGCGAAGCGCTGCGAGCGCGGAAAAAATCATCATCGAAACGTAGTGAACGGCGACGCGGGCCGTGGAATCGCCGCGCACCCTAACGCACGGGATCGCGCGTGAGGTTGCGCGTCTGCCCAGCCCCGCGCACCACGAAACGTTCGATGGTCAGCGATTCCGCACCCATCGGTCCGTAAGCGTGCAGGCGCGTGGTGGAAATGCCGATCTCGGCGCCCAGGCCGAGTTCGCCGCCGTCCGAAAACCGCGACGACGCGTTGACCATCACCACTGCGCTGCGCAAGGCGTGAACGAAACGCGCGGCCGCGGCTTCGTCGCGGGTGGCGATGACTTCGGTGTGATCGGAGCCGTGGCGACGGATGTGGGCGATGGCCTCGTCCAACGAATCGACCACGCGCACCGCGAGGATCAGATCGAGGAATTCGGCGTCCCAGTCGTCGTCGCTCGCGGGCTTTGCATCGGCGATCAGCACGCAGGTGCGTTGATCACCGCGCAGCTCGACGCCGCGTGCGCGCAGCATCGCCGCAGCGCGCGGCAGGAATTCCGCTGCCATATCGGCATGCACCACCAGCGTTTCCAGTGCGTTGCAGGCGCTGGGCCGCGCGACCTTGCCGTCAAGCAACAGATCCAGCGCGAGATCGACATCGGCAGCGGCATCCACGTACAGATGGCACACGCCCTTGTAGTGCTTGATCACCGGCACCCGCGCGTGCTCGGCGACGAAGCGGATCAGGCCTTCGCCGCCGCGCGGGATCGCCAGATCGATGATGTCGTTGAGCTGCAGCAGTTCGACCATCGCCTCTCGACGCAGATCGCCGATCAAGGTCAGCGCGGCGGCAGGTACGCCGGCATCGACCAGCGCCCGCTGCAGCGACGCGGCGATGGCGGTGTTGCTGCGGATCGCTTCCGAGCCGCCGCGCAGGATCACGCCGTTGCCGGCCTTCAGGCACAGCGCCGCAGCGTCGGCGGTGACGTTCGGTCGCGCCTCGTAAATCATGACGATCACGCCGAGCGGCACTCGCACGCGTTCGATCTCGATGCCGTTGGGGCGCGTCTCGCGGCGAGTGATCTGACCGACCGGATCGGGCAGTTCCGCGACTTCGCGCAGCGCGTCGGCAATGCCGGCAAGCCGCTGCGGATCGAGCATCAGCCGGTCCAGCATCGCAGTGCCGATGCCTTTCGATTCCGCGGCGCGGAGGTCTTCGGCATTGGCGGCGAGAATCGCCGCGGCATCGGTCTGCAGCGCATCGGCCATCGCCCGCAGCAATGCGTTCTTGGCGTCGGTGGACAGCGCGGCGACCGCCTGCGCGGCATCGCGGCACGCCAGCGCCTGCGCGCGAATGGACAGCGTCTGCACGGGATGTTCAGACATCGGCGACCTCGTTCGGATTGGATGCATGCAGCGAAAGATCGTCGCGATGGACGATGGTGTCGCCGTAGTTGTAACCGAGGATACTTTCGATCTCCTGCGACCTGCGGCGCGCGATGCGGCGGATATCGGCGGCGGAATACTGGGTGACGCCGCGCGCGACGCTGCGCGTGCGGTCGCCGTCGATGCAGACCACGTCCACCAGATCGCCGCGGCGGAATTCGCCCTGCGCATCGGCCACGCCGATCGGCAGCAGCGATGCGCCCTTGTCGATCAGCGCAATCGCGGCGCCTGCGTCGATCACGATCGCGGCGCCCTGCTCCACCGGCGCATGCCGCAGCCAGTGTTTGCGCGCGGCCACGCGGCTGCGCGCGGCGACCAGATGCGTACCGATCAGCCGGTCTTCCGCCAGCGCGCACGATATCGTCTCGAGCGTGCCATTGAACAACACGGTATCGATACCCGCCGCACCGGCGCGCTGCGCGGCGAGGATCTTGGTGCGCATGCCGCCGGTACCGACGTTCGAACCCGCGCCGCCGGCCATCGCCAGAATGTCGTCGCCGGGGTCGGTCACGACCTGGAGTGGTCTGGCATCCGGATGTGTCCGCGGGTCGGCATCGTACAGTCCGTCGATGTCGGTCGCGATGAACAGCACGTCGGCATCGATCAGCGCCGCGACGATCGCGCCTAACGTGTCGTTGTCGCCGAGTTTGAGCTCATCGACCGACACGGTGTCGTTCTCGTTGACGATCGGCAGCGCGCCGCAGCGCAGCAGCTCGCCCAGCGTCGCCTGCGCATTGAGATAGCGGCGGCGGTTGCGCACATCGTCGTGGGTCAGCAGCACCTGCGCGACCGGCCTGGCGAAGAAGCCCTGCCAGAACGCCATCAGCTTCGCCTGGCCGAGCGAGGCCAATGCCTGGCGTTCGGCCATCGCCGCACCCGGCCGTGGCGTCGCATGCAGGGTCGCCTGCAAAACCACTCGCCCCGCCGCGACTGCGCCCGAAGACACGATCACCAATTCCCGCCCCTGCGCCTGGCAGGCCTCGACGAACGCGGCGAGGTGCTGCGCGTTGCGCGGCGAAAGCCCGCCCTCGCCGGCCAGCAGACTGCTGCCGACCTTGAGCACGGCCCGCTTCCATGCGGGAATCGTCTGCTCCGTAAAAGCGATTCGCGTGCTCATTTCCGCCTCACGTGCCAAGCAGACGCGCACGCAGCGCATCGAGCCGCAGATCCGCCGCGGCGCCGGGCGACACGCGCGACTTCAGGCTGGCCTCGGGATCGCCTTCCGCCCAGCGCGCAGGATCGGCGGCCTGTTGGTAGGCATCGCGGAAGGGCAAGCCCTGACGCGCGAGATCGACCGCGAGATCGGTCGCATACATCGACGGATCGAGCGCAGCGCGCATCGCGTCGGGCTTCCATTCGAGGTTGCGCAGCAGATCCGGCAGCAGTTCCAGCGCGCCGAGGCCACGACCGAAGGCGTGAAAGATCGCGCCCTTGCTGAATTGCAGATCGCGGTGATAGCCCGACGGCAGCGACAGCAGTTGTTCGATCTCGGTGCGCGCGGCGGCGGCGCTGGCGTAGCTGGCGCGCATCAGTTCGATCACATCGGGATTGCGCTTGTTGGGCATGATCGAACTGCCGGTCGTGTACTGCGCCGGCAGCGCGACGAACGCGAATTCGGCGCTGGTGAACAGGCTCAGATCCCAAGCGAGGCGACGCAGATCGAGCAGCGCCGAAGCCAGCGCTTCGATCGCGGCCATCTCGAACTTCCCTCGCGACAATTGCGCGTAAGCCGCCGAAACCTGCAAACGGCCGAAACCCAACGTCTCGGTGACATGATCACGATCCAGCGGCAGGTTCACGCCGTAGCCGGCGGCGCTGCCGAGCGGGTTGGCGTCCACCCACGCCAGCGTGTCGCGCGCGCGCTGCGCGTCGTCGATGAAACCCTCGGCCCACGCCGACCACCACATGCCCAGCGAGGAGACCACCGCGCGCTGCAGATGCGTGTAGCCCGGCACAGGCACATCGGCTTCCACTTCCGCGCGCGCCAGCGCGACCTCGGCGGACTCGATGCACAGCGCATGCAGGCGCGCGAGTCGGTCCTTCAGCCACAGCCGGGTCGCGACCAGGATCTGGTCGTTGCGGCTGCGGCCGGTGTGGATCCTGCGGCCGGCATCGCCGAGACGCTCGATCAACCGCGATTCGATGGCCGAATGGCAGTCCTCGAAGCGTTCGTCGAGCACGAAATCGCCATTGCGGAAATCCTCGGCGAGATTCGCCAGCTCGACCTGGATGCCCGCGAATTCGTCGGCCGCGAGGATGCCGATCCGCAGCAAGCCCTGCGCGTGCGCGCGACTGGCTTCGATATCGAACAGGAAGAATTCGCGATCGAGCATCACGTCTTCGCCGGCGAGGAAGCGCTGGATGCGTTCGTCGACTTTCACGCCGGGTTTTTGCCAGAGAAGGTCGGACATGATGAGGTTTCCTGTGCGGTGTGCGGTGAGCGGTGAGCGGTGAGCGGTGAGCGGTGAGCGGTGAGCGGTGAGCAGTGAGCAGTGAGCAGTGCAGCCTGTGCCATCCGATACGTTAGCAACATCCGGCAGGCCGGCTTTCTCCCTCCCTTTCGCCATCGGCGAAGGGGAGGGCTGGGGAGGGGTGCTCCTGGCCCGGAAAGCACCCCCTCCCAACCTCCCCCTGCGCTATGCGCAAGGGGAGGAGAAAAACGTCTGACATCCGATACGTGAGCAACATCCGGCAAGCCGGCTTTCTCCCTCCCTTTCGCCATCGGCGAAGGGGAGGGCTAGGGAGGGGTGCTCCTGGCCCGGAAAGCACCCCCCCCTGCGCTATGCGCAAGGGGAGGAGAAAAACATCTGACATCCGCTACGTGAGCAACATCCGGCAAGCCGGCTTTCTCCCTCCCTTTCGCCATCGGCGAAGGGGAGGGCCGGGGAGGGGTGCTCCTGGCCCGGAAAGCAGCCCCTCCCGACCTCCCCCTGCGCTATGCGCAAGGGGAGGAGAAAAACATCTGACATCCGCTACGTGAGCAACATCCGGCAAGCCGGCTTTCTCCCTCCCTTTCGCCATCGGCGAAGGGGAGGGCTGGGGAGGGGTGCTCCTGGCCCGGAAAGCACCCCCTCCCAACCTCCCCCTGCGCTATGCGCAAGGGGAGGAGAAAAACGTCTGAAATCCGATACGTGAGCAACATCCGGCAAGCCGGCTTTCTCCCTCCCTTTCGCCATCGGCGAAGGGGAGGGCTGGGGAGGGGTGCTCCTGGCCCGGAAAGCACCCCCTCCCGACCTCCCCCTGCGCTGCGCGCAAGGGGAGGAGAAAAACATCTGTCATCCCGCGAACGTCTGCACAGCAGACGTTCGCGGGATGACAGGAACAGCTTCACAAGTCGAGCGGAATACCCGCCCACTCGTCCAGACCGAACGCGATATTCAGATTCTGCAGCGCCTGCGTCGCCGCGCCCTTCAACAGATTGTCCTCGGTCGCCACCACCACCAGCCGGCGGCCGTCTTCCGACAATGCGAAGCCGCCGATCTCGACGTGATGCCGGCCAGCGATGCGGCTGACCCACGGCGCGTCGTCCAGCACGCGCACCAGCGGTTCGCGCGCATACGCATCGCGATAGCGCGCGAGCACCGTGTCGCGGGTCGTCGCCTCGGACAGATGCAGATTGACGGTCATCGTGATGCCGCGGAAATGCGCCGCGACGTGCGGCATGAACTCGACCGGATGCGCGAGCTGGCGCGTCACCTCGCGCTCATGCACGTGTCCGGTGAGCGCGTACGGCATCAGGTTGTCGCGCAGCTTGTCCGGATCGTTCTTGTCCGATGGCGACGTACCCGCACCCGAATATCCGGACACGCCGAAGCACTGCGCCGGCCCGTCGAGGAGATCGAGCATCGGCGCGATCGCGAGCTGCATGGCAGTGGCGTAACAGCCCGGATTGCTGATCCGGCGTTCGCCGAGATAACAGGCGCGGGTGAGTTCCGGCAGTCCGTAATACCAACTGTCGTCGAAGCGATAGTCGGCCGAGAGATCAATGATGACCGGATCGACATGCGCCGCATCGAATACGGCCACGCAAGCGGCGGCCTTGCCGTTCGGCAACGCCAGCACCACCGCATCGGCGCCGAGCGACGGCAGCGTCTCGTTCGCCGGCGAGGAGTAACGCAGCTCGCCGCTGTAGGCGTCGACATGGTCGGCGAGCCGCTGTCCGTCGAGTTCTCGCGAGCCGACATACGCCAGCTCGAAGTGCGGATGCGCAGCGAGCAGCCGGATCAACTCCGCGCCGACGTGGCCGCGGGCGCCGACGATGCCGACTCGAAATGTCCCTCCGTTCATGCGTGCAGCTCCTGATAGTGCGCAAGCTTCGATTCGAGATCGCTGCGCAGCGCCGGCCATTCCGCGGCGAGGATCGAGAACGCCACGGTGTCGCGCAGCGTACCGTCGCGATGGCGCGAATGCGCGCGCAGCACGCCATCGCGCTTGGCGCCGAGGCGCGCGATGGCCGCCTGCGAGCGCAGATTCTCGTGACTGGTCTCCAGCGCCACCGCCTCGCAGCGCCACTGCGCGAAGGCGTGATCGATCAGCAGCAGTTTGGCTTCGGTATTCAGGCCGCTGCGCTGCACGCGCTGCGCGTACCAGGTGTAGCCGAGTTTGACGCGCGGCACGCTGCGATCGATATCGTAGAACCGCGTACTGCCGACCACGTCGCCCGCGGCATCCTTCACCACGAACGGCAAGGATTGGCCGGCGTCTCGCTGCTGCAGCGCGGTCGCGATGTAGCCCTCCGCCTCACCCGGCGACAGTCCCGGTACGCTGGTGTAACGCAGCGTCCACAGCGCGCCATCGGCCGCTGCGGCGCGCAGCGCATCGGCATGCGCCGCGAGCAGCGGTTGCAGCCGTACATGGCGGCCTTCGAGCGTTGGCGTGACGAATGGATGATTCATCGCAATCAGTCCATCAATGTCGCCGGCCGCTGCCGGCAGTGTTCCAGACAGAAACGGAATCGTTCCATGCCTTCGCGATCGACATCGCCCAGTCCGTACCAGTACGTGCGCCAGCGCTCCTGTTTGACGCTGCCGTCGGCTTCGGCGTCATAGAACGCGTTGACCGGATTGCCGTTCCGCGAACGCCAGAACAGCCGCGGCTGCGCTTCGCGCATCAGCTGCCACACCGCGCGCCCGAGCCCCTCGCCCTGCGCGTCGTCCAGCACCGCGAATTTGTCGAGATACGGCAGCCCGTTCTCGTCGGTGAGGATGACCGCGGCGCGATAGTTCTCGCTGACGTAGGCGCGATACAGCACGGTGCGTTCGAAATAATCAGGCACCAGCGTCCGGCCGAACGCGGATTCGATCAGATCGCGCAGGCGAACGGTATCGATGTCGTTCCAGCGCGACGCCTGCAGGACGCGCTCGCCGCGGCGCACCAGCGTGCCCGAACCCTTGTGCGTGAACAATTCCTTCGCCAGTTCTTCCGGACGGGTGATCGATACCGACGACGATAGCGGCAGCGCATCGAGCAGTTGTTTGATCTGTTCGATCTTCACGCGCATGCCGCCGTTGATCCACGGCTGCGCCATCAGCGCGTCGTATTCGGTCGACAGGTTGATCGAGTCGATCACGTTGCCGTTGCCGTCGAGCAGGCCGCCGGTGCCGGTGAGAAAGACGATCTTGTACGGCTGCAGCACCTGCACCAGTTCGTTGGCGGCGAAGTCCGCATTGACGTTGAGGATCTGGCCGCCGACGGTTTCGCCCAGACTGGCGATGACCGGAATCGACCCGGCCTGCAGGCTGGCGTGGATGGGCGCAAGATCGACGCGCTTCACCTCGCCGACCAGACCGTAGACATCGCGGTCGAGATAATCGGCCTCGAAGACGCCGGACACGATCGATGTCGCGCGCGTGTCCTGCGCCTGCAGCGCTTCGACAAGTTTGAGATTCTGCGCATGGAACACGCGGCGCACGATCGCCAGGCCTTCAGGGGTGGTCACGCGAAGTCCGTTGATCGTCTGTTTCTGGATCCCCGCGGCGGACAGTTCTTCGTCGAGCTGCGGACCCGCACCGTGGATGACGATGGGCGTCAGCCCGACATCCTGCAGGAACGCGAGCGACGACGTGAGCGCGCCCAGGTCGTCGCGCAGCACCGCGCCGCCGACCTTCACCAGCGCGAAGCGCGCCGCGTCGAGCTGCGAAAAGCGCTTCAGATACTGCGAAATCTCCTTCGCGCCGGCCATGCTGGACAGCAGCCGGACGATGGTCTGCCGGGTCTGCGGGTCGTGGACTTTGTGATCGAGCCCGTTGTATTGCAGCATGGGGGTCATGACGAAACGGTTCCATCGAGGATGCGGATGACGGACGCGGCGTAGCGTTCGAGCTGATCGAGCGCCACCCATTCGTCGGCGGTGTGCGCTTGCGCGATATCGCCCGGGCCGTACACGAACGCGGTGAGGCCGGCGCCGGAAAACAGCGAGGCTTCGGTCCAGAAATCGACGGCGTTGCCGATCGGCAGGCCGAGTTCGTCGGCGAGATCGCGCGCCGCGAGACGGCGCTCTTCGGCGCTGGCGACATCGCCGGCCGGCAGCGACGGGCCGCGGAAGGTTTCCTCGTAATGACCGATCGATTCCGCGGCGGCGCAGTCGCGGAACCGCGCGTGCAATTCGTCGATATCGTGCGACGGCAGCGGCCGGAACCCGAACCGCAGTTCCGCGCTCGGCGCGATCACATTGGCCTTGATCCCGCCTTCGACCTTGCCGATGTTGAAGCGCAGCCCGGTCAGGCCGCCGAAGCGGCGATGCGATTCGGCTTCGACCAGATCCAGCGCGTTCGCGCCCCAGCGCATCGCGTGGTGCAGCGCATTGCTGCGCATCGCGTTCGCGCCGGACGCATGCCCGGCCGCGCCGCGGAACTTCATCAGCACCGAGGCGATGCCGCGATGCGCCAGCACCGCTTCGCATTGCGTCGGCTCGGCGATGATCGCCTCGCTGAACCCGTGATCGCTCGCGAGGAACGCGGCGATGCAGCGCGCGTCGTTGGCTTCCTCGTCGGTGCTGAACAGGAACGCGGCGTCGCCGGTCGTCCGCTGCGCCGCGACGATGAGACCGGCGGCCGCGCCCTTGATGTCGCAGGCGCCGAGGCCGATGGCTTTGCCGTCGCTCACCCGAAGCGTCAGTGGATCGGCGCTCCAGGCTTCCGACGACGGCACGGTATCGAGATGCACGTTGAACACGCGCGTGGGCTTGCCGCGCACCGCGAGCATCGACACCGCGCCGGCGCCGTGATCGGTGACGGTGCAGGCGAATCCGGGCAGTTGCGCGCGCAGGTAATCGAACATGCCGCCCGTGCCGATATCCCGCGGCGGATTGCGGGTGTCGAAGGACACCAGCGATTCGAGATGGTGGAGGATGTCGTTGAGCATTGAAGTCCAGATAACGTCAAAGGGCAGCGGTGAGCGGGAAAACCTGTCATCCCGAATACCGGCTTTATCGGGTGAGGGATCTGCTTTTCGATTCAGGAATGCAAACGCAACAACAGATCCCTCCGCCTGCTGCGCAGGCGTTCGGGATGACACATTTTTCTGCGGATCACCGGATCGCTCGCTTTCATTTGTTCACTTCGGCCCACAGCGTACTGCTCATACCGAACAGTTTGATGAAACCCTCGGCCTCCTCCACACCCCAGTCCGCCGACTGCGCGTAGGTCGCGCCCTTGGCGTTGAGGATGTGCGGCGAGCGCACCGCCACCGCATCGACGCGGCCGCCGCGGGTTTCCAGCACGATCTCGCCGTTGACCATCGCCTGCGACGATGCGAGGAACGCTTCGAGATCGGTCTTCAGCGGATCGTGATAGAAGCCTTCATAGACCAGCTCCACCCACTTGCGCGCGACATCGGGCTTGAAGCGGTTCTGCTGCTTGGTCAGCACCGCTTCTTCCAGCGCGCGATGCGCGACCAGCAGCGCGGTGAGGCCCGGCGCTTCGTACACGATGCGGCCCTTGAGGCCGATGGTGGTGTCGCCGGTGTACATGCCGCGGCCCACGCCATACGGCGCGAACAGCGCGTTGAGCTTCGCCAGCAACTGTGGGCCGGTCATCGCATGACCGTCCAGCGACACCGCTTCGCCGCCGACGAAACCGATGCTCACCTGCAGCGCCGCTTCGGGCCATTCGCCGCGCGGCGCGCACCAGCCGCGCGCGCCCTCGCCCGGCGCTTCCCAGCGGTCGATCTCGCCGCCGGACATCGTCAGGCCGAGCAGGTTCTCGTTGATCGTGTACGCCTTCTGCTTGGCGCGAACGCCGAAGCCGCGCTGCTCGAGATAGGCCTGCTCGTAGGCGCGGGTCTGGGTGTGTTCCTTCTGGATTTCGCGGATCGGCGCGACGATCGTGAAGTCGCCGCTGGCCTTGACCGCGAGATCGAAACGCACCTGATCGTTGCCCATGCCGGTGCAGCCGTGGGCGATGACCTTGGTACCGAGATTCTGCGCGCGCGCCAGCGTGGCGTCGACGATCAGATAGCGGTCGGACACCAGCAGCGGATACTGGCCCTGGTATGCCTCGCCGGCCCAGACGAACGGCTTGACGAAGCCGTCCCACAGCGCCGGCCCGCCGTCGATGGTGATGTGCGATGCGACGCCGAGCTCCTGCGCGCGGTGTTCGATGAACGCGCGCTCCTCGGCATCGACGCCGCCGGTATCGGCGAACACGGTGTGCACGGCCCAGCCCTGTTCCTGCAGATAGGGCACGCAGAAACTGGTGTCGAGGCCGCCGGAGAATGCGAGAACGATGTCTTTGCTGCTCATTGATGTCTCTCGTGGTTTGCTCCCTCCCCCGCATGCGGGGGAGGGTTGGGGTGGGGGCATCGGAACGGAGATCTCCCCCATCCCGGCCTTCCCCCGCAAAGCAGGGGAAGGAGGAAAACGTTACTGTTTGGCGAGCGCCGCCATCACCGCTTTCTGCACATGCAGGCGGTTCTCGGCTTCGTTCACCGCAATGCAGTACGGGGCGTCCATCACCGCGTCGGTGGCCTTGATGTTCCGGCGCAGCGGCAGGCAGTGCGAGAACACGCCGTTATTGGTCAGCGCCATCTTGCGTTCGTCGACGATGAAGTGTTTGTACCGGTCGCGAATGGGCTTTTCTGGCTCCCAGTTGCCGAAGTACGGCAGCGCGCCCCAGCTCTTGGCGTAGACCACATCGGCGCCGGAATAGGCGCTGTCGATATCGTGGCTCACCTGCAGCGAACCGCCGTTCTCGCCGACGTTCTGCGCGGCCCAGTCCATGTAGCGTTGGTCCAGCACGTACTCCGGTGTCGGGCACAGCAGGGTCACGTCCATGCCCATGCGCGTGGCGATGGTCAGCGCGGAATTCGCGACCGCGGTGTTCAGCGCTTTCGGATGATAGGTCCAGGTCAGGACGTATTTCCTGCCGCGGAGGTCGGATGAGCCGAAATGTTCCTGCAGCGCCAGCGCGTGCGCCAGTTCCTGACAGGGATGGGTAATGGTTTCCATGTTGATCACCGGGACGGTCGCGTATCTGGCGAAACCTTTCAGCACCTTGTCTTCGCGATCCGCGGCCCAGTCGACGAACTTCGGGAATGCGCGCACGCCGATCAGATCGACATAACGGCTGAGCACCTTCGCCACTTCGGCGATATGTTCTTCGGTGTCGCCGTCCATCACCGTGCCGAAGTCGAACTCGATCGGCCACGCGTCCTTGCCAGGGGCGAGCACGACGGCATGGCCACCGAGCTGGAACGCGCCCAGCTCGAAGCTGGTGCGGGTGCGCATCGACGGGTTGAAGAACACCAGGGCGATGCTCTTGCCCTTGAGCGCATCGCCCAGTTTGTTGCGCTTGTACAGCGCGGCCTGGGTCAATACGGCATCCAGTTCGGGGCGGCTCCAGTCCTGGGTGTTCAGGAAATGCTTCATGGCGGGTCTCGGCGATGAGGTCGTGGGAGGGAGGAGAGTCGTGACGCGGATCGAAGCAAGCTCGGAGCGCGGATTGCAGGACGAAGCGAACGCTGAAAAAAGAAAAGGCCCGGCGGGAGCCGGGCCTGATCGTTGGAATCTTGTCGTTTGGAGCGGATAAGACGACGGTTCCGGATCACCCAGCAGGCGTGTGGGGTTCCGGTCGGCGCGCGCGCGAGGTCATGCCGGAGGCCATCCGGGCACTGGTGGTCGACAGGGGCTGCGCGTTCTTCATAGGGGGCGCATGCTCGCACGCGCGGATGACGGCCGCAAGACCGCGGCGGCCATCAGCGCTTTTCTGCAGGCAGGAGGTCGGGGGTCACCGAAATCCGCACCTTCAGGCGTTTGCCTGGGTCGATGGGCAGCCGCGAACGGTATTTCACGCCGCGATGGATGTAATCGACGTCGTAGGCCACCGGACGCTGGAATTCGCGCTCCACCCGGGTCGGGCGGCAATTGCGGTTGGTCTGCGCCACGCCCGTGGCCTCGGCGGGGTTGTCGCAGCGCTGTTCCATCGCATAGGCGCGCAGCGTCTGGTACACCGGCTCCACCCGCAGCACCTGCGCGTATTCGGTGCGGACGTTGGAAAGCTGTCCGCTGTCTTTCTGCGCCTGCACCCACGGCGATGCCAAGAACAGCAACGGTAGGCAGAAACAGGCAGCAGCGGTGGCGGAGGTTGGGCGCATCGGCCGGCCAGTGTAGAGCCTCGGACCATTTCAGGCTGAACCCCCGCTGTCGTGCAGGTGCGCGTGCCGCTAGAATCGTTCGACCCCTCAACATGCATCAGGACGATGACCCTTCAACTCCATAACAGCTTGACGCGCCAGGTCGAACCCTTCGCTCCGCTCGATCCCGGCTGTCCGACGATGTATCTGTGCGGGCCCACCGTCTACAACTATGTCCATATCGGCAATGCCCGCGGCCCGGTGGTGTTCGGCGTGCTCGCTGCGCTGCTGCGCCGCCGCTACGGTCGATTGAAATATGCGCGCAACATCACCGACGTCGACGACAAGATCAACGCCGCGGCCAAGGCGCTGGGCACGCCGATCTCGACCATCACCGACAAGTACGCGGCGGCGTATCGCGAAGACATGGCGATACTGGGCGTATCGGGCGATTTCGCGCCGGACATCGAGCCCTCCGCCACCGCGCACATCCCGCAGATGATCGCGATGATCCAGCGCCTGATCGACCAGGGCCATGCCTACGCCGCCGAAGGCCATGTGCTGTTCGCGGTCGACACCTACGCCGAATACGGCAAACTCTCGCGCCGCGATCCCGAGGAAATGCTGGCCGGCGCGCGCGTGGAAGTGGCGCCGTACAAGCGCAACCCGGGCGATTTCGTGCTGTGGAAGCCTTCCACCGACGATCTGCCCGGCTGGGAATCGCCGTGGAGCGTGGGTCGGCCCGGCTGGCACATCGAATGCTCGGCGATGGCCGAAGCGCATCTGGGCGACACCATCGACATCCACGCCGGCGGCATCGACCTGCAGTTCCCGCACCACGAGAACGAAGTCGCGCAGAGCGAATGCGCACACAAGCACCATGACGGCAGTCACAAAACATTCTCGCGCTGGTGGATCCACAACGGCATGCTGAACTTCGGCGGCAGCAAGATGGCGAAGTCGGTGGGCAATATCCAGCGCGTGCACGATCTGGTCCGCGAGCATCCGCCGGAAGCCCTGCGCTACGCGCTGCTGTCGGCGCACTACCGGCAGCCGCTGGAGTGGTCGGACGGGTTGATCGAACAAGCTGTACGCACGTTGGATCGTTTGTACGGCACGTTGCGGGATCTTGCGGATGTCGAAACGGCACCCGCCGAAATTCCGACCGGTACCGAAGCCGCACTGGACGACGACCTGAATACCCCGCAGGCGCTCGCCGAAGTCGCGCGCATCGCGGGCGAAGCGCGTCGCTGCGAAGACGCCGGCGAGCGGAAACGCCTGAAGTCCGAACTGCTCGGCGCGGGTTTCGCGCTCGGCCTGCTGCAGCAGACGCCGGAAGCCTGGTTCGCGCGCGGCGCATCGAACGACGACGACGCCCGCATCCAGACGCTGGTCGACGAACGCAATACCGCGAAGCAAAGCCGCGACTTCGGCCGCGCCGATGCGATCCGCAAGCAACTGGCCGACGAAGGCATCCTGCTGGAAGACACCGCGCAAGGCGTACGCTGGAAACGAGCGTGATGCTTTTCCCTTCTCCCGTCGGGAGAAGAGCCTGCCCCGGACTCGACCCGGGGTGGCGCGAAGCGCCGGATGAGGGTTCGGTACGCGCGATATAGTTCAAGTATCGTCGCGCCCCCGGACCCTCTCCCCGACCCCTCTCCCGACGGGAGAGGGGAAGCGAACGCCATCGCCCACGGCGCGGATCAACCGGAACACAACAACATCAACGTGAACACCACCTTCCCCATCGAACCCACCCCCGCCGAAGCCCAGGACACCATCCGCGACGAGTTCGCGTTCTTCGGCGACTGGTCCGAGCGCTACCAGTACCTGATCGATCTCGGCCGCAAGCTGCCGGAATTTCCCGACGATCGGAAAAACGACACGCACAGGCTGCTGGGCTGCCAGTCGATGGTGTGGATCGTGGCCTCGGGCGACGCCGATCGTCTCGACTTCGCCGCCGCCAGCGATTCGGCGATCGTGTCCGGCCTGATCTTCCTCGCGCTGCGGGTGTATTCCGGACGCAGCGCCGAGGACATCGTCGCCACCGACGCCCGCTACATCGCCGACATCGGCCTCGCCAAGCACCTGTCGCCGACGCGCAACAACGGCCTGGCCGCGCTGCTCGCCTTCATCAAGGCCACCGCGCAGGACGCACTGCGCGAGCGCGCTTCGCGCACGCACTGACGCGCACGACGCCATACGCATGAGCGCGACCGATACGATCGAACCGCCGGCCGCGCCGCCGCTGCGTAACCGCGCGTTCGTCGGATTGATGGGCTATCGACTGCTTACCATCCTGTCGTACCAGATCGTCGCGGTCGCGGTGGGCTGGCATGTCTACGAACTCACCCACGATCCGTGGAAACTCGGCCTGATCGGTCTGGCCGAAGTGCTGCCGTTCTTCTGCGTGGCGCCCTTCGCCGGCTATCTGGTCGATCACCTGCCGAAGCGGCGGCTCGGCATCATCGCCTGCGTCGGCCTGAGTATCACGCCGATCATCCTGGCCGTGGTCGCCTGGGGCATGGTGTTCGGCGACGCGGCCGACATCCAACCGCGGCTGTGGTTGATCTACGCCGCCGTCATGTTTACCGGCGCGGTGCGCGCCTTCCTCGGCCCGGTCCACAACACCCTGTTCGCCTGCGTGTTGCCGCGCGAGCAGTTCACGCGCGGATCGAGCATCGGCAGCGTGGTGTTCCAGACGGCGCTGGTGCTGGGGCCCGCGATCAGCGGCGGGCTGATCGGGCTGATCGACAGACTCGGCCGGTATCCGGATGGCGCGACAGCGCAGGCCGGCCCGGTGTATGCGCTGGGCGCGCTGTTCGCCCTGGGCGCGGCGCTGTCGCTCGCGACGTTGCGCACCACCGAACCCGCGCTGTCGCATGAACGCAGCCCGATCTTTTCCAGCATCGCCGAAGGCCTGCGCTTCGTGGTGCGTACGCCGGTGATGCTGGGCGCAATGGCGCTGGACATGTTCGCGGTGCTGTTCGGCGGCGCGGTATCGCTGGCGCCGGCGTTCGCCAAGGACATCCTGGACGCCGGGCCGGAAGCGCTGGGCCTGCTGCGCGGCGCACCCGCCGCCGGTGCGGTGATCGTGGGACTGTGGCTGGCGCGACGCCCGATCCAGCGCCACGCAGGACGCTACCTGCTGATCGCGGTCGCCGGTTTCGGCCTGTGCATCGTCGGCTTCGGGCTGTCGACAACCCTGTGGCTGTCGGTGGCGTTCCTGTTCTTCTCGGGCATGTTCGACGGCGTCTCGGTGGTGCTGCGCTCCACGATCCTGCAACTGGCCACGCCCGACCACATGCGCGGCCGGGTCTCGTCGATCAACAGCATCTTCATCAGCTCGTCGAACGAACTGGGCGCGTTCTACGCCGGCTCGATGGCGCGCCTCCTCGGCCTCGCCCACGCCGTCGTACTCGGCGGCTGCGTCACCCTCGGCGTGGTCGCGTTCACGGCGTTGAAATCGCCGACGGTGCGGCGCCTGGATCTGAAGGATCTGCAATGAATGCCTCGACCGGCATCGGTCCGGACCTGCGCAAGCTGCATCACATCGTCGACGGCGAATCCCTGCCGCACACGCACCCCGCCGTGTATCGACTCTCGTCCGGGGAGCGCATCGTCGCCGGCGTGCCCGATGGCGACGCAGAGGTCTTCATCGCACTGATCGACAGGCTCGCAGGCCCATTCCATCTGCTTTACGTCCTGCATACGCCCCGTGGCGAGGCCGAACCCGGGCGCTACCAGAGCCCGCGCATCGACAAGCCGGATACGGTGAGCTGGCTGCGACGTTTCGCGGACTATCTGCGCGCAGACAGCCGATTCGATCTCTGGGCGCATTCGCCCGACGAGAATGGCACGCTGGTCTGGGACCGCCACGATCGGCTCTTCGCCTACGGACCGCTCGATGGTTTCGATGCTGCGCTGCGCGGCCGCGGATTCGTCGAGGGCGATGCGATCATCCCTTCGCCGCATGAACATCATTACCGCCGTGTCTGCGATGCCGAGGCGCGTGCGCTGCTCGCGTCGCAGGACTGGTCATGGTCGCCCTTGCAGCCGGAAGACGAGCAATGAAAAAGCCCCGCAGTCGCGGGGCTTTCTGTTTGGCTCGACACGACAGCGCGGGAATCAATCGCCCTGCTGTTTCTGCAGGTGTTCCCAGCGTTCCTGCTCGTCGATGGTGCGCTCGGCGGTGAGGCGCGCTTCGAGGCGGTGCAGACCGATCTCTTCGCCCGAATCCACGCTGAAGCCGTATTCGCCGGCTTCCAGACGCTTGAGCGTGCTGTCGATCTTGCCGATCAGCTTGCGGTAGCGGTCGCGGGTGCGCAGTTCCAGCGAATTCTCGGTTTCGCGGGTGGCGCGCTCGGCGTCGTCGCCGACGTCGCGCACTTCGTCCTTGAGATTCTCGATGGTCTGCTTCGATTCCTCGATCAGATCGGCGCGCCAGCCCAGCAGGCGCTGGCGGAAGTACTCCAGCTGCAGGGTGCTCATGTATTCCTCGTCCACGCTGGGCTTGTAGCCGGCGGGGAGGATCGGACGGCCGGTGGCCTCATCGGTCTTGTAGGGAATCACTTTCACCTGGGTCTTGGGGGCGGGCGCTGCCTGGCGCGAAATCACGGCGACGGCAACCTTGCCGGCGGCGGGACGCGGGGCGACCACCACGGGCTTGTCGGCGGCTTTCGCGGCCGGTTCGTTCGGATTCGGTCGCGGGCCCGGCACCGGCGGCTTGGTCGGCTTGGGGTCGGGCTTCGGATCGGGCTTGGGAGTCGGCGGCGGGGCCGGCGACGGATTGGGGGTAGGCGCCGGAGCCGGCTTCGACGCAGCTTTGGCTTCGACCTTGGCCGGCGGCTTGGACGCCGGAGATTTGGCGGCTGCGGTCTTGGCGGCCGGCACCTTGACCGGAACGGCCTTGGTTTCGGGCTTCGACGCAGGTTTCGCGGCCGGGGCGGCTTTCGCCGCGGGCTTGGCGACCGGCTTGGCATCGGCCTTCTTCGCCGCGGGCTTGACGGCCGGCTTGGCGACGGGCTTCTTGGCCGCAGGCTTGACGGCGCTCTTGGCGGCCGCCGGCTTGACGGCCTTCTTGGCCGCAGGCGCCTTCGCAGCCGGTTTGGCGGACGCTTTGGCGGCAGTCTTGGCCACGGGCTTCTTCACGGCCGCTTTCGCGGGTTGTTGGGTGGCCTTGCTGGCGGCCTTCTTTGCGGGTTTCTTTACAGCCACGTCCGAGAATCCTTCATATCTTCCCTTGAGACGGGAAAGCGGGCTGTTATACCCTGCCGGGGCTACAGCGGCAACCTCGCATTTCAGCGAGCCTTGCACGCTGCAATCCCCCGCTGGATCAACGCCTTGATCGACCGTCTGCTGATCGTCGTACTCCGCTTCTACAAACGCTGGATCAGCCCGCTTCTAGGACAGCGCTGCCGCTTCGTTCCGACCTGTTCGGAGTATTCGATGGAAGCCATCCAGCGCTTCGGCGCCGGCAAAGGCAGCTGGCTGACCGTCAGGCGCCTTGCACGGTGCCATCCCCTGTGCCCCGGCGGCCACGATCCCGTGCCGCCGCTGGTGCGCCGCCCCGACCGAACGAGACCCCACCCATGACCGCCCACACCCCCACCCTCATCGTCAACGCCAGGCTGGTCAACGAAGGTCGGGAGTTCGACGCCGACCTGCGCTTCGCCGACGGCCGGATCCAGGCCATCGGCAGCAGCCTGTCGGCGCGCCCCGGCGAGATCGTGATCGACGCCGCCGGCAGCCGCCTGTTGCCGGGCATGATCGACGACCAGGTCCACTTCCGCGAACCGGGCCTGGAGCACAAGGGCGACCTCGCCACGGAATCGGCGGCCGCGGTCGCCGGTGGCCTGACCAGCTTCATGGACATGCCCAACACCAGCCCGCCGACCCTCGACCGCGCCGCGCTGGACGACAAGTACCGCCGCGCCGAAGGGCGCGCCTGGGGCAACTACGGCTTCTACATGGGTACCAGCACCGGCAACATCGACGACATCCGCGCCATCGATCCGCTGACCACGCCCGGAGTGAAGGTCTTCATGGGCGCATCGACCGGCAACATGCTGGTGGACGACCCGGAGGTGCTGGCCGCTGTCTTCCGCGACGCGCCGACACCGATCATCACCCACTGCGAAGACACGCCGATGATCGATGCCGAACTCGCGAAGTATCGCGAAAAGTACGGCGACGACATCCCGGTGGAATTCCACGGCGAGATCCGCTCGCGCGAGGCGTGCATCAAATCCACGAAACTGGCGATCTCGCTCGCGCGCGAACACGACGCGCGCCTGCACGTGCTGCACATCTCCACCGCCGACGAGCTGGCGCTGTTCGAGCGCGGCCCACTGATCCGCGCCGACGGCAGCCGCAAGCGCATCACCGCCGAAACCTGCATCCATTTCCTGCGTTTCGACAGCCGCGACTACGCGACCCGCGGCAATTTCATCAAGTGCAACCCGGCGATCAAGAATTACGGCGACCGCGAAGCGCTGCTGCGCGCGCTGGCGGAAGACACGATCGACATACTCGCCACCGACCACGCACCGCATACGCTGGAAGAAAAACAGCAGCCCTACCTGCGCGCGCCGAGCGGTCTGCCGCTGGTGCAGTTCGCGCTGAATGCGGCGCTGGAATGCGTTCACGAAGGCCGCCTGACCACCGCGCAGGTGGTGCAGAAGTTCGCGCACGCGCCGGCGCAGTTGTTCGACGTGAAGGAGCGCGGCTTCCTGCGCGAAGGTTATTGCGCGGACCTGGTGCTGATCGACGACACGCCGTTCGTGGTCGAACGCGAGCAGGTGCTGTCGAAATGCGGCTGGTCGCCGTTCGAAGGCACGACCTTCCGTTCGCGCATCGCCTCGACCTGGGTCAACGGTCATCTGGTCTGGGACGGACAGCAACTGGTGGGCGGGCCGCGCGGCATGCGCCTGGCATTCGATCGATGAGGCAGGCTTCCATCAGGCAAGCCACGGTCGCGGGCGCGGTGATGTTGATGTCGCTGCTCTCAGCCTGCTCTACGGTCACGAAGCCCACGACACCGTCCGCGCCCACGCACATCGCACAGCAGCGCCAGACCTCGCTGCCGGCATCGGTACAACAGGGCGCGCTGATCATCGGCGACACAGATCCCGCCGCCATCGTCGAATACAGCGGCCGATCGCTGCGGATCTCGCCGGGCGGGCGTTTCGTATTCGGCGTCGGCCGCGATGCGACCGGGCCGCTGATCGTGAAGATCACCCAGCCCGGCGCCGGGGCGGTCGAACATCGCATCGCCGTCGCGCCGCGCGACTGGCCGGTGGAAACCATCGACGGCGTGCCGCCGGCCACGGTCAATCCGCCGCCGGCCATCGCCGCGCGGATCGAGCGCGAACAGGCGCAGGTCGTCGCGCAACGCAAGCGCGACGACGCCCGCGAAGATTTCGCGCAGCGCTTCCTCTGGCCGGTGGAAGGACGCATCAGCGGCCGCTTCGGCAATCAGCGCATCTACAACGGGACGCCCAAAGCCCCGCATTCGGGCATGGACATCGCCGCCGCCCAAGGCACGCCGGTGAAGGCGCCGGCCGCGGGCATCGTCACCTTTGCCGCCCCTGATCTGTATCTCACCGGCGGCACCGTGCTGATCGACCACGGCGCCGGCATCAGCTCCAACTTCCTGCATCTGTCGCGCATCGACGTGAAAGTGGGCGACCGCGTCGAGCAGGGCCAGACGTTCGCCGCCGTCGGCGCAACCGGCCGCGCGACCGGCCCGCATCTGCATTGGGGGATGAACTGGTTCGATGTACGTATCGATCCTTTGCTGGTGCTGGAACTCGCGAATTAGAGCTAGCCCCCACCCGCCCCCGCATGCTGACCGGCATCACGCGCGGCGACGCTTTCATCCGTGCGAAAGCCCATGGCGCGACCTGGTGCGGTCCGACACCCGAATCGATCCGTTGTGTGTGCTCTGCGAAGCCGCGCCATAGACCGGCGCCGTCAGAGCGAATACGCAGCGTTGTCGGCTGATCAAGCCGCGAGCGCATCGATCAGCGCATCCATGACAGCACGCCCGCAGCTCACCTTCGGCCCCATGCATCCCTCAGTCGTTGCGCTCGCATTCGAGTTCAAGACCTTCAAGCTTTTTCTCGGCCCACCAGCGGTCGACCAGCACCTTGAAGCAGGCGTGCTTCATCGACATCGCTATTGCAATATCGACTAGACTCGCACGCAAAGGGGCGATGCGGTGACATCAACATGGACGATGCAGGCGCGCGGGGATTTTCGGGCTGGATGCACCAGGCACATGCGTGGTGCGGGCGGATGAGACGAGTCGCTCATCTGATCTTCGCCGGCTCGATGATCGGGTGCCTGCCTGCACATGCCGCATCGCTACCCGCATGCGCCGCAATCGATATCAATGCATTGCCAGAACCCGCGAGCTGTCGACACCGTTTCCCGTCGCCCGGCTTCGATGCGTTGTACAGCACCGTCGACGAGCGCATGAAGACCGGCAGTCTCGACGAGGCCAGGCTCGCGCTGGATTGCGCTGCCAGACAACTTCACGACAACAACGATGATGTTCAGCGATACGAATGGGTTCGGCGTCATGGCCTGCTCGCGTACCGCGAGCAGGAAATGGCGGCTGCGCTTGGTCATTTCGAATGCGCGCTACGGATGGCGGAGACGCGCGGCGACCGCGCGGCGATCACGAAGCAGCTCAAGAACGTCGGCAGCGCGTTGCGTCGCATGGGCGATTACTACAATGCGCTACGCAACCTCGATCGGGGCCTGAAGATGATGCGCGAGGACCGCGATCCCGCAGTGGGCGGCATGTTGTCGAACATCGCGGATGTCTATCGCGACATCAAAGATCCCGTGCAGGCCGAGCGCTATTACCGCGAAGCCGAGATCGCGTTCCGTAACGATGGCAATGCGGTCGAAGCCGCGCATGTGCTCAATAGCCTGGGGTTGCTGGCGTTGGGCCGGAAAGACACCAAGGCCGCACGGGAGATGCTAGAAACCGCGCTGCGCGACGTGCAGAACGCGAACGATCGACGCTATCAACTCAGCTTCCATGCCGTGCTGGCGAAAATCGCGCTTGCAGATGGCGATGTGCCGCGTGCGGCGCGGCATGCCGGCAATGGCCTTGCTGTCGCCCGCGAGCATCGAATGCCGATACCGCCGGTGCTGCATCTACAGGTCGCGCAGGTCGACCGTCTGCAGGGGCGCGCCGACGCGGCGATAAGCCGGCTCGAAACCGCATTGGCGGAGCATCTGGACAGCGATGCCGATCGCGCCGAGATGCTGCAGGAATTAGCGTTGGCGCTCGAACAAAACGGGCGGAATACCGAAGCGATTCTGGTCCTGCGCGATTCGCTCACCGCGCAGACCCGGGACCTTCGGGAACAGAGCGATAGCCAGCTAGGCTGGCTGCGCACCCGTTTCGAATCCGCCGAGGACGAGCGTACGATCACGATGTTGCGTCAGCGCACGCTGTTGCTGTGGCTTGCGGTGGCATCGACGTTGGTCATGCTGCTGGCGTTGACTTTGTTCTTCGTACGCCGCCAACAGCACGTGCGCGTCCAAGAGGCGATGCAGCGCGCGCGCTACGAGGAAATTCTCCTGCGCTATCGCCGCGAGGCCGATGCGCTGGGTGAGGATCGCGACCGATTGCAGACGTTGTTCGACAGCCGCAGCGAAGCCCTGTGTCTACTCGATGCCGAGGGCACGCTTGTGGCAGTGAATCGTGCGGCTTGTGCGCTGTTGGGGATGACGCGCGAGGATTTCGCCGGTACCGCCTTGACGGCATGGCTGAAAGACCACGATGCCGATGCGATACGGACTGCATTGGAACGCATGGAAGATGCCGCGACCCACGCACTGTGCATCTCTGCGCCGACGGATGGATCTGCGCTGAGCATCGAGTTGGCGCCGTGGGAGCACGGCGACGGATTGATCGTGATGCGGTTGCGAAGCGAAAGCGAAGGTACGGCGGTCGGCTCCGAAGCTCGGCAGACAGCGGCAGTGGCAGCGGATGAGCGAATCGGCACTCCCGATCGACGCGATGGCGACGATAGCCAGGCTGTGGACGGCACCAGTCATCCTGCACCCTCGTTCGTCGCCGGGATCGCGCTGGCGAACGACAACGATGCGCGTGAGGGCTTCCGTCGAACCCTGGTCGAACTGATGCTGGCCTCAATGGAAGCATGGGAGCGCAGCACCGGCCAGAACCGGATCGAACTGGCCGAACGCAGTCGTATCTGGTGCGTCAACATCGACGATGGTCGCTTGCGTGTGCGCGCGATGGACCGCTACATGAGCCTATCCAAGCTGCCGCGCAACCCGCGCTGGCGCGATGTGCTGCGCACGTCCTACTTCGTCCTGGGTCAATGCCAACTCGACCCGGCGGTGCGCGATGAACTGCAGCGCCGGATCGATACCGTGTTGGCCTATGCCAGACGCAGCGCTCTGGTGTAAGCCCGCGTTTTTCCGCTGCGTCAATTCTTCGGCTGTAGCACTTCCTGCTGCCGGATCGTTCCGCTCAGCGGTGCGACCGCATCAGGGCGTCTGATCGGCACACAGACGTAACAGGCGCCAACGAGATCGCCATCGGTGAATCGGTAGGCCGTATGGTGTTCCACGGCGTTGTAGCTGCCTGGCGATCTGACCCGGAACGCGACCTTGCGGTCTGGCTTGGGCACGTTCGCCGCTGATCCTCGGGTGGTGGCCGCTTGTTTCTTGCAATAGATCATGGCTTGTGAGCTTGCGATGTGGAAATCATGGTTGTCCACGACCCCACACATCGGAGGTAGGTAGTCGTTCGGCGGGTTCGGTCGTGCAGCCGCCAGCTGAGTATCCGGTTTCGGCGCAGGGCTCTGCAATTTTTGCGTCGCCGCCGCGCCGCTTCCCTGGCGCTCAGCCGGTACGGAGCAAGTCTCCGGGTTGTGGTTCTTCCGCGCGTTCTCCAGTTCGGCCTGGGTGAAGCGGAAACTCGCGATCAGGACCGCTCGCGTCCCGTTGATCGCACTGCAGGAATATTCGTGGGCGCTGGCCGAAAAGGTCATCGAGACCAGGCATGCGAAGAGGGCGGTTTGACGTATCGACATGGTGGAACTCCTGTGTGATTGGGCGAATGCACTTTAGGCAGCATGCGCATGACGCCGCCACGTTTTTCGGTGGCACAAAAGGGGAACGAAAAACGACAAATGGCTGATTTTTATCGATTTATCGAAGCAAATGTCCCCGGGCAAAACCGGGGGCTTTAGAGAAATCCCCTCACATGGGCCAATAACACCATGTACCGCGTGGCGGCAGAGCCCGATCCCTTCTCCCGTAGGGAGAAGGGCCTGTCCCGGACTTGATCCGGGGTGACACATAGCGCCGGATGAGGGTATGTGGAAGCCAAGCATGTCCGAGCCATCGCAACTTCGCCTTGCACTCCCCCCCTTCTCCCGGTGGGAGAGTGGCTTTTGAAGCCGGGCGCCGCAAAGGTCACCCCGTGAAGTCCCCCGGCAGAGCGGGGGGACTTCTTTCGGAGCGAATCATTCAGGGCGACATTCCTACGCCACATCCAATACTTCTTCGCGTCAGGACGGACAGATCGCCCTGCCGTCGATGCCTCGGCCGCGCTCGTTAGTGTCGATCCGTGAGCCCTTGAGCCCTTGAGCCCTTGAGCCCTTGAGCCCTTGAGCCCTTGAGTGCCGCATCCGCTTAGAGGACTGAATGAGCGCGGGCGGTAGGTCTCGATATACGACATCCGCGTCGCGCGAGCGATCAGTCGAGCCTTCGGTCTCCCGTTCGACGGGGTCGCAGAGCTTCAGAACCCACGCCGACAGCGCCGCATGCCGCTCCCAGGCAGGCGGCGCAAGGGTTTTACCCAATCGTTCCCGATCCATTCCCCGCTCGCTCCTTCCCCCCCGATACCGCGCGGCCTACGGTGAATTCACCGGATAGCGCCGCGAAGTTGACGCCATCCGGCACGCCCGATCGGCCTGATTGCGGCATCACCGGCAGTCGGGACTTCACGCATTCGGCGCACAACCCGCAGGAAGGGCAGCCCGCGGATCGGACCTGCGCAAATCGAACGATCAAACCTTTGAAAACAGGAGCATACCCATGAAATATCGTCGTCAATTACTCGCTTCGACCATTGCGGCCGTCATCTTCGGGGCATCGTCGCCCGTCTGGGCCGCAGAATTTCGCAAAGTGGAGAAACATGTGCCGGACCACTACCTGGTTGTGCTGAAAGAGCAGGCCGCTCGCCTCGCAAGCGAATCGCGCCGCGCGCCGATGGTGTCGGAACAGGCGCGAACGCTCGCGAATGCATACGGCATTTCGGTCACCCACAGTTACGATCACGTTCTTCGTGGGTTCTCGGCGAAGATCGATGAAGCAGCACTGCAGAAACTGCTCACGGACGATCGTGTCGAATACATCGAGCAGGATGGTTACGTCGAGGCCTATCCAACGCAAACCGGCGCAACCTGGGGTATCGATCGCGTCGATCAGCGGCAGTTGCCGTTGAGTACGACTTACACCTACACCACGGCCGCCACCGGCGTGCATGCGTACATCATCGATACCGGCGTGCTGGGCAGCCACAGCGAATTCCTGACCAATAACGCGCTACCCAGCCGGATGGGGAACGGGTTCACCTCGATCAGCGACGGAAACGGCACCAACGATTGCAATGGCCACGGCACGCATGTGGCAGGCACGTTGGGCGGTTGGAGATACGGGATTGCCAAAGGGGTCACCATCCATCCGGTTCGCGTATTGGATTGCTACGGATCCGGAACCTTCAGTGGGGTCATCGCCGGCATGAATTGGGTGTCTAAGAATAAAATCTTGCCCGCAGTGGCCAATATGAGCCTCGGCGGCTCGCCGAATACATCATTGGACGGGGCGGTCGCGAATCTGACCGCCAATGGTGTCATCGTGGTCGTTGCGGCCGGCAACAACAATGCCAAGGCATGTGACTACTCGCCAGCGAGAGCGCCTACTGCGATCACGGTCGGATCCACCGACCCGAATGACTCAAGATCATCCTTCAGTAACTTCGGGTCATGCGTCGATCTGTTCGCGCCGGGCCGAGACATCACATCGGCCTGGATCCCAACCCCGACGGCGACCAAAACCGAAAAAGGCACATCCATGGCGGCACCGCATGTGGCCGGCGCAGCGGCGTTGCTGCTGGCGACGCAGCCGACGGCGACACCCGCGCAGATCACGACGCAGATCACGACGCAAATCCTGCAGAACGCGACGCCGAATGTGGTCGGCAACCCAGGCCCCGGCTCGCCGAATCTTCTGCTGTATACGCTTTCGTCCTGCGGCACGACCCAACAGGTGTTCCAGCAAAGCGATGTCAGCGGCAAGGTGACCATCGCCGTCTTCGAACGATGCTCCAGCACTTTGTCGCAGCACAACACCGATTTTGCGGTACAGGTGCCGTCCGGATACGTGGTGATCGGCGGCGGCGGAGAAGGCAAGGGCGCAGCGGGCGGCAATCTTTTGACGGCCTCCTATCCGAACGCCGGACTCACCGAATGGCGGGTTTCGACAAAAGATCATCAAATCCCGGATCCGGTGTCCGTCCGCGCGTGGGCCATCGGCTTGAAGATCAACGGCCTCACCCCGGCTCAACTCATCAGTCACCTCACCGTTGCGACCGCGACCAGCAGCAACGCAGCGCATCCGGATGTCACCGCCAATCTGCCCGCAGGATACGTGCTGCTTGGCGGCGGCTTCAAAGTGAACTGGAGCGGCATGGGCAACCTGGGCACGACCTCCGCACCTTCCGGCGCTTATGGTTGGCGCGTGCGCTCGAAAGATCACAATCTCGCATCGCCCGCCACTGCACAGGCCTTCGCGATCGGTTTGCGCGAAACCATCTCGGGCATCGGCAGCTTCCTCGCGACCGTCAACACAGCGACCTCCTCGCAGGCGGCCCATCCAGCCGGAAGTGTGACGCTCGCGAACGGTTATGCCTTGAGCGGTTGCGGCGCCTACGTGAACTGGTCCGGGAACGGAAATCTGCTCTGGAAGATCAAACCCTGGACCCCAACCGCTGGCAAAGCCGCTTGCGAAGCATCTTCCAAGGATCATGTCGTTTCCGATCCGGCCACGATCGCGATTTATTCGATGGGCTTGCGCTCCTATTGAGGGCGCCGTGCCTGCAACATCGACTGGAATCGGTTGATGCAGCAGACCGTGCTTCGTCGCCATGGATGCGATCGAACTTCGCATGCCGTGCATCGGAGCGGCGCAACAGGGGGACGTTCCAGTGTGTCGTTGAATCGGCACTTCGTTTCCAGCAGCACACTGGCTTGCGCCTTGCGTGATGCCGCGTCCATCAGGTGCGGCATCACGCAGGCATTTCCAGACTTCGCGATTCAGCACGGCGTCTGATTCCAAGCAACCCTCGCTCCAGCACGCAAACCGCGAGTTCCTCGAACTGCTGCGCAGCATCGCCGGGCAATGACACGGTCCAGCGCCTGAAGACGATCAAAAGGAACCTGCAGCATGCATTCTGCACGCGTTCCGCTAGCCTTCGCTACTGCTCCGCAATGCGAATGAGACAGCCGCCAGCACCTTCAGATCCACATGCTAAGCTCGATTCGCCGACCCGCATGGAAACAGGGATCGGCAAATCCACGCTCATTCACCTCGATTGACGGAGTAATCGATCATGCGCAGTGTGCTGACTACGGCTCTCATCACGGGCCTGACCTGTCTTTTTTGCAATGCCGACGCGAACGCGGCCGATCCAGCCGCATACGACGACGTCCCGCTGTCGCAGATATGCCCCGAGGGGCCGCTGCAGCAATCTGTCGCTACAACCGATCTGCTTGATCCCGAGTGCGGCGGCGACCCCGGCGGCGGCGGCGATCCGGGAGGTGGCGGCGAACCGCCCGCGCCGTTCGCGCCGCCAGCGATGGTCTATCCGCAGGAAGTGCTGCCCGGCGTTCTTGTGAATCCTTTTCCGTATCAGACATGCGCGCAGTTTCCGCATGTGTTCACCGCTTTCAGCTACGACGTTCCGCGGGGCACCACGCTCTATCTGTCGGGCATCGTCGCGCCCGGCACTCACGCCGTTTTCGGTTTCTACAACCAGTTCGGCCAACTCGCGGACGTGCAGATGACCAATGCGTCGAAGAGCAACTGCGTGATCCATCACGACGAGAACCCCTTCTCCACGAGCGGCCTCGCCCCCGGGTATTACACCGTCTACGCCAATTACGTCACGCTCAGCCCGCCGGGCGCGCCGCCGATTTTCGGGGGGTCGTTCCCGCCCGGTTTCAACTTCTATGTCACCGTCAACGGCTATCAGAATTCGGTGAGCATGCGCCACGTGACCACGATCCGTATTCGCTGATCGATCTCCAGGCGGAATGGCTTCGCAGCAGGAAAATTACTTCCGCGAACGGAAAAGGCCCGGTCTCGCGACCGGGCCTTTTCGCATCGAATGCGCAGCGGCTGCGCATCATGACGGAACGATGATTATTGCTTCGCTTCAGCCGTCGGCGCGGGTGTCGCTGCGGGCGCCGCCGCCGGCGCGAACGCATTGCTGGGAATCGCCCACGAGAAGTCGGTGCGGGTGAACGTCGCGTAGCGCGGATCATTGTTGAAGTCGATCGGCTGCTTGTACGCCGCCGGATAGCTCAACGTCGGCAGCGACAGCGGCGAACCGCTCAGTGGCGAACCCGCGGTGGCGGTGCCGTGGCAGCTCATGCAGTTGCTGGTCTGGCCCGCGGGGATGCCGCTGGAGGTTTCCAGGAACGGGTTGAAGCACACCACCATGTCCTTGGACGCGTTGCCCTTGGTCTGGTTCCAGGCCGTGCACATCGCATAGTTGCGCCAGGGTCCGGCGACATTGTCGGTCATGCCCTGCTTGCTGCCGGGGAAGTTGTCGGGCGTGTCGGCGCCGGGCTGCCACCAGAAGGTTTCCCACGTCCAGTTGACGATCGCCTTGCTGTTGACGTGCATGCCGCCGAGGACGCCGAAATCGCCCGCGGCCGCGGTGAGGCCTTGACCGCCGTCGCCCGAATTGGGAGCCAGCGTGTTCCAGTCGGCGGCTTCCGCGGCGTCCATCTTGAAGTTGTAGATGGTCGCCAGCGGCGCGTAGAGATAGTTCTTGCAGGACATCGTCGAGCCCGGAACGATCTGCGCGATCTGCTCGGGCGTGGCCGGCACCGGGGCGACGCTCGGGTCGGGCGCGCCGGCCGGATCCAGCAGCACGCAGTTGAACCAGGTTTCGGGCGTGGCGTTGGCCGGCGTGGTCGACTGCTGCGGGCCCATCCACAGCGGCATCGGCGTGAGGCCGGTCGCCTTCACCACGAAGATCACCGGCTTGGTTTCGATGGCGGTGAAGCCCTGGGTGCTGCCGTTATCGGGCTGATACGGCGTTTCTTCGATCTTGCGCGCGCTGATCGGCGTCTCCGCCGGCCACGCGGCGTTGAGGTTGGCGAGATCCTGCATCGCGACATAGCTGTAATTGGCGTTGCCCGGCCCCGCATGCTGCGCGCCCAGGAAATTCGCCATCGCCGGATTGAATTTGTTGAACGACACCACCTGGGTGTCGCTGGGCAGGTTCTTCCCGGCCCGCAGTGCGGTATGTCCGATCTGTGTGGGTTTCTGGAACGCGCGCGCCGGACGCTCCAGCGTCGTGCAGCCGGTGGGGGTGAAGACTTCCTCGTTGCCGCACCAGGTGTCCCACACCGGCAGCGCGGTGCCGTTCCAGCTCTGGCCGGAATCGCTGGTCATGCCGGCCCACAGGTTCCAGGCGGCGGTGGTGATGTTGTCGATCTGCCAGGTGTCGGCCCAGGCCTGGAATTCGTCGCGGTTACCGGGATAACCGAATCCGGCCGGCACATCGACCGGCTTGATGCCGGCGATCGCGACCTCGGGCTTAGGCGCGGTTTCCGTAACGGCCTTGGCGGGTTCGGTAGGCGCCTCTTTATTGCAGGCGGCAAACAACAGCGCTGCGGGCAGCAGCGCGAGCAAACGCATCTTCATGTGACCTCCTCTGTCGATCGGTATAGGTCGGTCTGTGCGCGCCCCCATCTCCTCGCGCAGCATCCCGCATGGCGTGGCTTGTCCATGGCATGCGCCATGGGTCTTGCGTGGCTCGTTCAGCGCTTGCAACGTGAACGCAGCGAGCATACGTCGTTCAGAATTCGACCACAACGAAAGTGTGACAAAGGACCGGTAAAGGCACCGCGAGCGCTCTGCCGGCGAATGCTCAGCCGGCGGCGTGCCCCTTCCCGGACACCTGCGCCACCGCGTCATGCGGATGCAGGCTCTCGAAATGCGAGACGCGTACATCGAAGCGTCGCACGCGCGCATCGACGGCCAGCGCGGCGGCGACGCGGCGCGCGGCGTCTTCGCAGAACATCAGGTTCTCGGCGTTGAGCCTCGCGAAGGCCTGCTCATCCTCGCGCTTCACCGCGGTCTGCACCGGCGTGCCCAGCGCGGCTTCGGCGCGATCGATCAGATCGGCCACCGGCAACTCGTCGAGAGAAACATCCAGTTCGACCCGGATCTCGGCGCGGCTGCGCTGCGCGTGCGGCGTGGCGGCGAGGCCGCGCTCCGACGCCAGCCACTCGCCGACCACCTGCGTGGACAACGGATGCGCGGCGGCGAAGTCGTCCATGAAACGTTCGGCGTTGAGCTGGCGCGACAGCGCGGCCGACGCCGGACAGGTGCTGGAGTATTCGACCGAGAACGCCAGGGTCAACGTCGTATGCCCTTGCGCGAGCACGGCATCGATCTCCAGCGGATAGCGCTTCCAGCCGCTGTTGTCGCTGATCAGCGCGCGGCGCTTGAGCAGTTGTTCGAAGCGCAGCGTGAGCCGCGCGGAGGTGGACAGCGCGCCCTGGGATTCGACGCAGGTCTGCAGCACGCGGCGCAGGCCCGCGGGCGTCAGCGCCTCTTCGACCAGCGTGTCCTGCAATTGCCTGTAGAGCCGCGACATATGGATGCCGCGCGCATCGGGATCGCGCAGATCGACGAGGACATCCACCGAAGCCGGCACCTGCATCACCGCGCCGTCGCCGCCGCGCAGCCGAAGCGGCAGCGCGATATTCCGCATCCCCACCCAGTCGAGCGCACGCGCGGCGGCGGCGGCATCGCCGGCCACATCGGGCATCGGTTGGGCATTCGGGCGCAAGGTCACGGGCGGCATCTGTCGTGCGAAGGGGCGGCCATTGTACCCAGCGACCGCGAACGCTTCGGGAATCGCCCCGGAACGGTGCGTTCGGGCCTCAGCCCCGCGCCGCGCGCCAACTGCGCCACAGCGCCAAGGCCGGCGACAGCGCCGAGACCTCGCCCGCAGCCGCGACGCGGCGCAGCCGGGCATGGCTGAGCGCATCGTGGATGCGTCGCGGACGCGACCCGGCGCGCTGCGGCGCGGTGGTCGCGAGCTGCCGCCCCCAGGCCTGCATCTGCGCCGCCTCGGCGGCCTCGTCGCGATGCCAGAGCGCATGCGCGGCGAGCAACAGGAATGTATCGCCACCTGATTCGTCACCGGATTCGACATCGGATGAAAAAATCGCGCGCTCGCAGTCGGCGATCGCGTCGGCCAGCGGCTGCAACTGCACCATCAACGGCTGCGGCGGCGCCCACGCGCGCAGCGGTTCGCGCACGGTCTGCAACGAAGCCAAGGCCGCCGCCAGCGACGCCCACGGCGCGGGCCGCTTCTGCAGCACGCGACCCAGCGGATGCCGGCGCAGGCCTTTCGCCCAGCCCTGCAATTCTTCCTGCCACCATGCCAGCTTGGCGAAACCCGGGGTCGGATCGTCGCCGGCCCACGCGGCATCGGTCCATTCCTGCAGCAGCGCGAACCAGGCCTCGGCGGTCGCGCGCTCGGACCCGGCTACGAACACCTGCGCGATCCGCCATTCCGGCCAGCGTCCGCGCCATTTGCCGAGGAAATCTTCGAGCGAAGCGTCGAGGTCGGACATGTCGTTCACAGCGGGGTCGTTCACAGCGGATGCGCGACCGTCGTCGGCCAGATCGCAGGATCCAGCAGTTCGCTCGGCTGCTCGATCATCGTGTCGCCGCGCCAGTCCAGCGGATCGACGCCGGGCAAGCGATAGCCCCACAGCGCGACGATCGACGGCATGCCCGCGGCGCGCGCGGCGACGATATCGCGCTCGTCGTCGCCGACGTACACGCAGTCGCGCGCGGCGACGCCGATGACTTCCGCAGAATGCAGCAGCGGCAGCGGATGCGGTTTGCGCTCAGGCAGCGAATCGCCGCCGATCAGTACGCCGCAGCGTTCGCTCCAGCCGAGGATCGGCATCAACTCTTTCGCCAGATATTCCGGCTTGTTGGTGACGATGCCCCAGCGCACGCCGTCGGCTTCCAGCGCGTCGAGCATGTCGGCGATGCCGTCGAAGAGCACGCAGTAGCGGCCGAGGATGCCTTCGTAGGCATCGAGAAAGGGCTTGACCAGCGCTTCGCGCGCGTCGACATCGAGATGTCCGAACGCCGCGCCGATCATCGCCCGCGCGCCTTTGGAGACATGCGCGCGCATCGTGTCGTGCGGCATATCGGGCTCGCCGTGCCGGCGGCGCAGGATGTTGATCGCCTCGACCATGTCGGGCGCGCTGTCGAGCAGGGTGCCGTCGAGATCGAAGAGCACGCCGCGCGGGAATCTGATGTGGGACAACGGTGGCTCCGGGTTGAGGGATGAGAATGGGAAAAACGATTCAGGAAACGTAGGCGGCCACGGCGAAAAGCAAATCCCCCGTCAATCGCTTCGCGATTGCCCGCCCCCTTTTTTTAAAGGGGGCAAATCATTGCGCGGTCAAAACGGAAGCGGACCAGCTTTCACAACCACAAGCCCCCTTGAAAAACGAAAGCGGATCAACCTTCAGAACCACAAGCCCCCTTTGGAAAAGGGGGCGGCGACAGCGGGGGATTTGCTCTTCGCCGTCGCAACCGACTCGAACCCGCCTACGGCTTCACCGCGCACGCCAGATAATTCACATCGGTGCGGCCGCCGACGCGCGCGCTGTGGCGCAGCGGGTCGTAGATCAGGCCGCTCACGTCTTCGAGTTCGAGATCCGCCGCGCGCAGCCACGCGCCCAGCTCCGACGGCTTGATGAAATCGCGATACTGGTGCGTGCCTTTCGGCAGCAGCCGCGCGATGTACTCGGCGCCGACGATGGCCAGCGCGAACGCGGCCGGGGTGCGATTGAGCGTGGACAGGAACAGCCGCCCGCCGGGTTTGAGCAGGGTCGCGCAGGCGGCGATGATCGCGCCGGGATCGGGCACGTGTTCCAGCATTTCCATGCAGACGATGGCGTCGAAAGCGCCAGGCATCTCGTCGGCGAGCGCTTCGACCGGCGTGAGGCGGTATTCGACTTCGACGCCGGATTCGAGCCGGTGCAGTTTCGCGATCTTGATGAGATCCGGCGCCAGATCGATCGCGGTCACCTGCGCGCCCTCGCGCGCCAGCGCCTCGCTGAGCAGGCCCGCGCCGCAGCCGACGTCGAGCACCCGCGCACCCCGCAGCGTCGTGAGGTCGCGCACGTAACCCAGGCGCGCGGGATTCAGCGCGTGCAGCGGTTTCTGGGGGCCTTCGGGATCCCACCAGCGATTCGCCAGCGCGTTGAACTTGTCGAGTTCGGGCTGGCTGAAGTTGTCATGCTGCTCTGCCGTTTTCATGCGCTCACTCGATCGATGTTTTCTGGGTGGCTTCGACGCCGGTCATGTCCTCGCGGATGCGGACGCAACCGAGCAGCGCGAGACCGATGAATACGACGCCTGCGGAGGGGTTTCCCCTCATGAAGGAAACGATGCTGCCCGCTGTATTCGCCGATATCAGGGCCAGCAGAAACCATGTCCGGCTTTCAATTCGTTTCATGCAATGCCCTCGGGATTTTCCGCTTCGGCAACGGGCGATCACTCGCCCACCTTCACGCTACCGATCCGCTCGCTCCACTGCCTGGCGTTCGCGATCAGCGCATCGATGTCCATGTCGACCAGGATGCGGTCGCGCAGTTTCGCCCTGCCGGCGACCCACACGTCCGACACCTGATGGCGGCCGGTGGCGTAGACCAGCTGCGACAGCACGTGATGCAGCGGCTGAGTCTCCAATGCCGACAGATCCACGCAGGTCAGGTCGGCCTGTTTGCCGGATTCGATCGACCCCACGAGGTGATCGAAACCCATCGCCTTGGCGCTGCCCAGCGTGGCCGCGCGCAGCGCGCTGGCGGCGTCGAACGCGGACGCATCGTCGGCCACGGCTTTCGCCAGCAGCGCGGCGGTGCGCATCTCGCCGAACATGTCGAGGTCGTTGTTGCTGGCGCAGCCGTCGGTGCCGATGGCGACGTTGACGCCGGCATGCACCAGCCGGTGCACCGGGCAGAAGCCCGAGGCGAGCTTGAGATTGGATTCCGGGCAATGCACGACGCTGACGCCGCGTTCGGCGCAGAGCGCGACCTCGGCGTCGGTGAGCTGGGTCATGTGCACCGCGATCAGGCGGTCGTTGATCAGGCCGAGGCGGTCGAGCCGCGCGATCGGCCGCTGGCCGTGCTTCTGCTGCGACTGCTGCACTTCCTGCGCGGTCTCGTGGGTGTGCAGATGCACCGGCAGATCGAGCTGATCGGCCAGCATGCGGATGCGCTCGAAGTTCTCGTCCGACACCGTGTACGGCGCGTGCGGCGCGAACGCGGTGGCGATGAGCGTGTCGTGACGCCACTGGTCGTGGACTTCGCCGGCGCGGTCGAAATACTCGTCGTCGCTTTTCGCCCACGCGGTGGGGAAATCGATCACCGGCAGGCCGACGCGCGCGCGGAAGCCGTGGCGCTTGTAGGTCGCGGCCTGCACGTCGGGGAAAAAATAATTCTCGTTGCAGCAGGTGGTGCCGCCGCGGAGCATCTCGGCGATCGCCAGTTCGATACCGTCGGCCACGTACTCCGGGCCCATGACCGCGCCTTCGATCGGCCAGATGTGGTCCTGCAGCCACTGCTTCAGCGGCAGATCGTCGGCGACCCCGCGCATCAGCGTCATCGGATTGTGGCAGTGCGCGTTGATCAGGCCGGGCATCAGCGCGCCCTCGGGACGCGACACCGTCTCCTTCGCTTCGAAACGCGCGCGGGCCTCGGCGATGGGCAGCACGGCGAGGATTTCGCCGCCGCGGATCGCCACCGCGTGATGGTCGAGCACGACAGCGTGCGGCTGGACCGGGACCACGTAACGGGCCTCGATCAACAGGTCGCAGGCTTGGGGAATGGGGGCTTCGGAGACGGGCTGGTAGGTCATTGGGGCATTGTCTCATTCCGCGCCGGGGCTTGCCCGCGGCTTTCCGCAGGCGGCGCAGAGCTTGGCCTGCGGGGTGCGCAGGGGTTTGCTGCAGTGAATGCAGGGCGGGCCGTAGAGGGACAGGCGGTGGTGCCAGAGGGCACCGACAACGGTTTCGTCGTAACCGGTCATTTCGCGATACAGCGCGAGGGCGGGCTTGTACCACTCTGCAAGCAGTGGCCTGGCCACGTCCACGCCGTATTCGCGTCGATAGCGCTCAAGGCCTTCATGGGAAGGCATAAGAAGGAGCGAAAGCTGCGCCCACTCCTCCTCGTCGAGCATCGGCAGCTCCATCTCACAGCGCCAGCAGTAGAGGTTTTGGGGCATGGCGCGTCATCCAGCTTCGTTCTTGGAGAGTAATGGCCCCGGCCGGAAAAGCAGAAGCCCGCCGATGGCGGGCTTCCTTTGACAGCAGATCCTTCGCCTGCGGCTCAGGATGATTGATTCACGACGAGCCCCGCTGCGCGGACCTCTGTGAATCAATCACTTCACCCGGCTGAAATATTCGCCGGAGCGGGTGTCGACCTTGATGATTTCTTCCTGGCCCACGAACAGCGGCACGCGGACCACCGCGCCGGTTTCGAGGACGGCCGGCTTGCCGCCGCCGCCGGAGGTGTCGCCGCGCACGCCCGGGTCGGTCTCGACGATCTTCAGTTCGACGAAGTTCGGCGGGGTGACCGCGATCGGGATGCCGTTCCAGAGAGTGACCAGGCATTCTTCCTCGCCCTTCAGCCACTTCTCGGCGCCGCCCATGCCGGCCTTGTCGGCCTGCACCTGCTCGAAGCTTTCCGGGTTCATGAAGTGCCAGTACTCGCCGTCGGCGTAGAGGAACTGCATGTCAGTGTCGACCACATCGGCCACTTCCAGCGAGTCGGTCGCCTTCATGGTCATTTCGACCACGCGGCCCGATTTGATGTTGCGGAACTTGATGCGGGTGAAGGCCTGGCCCTTGCCGGGCTTGACGTATTCGGTTTCGGTGATGACGCACGGGTCGTTGTTGACCAGGATCTTCTGGCCGTTCTTGACGTCGTTCATGCCCAGACTGGCCATGGTTACTCCTGATGAATGCGATCTGCGGAACCGCCCCGGGGTCGATGCGACCCGGGGCGACTAGAATGAGCGGCCGGACCCCGAAACGACGGTGCGTCCCGATACCTTTGGCCCGATTGACCGCACATGATACCCGCAGCCTCCCCCGCACCGCACCCCGCCCACGACCCCGCTCCCGCCAACTGGAAACGCCTGTGGCGCGACGCCGTGCGCGATCCGGCCGAGCTGCTGGCGCTGCTGGGACTGGAAGGGCGGGTGCCGGGGCTGTCCGCCGGGGCCGCGGCGCAGTTTCCGCTGCGGGTGCCGCGGGGCTTCGTCGCCCGCATGCGTCCGGGCGACCCGCACGACCCGCTGCTGCGCCAGGTGCTGCCGCTGGACGAGGAACTGCGGCCGATGCCCGGCTTCGACCTGGACGCGGTGGGCGATGGCGCCGCCAAGGCCGCCACCGGCGTCATCCACAAATACGCCGGCCGCGCGCTGCTGATCGCCACCGGCAGCTGCGCGGTCCACTGCCGCTACTGCTTCCGCCGCCATTTCCCCTATGCCGGGGAAACCGCCGCCGCCGGGCAATGGCATGAAGCGGTCGAGGCGATCCGCGCCGATGCGAGTATCGAAGAAGTCATCCTGTCCGGCGGCGACCCGCTGTCGCTGTCGACCGCCAAACTGACCGAGCTGACCGCGCAGCTCGCGACCATCCCGCATCTGCGTCGGCTGCGCATCCACACCCGCCTGCCGGTGGTGCTGCCGGAGCGGGTCGACGACGAACTGACCGCCTGGCTGCGCGCCCTGCCCTGGCCGGTGGCGGTGGTGCTGCATGCCAACCACGCACAGGAATTCGACGACGCCGTCGACCTCGCGATGGCGCGGCTGCGCGACACCGGGACGACGCTGCTCAACCAGGCGGTGCTGCTGCGCGGGGTCAACGACAGCGTCGACGCCCTGGCCGCGTTGTCCGAGCGGAGCTTCGCCGCCGGGGTGCTGCCGTATTACCTGCACCAGTTGGATCGGGTGGCCGGATCGGCGCATTTCGAGGTCGACGACGACCGCGCGCTGACCATGCATAACGCACTGGCGGCGCGGCTGTCGGGCTATCTGGTCCCGAAGCTGGTGCGCGAAGTGGCCGGCGACCCGGGCAAGCGCCCATTGTCTGCGGGCACCGCGTTGTCGCAAAGTAAGCCTGCGGACTGAAACCTTGCGTCGGCAACCTGCACATCAGGACATCCCGAACTGAGACATCGGTCGTCGGCGCCATCGGCATCGGACGCCGGCACCGCGTACCATACCTTGCCCCCCGGAGAGCTCCCGCATGTCGAAAAGCAACGATCCCGCGCTGCGTCTGATGCTGGTGGATGACAGTGTCGAAGAGGCCGAGGGCATCGTCAGCGGACTGCGGAACGCCGGGATCGCGGTACGGCCGCTGCGGCCGGCCACCGCGGCCGAACTGACCGCGATGCTGGTCGGACAGACCGTCGATCTGGTGCTGGCGTCGCATCCCTGCATCTCGATCCCGCTGGCCGACGTGCAACTGCAGGTCACCACCAGCGGCAAGGACATCCCGCTGGTCGCGGTGGTCGAAGACGTGAACACCGACAGCTTTTCCGAACTGCTCGGCGGCGGCGTGCGCGCCCTCGCCCTGCGCCACAAGCCGCCGCAACTGCTGGCCACGGTCCGCCGCGAGTGGACCGATGTCGAAGCCCGCCGCGCCCAGCGCCGGCTGGAGGCGCAGGTCCGCGAGACCGAGCGCCGCTGCGACGCGCTGATCGAATCCTCGCGCGAGCCGATCGCCTACGTCCACGAGGGCATGCACATCCGCGCCAACGACGCGTATCTGGAGATGTTCGGCTACGAATCCTTCGAAGACATCGAAGGCATGTCGCTGCTGGATCTGGTCGGCACCAAATATCTCGACGAGTTCAAGCAACTGCTCAAGAGCATGAGCAAGGGCGAAGCCCCGCCGCCGCGCTACGAACTGGAAGCGCGCGACATCGAAGGCAATGCGTTCCCGGCGGTGATGGAATTCACTCTGGCCCAGTACGAGGGCGAAGCCTGTCAGCAGGTGATCTTCCGCCGCCAGGAACAGGCCGTGGACCCGGAACTGGCGCGCAAGGTCGAAGAGCTGCGCCAGCGCGATCAAGTCACCGGGCTGCTCAACCGCCCGACCTTCCTGCACGCTCTGGAGGATGCGGTGGCCGATGCAGGCCAGAACGGCACCCAGCATGGTCTGCTGTTGATCGAGCCCGACCATTACCAGCGCCTGCTGCACGAGATCGGGCTGGATTCGGCCGACACCATCATGGCCGCCATCGCCGAACGCCTGCGCAGCGAACTGGACGAACACGCCATCGCCGCGCGCTTCTCCGAGAACAGTCTCGCGGTGCTGCTGCGCAACAGCGACCACGCCGCCACCGCGACCCTCGCCACCCGCATCTGCAACACCTTCGCCGCCGAAGTGTTCGTCATCGGCCAGCGCTCCAGCGTGATCACCGCCAGCATCGGCGGCGTGCAGGTCAGCGAGAAGAACGCCAGCGTCAGCCAGGTGCTGGCGAAGGCCGCGGGCGGCGTGCAGTCGGCGGCCGGGGTGGGCGGCAACCGCCTGGAACTGTTCGACCCCAATGCCGTGGACCGCGCCGAAGCCGAACGCATCCAGATCTGGGTGCAGCGCCTGCGCGATGCGCTCGAGCAGAAACAATTCACCCTGCACTTCCAGCCGGTGATCAATCTGCAGGGCGACAACCACCCGGTCTACGACACCTTCCTGCGCCTCGAAAGCGGCGACGGCGAACTGGTGTCGCCGGGCGTGTTCCTGCAGATCGCCGAAGACCACGGCATGCTGGAACTGATCGACCGGTACGTGGCGGAACGCGCGATCGAACTCATCGCCCAGCGCGAACACGCCGGCAAACCGGTGACGCTGCTGGTGAAGGTGTCTCAGGCCTCGCTGCAGAACGACGCGCTGGCGACCTACATCGGCGAGCAGTTGGCCATGCGCGGCGCCTCCGGCGAATACCTCGCCCTGCAGCTGCAGGAAGCCAAGGTCTTCACCCATCTGCACGCAGTACAGCAGTTCGCCGCGGCGGTGAACCAGTTCGGCTGCCGACTGGGGCTGGAGCAGTTCGGCGCGGGGCTGGATTCGTTCCAGTTGCTCACCCACGTGCAGCCGCAGTTGCTCAAGATCGACCGCAGCTTCGTGGAAGATCTGCCGAAGAACGCCGACAGCCAGAAGCGCGTGCGCGATATCGCGCAGAAGGCCCGCGACCTCGACATCCTGACCATCGCCGAATTCGTGCAGGACGCGGCCAGCATGTCGATCCTGTTCTCGGCCGGCGTCGATTACGTGGAAGGCCACTTCCTGGCCACCGCCGGACCCGAGATGAATTACGACTTCGAGTGATGATCGCGGCCGCTTTCCCGTGACGTCGTATCCGTAACGTCGTAGAGCGGCCTTCAGGCCGCTGCACCCGGGAAAAGCCGAACCGTCCGCAAAGACAAGAAGCCCGCCAATCGGCGGGCTTCTTTCGTCCGGGTCTGCAAGATGCAGCGGCCTGAAGGCCGCTCTACAAACGCATCGGCGTCAGAACGCGGTCTGGCGCACGCCCGATGTCGCGGTTGCGGCATTGCGCAGCGCCGCGATGCGCTCTTCCAGCGGCGGATGGCTCATGAACAGCCGGCGCAGACCGTGGCCGACGCCGCCGGAGATGCCGAAGGCCTGCACCTGCTTGGGCAGGGTGCTGGTGCCGTAGGTCATCGACAATCGCTCCAGCGCGGCGATCATCTTGCCGCTGCCGGCCAGCTTCGCACCGCCCGCATCGGCGCGGAATTCGCGCCAGCGCGAGAACCACATCGCGATGATGCTGGCCAGCACGCCGAAGATCATGTCGAGCACGAACACGGTCGCGTAATAACCGATGCCGCCGCCTTCCTCGCGATCCGGATTCAGGAAACCATCGACCACCCGGCCGACCAGTCGCGCGAGAATGATCACGAAGGTGTTCAACACGCCCTGCAACAGCGCCATCGTCACCATATCGCCGTTGGCGACGTGACTGACCTCATGCGCCAACACGGCTTCGGCCTCGTCGCGGTCCATCGACCGCAGCAAACCCATCGATACCGCGACCAGCGCGTTGTTGCGGTTGGCGCCGGTGGCGAAAGCGTTGATTTCGGGCGCGTCGTAGATGGCGACCTCGGGCATGCCGATGCCCGCGGCCTCGGCCTGACGGCGCACGGTCTGCACCAGCCAGCGTTCGACCTCGTTGCGCGGCTCCTGGATGACGTGGGCGCCGGTGGTCTTCTTCGCGATCCATTTGGACATCAGCAGCGAAATGATCGATCCGCCAAAACCGAACATCGCGGCCATCACCAGCAGGCCGGAATTGGTGCGCGGATCGATGCCGAAGATGGCCATGACCACGCTGAGCAGCAGCATGACCGCAAGGTTGGTGGCGAGGAACAGAGCGACGCGCTTGAACATGGGGCACCGGGACGTTGAAGTGGGGGATCTTGTGGTCCGTGTAAAGTGGGGACCGCCGCCGAGCCCGCAAGCTGGAGCTGCGGCCGCCACCCAGCCGCCATACAGCCTCCAGACAGTTTCCATGCCGCCCGCCGACATGCCCCACGCGCCGTACCGCGGACGTTTCGCGCCCTCGCCCACCGGGCCGCTGCACGTCGGCTCGCTGGTCGCGGCCTTCGGCAGTTGGCTGATGGCCCGCCATGCGGGCGGCGAATGGTGGATCCGGATCGAAGACCTGGACCCGCCGCGCGAAGTGCCCGGCGCCGCCGATGCGCAACTGCGGACGCTGACGGCCTTTGGCCTGGTATCGGACGGGCCGGTGGTGCGTCAAAGCGCACGCCATGAACTGTACCGGGCCGCGCTCGACCGCCTGCTCGCGCATGGACAGGCGTTCCCCTGCCGCTGCAGCCGCAGCGATCTGGCCGCGGCCAACGGCATCCATCGCAGCTGCCGAGCCGGCACCCGCCGCGCCGAGGCCGCGATCCGCTTGCGGGTGGCCGACCGGCATCCCGTGTCGTTCGATGACCTGCTGCACGGCCGCGTCGAACAGGACGTGGCCGCGACGGTCGGCGACTTCGTGCTGCTGCGCGCCGATGGCTTCTGGGCCTATCAACTGGCGGTGGTGGTGGACGACGCCGACCAGGGCATCACCCACGTCGTGCGCGGCGCCGACCTGCTGGATTCCACGCCCCGGCAGATCCTGCTGCAGCGTGCGTTGGAACGGCCGACGCCTTCCTACGCGCATCTGCCGCTGATCGTCGATACGGCCGGCCGCAAGCTCTCGAAATCGCTGGCAGCGGTGCCCGTCGACGGCGCCGACCCGCTGCCGGCGCTGCGCCTGGCCTGGCGGGCGCTCGGGCAGCATCCGAATGCGCTGGACGGCACCGGCGAGGTCGGACGCATCCTGACCCGGGCTGTCGATGAATTCGATCCCGCTGCCATTCCGCGCGACCCGATCGGCTTCGCCGCATTGCACAATGGCGCGGTCATCGAGCGCGCATAGAATCGAAACGAATCCGACAACGCCGACCGGGCACGAGACCCGGCAGCGGTACGACACACTCAAACCGGGAAGGGAGAACACCATGACAACACGCGTCGCACTGGTCACCGGCGGCACCGGCGGCATCGGCACCGCCATCTGCAAGCGTCTGGCCGACATGGGCCACAAGGTCGCCACCAATTATCGCAGCGAGGAAAAAGCCAAGGCCTGGCAGGCGCAAATGAAGGCCGAGGGCTACGACTTCGCGCTGGCGAAGGGCGACGTCAGCTCCCCGGAAGAGGCCGAGGCGATGGTGCGCGAGGTCGAGCGCCAGCTCGGGCCGGTCGACATCCTCGTCAACAACGCCGGCATCACCCGCGACGGCACCTTCCACCGCATGACCGCCATGCAGTGGCAGGACGTGATCAACACCAACCTCAACTCGGTGTTCAACGTCACCCGCCCGGTGATCGAGGGCATGCGGGAGCGCAAGTGGGGCCGGGTCATCCAGATCAGCTCGATCAACGGCCTCAAGGGCCAGTACGGGCAAGCCAATTACGCCGCCGCGAAAGCCGGCATGCACGGCTTCACCATTTCGCTGGCGCGCGAGAACGCCAAACTGGGCGTCACCGTCAACACCATTTCGCCGGGCTACATCGCCACCGACATGGTCATGGCGGTGCCCGAGGACGTGCGCGCGAAGATCGTCGCCGACATCCCGACCGGCCGCCTCGGCACGCCGGAGGAAATCGCCTACGGCGTGGCCTTCCTCGCCGACGAACAGGCGAGCTGGATCACCGGCTCCAACCTCGACATCAACGGCGGCCACCACATGGGCTGGTGAGTCTCCAACGGTCCCGGCCGGGTGTAAGCACCTGCGCCGGGTGCAGGATGGCCGGGACGCGCGTGATTCGCGTCACTGTTTGGTCGGGCGTTCCTATTGCGTTCAAGCCGCTGAAAGGCGGCTGCCGGCCGACGAGTTGCAAGCGACCGCCGCCTGCGCCATGCTCGGAGACTGTACTCCTTAGAGTAAAGGCTCCATGCCCGCATCGCGGATCATCAAGAAGTACCCGAACCGCCGCCTCTACGACACCAAGATCTCGAGTTACATCACGATCGAGGACGTACGCCAGCTGATCGTGGATGGCGAAGAATTCGAAGTCCGCGACGCCAAATCCGGCGACGACCTGACGCGCCAGGTGCTGTTGCAGATCATTTCCGAACACGAGCAGGACGGCGAGCCGATCCTCTCCACACAACTGCTCAGCCACATCATCCGGTTCTACGGGGATTCGCTGCAGGGGTTCATGGGCAACTATCTCGAACGCTCGATGCAGGTCTTCCTCGATCAGCAGCAGCAGTTCCGGCAGCAGATGGGCGGCATGTTGGGGCAGACGCCCTGGACGATGATGAACCAGCTGACCGAGCGCAATCTCGAACTGTGGCGCGAGTTCCAGCACAACCTGATCGGCGCCATGGGCCGCAGCCCTTCGGCGAAGCCGGGCGACAAGTCCGGCAGCACCAAGTCGCACGACGAATAACCGTATCGCAGCCATCGGCGCGGCTTGGCCGCGCGCGGCGACGGCTGTGAGCGGCAACGATTGCGTACGATTCCGGCTGCCCACGGCGGCCGATGACTTCAAGAAACAGGGGACAACCGAATGAACAAGCGCGTGGCCGTCGTGACCGGCGGCATCGGCGGGCTCGGCACCGAGATCTGTAAAACGTTGGCCCGCGCCGGCCGAACCGTCGTCGCTGCGGACCTGGGCGCGCGCGCCGAACGCATCGCCGAATTCCAGCGCGACGTGGCTGGCCTCGACATCCATTTCGAAGCGCTTGACGCCAGCGATTTCGACGCCTGCGCGGCCACCGTGCGCAGGATCGAAGCCGAACGCGGTTCGCTGGACATCCTGGTCAACGCCGCCGGCATCACCCGCGACGGCACCCTGCGCAAGATGGACAAGGCGCAATGGGACGCGGTGATGAACGTGAATCTCGACAGCGTGTTCAACATGTGCCGGCACGCCGTCGACGGCATGGTCGAACGCGGCTTCGGCCGGATCGTCAACATCAGTTCGGTGAACGGACAGACCGGCCAGTTCGGGCAGACCAATTATTCGGCCGCGAAAGCCGGCATGCACGGCTTCACCATGGCCCTCGCCCGCGAGGTCGCGCGCAAGGGCGTGACCGTGAATTCGGTGTCGCCGGGCTACTGCGAAACCGCGCTGGTGATGGCGATCCCCGACGACATCCGCGCCGGCATCGTCGAGAAAATCCCGGTCGGCCGCCTCGGCAAGCCGTCGGAAATCGCGCGCACGGTGGAATTCCTCACCGCCGACGACGCCGGCTTCATCACCGGCGCGAACATTCCGGTCAACGGCGGGATGTTCATGAGTTTCTGAGTGCGTACGTGCGGTTCCGCTTATAGACTGCGCATCCGAAAAGCAGATCCCTCTCCCGATGAAACCGGGTTCGGGATGACAGGGTTTTGGGCTTGACCACCCATTCGGCTGTTGAGAACCTGCCCCAACGACATCAACAACACTGATAACGACGGCCGCATACATGATCAATCTCACCCCGCCCAGCACCGCCGCATGGCTCGTCTCGATCCTGCTCGGAGGCGCCGGCATCGCCGGAAAACTCGGCTACCTCAGCGTCGCCGCCCCGAATGCCTTCTGGCTGCTGGCGACCGCCTTCGTGCTGTTGCTGCTGTCAACGGTATTCAAGGGCTTGTGATCGCGGTGCATCGCTTTTTGCAGGAGTAACGGCTCTTTTTGTAGGGCCGGCCTGCCTCCCGCATTGCGACCGCGCTGTTCCTGTAGGAGCGACGCAAGTCGCGAAGCCCGCACCGCATCCACCGCGGCGACTCCCGCAATCAGGATTCGCCGATGTGGATTCGTCGACGACTGAAACCTGACGATGACGATTCGCGAAGCCGCTGCAAATTCGCGGGCTTCGCGACTTGCGTGGCTCCCACAAAGAGAATCGTCACTGAGAAGCCGCGGGCTTCGCGGCTTCCGCCGCTCCTACAGAGAGCAACATCGCGGCGAGATGGCAGGCTTCGCGGCTCGACCGATATTCGGCTGTCGAGAACCGCCGCGCCGCCGGACCCCGAAACTCAGCCGCCGGCTTGCGCGCAGAATTTCTGGCGGTACTGCATCGCCTTGGGCATCAGCGCCTGCAGGTTCTGGATGCGGGTGCCGGGGTTCGGGTGAGTGGAGGAAAATTCCGGCGGCGCCTGGCCGCCGCTGGCCTGGCTCATCCGCTCCCACAGCGGCACCGAGGCCTCTGGGTCGAAACAGGCGGCCGCGGCAAGCATCAGACCGACGGCATCGGCCTCGGTTTCGTGTTTGCGCGCGTAGGGCAGCAGATAACCGTAGCCCATCGCGGCCTGCATCATCTGCTGCGACTGCGGGTCCATGCCGCTCATCGCGCCGGCCATCTGACCGAGCTGGCCGAGCTTCTGCTGCGACATCCGCTGGGCGCCGTGACGCAGCAGGGCGTGGGCGATTTCGTGACCCATCACCACCGCCACCGCGTCGGCGTTCTGCGCAACCGGCAGCAGGCCGGTGTAGACCGCCATCTTGCCGCCGGGCAGGCAGAAGGCGTTGGCCTGGTCCGACTGGATCACATTGACGTCCCACTCGAAGGTCTGCCAGACACGATTGGGTTGCTTGCCGTTTTCGGCGGCGAGCGCAGCTTCGACCTCGGGCACCTTGGCGATCAGGCGGTTGGCGATCTCGCGGACCTGCCGCGCGACCTGCGAATTGGGATCGACCGGGCGCTCCTTCGAGAGGATGTCCTCATAGGCCTGTAGGCCCATCGCTTTTTCCTCGTCGATCGAAATGCTGCTGTCGATCAGCACTTTCTCGCCGGTGTACGGATCTTCGGTGCGATTGGAGAACCAGTAGTAAGCGGCATAGCCTGCGAACAGCAGAAGGATGACGAAACGCGGGTTGATGCCGCCGCGCCGGCGCTGGCCCTGTTGCTGGTTGCCGAAGGGGTTTTGTCGCATCGGTGTCGTCCTCGCAGGGCTGCGGCTGGAGATTGCTAAAGATCCCTGACCACCCGGAAGCCGGTCAGTGCATTGGTGGCATCCGATTCGGCCTGACTGCGCCAGGCCGCTCGGGTCTGCGCCGGCGAGTTCGCCCAGGCGCCGCCGCGAACCACGCGGGTGCGACAACCGGAGTTCACCCAGGCCTCGCCCTGCGTCGGCGCGCGACGGTAGCCATCATGCCAGCAATCGGCCACCCACTCGCTGACGTTGCCTTCGAGATCGTGAACGTCGAAGCGGTTGGGCCGGAAGCTCGCGGTCGGCGCCGGCCCCCAGAATCCATCGCGATAACCGGCGAAGGCATTGCCCCAGCTGCGCCCGGCCGGCGAACGGTCGCCGCCGCCGGTGAGGTTGCCGGTCCCGGACTTCGGCGGCGCATCGCCCCACGGGAAACGTCCGGCCTCGCCGCTGCGCGCGGCGTACTCGAATTCGGCCTCGCTGGGCAGGCGGTAGCGTTGGCCGCTGCTCTCGGACAGCCACCGCGCATAGGCCTCGGCGTCCTTGGCGCTGACGTGCAGCACCGGCATGGCGTCGTCGGCGACCCGGCCCAGATAGTCGTGGCGCCAGTCCACGCCGCTGCGGCGGACGAAATTGCCGCCGCGTTCGTCGTATACGAGCGAGTGCCCGCGACGCACCGCACGCGGGCGATGGCCGCTGATCTGCACGAAACGGCGGAATTCGGCGACGGTCACTTCGGTGCGGGCGATCGCGAAGCCGCGGTCGAAGCGCACGTAGCGCGAGGGCCGTTCGGCGTCGCTGGCGTCCGGTTCGCTGTCGCGCGCGCCCATCCGGAAGCCGCCGTGCGGCACCACCACCATCTGCGGGCCGCGTCCGCCGCCGCTCAGCGCGTCGGTAAAACGCTGGCCGGGGCGCAGCAGGCCGTAATGCGCGGCCAGATCGATGCGATTGCGCAGTTCGGCGGCAGCGGGATCGCCGGGCCGGGCGATGCGCAGGATTTCTGCCAGCCGCTCCCGTGCCCAGGGCAGATGATTCGGGCGCTGCGGTTTGCTCAGGAACGCCAGGCCTTCGTCGCGCAGGCGGGCGATCTGCGCCTGGCGGATCGCTTCCACCCGCGCGCGGCCGGTGCTCACGGTGTCCACGCCCGGCCGCACCGTCTCCGCCCGGGCCAGCCAGCGCATCGCGTCCTCGAAGTCGCTGCGCACCGCCGCGTCCTCTGCGCGGCGGATCAGCGCGCTTTCCACCGCAGCCACGCCCTGGCTGGCACGCGGCTGGCCGGGTTCCAGCACCAGCACGTGGCGGAACAGCGGCAGCGCACCCTCCACGGGATCATCGGGCTTCGCGGTATCGCCCAGACGACCTTCGGCCAGCGCCGCATCGGCCTCCTCGTTCAGTTCCCACAGGCGATCGGCGTGATCGAGGCGGACGATGAACGCCGCGCCGCCCTCCACCTGCGCCAGTCCGACGCTGCGCATCACCGCGGCGACCGTATGCGCACCGCGCAGCGCCTCGGCGTCGTCGCCGGATTCGGCCAGCGCCGCGTCGCCGGCTTCGACCAGTTTCGTCAGTGCGCGGGTCAGCCCGGTTTTCGCCCGGGCGTCGTCGGGGTCCAGCTTCAGCAGCGCCAGATAAAGAGGAATGGCGGCATCGGCGTCTTCGTACAGCCGGCCCTCGGTCAACGCCGCCGCGGCGCGCTTGCGCACGGCCGGCACGTCGGCTTCGGCCAATTCGATCTTCGGGCTGCGCCAGGTCAGGCGATCGGCGATGGTGTCGTCGCCGCTCACCGTCACCTGGCCATCGCCGCGCGGCCGTGGCGTGGCGCCGTCCTTGTCTTTCGGGGCGCGATCGTCGCGACCGCAGCCGCACAGCAGCACCAGCGTCGCCAGAACGCCCGCCGCCCATGCCCGTTGTGTCGCGCGCAACGCCAATCTCCGCTCCGGCTGTGGTGTTCGTCTGCGGTGGTCACCTTATCGTATCGACCGCGCCGGCCGATGACCCGGGGCCGACTCCGGTAGCATAACGGCCCGCCTCCGCCGACCCGAACCCGTGCCCCACTGGATCACCGACCCCGCAGCGCTGGACGCGCTGATCGCCGCGCCGCCGGCCACCATCGGACTGGACACCGAATTCGTACGCGAACGCACCTACTGGCCGCAATTGGCGCTGGTGCAGATCGCAGCCGGGGATGAGATCTTTCTGGTCGATCCGCTGGCGCCGGGCATCCCCGCCGCGCTGGCGAAGCTGCTGTCCGATACCCGCGTCCTGAAGATCATGCACAGCGCCAGCGAAGATCTGGTCGCGCTGAAATACGCCTGCAATGCCCTGCCGCAGCCGTTGTTCGACACCCAGGTCGCCGCCGCGCTGTGCGGCGTGGCCGCCGGGATCGGCTACCAGCGCCTGCTGCAGGAACTGCTGGACATCAGCGTGGACAAGGGCGAGACCCGCTCCGACTGGCTGCGCCGGCCGCTGTCGCCGTCGCAACTGCATTACGCCGCCGACGACGTGCTGCACCTCGACGCCCTGCATCGCACCCTCACCGCCCGCCTCGAAACGCAGGACCGCATGGCCTGGCTGGAAGAAGACTGCGCGCGGATGCTCAACAACGCCGCGCAGGACGAGGGCGAACGCTGGCCGCACCTGGGCATGCGCTCGGCGCAGTTCCTGGAGCGCGACGGCCAGATCCGCCTGCTCCGCCTGCTGCGCTGGCGCGACGCCTACGCCCGCGACCACGACCGCCCGCGCACCTGGATCCTCGACAACGAACTGGCGCAGGCGCTGGCGCGCACCCCGCCGCGCGACCCGGCCGAACTGCAGCGCACCTTCGACGGCCAGCCCAAGGCGCCGCGCAAACTCGCGGCGCAGATCTTCGACGCCCTGAACGCGCCGCTGGCGGACGAAAACGACCTGCCGACCGCCCGCGGCGACGACCGCGACCGCCAGGCCTACAAACGCCTGCAGCAGGCGGTGGCCGAACGCAGCGCCGAACTGGGCCTACCCGACGGCGTCCTGGCCTCGCGGCGCTGGATCGAAGCCCTGCAGGACGGCGAGGACTGGCCCGGCGCGCTGTCCGGCTGGCGCCGCGCCCAGCTCGAAACCCGATTGGCGCCCTTGCTCGCGACGACTGGCGGCGGCTGATCGGCCTCCGTATACTTGCCACCTCATCGCGTGGGGCGGTAGCTCAGCTGGGAGAGCGCCACGTTCGCATCGTGGAGGTCAGGGGTTCGATCCCCCTCCGCTCCACCACTCGATGATCCAATGCAGTCCCAAAAAGGCCGGAATCCTCAATAAAAACAAGGGTTTCGGCCTTTTTCATGTCCACTTACATCCCATAGAGGCCCTTGCAATCCGGGGGCATGCGGGGGCACATTTGGGGGCATCAGCCCCATCCGGGGGCAGAGATGCCCCCAAATGCGCCTCACCGATACCGCAATCCGCAAGGCCAAGCCAACCGAGAAAGTGCAACGCCTTTTCGACGGCGGCGGGCTTTATCTCGAAATCTCGCCGGCCGGTGGCAAGTTGTGGCGGATGAAGTACCGCCACGGCGGCAAAGAGAAACGGCTCGCGTTCGGCATCTACCCCGACACCAGCCTCGCCAGCGCGCGCGACAAGCGCGACGCGGCCCGCAAGCTGTTGGCGGCAGGCGTTGACCCCGGCGAACACCGCAAGGCTGAAAAAGCCGCTGGCGACGACAGGGCCGCGAACAGCTTTGAAGTGGTCGCCCGGGAGTGGTTCGCCAAGCAATCGCCGACATGGGTCGCCTCGCATGCTGGCAAGATCATCCAACGGCTGGAACGGGACGTGTTCCCTTGGCTCGGGAAACGCCCGGTCGCCGACGTGACCGCTAAAGAACTGCTCGCCACGATCAACCGGATCGCCGAACGCGGCGCGGCCGATACGTCGCACCGCGCCCTGCAAAACTGCGGGCAGGTGTTCCGCTATGCCATCGTCACCGGACGGGCCGAACGCAACCCCGCGACCGACCTGCGCGGCGCCCTGCCCCCGGTCAAGGAAGGTCACCACGCCGCCATTCTTGACCCTGTGGCGATTGGCGGACTCATGCGCGCAATCGAAAGCTATCAGGGTGGGTTCGTCACGAAATGCGCCCTGAAACTCGCCCCGTTGACGTTCGTGCGCCCCGGCGAACTGCGCAATGCGGAGTGGGCCGAAATCGATCTGGACACGGCGGAATGGAACATCCCGGGCGCCAAGATGAAAACCGGCGAACCGCATCTGGTCCCGCTGGCACCGCAGGCCGTCGCGATCCTGCGCGATCTGTACGCGCTCACAGGGCGTAGCCGGTACGTGTTCCCCAGCCCTCGCACGTTGTCGCGCCCGATGAGCAATGGCGGCGTCCTGTCTGCATTGCGGCGCATGGGCTACGGCAAAGACGAAATGACCGGCCACGGCTTCCGCGCGATGGCACGCACTGTCTTGGATGAAGTGCTGCACTTCCGGCCGGACTACATCGAACACCAGCTTGCGCACGCCGTCCGCGATCCCAACGGCCGCGCCTACAACCGCACCGCGCACCTCGCCGAACGCCGCAAGATGATGGCGGCATGGGCGGAGTATCTGGACCAGTTACGCGACACCACCGGCAAGGTTTTGCCGATGAAGCGCAAAGCATCCGGCGACAGCCGGTAACAAGCGGACGACCGGGGTGCGTGAACACCCCGGCCGGCCTAACCACCACCGTTCCACGGGAGAACGATCATGGCTCACAGCAGATTATCAGACGACCGCACGACGACCGTAGACACCGGCTTTAGGGAGATACCAGCCGAGGGCATGCGCCTATTGGCCGTGTCCGCAGGCTTGGACAGCCGCACCGCCACACGCGAGGCCAGCGACCTAGAAGACGCCGTGCGCCGCGTGCTGGCCGGGTCCATCGAAGCCGGGACAGACGGCAGCACGGCTTATCTGTGCGAGTTCGCCTTAGAGACGGCCAAAGCATTGCGGGAAGCTGCGGGCTGCGACGACTGACGCGGGAAAGGCTCACGACATCCCGCAACGGCTTGCTAAGCTCGCGATGCGCCTAGCCCAAGGGTGAAGACGCCGGAACCCTGCCGGCGTTGGCGCATATCTGCGCAGGGCTTGGGGACAAAATTGAAGCCAGCCGAACCAATGACCGACGCCGATTTAGACAAGTCCGACGAAGAGCTTGGGCAATGGTTATTTGAAACGTGGTGCGCTTACCAAGCCGAAAAACGCGGCATGCCCTTGGAAGCTATCACGGACGATTGGATCGCTTGGATCCAATCCAACACCATCGAAATCGATTCCGACAACGCGGACAATGCGCCACTGGAAAGCGCGTTCAGAAAAGCCGCAAAGGGCGATTTTGCAGCGGCAGGAAAGGTGCTTCGCGCCTATATGCTGAATAGCGCGCATGCCATAGTCGCGGACAAATACGCTTCCATCGGAATCAAGCAAACACAGCTGAAAATGCAGGGCGGGCGCGCTTCAGGGAAAGCGCGCGCCGACAAGGCGAACAATTGGCAAACCAATTGCATCGAACATGCGAAAGCCTTGCTAGCGACAGGGACGGCGCCTCATGAGTTGGCCGGAAAATGCTCGCTCAAGTACAAGCGAAGCACAGACACCATCCGGCGAGTGCTCAAAAAAGCCGGCGTGAACTAAGTTCGTTCCCGTTCCTAGTCCCATCGTGAAATGCGCTGGTCCGCCAGCGTCGTGTGTCATCCGACACCGGCCAATAAACGGCATAAAACGATGATCTCAGACAATCCGACCCCTCCCGCATCGGGCGCGTTGATCCTGCAACGCTTGCCCGAGGTTAAAGCCCGCTGCGGCCTATCCCGATCCGAAATCTACCGTCGCGTATCAATGGGGGATTTTCCTGCGCCCGTGAAGCTAGGCGAAAGGGCCAGCGCGTGGCCGGAGCACGAGGTATCGGCTTGGATCGCGTCACGTATCGCCGCACGCGACAGCGCGGCGCTTACAGCGAGCCCGGGCGCATCGTCGCCAGCGCGCGCGTGTGCGAAGCAAGGCACAGCCTGAAGCAAGCGCATGGCCGCCGTACAACACGACGCCGAACGGTTCCTGTCTGGATTGGCGCCCGATAGCGTGCTGACGTTCCTAACCTTCGACGATGCCAAGCTAGGGCGCAAAGGCCTGTTGCGCGTCTTGCATGGCAGCTATCAGCGCAACGCTACGAACTTGGGCGAGTTGAACGCCAAGGGTGCCGGCTGCTTTGTCATGGTAAATCGTGGCGATTGCAAAGGCCGCAAGGCGGCCAACGTGCAAGCGGTGCGGGCACTATTTCTAGACCTGGACGGCTCGCCGTTAGGCCCGGTACTAGCTGCCCCTGTCCGTCCGGCGATTGTGTGCGAAACGTCGCCGGGCAAGTTCCATGCGTACTGGCCGATAGCAGGAATGCCGCTAGCTGACTTCAAACGAGCGCAGCAAGCGCTAGCCGCGACGTATGGCGGCGATCCGAAGGTGTGCGACCTGCCGCGCGTCATGCGCCTACCGGGCTATCTGCACATGAAAGGCGAGCCGTTCCGTTCACGTCTGCTGCATTGCGACCCGGTGAAGCCGTGGAACTGGCCGGACTTCGCGCAGGCGATGGGGCTGCCGTATGCGGAGACAGACACGGATACCGGGCAGTGCGGCGTAGGCGAGCGCAATAGCTACCTGTATCGGTTCGCCTGCGGACTCAGGCGCCAAGGTGTCGAGCTTGGCGAAGCCTTGCGCCGGGTAAACATCGCCAACGCCAATCGCTGCATACCGCCGCTGGATGTTGCCGAGGTTGAAGCCGTTGTTGCGAGCGCGTGGAATGGTGAACTGCAGGGGTTCGTCAAACTGCCTTACAGCCTTCTCGACAGCCCGGCATACCTGAAACTGCCTCACCCTGCAAAGACAGCATTAACGGCGCTTGCACGGCGCTACAACGGCCGAAACAATGGCAATCTGACCTTCACGCGTACCGACGCGACCCGCTTGCGCATGAGTAAGCGGATGCGGACAAACGCCCTGCAGGCTGTGGAGGCTGCAGGTCTCGCCAAATGCACGGAGCGCGGTAAATCAGCGGCCCCCGGATACCGTGCAACCACTGATCGTTTCCGGCTGCCGTTTCTTGACGGATAGGGGTCAATTTGACCCCTATGCAATCGGCGGATAGGGGTCAAAACTGCACCCCTTAGATAGATAACAGGCCCATACGAAGGAAAGCTCTGCCTGTGGGGGGAGAGTCCCAGAATCACAGAATCGACCTGAAGAACTGAAGCCGGCAAGACCTGAAGAATCCGAAGAGGCTAGAACGCAATGACCGACGACGGCTATCTGTCTAAGAACCGACCATATCTAGCCGCGATGCAACGGCAGCGACGGGCGCGCATGGTCCGCATCGATTACATGCCCGGCAAGGCCGCTAGAGACGCCATAGAGGCGATGCGGGCGCGATCCCAGCCCCGCACCCCATCGGCGACCAATAGCGCCGTGATCGATGCGATTGTGGCGGAGTGGGCACGATTGACCGGAATAAACTACAGCGATCTATCAAAGCCCAAGACTCCGGCGAACCTCCCGGGGTTATCTGACACGTACACCCGCGCGCGTATGACTACGGATGCTCGGAGCAGTACGCGCGCGCATGAGAGTCCGGACGATTCGGCCAAGTGCGCGCCCGTCCGCGTGGGAGTGAGTCCGGCAGTACCGGAATTTATCGACGCCTTTGCGCGCGCGAATGAGTCCGGGTTATGTCATGCCACACGCGCAGGCGCGCAGGCGAACAAGTCCGGCAGTCTGCCGGCTGGGGCGAATCAGGCGCGCGTGATCTGTGGCGCTAGGCGACGCCGTGACGGCGAACCGTGCCAAGGCCTGAGCGTTCCCGGGAAGCGTCGCTGCAAGTGGCACGGTGGGGCTTCTACAGGCCCAAGAACCGATGAAGGGCGAGCGCGTTCACTTGCGAACTTACAGCAAAATAGAAGCCACGATGCGGGTTCGGCTTGAAAGAATTGTTAGCCGCTGGCACGAGCTGCAATTATGTTTAGGATGTATTTAGCCCCATATGCAACGAGAAAACCCGTGTTGTAAGGCACTTTCATTCCGTTCTTCTCTCCGTCACTGCCGATTACTGGTTCGTCCTCAATTTTAAATTTTGAAACGACCCCGGCAATGCACAGCATACGGGGGTTTGCTGGTGGGTAGAAAAACAGAGGTCCTCCAGAGAATCCTTCGTTGTTGATTGCATCAACGAATATAATTTGAGGGTCACTAAGTTGGAACGAAGAAATCGTTCCCTTCTTTACGAAAGCGCACGGCAGTCCACCTATGAGTGAGCCTACGTTATTCCACATTTGGTAAGGAAAACCTGTGAAGTAGGCGTCTTGGCCAAGGGCTAATCCGGCTATTGTTGGGTTAACGAGAAACTGTTGATTTGTGAGTCGATCTTCAAGCCTTAGGACAGACACATCTACCTCGCCTCGGCTATGCCCTATGACTGTGGCTAGCAAGGTGTGCCACTTCTCATTGCGGAATAGTTGAATTGAGAGTTGATCTTTAGACTCGTCAAGCAGGTGCTTGGCAGTGATCAGATACTCTTGCCCGTCGACATCTACGGTGAATGCCGTGCCATATTTTTCGGCTTTGATGAAGAATGTTCTATAGAGGATGTCGGAAGGAACCATTAGCACCTAAAGCCTGTGTTAAGCCGCCCCGCAGCGGGACGGCGGACGCGTGCTAGCGTAGCGTATGGACCGCCGGCACGACTTCACCACTTGCCTAAGGTCGCGGCGGGACCAATGCAAGCTTGCCCCTCACTCATCGTCAGACCGCATTTGATCTTCAGCATACGCCCTGCAACCTTCTACGAAGGATTGCGACCGACCGGAGCAATCATCCGGCGAATCGATGCCCTGTCGTTCCGCCCATTCATAGCCTGCCGTGTGCCCTGAACAATTGCTGTTGCAGGCGTAACCGTTGAATCGAGGCGTGGGAACGGGCCGCAGGCTAGATTGCTGGATCGGCACCCTAACCAACAATTCATCGCAGCCCGCGCGCGGATAATCGATGTAGTGCGGGACGCCTTCGCTGTCGGTGCATTGATACACAGTGACTTCTTGGAAGCCGACCGGCGCATAGGTAGGCGTTTCGGATGGGGGAACAGCAGGGGCGTAAGATGGGGCCGTGTAAGACAAGACGCCGCCTGTTGCAGCCTGTCCCGGCTTCCCGGTATAGGGGTTGTAATTTCCCCGCGCCGAATAGTTGTCTGCCTTCGTGCCATTGGGCGAGCTTCGGTAGTGCGGGGCGACGTATGTCCCATCTTTGCGAACATACCCGCGAACCCGGACCTGCCCGACGGCGGACGCTGCCAACGCCAGTGCGACCAGCCCACAACAGATTGCTATAGCCGTCCGTGTCATGGCCCCCTCCTGACCTGACTAAACCGCAACCGCAGTCTACGCGCACCCGCTGCGCGTGAACTGCCTTGTATCGGGTGAACGTCCCGCAGAATTCCCTACCGGCACAGTCAAGCGGGCATCGTCTGGGGGCATTTTTGGGGGCATCTACCGAAAGCTGTTCGCGCACTAGATTTGTAAATCAATGGCTTAGAGTCTCTATTGGATAGCCCTCCGCCCACCATTCGGTGAGGTCCAACTGTTCTCAGTTGGGTTGTTTTATCTACAGAAACCCCGCTTTTTGCGGGGTTTTTGCGTTTTTGCGTTTTTGCGTAGGCTAACGCCTCGGCCAAACACCGCCCAAAACGGCCAGTTTGGCCCGGTTCCGCTCTTTCTTTCTCCAAAAAGTACCTCAACCCTCTCCAGCTAGCCTGCGCAGAAACTTTGAAAAATCATCAGGTTATGCGTGTGTCACTGAGAGCGGTTTTCTGCATCGCCTGCTCCAGCAGAGATGCAGACAACATCGCGGAGCGACGACTGAGTGCGCCCCACTGCCTTTCTTTGCAAGGTCGGCAAGATTCAACAGTTGGATGATGATGTCGGCTTCGACCCGAAGCGGACGTTGGTGAAATGAACCTGACCCCTTGCCGCCGAGGCTGACCACAACGCTGGTGCTGACCGCGGCCAAGCCCGGATAGCCGGCCGCTTCCGCTCCCGACCCACAGGAGTCACTCAAGTACATCGCCAAAAAAGAGAAAGCGGTCATTCGCAGGTGACCCCATTGGGCGCGGCAGACGGCCATCGATGCGGCCCCAGCGGACATCCAGGCGAGCAACAACCGGCCCTCGTCGATGCGGCGTGCGCCGACGGTCTCTTTCGGTGCCGCAACGAATACGCTTCGGGTGGATCAAGCACGTTCATCAACCGGGCTCGCCGGTGGAAGGCGGGGTCTTGGACAACGGCAACAGGTAGGCAATGTCCTACGCTGCGTCGCGCCGATGTCTTCCCCGTGCGTGGGAGAAACGCTGATGGGCGGCGATGAGGCCGCGCGGAACAGTGTGCAGCCGTCGATGCACAGGAGCGTTACGTGCTGTGCCTCACCGCGACGGAAGGACGCGCAAAGGCGCGCCGCTGGCGTCGCAGCGACCTCGCAGGCGGCCGCGCCGAGCTACGCGCGCCATGTTCCCGAGCGCACGCTGCTGTACACGCTGGTGCAGGCGCACTACCCGGATTTCATCGCGCGTCTTGAGGCAGAAGATCGCTCGCTTCCCAAGCATGTGCACGAGGAATTCGAGGAATACCTGCGCTGTGGTGTGCTCGACCACGGCTCCCTGCGTGTGGTGTGCGAGCAGTGCCATGCTGAGCGGCTGGTGGCATTTTCCTGCAAGAAGCGCGGGTTCTGTCCGAGTTGCGGTGCGCGGCGCATGGCCGAGAGTCCGCGGCATTTGGTGGACGAGGTGTTCGGCCCGCGCCCCGTGCGGCAGTGGGTGCTGAGTTTTCCTTACCCCTTGCGCTTCCTGTTCGCCAGCAAACCGGAGGCCATCGGGCCGGTGCTGGCGATCGTGCATCGCGTGATCGCCGGGTGGTTGGCGGATCAAGCGGGCGTCGAGCGCGCCAGCGCGCAGTGCGGGGCAGTGACGCTGATCCAGCGCTTTGGCAGCGCGCTCAACCTCAACATCCATTTCCACATGCGGTGGCTCGACGGCGTGTATGAGATAACCATAGCGCCCCCGCAGCGCAAACCACGCCTGCATCGCACCCGCGCCCCGACCTCCGCGCAGTTGACGCACCTGGCAGATACCATCGCGCACCGGGTGTGTCGGCATCTGACGCGCAAAGGCTGGCTTGAAGGCGAAGACGAATCCGTATTCCTGTCCGACAGCGCGGGTAGCGATGACGGTATGGACGCGCTGCGGATGAGTTCGATCACCTAGCGCATCGCCACTGGCGCGCAGGCCGGACGCAAACGTCACCCTGCAAACGCTGCCCGGCGACGCCGGCAAGTTCGGCGGATTCTCGCTGCATGCCGACGTTGCCGCCGAAGCACATGAAAGCCAGAAGTTGGAAAAGCTGTGCCGGTACATTACGCGCCAGGCGATCAGCGAAAAGCGGCTGTCGATCTCGCCGCAGGCAAGGGTGCGCTACCAGCTCAAGACCCCGAGGCGGAACGGCACCCCGCATGTCGAATGGGATGCGGTGGACTTTATCGTCAAGCTGGCGGCGCTGGTGCCGCCGCCACGCGCGCATCTCACCCGGTTCCACGGCGTGTTTGCCCCAAACGCCAGCCTGCGATCACAGCTGACGCCTTCGGGGCGCGGCGAAAAGTCTGCCACCGACGTGGAATCGACCGGAGCGAGCCCTGACGAATGCACCTCCGACGAAAAGCGCCGCGCGATGAGTTGGGCGCAACGCCTCAAGCGCGTGTTTACTCCGGGCATCCTGCCCTCCGCCCTTCGGGCCAGCCTTCGGCTGTTCCAAATCGCTCCCGGCGATTTGGTGCGCATCGACGCGAGCACCTGCGTCCACTGCGGCGGTGCGGTACGGATCGTGGCCAGCATCGAAGAACCCAACGCCATCCGCGCCATCCTCGCCCACTTCGCAAAGCACGGCGCGCTGGAGGAAGCGCACTACCGGCCCCGACCGCGCGGCCCACCGGCCGTGGCCAAGGCCGCGTAGTCGCAAGATCGGCCACGCCACCAACCGCGACAACCAACAGCCATTAGATGCGGCAGCGATCCCGCAGGGGCGCGCTTGGCCCGATGCCTGGATTCAGTGAGAAATGGCCACGGACGACCAGACTGCGCGCACACGTGATGCCGAAATGGCGTTCGCGCAGGCCCGATCCTTGCCCAAACCGGCGCTTGCGCGGCCGCCGCCTACCCGACAGACTGCCAGAAAAGGGCGATTGAATTTCCTATACCTCCCGATTAGGATGCATTTCGGAATATGAGCTGTATTTGCAAAGATGCGTGGTCGATTGAACATATTCCGAGCCGGTTAGGGATGGTATGAACAACTTGCCCGGATAGGCGACAACAACGGATCGACGAACGGATGACGACGATACAACTGAGCTTCGGAAACGGCGAGGCAACCGGCAAGCGCAAACGAACCCGACGGGAGGTGTTACTGGCGGAGATGGAGCAGGTGGTGCCTTGGCACGCGCTGCTGGCGTTGATCGCTCTGCACTACCCGAGCATGGGCCGCACCGGCCGGCAGCCGTATCCATTGGCGACGATGCTGCGGATTCATTTCCTGCAGCAGTGGTATGCGTTGAGCGACCCGGTAATGGAAGAAGCGCTGTACGACACACCGGTGATGCGTCGGTTCGCACGGCTGGGTGATCTGGACGATATTCCCGATGAGACGACGATCCTCAACTTCCGCCGGTTGCTGGAGACTCGCGATCTGGCACGGGAATTGTTCGAGCGTGTGAACACGCATCTTGCGCGGAAGGGCCAGAGCCTGCTAGCAGGGATGATCGTGGATGCGACGATCATTGCGGCACCGAGTTCGACGAAAAACGCCGATGGCGAACGCGACCCGGAGATGCAACAGACGAAGAAGGGCAATCAGTGGTACTTCGGTATGAAGGCGCACATCGGGGTGGATCACGAGTCGGGCCTGGTGCATAGCGTCGAATGCACGGCTGCGAACGCAGCGGACATCGCGCAGGTGCACAAGCTGTTGCATGGGAAAGAGGATACGGTGTGCGGCGACAGCGGCTATACGGGTGCGGAGAAGCGTGAAGACCTGCGCGGAATGAAGGCGCGATTCCTGATTGCTGAGAAGCCATCGAAGTTGCGCATGATCCGTGGCAAGCGTGATCGCGCATGGGCCGAACGCCGGGGGCGCATGAAGGCGAGCTTGCGGGCGAAGGTGGAGCATCCGTTCCGGGTGATCAAGCGACAGTTCGGATACGTGAAGGTGCGGTGTCGCGGTTTGGCGAAGAACACGGCGCAGGTGTTGACGCTGTTCGCGCTGTCGAATTTGTGGATGATGCGCGGGCGATTGTCGCCGGCGGCGGGAGAGTTGCGTCTGTGATGCGGGAAGAACGGCTGAAAGTCGCTCTGAATCGAGGAATTTCGACTGAAATCGACTTCAGTCCGCGATCATGCAGTGGGATTTGATGTGCAAGTCGGGTTGTTCAGACCTTCCTTAGTGGTGCAAACGAATGCACTTATCGCCTCGGATGGTGAAATTGACTATAGAAAAGCGTCACGTAAATTCAAAGAGCTACCAGACGCTTCATTTGACGATAATTTGCGAGAGATTATTTTTGGCGTTGCTGAATTAACCAAGAAAGCGCGATCTACTGTACGCAAGTTTAATATCAGTATTCACAACACCGTTGTTTACTGCCACACAAAACAAGTGACCACCAACTCTCCCGATGGGATTCATCAGGATGGTGTTGATTTTATCATCTCAGCTTTAGTCATTGAGCGAAGCAATATTTCCGGCGGGCAAAGCGTTATTTATGGTCGTGATAAGAAAACGCGATTGCTTCAGGTGGAGTTGCAACCTGGACAAGAACTTTTTCAAGCCGATGCAGGGACTGAGATATGGCATGAGGTTACGCCAATGACGGCGGTTGAGAAGAGTCAAATTGGCTTTCGTTCAAACACCGGTTTTGATGTTACGCCGCTGTTGAGTTGAGCTGCGTTAATCGGCACTTTATTGTTATGCGATTACGCACGAAAGCCCTAAAAAATAAATTCGTAAAGGACGCATAAAATGAGCAAATTAACGCCTGATTTTTCACTAACGATGACTCAGCGCGACATCTATTTCGACCAAGCTTACAGCCCCGATGCCCCTTTTTATAATATTGGTGGTTGTCTGGAGCTCGGTAAGGTCGAACTCGACCGGTTGCGGCTGGCTCACAAGACGTTGGTTCAATCTCATGATGCGTTCGGTATTCGCATCTCGTCTCAAGAACATGGCATTCGGCAATACATTGTAGATGCAGAGATGCGCAACGCCGGTTTGCCTCTCATCGATATGTCGCAACAAGCAAACCCGATCCACGAGGCGCGGGAATGGGTTCGACGTTTATTTGAAACACCTATACCTTACGAATGCGCTGAGCTATTTCAGGCATACCTCATCAAGTTAAGCGGCTCATCGTATTGGTATACCTGTGTTGCGCATCATTTGGCGTTGGACGGGGTGGGTTTTATTAATTGGGCTCGCACACTGGCACGCTATTACGACGGTGCTGATCAGTGGCCGGCAGTGCTCAATTGGCGTGAAGTCGTCGCGACAGATGAGTCTTATATTGTCAGCGAGCGCTATTGTCGAGATCGCGACTACTGGAAGGAACAACTTCATGCCTTGCCAGATCGTTTGTTGTCATCACACTACGGGTCGCTGAGCACTGTCTCTCGCAGTTTTCGCCATGTCGTATCTCTGGGGGTTCAGAAACATCGCCGTCTACAAGAGATGGCTTCAGCATCTGGTGTTGGCATTTCCCATATCTTGCTAGGCGTGCTTGCGTCTTGTTTGGGATTCACTTACAGCAAATCGGACATGGTCATTGGCTTGCCTGTGCATAATCGGCGTGGTGAAGCGCAAAAGCAGGGCATCGGGGTTTTTACCAGTGTAAGTCCTATCCGATTGAAACTAGTTAATGGCTTAGGGTTTAGCGACTTTGTTCGTTACATCGCCGAGCGGCAGAAATCGAATTTTCGCCATCAAAAATACCCGATGGGGGACATCGTACGGGATGCAGGACTGGCCGGTGAGATCCGCCAAATTTACGACGTCGGATTCAGTTATCTGAAGTTCGACAATAACGTCGAGTTTGACGGCAATCTGGCGAATCTGGTCTATGTCAGCCATAACCATGAAGCCACCCCGCTAATGGTTACCGTATGGGAGTGTGGTGACACGATAGACGTGCAACTCGATTGCAACCGCAGCTATTTTAACGAGCAAGAAATGAACATGCTCGGCGACCATTTAGTGAATTTATTGAATGTCGTTATGGCATCCCCAGAGACGTCGCTCAGTGTTGCCGACGTCATACCGGCAGCCGAGAGGACAATGCTGCTACAAACATTCAATGCTTGCGCAGTGTTCGAATACAAGGCTTCACTCCTTCATGCTGGTTTTGAAGCGTCGGCAGCTGATAGGCCGGATGCGCTAGCGGTTATTACTGAAGAAGGTTCGATGACCTACGGCGAACTGAATCGGAAATCCAATCGCTTAGCCCACGAACTTATCTCCCGTGGTGTTGGCCCCGAAGAGCGTGTAGCTATTTGCGTTGATCGTGGGCTCGACATGATTGTGGGAATTATTGCGATTCTGAAAGCAGGCGGTGCTTGTGTGCCGATGGATCCGAACTATCCAGATGACCGCCTGCGCTACATGTTACAAGACTGCGCGCCTTGCCTTTTGTTGACTCAGCAAGCGTTACACAAACGATTATCGTCCGCACAAAGTCCTGTGCTGCTCTTGGACGACGAGGCAACCCAGCGGTCGTTGTTGACGTGTAAAGAAACCAATCCGGAGACGCATCTTACGGACCAGCTTGGTGATCATTTGGCCTACGTTATTTATACGTCAGGTTCTACGGGTCAACCCAAAGGCGTAATGGTTTCGCACAACAATTTTGTCGTTCTCATTGAAGCTCATATTCGAAATGCTGAACTGACATCATCGGATCGAGTGTTGCAGTTTGGCTCGATCAGTTTTGACTCTTCCGTGGAAGAGATTTTCTCCGGCCTCTCTGTGGGGGCCTCCCTTGTGATTCGCCCTTCGTGGCTAATGGCGTGCGATGCCGACTTCGAGGCCTTTGTCGTTCGTCATGCTATCTCCGTGGTAGAAGTGCCGACGGCATTCTGGCATCAGTGGGCACAGCTACAGGAGGCGTCTCCTGAGTGTTTGCCGCGTCTTGTGGTTATCGGTGGAGAAAAGGCTGAGCGGCGGCACCTTTTGAGGTGGAAGAACATTGGCAAGCTGCGTGGCAGTCGTTGGCTGAATAGTTACGGGCCGACGGAGTGTTCGGTTTATGCCACGGCAATCATCTTCGATGAAGACATGGAAATTCCGGACGGAAACATTTCGATTGGTCGACCAACAGCTAACGCGCGCGTTTATATTCTGAATCAGGAAGAAGAGCTTTTGCCGCTCGGCGCCGTCGGCGAGATTTGCATTGCTGGTCCTGGCGTTGGTCTTGGTTATTGGCGGCGGCCAGAGTTGACCGCTGAGCGCTTCCGTACAGACCCGTTCCATAACGATGCTCGCATGTACAAGACAGGTGATTTGGGGCGCTGGTTACCAGACGGCACTATCGAATACTGTGGCCGCAATGATTTCCAAGTGAAGATTCGCGGATTTCGCATAGAGCTTGGTGAAATCGAAACCAAGTTGGTTAGTTGCGTCGGTATTCGTGAAGCGTTGGTTATGCAGCGTGAAGATATCGCCGGGGAACCACGCCTTGTGGCGTATTTGATCGGTGAAGACAACGCTTCCACCAATGCAACAACACTCCGATTGACGCTGGCCGAACAGCTCCCGGAGCACATGATTCCAAGCGCTTTTGTAATGCTTGATTCGTTTCCGATGAGCCCGAATGGCAAACTGGATCGAAAAGCTTTTCCCGCACCTACCGACGCCGATCTGGCCAGCCGCGAATACGAAGCACCACAGGGAGCTGCCGAGGCTTCAGTTGCTGAAATCTGGAAGACATTGCTCGGTGTCGAGCGCGTTGGGCGTCACGACCATTTCTTCGAACTCGGCGGGCACTCATTGCTTGCCATGAAACTTATCGAGCGGCTGCGTTCTTTCGGCCTAAAGGCAGATGCGCGAGCGATTTTTGCATCGCCTCTATTGCGGGATTTTGCGGCTGCGTTGACACGGGACGACAGCTCCTTAGAGTATCGCACCCTGGCCAGTAAAATCCCGGTCGGCGCTGAGGCGATCCGGCCGGAGATGCTGACGCTGCTAAAACTGACGCAAGAAGAGATAGATCAGATTGTCGACGTGGTACCCGGAGGTGCCAGCAATATCCAAGACATCTATCCGCTGTTGCCATTGCAGGAGGGCATGCTTTTCTATCACTTGATGCAGACAAAAGGGGACATCTACCTCTCACGCGTTGTCATCTCATTTAATAACCGAAAGCGACTGGATGATTTCTTGGCGGCCTTGCACCATGTGATAGCCCGTCACGATGTACTGCGCACGGCTTTTTTATGGGAAGGGCTGACACACCCGGTACAGGTGGTATTCCGGCGCGCCGAATTGCCAGTATCTGAGCTGTCTGCGGTTGAACACGCGTTCGATGTGTTGATGACGCATACGAATGTGCAAGATCTACGTCTGGATATTAGAAAGGCGCCATTAATGACGGCTCATGTGATCGAAGATCGAGCGCATGACCAATGGCTATTGGCGCTAAATGATCACCACTTGATTAGTGACCACGTGACATTGGAAATCGTCATGGCGGAAGTGCAGGCTTTGATGATGCAGGGAGGGCAACTCTCGCTCCCACCTTCCTTGCCGTTTCGAAATATTGTCGCCCAGATGCACAAGACACCCGTCGCTGAGCATCAGGCCTATTTCAGCCAAATGTTGGAAGATATCAACGAGCCGACCGCACCATTTGGTGTTATGGACACTCAACTTTCCGGCGGCGTGACTATATCGGAGCACGAACGACTGTCACCGGAATGGTCCCAACGCGTGCGAGATTGTGCCCGTCGCCTGATGATTTCACCCCCAGCGTTATTCCATGTCGCATGGGCCTTAGTGCTAGCTCGCTGTACCGGTCGCGACGATGTGGTTTTTGGTACGGTGCTCTCTGGGCGGCTGCAGGGTGAAGCCGGTATCGAACATGCGTTGGGTATGTTGATCAACACTCTTCCTGTTCGAATATCTCTTGGACAGGGAACCGTTTCAGACGTCGTGCGGGAAAGTCATGCACGCCTATTATCGCTACTCGCCCATGAGCGCGCGTCGCTGTCACTTGCGCAGCAGTGCAGTAGTATCGAGCCTTCACTACCGTTGTTTACCACGTTAATGAATTACCGGCACAACGCCCCGTCCACGGGCGATGGGGGTTTGCCGCTTTCAGTACCGGGCGTGAAAGTATTGCATGTGGAAGAATCATCCAACTACCCAATAGCGGTGATGGTCGATGATTATCAGCAAGATTTCGCGTTGGGCGTGCAATGCGCCGAGGGTTTGAACGTAGAGCAGCTTTTGGTTTATTTCCGTAATGCCGTTGAAAGCGTCACGACAGCATTGGAAAAACGCTCAACAGCCAAAGCGATCAGCCTCGATATCTTGCCAACACAAGAGCGTCAGCGGCTCCTGGTAACGCTCAATGAAAGCGATGTCGATTACCCCCGCGGTTCCTGCATACATGAACTGTTTGAGGGGCAGGTTCGCCAAACGCCCAATGCCGCCGCGGTGTTGCACCAGTCCATGGTGCTGGACTACCGCACTCTGAATTCCCGTGCGAACCAGCTTGCTCACTATTTGCGAGCGCAGGGCGTTTGCGCTGGCGATTTGGTGGCGATAAGCATCGAGCGCAGCCTAGATTTGATTGTAGGCCTGCTCGCTATCTTGAAAGCGGGAGCTGCCTATGTGCCGTTGGACGCCACTTATCCAGATGACCGCCTGAATTATATGTTGGCCGATAGCGCACCGGCTGTCGTGCTAACTCAAGCACCCATGAGAACACGCCTGAGTAAGCCAGGGGTGCCATTGTTGGTCTTGGACGAGCTGATCGAACAGGGCTTATTGACGAATATGCCCGCAGACGACTTGGCGATCGAAAGCCTTGGTCCCACGGACCTTGCTTACATCATGTACACCTCGGGCTCGACCGGTCAGCCCAAAGGGGTGATGATCGAACACCGCAGCGTGGTTCGACTGGTCAAATCGGCTGATTATGTGACGTTTGATGCGAACACGGTAATGGCACAGGCATCGAACACATCATTCGATGCGGCGACTTTCGAGATTTGGGGGGCGTTGCTAAATGGCGGCAAACTAGTGCTGGTAGAGAAGGAAACCGTACTCGATCCAGAACGATTGTCGCAGCAGATACGCGAACAGGGTATCAACACGATGTTCATGACGACGGCGCTTTTCAATCGAGTAGCACAGGTCAAGCCCGACAGTTTTTCGACCCTCGACACGCTGGTGTTTGGGGGAGAGGCAGCGTCGCCAAGGGCTGTAGCGGAGATTGTAAAGCATGGTATGCCGGCGCGACTGGTGAATGGTTATGGCCCAACGGAAAACACAACGTTCAGCACATGGTATTCAATACCAGCCGAGGGATTCGACGACGCGCTCACGATTCCGATTGGCCGAGCGGTCGCAGATACGCTGCTTTACGTGCTGGACGCGCAGATGCGACCAGCACCGATAGGCGTGCCAGGTGAACTGTACCTCGGAGGCATCGGGCTCGCGCGTGGTTACCTGAATCGCCCAGAACTGACGGCAGAACGATTCTTAGATAACCCATTTGTGACAACGCCGGGTGCTCGCCTATACAAAACAGGTGATCTGGTGCGCTGGACATCCGAAGGTGTCATCGAGTTTTTGGAGCGCAATGATTTTCAAGTCAAGCTGCGCGGCTTTCGCATTGAGCTAGGCGAAATCGAAGCCGCTTTAGCCGCTTGTGTCGGCGTGCGCGATGCAGTGGTGATGATGCGCGAAGACGTTTCGGGCGACAAACGTCTAGTAGCGTATCTGACGATGTCAAGCGAGAGCAGCGATGCGGCGGCCGATGTGCGCGAGCAATTGGCCGCACGGTTGCCTGCTTACATGGTGCCGGATGAATTTATGGTATTACCTTCATTTCCGCTGACGCCGAATGGCAAGCTCGACCGAAAGGCACTACCTAGCCCGAATCAGGGCGCTCGCAAGCACTCGGAGTATATGCCGCCAGAAGGGCAGATCGAGCAGGCTTTAGCGAAGCTCTGGCAGGATATGCTTGGAGTGGCTTTGGTCGGTCGTAACGACAACTTCTTCGAGCTCGGTGGTCACTCCTTGTTAGCCATTACGCTCTCAGTCCGAATTCAGGAGCAGTTCCTGGTTCGGCTGCCAGTAGAGGCCATTTTTACTGCTGCCGATCTCTGTACTTTGGGTCGGTTGCTCTCCGATGCACAAACCACTTTGTTTACTGATCAAGAGCTTGGGGACATGGAGGCCCAACTGGCCGCCATGTCGGAAGAGGATCTTCGAGCTTTTCTAGAGGACTGATGTTATGGCCGGTGGTATTCCGACTCGCAGAATTGCTGCGCTGTGTTGTCCGCGTCCGCATCGAAGAATGGCGATTGACGAGCGATCGCGCAGTGCGCGAAGCGTCAGCATTCGCCGACTGCCGTGGTCGAGGATTCCCAACAATGGCTGCTGCGTCTGTGGTTCGATGCGGTGCTCGGACAGATCGATCGCCCAGACACGATTGACTGCGCAGGCGCTACCGATCGAATGCGTATGTCGCCTTGGCGCTGCTCGCCATTGTTTGAACTCGCGCAGGAATTCCGCAACGCAGGTCTTGCCGACCGACAATCCTTGCTCGAGATGATAGCGCTCGAATCGATCCGCGACCATGCGGCAACTGCGTCGGGTGCTTCTATTGCGGTCCGGAACAGTCCCTCGCGCACCTCAATGGGCTTGGCGCGGTAATGACGCATGCCGCTGGCATGCGTCGTCACGGATTGCGCTGCTCGCTTGGCACACCCGCGGATTTCATACCTCTGTGCAGGCGGTGAGCGATGGATGATACGAAGGATCCAAATGGCAACAAGCGCAAGCAGCAGTAGTGCAAGTGTCATCTGATTCAACAGTCATGGTTCCGCGGTCGACGCAGTTTGGGTTGCGCAGACTACGCCACGCTGCGATACAGCAACCGGGCCGCATTGGGACACTGCTCGCCAGTGTGATGTCTTGGCGGAACGCCCATGAGCTACCCCCGATTTGCACGACCCGGTACGCATGACGCCGGCACAACAGCGCGCGGAGGCAGTTGCACTGGACTGCACCGCCTGCGCATCGGTTGCGCGCCACGACGTCCCTGAGGGCGCACCCCTGCCCGCCCGGCCGCCCCCAGTGCGGGACCCATTTCTGCCCCGGCAAAGCTCCTGGGGACCATGCGCCTCAAGAGCGACATCTCATCTAAATGAATGATGAGACGCACTGCTCTGCGCTTCGACCATCCAAGCAGCACAATTCCGCCCTACCCCAATTCAATCCGAGAGAACGGTTTGCATTTTTTGGTTTCTGCTCCACCATCCGATAAAGATAAAGCCGAAGCGCATGCTTCGGCTTTTTTGTTGTGCGTAAAACTCGCCCGACAACCGAAACCTCGATCGAATACCCACCGCCAGCAAGGCACCTCTTCTCCCCGCGCAGCGGGGAGAAGGTGGTCGAAGGCCGGATGAGGGGCGCTCTTGGCACCACTCGATATCGACGGACTGCACCCTGTGCAATCGACAACACATGCATTGGGGGCAGCGGGCGATTTCGCCAGCGGATCGAAACGTTCATGCAACGATCCATGCAGGTCGGACCACGCGGCCGGCCGAAATCAGACCGGGGCAAATGAACCTGCCCCCTTTTTGTTGCGGTAGGAGCGGCTTCAGCCGCGAGCCCCATCGACACATCCTATCTTCGGCCAGAAAGTCCGCCTGCACATCATCGCCGGCACGTGACCAGCGGAAAAACGAACCATTATTTTCAATGACTTACGGAGCAACCGAAACATACATTTTCATTTTTATTTGTTTCATCCGCGCACTGCGCACCCACCTTGCGTGCGCACGGCATCGCCTAAACCGGTGTTCTGAACACCTGCGATGCAGCACAGCGCTGCTCCGATGCAGTGCCGACACTGCAAGGATGATCAAAATTTCACCATGCATGCAGCTCCAAACCTCGCGCACGGAGCGATCGAACACCAATGCCGAGGCTGTTTGCACCGATGCCGCAGCTCCCAGGCTCCAGCGATGATGAAGATTTCACCATCCATGCAGCGCATCGCCCTGCGCCTGCAGCTACCCAGCACCAACGCCAGGGCTTGTTGCCTCGACACCGCAGCTACGAACTCCGACGATGAGGCTGTCTGTTTCCCTTCTCCCGCACAGCGGGGAGAAGGTGGCGCGCAGCGCCGGATGAGGGGCGCTCTTCGCACCGCGCAGATGTCTCGGGCTTGGCAGCCTATCGTCATCACCCGCATCGACGGCATCGACGGACTGCGCTTGCACACTCAGCAACAGAAGCGTTGTGGCAGCGAGCGATTTCCTCAGCGGATCGAAACGCTGATTCAGCAGATCGATGCAGGTCAGGCCACGCGGCCGGCCGAAATCAGATCCGGGAAATGAATCTGACCCCTTTTCCGGGTTGAAACTTTCGCAGAAATCAGAAAACCCGGCGACAAGCGCTTAAGTAAGTGCCATTCGAACCTGACCCCTTTGCGCGAGATTACCCGGCTCAATTGAAGTCAACGCTGGCGTTGCGCGCGGTTGAAGCTGACCGCCAAGAAAGCGATTCCAGATGTTGCCGAGGAATTGGTATCTTGGGCAGCGCTGAGCGCGGTGAACGCACGGAACAGGCTTTCGCTGTCGCTGAGGAGCTTAGCGGAGCCGGTCGTGAGTTCGGTCGCGGCGGATTGGGCGCGGAAGATGTTCTGGGAGGAGCCAAGTATCACGTCGAGATCTTTTTTCATATCCGCCCATTGGGCGTTGGCTTGATTGAGGGCGCCGAGCGCGGCCGGGTTGGCGAGTCGGTGGATATTCATCGCCTGATCGCCATTGCGCAGGCCGTTGAGCACCTGGGCGAACGCGCCGGAGTCGCGCGCCAGACGTTCACCTGCGACCGATGCGTTGGGGCCACCGGCGCGGATTTCGGCGAGGCTTCGAGCCATCGTGGCGGTGAGTACGATTTGGCGCAGCGCGATGTATATCTGCGACGAGGGCGCGCCGCTCGCAGACATGGCGCGCACCACTTCGTCCAACTGGACCTGTAGCAGCGGCAAGCGGTCGGTGAAGGTTTTCGCGTTATCGGCCAGCGCGACCACGGCCGCTTCTGAGGCGATGATCTGATCGGCACTCTTGCCCATCGGCACCCAGGTGGTGGTGACGGTATTGATCGGGCCGGACACGTCGGGCGCAGAGCCGAAGCGATCGTTCAACTGCTTCACGTCCGTTTCCATCTGCGCCTTCGTGTCGCGGAACGCCTTGAAGGCCCAGGCATCGCCATTGACCGCTTCGCGACCGAGGTTCGATAGTTTCTGCGAATTCACCTGCAGGTTGCTTGCCGCAACGACGCCGATCCAGTTTTTGTCGAAGATATTGGTATCTCGGGCAGGGCTGAGCGCGGTGAAGGCACGGAAGAGGCTTTCGCTGTCGCTGAGGAGCTTGAATGAGCCGGTCATGAGTTCGGTCGCGGCGGATTGGGCGCGGAAGATGTTCTGGGAGGAGCCAAGTATCACGTCGAGGTCTTTTTTCATATCCGCCCATTGGGCGTTTGCCTGATTCAGAGCACCGAGCTCTGCAGGGTTGGCGAGTCGCTGGATATTGATCTCCTGATCGCCGTTGCGCAGGCCGTTGAGCACCCGGGCGAAGAAGTCGGCATCGCGCGCCAGACGTCCACCTGCGACCGAAGCGTAGGGGCCGCCAGCGCGAATTTCGGCGACGCTTCGAGCCATCGTGGCGGCGAGCACCACTTGGCGCAGCGCGATGTAGATCTGCGAGGACCGCGCGCCGTTTGCGGACATGGCGCGCACCACTTCGTCGAGCTGCACCTGCAACTGCGGCACCCGGTCGGTGAAGGTTTTCGCGTTACCGGCCAACGCGACCACGGCCTCTTCCGAGGCGATGATCTGATCCGCACTCTTGCTCATCGGCACCCAGGTGGTGACGACCATGTTGATCGGACCGGACACGTCGGGCGCACTGCCGAAGCGATCGTTCAACTGCCTCACGTCCGTTTCCATCTGCGCCTTCGTGTCGCGGAACGCCTTGAAGGCCCCGGCATCGCCATTGACCGCTTCGCGACCGAGGTTCGACAGTTTCTGCGAATTCACCTGCAGGTTCGATGCGGCGGTGATCGCGTCTCCGAATCGTGAGCTTTTCCACAGTGCGTTGCCCGCATTGGCTGCGGATATGACCAGAGCTACGGATACGACCAACGACAGCGCCAGAACCAACAGCCGCAGGTTGGTACCTTGGCTGCGCCCCTTGCCGGCAACGGTGTCCATCACAGCGCTCATGTCTCGCCTCCATCTACGTTGTTCTGATGATTATACCCCCCCTACTTTCGCAAGTTCGAAGCGCCGCGACGCAGTATGCTCATAAGACTAAGCCTGTACGCGATGATCTGGATGCGGTTTCCAGAGATAGGGTCAGGTTCATTTGCTAGTGTCTTAATCGCCTGCTACAACCCGGACAACCGCCATGCGCGGCAGGAAACCGAACGCTTCCGATACTTCAGCTACGACGCGCTGATCGCGCGCGACAAGGCCAGCCTGGATCTGTTCTGGCTGAAGGACGACAGCCTGGACAATCTGGACGATCTGCCGCCGCCGGACGTACTGCAACAGGAGATCATCGACCATCTGGAAGCTGCGCTGGCCGCGTTCCGGGACGTGGCTGTGGGGCTGCAGCGCAATGGATGAGTAGGCAGCAGATCATCGGATGCCTGCGCTTGGATCGATAAATTTTCTGTCTTTGATCGATCAATAACTACCTGATCGTCAATTTATCGATGTCTTCGGGATCGCTGCGCGCCAGATGATCGCGCGCGCTGGCCGGCGTGCGCTTCGACGTCAAAAAAGCCTGCACGATCCTTCCCGCAATCTGCACGCACGCCACGCAGCAACATCCATTCGATTACGAATCGATAACGATTCTTTGACATCAACGCCACACACATGAACGGCTGCATGCACTGCCATCGCCGTAAACGCGAAATCGGCGCTCCCGTAACCGCGCGCTAACTGCGCGCAAACCGGCTTCGTCCGCAGACTCGCCGCAACGAAGACATCCGGATGCATGCGACATGGCGAACATCGTTCCCGCATTGACCTACGGCATCGAAGAAGAATTCTTTCTCATCGATCCGGAGACGCGACGACTCTGCGGCGACAGAAGCAGGCACTTGCTCGCGGCGTGCAGGTCGCGTTTCGGCGAGCGCGTCGGCGAGGAGATGAATACGTGCCAGCTCGAAGTATCGACGCCGATCCTGCACACCGCCAGGATGGCGCGGGAATCGTTGACAGAACTGCGATGGGAAGTGGATCGCATCGCGCAGCGATTCGACGTGCGGCTGCTCGCTGCGGGCACGCATCCGCTCGGCGATTGGCGGGAGGAACCGCATCAGCCGAAAGCGCGCTACGAACGCCTGATCGCGGATTACCGGATGATCGGTCGGCGCAATCTGCTGTGCGGGCTGCATGTGCATGTCGGCATTCCCGCAGGCGTCGATCGCGTGGCGTTGATGAATCGCCTGCTGCCGTGGGTGCCGTTGTTCCTGGCGCTGTCGACGTCGTCGCCGTTCTGGAACGGAACGCGGACCGGATTGAAGAGTTATCGCCAGGCCGCGTACGACGAGTGGCCGCGCTCCGGCACGCCGGATATGTTCGACGACGAAGCGCAGTATTCCGCTTTCGTCGATCTGCTACGCAAGCAAGGCGCCATCCAGGATGCGAGCGACCTCTGGTGGACGATCCGTCCGTCGAGCCGTTTCCCGACGCTGGAGTTGAGGGTCGCCGATGCCTGCACGCGCGTCGAGGATTCGCTGGCGCTGGCCGCTGCGTTCCGGTGCCTGGTGCGTGCGCATCTGCGTTTGCCGCAGCTCGGCGCGACGCGGACCCCGCTCACGCGCCGGCTCATCGACGAGAATCGCTGGCGCGCGAAGCGTCTGGGCACGCAGGCCACGTTCATCGACCAAACCCGCGACGATGCGCTCAGCATCGAAGCGATGCTGCAGGCGCTGCGTACGCTGATCGCGCCGGATGCCGAAACGCTGCGCTGCACGGGCGAGATCGACCGGCTGGAGGCGATCCTGGCGGAAGGCACCAGCGCCGACCGCCAGTTGGCCATCTATCGCCGGCAGCGGGATCTGATGAAAAGCCGCCGCCATGCCATGGAAAGCGTGGTCGACTGGCTCGCGGACGCCACCAATGCCCTACCGGCCGGACAGTTCCGCAGCGTTCACGGCGGTTCCGGCGTGGTGAACGCGTAGCCCACGTTCGGCACGTATTCGATCCAGTTGCCGGATCCGCCTGCGGTTGCGAGTTTGCGACGCAGGCGATGCACGACCTGTTTGAGCGATTCGCGATCGGCCGCATCGCGATCCGACCACACGAAGCCGATCAGCCGATCCGCATCCACCGGCCGACCCTGCTGGCTGAGCAGCAGCCGCAACAGGCGCAGTTCCAGTGTCGACAGTCGAAAGTGCTGGCCACTGGCGACGACCGCCTCGCTGCGCTCGATGTTGAGCGTCAATGGCCCCCACGACAGCACGGCGTCGTCCAACTGCTCGCTGCCCCGGCGCAGCAGCGAGCGGATGCGCGCCAGCAGCGTGCGCGGGCTGAAGGGTTTCTTGAGGTAATCGTCGGCACCGAGATTCAGGCCGCGCACTTCGTCCTCTTCCGCGGAGCGCACGGTCAACATCATCACCGGCACCTGGCTGTGCTTGCGGATGAGATCGAGCACCTCGAAACCGTTACGGATAGGCAGATTGACGTCGAGCAGGATCAGGTCCGGCCTGGTTTCCCGGAATCGCGAGATCGCCTGTTCACCATCGAATGCTGTGACGACATCGTAGCCCGCGCCGTTGAGCGCGAATTTCAGCAGGCCGACCAGTTCGACATCGTCGTCGACGACCAGGATCCTCATGCGTCGCGCTCCAGCGGCAGGACGATGCCGATCCGCGTGCCCTCGCCGTGCAGCGGTTCGACCACCTTCACCACGCCGCCGTGCGCCAGCACGATCGCATGCACGATGGTGAGCCCCAGCCCGGTGCCGCGCTGGCTGGGTTCTTCGTGCGGCGAACGCTTGAACGGCGCGAACAGGTCGCTCACGGTGTGCGACACGGGCAGCCCGGGGCCGTCGTCCTCCACCCAGACCATCACCCGGTCGGCGGCCCACTCGATATCGATCCAGATGCGGGTCTGGTCCGGGGCGAACTTGTTGGCGTTGGCGATCAGATTGACGATCACCGAGAACAGACGCTGCGGATCGCCGGTCAGCGCCGGGCCGGAGGCCAGCGACGCCACGACGCGCTGGTCGCGCTGGTCGATGAGCGGCTGCATCAGTTCGATCGCCTCGCTGACCACCGCAACCAGATCGACCGGCTCGTAACGCAGGCGCATCTCGCCACTCTCGATGCGCACGCTGTCCAGCAGATTGTTGACCAGCTGCGATAGCCGGATGGTGCCGCGGTATTGCGCGCTGGCCAGCTTCATCGCGATCTCGTCGCCGCATTGGCGCAGGTGATCGCGCAGCAGTTCGATGGAGGCGATCTGCGCGGACAGCGGGGTTTGGAATTCGTGCGAGAGATTGGCGAGGATCCGGTCGCGCATGCCGCGCGCGGCCTCGATCGCGTTCTCTTCGCGCACCACCAGCAGTTGCCGGTCGGGCGAGGCGCGCAGCCGGCGGGCGAGCAGCGGCCGCATCATGTCGGTTGCGAAGTAGCGCTCGGGCGGCGGCAGGCCGGCGATGGCATCGTCGCCGCTGCGGGCGTCGCCCGACAGGATCGGCACCAGCACGTCGTCGACCTTCAGGCCGATCACCTCCGCGCGATCGCGGCCGACCATCTCCAGCAACTGCCGGTTGGCGTAGTGGATCGTGTCGTGGTCGTCGATCCCTAGGATGCCTTCGTCCACGCCGTCGAGAATCACATCGAGTTCCTGTCGCTGCTCGCGTTCCGATTCGGTCAGCGCGCTGACCTGGGTGCGCATGCGCTCAAGATCCTCGGCCAGCGACACCGGCTCGGCGAGGAATGTCGTCGGCGTCGGCACCGGCGTGGACAGATCGCCCGAGCCCAGGCGCCGGGCCGCGCTGGCCAGACGCGCGAAAGGGCGCGAGATGCGCGCGGCCAGCAGATAGGCCAGCGCGAACGCCAGTCCGCCGGTCACCAGACTCGACAGGCCGAAGCTTGCGAGCCATTCCAGCATGCGTCCTTTCAGCCACTGTTCGTGGACGCTGGCGACGAGCAAAGCCGCGGAGCGCCCGGTTTTGTCGCGGACATTGACGATCCGCACCGCCGCGGCGCCCCTGATGTTTTCGTAGGTGTCGGATTCCCCGGTCGCGGAGACTTCCCGCAGCGCCGCCGCCAGCGCGCCATCCGCCGCGGAGCCCTTGCGCAACACGGGCCGCAGTACGACGTGGACATACTCCACCTCGGAGCGTTCCGACAGCCGCTGCTTCAAGGATTCGGCGACGACGATCGAGATGTCCTGGACGTAGGGCAGCTTGCGGCGCACGACCCACCACGCCTCGCCCTCGCGCCCGAACGCCAATCCTTCGGCCAGCGACGGCGGGCGCGGCCCGATCTCGCCGAACATCGCGCCGGCTCTTTCAAGGCCGATGTAATCGATCCCGCTGGTCTTGCGCACATCCTCGATCAGGGTGCGCGACTTGGTGAATTGGCCGCGCTGCAGATAGAACGGCAGCGATGGCTGTTCGACCAGCAGGTCGGCGACGACGTTGGGCTCGCGCTGCCACTCCGCCAGCCGGCGCCGGGCCTCGGAGGCGCTGCGTTCGGCCTCCTTGCGCGCCTGCGCCACGGCGGCCGAGCGGATGGTGCCGAGACTGGCGGCCACCAGGAAGACCGCGAAGAAGACCACCAGGCCGATATGACTGAGCAGCAGGATTTGCGACAGTTGCCGGCGTGTCGACATGCGGGTCCAAACGGTGCGGGAGGTCGAACGTCCGATTATGCGGACATCGCGCGATCGGCGCGATTCGCCGGCGGTGGGCTGGGGAAATCGACGGCAGGCATGACACCCGAAAGTGACCATGCCTGCCGCTGACCCCTAACTGGACCCATGGATGACGCATTCCTTCAGGCAGGCGCTGCGGAGGGAGTGCGTCATGGGCGCGATTCGTTCGAACAGTGGTTGCAGGCGTGCTGGCGGAGAAGCTGTACCTGCATGCCGCGACTCGTGCACGCAGAATCGACCATCGGCCCCGCGCTTGTCAGTTATGGGGCCGTTACGATCCGCGCACGACGCGCACTGGAAACACGCATCGCAGCCGGGAGCAGCGGGACCAGCCGATCGCTTGGGCCCGGACGAGCGGGTCAGGAAACGCTTCCGAGGTAGACCAGGATCGCCACGGCCATCAGGCCGACCCAGCCCGGATGCTTTCCCTTGGTGGCCAGCAGAACCAGCGCCGAGCCTCCAATGAACGCCCAGATCACCGCGTGGAGGATGTACGGATCCGGCGCGATCCGGCCGGTCGCGATCGCGAACAGGATGGCTGCGAACCCAAGCCCGAACACGCTCGCCAGATGCCACGTGGCCCACAGAATCCTGATGTTTCCGGATCGCAGCGGGGCGGCCGCCTCGGTCGGAACCACACCCCGCGTACGGAGTTTCCCGAAGATCAGCAGTTCGCCCAGCAGCGAATGAACGATCGCGACCAGCACGCAAACGACGGCGGCGGAGATGAAGTGGATCTGCATGTCGTTCCCGTTGGTGATGGGCAACGCCGCGCCAGGCCGCCCTCAGCGTGAGGTCCGGAGCAATCTCCCGCTAGGGAGCCTTCGGCTTCGGCGTCTCCGGCTCGGCAGGCGCCGGCACTTCATGCAGCGCCTTGAGGTCGGCCAGTTGGGAGAGCGGAACCGCTACGGTGCCGAAATAATCTCCCGGCTTCCTCAAGAAGCTGAGGCAGATATCGGTGCGATCCGGGAATCTGCAGTGCCCGCCCGACATCAGGATCGCCCCTGCCGGCACGACGCTGTGGGGTGCGGCACCGATCGCGCGTTCGGCCTTGTACCAGCGATGCTCGATGGGCAAGTCGACCTCCGGATCCTTCCACCCGGACGGGGTGCCGACCTTGCCGAGCACCAAGCGGCGGATGTCCCGGCGTGGCGCGCTTGTTCCGATCAGCGTGGTCTCCAGCGCGGTACGGCCATCCGGATGGCGGATGCCGGTATCGGCCCCGAGGTCCAGAAGCGCTTTCACCGCTTCGACGTTGTCCGCCGCAATCGCACAGTGCAGAAGCGTGCCCTGCTGCGGATCCACCGCATCGAAATCGGCGCCCAGCGATTTCAGTCGTTCCAGATCCTTGCGCGACACGAAGCCTGCAGCAGTGCAGAGCGCGGCGGACGCATATTGGCTGCCGCCGCTCTCCTTGATGTCCGGCTGGAGAAATGCGTACACGGCGGGGAATGTGTTCGGCGACCCAGCCAGGATAGGCAGCACGCCGGCGATGTCGGCGCCGGTCCGCATGGATTCCATCACAGCGTCGGCCGCCTTGGCCGGGTCTCCATCGCGCATGAAGGTTCCGGATTTCACGAGGAACGCCGATGCCAGCGTCTGGCGACCGACCCCGAAATCCATTTCTTCGAGTGCCGCATGGCTGTCGACGATTGCGGCATCGACATCGCCCGCGCGCAGGCGGGCATTCGCGCGCTTGTCGAGCAGGATGGCTTTTTCGCGGCCCTGGGACGTGGCGAGCGCATCCGAGAGGTAGGTCCGCGCTTTGTCGAACTCGCCCTGGGCCACGAATATCTCGCTCATTTCGCTCGCGGCGAGTCGTTCGTTGCCGTCGTCGACGCTTCCCTTGATGACGCGCTGATACTCCGCCAGGGATGCGTCGAGCAGGGAATCGTCCCCGCGATAGGACGCCAGCGCGCGAAGCGTCGCGCCCTTGCGCAGCCGCAGCTTGACGCTCGACATATCCAGCGCTTCCGCCTGCTCCAGCATCTGCAGGCTTTCCGCCAATTGATAGCGCGCGTACTTGATCTGTCCGTGGACCACCCACGCATACGCGTATTCGGGATCGAGGCCGATCGCTTCGCGCACCCACTTCTCCGCCTGATCCATTTCAGCCTGATCCCACCCGGTCGGCGGCATGCCGGGGTATTGCGCAAGTCCGGACACGGCGCGGAGGTAGGCGATCCGTGCAAGCAACGTCGGCGCTCCGGGATCCTTCGGATTCCGTTCGCGCAGCGTCAGCAACGCGGCCTCGGCCTGCTCGCTGTTTCCGTCATCGATCTGCTCGGCGATTTTCGTCAGATCGTCCGGCGCGGACCGCGCCTGGCACACCGTCGCCGTCATCAGGGCGATGGCCAGCAGGACTGGCATATGGACACGTTTCATGGCTGGTCGACTCCTCGACATTCGGATGCAGCGACATTCGCCGCCCTGGCGGAAGCGACGCCCCGGGTGAAGACTACATCACGTCGCAACGCCGGGCCGTCGTCGCGCGTTCGCACGATTCCGCCCTGCTCCGCTCGTCGTCGCGAAGCGGAAGCAGGGCGCTGTATCCGCTTGCCGTATCGCCATGAAAAAGCCGGAGTGCGGGCTCCGGCTTCTGTTGCCTATTCGAGCGGGCGGATCAGACCGCGTCGCCCGCCTCCTTCACCTGCTGCTCCAGCCGCGCCTTGAGGCTGTCGTCGAGCTTGAGCTGACGCGCCAGTTCGTCCAGATACGCGCGCTCCATGAAGTTCTGTTCGTCCGCGGCCAGCAGACTGGCGAGGTACATCTCCGACGCCATTTCCGGGGTGGTCGCGGCGCGCGCCACTTCGGCCGGGTCCAGCGGTTTTTCCAGTTCGGCCTGCAGCCACTGGCGGACTTCGGGCGCGGCATCGATCCGGCTGAATTCGCCCTCGATCACTTCGCGCTCGCGCGCGTCGACGTGGCCGTCGGCCTTGGCCGCGGCGATCAGCGCCTTGAGGATGGCCTGGCTGTGCGATTCGGCTTCCGGCGCCGGCAGCATGTCCACGGTGCGCGGTTCGACGGCCGCACCGGCGCCGCCCTGCTGTTTCTTCCAGTCGCCATACGCCTTGTAGGCCAGCACGCCGACGGCGGCGAGTCCGCCGTAGACCGCGACCTTCCCGCCCATCTTCCGCGCCTTGCGGTTGCCCAGCAGCATGCCCAGCGCGCCGCCGGCCAGTGCGCCCTTGCCGAAATCCGCGCCGCTCTTCACGCCCGCGGCATTGCCCAGGCCGCCCGCGCTCTGCTGTGCGGTTTTCAGCAACTGGTCGAGAAAGCCTTGGATCTTCATGCGCGGTACTCCGGAAAAAGGTGATGGGATGCATTGCAGTGTGGGCCCGACCGCCCGGCTTCAACCCGCCGGAAGTCATGTGTGCCGCCCGGCACCCGGCATGTTCAGGCAGACGCCGCCCATCCGGCGCAAGATGCCCGGGCCGCAGACCGGCCCTTCAGCCCACCCCGGCGCCGGTTCCGTCGCCAGCCCGTTAACCCGGTCACGGCAGCCGGACGCGCAGTCCGCTACAAGTTCACATCCCCTTCCGACGTCAAGGCACGCCCCCATGCCCCAGTCCATCTCCCTCGTTTTCGCCGTCGGCCTGGCGCTGACGTCCTGCACCGGCACCATCGGCAGCGATGGCGCCCGCCTCGAAGTCACCAAGGCCCAGCGCGAAGCCGCCGCATTGCGCCGCGAGCGGCCCGCCCGCCCGGCCAAGCCCACCGCGCCGGCGGCCGAAGCCGCCGAGAAGCCCAGGATCTCCGGCGGGCCGAATCGCCCGACGCAACTGCCCAATCCGCCGTTCAACAGCACCTCGTTCGGCACCTTCAACGAACCCTGGGCGATGACCTTCCTGCCCGACGGGCGTCTGCTGGTCACCGAGAAATCCGGGCAACTGCGGCTGTTCAATACGGTCACCAGGACCACCGGCACCATTACCGGCCTGCCGGCCGTGGCCTACGGCGGCCAGGGCGGCATGGGCGATGTCGTGCTGCATCCGCAGTACGCCAGCAACCGCTACGTCTATTTCAGCTACGCCGAAGCCGGCAGCAACAACACCTACGGCGCGGTGGTCGCGCGTGCGCCGTTGACCCTGGACGCCAACGGCAGCGGCAGCCTGGGTACGTCGCAGATCGTCTGGCGGCAGTCGCCCAAAGTCGGCGGCCAAGGCCACTACAGCCATCGCATCGCCTTCGGCGCCGACGGCAAACTCTGGATCACCTCCGGCGACCGCCAGCAGGCCACGCCCGCGCAGGACATGACCAAGAATCTCGGCAAGCTGATCCGTCTCAACGACGACGGCAGTGTGCCCGCCGACAATCCGTTCGCGAACCAGGCCGGCGTCGCCAGGGAAGTCTGGTCGCTAGGTCACCGCAACCTGCTCGGCATCGCCTTCGACGGCGCCGGCAAACTCTGGACCCATGAGATGGGGCCTGCCAACGGCGACGAATTGAATCTGATCGAACGCGGCAGCAACTACGGCTGGCCGCTTGTCTCCAACGGCAACAACTACGATGGCAGCAACATTCCCGACCACGCGCCCGGCGACGGCTACAACGCGCCCGAAGCGTGGTGGGCGCAGACCATCGCGCCAGCGGGTTTCATCATCTATTCCGGCGACCTGTTCCCGTATTTCCGCGGCAGCGGGTTGATCGGCGGCCTCGCCTCGCAGGCGCTGGTGCGCATCCAGTTCAACGGCAACACCGCCCGGGAAGCCGAACGCTACGCCATGGGCAAACGCATCCGCGAAGTGGAACAGGGTCCGGACGGCGCGATCTGGCTGCTGGAAGACGGCGCAGGCGCGCGGCTGTTGAAGCTCACGCCCAAGCCGCTGTAATCCGCCTCTCCATCTTGCGCAACCAACAAGGCCCCGCATCGCGGGGCCTTCCTTTTGCATGGCGCGCATGCGCGTTGTCGTGCGCCCTGCATGGCGATGGTCCCTGTATGCACGTCAAAACCTCGATCTTGATGTGCGATCAGGCGGCTGTTCCGCGATTCAGCCGGCGATGGACATAGTCGGTCGCGAACGGTCAGTCGCCAGAACATCGACGTTTCGCGACCCGCAAGGTCCGGCGAATACAGGCAGCCTCGCGACGATCGCGACATCCCGCGGGCTCCAATCCCGCTTGCGTCATCGAAGGAGTCTTCCGATGAAAACCAGACACGTCTTCCTGATGCGCGACCTCGCGTCCGCGCGCACGGCCGTTGCATCCCTGCACACCTCGGGCATGCCGCAAGAGGATATTTCCATCGTCGCGCGCGCCGATATCGAGATGGAGCGGATTCCCGACGATTACCGCAATGCCAGCACCGATTTCATTCCGGCGGCGCTGCGCGGCACGCTGGGCGGCGGCAGCGCAGGCCTCGTTGCCGGCCTGATCGGCATCGCCGTGCCCGCGATCGGCGTCACCATCGCTGGCGCCGCAGCGCTCACCCTGATCGGCGCGGCAACCGGCGGCTGGGCCGCGGCGCTCGCGGGATCGGCGGTACCCGATCCGATCCGCCGACGCTACGAGCAGGAAATCGCCGACGGCAAGATCCTGCTCGTCGTCGATGTCGACGACGACGATCCGGAAGACACGGTCCGGATCGAGCGGATCGTGGCCGAACACGGCGCGGAGCCGCTGTCGTTCGCCGAACCCAGCGCGATGCGCTGAGCGACCGCAAGCAAACAGCAGGCTTGCCGGAACCGTAGATCGTCGAAAAACGCACTTCCTGTGCGTTTTCCGGATCTCCATTCAACAAATACTCGAACCCGCTCCCGATGAAGCACAAGTCTGCATTGGCTTCATCTGGACAGCCTTGCATGGCTGCGGTCGATCAGCGACCTTCTGCTCCTGTCGAAGCGTAGCGACTATTCGCTCCCGGCCCGGTCCTGATTGGATTCGAACAGCGAACGGCTCGCAACGACAGGATCGGCGCCACTGCTCCTCTGAGGCACATGCAGTGGCGCCGACGTTCGCATGCGGCTGGATGTCAGAGGGGTGCGACCAAATTGTAAGTGTCGTCGCAGGCGATTGCGGTTGGTGCCCCGGCGTTCTGTTCGAAATACACCAAGCGATCCGCTTCTGGACGAAGATTCTCTTTTGGATAGCGGGCCATGCCTCTAATGGCCGTGCTGCACGCGAAGGACATGAAATAGATACGCGTGTGCTGCACGTGTTTCGTCGCGATGTCCGATGTCCAGCCGATATGCGCCTGACGTCGCGCCGTATTGGCCCACACGACGCCATTGAAGCCTGCGACGCCCCCGGCCAGCGACGAATAGAAGGTCTCCATGGGAACGCCGGCGTTCTTGAGCACATACAATCGCGTCGCCGTGTCGCGCCGTGCGCCAGCGGCTTCGCTGCCCGGACTCCAGTAGGGATCCATGAACGCGATGCGGTTCGGTTTCCGGGTGGCGAGCGCCGCCGCGTTGAGGGTCAGCTGGCCGCCGAGGGAATTGCCGACCAGCACTTCGGCCGGGCGCGTGAGCAGATTGAGCGCGTCCGCATATTGCTGCGCGACAGGCTTGTTGTAAGGCGCCGGGTTGTTCGTTCCGCTCCGGTACGCGCCATTGCTGCCCTTCCACCGCAATCCGGGATTCAGCACGCCATACGCATAGATTTTTTCTTCGGCGCTGCGTGGTTCATTGCATAGACTGCCACACGTATCGTCATCGCTGAACTGGGGCCAGTGGAATATTCCCACGTTGTATCCCGCGGCGATCCATGCATTCTGCGTGTTGACCCACAGCCCGACCTTATCGAAACGCAGATTCTCACGCTTGCCATCGACGATCGCGTTCTTGTTCCACCCGTGCGAGTAAATGACAGTCGGGCGCGATGGGTCGTAGAACGTATTCGGCACCAGATTGCCGCCGATCCTCACCAGCTTCTGCTCGCCCACCTTGTCCGTGGTGTTGGCGTCGGACTGCACACCGATGAAGTAAAGCCCATTGCTGTTGAGATTCTCGTAGTAGTAGGTTTGCAGCGACTTGGTGTCGGCATCGTAATCCTTGATCTTGGCGCCCAGGAACGTCGCCACGCTCGAAGCCGAGACCATCAGCGACGTCGCGCCGCTCGGCGCGGTTTTCTTTTCGGGCATCTTGCTTTCGATCGCCACATACTTCGACCCGTCCCGGCGCGTGATCTTGACCCCCGTACTGCCCTCGAGAAACTGGATGCTTCTCACCCCGAAGGTATTCGCGGCCGTTGCGGTCAGCGTGACCCGCTGCCAACGCGGCGTGGTGTTGCCGACGCCGCCCGCCGGCGGCCCGCCCACGATGGAGGCATTGATCGAAATGGTGCCGCTGTTGTCCCCGAAGTATCCGGGCGCATCCGCGACGGTGCCGTAGAGCATGCCCGCCGACGGAATCGTCACGGTCGTGGTGCCGGTGAAGTAGCCGACCAACGGCGACGACCCCAGAAGCACCGCTGCCCCGAGCTCGGGCGGCACGTAGATTCCTTCACGGCGCGGGCATGGCCCGCCGTCGACGGGACACAGGCTGCCGCCGCCTTCGGACCAGCTTCCCGACGCGACGAACTTCACCATGTCTCCGGCTCTGACGTTGAGCAGGGGCGAACCGCTGGCATTGGTGGCGGCGATGCTGGCCGTCGCCGTCAAGGGACGCGGCGCCGGCGGATTGGTGGCCGAGTCGCAGGCCGTGCCATCGTCGACCGGCCATTTCGCGCCGCAGACCGTGGCTATGGATACGGTGTAGTCGAAAGCGATGCCGAGCTCGCGCGCCGAAGCCATCATGATGCTGCCGGAAAGATAAGGCGCAGCGATATCGGTCTTCAACGCGATGCCGGTGGCCGCCAGTCCGATAGGCACGCCATTCACCAGGACGCGGGTATGCGTAAGCCCCGCCGTAACGACCGGATAGGCGCGCGGCGCGACGAGGTCGCGGTTCGCCGCCAGAGTGTGCATGAATCCCCCTGCCCGGAACAGCGAGGTGGCCGATTCGCCTTGCCACTCCGGCGTCATGCGTGCGACCCCGGCGACTTCTTTCAGGCTGCGGCGTTCGATGTCGACGACCGCATTTTCCATCCGCACGGCGCTCAATGCCTGGCTGGGAAGAATGGCCAGAATTTCGCCATAGAATCCACGGCTGGACAGCGCTGCAATCGTTCCCGATTCGCTCACGATGGTTTCGCCCAGCGCGGCGAGTTCGGCTGGAAGAACGCGATCCAGCGACGCCGATTTGGCTGCCAGATAACGGCTGCTCCTTGGCGCTTTCGACTTGTCGAGCGCCACGGTGATCAAATACACCGCCCCTCCGCTGCCGTGCTCGGCATCGCGGTCCTCCTTGGTATGGAACGTCCCGACAATCGGCGCAGGCAGCGCGGCCATGCTGCCGGAGCCCATGCCCGCCGAACGACCAACCGTGTTTTCCGTACCTTTCGCCGCGGTTCCAAGCGCAGACGCACCGGCCAGCGGAAAGATCAGGCAACACAGCCACAGGGCTTTGGGCGTGGGGAAACGCCTTGATCCCTGATCAGGGCTTTTTTTGTGGGTGATCTTCGGCGCGTCCCCAGAGGACGTCGACGCAATGAACCGCATGCTTCCATGTAAAGACATCGTGCTTTCCTTGTCGGTTACGGGTAAGACCGGATGCCTACCCTGCAACGCTTCTAGCACATCGAACGACTGGCAACGTAATCATTCGATTTCTTCAAGGATCATCGAGTAGTGGGACGAACCGACAAACCATACCTGGGACATCGCCGCCCCGCGTTGTCGATCGTGCTGTGCATCCGCATTCCGCCGGACACGTTTTGCTCATGCGCGAACGGATCGCAGACGCGGCCCGGGCCTGCGGATCGCGGCCCGTGCACGGCCCGGAACCGCTGTCGTTCTTCGAAACGGCGCGCTGCGACAGGCGCACCACGCCGCCAATCCGAGGGCGTCGGAAGCGGCTTGTTCGGAAGCGGCTTGTCCTGCTTGTATTACGCGCTGTTCAAAGCACCGTGCAGGTCACGTCGAAGGTCAAGGCACCGGACACCGGAAGCGTCGCGATCACCACGCCGCCCGCCGACTGCAGTGCGGCGATGCTCACCGCAGGACAAACGGCGCCGCCGGTCGCGCTGCCGCAGGTCACCGCCGTGCAGTTGAGGTTCGTCGGCGCCGGGTCGCGCAGCACCGTGCCGTTGGCGGCGTTCGGACCCGCGTTGCTGACCACGATGCGGTAGTTGACGGTACTGCCCTGGACGACGGTATCGGCCGCCTGATCGACGTTGCCGTTCACGCCGGGCGTATTGGTCTTGGTGACGCTTACGTCCGACGGCGGGCGCGCATTGGTGTAGCGGCACGCGATCGCCGCGCCGGTATTGCCGACGGTCAATGTATTGCCGCTCAACGTCGCGGGGCCGGTACAGCTCAACGTGACGGTGTAGACACCGGCATTGCCGCCGCCCAGCACTTCCGCCAGCGTCAGGGTCTCGCCCTGGAAGACCGTCACCGGCGTAGGGTCGTTGTCCACTTCCGTCGCGGTATTGGCGGTGGAGACCAGCGAATCGATCACCGTGCCGGCCCGGCTCAGGTTCACGGTGGCGGTATCGTTGAGGGCCGCACCCGACCAGGCCTTCTGCAGCGTGAGCTGCGACGTCACGCACGTGACGCTGTTGAAACTCAGGGAGGCCTCGTCGAAATTCGCATTGTTGTCGAGGTTCACCACGTAGGAAATGGTGCTGCCTGCGGTCACGTTGACGGTGCCGGAGACGAACACCCATGGCGTGTTGGCAGACGTCGCCGGCGCGACGGGCGCGGGCATGATCGCGCTGGCGCTGGCCAGGATCGTCCCGGTCAGACCGGCCCCCTGACGGATGGCGATGCTGCCGTTACCGGCGAGGTTGTCGCGCGTCGAAAACCAGCCGGAGAAGGTCGCCGTGCGCACCTGACCCACGCTGCCGCCGCAGATCGGCACCACGAACGACTGGTAGAAGGAATTGGCGCCCGACGCGATGTCCAGATAATGCTGCTGCACGCCCGCGCCGGTGGCCGGATTGGGGTCCAGGACCGGACCGCCGTTGCCGTAGTTGAAGTTCACGCCGCCATCGACCTTCACCACATTGGAGGTCTGGCCCGAACCCAATATCCAGGGCGCGATCCCGTAGCCGATGTTGTTGCCGAACGCAGGCGGCGGATTGTTCTCGAACCCGGGATTGGAGATCAGGTTCTGCGCTGCTGCCGGCAACGCCAGCAACAACGCCGCAATCGCCCCCACTCCCGCCCACATCCGCACGTTCTTCCACGATCTGGACTGCATCGTTTGGCCTCTCCCCATGTCGAATCCCGATACCACCAGCAGCGATTCGTGACAAGCTGCCAGAAATGATGGGGCATGGTACGCGATTCGGCACACCATACGGAACGAGGGCATTTTGCATGGTGGGGGTTGGTGATTCGGGGGATACGCAGCCGTGCTGCGGGGCATATCGCTGGCCGTGAAGCAATCGAATAGCTCAGTCATCCAATTGATTTAACTTGATTTATTTTCATATGATCGGCTCAATTACTCACAATCTTACTCACTTTCTGAGGCATGCCCCTTCATGCCCATACGACGCCCGTTTGAACGAAAACGCCAAGCTATGCAGCGGCTTCGTTCAGGTTCGCGCCGCTCGCCCAGGACACAGTAGGGCTGTGCAGATGCGTGATAGCGCGCACAGCCGCAGAGTCCCATCGCCGACGGTATCTGGTCCGTTGACTTGGCCCCTGAATGTAAAGCTGGAGTATTCCAGTCTCGCAGGGTTAGGATTGCGAACACTTGAAATCTCCCCGGCAGCCACCGGCGCCTTTTTTGTCTGCTGCAGACTACGGACCGAACGATGCAGCCCAAAAGCCATAACTGGAGCCGTCAATGGAAATGACAGCGAAAAGCCGCCCCCGCAGAAAGGGCTTCGACAGTGAGGCTGAGATGGTGGCTCTCTTCGTGGCAGCACTTACACACGACAAAACGAGTTTTGGGCGCGTTGAGATCGCGACCGAATGGGATCATCGTTCTGGCGTTGTAGATGTTCTGGCCCGTGACCGTGAAAAGTCGCTAATCACGTTTGAGGCAAAGTTAGCAGAGTGGAAACGGGCATTTATGCAAGCGTATCGAAATCTTTCGTATGCAGATCATGCCTACGTACTGCTTCCGCCGGCCGCCGCTGAAAAGGCAATGCTTCACCACAGGCAGTTTGAGTCAAGGGGGATAGGACTGTGCTCATTCGATGGAACAAAGATCAATGTACTAATAGTTTCACAAGAAAATTTTCCGTTGCTCCCGTGGGTAAGGAAAAGAGCTCATGAACACCTCGATTCCGTTAAAACGGTCAATCGAAGAGGAACTTGCGGACGCAGCGTTGGAGTATTGTCAGCAGCGGGGATATAAATTAGTTTCGGTACTAGGACAAGGTGCAAGCAAACGTGTCTATCGCGTAAGTGCTGCTGACAGTGACCTTGCAGTCAAGCTAGTTGTTATTTCTGGCGATCCGAGCCGTCTCCTTCGAGAGGTTGCAGCCCTAAATGAGTGTAGGCATCCCAATATTGCCCGGCTAATAGGCGCAGAACTTTGGCAATATCAGGCTATGCATTTGCTTGTAGTAGTTGAAGAGTTTGTGTCAGGGGGGACATTAGAAGAGCGCCTGAGAAGCGGACCGATGAGCCCACGCGATGCCTTGATTGTGGGAAAACAACTTACAGATGTTCTCGCTTTGCTGAAAGAACGGCGACTTGTCCATCGCGACATAAAGCCAGCCAATATACTTTTCAATTCGGACGGCACACCTGTGCTGACTGATTTCGGTATCGTTCGCGCGCTTGATATGCCGGCACTCACAAAAGACTACTTGGCTATGGGGCCAGGAACGCCAAAATATGCAGCGCCGGAACAACTCAACAATCAAAAGGATTTGATTGACTGGCGAACAGATCAATTTGGCTTGGCAGTTGTTCTCTCTGAGTCCGTGCTAGCTCGGCACCCTTTTCAAGAGCCGAATGGCAACATCCACGCAGCAATTGGAGATGTAGCGGCACGAAAGGAAATACCTAAGACCACAGCAATTGCTTTAGAAGCTTTAGGCCTATCCATGCTGATAAAGGCATTGGCCCCTTGGCCCGCAATGCGTTATCGAACCCCCCAAGATCTAATGGAAGCACTCTCTTAACAGGGGAAATTCAAGTGGGAAATTTTCTTCAAACAGGACACCAATCATGGGGATACATCAACGCGGAGGGGCTCGACACCTTTGATGGGGTAGTTTTAAGCCCTGTAAACGACAAGCCGGGCGATGTTAAGCATAGGGTTGCTGCATTACGCAAAAGCAATCCGTCTGCAGAAGTAATTTTTGATCCGCAGATTTATAACCCGCTTGGCAAAAAAGGAAAGCTAACTGAATGGAATTACTATAGCGATGACATTGGCACCATCGACCATAGCAACCTAAGTTGGTGGATAAAGAAAAGCCAAGCAATCGCAGCGGACGCAGCCTCTGTGCATGCGACAACAATGTGCGTACCCGCATACATCCCGAGAGTTCTCGATACAGAATATTACAAGTCAATTGTTGAACTTGGGGACGAAGTAAACGCGCTGGCACAAAGCTATGGGCTAGACACTGCCTTGACAGTTATAGTGCCGCTTTCACAATTTCACTCTATCGAAAAAACCTTTGAAATTGCGTCTGTTGTTAGCTCATCATCTTGCGAAAGAATTTATCTTAACTTTTTGGACGAAAAGACATTAGGCAGGCAGCCTCTCAATGATCAGTCGGCGCTAGCTTCAGCAATTCACTTGGTTCGCCTCCTGTCTTCAAATCAGCGCGTGCACGTAGGTTGTGTAGGACAAGAGCTTATGCTCTGGCTAGCCTCGGGAGCTACAGATTTATCAACCGGGAACTACATAAACCTTAGGCGGTTTACCCCATCACGCTGGGAAGAAGAAGAGGAATCGGCCAAAAGAAACAATTCGTATTGGTGTGACGACAGACTTATAACCTTGCTTAGAGACGCGGACGTTCTTCGACTGGATCGCGCAGGATGGTACGGAGCCGACGCTTTTCATGGAAATGAATTTTCTGAAAAGATTATTTCCATTCTCAGAGGAGGCTCTGGCGATGCTTGGCAAAAGCTGTCTTGGCTGCAGTATATGAAATGGTTTTCAAATGTAACGGCTCGTGTAAAAAGCGCAAATGACGCAGAAAAAGTTCTTCTTGAGTCACTCGACGCTTGGCAATTTGTAGAGCAACAGCGGATACTTTTTTTTGACACCTATAATCGGGACCCTGTACATCCGATTTCATGGCTAAATGCCTTAAATGAGGGGTTTTCAAGGCGAGCGTAAATTGGCTAAGCGCCATATATGCTTTTTTACGCTGCGCTAGCAAACGTCCGCCACCCGCTGTGGGTCGGCTTAACTCAAGCGTTAGGTCTCATAGCCGTCTTACTTCTGCAATCCACGTACAAATAGGGGAGAGAAATGCCAATTGTCATCAGCATGATCAACTGGAAGGGCGGCGTCGGGAAGACCTCGCTCACGCTGCACTTGGCAGCTGGCCTTGCGACCCGACACTCTAAGCGAGTCCTACTCATAGACTTGGACGCGCAATGCAACCTCTCCTTTCTCGCCGTCGGACTTTCCGCCTATCTTGACCATACTTACAAGAGAAATGGTCCGACCTTAAAGACCGTCTTCGACGCCTACTTCGACAGAGCCACGATAAAGCCGAAGGACGTAATTCTGGAGAAACAGGTTCGCGCGCGAGCCGACAAAATATTCACCCAGGTTGGCATCGTTCTCTCACATCAAGAGCTAACACTCCTGGATATGAAGCTGGCGAGAGAGAAGCGCTCGGGCAAGGATCACAGAGAAGAGACTCGATTCGAGATTGAGAAACTCTCAGTGATTAAGAACGTAATTGATGCCGTCGCTGATGAGTACGATTACGTCCTTCTTGACTGCCCACCGAACGTCAACCTTGTAACTCAGAATGCGTTTTTCGCGAGCGACTATTACGTAGTCCCGGCGATCCCTGACTTCCTGTCTACGGTGGGCATCTCGCAAATCACCAAGTACATGGATCAATTCAATCAAGACTATCGTTCTATGTGGGTCTATGCTGGGCTTCCCGGTGCGTACATCGAGACCAAGTTTGGTGGCATCATCTTCAACATGGTCGATGAGTACGGCGGTGGGCCCAAGGATGGCCACCGTCAGATCATGACTACAACTGCTACACAACTTGGCGCAGGAGCACTGTTCACGAACTACATAACTGACGGCGATGGCATGTCGGCAGCCGCGCAAGCGAACTTGCCCGTGTTCGCCTTCAGCGATCTACCACGTGCCCAGCAGAACGCCGAAAAGCAGGCTAACTACATGGGCAGGGTAGTTGACGAGTTCCATAAACGAATCGTGTAGGCAACACAATGAAAACACATGAGTTTGCGCGGCACCTTGAACAGTTGGCTCGACTATTGCGCCAGTTGCCAAATACAGAACTTGACCAGAAGCATGCGCCAGATCTTCAAGGGCTCTTGCCAGGTATGGCGCCTGCAAAGAAAGACACTGCCCGGCCGCTTCGTCCACTTCCTAAAGATATTGAGGATCAACTCGCAACGATGTCTCCAGCAGAGATAGAAGCGTTCTTGTCGTCGGAGGAAGATGCTTTTACGGTAGCCAACCTGTCGGAGCTGGCGGAGCGCATTGGCCTTAACTCGTCTAAGCGTCAGAGCAAGAGCGCGTTGATAAACATGATCACCCGTCACTATGAGGCGTCCAAGATGCATAGCATCATGCGGAGCGCCCGCCCGAATGAGGCCTAACCCATCACTCCAGCGGCGCGCCACCGGCAGGGCGCCCGCTTAGCTCGAACGTTAGGCGGCAAAAGCATTCTGCTTTTTATATTGTTGTTGCTTCTGCTTTGCCGGCTTCGTTTGCAGCGCCCTTCGGCCTGTTTGTCGGCGCGTCAGTCTTCGGTTGCAGTTTTGTGCGCGCCTAGGCTTGGCTTGCGTGACGGTGCAATGGCGTGTGAGAGTGTGTCAGCTGTTCGCTTCAGGCTGCGCGGAACCTGTTTGGGGCGCGCCCGGTGTCTGCCGCTTCGGTTTTCGGCAACGGCGGCGTGGGATCATTGTTCTCGCGTTCCCACGCGCCTAAAAATTCGTTCAAGCCGACCCCGCATCGTGGCTTCTGTTTTGCCGTAAGTTCGCAAGTGAACGCGCTCGCCCTTCGTCGGTTCTAGGGCCTGTAGATGCGCCGCCGTGCCACTTGCAGCGCCGCCTGCCGGGGACGCTCAAGCCTTGACACGGCTCACCGTCACGGCGACGCCTTGCGCCACAGATCACGCGAGCCTGTTTCGTCGCAGCGGGCAGGCTCCCGGAGTTATTCGCGCGCGCGCCTGCGCGGGTGGCATGACATAACCCGGACTCATTCGCGCGCGCAAAGGGTGTCAGAAATTCCGGTGCGGCCGTTGCCAGCTGGTGTGCAGCCTTCGCATGTCTCGGATCGAAGTCACTCGCGCACGCACGCACCTGCGATGCGTCGGGTAATACCGGTGCTGCCGGACTTGCTCCCGCCTGCACGCCCGCGCACTCTGCCAATCTTCCCGAAGTCATACCCGCGCGCGTACTTGTCCCAGAAGCCGAAGTTATTCGCATGCCCGCGTATTGGTCAGCAACCCCCGGAGTTGTTGGCGACGTTGCAGAAGTGTCTATTTCCGTCTGTTGTATTCCGGTCAGTCGCGCCCACTCCGCCACAATCGCATCGATCACGGCGCTATTGGTCGCCGACGTGGTGCCGGGTCGTGTGCGCTCCCGCATGGCCTCTATGGCGTCCCTAGCGACCTTGCCGGGCATGTAATCGATGCGGACCATGCGCGCGCGCCGCTGCCGTTGCATCGCAGCGAGGTATGGGCGGTTGCGGGACAGATAACCGTCGTCATTCATTGCGTTCTAGCCTCTTCAGGTTCTCAGGTTTGCCGGCTTTAGTTTGTCGGATCGATTCTGTGATCCTTGGGACTCTCCACCACAGGCAGAGCTTTTTTCTTATGAGCCTGTTATCTATCTAAGGGGTACAGATTTGACCCCTACCCGGTGTGCTTCCTAGGGGTCAATTTGCCCCCTATCCGACAGGAAGGGCAGCGAAAAAAGATCAGGCGTTGCAGGTCGCCCAACACTAGCCGGCATGCTTCGCTGTGTGTACACCAATAGCCCCGCTTCCTCAGCTGCGCGCAGCCCGTTTCGTCGCCGTCTTCTGTCTAACCTCCACGGCAGGGCGTCAACCCAAGTGAAGGTTAGCCGGCCGTTGTTCACACCGTTATGACGACGAATCAGCGCGATCAAAACCAACTTTCCCGCGTCGGGGAGACTCAGGAATTCAGGGCTGTCGATCAGGCTGTAAGGCAGCATCGCAAACCCCTGCAGTTCACCATCCCACGCGCTCGAAACAACGGCTTCAACCTCGGCAGTATCCAGCGGGATGGTGCATCGGCGGGCGTTCGCGACATTCACGCGTCGCAATGCTTCGCTTTGTTCGATCCCTCGGCGCCTGAGCCCACAGGCGAAGCGATACAGCGATGTATTCCGTTCGCCTTCGGCGTACTGCCGAGCATCTGTGTCTGTCTCCGCATACGGCAGTCCCATCGCCTGCGCGAAGTCCGGCCAGTTCCACGGCCTCACCGGGTCGCAGTGCAAAAGACGCGAACGGAACGGCTCGCCTTTCATGTGCAGATAGCCCGGTAGGCGCATGACGCGGGGCAGGTCGCACACCTTCGGATCACCGCGATACCTAACGGCTAGCGCTTGCTGCGCGCGCTTGAATTCAGCTAGTGGCATTCCTGCTATTGGCCAGTACGCATGGAACTTGCCCGGCGACGTTTCGCAGACAATTGCCGGACGAAGTGGGGCGTCTAATACCGGGCCTAACGGCGAGCCGTCCAGGTCTAGGAATAGTGCCCGCACCGATTGCACGCTGCTCGTCTTGCGGCCTTTGCCGTTGCCACAGTTCACCATGACAAAGCAACCCGCACCATTGGCGTTCAACTCGTCCAGCTTTGCAGCGTTGCGCTGATAACTGCCATGCAAGACGCGCGTCAGCTCTTTGCGCCCGGGCTTGGCGTCGTCAAAGGTCTGGAATGTCAGCCCCCCATCGGGCGCCAACGCAGACAGGAACCGTTCGGCGTCGTGTTGTACGGCAGCCATGCGCTTGCTTCAGGCTGTGCCATGCTTCGCAGGCGCGCGCGCTTGTGAGGTTGTGCCACGGGTCACGGCAAGCGCTGCGCTGTCGCGTGCGGCGATGCGTGACGCGATCCAAGCCGTTACCTCATGTTCCGGCCACGCACTACTACGTTCACCTAGCTTGATTGGGCTGGGGAAGTCGCCTAGTGCGATCTTGCGGTAAATCTCAGACCGGGAAAGCTTCGTTCGGGCTTTGACTTGGGGGAGGCGTTCAAGAACGAGACTGGGAAAGCTTTCGGCTGGGGATTTGCTTTGGGTCATTCTGGTGCCACTCGCTATGCACGGAAGCGTTCCGGGCTTGTGCCGCGCATCGTGGGACTGGCGGCCTGCTAGGAACAGGACGAAATTTTCCGTTTTTTCAAAATTGTGTCCGCCCTACGATTTCGCCCCCCTCTTCCGCGCTTGTCGAGACTGGTGGCGACGGATTTGCTTCCTCACGGCATCTTCGTCGAGTTGTTCATCAATACCCATGTCTAAGGCGACATTTGCTAGGGTCGCAAGCATGGGAAACGGAATCTCTAGGCCGCGTCCCTCGAACCAGTCAAACAGCGTGCAAGTGAAGTAGACGATTGGCGACCGCGCGGAATTCGACTGCGCTATCGGGTCCGATGTACTGAAAACCAATCCGTCCCAATGGTCCGATTCCCGCGTCCATGCAATGACATCATCAAGGGTCTTGGTTAGCTTGCCTTCCGCAAATTGGCTTCCGTGGGCGAGAATCCCATCATGTGTCACTTCAAAGGTGACGAACTCTGACTCTTGGTCCTCATAAGGGCTGTGGTCGCCGAGAACTTCGCCAAATGGCGACAACAAATCACTGTCGCTGACCTTGCCTGCGCTGGTCCTGTCGAATACGGTTTCTTTCAGCAGAAGTTGTAGCGCGTTCGCATGCTTCCTCACCTCGCTGAAATACTTCTCTCTCAGTGCAGGAGGAAGGTTCCCCGGCTTTTTCGGTAGCTGGGTCGAATGCCAGAGTTGCGTCGCGAAAAATCTCCCGGAGGCGAGACAGTGAACGGATCGAACTGCATTGGCTTTGTACCAATGCCAGAATTGGGCCATGCGTTGATCGCCGCAGACCCTTTCGATTATGTCGCGATAGAACACGGGCAGACCGTATCTCTCGCATAGTTCTTGCGCGCTGGCCTTGACGTACTCGGGCGTGCATCGTTCCGAGAGCGCCCCAGCCACCAAGTTGATTTCGTCGGCGTCCGTGCTTTTCAATGCGACCTCCCTATTGAGCCGCTTCTGCGGCTGACCGTAGCGCCCGGGCAGTCTCCAGCGCGAATTCGCACAGGTAGACGGTACTTCCCTGCGCACCGCTTTCGATGGCATCGCCCAGCACGCGCCGGACAGCATCCTCCAAGTCGCAGGCCTCACGCACGGCGGTGCGGCAATCCACGCCCGCCGATACGGCTAGCAAGCGCACGCCCTCCGCTGGAATTTCCCGAAAGCCAGTGTCTACGGTGGTCGGGCGGGCGTCTGATAATCTGGTGTTAGCCATGATCGTTCCTCTCTAGAACGGTTGTGGTGAGGACGGCCGGGGTGCTCGTAACACCCCGGCCGGCCGCTTGTTACCGGCTGTCGCCGGATGCTTTGCCTGTCATCGGCAAGACTTTGCCGGTGCCTTCGCGTAACTGGTCGAGATAGTCGGCCCATGCCTGCATCATCTTGCGGCGTTCGGGCAGGTGGGCCGTGCGGTTGTAGGCGCGACCGTTGGGGTCGCGGACGGCGTGCGCCAGCTGGTGTTCGATGTAATCCGGGCGGAACTGCAGCACTTCGTCGAGGATCGTTCGGGCCATTGCGCGGAACCCGTGGCCACTCATCGTGTCGCCATCGATGCCCATGTATCGCAGCGCGGCGTTGACCGTGTTTTCGCTCATCGGCCGCCGCGCGCTGCGCACGCCCGGGAACACGTATTCACTTCGCCCGGTGAGCGGTTGCAGGTCGCGCAGGATGGCGACCGCCTGTTCCGACAGGGGCACGATATGCGGCGTCCCGGTCTTGCTGGCGATGAACCGCCATTCGCTGGCGTCGAGGTCGATATCGGCCCAGCGGGCCTGTCGCAATTCGCCGGGCCGCACGAACACCAGCGGAGCCAGCCGCAGCGCGGCCACGGTCACGGGCGAGCCGCGATAGTTCTGGATCGTGCGCAGCAGTTCTCCCACCTTGGCCGGCTCTGTGATGCTGGCGAAGTGCTGCACCTTGGGGAGTTCCAACGCGCCGGCTAGATCGGCGGCGGGGTTGTTCTTGGCGCGGCCGGTGGCGATGGCATAGCGGAACACCTGCCCGGCCAAGGTGCGCGCCCGGTGGGCCGTTTCAACCACGCCGCGCTTTTCCAGCTTGCGCAACGCCGCCAGCAAGGCCGGAGCGGTCACGTCGGCCACCGGCAGGCCAGCGATGCCCGCCATGTCCTTTTCGATCAAACGGCGCTCGCGTTGGACGGAACCGGCCCCCAAGCCTTCCCGCTCGCGTTTCGCCAGCAACTCGGCAGCGACCGCGCCGAACGTCGTTTCCGCACGCTCCGCCTGCGCAGCGCGTTCGACCCGGGCGACGTGGGCGGGGTTCGCCCCACCCTTCACCAGCGCCCGCATCCGGTCCCGTTCCGCCCGGGCGTCGGCCAGCCCCATCGCCGGGTATTCGCCCAATGCGGCCATGCTCGGCTTGCCGGCGTAGCGGTAGCGGTAGCGCCACTGTTTCGCCCCGGTGGTCCTTACTTCGATGCACAGCCCATTGGTGTCGGCGACGCGGTAGACCTTCGCTTTGGGCTTCAATCCGCGCAGCTTGGTATCGGTCAGCATGTGAGTAAGCCCGAGTGAGTAACGCCGGGGCTGCATCGCCCCCTTACTCACAGACTTACTCACTTTAAGCGGGGATGCAATAGGACGGGTCGGGACGTACGGGCACAAAAAACCCCGGATTTACCGGGGCTTAGCGTGATTCTGGGATGTCTGGGGATGCTGCCGGAGGTCAATATGGTGGGCCGTGAAGGATTCGAACCTTCGACCAAAAGATTAAAAGTCTTCTGCTCTACCGACTGAGCTAACGGCCCACGTGTGATCTATCGATCCGGCCTGGCGGCCGCCCGACCTTGCGCCGGGGCGCGCATTTTAGCCCAAACCGGGGCGAATGGGTCAGATGGCGGCATAACGGGTGGGATCGGCCACGCCGGCGGCCTCGAAACCCTCGGCGCGCAGGCGGCAGGCGTCGCAATGGGCGCAGGCGGCGCCGTCCGCGTCGGCCTGATAGCAGGAGACGGTCTGCGCGAAATCCACGCCCAGGCGCAGGCCCTCGCGGACGATGTCGCCCTTGGTCATGCGCATCAGCGGGGCGTGGACGCGGAAGCCGGCGCCCTCGACGCCGGCCTTGGTGGCGAGATTGGCCAGCGCCTCGAAGCCGGCGATGAATTCGGGCCGGCAGTCGGGATAGCCCGAGTAGTCGACCGCGTTGACGCCGCAGAACAGGTCAGTGGCGCCCAGCACCTCGGCCCAGCCCAGCGCGACCGACAGCATGATGGTGTTGCGCGCCGGCACGTAGGTGACCGGGATGTCCGCGCCGATCACATGGCCGTCGGTGTCGACGGGAACCTGGATGTCCTCCGAGGTCAGCGCCGAACCGCCGAGGCTGCGCAGATCGACGTTCACGGTCTTGTGCGCGGTCGCGCCCAGCGCCTGGGCGACGCGCACCGCGGCGTCGAGCTCGGAGGTGTGGCGCTGGCCGTAGCGCACGCTGAGGGCGTGCGGCGCGAAGCCCTGCTCGCGGGCGATGGCGAGCACGACGGCGGAGTCCATGCCTCCTGAGACGAGAACGACGGCGGGTTTCATAGGCGGCAGCTTCGAGGTTTCGGATTGAAAGAAGAGGAAGGCGGTACGTGGAATCTGGAATGGCAGGACAACCGACTTCTGTCATCCCGAACGCATGTGAGGGATCTGCTTGTTCTTCCGGCAAGTGAACAGCAGATCCCTCCTCGGGCGTTGCCCTCGTTCGGGATGACAGTATTTAAAGATATCCGTCTTTCTGCCTCACCTGCCCGGCTCGTCGTTCCACAGCAGCTTGTGCAACTGCATCTGGAACTTCACCGGCAGGCGGTCCTGCACGATCCAGTCGGCGAGATCGCGCGCGGAGACGTCGCTCTTGCTGGGCGAGAACAGCACGTCGCAGCGTTCGGACAGGCGATGTTCGGCGACGATGCCGCGCGCCCAGTCGTAGTCGTCGCGGCTGCAGATCACGAACTTGATCTGGTCGTGCGCGGTCAGCAGCGGCAGGTTCTCCCAGCGATTGCGCTCGACCTCGGCCGAACCGGGGGTCTTGATGTCGACCACGCGCGAGACCCTCAGGTCGACGTCGGCGACGTCGATCGCGCCGGAGGTCTCCAGCGAGACGCGATAGCCGGCATCGCAGAGCCGGCGCAGCAGATCGAGGCAGCGTTTCTGAGCCAGCGGCTCGCCGCCGGTCACGCAGACATGGCGCACGCCGTGGCTGGCGACTTCGGCCAGGATCTCTTCGATGCCGCGCCACTCGCCGCCGAAGAAGGCATACGCGGTGTCGCAGTACTGGCAGCGCAGCGGGCAGCCGGTCAGGCGCACGAAGACCGTCGGCCAACCGGCGTCGCGGGCTTCGCCCTGCAGCGACAGGAAGATTTCGGTGATCTTGAGGCGGTCCGCCGCTGCGGCGGCCGCAGCGGGGGCGACGGTATTCACCGCGGCATTTTAACGGGTCCACGGCCCCGTAGAGCGGAGCGCAGCTCCGCTATGCCCTTACGGAAAGCGGATGGCCTGAAAACCATCTGGATCGGATCAACGGGATCCCTGGGATCCCTTCTGCGAGGGGGCAGGCATTCTTCGGGGAGGGTGCAGCGGAGCTTCGCTCCGCTCTACCGGTAGCAACGCCGGAACGTGCAGTCGCCAAGCAGGAATTCTGCTTGGCGCTGTTTGTGTTACCTGACCCGCGAGAGCTGGATCGCGCGCAGGCGATCGTCGGCGGTGCGTGCGGCTTCGCTGCCGGCGTAGCGGGCGATCACCTTCGTCAGGGTCGCTTCCGCAGCGTCGAGCTGGCGCAGGCCGTACTGGCACAGACCCACTTTCAACAGCGCGCCGCCCGCCTTGTCGTGGGTCGGATACTGGTCGAGGAGCGTCTGGAACTGTTCCTGGGCCAAGGCGTAGTTCTGGGTGACGTAATAACTTTCGCCCAGCCAATACATCGCATTGGGGGTGAAGGTGCCATTGGGATGGGCTTCGAGGAAGCCCAGGAATTCTCGCGCGGATTCGGCGTAACGGCCCGCCTTGAGCAGGTCGAACGCGACGTTGTAGGCGGTGCGCTCATCGGCGCCCTTGCCGAGCGTCGAGGCGTCGCCGTAGATCCGCGGCGGCGTGTCCTGCACGGTCGGCTGCGCTGCGGCGGCGGGCGCAGCCGGCAATGCGGATTGCGGTGCGGGCGCAGGCTCCGGTGTCGCGCTTTCGAGCCGGTTGAGGCGGCTATCGAGATCCAGATACTGGGTGCGGCCGGTCTGTTTGTACTGCTCGTGCTGCTGCTGAAGCTCTTCGATCTGCGCGCGCAGCGACTGCACTTCGGTCTTCAGCTCGCCAAGCTGATTGAGCAGATCCAGATTGCCCGAACGCATCGCCGCGAGCTGCTGTTCGAGCGTGGTCAGACGATCTGCGGTGCTGACGCGTTGCGCCGAGGCCGGCGCGGCGAACGCCAGCGCGATAACAAGGCAGACGGAAAGCGGCAAACGTCTCATCATCACGACAGGCACAACCTCGGCGGAAAGAATTCGGAAACGCATAGCCGCATGACATCAACGGAACGGCAAGGCGGGGTAAACACGCGCACAGGGAGCATCGCGGACGATGCTCCCTGTGCTGCGGACATCACTTCGCGGTGTAGACGATCTCGACGCGGCGGTTGCGGCCCCAGCAGTCTTCGCTGGAGTCGGTGCAGACCGGGCGCTCTTCGCCGTAGCTGACGACCGTGATCTGGCCGCCGGCGCCGCCGTTGGCCTGAACCGAGGACGACACCGCGTTGCCGCGACGCTCGCCGAGGCCCACGTTGTACTCGCGGCTGCCGCGTTCGTCGGCATTGCCTTCGAGGGTCATTCGCGAGCTGGGACGGTCGCGCAGGTACTTGGCGTGGCAGGCGACGATGTTCTGGAATTCCGGCTTCAGCGCATCCTGGTCCAGATCGAAATAGACGACGCGCTGGCGCAGGCAGGCATCGGTATCCAGATCGTTCGGGCCGTAGAGGCCGCTGGGCAGCGTGGAGGTATTGCCGCCGCTCACGGTGCCGGTGTTGGTGGAACCGCTGTTGGTGCTGTCGGTCGCGGAAGTGTCGGGATTTTCCTTCACCTTCTTGCTGCAGGCGGCGGCAGTCACGCAGAGGATCGCAGTGAGCAGCACTCGGGTCGTCGTGTTCATGGTGTTCCTCTCTTTGTCGCAGGGTAGGTCAAGGGGGATGGATGCAATGGCGGTGACAACGGGAAGCTCGGGAAACTGCGATCAGAAACCGCGATCAGAAACGGCGATCAGCGCGGCAGGCGGTACGGACCCCACGCGGGTTCGCGCACGTCGCCGTTGGCGAGCACCAGACGCTGGCGCACGCGGGCATCGGAGGAGACGGCGTAGAGCACGCCGCGGCCGCGTTCGCGCGCTGCGTACAACACCATGCTGGCGTTCGGCGCGAAGCTGGGGGATTCGTCGAGCGAGCCCGGCGAAAGCATGGACCAGCGCGGCGAACCAAGGCTGCGGTCGAGCATCGCGATACGGTACACGCTGCCGCTACCCTGCGCCACGGCCAGCTTTTTGCCGTCGTAGGACACCGTGACCTTGGCGTTGTAGCTACCCTGGAAACTGACGCGGCTGGCCGAACCGCCACCCGCGGGCACCTGATAGATCTGCGGTTTGCCGCCGCGATCGGAGGTGAAATAGATGAGGCTGCCGTCGGCGCTCCAGGTCGGCTCGGTGTCGATGCCGAACTGGTTGGTCAGCTGGGTCAGCGCGCGGCTGCCCAGGTCCATCGTATAGATCTCGGGGTTGCCGCTTTTCGAGAGTGCCAAGGCCAGCTTGCGGCCGTCGGGCGAGAAACTCGGGGCGCCATTGATGCCCTTGAAACCGGCGACCGTTTCACGTGCGCCGGTGCCGATGTCCTGGATCACCACCGAGGAATTGCCGCGCTCGAAACTGACGTAGGCGAGTTTGCGGCCATCCGGACTCCACGCCGGCGACAGCAGCGGTTTGTCCGAGCGCACCACGGTCTGCGGGTTGTAGCCGTCGGCGTCGGCGACCATCAGCGCGTAGCTGGTGTTCTTGCCCAGGCCCGACGCGGTGATATAAGCGATACGGGTCCAGAACGCGCCACGCACGCCGGTGACCTTTTCGTAGATGGCATCGGCGATCTGATGCGAAACATCGCGTATCGCATTGGCGCGCGCGGTCAACGCGAACGCCAGCAGACGGTTTCTGCCGATATCGTAGAGCTCGTATTCGACGCGGAAACCGCCGTCGCCGGCATCGAGCACGCGGCCGACCACGACAAAATTCTGTTTGGCCTGCTGGAAGAAACCGAAATCGATCTCGCTGCCCCGGGTCGGGCGCTGGGCGCCCATCTCGCCCTGGGGCATCGGCCTGAACTGGCCGGAACGCGCCAGATCGGCGCGGATCACCTCCGCGACATCGGTCTGCAACGGCGTACCTGTGCCTTGATAGGGCATGGTCACCACTGCGATCGGCAGGGCCGAGGCGTTGCCGCCGACGATGTCGATCTCCAGACCGCGCTGCTGGGCGAATGCGACCAGCGGCAAAAGACAGACCAGCAACAGGGCCTTCGAGAACAGGTGCTGGAGCGGCATGCGGGAAGAAAGGATCGAACGCATCATCGAACGGGTCATCGGCAGTCCAGGCAACTCGGAGGGTGACGGCAGGGGGGGCGCCGGCAGGCCACAGCTTAGCCGCGAAAGCGGTCAGAAAGATGAACGAACCCGGACTCGCAGGGCCGCAGACCGCCGGATTCAGCGATCTTCGCCGCGGAAATTGATGGTCAGGGTGCGGTTGAAGACGCTCTCGAAGCCCCGGTACGGCAAGGGCTGGGCCTTGAGCACCGCGGCCTCGACCGACCGCCGCCCCTGCTCGTCGTAGGGGCAGGACGGGTCGACCTGGGCATCGATCACTTCGCCGCCGGCGATCTGGCGGATCACGATCTTGCACGCGACGGTCGACGAGATGTTCTCGGGCTGGGTCCAGTTCATGCGGATGGCCTTGGTCAGCGCATCGATGTAGGCGGCCCTCAGCGCGGCATCGGCGCCACGGTCGCCGGGCGGCGGGCTGGCGTTCGCGGCGGCGGTATTGGATGCCTGCTGCGCGCGGCGGTCGGCGAGCTGGCGCAGGCGCTCTTCGGCGAGCTGCGCATCGCGCTGCGCCGCGGTTCGCTGGCGGCGGATATCGGCCAGCTGCCGCTCGCGCTGCTCTTGCATCGCGGTGCGCGCTTTCTGCTCGGCCTGCCGCTGGCGCTCCCGCTCGGTCAGATCGACCTGCGCTTGGCGCTGCCGCGCTTCCTGCTCGCGCGCGGCGGTCTCGGCGGCGGCGGAATCGGGCTTCACTTCCTGCTGGTCGACGGTATCGGGATCGGAAAGCTGTTCCTGCGGCTGCAGCTGCTGCTCGGGCGGGGTTTCTTCCGGCAGCGGCTCTTCCAGCGCTTCCGGCAAAGGCTCCTCAGGCAGCGGTTCTTCCAGCGGCTCCTGCAGCGGCGCGGGCGCCAGCGGCACGGGTTCGCGCCGAAGGGCGCTGCGCATGCTGGCCGAGAGCGCGTTGAGATCGACGACATCAGCGCTGATCGGCTCGCCCGCTGCGGCGGACGGCGGCGTGCGCCACAGCGACGCCACCAGCAACAGCAACACCGGCACCGCATGCAGCAGCAGCGCGAAGACGATGGCCAGCGCGGTGTCGGCGCGGTTCTCGCGCATCGGGCCTATTTCCCGTCCGCCGGCAGGCTGACCAGGCTCACCTTGGTGATGCCGGCGTCCTTGATCAGGTCGATGCCCTGCATCACCGTCTGGTAGCTGGCGTCGCGCGCGCCGTTGACCAGCACGGTGGTGCCGTCGTTCTGGCCGTGGATGGCCTTGAGCTCGGCGGTGATGTCGGCGGCGGTCATTTCGCGGTTCTTGCCGCGCTCCAGCATCAGCGCGAGACGTCCGTCGGCGTAGATGCTGACGACGATCGGATCCTTGGGCGTTTCCAGCGATTTCGCCCGCGACTGCGGCAGGTTGATGTCGGTACCGAGATTCAGCAGCGGCGCGGTCACCATGAAGATGATCAACAGCACCAGCATCACGTCGATGTACGGCACGACGTTGATCTCGGCTTTGAGCTTGCGCTTGCGGATGCGGCGCCCGGAGGCGGTGACGGCCATGCGGTTTCTCTCGGTCTGTCTTGCTTCGGTGTGTCTTGCTTCGTTGTGTCTTGCTTAAGTGCGGGGGGGAGTTCAACGCTCCGGGACTGCGCGCGGGGTTGCGCGCGTCCGCTCAGGCGTCTTCGATATGCGCCTGGCGCTGCAGGATCGACGAGAATTCTTCGGTGAAGGTGTCGTAGCGCACCGCGATGCGCTCGACGCGGGTGGCGAAACGGTTGTAGGCCCACACCGCCGGGATCGCCGCGAACAGACCCATCGCGGTCGCGAGCAGCGCTTCGGAGATTCCGGGCGCCACGGTGGCGATGGTGGCTTCCTTCATGTTGGCCAGGCCATGGAACGACATCAGGATGCCGAGCACGGTGCCGAACAGGCCGACGTATGGGCTGATCGAGCCGACGTTGGCGAGGAATTCGAGGTTGTGCTCCAGGCCATCGATCTCGCGCGAGACGTTGGCGCGCATCGCGCGCTGCGCGCCTTCGAGCTGCGAACGCGCGTCCATGCCGCGGCGCTGGCGCACGCGGTTGAATTCGCGCATGCCGCCTTCGAAAATCGATTCGAGGCCGTGGATCTGCTGTTTGCGGGCGCCGGCATCGGCGAAGAGCCGACCGAGATCGGCGCCGGCCCAGAAGCGTTCCTCGAAAGCTTCGGCTTCGCGCTGGGCGCGATCGAGCACGCGCTTCTTGCGCAAGATGATCACCCACGAGGCCACCGATGCCAGCAGCAGCAGCGCCATCACGAACTGCACCGGAATGCTGGCGTCGATGACCAACTGCAGATAATTGAGACCGCCGCCGTGCGCGGCTTCGCCGGCCGCCTGGGCGGTGGCGGCCACCGCATCTTCGGGCAAGGGCTCGATGGCGGTGGCCTGCAGCATCATGGCTTGTGGAAACATCCTCGGGTCACTCCGCGTTCGATGGATTGATTGGATTGCTTGGCTGGTTGCTTGGCTGGGGATCGGCCGACGCGGCTTCCTGCAACGCCTTCAACTGGGGATACAGCGCGTCCGGGATCGGCCGCGGCTTGAAATCGGATGCGCGCAATACCGCGACCCGTACCTCCGCGTCCAGCAGACGCACGCCATCGCGCTCGATGCGCTGCGCGATCACCAGACTCGCGCGTCGGCACTCGCGCAATACCACGCCGACCTGCAGCGCATCGTCCAGACGCGCCGGCAGACGGAAGTCGATCGTCATCGCCCGCACCGCGAACACCAGATCGTGCTGCATGCGCAGAAGTTCCTGACCGTGCCCGTGCGCGCGCAACCACTCGGTGCGTGCGCGCTCGAGGAACGCCAGATATTGCGCGTGATAGACGACGCCACCGGCGTCGGTATCTTCCCAGTAAACGCGGACAGGGTGGGTGAACGTTGTGTTCATACTAAAAAGAAAGACGATAACCGGAACATGACTCTGTCATCCCGAATCCCGGCTTTATCGGGTGAGGGATCCGCTTTTCGATGTTTCATGGCAAGACGCAAACAACAGATCCCTCCCCTGCTGCGCAGGGTTCGGGATGACAAGGAATTTTGCGGCCGGGACACGAGGCTCGACACATCACGCATCGCCCTCCACGAACAGATCGTTCGCGTTCGGCTTGGGCTTCAGACCCAGATGCCGATAGGCCTTCTGGCTGGCCATGCGCCCGCGCGCGGTGCGCACAAGGAAGCCCTGCTGGATCAGATACGGCTCGATCACGTCTTCCAGCGTGCCGCGTTCTTCCGACAGCGCCGCCGCCAGCGATTCCACACCGACCGGGCCGCCGTCGAAATTCTCGATGATGAGATTGAGCAGCCGGCGATCGAGATCGTCGAAGCCTTCCGGATCCACTTTCAACATCGACATCGCGGCGCGGGCGACGTCGTGATCGATATGTCCGGCGGCTTTCACCTGGGCGAAATCGCGCACGCGGCGCAGCAGGCGATTGGCGATGCGCGGGGTGCCGCGCGCGCGGCGCGCGATCTCGTCGGCGCCGGCCGGTGCGCAGTCGATGCCGAGGATCTGCGCCGAACGGCTGACGATCCGGGTCAATTCCGCGGCGCTGTAGAACTCCAGGCGCTGGACAATGCCGAAGCGGTCGCGCAGCGGCGCGGTCAGCAGCCCGGCGCGGGTGGTGGCGCCGATCAGCGTGAATGGCGGCAGATCGAGCTTGATCGAACGCGCGGCCGGGCCTTCGCCGATCATGATGTCGATCTGGAAATCCTCCATCGCCGGATACAGCACTTCCTCGACGATCGGCGACAGCCGGTGGATCTCGTCGATGAACAGCACATCGTGCGGCTGCAGGTTGGTGAGCAGCGCGGCGAGGTCGCCGGCCTTCTCGATCACCGGCCCCGAGGTCACCCGCAGGTTCACGCCCAGCTCGTTGGCGATGACGTGGCTCAACGTGGTCTTGCCCAGCCCGGGCGGACCGAAGATCAGCACGTGGTCGAGCGCTTCGCCACGGCGCTTCGCCGCCTCGATATAGATCGACATCTGCTCGCGCACGGGCTGCTGGCCGAGATATTCGTCCAGCCGCTTCGGGCGGATCGTGGCGTCGACGACGTCGTCCTCGCGGCTGGCGCCGCTGGCGATGATGCGGTCTGTAGTCATCCCGACATTATGCCGACCCACGCAGAATGTGGGGCGACAACGATGACCGGGCCGTGTCCACGGCTGGAGGAAGTGAAACCCCGGCGCTTCCGAATCCCGAACAAGCCGAAAGCAAATCGGGCACAGCCCCTTAGCGGGCCATCCACAGCCGCGCGGATCAACACAGCGATCAGGACGCGCCGTCCATGGCCACCCCACCCACCGACACGCTGCGACACGCCTCCGCCGCGAGCGCGAACGAGTGCAAGCGCGCCGCGTGGTCGAAGATGTTGACGGTCAGCATCAACTCGTCCGGCCGGTGCCGGGCGACGAACGCCGCGATGCTGTCGCGCACGTGGGCCGGATCGCCGACCACCGCAGAGGCCAGCATGTGTTCGACCATCGGCTTCTCGTGCGGCTGCCAGTACGCCTCGATGTCGTCCACCGGCGGCGGGAGCAGTCCGGGCTGGCCACGTTGCAGGCGAACGAAACTCTGCTGCTGGGTCGTGAACAAGCGCCGCGCCTCCGCGGTGGTATCGGCGGCGACCACGTTCAGCGCAAGGATCGCGTACGGCGCCGCCAGATACCGGGAGGGGCGGAAGCCTCGATGGTAGAGCGCCAGCGCCTCATCCGTCGCGCCCGGCGCGAAGTGCGACGCGAACGCGAACGGCAGGCCCATGGCCGCCGCCAATTGCGCGCTGTAGAGGCTGGAGCCGAGCAGCCAGACCGGCACATCGATACCCGCGCCCGGCACGGCCTGCACCGTCTGACCCGGGCGCGCGGGCTCGAAATAGCCCAGCAGTTCGGCGACGTCCTGCGGAAAGCGGTCGGCGCCATCCATGTGGCGGCGGAGCGCTCGCATGGTGGCCTGATCGGTTCCCGGGGCGCGACCCAGCGCCAGATCGATCCGGTCCCCATGCAGGGCCGCCAGCGTGCCGAATTGTTCGGCCACATGCAGGGGCGCATGGTTGGGCAGCATGATGCCGCCGGAGCCGACCCGGATCGTGCGGGTGGCCGCGGCGACATGGCCGATCAGCACCGCCGTGGCGGCGCTGGCGATGCCCTGCATGTTGTGGTGTTCGGCGATCCAATAGCGGCGGTAGCCCAACGCTTCGGCGTGACGCGCCAGATCCAGCATGTTGGCGAACGCTTCGCGCGGTGTGGAGCCCTCGCTGACAGGGACGAGATCCAGCAGGGAGAAGTTGATCATCGGGGGCGCCGTTCCATCGGGATGCCTGATATGGGGCCGCCGCGCAGATTGCCAAGGACGCTCGACCCGTCCGCGCCGCGATGTCGGGGCGCGGGCCGCACCCGCAACATCGCGGCGACACCCGCGCTAGATCTGCACCTGCGAACCCAATTCGACCAGGCGATTGCCCGGAATCCGGAAGAAGCCGGTGGCCGAGGCGGCGTTCCGATGCATCAGCGCGAACAGTTTGTCGCGCCAGACCGGCATGCCGCGATGCGGACTGGCGACGATGGTTTCGCGGCTGGCGAAATAGGTGGTATCCATCGGATCGAAATAGATGCCGCCCTTGTCGCAGCTGCGCATCAGCGCCAGCGGCACGTCCGGCGTTTCCATGAAGCCGAACAGGATGACCACGCGATAGAAATCGTTGCCGATGGCTTCGATCTTCAACCGCTTGTCCTTCGGCGCGTAGGGCACATTCAGCGTATCGACGGTCAGCAACACGTTGCGCTCGTGCAGCACTTTGTTGTGCTTGAGATTGTGCATCAGCGCATGAGGCACGACGGTCTTGTCCGCAGTCATGAACACTGCCGTGCCCGGCACCCGCACCGGCGGCGCCAGCATCAGGCCGGGCAGGAAGCTGCCGAGCTGGATGCCTTCCTTGCGGATCTCGGCGTGCAGCAGCTCGCGGCCGCGACGCCAGGTGCGCATCATCGTGAACGCACCGATGCCGATGAACAACGGCACCCAGGCGCCGATGCCCGACATCAGCTTGGCGCCGTTGGCGATCAGGAACGCCAGATCGATCAACAGGAACAGGCCGCACAGCGGCAACACCCACTTCCGCGTATCCGGCCAGCGCGTGTACGCGACGATCGCCAGCAACAGCGTGTCGATCAGCATCGTGCCGGTGACCGACAGCCCGTAGGCGGTGGCCAGCGCGGTGGAACTGCGGAACGCGAACACCAGCAGGATGACCGCGCCGAGGAGCATCCAGTTGATCGACGGCACGTAGATCTGGCCGATGGTGTCCCGGGAGGTGTAGCGGATCGCCAGCCGCGGCAGATAGCCGAGTTGGATCGCCTGCCGGGTGACCGAGAACGCGCCGGTGATCACCGCCTGCGACGCCACCGCAGCGGCCACGGTCGCCAGCACCAGCATCGGAATCTGCGCCCACGCGGGAATCGACATATAGAAAGGATTGGCCACCGCTGCCGGGTTCTCCAGCAATACCGCGCCCTGGCCGAAATAATTCAGCACCAGCGCCGGCAGCACGAAACCGAACCAGCCCCAGCGGATCGGCTGTTTGCCGAAATGGCCCATGTCGGCGTACAGCGCCTCGCCGCCGGTGACGGTCAGCACCACCGCGCCCAGGATCAGCACCGCATGCCAGCTGTGGGTCGCGAAGAAATGCCACGCCCAGTACGGATTCATCGCCTTGAGCACGATCGGGTTCTGGACGATGTTGTAGGCGCCGAACGCGGCGATGACCACGAACCAGGTGATCATGATCGGGCCGAAGGCCCTGCCCACTTTCGCGGTGCCGAAGCGCTGCGCCGAGAACAGCAGGATCAGGATCACCAGACTGATCGGCACCACCCATTTGGTGAACACCGGCGAGATCACTTCCAGACCTTCGACCGCGCCCAGCACGGTGATGGGCGGGGTGATCATGCCGTCGCCGAAAAACAGCGCCGCGCCGAAAATCCCGAGGATGCCGACCGTGTAGCTCATCCGCGAACCGGGCTTGAGGCTGCGCTGCGCCAGCGCGGTCAGCGCCATGATGCCGCCCTCGCCGTCGTTGTCGGCGCGCATGATCACGATCACGTACTTCAGCGTGACCACCAGCAGCAGCGACCAGAAACCCAGCGACAGCAGTCCCTTCACGGTCGCCGCATCCGGCGTCAGCCCGAAATGCGGATGGAACATTTCCTTGATGGTGTACAGCGGGCTGGTGCCGATGTCGCCGAACACCACGCCGACCGCGCCGGCGACCAACGCGACCATGCCGGCCGACGCGTGGCTGCCGTGGAGTTGTGAAGAATCGGGGGGCTTGGGAGCGCTCATCGGAGGGAATGCCTGTGAAGGCCCTCGGTGCGTGGAATCGCGGGGAATATCATGAGAATGATCAGCGCAAAGCCGACTGCAGTGCCTTGCGGATGATGGTGGCGGCATCGTCGCCGGCCGCGGTGGCGTCGCGCGCCATGCGCACGGCCTCCGCCGGTTTGTAGCCCAACTGCAGCAGCGCGCTGGTGGCTTCGGACTGGGCGTCGGCGCCGATGCCCGACGCCGCGCCGCCGGTGACCACGCCATCGCCATACAGGCCCGATGTACGGTCGCGCAGTTCGACGATCATGCGTTCGGCGGTCTTCTTGCCGATGCCGGGGATGCGGGTCAGCGCGGTCACGTCGCCGGTCTGGATCAGCCGCGCGAATTCGTCGACGCTGGCGCCCGAGAGCACCGCCAGCGCGATCTTCGCGCCGATGCCGCTGACTTTCTGCACGTCGCGGAACAACCGGCGCTCGGCGTCGCGCAGGAAGCCGTACAGCGAGACGCTGTCTTCCTTCTGCGCGTAGTGGGTGAACAGCGTCACTTCGCGCCCGACTTCGGGCAGGTCGTAGAAGGTGCTCATCGGCGCTTCGAGTTCGTAGCCGACGCCATGAACGTCGATCACCAGCCACGGCGGCTGCTTGTGGATGAGCGTGCCTTTGAGGCGACCGATCACAGGACACTCCTCCGGGCCATGACTTTCCCCCTTTGAAAAAGGGGGATCAAGGGGGATTTGCTCTGGGTTTTGCTCTGCTCGGACACGAAAAGCAAATCCCCCCTGCCCCCCTTTTTCAAAGGGGGGAACAGCGAGGACTCGCAAAGGAAGAATGCAGCGGCGTAGTGTTTCGCGTCGCGGTGCTTCGCGGCGTGGTGCTTCGCGGTCCAGCAATTTGCGGAGTGATGCTTCGTGATGTCGAGCTTCGCTGCCGAGCGCTTCGCGTAGCAGTGTTTCGCGGCGCGGCACTTTGCAGCGCCGCTTTCCGCAGCCCGGCTTTCCCCCTTTGAAAAAGGGGGATCAAGGGGGATTTGCTCTGGCATTTGCTCTGCTCTGGCACGAAAAGCAAATCCCCCCTGCCCCCCTTTTTCAAAGGGGGGGAAGAGCAAGGGCGCGGAACACGACGCCATCGATATGTCGCTCATCGGTTCACTTCCTCCACGCCTGGCGCGCGTTCACGCCCAGGCGCAGCGCGGTGGCGCGTACGTGGGCGTGGGTGATGGCGACGGCCAGCGCGTCGGCGGCGTCGGCCTGCAGCTTGCCTTTGAGATTGAGCATCAGGCCGACCATATGCTGGATCTGCGCCTTGTCGGCGCCGCCGGTGCCCACCACAGCCAGCTTCACTTCCTTCGCCGCGTATTCGTGGACCGGCAGATCGCGCTGGACCACGGCGCAGATCGCCGCGCCCCGGGCGTGGCCGAGTTTGAGCGCCGAATCGGGATTGCGGGCCATGAATACCTTCTCGATCGCCACCTCATCCGGGCGATGGGCGTCGATGATATGGCCCAGACTTTCGAGCAAACGCTTCAATCGCAGCGGAAAATGGTCGCGCACGTCCTCGTCGGCCACCAGCAGATTGATCGGCGCATGGAACACGTGCGCGATTTTGCCGCCGGCGTCGACATCGATGATGCCCACACCGGTGCGCTGCGAACCGGGATCGATGCCGAGGATGCGTGTCACTGGGTTGCGCTCGGCGGATGCGCTCAGGCGTACGCGTCGGCGCCGAGTTCGGCGTTGGAGTAGACGCTTTGGACGTCGTCGAGGTCTTCCAGCCAGCGCAGCAGTTTGACCACCTGCTGCGCGGTGTCGCCGGAGACCGCGATGTCGTTGTCGGCGCGATACGCGACTTCGGCGATATCCGGCGTCAGGCCGGCGGCTTCCATCGCGGCTTTGACCGCGGCGAAGGCGTCGGGCGCGGTGAGCACGTCGATCGCGCCATCTTCGGGATACACCACCACGTCGTCGGCGCCGGCTTCGATCGCGGCTTCGGTGACCTTGTCTTCGTCGGCGCCGGCCGCGAACGACAGCACGCCGAGTTTCTTGAACATGAAGGACACCGAGCCTTCGGTACCGAGATTGCCGCCGAGCTTGCTGAAAGCGTGGCGTACATCGGCGACGGTGCGAACCTTGTTGTCGGTGAGGCAGTCGACGATCACCGCGACGCCGCCGGGGGCGTAGCCCTCGTAGCGCACTTCCTCGTATTCGACGCCTTCGAGTTCGCCGGTGGCCTTCTTGATCGCGCGTTCGATCACGTCCTTGGACATGTTGCCCGCGAGACCTTTGTCGATCGCTGTGCGCAGGCGCGGATTGGTGGCCGTATCGCCGCCGCCGGCCCGGGCCGCGACGCCGATCTCGCGGATGATCTTGGTGAAGATCTTGCCGCGCTGCGCGTCGACCGCGTTCTTGCGCGCCTCGATGGAAGGACCTCTACCCATGAATGTCCGAAGCCTGTGCGATTGCCGAGCCTGCGATTTTACCCCTATCCCGCGGCCGCTGCGGCAGGTCCGGCCGCGAATCGTCCGTCGTGCAGAAAGCGGGCCGTCTGCCGAGCGGCGTCGGCGGACAGGACCAGCCCGCTGTGGCTGGCGGGCACGATGCAGTGATCGGCCAACCCCGGCAGCCGGGTTTCGGCCACGCTCACGGTGCCGTCGGACTCGCCGTCCATGCGCGCGAACCAGCCGCCGACCCCGTGCGCGACGTTGCCGGCCACCATGCCGACCGCCGCCGGCCCCGACCAGGGCGCGCAACCCGTTTGCAGCAGACCGCGGCTGCGGCCCAGCACCAGCGACAGCGGTGCGCGGCCGCCGATGGCCGAGGCCACGCCGCTGCCGCACAGGGGCGAACCGAGGCAGACCACCCGGCGCACCGGCAGATCCGGCGCCCGGCGCAGGGCCTCGAGGATGACCAGCCCGCCCAGACTGTGGCCGACCAGCAGCTCCACGGGACTGCGGCGCAGGCGCGCGATCAGCCGGTCGCCGGCCCGCTCAGGGTCGCGCCAGACGCTGTCGTAGCCGAACAACTCGGGCGCCAGTCCCTCGCGGCGCAGGCGCATCGCGAACGGCGCCAGCCACAGTTTGGCGTTCCAGATGCCGTGGACCAGCAGGACTTTGGGCGGTGGGGTGCTGTCGAGGGGCATTTCAGGCGCGATCGGCCCTGCGGCGCAGGATGAATTCGTGATCGTGGGTGTTGCCGACCGGGAACAGGTATTCGCCGACCTTCTCGAAGCCATAGCGGCCGTAGAACCGCTGCGCGCCCCGATTCTCGCTCCACACGCCGATCCAGAGCGTGCGCGGGCCGTCGCGTTCCAGCCAATCCAGGACGGTCTGGAACAATTTGCTGCCCCAGCCGCCGTTGTGCGCTTCCTGCAGGATGTAGAGCCGTTTCAGTTCGCCGTCGCCCTCGGCCACGTCGGTATGCGGCAAGCCGGCTGGCCCGGCGACTGCGTGACCGAGCGCTTCGCCCTCGCGTTCCAGCAGCCAGATCGCATAGCCGTCGTCGGCCAGCATCGTGCGATGCGCGTCCAGCGAATAGCTGTTGTCGAGGAAATACGCGAGGTCTTCCGGCGGATACAGATGGCCGAAGGTCTCGGTGAAATTGCGCCGGGTGATGTCGACGACGCGCTCGGCGTCGGCGGGGTTGGCGCGGCGGATGGTGAAGCTCATGCAGGCACCTTGGCGCTTCGTAGAGCGGCCTTCAGGCCGCTTGGAGGTTGCGGGGAGGGTTCAGCGGCCTGAAGGCCGCTCTACGGAAGTGCATCAGGCCTTCGGCGGACGCACCTGCACGTGCACTTCGGCCAGCTGCGCGTCCGGGATCGGCGACGGCGCGCCGGTCATCAGGCACTGCGCGGTGGTGGTCTTCGGGAAGGCGATCACGTCGCGGATCGATTCGGTGCCGGCCATCAGCGCGGCGATGCGGTCGATGCCGAAGGCGATGCCGCCGTGCGGCGGCGCGCCGTACTTCAGCGCGTCCAGCAGGAAGCCGAACTTCAGCTCGGCTTCCTCGCGGCCGATGCCCAGCAGATCGAACACCGCCGACTGCATCGACGAACGATGGATGCGGATCGAACCACCGCCGATCTCGTTGCCGTTGAGCACCATGTCGTAGCCGCGGCTCACCGCGGTCTTCGCGTTGGCACGCAGGTCGGCTTCGTCGTCCACCGCGGGCGCGGTGAAGGGGTGATGCAACGCGACGTAACGCTGCGCGTCCTCGTCCCACTCGAACATCGGGAAGTCGGTGACCCACAGCGGCGCCCAGCCGGCGCCGACCAGACCCAGATCCTTGCCCAGCTTCAGGCGCACGGCGCCCATGAAATCGCTGGCGGTCTTGTAGGCGGCGGCGCCGAAGAAGATCGCGTCGCCGGTCTGCGCGCCGGTCGCCTGCACGATCGCGGCCAGCGTGGCGTCGTCGAGGAACTTGGCGATCGGCGAGTTGATGCCGTCGCGACCCTTGGCGGCGTCCTCGATCTTCATCCACGCCACGCCCTTGGCGCCGTACTTGGCGGCATGCGCGCCAAGGTCGTCGATCTGCTTGCGCGACATCCCCACACCGCCCGGGGCGCGCAGCGCGACCACGCGACCGTCTTCGTGGTTCGCCCAATCGGTGAACACCTTGAATTCACAGGTTTTCACCAGCTCGGCGATGTCGGTGAATTCCATCGGATTGCGCAGATCCGGCTTGTCCGAGCCGTAGCGACGCATGGCTTCGGCGTAGGTCATGCGCGGGAAGTCGCCCAATTCCACATCCATCACTTCGCGGAACACTTCGCGGATCATCGATTCGGTGCTGTCCTGCACCTCGCGCTCGCCCACCCACGCGAATTCCATGTCGAGCTGGGTGAATTCCAGCTGGCGGTCGGCGCGCAGCGCTTCGTCGCGGAAGCAGCGCGCGATCTGGTAGTAACGGTCGAAGCCCGCGACCATCAGGATCTGCTTGAACAGCTGCGGCGACTGCGGCAGCGCGTAGAACTCGCCCGGGTGCATGCGCGCCGGGACCAGGAAGTCGCGCGCGCCTTCGGGCGTGGCCTTGGTGAGGATCGGGGTTTCGATGTCCTGGAAGCCGCGCGCGTCCAGCCAGCGGCGCAGCGCCTGCACCAGGCGGATGCGGGTGCGCATCATCTGCTGCATCTCGGGGCGGCGCAGGTCGAGATAGCGATAGGTGAGGCGGGTTTCCTCGCCGGCATTCTCGTGGGCGTGGAACGGCAGCGGTTCCGCCTTGTTCATGATCTCGATGGCGGTCGGTACGATCTCGACTTTGCCGGTTTTGATCTTCTCGTTCACCGCATGGCGTGCGCGCACGGTGCCGGTGACGCGCAGGCAGTCTTCGTTGCCGAGGCCGCTGGCGACCTTGAACAGCTCGACCTGGTCGCTTTCGACCAGCACCTGCACGATGCCCTCATGGTCGCGGAGATCGACGAACACCTGATGGCTCTGGACGCGGGCGGTGTTGACCCAGCCGCAAATCGAGACGGTCTGGCCGATCAGCGCCTCGTCGATGAGGCCGCAGAAGTGGGTACGCATGGGGGAGACTCCGGGTGTAGGATCGTCCGGCGCCTGCCGGTCATCCGCGCATTTTAGCGGTTGCGGCGGCCGAAGGTGGCCCGGCACGGGAATCGCCGCGGCGCCACTGCACGTCGTCCGCCCCCATCCAAGCAAGGAGACCGAAATGAAACGTCTGACGATGCTGCTGTCCCCGCTGATGCTCGCCGCCGCCCTGTCCGGGCTGGCCGCCACGGCACCGTCCGCGAATGCGCAAGAAGCGGGTGCCCGCGCCTATGCGCCCGAACGCCTGTGGGAAATGCCGGTGGCCGACCAGCGCCGGGTGGTCGCGCTGGAGTACACCGAGCAGTCCAACGGCGGCATCATCCCCGACGACCAGATGCGCTTCTATCTGGACCAGATCAAGTTCTCGCGCTGGACCTTCAGCCAGATCAAGAACGACATCGCCCAGTCGCTGGCCGGCGGCGGCAGCAACCCCAACCCTGGCGGCAGAAGCATCCGCTGCGAAAGCCGCGACAGCCGCCAGGTCACCTGCGATACGCCATGGCAGCGCCGTTCCGTACTGACCCGCCAGCTGTCCGACACCCGCTGCGTCGAGGGCCAGAACTGGTCGAGCACGCCGGGCACGGTCTGGGTCAGCGGCGGCTGCCGCGCCGAGTTCTCGTCCGCGCAGGGCGACTCGGGCGGCCCGGCCACGGAGCTGCAGTGCGAGAGCACCGATGGTCGCTACAAGCAATGCGGAACGGGTCTGTCCGGCACGCCGCGTCTGGTTCGTCAATTGTCCGATACCGCCTGCCGCTACAACTTCACCTTCGGCCTGCGCAATGGCGCGGTCTGGGTGGACAAGGGCTGCCGCGGCATCTTCCGCGTCGAGGACAACCGCGACAACGCTGCCTACAGCGTCACCTGCAACAGCAACGACGGCAAATACAAGACCTGCGCCTGGGATCACACCCGCGGCGCGCCGATGCTGTTGCAGACCCTGTCCGACCGTCGCTGCACCCAGGGTTATTCCTGGGGCTACAACCGCCGCGCCTCGCTGTGGGTGAACCACGGCTGCCGCGCACGCTTCGGCGTGCGTTAGAACATCCGCTTCGGCGTGCGCTGAGTCGTCGGCACCCCATCCACCGCATCCTTCCAACGAGTCTCCCAATGCCCACCATCCGCACCCTCAGCCTGATTCTGATCGCGCTTGCCGCCTGGTCGGCCGCGCCCAGCGCCCACGCCCAGTTCGGCGACAAGGACAGCGTCCGCTGCGAAAGCAAGGACGCCCGACGCGAAACCTGCGACACCCCATGGCCCGGCCAGACCCGCCTGACCCGGCAGCTGTCGGACACCGCCTGCGTCCAGGGAAAGACCTGGGGCGCAACCCCGGGCAAGGTGTGGGTGGAGCGCGGCTGCCGCGCCGAGTTCGGCCCGCAATACAGCGGAAAAGAAGTGCGCTGCGAGAGCAGCGACGGCCGTTACAAGGCCTGCGGCAAGGATCTGTACGGCAACGCCGATCTGATCCGCCAGCTCTCCGACACCCCGTGTCGCGAAGGTGTGAGCTGGGGCACGCGCGGCGGCTCGGTCTGGGTGGACAAGGGCTGCCGCGGCGTGTTCCGCATCGGCGAAAGCGCCGGCCGCTACAGCACCACCTGCGCCAGCGAAAATGGCCGTCGCCAGACCTGCGCCTGGGACAGCAAGCGCGGCAAACCGTTGCTGCTGGAAGCGCTGTCGAAATCGCCCTGCGTCCAGGGCCGTTCGTGGGGCTACGACAAGAAGCAGGGGCTGTGGGTGGACGAAGGCTGCCGGGGTCGGTTCGGCCTGCGCTGAGCGGGTTTCCCAAAGTCGAACGACAACGCCGCCTCGGGGGCTGATGCCTATCCGTGAGTGCCTGTCCGCCAGGGTTGGCGGGCTTGCCCCTCATCCGGCCTTCGGCCACCTTCTCCCCGCGATGCGGGGAGAAGGAAAGCGAGAACACTCTCCCCGCGATGCGGGGAGAAGGAAAGCGACAACGCTCCCCCAGCGATGCAGAAAGAAGGAAAGCGAGTGCACTCCCCGCGATGCGGGGAGAAGGAAAGCGAGAGCGCTCCTTCGCAATGAGGAGAGACGCAAGACAATGGACACCGCCTGCGATGCAGGAGGAGAAACGTCGATCATCACTCTCAGCAAAGTGCGAAAAGCAGAAGCCTGCAGCGCATCTGCTTTACATCTCCCCTGCTCGCAGACTGCACGATGACTTCCTTCTCCCCGCATCGCGGGGAGAAGGTGCCCGAAGAGCCTGCCCCGGACTTGATCCGGGGCGGATGAGGGGCGCTCCTGAGATCAGTGACCCCAAGGCGCCGGCGGCAGCGGCACCGGCCGGCTCAGGTCGAATTCGACCTGGAACAGGCGCCCATTCGGGCGCGACAGCTCATAGAGGAATCGGCGGCCGGGCTCGATCTCCATCGCCCAGGTGTTGGTCACCGAGGCGGTGAGGCCGTTGGCGTTGAAATTGGCGATGGATTGGGCATCCACCGGAAAGGCCTGGCGCTGCGCCGTGCCGGCAGTGGCGGTATCGCCGCCGTACATCGTCACCTTGTCGGACGTGCCGTCCTCATGCCGATGATCGTGCTTCAGCCGCAGCCCGGTCGCGGTGCGGGTGAGCACCCACGTGCGCGAATGGTCGTCGCCGACGTGGAACGGCACCCGCGTGGTGTTCGTGTCGCATTCGCGGACATGCATCACCAGCGGTTTGCCTGCGAACGCGTCGTTCGCGGACGCCGGTGTGTCCACCAGCACCCGTCCGGCGAAGGCCTGCCCGCAATGGGTGCGGAGCGCGGCGAGGAAGTCGTCGACCGGCGCATCTGCGATCGCGACATGGGATGCGGGTGTGCCGGCGCAGGCCGAGAACAGACACAGCGCAGCGAGCGGAGCGATTCGGGGAAGTCGTTTCATCGCCCCACCCTAGCCGTCCGGCCGGAGCCGGACAAGCATGCCCGCGCGCTCGACTCGATCTGTCGACTCGATCTGTCTACTCAATCGGCCGGCTTGCTTGGCGCGGGCTTCGGCGCGGGCTTGCTCTCGGCAGGCTTGGCGGCCGGCGCAGGCTCGGCGGCTTTGGCGGCCGGCGCGGCATCGGTCTTGGCCTCCGACTTGGGCGCCTCGCCCTTTTCGGTGAGGTTGCGTTTCTTGTCGCCGTCCTTCTTGAAGTCGGTCTCGTACCAGCCGCTGCCGGAAAGCCGGAACGACGGCGCGGTCAGCTGGCGTCTGATCTTCGGCGCGCCGCATTCGGGACACACCTCGGGATCCGGGTCGGACATTTTCTGCAGGCGGTCGAACTCGTGACCGCAGGCGTCGCACTGGAAGGCATAAATAGGCATGGAAGACCGTGGGTTCGCAGAGGAGGACAGCGATTGGCGGCCATTCTGGGGCCGCGCGCCCTGGAATCAAGCGGCGATCCCGCATTCCGCGTCATTGCCGCGCCCATGACCGCCCGTCGGCGCGACCCTCGCCCGCGCCGGCTGAATACGATTCCAGACCATCTCCCCTGCCTCATGTGCATTCGCACATCGGGCCACAGTGGCCGCCCGTGGCGATCAAGGCCACGGATGGCGGCAATGCGTCGAACAATGGAACGGACAACGGAGCGGACGATGATCGGTACATCGAGTGGATGGATGAAAACGGCAGCGGGCGTACTGGTGGCGCTGCTGCTGGCCTGCTGGCCGCTGCATCCGGCGCAGGCCGCGATCAACCCCCAAAACCTCGGCGCGAAATACGACGCGACCCAGGCCAACATCACCTTCCGCGTGTATTCGTCGCGGGCCACGCGGATCGAGGTCTGGATCTACAAGACCGCCGCCGGCGCGCAGGAAACCGTCAAATACGTGATGACCAAGGACACGGCGAGCAGCGTCTGGTCGAAGACCGCATCGGTCGCCACGCTCAGGAACAGCTACGGCATCACCGGCACCGTTTATTACGGCTATCGCGCCTGGGGCCCGAACTGGACCTACAGCAGCGCCTGGACGAAGGGCAGCGCCACCGGCTTCGTGACCGATATCGACGCCAGCGGCAACCGCTTCAATCCGAACAAGCTGCTGCTGGACCCGTACGCGCGCGAGATCAGCCAGGATCCGAACACCGCGACCTGCGCCGACGGCACCGTCTACGCCTCGGGCGCGCTCCATCGCAACAAGGACAGCGGCACCTGCGCCAGCAAGGGCATCGTGCTGGCCGCCGACACCACGTCGTTCGGCACCAAGCCCACCCGCGCCTTCAAGGACGACATCGTCTACGAAGTGCATCCGCGCGGCCTGACCATGAACGACACATCGATCCCGTTCTTCCAGCGCGGCACCTACGCGGGCGCGGCGCAGAAGGCCGCGCATCTGGCCAGCGTGGGCATCACCGCGGTGGAATTCCTGCCGGTGCAGGAAACGCAGAACGACCAGAACGATATCGATCCCAATTCCAGCGGCGGCGACAACTACTGGGGCTACATGACCCTGAACTATTTCGCGCCGGACCGCCGTTATTCCTCGGACAAGACCGCCGGCGGCCCGACCCGCGAATTCAAGGCGATGGTGAAGGCCTTCCACGACGCCGGCATCAAGGTCTACATCGACGTGGTCTACAACCACACCGGCGAAGGCGGCGCCTGGGGCGGCAGCGACGGTTTGACCGTCTACAACGTCATGTCCTGGCGCGGGCTGGACAACCCGACCTACTACTCGCTCACCAGCAATCTGCAGTATTCGTGGGACAACACCGGCGTCGGCGGCAACTACAACACCCGCAACCCCATCGCCCAGAACCTCATCATCGATTCTCTGGCGCACTGGCGCGACGTGATCGGCGTCGACGGCTTCCGTTTCGATCTGGCCTCGGTGCTGGGCAACACCTGCCAGCACGGCTGCTTCAACTTCGACAAGATGGATCCGGGCAACGCGCTCAACCGCATCGTCAACGAGCTCCCGCCGCGCGCGGCGGGCGGCGGCAGCGGCCTGGATCTGATCGCCGAGCCGTGGGCGATCGGCGGCAACTCCTATCAGGTCGGGGGTTTCCCGTCGGGCTGGTCGGAGTGGAACGGCCTGTATCGCGATGCGCTGCGCAAGAAGCAGAACCAGCTCGGCGTGGAAGTCGTCACCACCGGCACGCTGGCGTCGCGCTTCGCCGGTTCGTCCGACCTCTACGGCGACGACGGCCGCAAGCCGTGGAACTCGGTCAACTTCATGGTCGCCCACGACGGCTTCACCCTGAACGATCTGTACGCCTACAACAGCAAGCAGAACAATCAGCCGTGGCCGTACGGCCCGTCCGACGGCGGCGACGACAACAACCACAGCTGGGACCAGGGCGGCATCGTCGCCCACCAGCGCCGCGCCGCGCGCACCGGCATGGCGTTCATGATGCTCAGCGCAGGCGTGCCGATGTTCAACGGCGGCGACGAAGCGTTGCGCACCCAGTTCGGCAACAACAACGTCTACAACCTGGATTCGCCCGCGAACTGGCTGTACTGGACCCGCAGCACCATCGAAGCCGACTTCGAGACCTTCACACGGCGGATGATCGCGTTCCGCAAGGCGCATCCGGCCCTGCGCCCGCTGAATTTCTACGCCGGCACCGACACCAACGGCAACGTGATGGAACAGTTGCGCTGGTTCAAGCCCGACGGCGGCGTCGCCGATGCGGCGTACTTCAACAGCAGCAGCAACCACGCCATCGCCTGGCGCGTGGACGGCAGCGAGTTCGGCGACAGCGCCAGCGCGATCTACGTCGCCTACAACGGCTGGTCGGGCAACGTGAACTTCACCCTGCCGTGGCCGGGCAGCGGCAAGCAGTGGTATCGCGTCACCGACACCGCGACCTGGAACGAAGGCGCCAACACCGTCGCGAATCCCGGCGGCGAAGCGCTGATCGGCGGCGAGTGGACGGTGTACGGACTGGAAGCCCGCTCGATGCTGGTGCTGATCGCGAAGTAGGCCGATGTCGGCATCGCGTTGCGCGCGATGCCGACCGATGCGGGAGAAGGATCGATCGCATCAATCGGATTCGTGCGAAACCGCTGGAAAAAATACCGAAACGACGCACACAGCCACTTTACGGTTCATTTTTCGACCTGACTGCCCCTGTGTGTCACCCAATGACGCGGCGCACCCCGCCGCCGCGACCACCCCTGCATTCTGCAAGGCATGCACGCATGCGACCGCGCTGCGATCGCATCCACGATCAATGTGCGCGGGCTCGATATCGCTTGATCGGGCAGAACACCCGGACGACTGCGCCCCCTATCGCGCAGCATCGTCGCATGGGGCGATTCCGTCGTGCCGATATGCGACACAGCCCGCAAAAAAACCCGGAATCTGGCACCGCATTTGCTTGTACCCCTCGTGGGAATGCTTCTCGCCGGCATCGCCCGAGGCATTGCAGAGAAGGAACGCGGTCATCGGCGCCAGGATCGCAGCCGGACACCCCACAGACCCGTCATCGATACGGCACCGCTACGCCACAGGATCCCAGGACATGCTCTCACTCGCTGCACGCAGGACAGAAACAACGACCGACCCGACCGGCCGACCGCGCAGCGATCAGGCGGTCGTCGCAGCGACGCCGTACGATCCGCATCTCATCGAAAGCCTCAAATCCGACCACGCGTCGCTGAAGGCGACCGTCGACCTGCTCGAGCACTACATCCTGCATCAGGAATTCGCGAAGATTCCGGGGATGCTGGCCCGGTTCCGCGACGCGCTGCAGCACCACATGAATGAAGAGCGCGACCACTTCTACCGCTACGTTGCCGTCTGCGTGCAGGACGATGCGGCGAAATCCGCGTTCGTCGAACGCACCAACGCCCGTATGGAAGGCATCGCCCGCCAGGTCATGATCTTCACCAGGCACTACACGGGCATCGGCGTGAGCCCGGTGAACAAGGATGCGTTCCGCCACGATCTCGAAGTGATCTCCGATCTGCTGGGCGAACGGATCGAGTTGGAAGAAACATCGCTGTACGCGCTGTACCGGCCCGACCACGGCGACGGGCATGGCAGGATCGACGCCTCGCTCCACCCACTGGAATATGCGACACGATAATCGCGTCGGATCCCGTCCGCACTGCACTGGCGACTGCGTTTCAGGCTCGCGGCGCCAGGACCCGAAACGATTCGGGCCGGGCCGATCGCAAAGCGGGCCGAGGTGGAATAAACGCCGCGATTCCATAAAACGAAAAGGTCGATTCCTGAAAGGAGCCGACCTTTTCGTTTATGAGCGCGCTTCAAAAGCGCGCTGCGGCGGCCGACCCCCGCGTTACAGCCTGTCGTAGTAATTCGCCCGCGAAAAACGCTCGAACTGGAACGGCGCGACGTAGCTGGACGTGGATTGCCGCGAATACAGATCTTCGATCCCATACCAGCGGTTGCCGACTTTCGCCATCGGCCGGAAATAACGCACCCGCGTCGGCGCGCACAGCGTCGCTCCCTGGGCGATCGCGGATTCGCAGCTCGAGAAGGACTGGACGAAACCGTTGTTGCTCGGGAGGTTCGCGCGGTAGCGGGTGTCGTACAGACTCAGGCCGATCAGCTTCCAGCCGGAATTCTGGACCAGGGTGAAGGCCGGCTCACCGTAGCCTTCCGAGAAGAAGGTCGTCTGCATCTGCGTGCCGTCGGCGTTGCGGATGAAACGGCTGGGCCCCACCGCGAACTGCTCGCCGTAGCCGTATTCCTCGGGCGCATCGAACGAGCCGAAGTGCCAGGTGCCGACAGGCTCGGTCGGGCCGAAGAACGCCGGCAGGTCGCCGTTGAGCACGGTCGTGTGGCCGGCGAGCACTTGGGTCTCGCTTCCGCTCTGCGCCGTCGCCTGGAACACCATGGCGTCGGCCACGCCGTCGGACAGACCCAGCCGCCAGAACTTCGCGGAGTAATTCGGACCGTCGATGCGCAGCGTGCCCGCGTCGATGCGCCACTGCACGCCGACGCTGCCCGAAGCGGACACGGGCACGAGAGCGGCATCGACCTTGGGACCTATGCCCTCGACTTGACCAAAGCCGTTGGCGCCCATGAGATGCTGAGCGAATTCGCAATTCTGCAGAACGGCGAGCTCGCCGTTCACCTGCGAAGGCTGCAGGCAGAAATACGGAATCGCGCGACGGCCGATCACGTGACCTTCGGCGGCCGGCGCCGCGACCTCTTCGAAGACCGAGGCATTGAAAATCGTGTAGGTGGTCGCCGCGACAGTGGGCTGCGCCGGGTACTGGGGATAATGTTTCGACTCGCTGCGGGTCTGCAGCCAGATCTGCTGGCGCTTGCCGACGAACAGCCGGCGATAGGTTTCGCGCTGGACGGTGGCGCGATTGACGATCGACCTGGACGGATTGCTGGGGTCGATCTGGTTGGCGAACACCAGCGTATCGAAATACGGCTGCCCTTCCGGCGTAATGCGCAGATCGCCGTCGGCCAGCAGTTCGGCGCCGAAATTCGGATTGCTGCGACTCTGGCCCGCGGACACCGCGAAACCGCCGGGCCGGCGAAACATGAGCTGCACCACCGGCTGCACGAACGCCGGGCCATCGCGCGCGATACGCGTGGTCAGCAGCCAGTTCTTCTCCAGATCGTTCGCCGCGAACGCACCTGCCGGGAGACTGCTCAGATAGGCATACGCCCCGCCCCTGATTTCGGGATACAGGATCAGGAACTGGCGGTAGGCCTCGCGATCCGCCAACAGCTCGGTCGCAGTGGAGAAGCCTGACGGCAACTGGCGCTCGCCCTGCACGATCACGCGCTGCAGGTTGGCGGCAGGCGCCAGATCGGCGGCGGTCAAGGCGCGCAATGCCTTGTCCATTTCGTCGTCGGATGTCGGCAAGCGCCCGCCGAGTTCGCGACTCACGAAAAAATGCACTGCGGTGCTGATCGGCGATACGCGCAGCGACGGATTCTCCGAGATGTCGAGGCGACCATCCGCGCCGGCCTGGCGCTTGAGCAGTTGCGCGCTGCCCAACAGTGCGCGGTACTGCAGGTTCGGCTTGGTGATCTCGATGCTGACGATGCTCGCGGCATTGAGCCGGGTCAGGTCGGCGGTGAAGGTGTTGCCGTTCACGGTCGCCGGCATTTGCTGATCGCCGAAACGGACGATCACCGTGGGCGTCTCGCTGCCCGAGGTCTCGATATCGCCCGCGATGCGGATCGACACCGGCGGCAGCTTCGGCAGCGAACCCGGCGATTCGACCGCGCCTTCAACGGGCGCGCGTGGAACGGAATTGCCGACCGGCATTCTCACCCTGGCACCGGTACCGGGCCGCTCGGACATCGGCGCCCTGCGCGCATCGCCATAGCGATGTTTCGCGATTTGCACCCAGGATGCCGCCAACGCGGCCGTCATCGACGCCGCACACAACATGAACACGATCGACTTGCGCATATCCGGAAAAACCCCCTGTCATTCGGCTCCGCCGAAAAACGATCGCCGCGCGTCTCCAGGCGCGACGCCCGGCGTCGCCGGGTCGAGCAAAACATGATGCGGATGTGAACGGGTGGAGTTCGCCTTTCCGGCGCCGATCCACGGGAAAAATTCTACCTGCCGCTTTTTTCCCCAACAACTCGCCGCACGAAATCGTTCCGGCCTATCGATCGTGACGCATCGATAGCGGCGACCTTACGCGCCATCGTACAGCGCCAACAACTCCACTTCCGCCGTTTCGAGCTGCCCACGCAGCGCCTGCTGCTCGCGGCCGAGTTCGGTGGCGCGCTTGCCGCCATCGAGGTAGGCCTCGGGCGCGGCCAGTTCGGTTTCGATCTGCGCCAGCCGCGTTTCGATCTCGGCGACGCGCGCTTCGGCCTTCGCCAGTGTGTAAGGGTTGATCTTCGGGCCTTTCTTCGCGGGCGCGGCAACGGGCGGCGGCGGCGCAGCCGGGGCTTCGGCGGGTTTCGCCGCCGCTTTCTTGGGATCGGCGCTGGCGCGTGTGCGCAGCCACGCCGCGTATTCGTCCAGATCGCCGTCGAACGGCGTGACCACGCCTTCCGCCACGCGCCAGAAGGTATCGCTGACCAGGCCGATCAGGTGGCGGTCGTGCGAGACCAGCACGATCGCGCCGGGAAAGTCGCTCAGCGCCTCGGCCAGCGCTTCGCGCATTTCGAGATCGAGATGGTTGGTGGGTTCGTCCAGCAGCAGCACGTTCGGCTGGCGCCAGGCGATCAACGCCAGCGCCAGGCGCGCGCGCTCGCCGCCGGAGAAGCCGTCGATCGATTCGAACGCGCGGTCGCCGGCGAAGCTCCATTTTCCGAGGAAGTTGCGGAAATCCTGCAGGGACGCCTCCGGCGAGATCTCGCGCAGATGGTCGATCGGCGAGGTGCCGGCCACCAGCGCTTCCACGGTGTGCTGGGCGAAATAGCCGATGCGCAGGTCCGGATGGGCATAACGCTCGCCGGTGAGCAGCGGCAATTCGCCGACCAGCGACTTGACCAGGGTCGACTTGCCGGCACCGTTGGGACCGAGCAGGCCGATACGGTCGCCGGCCTCCAGGCCGAAGTTGGCGTTGTGAAGGATGGTCGTATCGCCGTAGCCGCAGTCGGCATGGTTCAGGCGCAGCAGCGCATGCGGGAGCCGCAGCGGCGCCGGGAAATCGATGCGGACTTCGCGTTCGGCGCGCACCGCCTCGGTGTTGGCCATCTTCGCCAGCCGCTTGACCCGCGACTGCGCCTGCTTGGCCTTGGCGGCGCTGGCGCTGAAGCGGTCGATGAAGCTCTGCAGGTGGGCGCGTTCGGCCTGCGCCTTTTCGTGGGTGATCTGCTGCAGGCGCAACTGTTCGGAGCGCTGACGCTCGAAGGCGGTGTAGTTGCCGGTGTACAGCTTGGCCTTGCCGCCGTGCAGGTGCAGGGTGTGGGTGTTGACGTTGTCGAGAAACTCGCGGTCGTGAGAGATCAGCAGCAGCGTGCCCGGGTACTTCAGCAGCCATTGCTCCAGCCACAGCACCGCATCGAGGTCGAGATGGTTGGTGGGCTCGTCGAGCAGCAGCACGTCGGACGGCGTCATCAGCGCGCGCGCCAGATTCAGGCGCACCCGCCAGCCGCCCGAGAACGAGGCCACCGGACGTTGCTGGATCTCGGCCGGGAACCCCAGGCCGTGCAGCAGCTTCCCCGCGCGCGCGGCGCCGTCGTAGCCGCCCACTTCCTCCAGCCGGTGATGGGCTTCGGCCACCGCTTCCCAGTCCTCGTTGGCGAAGGCATTGGCCTCGGCCTGCAGGGCCTCGTGCACGACGGCGTCGCCCGACAGCACGAAGTCGACGGCCGGGTCCGGCAGCGAGGGCATTTCCTGGGCGATGCTGGCGATGCGCAGGCGCGACGGCAGGTCCAGGTCGCCACGGTCGGCTTCGACCTCGCCGCGCACGGCGGCGAACAGGGACGACTTGCCGGTGCCGTTGCGGCCGACCACGCCCACCCGCCAGCCGGCGTGCAGGGACATGTCCATATCGGACAACAGCAGGCGTTCGCCCCGGCGGAGGGCGAAATTGCGAAAGGAAATCATGGGTCGAAAAGACTCTGGGGCGCGGCGGAGACCAGCCGGGGCCGCGATTTTACGCTCTGCGTCCCGGTTCCGGGGCGCCGTATCCGCGAAAATCGATCTCTTCATGCCGATGACGCGATTGACCCCCTCCGGGGTGCGTGTTAAATGCCGATGAAGTTTTTTTACCCCCTGAGGAGTTGCAAACATGATGGACAGACATCCGCTGACGCTCGGCCTATTGATCGCGCTGGCCGCCAGCCCCGCCTTCGCGCAATCCCCCGATGAGACCCAGGAAGCCGACGGCAGCCTTGAAACCGTCGTGGTGACCGGCACCCGCACCTCCACCCGCACCGTCGCCTCGTCGCCGTCGCCGATCGACGTGATCACCCCGCAGGCGCTGGAAGCCACCGGCACCACCGAACTGGCGACCGCACTGTCGCGCGCCCTGCCCTCGCTCAACTTCCCCCGCCCGGCCATCACCGACGGCACCGACGCGGTGCGCCCGGCGCAGCTGCGCGGCCTGGCCCCCGATCAGGTGCTGGTGCTGGTCAACGGCAAGCGCCGCCACACCACCGCGCTGATCAACCTCAACGGCAGCCAGGGCCGCGGCGCGTCGCCGGTGGACCTGAACGCCATTCCGATCGCCGCCATCCAGCGCGTCGAAGTGCTGCGCGACGGCGCCTCGGCGCAGTACGGCTCCGACGCCATCGCCGGCGTGGTCAACATCGTGCTCAAGGGCAGCGGCCGTGGCGGCAGCATCGCCCTGACCGGCGGCCAGTACAGCGCCGGCGACGGCCAGACCGCGCAGTTGGCCGGCGATGTCGGCTTCAAGCTCGGCGAAAACGGCTTCGTGCACCTCGCCGCAGAAGCCCGCGACCAGGACCAGACCGACCGCGCGCGCCCCTTCGTGCTGACCCCCGGCACCACCGTGCGCCCAAGCACCGCCCCGCCGCCGGGCGTGGTTGTGCAGCGCTACGGCGACCCGGAGGTCGAGCAGTACGCGTTCTCGGCGAATGCCGAAGTCTTCGTCAACGACGCCCTGAGCTTCTACGGCTTCGCCAACGCCAGCCGCCGCGACGCGCTTTCGAACGGCTTCTTCCGCACCGCGCTGGACACCCGCAACATCCCGGCGATCTATCCGGACGGCTTCCTGCCGCAGATCCGCAACATCGCCGAAGACCGTTCGTTCGTGGGCGGCCTGCGCGGCCTGACGGTGCTCGATTGGGATGTCGATCTCAGCTACAACTACGGCAACAACGATCTGAGCTTCGGCGTCGAGAACAGCCTCAACCGCAGCATCGGCCCGACCTCGCAGCGCAACTTCGACGCCGGCGCGCTGGAAATCACCCAGCAAGTGTTGAACCTCGATGTGAGCCGCGGCTTCGACCTGGACTGGCTGACGTCGCCGCTGAACGTGGCCTGGGGCATGGAGTGGCGCGGCGAAGATTTCCAGCAGACCGCCGGCGAGCTCGCGTCCTACGTCAACGGCGGCGCGACCCTGCCGCCCGTGCCGCCTTCGACGACGCCGACGCCGACGCCTTCCGGCTCGCAGGTCTTTCCGGGCTTCCAGCCGGGCGACGCCGGCGATTTCAACCGCGAAAGCTATGCCGCCTACCTCGACCTCGAGGCCGACGTCACCGAGAAGTTCAACCTCGGCCTCGCGGTCCGCAGCGAGAAATACAGCGACTTCGGCAGAACCACTTCGGGCAAGGTCTCGGCACGCTACGCCTTCAGCGACCGGGTCGCGCTGCGCGGCACGGTGTCCACCGGCTTCCGCGCGCCGTCGTTGCAGCAGCAGTTCTTCCGCTCCACCGCCACCAATTTCATCGGTGGCGTGCCGTTCGACATCCGCACCTTCCGCGTCAACGATTCCGCCGCGGTCGCGCTCGGCGCCGAACAGCTGAAGGCCGAGGAATCGAAGAACCTCAGTCTCGGCCTGGTGCTGCAGCCGGTCGAGAATCTGTACCTCACCGTCGACGCCTACCGCATCGATATCGACGACCGGATCATGCTGTCGGAGAACCTCACCTCGACGCTGGTGCGCAGCTTCCTCAACAACCCCGTTCTGAACCCGGGCACCCCCGGCAACCTCGGCGGCGGCCGCTACTTCACCAACGCCATCGACACCAGCACCAAGGGCGTCGACATCATCGGCACCTATCGCTGGGAGATCGGCAACGGCAGGCTCGATCTCACCGCCGGCTACAACTACAACAAGACCACGGTCGAACGCATCGCGCCGAACCCCGCGGCCTTGACCGCGATCGATCCGGCCGCGGTCCGCATCGGCCGCGTGGAAGTGGGCCGGCTCACCGTGGGCGCGCCGCGCGACAAGTTCCAGTTCGGCGGCAACTACAACGTCGGCGCATGGCGCTTCGGCGCGAACGCCACGCGCTACGGCGAGTTCACCGTGCTGTTCGGCAACAATCCGGCCGATACCTCGCGCGACCAGACCTTCGACCCGCAGTGGACGCTGGACCTGTCCGGCAGCTATGCGCTGGGCAACTGGGACTTCACGCTCGGCGCCGACAACGTGCTGAACGAGTATCCCGACGAAGTGCTGTTCGCCAACTCGACCAACGGCCAGCTGCCGTACAGCGCGAGTTCGCCGAACGGTTTCAACGGCGCGTACGTCTACGGGCGCATCGGCTACAAGTGGTGATCGCGTTTCGATGACGATGCGGCGCCGGGCCTGTCCCGGCGCCGCGGTCAGGCAAGGCGTCCGCTTCGCGCAGGGAACATCCGCGAAGCGAGCGGTTCGATGAGCCAGCCGGAAAAGACCATGAAAACAGGGCTCCGGCGCGCGCCGTAGCCCGCGCCGCCGGACGCAACGTCACGGCGCAATAACTGAGCGCCCTGCAGGCATCCGCGTATATTGCCGTGCATGCCCCATCACACTTCCCTCATCGCGATTCTCTGCGTCGGCTTCGTGCTGGCCTTCGTGTTCGGCCTGCTGGCGCAACGCCTGCGCCTGTCGCCCATCGTCGGTTATCTGCTCGCCGGCGTGTTGGTCGGCCCGCACACGCCCGGCTTTGTCGGCGATCAGACCCTGGCGCCGCAGCTCGCCGAGATCGGGGTGATCCTGCTGATGTTCGGCGTCGGCCTGCATTTCTCGATGCGCGACCTGATCGCCGTGCGCTACATCGCCGTGCCCGGCGCGATCGTGCAGATGGCCGTCGCCACCGCGATGGGCTGGTTTCTCGGCTGGCGCCTGGGCTGGCCGCATCCGCAGAGCATCATCTTCGGGCTATCGCTGTCGGTCGCCAGCACCGTGGTCCTGCTGCGCGCGCTGGAGAGCGGACGCATGCTCGACAGCGATCGCGGGCGGATCGCGATCGGCTGGCTGATCGTCGAGGATCTGGCGATGGTGCTGGCGCTGGTGCTGGTGCCCGCGCTCGCCGGCAGCACCGGCGACGATGCCGACGGCGGACTGGGCATGGCGCTGGTCGCGACCATGGCCAAGGTCGGCGGCTTCGTCGCGCTGATGCTGATCGTCGGCCGCCGCGTATTGCCCTGGGTGCTGGAGCGCGTGGCCGGCACCGGCTCGCGCGAGCTGTTCACGCTGTGCGTGCTGGCCTGTGCGATGGGCATCGCTTTCGGCGCGGCGGAACTGTTCGGCGTGTCGTTCGCGCTCGGCGCGTTCTTCGCCGGCATGCTGCTCAACGAATCGCCGCACGGCCACAAGGCGGCCGAAGACTCGCTGCCGCTGCGCGACGCGTTCGCAGTGCTGTTCTTCGTCTCGGTCGGCATGCTGTTCGACCCGATGATCCTGCTCGAACATCCGCTGGAAGTGCTGGAAACGCTGGCGATCATCATGATCGGCAAATCGCTGGCGGCCTGGGCGGTGGTGCGGATGCTGGGCAAGCCCAACGACATCGCGCTGACCATCGCCGCCAGTCTGGCGCAGATCGGCGAATTCTCGTTCATCCTGATCGGCCTGGGTGTATCGCTGGATCTGATGACACCGGAAGCCCGCGATCTGGTGCTGGCGGGCGCGATCCTGTCGATCATGCTCAATCCGCTGGTGTTCGCGATGCTGGCGCGTCGCCGCGCACGCGATGCGGCCCTGGCACTGCCAACACCAGCGGCCGACGCCCCAGCGCCGCTGCCGATGCGTCACGTCCTGCTGGTGGGCTACGGCCGCGTCGGCATCAAACTGGCCGAACTGCTGACGCGTGCGGATGTGCCGTTCGTGGTGATCGACACCGACAGCGAACGCATCGAGACCGCGCGTGCGGCCGGATATCGCGCGATCCGCGGCAATGCCGCCGACGACGATGTGCTGGCAGAAGCGATGCCCGAGCGCGCGGCGCTGGCGGTGCTGACCATTCCCGATCCGCTGGAAGCCGGCAAGGTCGCCAAGCGCCTGAAGCAGGGCACGTCGCCCATTCCGGTGCTGGCGCGCGCGCACAGCGACGCCGGGGTGAAGCATCTGCTCGAACGCGGCGCCGATGCGGCGATCCTCGCCGAATACGCGCTGGCGCATTCGCTGACCGAGATGGTGATGTCGGCGCCGCCGTACCGGCGCAAGCGCGCACAGACGGTCTGATCCCCCACGGCGGCACATGGCGACGGCCGACCGGCCGTTTTCGAATGCAGCATGCGACGCGTGGCGATGCTCTCTAGCCGCCGCCTTTCAGCTGTCCGACCGCTTCCAATGATGCGATGCGGCGTTGCTCGATCGCATCGAAATGTTGCGCGCGCAGTGTGGCGACGGCCTGCGCCCGCGCCGCAGCGGACAGCGTGCGATCCGCATCGATGCGCGAACGCGCGAACAGGTACGCGTCGATCCGCGCATCCCATCGGGCGCGCGACGCATCCAGCTCGGCCAGGCGCTGCGCCGCCTCCTTGCCCCACAGCGCTTCGCGTTCGGCGGCGCGCTGCTGCGGCGTCGATCGCTGCCGCTCGAATTCACGCTCCTGGTCGGCCACGATGCTGGCCGTATCGGCTTCGACCCTGGTCGAAAGACCTTCAGCGAGATCCAGGTCGGCCAGCAGTTCCGATTTCCGGACTGCGCTCAAGCTGTCGTCGGCGGCGATCGCCATACGTTTGAGTGTGTGCGCCGCGAGCGCTTCTTCTTCCGCGAAGAATGCCGTGGCCATCGCTTCGCCGAGCGCCTGCCTGCGCAGCGCAGCGACCTTCGTGAGCCGGTCCTTCGGATCGCTCGACTGCCCAAGTTTGGAATCGGCAAGCCGCTGCAGGTAGCTGGCGTAGCGATCGAAATACGTCAGCACGGTGTGCGCATGTCGCGTTCCGTAGCGGGCCAGCAGATGCGCCGAGAGCAGTTCCCGGATCTGCGGCAGGTCGCGCTCACCGATCAGGCTCAGGTGGTAATCGAACAGGCGCCGCAGCTTCATATCCAGCACGACATCGTCGTTCGCATCCAGCGTCACGCCGCCATCGACCGCAGTGTCGCGCAGCGAACTGCTGTCCAGCGAAAAACCGGAGGAAGCGCTCTGCGCTATCCCGGGCGAATCGGCCGGCGGGCGCGTCGAGGACGTCGCTTCGCTTCGCGCGCCTTCGGCCCCTGCGTCGGATCCGGAACGTTCGCTCGCCCGCCATGCCTGGATCGATGCTGCGATGCCGAGCACCGCAGCACCGATCCACAACGCACGCGCCTTGTTCACAGGCCCAGTGTTTTCAGGCGGTTCGCCTGCGCCCGCAGTACGCTGGACGGGCTGGAAGAGAACAGACCGCGCAGACCGAGGAACTGGTTCACCTCATCGCCATGATTCCAGCCATAGTCGTCGCGCAGCACCGTACCCCAGCGGGACGAACAGCGCCCGACAAGACCATCGTTCTGCTGGAAGCCGAAGAACAGACTGCCTGCGCCGAGCACCGGATCGCTGATATCGAGGATATTCGTCAGCACCGAAGTGCCGCCCAGCGAGTAATAGCGGACACCATTGACAGACTCGGCGCCGCTACCGCAGGTCGTGGTCGGCTTGCCCTGCGGATGCAGGGTATTGAAGCGCGCCGAGCCGGCCGTGCTCAACGACGCCAATGCGCCCAGTGCGTTCTGCGGATCGCTGTTGCCCGACAGGGCGCCCAGAAAGGCGCTGAACGCATTGACGAACGAGGCCACAATCGGACTCAGCGGGGAGCCAGGCGTCAGCACCGCACTGACGGCATCGGCCACAGGTGTACCGGTGTTGGGCGAACCCAATGTCGTGACCGACGCCACCAGATCCCGACGCACCGAGGCGACATAGCGCGCGGTCGGGCCACCATGACTGTGGCCGATCAGATTGAACTTCTGCTGGCCGGTGACCGCACGCAGCCTGTCCAGATCGCGGATCAGCTGTTCGCCGCGCACTTCGGTGAAATTGCTGGCGGAGACGCTGGCGGTATAGACCCTGGCGCCGCCGGCCTTCAGTTCGTTGCCGATTCCGTACCAGTAATCATAGACGCCCAGCACCGAGTCGAAACCGAACAGCCCGTGCACCAGCACGATCGGGTATTTGGTCTGGGTATACGTCGACTGCGCCTGCGCGCCGATCGAGCACAAACACAACATCAGGGCCGCAAGCGCGCTGCCGAACAAACGGCGATAGGTATGACGATTCATCTGCTTCCTCCTTGAGATAGACATGGATCGATACACACGATCACCGCTTCAATACGGTGCCGAATGGTGCTTGGATATTGACACGATTCAGCAGCAAGTCATCGTTGCACAGCAGCATTCGCATGGAATCGAGACGGGCGTCACTTCCCTTCAACGTCCAGGTTCTCACTACCTTCCGGCATCACCTCTCTTCGGCGTGATGCCCGACACGCAGGCAGTAGAAAACACCATGAATTCCTGCGGCGCGGGCCCTGTCCTAGCCCGGCTGCTAGCCCGGCTGGGCGCATCGTCGTGCGCCTGAGGCCGGCTATCGGCCGGCTTCGATGGTGAACTTGCTGAAAGCCACGCCCAGCGACCAGCCTTCTCCCTTGCCCGTCAGCGACAGCGACACATCGCCGTTCGTCATCGCCTGCGCGGACGCACTCTTGTCGGCGGAGGCGTGCGCTTCGGCGGTTGCGTAGCTGCCCAGCACATCGCGAATGTCGTTGACGTTGGCGAACTGGCCGAAGCCGTTGCGGATCTTGTATTTGCCGAAGGTCAAGCCGCCGCCCTTGGTCTGGATCCTCACCGACAAGGCTTGGCCGTTGTTGCAGGTGATGTTTCCGGTACCGGAGGCGGTCTTGTAGAACACCGACCAGCCGGTGAGGCTGTAGGTCATCTTGCAGGTGAGGTCGCCGGCCATCGCCGATGGGGCCGCAGCCAGCGCGAGGCACAGCGCCAAACCGCGGAACAGGGTCTTGCGGGACATCTGTCGACGTGTCGGATGCCTGCGCATCTCGTTCGTGCGAATCCCGGTCTTCATCATCATCGGTGCTCTCCTCATGCGTGCCTTGTGCGGGAGCCGGAACCGCATCGCGAACGTCCCGGCGGATCGGCTGCAAGCTTGCTCCGCAAAAGATGAACCGTCACGCAAGCCACGGGGCGCGCAGGATCACCGCTAGAATCGTGCGCTGTGCATCATGCCCCGCCAAGGAACGAACCATGTCAGGAACCTCCACCGACAGCCCGGACGACGCGACCGTGCAGACCGGCCTGCCGCCGCAACTGACCCCGATGGAAGCGCGCATTCTCGGCAGCCTGGTCGAAAAGGCCGCGACCACGCCCGATGTCTACCCGCTCACGCTCAACAACGTGGTCCTCGCCTGCAACCAGAAGACCGCGCGCGAGCCGACGATGAACCTCAACGCCGGCGATGTCGGCCATGCGCTGCGGCAGATGGAAGTCCGCGGCCTGGTCAAATCCGAGTACGGCGCGCGCAGCGAGCGTTATCTGCATCGCATCGAACGGGTGCTCGACCTCACCCCGGCCCAGACCTGTCTGCTGTCGCTGCTGTTCCTGCGCGGCCCGCAGACCCTGCACGAACTGCTGGCGCGCAGCGAGCGCCAGCACCGTTTCGCCGATCTCGACGACGTGCGCCACACGCTGGAGCGTCTGGCCGAACGCGAACCGTCGATGGTCCGCCGGCTGCCGCGCGGCAGCGGCCAGCGCGAGGACCGCTACGCCCACCTGTTCTGCGGCGAACCGGCGATGCCCGAACGCAGTACCGACACGGCGTCCCCGCGCGGTCAAGACGGCGATGCGATGGACGCGCTGCTGGCGCGACTCGAAGCCCTGGAAGCGCGGATCGCCGTGCTGGAATCCGGCGCAGCGCCCCTGGTGGCGAACAGCGAACGCGGCTGATCGGAGACACCAACGGCCCGTATAGGCCCGTCATGGCCGCCGCATGTTTACCGCACACCGAGTCCGATATTGCGCCCGGGCGCCCTGCCGATTGGATATTCTGGTCGTGCGGCAGGCGACGATGCCTGCCGCTTTCACAATCATCCGGGGGCCTTCCAACCAATGAAACATTCCGAGACCGTTTCGTTCAAGAGCATTCTCTTGAAAGGTATTTTTCGCACGCTGCTCCTCGCGCTCGTCGTCGCTCCCATGGCCACATCGGCCCAGGACGCCGTACTCGAACCGCAAGCGCAGGGCACGCTGATCATCGAGATCAAGCCCTTCAGCAGCGAAAAGGAACTTCCCAGGAAAGTCACCAAACAGTTGCAGAGCGGCATGCTGGAATGGGGACAGCGCGACCGCCAGTTGGTGTTCACCCTGGTCAACAAGCGCTTTCTGGACTTCCCGGTCAACCATACGACCCGCTACGGCTCGAACGAACAGCTGTCGCTGCCGGCAGGCGAATACAAGGTCACCGGCGTCGGGTTGGAAATGAGCAGCAGCCTGAGCGTCGATAAAGTGCTCGAGCGCGGCGCATTCTTCAACGACGATATCCTCACGTTCCGGATCGAACCGGGCAAGACCACCACATTGACGATCAATCCGGTGATCAAGATCGACAGGACGTTCGCGGTGAACTACTGGATGCCATCGCTGATGGCGAGCGTCAACGACGGAACCAGCGCAACGCCGGAAATCTCGTTGAACGATCGCAACGACAAATCGATTCCGTGGGCGCAGTACACCGGCCCGCTGAAGTTCGTCGCCAAGTAACCGGGTGTTAGGCCGCAGAAAAATTGATCATTGAGCATTTAATCCCAAGGACTATGGAATGAACAAAGCAACTCATCCAACAATCCGTCTCACGCTCAGCTCAGTAGGCTTCAAAGGGGCCGACATTGACGAGGTCATGCCAGATTTTCAAACGGAACGAGATGTATCAGTTGCGCTCAAATGGTTCCCAAGCGCAACCGGACCGGAAACATGGACACTGGTAATTGTCGCCGGAATGTCCTTGGCGGGATTCTTGCAAAAATTTGGAGAGCTGATTGCAGAAGACCTACATTCCTGGTTAAAGAAAAGCCTGAAACCCTTTTTTAAAAAGCGGCCGAATAATCACGGCACGCTCATAATTGACCTTGAATCAATCACAATCTATTCGGACACACCGATTGAAACCCTGGAGTCAGGTGATCTAATCTCAGCTCTTTCGTCAATTGATCCGACTCGAGCAACCTCGTGGACGGTTGAATACAACCCTACCACTGGCAAGCTAACTGTCTCTCCCGATAAGCCGTGAAATAGCGCCACCAAGGCCTAAGAATTTGTTCAAGCCGACCCCGTGTCGTGGCGTCGGCCACTTGCTATACGCAACACTTTCACGCGTCTACAGGGTGGCCTAACTCAGGCGATAGCGTCCGGATGAACGAACAAGGGCCGCATTGCGGCCCTTGTCGATTTCTGGTCGGCTTTCGGCCAGCAGCCAGCGTGGACTTCAGGTCTTCCCGAACACCAGCTTCCCGCCTTCGGCATCCACGCCGACCGTATCGCCGTTGGCGTACTCGCCGCTCAGGATCCGCTGCGCCAGCGGGTTCTCCAACTGCTGCTGGATCGCACGCTTCAGCGGACGCGCGCCGTACACCGGATCGAAGCCGACGTTGCCGAGCAGATCGAAGGCCTTGTCCGACAGCGCGATGCGGATGCCGCGCTCGGCGAGACGCTTTTCCAGCCCGCGCAGCTGGATCTTCGCGATGTCGCGGATCTGCGCCTTGTCCAGCGGATGGAAGACGACGATATCGTCGAGGCGATTGATGAACTCGGGACGGAAGTGCGCCTGCACCACGCCCATCACCGCGGCCTTCATCTTGGTGTAGCTCTCGGCGCTGTCGTCATCACTCATCTCTTGAATCATCTGCGAGCCGAGATTGGACGTCATCACGATCACCGCGTTGCGGAAGTCCACGGTGCGGCCCTGGCCGTCGGTGAGGCGGCCATCGTCGAGCACTTGCAGCAGGATGTTGAACACGTCCGGATGCGCCTTCTCCACCTCGTCGAGCAGGATCACGCTGTACGGGCGACGACGCACGGCCTCGGTGAGATAACCGCCCTCTTCGTAGCCGACATAGCCCGGAGGCGCGCCGACCAGGCGGCTCACCGCGTGCTTCTCCATGAACTCGCTCATATCGATGCGCACCATCGCATCGTTCGAGTCGAACAGGAATTCCGCCAGCGCCTTGCACAGCTCGGTCTTGCCCACGCCGGTCGGGCCGAGGAACAGGAACGAGCCGCTCGGACGATCCGGATCGCTCAAGCCCGCACGCGTGCGACGCACCGCGTCGGAAACGACCTTGATCGCCTCGGCCTGCCCGACCACGCGCGCGCCCAGCAACTGCTCCATCTTCAGCAGCTTGTCGCGTTCGCCTTCCAGCATCTTGCTGACCGGAATGCCGGTCCAGCGCGATACGACTTCGGCGATCTCTTCTTCGGTCACTTTGTCCTGCAGCAGCGTGAAGCCCTGGGTTTCGGCTTCTTGCGCTGCCTTGAGCTGCTTCTCCAGTTCTGGCATGGCGCCGTACTGGATTTCGCTCATCTTCGCGAAGTCCTGTTTGCGCTGCGCCGCTTCGAGTTCGAGCTTCGCGGCTTCGATCTGTTCCTTGAGTCTGGTCGTGCCCTGCACCACCGCCTTCTCGGCCTTCCAGATTTCCTCCAGATCGTTGAACGCGCGCTCCAGGGTGCCGATCTCGGTTTCCAGATCCGCCAGACGCTGCTTGGACGCGTCGTCCTTCTCCTTCTTCAGCGCCTCGCGCTGGATCTTGAGCTGGATCAGACGGCGCTCCTTGCGATCGAGTTCTTCGGGCTTGCTGTCGATCTCCATGCGGATGCGCGACGCCGCTTCGTCCATCAGATCGATGGCCTTGTCGGGCAACTGCCGGTCGGCGATGTAGCGGTGCGACAGCGTGGCCGCGGCGACGATCGCCGGGTCGGTGATCTCGACGCCGTGATGCACCGCGTAGCGTTCCTTCAGACCGCGTAGGATCGCGATGGTGTCTTCGACGCTGGGTTCGCCGACGAACACTTTCTGGAACCGTCTTTCAAGCGCGGCGTCCTTCTCGACGTATTTGCGGTATTCGTCCAGCGTGGTCGCGCCGATGCAGTGCAGCTCGCCGCGCGCCAGCGCCGGCTTCAGCATGTTGCCGGCGTCCATCGAACCTTCGGCCTTGCCGGCGCCGACCATCGTGTGCAGTTCGTCGATGAACAGAATGATCTGACCTTCGTTCTTGGCCAGATCGTTCAACACCGCTTTCAAGCGCTCCTCGAATTCTCCGCGGAATTTCGCGCCGGCGATCAGCGCGCCCATGTCCAGCGACAGCACGCGCTTGCCTTTGAGCCCTTCCGGCACTTCGCCGTTGACGATGCGCTGAGCGAGGCCTTCGACGATCGCGGTCTTGCCCACGCCGGGCTCGCCGATGAGCACCGGATTGTTCTTGGTCCTGCGCTGCAATACCTGGATGGTGCGGCGGATTTCCTCATCGCGACCGATCACCGGATCGAGCTTGCCGGATTCCGCGCGCGCGGTCAGGTCGATGGTGTATTTCTCCAGCGCCTGGCGCTGTTCCTCGGCGTTCTCGCTCTGCACTTTCTCGCCGCCGCGCATCGCATCGATGGCCGCTTCGAGTTTCTGCTTGTTCGCGCCCGCGGCTTTCAGCGCGCGGCCGGTGTCGCCACCATCGTCCAGCGTCGCCAAGACGAACAGTTCGCTGGCGATGAAGGCATCGCCGCGCTGCTGCGCGAGTTTGTCGGTGACGTTGAGCAGGCGCGCGAGGTCGTTGCCGACGTTGACACTGCCGGCCTGCCCGGAGACTTTCGGCAGCTTTTCGAGGGTTTCGCCCAGGCGCTCGCGCAGCAGCGGCACGTTGACGCCGGACTGCGCGAGCAGCGGCCGCGTGCCGCCGCCCTGCTGGTCGAGCAGGGCGACCAGCAGATGCACGGGTTCGATGACGTTGTGGTCGCGACCCACGGCCAGCGACTGTGCGTCGGCGATGGCCTGCTGGAAACGCGAAGTGAGTTTGTCCATGCGCATGGGCGGACTCCGGGAGAGGTCTGGAAACAGGGCGGCGCTGCCGCGACACACCGGACGTGTGGCCCCGTGCGCGGGATTCAAGTGTGGGGTTCAAGTGCGGCCCGCACGTGTGCGCGCCGCGCGCAAGCCTCGTTCATCCTCGTCGTCGGTGTCCTATCATCCGCGCATGCGACGCATTCTCGTTCTTGGTGGTTACGGACTGTTCGGCAGCCGCGTGGTGCGTGCGCTCGCGGCGGACGCCGATGTGGAGATCTGCGTGGCCGGCCGCGATCCCGCCAAGGCGCGCAGCGTCTGCGACAGCCTGCCCGACGCGCGCGCAACGCTGACGCCGCTCGCGATCGACGCACAGGCACCGCAGTTCGGCGCGCAGCTGCGCGCGCTGCGACCGCAGGTGCTGATCGACACCGCCGGTCCGTTCCAGGGCCGCATCGATCCCCGCGCGCCTGCCGCGGCGGACACGTATCGCGTTCCCGCCGCGGTGCTCGCCGCGGGCGCCCACAGCATCGATCTGGCCGACAGCCGGACGTACGTCGGCGGCATCGGCGCGCTCGACCTCACCGCAAAAGCAGCGGGACGATGGGTCATCTCCGGTGCCAGCAGCGTGCCGGCGCTCAGCGCAGCAGCGATCGAGTCGCAGCGGAGCGCTTTTTCCCGGCTGGACAAGGTGGAGGCGGCCATCGCGCCCGGCAATCGCACGCCCCGGGGCTGGGCGACGACGCTGGCGATCCTGGGCTACGCAGGCCAGCCGCACCGCTGCCTGATCGACGGCGCCTGGCACAAAGTGCACGGCTGGCAATCGCTGCGACGACTGAAGGTGGAGGGCATCGGCGCGCGCTGGCTGGCGCGCTGCGATGTTCCGGATCTGGATCTGCTGCCGGCGCGCTATCCCGAACTGCGCAGCGTCGAATTCCGCGCCGGGCTGGAGCTGCGGCGCATGCATCTGGGGCTGTGGCTGGCGACCTGGGCGGTACGCGCGGGACTGCTCCGCAACCTGGATCGTTTCGCGAAACCGTTGTTCCGTCTCAGCGAGTACTGGCAGCGCATCGGCAGCGATACCGGCCTGATGCGCGTCACCCTGCACGGCCTCGGACACGACGGTGCGGCTCTGCGGCACGACTGGACCCTGATCGCCCGCAACGGCGATGGGCCGCAGATTCCGGCGACCGCCGCGGTGCTGCTGGCGCGCAGGTTGCTAAGCGGCGAGATGGCAGGCGGCGGAGCGCTGCCGTGCCTGGATCTGTTCACGCTGGACGCGTTCCTGCAGACCCTGGAAGGCTTTGCGATCGAAGTCGTGGAGTCGAAGTCCCGCATGGAACACGCATGAGCGTGGTCTTCGCGCGATGGCACCATCCAGCAGCCTGCGGTGTCGATCCGCCGTCCATTCGATTTCGTTTCCGCAATCGGCCCGCAGCCCACGGTCGTGCGTCAGAGAAAGCGTCGCGCCTGCGCGGGATCGGGCACCGGGCACGCATCGTGGCGACCGAACCAGCGATAGCGGTTGCGCGCGACCATCCGATAGAGCGGGTCGCGCACGCGCCGCGGCAGCAGCGCCGACAGCCCTGCGATGCGCCACACGCCGCCCAGCCCCATCAGCACGCGGCGCATGGCGTCGGTGTCGGTGGAGACGCGCGGAGACGTACCGATGTCGTATTCGACCAACAGAAAAGAGACGGGATCATCCGGATCCAGCCCATTCGCGACCAGCAGCGCGCGGCCGCTGTCGCCCTGCATCGCGGCGAAGCGATAACGTTCGCGACGGTCGTGACGCAGCAGAAAACGCACCCAGCCGTTGCAGAGCACGCAGACACCGTCGAACACGATCACCGCGCGCGGCGCGGACGACGATGGGTCGATCGTTGAACCGTTGTCGCGAACGCGCGTCATGCCGGCTCCAGCCAACCGCGGTAGTGCACCAGCAGTCCGATGACGGGCAAGCGTGCGCGGACATCGAAACGATAACGCCCCTCGTCGCCCGATTCGCGCGCTTCCACACCGGCGAACCAGCGCACCGGCAGCGGCAACAGACCGAGGATGCGGATGCCGGTCACGCGCCAGACGATGGCGCCGGCTTCGACCGTCATCCGATAGCGCAGCGTCGCCGGTCCCAGCCGTTCGTGCAGAACGCCGCGCGCGATCCACAGCCGCGACGGCATCGCATGCGCCGCGCCGTAGCGGCGGGTCCAGCGTTCGCCGTCGTGCTCCGTCGCGATCTCGACCACCACCGGATGCGCGCCTGCCGGCGGTAGCCGCGTGAGCCATGCGCACAGCCGCGACAGCACGCCGTGTCCGCGGTCGACCATCGCCTCGCCGCGCCAGCGACCACTGCCGTCGTGCAGCGCGCGCAGGCACGTCGGCAGCGCTGCATAGGCATCGCCAAGGGTGCGCCGGAACAGCGGCACGGACGGCGTCATCGGCGGTTCGATCTGGAGCACGCGCCGTCGTCGCTCAGTCGAACCACACCAGCGTCGCCATCCGCCCGGTGCGGGCGTCGCGCCGGTGCGAGAAGAAGCGCTGCGGGTCGGAGATCGTGCACAGATCGCCGCCATACACGCGAGTCACGCCGGCCTGGGCCAGGCGCATGCGCGCGATGGCGAACAGGTCGACGCGCCAGTGACCCGGACGGGTCGCTACGAATGCGGCGTCGGCGCGGGCATCCTGGGCGAGGAAGCGGTCGCGCACCTCCGCGCCGATTTCGTAGCGCTGCGGGCCGGCCGCGGGGCCGATCCAGGCGAGCAGGCGGTCGGCGTGGGTATGCATCGAGGCGACCGTGGCTTCCAGCATTCCGGACGAAAGACCGGGCCAGCCTGCGTGGGCGGCGGCGATTTCTCGACCATCATCGGCCGCGAATACCACCGGCAGGCAATCGGCGGTGAGGATGGCGAGGACTGCGCCGGGGGTCGCGGTGACCGAAGCGTCGGCGATGGGTTCATGGCCTTCGCCCGGCGAGCCATCGCATCGCACCACATCGATGCCATGCACCTGTTTCAGCCAGTGCGGCGCCGACGGCAGGCCAGCCGCTTCGACCAGCAAAGCGCGATTGCACGCGACCGTGGCCGGGTCGTCGCCGTCGGCGGCGTAACGGTTGCCGAGGTTGAAATGATCGAACGGCGACGACGAGACGCCCAAGCCGTGGCGCAGCGTGGTGAAGGCGTGCACGCCCGGCGGCGCCGGCCAGTCGGCGGGCAGGAAGGCCGGACAGACGGACGCACGACTCACCGCTCGCGCTCCGCCGCCTCGCGGCTGTCGTCGCGCAGCGCGCGGACCAGCGCCTGCATGTCGGCCGGCATCGGCGTGGAGCAGCGGACCGGCTCGCCGCTGATCGGATGGGTGAATTCCAGGATTTCGGCATGCAGCGCCTGGCGCCTGAAGCCGCGCAGGGATTCGATCAGCGCAGTGGTCGCGCCTTTCGGCAGCTTCAACGATCCGCCGTAAAGCGGGTCGCCGATGATCGGATGCTTGATGTGCGCCATGTGCACGCGGATCTGGTGGGTGCGGCCGGTTTCGAGCCGGCATTCCAGCAGGGTATGGGCGCGGAAGCGTTCGCGCAGGCGATAGTGGGTGACCGCCTCGCGCCCGTCATCGCGCACCGACTGGCGCAGGCGGTCGCGCGGGTGGCGGTCCATCGCGGCATTGACCGTGCCGCCCGACACCAGCGAACCCGACACCACGGCGAGGTACTGCCGGTGCACGTCGCGCGCCGACAGCTGGGCCACCAGCGCGGTGTGCGCCGGCAAGGTCCGCGCCACCACCATCACCCCGGAAGTGTCCTTGTCGAGGCGATGGACGATGCCCGCCCGCGGCAGGGTGACCAGCGCCGCGTCGCGGTGCAGCAGCGCGTTCACCAGGGTGCCGGCCGGGTTGCCGGCACCCGGATGCACCACCAGCCCGGCCGGTTTGTTCAGCACGAACACGTCGGCGTCCTCATACAGAACGTCCAGCGCGATGTCCTCGGGCTCGGAACGGGTCTGGACTTCCAGCACCACGGTCAGCGACACGGACTCGCCGCCGCGCACGGGGTCGCGCGGCCGCACCTGGCGGCCGTCCAGCAGGACGTCGCCGGATTTGATCCATGCGGAGAGGCGCGAGCGGGAGTATTCGGGGAACAGTTCGGCCAGCACCGCGTCGAAGCGGCGACCGGAGGCCGCGTCGGGCACCACCGACAGGCGGGCTGCGGTCTCCGCGGCGGGCGTTGGCGTGGGTGAGGACATCGGAACTCCTGAATGGGATTAGGTGGCGCGACCGGGACGGTATCGCGCCTTGAACCGGCGGCGACGTGGTCTGGACAGGCCGCGCCTGCGAGTCGGGCGGCGGGGCCGTCTGCGGCGCGGGTCCGGCAAGCTGTTAAGGGGCTGGCCGGTCTGGGCTGGTATTATCGCCCGCTCACCCGTCCAGCAGCAGCCCGCATGCCCCTTCGCCGCCTTTCGCTCTCCGCGCTCCTGCGCCCCTCCCTGCTGCTGGTCCTGATATTCGCCCTCGGAACCTCCGGCTGCGCCAGGCTGAAGGGCGTGTTCAAGGACAAGGACGCGAACGAAGGCGTACCGGTCACCGAGCTGTACGAAAAGGGCCAGCGTTCGATCCGCAACGGCAACTACGACGGGGCCGTGCTGACCTACAAGCGGCTGATCGCGCAATATCCGTACGGCACGTACACCGAGCAGGCGCTGATCGAAACCGCCTACGCGCAGTACAAGATGGGCACCAACGACGATGCGATCTCGACCATCGACCGTTTCCTGCGCACTTATCCCACCCACCGCAACGCCGCCTATCTCTATTACCTGCGCGGCCTGGTCAACTCCAGCCGCGATACCGTATTCCTGCAGCGCGTCTGGAAGCTCGACGCCAGCCGCCGCGATCTGGCCACGCCGCAGCAGGCGTTCAACGATTTCAAGATCGTCACCGAACGCTATCCCAACTCCCGCTACGCCGCCGACTCGGCCACCCGCATGGGCGAGCTGCGCGATCTGTTCGCGCGTCACGAGATCGAAACCGCGATCTATTACCTGCGCCGGACCGCGTGGGTCGCCGCGATCGAACGCGCCGAATACATGCGCGAAACCTACCCGGGCAGCGCCTTCGAGAACGACGGCATCGCGGTGATGGCCGAGGCCTACACCCGTCTGGGCAACACCGCCCTCGCCGACAGCGCGCGCCAGCAGTTGCAGCAGAAGTCCCCGCAGCACCCGTGGCTGACCGACGGCGACAAGTGGCCGAACTACCCCTCGATCTTCCGCAAGCTCAACCCGCTCGCCAGCGAGAAGTCGGCGCTGGACAACGACTGAGTTCCGCGAGGCTCATCGCAACGGAAAAGCCGCCGAAAGGCGGTTTTTTCGTTCCCGGGCCAGGAACGTCGGCATGTGAATCACAGCCGCTGCCTGGGATCCAACGTCTGCCCATCCTGTTCGACGATCTCGCCGACCAGCCATTGACTGAAACCCGGCGCCTCGAATTCGAGGAATCCTTCCGGCCAGTTCACGTCGATCCGCCAGCGATAGGATTGCGCTCGCTCATCGTCCCCGATGACTTCACGCCCGATCCTGTCGATCGAAAACGCGGTCATGCCCGCACTGCAGGCTACGTAGTCCAGCATGAAGCGCAATCCGAAGACTTCATGGAACTGCAGGATCGCCTGGGCGATACGGAATCGATACCCGTCATCCTCCGGGAGCCATTCCAGAATGAAGTCGATATCGAGTACCAGTTCCGCGGTGCCCTGCGCGCCTTCGACGATCCGGAAACCATGCACGCGGACATCGTGCCAGGACAACGCATCGAAGTCGGCGGTGTACCAGCGCACGGGGTGCAACTCGGGCGACGGGCCTGAGCCCGTCCTACGCCGAATATCCGTTGGTGATCGGATACCGCCGCTCGCGGCCGAACGCCCGGCGCGAGACCTTCGGCCCCGGCGCGGCCTGGTGCCGCTTCCATTCGCTGATCCGCACCAGCCGCAGCATGCGGTCGACGGTGGCGGCGTCGAACCCGGCGCGCACGATCTCGTCGCGCGACTGTTCCTGGTCGATGTGGCGCAGCAGGATCGCGTCGAGCACGTCGTAGGGCGGCAGCGAATCCTCGTCCTTCTGGTTGTCGCGCAGCTCGGCGCTGGGCGGACGCGAGATCACCGCAGTCGGAATGACAGGGGCGCCACCGACGGTGTTGCGCCAGCGGCAGAGCGCGAACACTTCGGTCTTGTACAGATCCTTGATGGGCGCGTAGCCTCCGCACATGTCGCCGTAGATCGTGGCGTAGCCGACCGCATACTCGCTTTTGTTGCCGGTGGTCAGCAGCAGGCCGCCGAGTTTGTTGGCCAGCGCCATCAACATCGCGCCGCGGGCGCGCGACTGCAGGTTTTCCTCGGTCACATCCACCGGCTTGTCGGCGAAAACTTCCGACAGCGCGTCGAGATAGCCCTGGAACGGTTTCTCGATCGGGATCGTGATCATCTTCACGCCCAGCGCCTTGCACTGTTCGTCGGCCAGGTCGTTGGACAACTCGGCGGTGTAGCGCGAGGGCAACCGCACCGCGGTGACGTTGTCGGCACCCAGCGCATCCACCGCCAGCGCCAGCACCATCGACGAATCGATGCCGCCCGACAGGCCCAGCCAGGTCTTCTGGAAACCGTTCTTGCCGCAATAATCCTGGATGCCGCGCACGATCGCGCGCCACGCAAGCGCATCGCGGCTTTCGTCGCCGTCGTCGACCCACTGCACCGGCGCGAAACGCCGCTCGGCCGCGTCGTATTCCACCACCAGCCACTGGTCGGTGAACGCGGCGGCGGCGGGATGCACCGCGCCGTCGCCGTCGGCGACCACGGAGGCGCCGTCGAATACCACCGCGTCCTGACCGCCGACCGCGTTGAGATAGGCGATGGCCGCGCCGGTTTCCTGCACGCGCTGCGCCAACAGCGCATCGCGCTGCGCATGCTTGTCGCGCTCGAACGGCGAGGCGTTCGGCACCAGTACCAGCTGCGCGCCGCTGCGCACGGTGCTGGCGATGGGCTCGGCGAACCACAGGTCTTCGCAGATGATCAGGCCGACCGGCACGCCCTTGACTTCGAACACGCAGTCCTCGCGGTCCGGATCGACATCGAAATAGCGGCGCTCGTCGAACACCGCGTAATTGGGCAACTCGCGCTTGCGGTAGGTGTGCGCGATCGTGCCGTCGCGCAGCACGCTGGCGGCGTTGTAGACCACGCTGCCTGCCGCCTGCGGCCAACCGACGATAGCGACGATGCCGGTCGCGGCGGCGGCCAGCGTCTCGATCGCATCGCTGCAGTCGCGCAGGAAGCTAGGCCGCAGCAGCAGGTCTTCAGGCGGATATCCGGACAAGGCCAGCTCCGGGAACATCACGATGTCCGCGCCGTATTCGTCGCGGGCCTCGGCGATCATCGCCGCGATCCGTTCGGCGTTGCGGCTCACAGCGCCGACCGGGAAATCGAACTGGGCGAGGGCGATGCGCAGGGTCGTCATCAGGGCTTTTCCTTCCGGTCACTGGCATGCGGTGGTTGCAGGCGATGGTCGACCTGCTCTTCTCCTTCCCCCGCCTGCGGGGGAAGGTCGGGATGGGGGCTGTCGGACAGCGCGATCTGGATCATGCCGTAAACACCCTCGCTGTTCTCAAGCACGTCATTATTCCAGAAACGCAGCACCCGATACCCGAACTTCACCAGGCAGTCGTCACGGACACGATCCTGCGACGATCCAGCATGCTGGTCGCCATCGACTTCGACAATCAATTTCCTGCGCAGGCAGACGAAATCGACCACGTAGCGATCGATCGGGCACTGCCGCCGGAATCGTTCGCCGAGTTGTTGCCGGCGCAGGAGTTTCCACAGATGCGATTCGGCATCAGTCATGTTGCGGCGCACATGTCTTGCGAAGTCGCGCTTTTGGCCTTCGCGCATATGTTTTCCAAGGCTATGGGGGAGCTTTATCCTGGAAGTAAAATGTGGACGTGACGGTAGGGATTGGCCGCGACGGTGTTTCAGGGTTTACCGCATCCAAAGCATGAAACGTTTGCGAAGCGCCCCCATCCCAGCCTTCCCCCGCGATGCGGGGGAAGGAGCAAAGCGAAAGCGGGTGGCTTGGCGAAAGCGGGCGGGTTGGTTCAACTCACCACAGCCGCGCTTCGCTCGGCCCGAGACCGTTATCGGCAGGATCAGAAGGCATCGTCGAATGCCACCGCGCCGCTGATGCCGACCTGATACGCCGAGACCCGGCGCTCGAAGAAGTTGGTCAGCTCCTGCACGTCCTGCAGATCGAGGAACGGGAACGGATTCCTCGCGCCGAATTCCGGCGCCATGCCCAGGGCCGCGAGACGCTGGTCGGCGACGTAACCGAGGTACTGGCGCATTTCCAGCGACGATAAGCCATTGACGCCGCCGGACAGCACGTCGTCCGCGAACGCGGCTTCCACGTCGACCGCTTCGTGCAGCATTCGCCGCACGTCGCGCTCCATGCCGGCGTCGAACAGGCCCGGATCCTCCTGTCGCGCGGTGTGGATCACTTCGAAGGCGAACGCCATGTGTCCGGACTCGTCGCGGAACACCCAGTTGGTGCCGGCAGCGAGGCCCGGCAGCAGTCCGCGCGAACGCAGGAACCAGACGTAGGCGAACGCGGCGAAGAAGAACAGGCCCTCGATGCAGCAGGCGAAGCAGATCAGGTTGAGCAGGAACTGGCGTCGCTGTTCGCGCGTCTCCAGGCGTTCCAGCGACTGCACCGAATCCATCCAGCGGAAGCAGAACGCAGCCTTGGCGCGGATCGACGGAATGTTCTCGACCGCATCGAACGCTTCCGCGCGCCGCTCGGGATCCGGGATGTAGCTGTCGAGCAGGGTGAGATAGAACTGCACGTGCAGCGCTTCTTCGTACAGCTGCCGCGACAGGTACATCCGCGCTTCCGGGGCGTTGATGTGCCTGTACAGATTCAACACGAGATTGTTGGACACGATGCTGTCGCCGGTGGCGAAGAACGCGACCAGACGTTCGATCAGATGCCGGTCGGCAGGCGCCAGCTTGTGCTGCAGATCGTTGAGATCGATGCCGAAATCGATCTCCTCCACCGTCCAGGTGTTGCGGATCGCGTCGCGGTACATCTCGTAGAACACGGGATAACGCATCGGCCGCAGCGTGAGCGCGAAGCCGGGGTCGAGCAAGTGTTGGGTCATGGGATGCTCCTGCTCCCTCCCCCGCGTGCGGGGGAGGGTTGGGGTGGGGGGAATGCGGTTGAAACAGACGAATGAGGCGCTTTGCAGGCCCCCATCCCAGCCTTCCCCCGCTTTGCGGGGGAAGGAGTTAAAAGCACGCTACTGGCAGGCCTCGCAGGCTTCCGGGTTCTCCAGCGAACACGCCAGCGCTTCCTGCGGGGTGTAATCCACTGTCGGCGCGCTCACCGTCGTCTTCGCGATCCGCGTCGCCGGCCGCGAGCGCAGGTAGTAGGTGGTCTTCAAGCCGGCCTTCCAGGCATACATGTACATCGACGACAGCCGGCCGATGCTCGGGCTCTCCATGAACAGGTTCAGCGACTGCGACTGATCGAGATACGGGCCGCGCGCGGCAGCGAGATCGATCAGCGCCTTCTGCGGCAATTCCCAGGCGGTGCGATACACCCGCTTCAGCACATCGGGAATGCCATCGATGCCCTGCACCGACCCTTCCGCGAGTTTGATCGCATCCCGCGTGTATTCGGTCCACAGGCCGATGCGCTTGAGCTCGTCGACCAGATGGCGGTTGGTCTGCAGGAAATCGCCCGACAGCGTTTCGCGCTTGAACAGATTGCTGACCTGCGGCTCGATGCACTCGTAGCAGCCGGCGATCGAGGCGATGGTCGCGGTGGGCGCGATCGCGATCAACAGCGAATTGCGCAGGCCGTGCGCAGCGATCCGCGCCTTCAGCGCGGTCCATGCCGCCTGATCGTCGGGCACGACGTTCCACAGATCGAACTGCAGGGTCGAGGCCGCGGCGCGGGTGTCCGCGAACGCGGGATGCGCGCCCTGTTCTTCCGCCAGTTCGCAGGAGGTTTCCAGTGCGTGCAGATAGATGCGCTCGGCGATCCGCGTGGACAGACGCAGCGCGTCTTCGCTGTCGAACGGCAGCCGGAGTTTGAAGAACACGTCCTGCAGGCCCATCACCCCCAGCCCGACCGGGCGCCAACGCAGGTTGGAGGTGCGTGCCGATTCGATCGGATAGAAATTAAGATCGATTACTCGGTCCAACTGACGCACCGCGACGCGCACGGTCTCGGCAAGTTTGTCGTAATCGAAATACGCCGCGCCGTGATCGTCGAATGCGACATGCTGGGCGAGATTGATCGAACCCAGATTGCAGACCGCGGTTTCTTCCGCCGAGGTCACTTCGATGATCTCGGTGCACAGGTTCGACAGATGCACCGTGCGACCGGGGCCGACCTGGTTGCAGGTGCGGTTGGCGGCGTCCTTGAAGGTCATCCAGCCGTTGCCGGTTTCGCCCAGTACTTTCATCATCCGTGCGTACAGGTCGCGCGCTTTGACCGTCTTCGCGGCCAGTCCCTGATGTTCGGCCTGCGCATACGCGCGCTCGAAGGCTTCGCCCCACAGGTCGACGAATTCCGGCACCGTGTTCGGATCGAACAGCGACCAGTCGCCGTCCTTCTCGACCCGCTGCATGAACAGATCCGGCACCCAGTTGGCGAGATTGAGATTGTGGGTCCGGCGCATCTCGTCGCCGGTATTGCCGCGCATTTCGAGAAAATCCTCGATGTCGGCGTGCCAGGTCTCCAGATAGATGCAGGCCGCGCCCTTGCGCTTGCCGCCCTGGTTCACCGCGGCGACCGACGCATCCAGCGTCTTCAGCCACGGCACGATGCCGTTGCTGCGGCCGTTGGTGGAACGGATCAGCGCGCCGCGCGAGCGGATCCGCGAATACGACTGGCCGATGCCGCCGGAGAATTTCGACAGCTGCGCCACATCGGCATAACGCGCGTAGATGTCGGCCAGCGAATCCCGAGGCGAATCCAGCAGGAAGCACGACGACAGCTGCTCGTGGCGCGTGCCGGAATTGAACAGCGTCGGCGAACTCGGCAGATAATCCAGCGACGACATCAGCCGATACAGTTCCAGCGCGGCGTTCGGCGTGTCGGTCAGCGCGACCGCGATACGCATGAAGAAATGCTGCGGCGTCTCGATCACCGTGCGCTGCTGCGGATGGCGCAGCAGGTAGCGGTCGTAGAGCGTGCGCAGGCCGAAATACTCGAAGCGGCGGCTCTGCGCAACGTCGATCGCATCGTTGAACTTGCGCGCATGGGTTTCGACCACCGCGCGCACGCGGTCGTTGATCAGACCGATCGCGTGTCCCTGCGCGATCGACTGCGAGAACGAATGCACGCCCTGCCCGGCCACTTCCTTGTCGATATAGCCCGACAGCAGGCGCGCGGCGAGGCGCGCGTACTGCGGCTCGTCGGCGGTGAAGGCGGCAGCGGTGCGGATCGACAGCTCGTCGAGTTCGCGGGTCGTGGCGCCGTCGTAGATGCCGGCGATGGTCTTCAGCGCGACGCGCATCGGATCGATGTCGTCGAGACCGTCGCAGCAGCGCTGCACGGCGCGCACGATCTTGCCGACATCGACCGGCTCGCGACGGCCGTCGCGCTTGGTGATGCCCATGGTGTTGGCGGCGTGCGGCGGCGCCAGCGCGAAGCCGGGCTGTTCGGCGTGCATGGCGACGCCGGGCGTCGCGGTGCGTGCCGGCGCGCTCGATGATTCGGCGGCCTGCGGTGTGTTGCGGATCAGCGTGGTGGTCATTGATTCCTCTCCGGTGACGTGGAGAGGAAGCGAAAGCGGTGCGACGCGCGGCTCCGGCAGAGCAGACGTGGGACGACGCGCCGCCGGCGAGTGCCGGGCGCGGATCCGCGCGAACACCGGCCCTCGCCCCCTCGGGCGAGCCTGCGTCTGCGCGGTTGCGGATCGAAGATCGAAGACGAACGGCGCGGACAGGGCGTCCGCGCACGAGGCGCTGCTTCGACCGACGCTCCCCGCGGAGACGGTTGGCCAGACGGCGCCGTGGCGCCGGTCGAGGCAGGTCTTCGGGCTCATGGGCGTGCGGCCAGGCCGCTCCTACTGCGCGTCGCTTCCCAGCCGATGTCCCATTGCGGGACGGAGCCAGTGCGATGACGCGCGTCGTTCCCAATTACCGCTGCGGGGCAGCTCCGGAATGGGCGTCGGACTCAGGTCTTGTTCTGACCATCGCCATCTGCCGCACCGGATTCCCATTTCAGCCGACCTCATAAGAGGTCGGCACCTTCGACTGGGCACAACATAGTGTGCAAGCCGTGAGTGGTCAACACTAAATGTCGTAGACCACGTTTCATGCGGACAAAACGAAGGCCGCCCGGAGGCGGCCTTCGAAAAACTGCGCAAAGGCGAAGCGGATTACTTCGCCAGACGCTTCGCGATGGCGGCGCCGAGGTCACCGGGCGAACGCACGGTGGTGATGCCGGCCTTCTCCATCGCCGCGAACTTGCCTTCGGCCGTGCCCTTACCGCCCGACGCGATCGCGCCAGCGTGGCCCATGCGCTTGCCCGCGGGCGCGGACGCGCCAGCGATGAAGCCGACCACCGGCTTGGTGACGTACTGCGCGATGTATTCGGCCGCCTCTTCTTCGGCGCTGCCGCCGATCTCGCCGACCATGATGATGCCCTGGGTCTGCGGATCGCTCTGGAACAGCTTGAGCGCGTCGATGAAGTTGGTGCCGTTGATCGGGTCGCCGCCGATGCCGATGCACGTCGACTGGCCGAGGCCGGCGTCGGTGGTCTGCTTCACGGCTTCATAGGTCAACGTGCCCGAACGCGACACGATGCCGATCTTGCCGGGCATGTGGATGTGACCGGGCATGATGCCGATCTTGCATTCGCCCGGGGTGATCACGCCGGGGCAGTTCGGACCGATCAGCACGGTGTCCGGATAGCCCTTCAGCGTGTTCTTCACGCGCAGCATGTCCAGCACCGGAATGCCTTCGGTGATGCAGACGATGACGCGGATACCGGCGTCGGCGGCTTCCAGGATCGCGTCGGCCGCGAACGGCGGCGGCACGTAGATGACCGACGCGTCGGCGCCGGTGGCCTTCACGGCTTCGGCGACGGTGTTGAACACCGGCAGGCCGATGTGCTCGCTGCCGCCCTTGCCCGGCGTGACGCCGCCGACGACCTGGGTGCCGTAGTCGAGCATCTGCTGCGCGTGGAAGGTGCCCTGCTGGCCGGTGAAGCCCTGGACGATGACTTTGGTGTTCTTGTTGACGAGAACGGACATGGGTTTGGAATCCTCGGGTTGTCTCCTTCCCCCGCATGCGGGGGAAGGTCGGGATGGGGGCGCATCCTTCGGCAGGCCGCCCCCACCCTAGTCCTCCCCCGCACGCGGGGGAGGGAATTCATAGGTGTCAGGCGGCGACGGCGGCGACTGCTTTCTTGGCGCCGTCGTTGATGTCGTCGGCGGGGATGATCGCGAGGCCGGAAGCTTTCAGCAGTTCCTTGCCCTTTTCGACATTGGTGCCTTCCAGACGCACGATCACCGGCACCTTCACGTCGACTTCCTTCACCGCGGCGATGATGCCCTCGGCGATCATGTCGCAGCGGACGATGCCGCCGAAGATGTTGACGAAGATCGCCTTCACGTCGGGATCGCGCAGGATCAGCTTGAACGCCTCGGTCACGCGCTCCTTGTTGGCGCCGCCGCCGACATCGAGGAAGTTCGCCGGCTCGCCGCCATTGAGCTTGATCACGTCCATCGTCGCCATCGCCAGACCCGCACCGTTGACCATGCAGGCGATGTTGCCTTCCATGGTCACGTAGTTCAGATCGTGCTGGCTGGCCAGCACTTCGGTCTCGTCTTCCTGGCGGATGTCGCGCAGTGCGGCCAGCTCGGGATGACGGAAGGTCGCGTTGTCGTCGGAATTGATCTTGCCGTCGAGCACCGCGAGGTCGCCGTTGGTGAGGATGGCCAGCGGGTTCAGTTCGACCAGCGCCAGATCCTTCTCGTTGAACAGCTTGTACAGGCCCATCATGATCTTGGTGAGCTGGCCGACCTGCTTGGCGTTGAGGCCCAGCGCGAAGCCCATGTCGCGGCACTGGTACGGCTGCAGGCCCTGCACGTAGTTCACGTCGAGGGTCTTGATCGCGTCGGGATTGTCCACCGCGGTCTTCTCGATCTCGACGCCGCCGTCGGCGGACGCGATGAAGGTCACGGCCTTGGTGGAACGATCCACCAATACCGACAGATAAAGCTCTTGCGCGATGTCGGTGGCCTGGGTGATCAGCACGCTGTCGACCGGCAGGGCGACGCCTGCGGTCTGATAGGTGGTCATGTTGGTGCCGAGCATGCCCTTGGCGTAGGCGCGGACGTCGTCGTAGGTCTTCGCGAGCTTGACGCCGCCGGCCTTGCCGCGGCCGCCGGCATGGATCTGGGCTTTCACCACCCAGAAATCGCCGCCGATGGCCTTGGCCGCGTCGACGGCCTCCTCCGGAGTGCGCGCGACGCGCCCGGCCGGGACTGCGATGCCGTAGTCGGCAAACAACTGCTTCGCCTGATATTCGTGGAAATTCATGTGGGTTCCATGCGGGAAAGACGTGTCGCACGCGGGTGCGGGGGGCGCGGGCGGACCGGGCAGCGGATGCGACCGGTCCGGTGCGGACAGCGGGCTATTGTCGCCCATGCGTGGAGCGACAGCCAACCCGGGCCGGCATCGGGCCGGGATCGGGCCTGAATTCGGCCGGACGCCTATACTCGTCCCATCGCCCCCCAGGACCCGGGTTTGAGCCCTTCCGCCACCGCCACCCAGCCGACCCAAGACTACCAGCGGCGCGAACTCTATCTGTTCGCGCTGTACCGGGTGCTTGAAGCGGGGGTGCTGGCGCTGCTGGTATTCGGCCCCATCGCGACGTTGCAGCCGCAGGCCGGCCATGAAAGGCTGGTGGCGACGGTGGCGACGGCCTATGTCGTCCTCGCACTGCTTCTGGTGCTTCACGCGCGCAAGGCGAAGAACGTGGTGACGCCGACCCTGATCGGCGTCGGCATCGACATCGTGATCGGCGCGCTGGTCGCGCATGCGGTGCCCACGGCGACTTCCGGCGTGGCCCTGATGCTGCTGTTCAACGTCGGCTCGGCATCGCTGCTGCTGTCCCTGCGGATGGGCCTGAGCGTGGCCGCCCTGGCCTCGGCGGGCCTCGCCGCCGGCTATCTGTGGACGTTGCTGATCGAACAACAGCAGCCGCGGCCGATGGCCGAACTGATGATGTTCACCGTGAGCTTCCTCGCCATCGCCACGCTGACCCATCAGTTGCGGGTCCAGATGCGCGCCACAGAGGCGCTGGCGGCGCGGCGCGGCGCGGAAGCGGTGCGACTGGCGGAGATCAACGAACTGATCATCCGCCGGATGCGCACCGGCGTGTTGCTGGTGGACCGCGAGGCGCAGATCCGGCTGGCGAACGAAGCGGCGATGCTGCTGCTGGGAGAGGGCGCGGCCGGCAACCGCAGCCTCGCCGAGGCCGCGCCGGAACTGGCGCTGCGGCTCAGCGAATGGCTGCGCAACGGGCTTGGCAACGACACCCCGCTGCGCCTGGGCGGCGACCAGTTCGAAGTGGTGCCGCGCTTCGCCCGACTGCTGGCCAACAGCGACAACACCCTGATTTTCCTCGACGACACTTCGCTGGTGTCGCGCCGCGCGGAATCGCTGACCCTCGCGGCGATGGGGCGGTTCTCCGCCAGCCTCGCGCACGAGATTCGCAATCCCCTGGCCGCCATCAGTTACGCCGCACAGTTGCTGGAAGAATCGCGCGAACTGCCCGACGTCGACCGCCGGATGGTGCAGATCATCCATCAGCAATGCATGCGCACCAACAGCATCGTCGAAAGCGTGCTGGGGCTGGCGCGACGCGAACGCGCCACCGCCGAACACATCGAACTGGTCTCGTTCCTGCGCAATTTCATCGAGGAATTCAAGCAGAGCGTGCCGGACGAGACCGACAACATCACCCTCGCCGCGCCGCAGCCGATGGTGCCGGCGCTTGTCGATCCGAAACACCTGCACCAGGTGCTCACCGCGATGGTGCAGAATGCGCGTCGCCACGGCCATCTGCCCGGCGAAGCGGCGCGGATCACGCTGCATACCTACCGTCTGGACGATGCGCCGGTGATCGACGTGATCGATCGCGGCCCAGGCATTCCCGATGCGGTGGTGCCGCAGCTGTTCCGGCCGTTCTTCACCACGTCGGAACACGGTACCGGCCTGGGTCTCTACATCGCGCGCGAACTGTGCCGCGCGAACGGCGCCTCGCTCGATCATGTGCCGGTGCCCGGTGGCGGCTGTTGTTTCCGGATCAGCATGCCCGGGCAGCACACCTTGCTGCCTGCCTGAGTGCGATCGAAGGCCTCGATCGTACGTTTCGACCACGCCTGCGGCTGTTGCAACTGCCGCAAATGGGCTAAAGTTGACGCAGGAGGGCAACATGACCGAGCAACGCAGTGCGCTGATCGTCGACGACGAGCATGACATCCGTGAACTTCTGGTGGTGACACTGGGACGAATGGGGTTGCGCACCGACACGGCTCCCAATCTGGCAGTGGCACGGGAGATGCTCAGCACGGTCGCCTATGACCTGTGCCTCACAGACATGCGCCTGCCCGACGGCTCCGGGCTGGAGCTGGTCAGCGAGATCGCCACCCGCTTCCCGACTACGCCGGTCGCGGTCATCACCGCCTACGGCAATGTCGAAGCGGCGGTGGAAGCGCTGAAGAGCGGCGCCTTCGACTTCGTCACCAAGCCGGTGGACCTCACCGTGCTGCGCGGCCTGGTCCGCCAGGCGCTGGATCTCAACACCCGTCGCCAGGCCAACCCGGAGGGCGCGACCCTGCTGCTGGGCGATTCGCCGGCGATGGTCGGCCTGCGCGACACCATCACCAAGGTCGCCCGCAGCCAGGCGCCCGTGCATATCAGCGGCGAGTCCGGCACTGGCAAGGAGCTGGTCGCCCGCACCATCCACGCGCAGGGCTCGCGCGCGGCCAGGCCGTTCATCCCGGTCAACTGCGGCGCCATTCCTGCGGAACTGATGGAAAGCGAGTTCTTCGGCCACAAGAAGGGCAGCTTCACCGGCGCGCACACGGAAAAACCCGGCCTGTTCCAGGCCGCCGACGGCGGCACCCTGTTCCTCGACGAAGTCGCCGAGCTGCCGCTGTCGATGCAGGTCAAACTGCTGCGCGCGATCCAGGAAAAGACCGTGCGCCCGGTCGGCGCCAACGTCGAGATTCCGGTCGACGTGCGCATCCTCTCGGCCACCCACAAGGATCTGGATGTTCTGGTCGCCGAAGCCAAATTCCGCCACGACCTGTTCTATCGCATCAACGTGATCGAACTGGACGTGCCCGCGCTGCGCGAGCGCACCGGCGACCTGCCGCTGCTCTCCGATGCCATCCTCAAACGTCTCGCCTACGCCATGAAACGGCGCGCGCCCACCCTGTCGGCGGACGCGGTCGGCGCGCTCGAAATCTATCCGTTCCCGGGCAATGTCCGCGAACTGGAGAACATCCTCGAACGCGCGCTGGCCATGGCCGACGACGAAATCATCGACGCCCGCGATCTGCGCCTGCCCAGCGCGCCGCAGATTCCAGCCGCCGCTGCAGCCGCGCCGCAGGCCGCGATGCAACCGATCGCCGGCATGACGCCCGCACCGCCCCAGGCCAATGCGCCGGCCGGCACCGATCCGCGCGGCGGCAACCCGCGCGACACCAGCACCAGCGCCCTGCCCTCGTACATCGAGGAGATCGAACGCAACGCGATCCAGCAGGCGCTGCAGGAACACCGCTACAACAAGACCAAAACCGCCGCAGCGCTGGGAATCACCTTCCGCGCGCTGCGCTACAAGCTCAAGAAGCTGGGGATCGAGTAACTTTCTTCACCCGGCCGGTCGCTTGCAGCCAGGCCGGAATATAGGCGCGCGCGGTCCAGTAGTACTCGTTGCTCACGCGCACCGACGCGCCCTGCTCGCGCTCCAGCGCGATCGCCAGATCGCCCTTGTCCTGCCCGATCGCCCCGAGCATCGCGATCACCAGCAGATGATCGCGCACCAATGCCGGCGCGGTGCCCGGCACCGCTTTCAGACCCGCCACGCCGGTGTCGTACATCGCCACCGCATCGCGTTTGGCCGTGGCTTCGTACGCGGCCAGCACCGCGGCGATTTCCGGATACTTCGCGCGTTCGCCGACCCATGCGGGCTGGATCCAGACGCCCTGCAGATCCGCTGGCGTCAGATAGCCGATGCTGAAATCGGCGATCACCGAGGCCGCATCCAGCCATTCGGCCTTGCCGGTGTCGAAGGACATCAGCGCATCCAACTTTTTCGCGACCTCCGGATCGAGCCCTTGCGCGCTACCGATGCCGAGCAGACGCTCGCGCACCCGGCGCGCATTCGCATGATCCATCGCGCCCATGCTGGGGCTCACGGGATGCACGTTTGCGGCGACCGGCACCGGCTTGCGCCCGCCGGTGAATTCCAGCACCGGCATGCCGACGCCCATCAGATTCATCACGCTCTTGACCGTTTCCACCTTGTAGCGGCTTTTCGGTGCGCCAAGCGCCACGGTGGGATGGAAATCGGTGTGCACCGGGGCGCCGAAGAGTTCGACCAGACCGGCCAGTACGTTGCGATCGGCGAAACGGCGGACTGCGTGATCCGGAGCGGTCTCCAGGCCCAGACGCGTGAGATCCGCCAGCAGGCCGGGATCCCGCAGCTTCGAGGCGTCGAAATCCCGGATCGGCGCATGCGAGGCCACGAAGATCACGTCCGATGTATTGGTCAGATAGGCCTCCACATGCGGATATTCCTCGATCAGCGCCGCCACCATCGTGTAGAACAGCGGATCGTTCAATTCGTAGGTCTGCATCCACTGGATCAACAGCCCGTCCTTTTCCAGATGCTTGGTCAGGAACTGGTAGAACTGGCGCGTGAACAGACTGGAGACGCCGCTGACCCACGGGTTCGACGGTTCGGAGACGATCACGTCGTATTGCTTCTTGCCCGTGGAGAAGAACGTGCGCGCGTCGTCGATATGCCACTCGCTGCGCGGATCCATGTATGCGCGGATCACGCGGTTGCCGTAGCCCTCGGCGCCATCGATCATCGATGCTTCGATCTCGATCGTATCGACGACCTTGGGCACCTTGCTGCCCAGCAGCGTATGCGTGCTCAGTCCGGAACCCCAGCCGATCACCGCAACGCGTTCCGGCGCGGGATGCAGCGCCAGCGGCAGGCTCGCGGCCATCACCATGGTGTACTCGTCGTCGGTGGGAACGCCGTTCGCAGACAGTTCGAGGGAAGCGTCCGGCTTGCCGTTGGTCGCGATGGTGCCGACGCTGCCCTGACGATAGAACGCGACGGTCGCGGTCTTGCCGTCGCGCAGGAATTGCACATCGGTCCCTTCGGCCAGTTCGAAAACACCGTGCCGGAAGACGCCCGACGCCAGCGAACGGGGATCGGCGGCGCCGAACAGCAGGCTCAGCGCCGCCACCACCAGCACGCTGGCCAACGCACCGAAGTAGAGCTTCGGCTTGAAGACCGCGCTGAAAGCGCGCAGCAGCACCAGACCCAGCAGTACATCGGCCAACGCCGCCAGCGTCACCGCCAGACGCAGGCCGAGCAGCGGGATCAGCACATGCATCGCCAGCACCACGCCGACGATCGCGCCGAGCGTGTTCGCGGCATAGATGCGGCCGATGCTCTTTTCGCCGTAACCGCGCCGCAGCAGGGCCATCGTGAACAGCGGCAGAGTCATGCCGGCGAAGAATGCCGCGGGAAACATCACCAGCAGCGCAACGGTCGCGCTGCCCAGACTGAAGAGGTAGTAGCCGCTCTCGTTCCGGGGGAAGATCCCCATGAACCAGCCCACCCACTGGAAGCTCTGCGCGAATACCGGCAGCGAAGCCAATGCCGCCAGCCCCATCAGCACCTGCGCAACACCCGCCACCGCCACCGGATCCTGGATGTTGCGGCTGCGCTTGCGCACCCACAGCCCACCGAACGCGAGACCGAGGATGAACGCGGTCAGCATCAACTCGAACGAATGCACGGTGGTACCGAGCGCCTGATTCAATAGTCGGATCCAGCCCACCTCGTACACGAAGGAACTGGCGCCGGTGATCGCCGCGCCCGCCAGCATCAGGGTCTGGAATCGGCTCGGACGACGATCGGCCGCTTGCTCCTGTGAAGTGTCCTGCGCAACGCTGCTGGAGGGCGGCGTCGCGATCGCGGCGACCGTGTCCGGCACCGATGCCGCAACCCGCCAGGCCACCACACCGACCAGCAGATTGATCACGCCAGCGACCATCACCGCACCGGGCATCCCGATCCAGGGCAACAACAGGAAGGTCGCCGCCAGCGCGCCCGCGGCTGCGCCGATACTGTTCGTAAAATAGAGGCCACCGAGGATTTCGCCATCCTGCTGCGGCGATACCCGCAGATAGCCGCCGCTCATCAGCGGGAAGGTCATGCCCAGCAGCACGCTCTGCGGCGCGATCAACAGCGCGGCGGATCCCCATTGCCAGAAACGGATCGCCGATTCGTTCTGCAATGCCGGGAGGACCGTGTTCTGCGACACTTCCATATAACCGACGAAGAGCGGATGGAAGACCAGCGCCGTCGCGCCGATGATCAGCTCGACGATCGCGTAGGAGCGGATGAGTCCCGACCAGCGCCCGCCGCGTGCGCTGACCAGCCATGCGCCCGCCGCCATGCCGCCCATGAAGATCGCCAGTACCAGCGTCTGCGCATAGGCCGCATGCCCGAGGATCAGCCCGAGGTAGTGCGACCAGATCGCCTGATACACAAGACCGGCAAAGCCGGAAGCGACGAACAGCAACAGCAACGCCCGCTCAAGGCGGGCCACAGGCATCTGCATCGAAACACACCCCTTCCCGGATCAACGGAAAGCATAGCCTGAATGCGCGCAGCCTCCGCAACCACGCCAGTCCGCATCCTGTGCAATCGACCTCATGTCTCGTTTCCAATCGAATGACGCACTTTCCCCCGCCCACCCGCATGGCGAGTGCGATCATCAGCATCCGTCGACCGCTGACGGCGATGACTGGGGCGATACAGCGACCCGGATCTGGGGCATGACCTGACTGACGATGTCAGTCGCCTACCAACCTGACGTTCTGCGTCACTTTTCGTCCTTCCACAAACCGTGACATGAACCACATCCTTGATCACCCGTTCGCGACCGGGTTCCGTCCAGGAATGTTGGCACGGCTTATGCATGTCTTTGCCTTGCACGTGCTCGGTAGCACGGGCGCCCACTGACCGGATCGCTGGCCACGGGGCACGTGAAAATTTCAGCCACACCACCACGCCACACCACTCCCGAGGGATCTCCCATGAAGAAGCAGCAAGGTTTCACCCTGATCGAACTGATGATCGTCGTCGCGATCATCGCCATCCTGGCCGCCATCGCCCTGCCGGCGTACCAGAACTACGTCGCCAAGTCGCAGTCCACCGCTGGCCTCGCCGACATCCGTGGCGGCGTGACCGCTTATGAAGAAGGCATCCAGAGCGGCGAACGCGCCGGCGCCATCGGCCCGCCCACCGACATCGGCCTGTCCGCCGCCACCCCGCGTTGCGCCATCGCCGTCGCCGGCAACTGGGACGCCGCTGCTGGTCAGACCATCACCTGCACCCTGAAGGGCAACCCGAACGTCGCCGGCAAGGCCGTGACCCTGACCCGCAACAACACCGGACAGTGGGTCTGCACCAACAACATCGGCAACACCAACTACGAACCGAACGGCTGCTAATCCCCGCCGAGGACGTTTCGTTCCGGAAAGGGGTGCTTCGGCACCCCTTTCTTTGTTGAGAACCAAGTTCGACACGCTCGCTCACAATCCACCGATTCGACAGCACCGACGCAAACACTTTCAGGGGGAATCAATGCCATGCATACCGGACGCGCAAGCACTCAAGGATTCACCCTGATCGAGTTGATGATCGTCGTCGCGATCATCGCCATTCTGGCGGCGATCGCGCTGCCGGCATACCAGATTTATGTGGGACGTTCGCAAGTCACCGCCGGCCTGGCGGACATGCGCGGCGGCGTGGTGACGTTCGAGGAACGCATCCAGAACGGCGAAAGCGCGGGCAGCCCGGCGAGCGCCAACGACATCGGTCTGCCGCTGAATACCGTGCGTTGCAGTGCCATTACCCCCGCCGGTACCTGGGCCGCCACCAGCGGCCAGACCATCGCCTGCACCCTCGCCGGCAACCCCAATGTCGCAGGCAAAACGCTGACGCTGACCCGGGATGCCGAAGGACTCTGGAGCTGCAGCACCACCGTGACCGCGCTCTACCGTCCGAACGGCTGCTCCTGACTCAAGGACGCTGCTGACACCGGGCCGTCGTCGCTGACGCCCGGCTGCTTGACCCGTGCCATCGTTGGACCCGATTGATTGGGCCACGGGCAGTTTCCAATAGCCATCGCCAGTCGGCCGTCGCCGCTTCCAGACTCGCTCCATCCCACTGCAGATCGCACCGCGAAATGTGCCGTCTGCGACCGCAGTCGCTCCGATCCGTGACGTGCTCCCGACGCTGGAGCAGAAGCGGTACTATTTCCCGAAACTTCATGCCGTTTCGATGTTATTGTCGGGAGTGCATGATCCAGTTGGGGTCTGCGGGGCTAGGGGCTGCAATGTGAACGTTGCTCACACATCCAATCTGATCGGCATCACCGGAATCGCCCGGCGTCTGGTGCTGGATGGCGCTCTGGATGAGAACGTCGCCCGCGAGGCGCTGGATGCCGCCACGCGCGAACGCAAGCCGATCGCCAACTATCTGCGCGAACACAAACTGGTGACGCCGCCGCAGCTGGCCGCCGCCAACTCGATCGAATTCGGCATGCCGCTGTTCGATCCCACGGTCATGGATCCCAGCCAGAGCGCGATCCGCCTGGTCAAGGAAGAACTGCTCCAGAAACATCTTGTGCTGCCACTGTTCAAACGCGGTGGGCGGCTGTTCGTCGGCGTCTCCGATCCGACCAACACCGCTGCCCTCGATGAGTTGAAGTTCCACACCAATCTGCTGGTGGAACCGATCCTGATCGACGAGGACGCCATCAAGCGCACCATGCAGCTGTGGATGGAGTCCAGCGATGCCTTGGGCAATCTGGACGATGCCGAGGGTCTCGATAATCTCGATGTTTCGAGCGGCGACGACGAGACCGGCAGCGACGGCGGCATCGACAGCAAGAACGACGACACGCCCGTTGTGAAGTTCGTCAACAAGGTGCTGGTGGACGCGATCCGCCGCGGCGCCTCCGACATCCACTTCGAGCCCTACGAAACCGACTATCGCGTGCGTCTGCGCATCGACGGCATCCTCAAGCAGGTCGCGAAGGCGCCGGTCAAATTGAGCCAGCGCATCGCCGCGCGCCTCAAGGTGATGTCGCAGTTGGACATCGCCGAAAAGCGCGTGCCGCAGGACGGCCGCATCAAGCTCAACCTGTCGAAAACCCGGCAGATCGACTTCCGCGTGAGCACCCTGCCGACCCTGTTCGGCGAGAAAGTCGTACTGCGTATCCTCGACGGCAGCGCGGCCAAGCTCGGCATCGAGAAACTCGGCTACGAGCCGGACCAGCAGACGCTCTTCCTCGACGCGATCAAGAAACCCTACGGCATGGTCCTGGTGACCGGCCCCACCGGCTCGGGCAAGACCGTGTCGCTGTACACCGCACTGGGCATCCTCAACGAGGAAGAGCGCAATATCTCCACCGTCGAAGACCCGGTGGAAATCCGCCTCCCCGGCATCAACCAGGTGCAGCAGAACCAGAAGCGCGGCATGACCTTCGCCGCCGCGCTCCGGAGCTTCCTGCGTCAGGATCCCGACATCATCATGGTCGGCGAAATCCGCGACCTCGAAACCGCCGAAATCGCCATCAAGGCGGCGCAGACCGGTCACATGGTGCTGTCGACCCTGCATACCAACGACGCGCCGCAGACCATCTCGCGCCTGATGAACATGGGCATCGCGCCGTTCAACATCACATCGTCGGTGAGCCTGGTCATCGCCCAGCGCCTCGCGCGCAGGCTGTGCAACAACTGCAAACGCGAAGCGATACTGCCGGAACACGCACTGCTGGCCGAAGGCTACACGGCCGACGATGTGCATGCCGGCATCAAGCTGTACGAAGCCGTGGGCTGCGGCGAATGCACGGGCGGCTACAAGGGCCGCACCGGTATCTACGAAGTCATGCCGATGACCGAGAAAATCCAGGCCATCGTCCTGCAAGGCGGCAATGCCATGCAGATCGCCGAAGCCGCACAGGCGTCCGGCGTGAAGAACCTGCGTCAATCTGCGCTGCTGAAAGCCAGAAACGGCCTCACCAGCCTCGCCGAAATCAACCGCGTCACCAAGGACTAAGCCATGGCCGCATCCCGCACCGCCGCGAAAACCGCCCCCGCCGCCGAACGCGCCGGCAATCAGATGCCGACCTTCGTCTGGGAGGGCACCGACAAACGCGGTATCAAGATGAAGGGCGAGCAGCAGGCCAAGAACGGCAATCTGCTGCGCGCCGAGCTGCGCCGCCTGGGCATCACGCCCACCGTCGTCAAGCCCAAGCCCAAACCGCTGTTCGGCGCCGCCGGCAGCAAGGTCAGCGCCAAGGACATCGCGATCTTCAGCCGCCAGATCGCCACGATGATGAAATCCGGCGTACCCCTGGTGCAGTCGCTGGAGATCATCGGCAACGGCCAGAAGAATCTGCGGATGAAGAATCTGGTCGACGCCGTCCGCGTCGATATCGAGGGCGGCTCGTCGATCTACGAGGCGATGAGCAAACACCCCGTGTATTTCGACGAGTTGTACCGCAACCTCGTGCGCGCCGGCGAATCGGCGGGCGTGCTCGAGACCGTGCTCGACACCATCGCGACCTACAAGGAAAACACCGAGGCGCTGAAGGGCAAGATCAAGAAAGCGCTGTTCTACCCGGCGATGGTCATCGTGGTCGCGATCCTGGTCAGCTCGGTCATGCTGGTGTTCGTGGTGCCGCAGTTCGAGGACGTGTTCAAGAACTTCGGCGCCGAACTTCCCGCGTTCACCCAGTTGATCGTGAAATTCTCGCGCTTCATGGTGTCCTGGTGGTGGCTGATGCTGGGCATCGCCATCGCCTGCATCGCGAGCTTCATCTTCGCGTACAAGCGTTCGCCGGCGTTCCAGCATTTCCTCGACAAGGTCGTGCTCAAGGTACCGGTGATCGGCGCGATCATGCACAACTCCGCGATCGCGCGGTTCGCGCGCACCCTCGCCACCACCTTCAAGGCCGGCGTGCCGCTGGTCGAAGCGCTGGAAAGCGTCGCCGGCGCCACCGGCAACTCGGTCTACGAAAAAGCGGTGTGGCGCATCCGCGAGGACGTGTCCGTCGGCTACCCGGTCAACATGGCGATGAAACAGGTCAATCTGTTCCCGCACATGGTCGTGCAGATGGCCGCGATCGGCGAAGAGGCCGGTGCGCTCGACACCATGCTGTTCAAGGTCGCCGAGTTCTACGAGCAGGAGGTGAACAACGCCGTGGACGCGCTGGCCAGCCTGCTGGAACCGATGATCATGGTCATCATCGGCGTGATGGTGGGCAGCATGGTCGTCGGCATGTACCTGCCGATCTTCAAGCTGGCCGCTGCGGTCGGCGGCTGAGTCCGGGCCCGCGCATCGATGGCGTTCCTCGACCAGAACCCGGCGATCGGTTTTCCGATCGCCGCCGGCCTCGGGCTGCTCGTCGGCAGCTTCCTCAACGTGGTGATCCTGCGCCTGCCGAGACGGCTGGAGTGGGAGTGGAAGCGCGACGCCCTCGATGAACTGGGACAGGGCGATCTCTACGATCCGCCGCCGCCCGGGATCGTGGTCGAGCCATCGCACTGCCCGCACTGCCAGCACAAGCTGTCGTGGTACGAAAACATCCCGGTCTTCAGCTGGCTCGCGCTGCGCGGCCGCTGCCGCAACTGCAAAACGCCGATTTCGATCCAGTATCCAGCGGTCGAATTGCTGACGATGCTGCTGGTCGTCGCCAGCGTCTGGCGCTTCGGCTTCGGCTGGCAGGGGTTCGGCGCCTCGCTCCTGAGCTGTTTCCTGATCGCGGGCGCAGGCATGGACCTGCGCACCAAACTGTTGCCCGATCAGATCACGCTGTCGTTGCTGTGGCTCGGCCTCATCGCCAGCGTCGACAACCTGTTCGTGCCGGCCAAGGAAGCCATCGCCGGCGCGGTGCTCGGCTACGTTTCGCTGTGGACGGTGTACTGGGTGTTCAAACAGCTGACCGGCAAAGTCGGCATGGGACACGGCGACTTCAAACTGCTCGCCGCATTGGGTGCCTGGGCCGGCTACAAGGCCCTGCTGCCGATCGCGCTGATGTCGTCGCTGGTCGGCGCCATCATCGGCTCGATCTTCCTGGCGATGCAGGGCCGCGACCGCAACACCCAGATCCCGTTCGGCCCGTACCTCGCGATCGCCGGCTGGATCGTCTTCATGTGGGGCGACGTGATCATCGGCAGCTACATGCGCATGTCGGGCCTCGAGTAACCCCATGGCTCGGCTTCTGTAAAACATGTACTGCGTCGGCCTGACCGGTGGCATCGCCTCGGGCAAGTCCGCAGTGGCGCACGCCTTCGCGGCCTTGGGCATCGTCGTCGCCGACGCCGACATCGCCGCGCGCGAAGCGGTCGCTGTCGCTAGCGAAGGTCTGGCTGAAGTCGTCGCCACGTTCGGCCCTGACATTCTCGATAGCACCGGCGCCCTCGACCGCGCCGCAATGCGCAAACGCGTCTTCGGCGACGGTGCCGCGCGCAGACAGCTCGAAGCCATCATCCATCCCCGCGTGCGCGAGTCGCTCGCGCGCCAGTGCGCGCAGGCGACGAGTCCGTACGCAATCGCCGCGATTCCGTTGCTCGCCGAAGTCGGCGCACGCACTGCCTATCCGTGGCTGCAGCGCATTCTGGTGGTCGATGTACCGATCGAAGTGCAGCATGCGCGATTGATCCAGCGGGACGGCATCGACAGCGTATTGGCCGATAACATGATTGCCTCGCAGGCGACGCGCGAGCATCGGCTCGCCGTGGCAGACGACATCATCGTGAACAACGGCACTCTCGGCGATTTACAAGAACATGTCGCTGCGTTGGACACGCGTTATTGCAGGCTCGCGAAACTTTCATAGGCTGTGCTTTACGTCAGCCATCGCGAAACGTCCGCCGTTACGCATAATGATCGGAACCAGTATTGCACGTACAACCCGACGCCATGCGTTGCAAATACGCGGCTGCGGCAGTCGTAAGACTTCAATCGACAACACCCCAATCCGACGCATATACGCCGGACCGCACATACCGATGAAACGACGAATACGGCCAATCCACCGCTTTCGTCACATACCCGTGTTTCACCGGGTTGTAGTGGATGTATTTGACATGGTGCCTGAGATCGTCACCGTCTTTGATCAGATGTTCCCAGTAAAGGCGTTGCCAGATGCCGCGTTCGCCTCGCGCAACCCGAACCATCGAACGTCGTTCGATTTTTGGAAAACTCAAGCTGAAATCCGTTTTGATACGACGCCAGCGAGTCGCGAAATCGGCATCGTCTTCCGGCAACTGCCAGATCCAGTGCATATGATCCGGCAACACCACCCAAGCGACGACCGAAAATGGACGGCGCGATCGTTCGAGCGCGACACAATTCCGCAAACGATCGAATTCCGCTATCAACAAATCGTTGCGGCGCCGTTCCAGCAAGTTAACCGTGAAAAACCACGTCCCGCCAGGCGTCCATTCGCGTCGATAATTCGGCATGCCCGACAGCATGCCCGCATCGCGACAAAGACAGCATCAGAAAATAGCCCAACCACTTGTCAGAAAACCCCGAAAACAACAAGCCAAGCGTAGAGCGGAACCGCCGAAGGCGATTCCGCCATCACGACAAATCCGTTGCTTCGCGATTCGATCACACCGGAGATCGAAAGACGGTGGAATCCGCTGCGCGGGTTCCACCCTACGACACGATGAGTACGCCTTACGGCCTTTACGGCCCTCGTTGCGCCGTACAGCCGTCATTGTTTATTGCGATTTTCTATCTTTTTTATCTTAACAGCATGTCGAAGTACAGCTTTAGTTTCAGCATCTAACCACTGTGCTTCCGACTTTAAAACAGTCTTCAAGAAGTCGTCTTCTGAGTCAAATTTTTGAGACAGACGGCGTGACGCTTCTTCAAGCAATAGTTGCATTTGAATAGGTTCAAGGTCAACAAGCGCGGGAATAAAACCTGCACGCCCACCCTCTATGACCTCTACCACCAATTCTTGCAACGAAACTGCCTGCAAAATCAACGGCGTACCTTGTTCATTCGCATTCAAAATGGAGGCACCTGATTGCAGAGATGGCGGCAATTCTGGCAAAAAGTTGATCTGAGAGAATGATACTGAGCAATAAGTATTGCATGACTCGCATGAGGATTTTTTACCTGTAAAGCCATGATCGACAACCGCATGGCAATCAGTTCGTCAGCCCATTCTTCACACGGATCCTCATCGTCAGGCTCATTAGGACAATTTGCATCTGGCTTCTTTGTGGATGGAAATGGAATCACATTACCTCCTGAAGATTCCTCACCCCATCCACTGAGTCGATCATTAATCCAGTTTCCTGCCGCGTTTGCTGCGCGCTCGCAAGTACCAGTGGTATAGCAAGCAACAATCCCTGCGGTCGCTCCAATTACGGCACAACCTCCCCAGCCCACACCTGGAATCAAGCATACGGCCGCAGCAGCAGGGGTTTGTCCCTTAGGATCGACCAATATCAGCGGATTAGATAACGCATACGAATAGGTGCTGACGCCACCACCCAACCCAATTGGATCGCTCTCCACATACCGCCCAGTCCCAGCCTCATAATCCCGGAAGTAGTTGTAATTCACCCCACTGACGGCATCATATCGCTGCCCCGGAAACCGCATATCGAACACGAACTGCGTCGAATCCACATCCGGATCCTGATTCGGCGCCGTCTTACCGAACGCTTCACCCGTAAGATCCCAGGTCCACACCGCAGTACCACTCACGCCGCGAGCCGGATCGACCACTACGCGAGGCGACCCAAGCGCATCCGCCTCGACGTAATACAGCTTCTGCGACGTGCTGGCACCCGCCAAGACACCGATCGGCAGGTTATCCAGCCACACGATCTGCTGCGCCGGCATACCACTGTCGTCGTACGCGCCCAGCCACTGCCCGGCTTCGTTGTAGAGGCTGTATACGTTGGCAGTGCTGGTCGCGTACTTACGCACCTGCTCGCCGCCGCCGTTGTACACGTAGTTCATCTTGACTGTCGTGCCTTCCTTGTACTGCGTCATCCGGTTGTGATCGCCGTAGACGAAATTCTTGGTTAGCGTTCCGGGAATCGACGTGGTGTTGCCGGTGGCGTCGTATACGCGCGCCGTGGCAGCGCCGACGGTGTTAAGGCGATGATTGCCGGTAAGGTAGCCGTACGCCGTGGTCACCTCGCCAATCGTCGCACTGGTGCGATTACCGGTCTTATCGTAGCCGTATCTCTCCAGCAACACATTGGTCGCACCGTCCTTGTTTTCGGTCAACCTGTTGAGCCCGTCGTAATCAAAGACGCGCAGCGGCGGGTCCACCTGATTGGCGGTACGCAGTTTCTTGAGATTGCCGACTTCATCGAACTCATAGCCGATATTCAAACCACCGGCACCGATCACTTCCACAAAGCCGGGCTGGTAGTTCTGGTTCAGCGACCGCTTCATCACCCGATTGTTGCCGTAGGTCCATTGGGCGACCGGGCCGAAGGGGTAATACGCCGCGTTACTCAGCACAACCTGACGCGTACCGCCAGCGGGCTGCGCGCCGACCTCCGTCACCCGGCCCTGCGCGTCGTGAACGTAATCGACGACCGCGCCATCCGGGTACACCATGCCGGCCAACTGCCCAGCGACGTTGAAGATGTAGCGCAGCGTGAACACCTTACCGTTGGTGGTCTGGACCTTGCGCACCAGGTTGCCGAAGCGGTCGTAGCAGTACACGGTGTTGCCGCTGCCGTCGACGATCCTGGTCAGACGACCAACGGTGAATGTTTCACCGGCTGTGCAGGGTGCCTGCGCCGTGTCGTAGATGTAGCCGATGTTGAGCGAAGATGTCGGATAGGTGATCGACGTCGGCCGATTCAACGCATCGTAGGTATAGCTGGCGGTCACGTTGCGGGCATCGGTCTGGCTGGCGCGATTGCCTGCGCTGTCGTACGTGTAGCCGGTGACGCCGGTGTCAGGGCTCGACAGCTGCGTGAGATCGCTGAAGCCGTTGTAGTCGTAGTTCGTATTCAATCCTTTGGGATCGTTGACCTGCTTCAGGTTATCCAAAGCGTCGTAGTCGAACTTGGTTTCGGACGCGATGCCGTTCATATCCCGCAGCGTGCGGGTGAAACGGTTCAGCGGATCGTAGTTGCTGTCTTCGACACGGAGCTTCGCGTCCGTTGCCTGATCGAGATTCTCGTCGACATACTCGAAGCTGCTGGTGCGCTGGTAGGCATCCGTAATGGAACTCAACTGGTCCAGGGTGTTGTAAGTGCGGGACAGAGTCCGCTGCAACGCGCCCGTGTTGTCCCTAGTGTCTTCCTTGAGGCGTTTGCTCGCAGCATTGAGGGTGTAGGTGATGCTGTTGCCGGCATTGTCGGCGATCCCGGTCAATCGATGCGCGTCGTCGTAGGTGAAGGACAGCGATGAACCGCCGGGGACATTCATCTTCTTGATCAGGCCGGTCGGCCAGTACTCGATGCCGGTGATCTGATCGTCGCTTTCGGTTCCGGCATTCGTGCCCCGCAGTTTTCGTGCTATCAACCTGCCCCGGGTGTCGTATTCGAGATCGATGTCGACGCCATTCGCATCGGTGACCGCCGTGGGGCGACCGGCATCGTCATAGCCCAGGATCTCGGTGACCTGGCTCAAGGCATTGGTGATCTTCCAGAGGTCGCCTTTGCGATGACTGCAAGGACTGACGCCGGGCACGCAGCCGGAGGCATCCGAGGGGTAATACGTGTAGGTCGTGATGTCGGCGATATCGATTCGCGCGCCGTCCACAGTCTTCAGGAGACCGACGAGCGGACAGATGCTCGCATCGACGTCGGCCTGCTCGCAGTAGGTCAAGGTGAGCGTTCTGACGGCGGACGTGGCCGGATCGATCGTATTCGCCGTAAGCACTTGGCCGCGACTGTTATAGGTGAAGGTCTGCCTGAGCTTGGCGACATGGTTGGCGCCGAGCTTTGCCTGCACTTCGTAGGAGGTCGTTCGATACTCGCTATCGCGCACGGTGACGAACTTCCGTTCCTGCGGCGTGCCGAATGCTTCGTATCGGGTGCTCAGGTAATCGCCCGTGTACGAATATTTCGATACCGTGGATCCGTACGTCGTCTGGCTTAACGCCCCTCCTGTGTAAACGACATAGAACGATCCAGAGCCGCCCGCCATGCTCGTGATGCGGCGATAGGGGCCTTCGTTCGTGATGCCATAGGTGACCACTTCACCATGTGGCAATGTCACCACCGGCTGGTCGATGTTGCTGTAGTCGATCGCGGTTTTTTCGACGAAGGTACCATCGCCCTTGTGGCGCTGGCTGATGTTCACGCGGCCATTGGCGGCATAACCATACGAAGAGTAGCGCAACCCATTCTCGGTTGTGATGCCGGTCAACGCGTGGCGGTTGTTCGCCGGGGACAGGCCAGCTTCGTTGTAATGGTATTGCTTGCTGGTGCCGTCCTGATAAGTGGCGCTGGTGAAGTTCCCGAGAGTATCGAACGCGTACTGGACAGTACTGCCGTCAGGCAACTTGATGCTGTCGAGACGATTGTTGACGTAATTGAGTATCAACGCCCTGCCCGTCTGGTCCTGGGCGCGGATCAGTTTTTCGCCGTCGTAAGTGAAGTCGATGGCATACAGGCCGTTGGTCGAGTGCTCCTGCCGGATAAGACGCCCGGTCGAATTGAAGGTCAGAACCTTCCCGGACTCGTCATAGATCTTGTAGGTACCGCCAGCGATTTTGACCAGCTTCTTTCGCGATGTCTGGCTCGATTTGAATTGATTGCTTCCGATCAAAACGAAATATTCCACGTTGCCGTCGCCACGGACGGTCTTCATGTTGTAGGTGCCGCCGTCCAGAATGCGGTCGCTGAACGTATGCGTCCAGCCGGGCGCGAATGCCGGCAAGGTTCCGGTCTGTCTCAGCGAGTGGTAGTAACGGGTGAAGGATTCGCCCGCGAACTGGAAGTCCACTTCGTCTCTGGATTTGTCGCCGGTTGCCGGATGGCACGGTGCCGGTTTCTTGCCTGCAGGACATGTCGCTGCACCGCGCTGATAGAAAGTAATGGTCGGCATCGTATCGATAGGGCGACAAAGCGCCTCGCCGATCACGGTGCCGACACCATTCGGAGATTCAGACAGCGAGCTGTACCCAGCTACTGGAGAGAACTTATCCGCGCAATGGATTGTCTGACGCTTGGTGATATGGTTATAGCTCGTCGTAGACGATGTCCAGCCTGGACACAATGTGGTGTACGGCAGTTGCCGTGTGGCGTAATAGTCTTTTGGTGTGTACTGAATCGTTCCGTATCGACTATTATAAGAAGCCGCACTGACACTACTGAATGGCACCGCATACGCTCCTTGAAACGCAAGCTTGTTGAGAGTGCATTGCGGATAAGTCGAACGAATGTATTCATACCGTGCCACTGCAGCTGCTTCGCCATCCAGGCATCCATTGGGATCAAGTGGATCGTTCGATGCGCTGCAAATGCCATTACTGCTAGCATTCCAGCCCGACACGGTATGCGTAGGCGGATACGTGGTTGGAGGAGGTTGATCTGGAATGAAGTAATCAATCTTCCACAACTCAAGCCCCTGTGCGTTGGGCTGTTGACCCGCGGGAACGGGGGTCTTGGGCTGGATCACATCCCGATAGGATGCTGGCAGAAGCGCTTTCATCGCAGCTTCGGCAGCCTCTTGACTGCCGAAGCATTTGTTGGCCGTCGTGGTGAGATTGTGACAATAGTTATTATCACTGACTTGCGCTTCGGCACTCAGCGGTGCAAAACCACAGATCAGCGACAGCAGGAATAGCAATATGCGGGGGTAGTTCATGAACTTCGCTCCTTCAAGATTCCTGCACTACCTTCATGGCATCGCGGGCACTATCGCAGTAAACACGAAAGATTAGTTCGGCACCTTTTTCCTTTGATTTCTACCAACTCACGTCGTATCGTTTCCGACTTTACAGTCCATTTTTTGTCACAACTCCACCTTTCATCACAAACACAACATCTTCCAGCATGGCCACATCCTGAACAGGATTGCCTGACACCGCCACGATATCGGCATAGCGGCCGGTTTCGATCGCGCCGATATCGGTGCGTCCCAGCGCATCCGCAGCATTGATCGTCGCCGACTGGATCGCCTGCGTCGGGGTCATGCCGTAACGCACCATCACCGCGAACTGTCGTGCATTCTTGCCGTGGGGAAAGATGCCGGCATCGGTGCCGTAGACCATCTTCACGCCGGCCTGATGCGCGCGGCGGAAGTTCTCGCGCTGCAGGTCGCCGATCTCGCGGTCCTTGCGCAGGTTGTCTTCGAGCACGCCGTTTTTGCGACCTTCGGACTGCGTGTAATCGGTGTTGTAGATGTCCATCGACAGCCACGCGCCGTATTGTTTCGCGAGCCGGATGCCTTCGTCGTCGATGAGGCTGGCGTGTTCGATGGTGTTCACGCCGGCGCGGATCGCTTCGCGGATGCCCGCGGCGCCATGCGCATGCGCGGCGACCTTGATGCCCCACATTTTCGCTTCGTCGACGGTGGCTTTCATCTCGTCGTAGGTCATCTGCTGTTGACCGGGCTCGGTATTGCGCGAGAACACGCCGCCGGTGGCGCAGATCTTGATCACCTGCGCGCCGTATTTGCGCACTTCGCGCACCGACTTGCGCGCCTCTTCGGCGCTGTCGGCGTTGTACGCGTTGCGGTCGTTCATCGACGGCGGAAAGTATGTGGAATCGCAGTGGCCGCCGGTGGCGCCGAACGCGTAACCTGCCGGGACGATGCGCGGGCCGACGACCTTGCCCGCATCGATCGCCTGCTGCAGGCCGACATCGTTCCAGTCGTCGGAACCGAGATTGCGGATGGTAGTGAAACCGGCCATCAGCGTGTCGTGCGCATGCGTCACCGACACCGCGGACCAGAAGCGGTCGCTGAACTGCAGATACGTGTAGCCGCTGTAGGTGGGGTCGCTGTCGATATGCACGTGCATGTCGATCAGGCCCGGCAGCAGGGTCATGCCCTTGAGATCGATGCGCTCGGCCCCCGCAGGCACGGCATCGCCGGTGCGACCCACAGAAACGATGCGGCCTTCGCGGACGACGATCTGCGGGTTGTCGATGAGTTTCCCGCTGCGTACGTCGAGCATGCGCGCGGCGGTGAGGACGCGGACATCGCTTCGCGATTGCAGGGCTTCCTGGGCATGCGCAGCGAAGGTTGCGGTGGTCAGAACGAGGCTGCAGAGCAGCGGCAGGAGGCGCGGACAAAGCATGATCAAGCCCTCATCTTGTGATGTTTTTCTGTAACGTCAATGGAGATAAGGAAAGATCTTTGTAGGAGCGACGGCTTTTAACAGCCGAATGGCTGGTCAAGTCGCGACAGGCTGCGGAAAGACTTTCCTTGGCCTATCGCGACTTCCGTCGCTCCTACAGAAAGGCCATCAGCCGACCGGCTGGAACTGCATTGCCGCGGTCGGGCCCAACCACGGCAGCAGCCAGTGATCCACCAGCAGGAAGGCGAACAGCGCCATCAGATAGACGATCGAGTAATTGAAGGTGCGCATGGCGAAGAACTCGTCAGGCGGATCCAGCAGCTTCCACGCATACCAGAGGAAGACCACGCCCAGCACCAGCGCGCCGCCGAGATAGAACAGCCCGCTCATGCCGACGGCCCAAGGCATCACCGTCACCGCCAGCAACAGCACCGTGTACAGCAGGATCTGCCACCGCGTGTATTCCACGCCGTGGGTCACCGGCAGCATCGGCACCAGCGCGCGCGCATAGTCTTCGCGGCGGAAAATCGCCAGCGCCCAGAAATGCGGCGGCGTCCACACGAAGATGATCAGCACCAGCAGCAACGCGTGCGCCCAGTCCCAAGGATTATTCATGCCGGTGACCGCGGCCCAGCCGAGCAGCGGCGGCGCGGCCCCGGCGATGCCGCCGATGACGATGTTCTGCGGCGTAGCGCGTTTGAGCCATGCGGTGTAGACGACGGCGTAACCGATCAGCGATGCGAAGGTCAGCGCGGCGGTGATCGGATTGACCATCGAGATCAACAGCGTCATCGACAGCGCGCCGAGGAACACCGCGAACGCCAGCACCTGCGCCGGCTTCAGCGCGCCGGTGGCGAGCGGACGATGCGCGGTACGCGCCATCACCCGGTCGATGCGCTGGTCGATCAGATGATTGATCGCGGCCGCGCTGGCGGCGGCCAGCCAGATGCCGATGAAGCCGAAGACGCTCTCGCGCAGCGGCGGCAATCCCGGCACCGCCAGGAACATGCCGACGAACGCGGTGAAGACGATCAGCGCCACCACCCGCGGCTTGGTCAATGCCCAGTATTCGCGCATCGGGATCGCCATCAGAACGGGCTCATACCGTCGGCCGGCACAGACGCGCCAGCAGGCTGACCAGCAGGAACAGCAGCAGCGCAGCGCCGGCGTTGTGCAGCACCGCGGTCCACAGCGGCAGGCCCAGCACGACGTTGGCGATGCCCAGGCCCACCTGCGTCAGCATCAGCAGCGTCAGCACCACGCCGGTCAGCCACAGCCCCGGCGTGCGGATGAGTTTCAGCGCCATCCACAGCAGATAGACGAACACCACCACCGCCATCGCGCGGTGCGCGAGCTGGATCGCGATGCGCGACGCGCCGTCGAGCACGCCGCCTTCGTAGTCCACGCCGATGCCGCGCCACAGCACGAAACCTTCGCGGAAATCGTGCGGCGGTATCCACTTGCCGACGCAGGTCGGGAAATCGTTGGCGCAGGCGAGCGCGGCGTAGTTGGCGCTGACCCAGCCGCCGAGCGCGATCTGGATGCCGACCACCACGACCGCGCCGATCAGCCACCATCGCATCGCGTTCGCGCCGGCGATGCGCACCGGGCTGCCGGTGGCGCGCCATGCCATCCAGGTCAGCATCGAGAAGGTGGCCATCCCGCCGAGCAGATGCGCCATCACGATGACGGGTTTCAGCAGCATGGTGACGGTCCACATGCCCAGCAATGCCTGGAACACGATCAGCATCAGCGTGAACGTGGCGGCACGCGACAGATCGTCGTTGCTCCAGCGCAGTGCCGCGATCAGCAGAATGAGTTCGCCGAGGACGGCGCATGCCACCGCGGCCTCATGCATGCCGCGCATGTACAGCGGGATGCCAATGACGATGAATCCCGTAGCCAGCAGGATCTGCGCGATGCCCAGGCGCCGGCGCCGCGCCGCCAGCAATGCGAGGGCCAGCACCAGCGTGCCGAGAATGGCCGCGGCGTGACGGTGGACCTGTTCGCGCCAGGCCTTGTGGACTTCGAGCGGACGCACATCCAGCGCGGTCGGATGATTCACATCGGCGGTCACCGTTGGCCACGTGGCGCGGCCGTAGCAGGTCGGCCAATCGGGACAACTCAATCCGGCATTGGACAGGCGCACGAACGCGCCGAACACGATCACGCACAGCGCGAGTACGACCGCGAGCCATGCGATGCGATGGAAATGGCGATAGATCGGCGGCCTGTGGGTGACCGGTCGGGTCTCGGCGGGATCCTGCGATACGGAAACGTGCGACATGGAAGAGTTCTGCTTACTTGAGCTTGAGCAGCCGGGACATGTCCTGGCGCAGATGGGACGGATCGAAACCCGGAGCGTAGCGCAGAACGACGAAGCCGTTCGGATCCACGACGTAGACCGGCACACCGGCGGGGTCGTTCAATCGCGGCAATGCCGCGCGCAGCGCGGCGTCGTCCTTCAGCACGCGGAATTCGGGGCCGCGCTTCGCCGCAGCCGGCGGCTCGCCGAGCCACAGCACTTCGACATGATCGGCGTTGCGGCCGAACAGCTGCCACACCGTGTCGATCTGCTGGGACAGGGTCACGCAGGGATTGCCGCAGGCGGCGGGCGGCGCGACGACGATCCGCCAGGTGCGCTCCACCGGGTTCCACGGGTATGCACGGCCATCGGCGAGCGTCACCGGCAACGTGCGCAGATCGCCGGGCGGCTGCAGCAGTTCTCCGTGGTTCTTCATGCCCGCGGGGCGCCACCCGGAGAAGCGCAGAACGCCTGCCAGCGCGAAAGCGCCGAAGAAGATCGCAAAGATCCCGACCAGCATGAGTCGGTTGCGGTTCGGTGAAACGGTTCTGTTCATTGCGAAGGCCTGTGGTCGCGTTGCGCTGCGCGTCGTCTGCGCCAGCTCAGCAGAAGTGCGGTGATCAATACGGTGATCGCCAATCCGAACCACTGCACCGCGTAGCCGATGTGGCGTTCCGGCGGCAGGGTATTGGGAAGAATGTCGAAATCGCGGGCATAGCCGAGATTCGGGTCATTGTCCGGACGCAATACGCGCGGCGCGAGTGCCGGCAGTTCCAGCGCGACGCGCAGCGTCGGGAGGTCGATGGCCGTCGCGAGCAGTGTGTCGTCGGATTGCCGCACCGGAGCGCCCATGTCCAGACCCTGCCCCGGCGGCGGCATCAACAGTCCCACAAGACGATCGCGGTCGGCATCGCGCACGACGCGCGGCAACGTGCGATCCCCGGGCAATGCGGTCCAGCCCAGATCCACCAGCACCGGCAGCCCGTCCTTCAGGACGAAGACGCGATAGGCGCGAACGCCGACCTTGCCATTCTGCTGCTGATTGTCGAGCAGCACCGCCGGCGCCTCGGCGAAGCGGCCTTCCACCGCGACCCAGTCGTAATCCATGGCCCGCGCTTCGTCGGCGATCACCGACAGCGGCTTCGGCGTACGCGAGGACAGCGCGCCGGAAGCTTTCGAAAGCATGTCGCGTTTCTCGTCGGCGCGTTCGAGCTGCCAGAAGCCGAGCCACGCGAACAGCGCCGTCGCCAGCAGCGCGATCGCCCAGAGGAACGCGGGATGCCGGCGCACGCTCACCCGATCACCCCATCCCCTGCGATAATGCCGGCCGCAGACCGTGCTGCCGCGCGGAACCGGAGCTTGCCATGAGCGATTCGTTGAAGACCCTGCTCATCGTCGGGGTGTTGATCCTGATAGTGTGGAATCTGGGTGCCGGCTTGTATTACATGCTGGCCGACAAGGGCAAGACCAACCGCGCGGTCAACGCGTTGACCAAACGTATCGCGCTGTCCGTGGCGCTGATCCTGCTGCTGATCCTGTCGATCTATATGGGCTGGATCGAACCGCATGGCGTAGGTCGCAATCCGGCGGGTTAACGACACCCTGTGAAAATGAATCTGTAGAGCGGCCTTCAGGCCGCTGGGCCATTCGCTGCACACTCAGCGGCCTGAAGGCCGCTCTACATGGAACGTTTGCTCTACATGGAAACCTTTCAGACACGAAGGCCGGCGAAATGCCGGCCTTGTGCGTTCCGTCGGATGCGTTCCGGCATCGATGCCGGGACGAAGCCCGTGGTTACAGAACGTAGACGAACAGGAACAGGCCCAGCCACACCACGTCCACGAAGTGCCAGTACCAGGCCACCGCCTCGAACGCGAAGTGCTGGTCCTTGGTGAAATGGCCCTTGGCACAGCGCAGCCACATGATCGCCAGCATCAGCGTACCCAGGGTCACGTGCGCGCCGTGGAAGCCGGTGAGCATGAAGAAGGTGGAGCCGTAGATGCCCGAACCCATCGTGAGGTTCAGTTCCTGGTAGGCGTGGATGTATTCCTCGGCCTGATAGAACAGGAACAGGCAGCCCAGCAGCACTGTCGCACCCAGCCACACCAGCAGTGCCTTGCGGTGCCCGGCTCTCAGCGCGTGATGCGCGAACGTCACCGTCACGCCCGAGGTCAGCAGGATCAGCGTGTTGATCAGCGGCAGGCCCCAGGCCGGAATGGTCTGGAAGGCACCGCCGATATCGGCCGGGCCGCTGCTCGGCCACGCCGCGCTGAACGACGGCCACAGGGTGGCGTTGGTCATCACGCCGTCGCCCGCGCCGCCCAGCCACGGCAGCGCGAACTGACGGGCGTAGAACAGCGCGCCGAAGAACGCGGCGAAGAACATCACTTCGGAGAAGATGAACCACACCATGCCCATGCGGAACGAGGTGTCGACCTGCTTGTTGTAATGCCCGGCCAACGATTCGAGGATCACGTCGGCGAACCACTTGAACAGGATCGCGCACAGCCCGGCGAGGCCGACGAAGAACGCGGACTTGCCCCAGGAAACATGGTTCAGCCAGCAGGCGAACCCGACCATGGTGATGAACAGGAACACCGAAGCGAACACCGGCCACCTGCTGCCATGCGGCACGAAGTAGACATCGGGATCGTGGTGAGCGGCGTGCGCTTGAGCCATGGCAGTCGTCTCGCGAGTGTGTCGGATGAGTGAAGATCAGGGAGCGGTGCGCGAAGCGTCGGCAGACGTACCGGGAGACGTGTCGGTCTTTGCCGGTGCGGCCAACCGTGCGGTCAGCGTATCGTTCTTGAAGAAAGTGTAGGACAGCGTGAGCGTGCGCACGTCGTCCGGGAGATCCGGATCGACGATGAAACGCACCGGCATCTCGCGGGTCTCGCCGGCGACCAGGGTCTGCGCGGTGAAGCAGAAACATTCGGTCTTGTTGAAGTATTGCGATGCGCGCGCCGGCGCCACCGAAGGCGTGGCGCTGCCGACGATGTCGCGATCGCTCGTGTTGCGCGCGAAATAAGTGGTTTCGTACAGCTCGCCCGGACGCACCTGCATGCTCATCTGCCGCGGGCCGAATTCCCAGGGCAGCTTCGAATTCACGCCGCCGTCGAAAGTCACCGTCACCAGGCGCTCGCTGCGGATCGACGCCATCGCCTCTCCGGGATCGGACGCGCCGCGTTCCAGGCGGATGCCGAACACTTTCTCGCAGGCGATGCGATACAGCGGCACGAGGGCGAAACTGAAGCCGAACGCGAACAGCGATACGGCGACCATGCCGCCGATGCCGAGACTGCGCTTGCGTGCGGTTTCGTCGTTCATTGCCCCACCGCGTTGAGCACGATGAAGGTCGCATACACCACCAGCGAAATGCAGGCCACCACGAGTGCCGTGCGCCGCGCCGAAGCGCGACGTGAGGCCATCGCGGCGTCTACGACGGGTGCGTTCGCGACGGGTGCGTCGGGCGGTAGCGTGGTCATCGTGGCGGCCGGATCGCTCAGGCGATCAGTGAGTGATATCGCCATGGGCCAGATCGCCATCGCGGATCACCGGCGGTGTGCTGAAAGTGTGGTGCGGGGCCGGCGACGGCACCGTCCATTCCAGACCCTTGGCGCCTTCCCAGGCGCGCGCTTCGGCCTTGGCGCCGTGCTTGAGCGAGTGCCACAGCACATAGAACATGATGAACGGCGTGGCGAACATGCCGAACGCGCCGATCGTGCTGATCAGGTTCCAGTCGGCGAACACGACGTTGTAGTCCGGGATGCGGCGCGGCATGCCGGCCAGACCCAGGAAGTGCTGCGGGAAGAACAACAGGTTGACGAACACCACCGACCACCAGAAGTGGAACTTGGCGAGCGTCTCGTTGTACATGCGCCCGGTCCACTTCGGCCACCAGTAGTAGACGCCGGCGATGATGCCGAACAGCGCGCCGGTCACCAGCACGTAATGGAAGTGGGCGACCACGAAATAGGTGTCGTGGTACTGGAAGTCGGCCGGAACGATGGCGAGCATCAGGCCCGAGAAACCACCGATGGTGAACAGGATCACGAACGCGATCGCCCAAAGCATCGGCGACTCGAACGAGATCGAGCCGCGCCACATCGTGGTGACCCAGTTGAACACCTTCACGCCGGTCGGAATCGCGATCAGCATCGTCGCGAACATGAAGTAGATCTCGCCGCCCATCGGCATGCCGACGGTGAACATGTGGTGCGCCCACACGATGAACGAGAGGAAGGCGATCGAAGCGGTGGCGTAGACCATCGCCTGGTAACCGAACAGCGGCTTGCGGCTGAAGGTCGGGATGATTTCCGACACCACGCCGAACGCCGGGAGAATCATGATATAGACCTCGGGGTGACCGAAGAACCAGAAGATGTGCTGGAACATCACCGGGTCGCCGCCACCCTTCGCGCTGAAGAAGCTGGTCAGGAAGAACTTGTCGGTGAGCAGCATCGTCACCGCGCCGGCGAGCACCGGCATCACCGCGATCAGCAGGAAGGCGGTGATGAGCCAGGTCCAGCAGAAGATCGGCATCTTCAGCAGGTCGACGCCCGGGGCGCGCATGTTGAGGATGGTGGCGATGATGTTGATCGCGCCCATGATCGAGCTGATGCCCATCATGTGGATGGCGAAGATCGCGAACGAAAGGTTGAAGCCCCCCTGCAGCGACAGCGGCGGATAGAGCGTCCAGCCGCCGGCAGGCGCGCCGCCCGGCAGGAAGAACGTCATCAGCAGCAGCGCGAAGGCGAACGGCATGATCCAGAAGGACCAGTTGTTCATGCGCGGCAGCGCCATGTCCGGCGCGCCGATCTGCAGCGGGACCATCCAGTTCGCCAGGCCGACGAAGGCCGGCATCACGCCGCCGAAGATCATCACCAGCGCATGCATGGTGGTCATCTGGTTGAAGAACTCGGGGCTGACGTGCTGCAGGCCCGGGGTCATCAATTCGGCGCGGATCACCACCGACATCGCCGCGCCGATGATGAACATCACGAAGCTGAAGATCAGATACAGCGTGCCGATGTCTTTGTGGTTGGTCGAATAGAACCAGCGTTCGACGAAGCTCTGCTTGTGGTCGTGCGCGTCGTGACCGTGGTGGTCGGAAGCGGCGTCGTGATCGGCGTGGGTGGTGGCCATAGACTTACCTCAACAAAAATAGTGCGATCAGCCGGCCGCGTTGGCGGCGGCTGCGGGGGCGTTCTGGTCTGCGACGGCGGCCGGCGCTTCGGGCGCGGGCGCGGCATCGGCAGGAGCGGCTTCTGCAGGCGCTGCGACCGGAGCCGGCGGCGCGTTCTTGGCGCGCTCGGCGGCCAGCCACTGGTCGAACTCGGCCTTCGGCACCGCTTTGACCACGATCGGCATGAAGCCGTGGTCCTTGCCGCACAGTTCGGCGCACTGGCCGCGGTACACGCCCGGGGTTTTGATCTCGGTCCAGGCCTCGTTGATGATTCCCGGGATCGCGTCCTGCTTCCAGCCCAGCGCCGGCACCCACCAGGCGTGGATCACGTCGTCGGCGGTGATCAGGAAGCGGATCTTGGTGTTGGTCGGCAGCACCAGCACGTTGTCCACGTCGAGCAGGTAGTGCGGGTGATTCGCGGTGCGGGCGTCGACCTTGCTCTGGCGGATCTCGTCGCTCTTGCGGTCGAGACGGCTGGTGAAGCTGACGACATCGCCCGGCTTCTCGGCCATGTACTCGTACTTCCAGAGCCACTGGTAGCCCTTGACCTTGACGGTCATCGCCGAGTCGCGGGTGTCGTACATCGCGATCAGCTTGCTGGTGGCCGGGAACGCCATCAGCACCAGCAGCGCCACAGGCACCACGGTCCAGATGATCTCGAGCTTGGTGCTGTGGGTGAAGTCCACGTCCGGCTTGGCGCCTTTGGACTTGCGGAACTTGAACATGGCGTAGGCCATCGCGCCGAAGACGATCAGGCCGATGGCCACGCAGATCCACAGCGCCAGCATGTGCGCGTCGTAGGCGTTCTGGGAGGAGGCGGTGACGCCCTTGCCCATGTTCAGCTGCCACGGCACCGGGTCGGCCGATTGGGCCATCGCCGCCATCGGCAGCAGCGCGACCAGCGGCAGCGCCGCCAGTGTCCGGCCCCAGTTTGTCCAACTCGCACGCATTTGCACCATGGCCAAAAACCCCGAAAGTCGTGACTAGCTCAGAAAATATAGGTACGGGGACGACTCGGCGGCGGAGGCAGGCCTGGGGGCCATGCTGCCGCAAATCGGGTCCCGGAAAACCGGAGAATGGTAGCCGTTCGCGGCCTCCACGGGCAAGCAAGGCCCGCTCGCGGCTTCGCCAACGTCCCACCATACGCCCCCGGTCGGCCGGGTGGACGGGCACTGATAGAATTCGCCGTTTCTCCGCTTGCCGGACTGCCGTGAACGAGATCGTCAACTTGTCTGTCAACCCGCTACCAGACCCGCTCTCCAGCCGGATCCTGTCTCCGGAACTGCCGGCCGCGGCCGATCCGCTGCGCGCCGCAATCACCGCCGCCTGGGTCCGCGACGAGACCGAACACGTCCGCGAACTGCTGGCCGCAGCGCGCCAGTCGGATCCCGACCGCGCCGCCATCCAGACCACCGCCGCCGATCTGGTCCGCCGGGTCCGCGCCCGCGCGCAGGATCAGGGCGCCATCGAAGCCTTCATGCGCCAGTACGACCTCGGCAGCGAGGAAGGCGTGCTGCTGATGTGCGTAGCCGAAGCCCTGCTGCGCATCCCCGACCAGGACACCGCCGACAAGCTCATCCGCGACAAGCTCGGCGACGCCGACTGGAAACGGCACATGGGCCAGTCCGACTCGGTGCTGGTCAACGCCTCGACCTGGGGGCTGATGCTGACCGGCAAGCTGGTCGATCTGGCCGACGACACCAAGCGCGACGTCCACAATGCCTTCAAACGCCTGATCGGCCGGGTCGGCGAGCCGGTGATCCGGCTCGCGGTGCGCCAGGCGATGCGGATCATGGGCCACCAGTTCGTGATGGGCCGCACCATCGACGAGGCCCTGTCGCGCAGCCGCAAGGGGGACAACGCGAATTATCGTTATTCCTTCGACATGCTGGGCGAAGGCGCGCTGACCACCGCCGACGGCCTGCGCTATCTCGAAGCCTACCGGCAGGCGATCCACGCCATCGGCAAGAGCGGAAGTTTCAAGGACGCCGATGTTTTCGCGGTACCCAGCATCTCGGTCAAGCTGTCCGCGCTGCATCCGCGCTACGAACACGCCAAGCGTGCGCGGGTGTTCGCCGAACTCGGCCCGCGGCTGCTGGAGCTGTCGCAACTGGCGAAACAGTACGGCATCGGCCTGACCATCGACGCCGAGGAAACCGACCGCCTCGAACTGTCGCTCGACCTGATTTTCCAGGTATTGGCCGACGAATCGCTGCGCGGCTGGAACGGTTTCGGCATCGTGGTGCAGGCGTACCAGAAGCGCGCGCCGTTCGTGATCGACTACATCGCCGACATGGCCCGCCGCCTCGACCGCAAGATTCCCGTGCGTCTGGTCAAGGGCGCCTACTGGGACAGCGAAGTCAAACGCGCCCAGGTCGACGGCCAGTCCGGCTACCCGGTCTTCACCCGCAAACCGAACACCGACGTGTCGTATCAGGCCTGCGCGCGCCGGCTGTTGGACGCGACGGACGCGATCTACCCGATGTTCGCGACGCACAACGCGCAGACCATCGCCGCGATCCACCGCATGGCCGGGCATGCCGCCTACGAATTCCAGAAACTCCACGGCATGGGCGACGACCTCTACGCCGAAGTGATTCCGGCCGACCGCCTCAACGTGGCCTGCCGCGTCTACGCGCCGGTGGGTTCGCATGAAGACCTGCTGCCCTACCTGGTGCGCCGCCTGCTGGAAAACGGCGCCAACTCCAGCTTCGTCAACCGGATCACCGACGAGAACGTCGCCATCGACGACCTGATCCGCGATCCGATCGAAATCGTGTCGGCCTTCGACACCATTCCCCATCCGCGCATCCCGCTGCCGGTCGATGTGTACCGCAGCTTCCTGGCGCTCGACAGCAGCAACGACAGAGACAATTCCATGGGCCTCAATCTCGCCAACGATTCGCAGTTGCAGTCCCTCGCCGCGCAGATCAACGCCGCCGTAGCCGACTGGCGCGCCGCGCCGCTGGTGCCGGGCGCGACCGCCGCCGGCGCAGCGCTGCCGGTGACCAACCCCGCCGACCGCCGCCAGACCGTCGGTCACTGGCAGCCGGCCGACAGCGCCACCGTCGAGAAAGCCCTGCAGAACGCAGTCGCCGCGCAGCCGGCCTGGGACGCGATGCTGGCCGCCAGCCGCGCGACCATCCTGGAACACGCCGCGAAGCTGCTCGAAGACCGCATGCCGCAGTACATCGCGCTGTGCACGAAGGAAGCCGGCAAGACCATTCCCGACGGCATCGCCGAAGTCCGCGAAGCCGTGGATTTCCTGCGCTATTACGCCGGCCAGGCGCGCAAGATCTTCGCGCCGGAGCCCCTGCCCGGCCCGACCGGCGAATCCAATACGCTGCAGCTCGCCGGTCGCGGCGTGTTCGTCTGCATCTCGCCGTGGAACTTCCCGCTGGCGATCTTCATGGGCCAGGTCGCGGCCGCGCTGGCCGCCGGCAACAGCGTGATCGCCAAGCCGGCCGAGCAGACCAATCTCATCGGTTACGCCGCGGTGAAACTGATGCACGAAGCCGGCGTGCCCGAAGCCGTGCTGCAGTTCCTGCCCGGCGACGGCGCCACCGTCGGCGCGGCGCTGACCCGCGATCCGCGCGTCGCTGGCGTCGCCTTCACCGGCTCCAACGACACCGCCCGCGCGATCAACCGCGCCATGGCCGCGCGCGAAGCCGCCATCGGCGTACTCATCGCCGAAACCGGCGGCCAGAACGCGCTGATCGGCGATTCCTCGTCGCTGCCGGAGCAACTGGTGAAGGACGCGATCTCCTCCGCGTTCACCTCCGCGGGCCAACGCTGCTCGGCCGCGCGCGTGTTGTTCGTGCAGGACGATATCGCCGACAAAGTGATGCACATGCTGGCCGGCGCGATGGCCGAACTGAAGGTCGGCGACCCCGGGCTGCTGTCGACCGACATCGGCCCGGTGATCGACGCCGACGCGCTGGCGCTGCTGGACGCCCATGCCGCAAAGATGGCGAACGAAGCGAGACTCATCGCCACCGCCGCCACCGACGACAGCGTCGCGCACGGCACCTACTTCGCGCCGCGCGCCTGGGAACTGCAGTCGCTGTCGCAGCTCACGCGCGAGAACTTCGGCCCGGCGCTGCACGTGATCCGCTGGAAAGCCGATCAGCTGGATCAGGTGATCGACACCATCAACGCCACCGGCTTCGGCCTGACCCTCGGCATCCACTCGCGCATCGACGAAACCATCGACCGCATCGCCTCGCGCGCCAAGGTCGGCAACATCTACGTCAACCGCAACCAGATCGGCGCGGTGGTCGGCGTGCAGCCGTTCGGCGGCCAGAACCTTTCCGGCACCGGCCCGAAGGCCGGCGGGCCGCATTATCTGCCGCGGTTCACGACCGAGAAGACGGTCACCGTGAACACCACCGCGGCAGGGGGAAATGCTTCGTTGTTGACGCTGGGGGACTGAACTTCCGCAATACCGATAGCGATGGCGAAAACCCCGACCTGATCGGGGTTTTCGCGTTTTCGATCACGGAATCGGATTGCCGTTTCCACCACCACCACCGTCCGGGCAGTACGTCAGATTGGTGAAACTACGAACGGCGCTTTGTCCATCCGCGCTGGTCACGACCAAGGTCGCCGAGGCGCCGGCGTCGACCTGCGCCCAGCGTCCGTCTGCCGATTGCCACAGCACATTGCTCCACTGGAAGACATAAGGCTCCAGGCCACCGGACACTGTCGCCGTAACGGACAGCGCCTCCCAGCAGCCGTATGCCGAAGAAGGCATGGAAACCCACAGTGGCGAGGATTCATTCGCGGTACGGTCGTCGAAGATCTGCGCCCAGCGACCGTCGTACCCGCCGTTCTGCCACAACTGCCAACCGGCGCGCAGCCAGGCCCCGGATTCGTAATGCTCGCGCGTATCGATCAGCCCCGAGTGGACGAAATAGTCGTGCTGCCGCCAATAGGCATTGAGAGACGCGTAGTCGCCGCTGGCGTCGGCGCGGCTGTAATAGTCGGTGCCGCGGCCGAGCCCTTCGTATCCGCCGAAATCGTCGGAGCCGGAAATGGTATCGGCATCGGTTTCCGCCGAGTAACCGCCCCAGAACCATCGCTTGGCCGGGATGCCTTCGCGCCCGTCGGTAAGACTTGAACTGGAAGTATCGCGCGAGCCCACGTAGAACCGCTGCAGACCCGCAGGCACCTGGACCGCGCCAACCTCATCGACGATGGCGCTGTCGAGCTGGATGTCGACGGTCTCGTCGCTGGTCCAGTTGATCCACCAATTCGATCCGGACCACTGGCTCTGGAACACGTCGGCGAGATCCTGCAGTTCGTAGGTGATGCGCTTGACCAGCGGCCATCTCACCGTACTGTCGCGCCCCGCCGCCAGGCTCGCCGCATTGCTGTAGTTGATCGCCTGCGCACCCCATGCGGAAACGGCGCTCGCCGAGGTTTCCGGCACCCACAGGTAGTGCACCGATTTGTCGTCGTCGTTGGTGATCTCGACTTCCGCCGAAGCTCCGGCCGCGACGCGGGCGCTGATCGTGGCGTAGGAATCCTGCACGAAATGCAGCTCATGCCCATGCGTGCCCAGCTCCGTCCCATCCTCGTCCGCCTGCCAGATCATCAAGTGTTTGCCACCGGCGACCTGCATGAAGTTCAGATCGGGACTGCCGTACCGGCGCATCACGTGATCCTTGTGGCTGGTGATGGTGGCGTATGCGACGTACTCGCCCGCAGCGCCGGGAATCCCGGACACCGACCGCACCGCGATCTCGATGCGCTCCCAGTCGTGGATTTCGGTCGCTTTCTTGTCCACCGGGTGATAGACGTGATAGAGCAAGACCAACGTCTTGCTGCCGCCTTCCATGTGTTCGATCGCCGAGGAATACAGGGTGGGACGGATCCGCCAGTGCTGATAGGCGGTCGATCCGGAAGACGATCCCGCCACATACTGCGAGAGCAGATTCGGCCAGGTGTAGCGGTTGTTGGCGAAGTTGCCGTCGCGGTCGAAATCGTAGTTCGAAATCCAGTCGCGGCCTTTCTTGGCGCTGCTCTCTTCGGCGCGCTGCATGATCACCGGCGCGTAATGCTGCAGATACGCCTTGCGTTCGACCGGGGTCAGCAGCCATGGCTGGGCGTTGACGGTGCGCGCCGGCAGTGCCGCGGCCAGTAGCACCAGCACAGCCAGCAGCCAACGCAGCGCGACCGAAGAAACAGCGAAACGGCCCGGGTGCGCGAACAGCGCGGGGCAGACGGCAGAGTTCATATTCATCATCCTCAATTCCTTTTAAGGCGTCCACTCGGTAGATCGAGTCCGCGACGCTACGTGTGACTCATGCCGCTACCATATCATCTGCCCCAGGAACGCGCTTTCAACTGCCGCAGTTTAGAAGACAAGGAATCTTTAAGGGTACGGCCCAACGCCTGCCGCCTGCCGCCTGCACAATCCTCGGGGAAAGGCGACGTCGCCAACCATCGTCTGACACATCCCACGCCTCAACGCCAGCCTGTACGCATGCAGCGCCGCCGGTGACAATCGGCTTCCGTTGTCCGCCGCATGAAGTCCCGATGTCCAATACCGCAGCACCGTCTTCCGACTCCCCCGCCGGCATCGCCGCGCCCGTGCGTTCCGCCGCGTCCATCGCGGCCGTCATCGCCCAGATCATCGCCGATGAGATCGTCGCGCAGCCGGCGCAGGTGCGTGCGGCGGTAGGTCTGCTCGACGAAGGTGCGACGGTGCCGTTCATCGCGCGCTATCGCAAGGAAGTCACCGGCGGTCTGGACGACACGCAGTTGCGCAATCTCGAAACCCGGCTGAGCTATCTGCGCGAGATGGAAGATCGCCGCGATGCGATCCTGGCGTCGATCGCCGAGCAGGGAAAACTGACGCATGCGCTGGTCAACGCGTTGCTCGCCGCGGACAGCAAGTCTCGGCTCGAAGATCTGTATCTGCCGTACAAGCCCAAGCGCCGCACCAAGGCGCAGATCGCGCGCGAGGCGGGGCTGGAACCGTTGGCCGATGCGATCCTCGCCGACCCGTCGATGGCGCCGGACGAGCGCGCAAAGACCTTCATCGACGCCGACAAGGGCGTGGCCGATGCCGCCGCCGCGCTGGACGGCGCGCGCGCGATCCTGATCGAACGTTTCGGCGAGAACGCGGCGCTGGTCGGCGAGCTGCGCGACTGGCTGCAGACCAAGGGCGTGCTGCGCGCGAAGATCGTCGCCGGCAAGGAAAACGAAGGCGCGAAGTTCCGCGACTATTTCGATCACTCCGAGTCACTCGCCAACATCCCGTCGCACCGCATGCTCGCGCTGCTGCGCGGCCGGCGCGAGGACATGCTGTCGGTGGATCTCGAGCCGACGACCGATGTCGAACAGGGCAACGCCTACGCCGAAGGCCGCGTCGCGCTGGCGGCCGGCATCGCCATGCAGGGCCGCCCCGCCGACAAGTGGCTGGGCGACACCTGCCGTATGGCGTGGCGCGCGCGGCTGCTGATGAATCTGTCGCTGGAACTGATCACCGCCGCGCGAGAAAAGGCCGAAAACGAGGCGATCTCGGTGTTCGGCGACAACCTCAAGGACTTGCTGCTGGCCGCACCGGCCGGGCCGCGCAGCGTCCTGGGGCTGGACCCCGGCCTGCGCACCGGCGTGAAGGTCGCCATCGTCGACGCCACCGGCAAACTGGTCGCCGCCGACACGATCTATCCGCACGAACCCAAGCGACAGTGGGACGGTTCGCTCGCACGATTGAAGCAGCTCTGCGCCGAACACAAGGTCGAACTGATCGCGATCGGCAACGGCACCGCCAGCCGCGAGACCGACAAACTCGCCGGCGAACTCATCGCGAAACATCCGGAGCTCAAGCTCACCAAGATCATGGTCAGCGAGGCCGGCGCGTCGGTGTACTCGGCGTCCGAGCTGGCCGCGCGCGAATTCCCGAATCTCGATGTCAGCCTGCGCGGCGCGGTGTCCATCGCGCGGCGTCTGCAGGATCCGCTGGCGGAACTGGTGAAGATCGAACCCAAGGCGATCGGCGTCGGCCAGTACCAGCACGATGTGAATCCTTACGCGCTGGCGCGTTCGCTCGACGCGAAGGTGGAAGACTGCGTGAATGCGGTCGGCGTGCACGTGAACACCGCCTCGGCGGCGCTGCTGGCGCGCGTCGCCGGGCTGTCGAGCTCAGTGGCCGAAAACATCATTACCTATCGCGACCAGCACGGCGCCTTCAAGACCCGCCGCGAACTGTTGAAAGTGCCGCGTCTCGGCGAAAAAACCTTCGAGCAGTGCGCCGGCTTCCTGCGCGTCGCCGATGGCGATCAGCCGCTGGACGCTTCGTCCGTGCATCCCGAGGCCTATCCGGTGGTCGAACGTATCGTCAAGGCCTGCGGCCGGCCGGTCGCACAACTGATCGGTGATACCGCCACGCTGCGCAATCTGAAGCTGGAGCAGTTTACCGACGAACGCTTCGGCCTGCCGACGGTGCGCGATATCGTCAGGGAACTCGAAAAGCCCGGCCGCGATCCGCGCCCCGAATTCAAGGCCGCGCGCTTCGCCGATGGCGTCGAAAAAATCAGCGACCTGGTGCCGGGCATGGTGCTGGAAGGCGTGGTGACGAATGTCGCTGCGTTCGGCGCGTTCGTCGACATCGGCGTGCATCAGGACGGACTGGTCCACATCTCGGCGCTGGCCGACAAATTCGTCAAGGACCCGCGCAGCGTGGTGAAGGTCGGCGACGTGGTGAAAGTAAAAGTCATGGAAGTGGACGCGCCGCGCAAACGTATCGGGCTGACCTGTCGTCTCGATGATGTGCCCGGCGAAACCCGCGGCGGCAAGCGCGAAGAGCGCGACAACACCGGCAGCAACCGTAATGGCGGTCGCGATACGCGCGGCCAAGGTGCGAACAATGTGAGTGCGAAACCCCGTCCCGGCAACGCAGCAGCGCCCGCGAACACCGCAATGGCCGATGCGCTGCGGGCGTTGAAACGCTGACGACCACAGTGCGGCTTGGATGCTCGCGCACGCATCGGGTGAGCATCGGCGATTACTCGAACACGCCCTCGCGCAGCCACTTGGTCGCGACCCATTTTTCGCCCGCGATCACCGGCGCGCCGCCGTGCAGCGTTTTCGTCGACGGATGCGGGCGGTCGTAGCTGAAGAACAGCGCACAGCCGCGCTTGGCCGCGAAGCGCAGGCCAAGGTCCGGAAACGTGGTTTCGCCGCCGCGCTCCGGTTCGCGCAGATAGATCAGCAGCGTGGCGAGGCGCTGCCCCCCGCGGGCGAGAACCGCCGCCGAACCCTCGGCCGCCGGATCGAAATAATCGTAGTGCGGTTCGTAACGATCGCCTAGACGGTAGTGCAGCACCTGCAGATGCTCGCCGTTCTCGACCGGCCACGACAACAACTGCCCGATCCGCGCTTCGATCGAGCGCACCAGCGGATTCTCGTCGCGCCGGAAGAACATGCCGCGGCTGGTGCGCACGTCGTCCAGCTTGTTGTGGCCGGTTTTCATGTCGGTGGTGAGCGAGCGCTGCATGCGCGGCCGCGCCGTTTCCACCAGGCGGTCGCATTCGTTCTTGCTGAGAAAATCCGCGAACATCACGATCTGCGGATCGGGCAAGGTCACCAGCACCGACACCTTGCGGTCACCGGCATCGATCGACATCGCGCCGTCGTCGAGCGCGGGCGCCGGCATCCTGCGTCCGTTGGCGATGGCTGGCTGCCCCGGATCGGGCCGCGCCACGGCGGATTGCTCCGCGGCCTGCCCGGACAGCACGGCCGGCGCCGATGAAACATCGGTCACGACCGAACGCTCGCCCATCGCCTCCGCGATCAGGCCCATGGCGAGATCGCGCTTCCAGCCGCGGTCGCACATCGCCTGCAGCAGCGCGTGCGTGGGCTGGCCGGCGCGCAACTGCTGCACCAGCCATTGGGTGATGTTTCGATAATCGGCATTCGCCATCGGCACGCTCTTCGGCTGTTCTGCTGTGAATCCGCGCAGAGGATAACTAAAATGCCGCGATGCCCACCCACTCCGCCCCCATCGCCCCGAATCGCCTGCGCCTGTCGGTCGCGCCGATGATGGATTGGACCGATACGCACTGCCGGAATTTTCACCGTCTGCTCGCGCCGCATGCGCGGCTGTACACCGAAATGGTGCATGCGAACGCGGTGATCCACGGCGACCGGATCCGTTTACTGGCGAAGGACGATACTCAGCATCCCGTCGCGCTTCAGCTCGGCGGCAGCGAGCCGGCGCTGCTGGCGCAGGCGGCGGTGATCGGCGCGGCGCACGGTTTCGACGAGATCAACCTCAACTGCGGCTGTCCGTCCGATCGCGTGCAGGCCGGGCGTTTCGGCGCCTGCCTGATGCGCGAGCCATCTCTGGTCGCAGACTGCGTGGCGGCGATGATCCGGGCCGCGCCATCCACGCCGATCACCGTGAAATGTCGTCTGGGCGTGGACGACGATCATGAGTGGGAACGCTTCCTCGACTTCGTCGACACCATCGCCGCCGCCGGCTGCGGGATGTTCGTGGTCCACGCCCGCAACGCCTGGCTGAAAGGTCTTTCGCCGAAAGAGAACCGCGAAGTGCCGCCACTGCGCTACGACTGGGCGTATCGACTGAAACAGGAACGTCCTGCGCTGCAGGTGATCGTCAACGGCGGCATCGCCGATGTCGCCGGAGCCCGCGCGCATCTGGATCACGCCGACGGCGCGATGCTGGGCCGCGCGGCGTATCACGAGCCGTATCTGCTGCATCGGCTCGATGCCGCGTGGTTCGGCGGAGAGCCGTCCGACAGCGGCTTGCGCAGCCGCGGCGAGCTGCTGCGCGCGTGGCGTCCGTACGTCGAGGCGCAGCTCGAACGCGGCACGTTCCTCAAGCACATGACCCGGCACATCCTCGGCCTGTTCCACGGCGAGCGCGGCGGCCGCGCGTTCCGCCAGATCCTCAGCGAAGGCGCGCACCGCCCGGGCGCGGACTGGTCGCTGATCGAACAAGCCCTCGCGATCACCGAAGCGCCGCATGAGCGTGCCGCCTGATCGCGGCACCGCACGACCCCTCTCCGGAAACGCCCCGATGCTGACCCGCAATCCCGATGCATTCCTCGCCGCCGCCCGCGCCTGCGCGCCCGACTTCGGCCCCGCCACCGCGAAAGCCGCGTTCCTGGTCGCGCCCGACGGCTTCGGGCTGGCCGCGGAATCGGCCAGCGACAACCGTTACATGGCCGAAGCAGCCGCGTTCGACGCCGCACGCGCCTCGGCCCAGCACCGCGAGCTGCAGCGCGCGCTGTCGGCCGAACTGCCGGTGATCTGCTTCGCCGGAGACCCGGCGACACCGGACGCGGTCTTCCCCAACAACGTCTTCGCGACCGCGCCGGGCCGTTCGATCATCGGCCGCATGCGTCATCCCGTGCGCCAGCGCGAAGCCGCCCGCACCGACATCCGCCGGTTCTTCATCGAATCGCTGGGCCGCACCGAGATCGACCTGTCCGCGCAGCCGCACGTCTGCGAGCTGACCGGCGCGCTGGCGATCGACCGCGCCCGCGGTCTGGGCTTCTGCGGCCTGTCGGAGCGCTGCGATGAGGCCGGCGCGCGTCTCATGCACGACGCCTTCGGCCTGCGCGCGACGCTGATGTTCGATCTCGCCCCGGGCGAATACCACACCAATGTCGTCCTCGCGGTGCTGGCGGGACGCGCCGCGCTGATTTGCGCCGACGGTTTCGCCGACCCGGCGGCGGCCGATGTCATCGCCGCTTGCTACGCCCCGCACGCGATCCGGCTGTCGCCGGCCGAACGCGCGACCTTCGCCGGCAACGCCATTTCGCTGGCGCCCGACAGCGTCTGGATGAGCGCGACCGCCGCACGCGGACTCTCCGATGCCAGCCGGACGTCGCTGGCGGCTGCGGGATTCGGGGTCCGTGATGTCGAACTGGACGCCATCGAGGCCGCTGGCGGCTCATTGCGCTGTTGCGTCGGCGAGGTTTTCTAGTCACGGTCAGGACAACGTCTGTGCCGCAGGTTTGCCGAAGCCGACTCCGACGCATCCCCGGACCATCTTCAAACGAATCAATCGCTTGAGCATCATCTTCATCCCGGCGACCGTCGCTGGAGCGCTTCGGCAGGCGCATTTCAGATGGGCCGGTCGCCGCAAAACACCGCGCATCGCGGCCACGCGACTGAATCGGGACCACCCTGTCAGGTTCCCGTAAGAAAAAGTTAAGGACGGATTCACGGCTTCCTTTCGAGAATGCCCATCCTGAGCGCGATGATGTGTTCCGCCATTGTCGCCCGTCCTCTCCGAGTCCCGCCCATGTCTCTTTTTCCCCGCACTCTGACGCTGACTGTCCTGGTCGTCGCCCTCGCTGGCGTCGCCTTGCCGGCTGCCGCGCAGCAGGGACGCGGGGGGCGCGGCGACCGCCCGCCGCAGGCCGCCGAGCCGGCGCGTCCGCAGCGGGACGATTCGGTATCCGACGCGGTTCGCCGGATCGAACGCGCCAACCGCGGCCAAGTCCTCAGCGCAGAAAGCATGCAGTACGACGGTCGCGACGTGACCCGGATCAAGGTGGTCGACGAAGAGGGCCGCGTCCGGATCTACATGGACGATCCGCAGCCGGCCAGCGAGCCGCGCCGCCCATCGTTGCGCAACGACAACCCGCCGCGCCGTCGCGGCGACGATTAACGATACAACGCGCCCATCGGGCCCGGCGGACAGACGTTTCACTGGAATCGCGTCGCGCCGATTGCAATCTGCTCCATTCGGAAAGCCTGATCGGCGTTTTCCTCATAAGCGCAATCTGAACAAGACAATCCCATCGCGCCCGGACAGCCTCCATGCGCGGCTATGCTCCGTACCTGAACAAAGCGTCGGCACTCCGCCGACCTTGGAGCAATCGATGCGCATTCTTCTTGTCGAAGACGAAGCCCCTCTCCGAGAAACCCTGGCCGCCCGGCTCAAGCGCGAAGGATTCGCGGTGGACACCGCCCAGGACGGCGAGGAAGGCCTGTACATGGGCCGCGAAGTCCCGTTCGATCTGGCGATCATCGATCTGGGTCTGCCGAAAATGTCGGGCATGGAACTGATCCAGGCCCTGCGCGGCGAAGGCAAACAGTTCCCGGTATTGATCCTGACCGCACGGTCCAGCTGGCAGGACAAGGTCGAAGGCCTGAAACAGGGTGCAGACGATTATCTGGTCAAGCCCTTCCACGTCGAAGAACTGCTGGCGCGGATCAACGCCCTGGTGCGTCGCGCCGCCGGCTGGAGCAAACCGGCGCTGGAATGCGGCCCGGTCACGCTGGATCTGGCCGCGCAGACGGTCAGCGTCAACGGCACCAACGTCGACCTCACCAGCTACGAATACAAGGTGCTGGAATATCTGATGATGCACGCAGGCGAGCTGGTGTCGAAGGCCGACCTGACCGAGCACATCTACCAGCAGGATTTCGACCGCGACTCCAACGTGCTGGAAGTGTTCATCGGCCGGCTGCGCAAGAAGCTCGATCCCGACGGCGCGCTGAAACCGATCGAAACCGTCCGCGGCCGTGGTTACCGTTTCGCGATCGCGCGCACCGGCGACATCTGAATGCCGATGTCCTGATCAAGACACCCGAATCGAAGTAGCCGAAGTCCGCCGTTTGAACCAGGTTCCACCACGCCGTCCAAGAGGCCGCAGACCGATGCACCGCGGCATCACGCACGGACAACCGAACCCCTGTCATGCCCAAGCGTGAGCGCCTGTACCACTGGCGCCCGCGTTCGTTGCAGACGCGACAACTGCTGGCGGCCAGCCTGGGTCTGATCGCATTCCTGGCGCTGGCCGGTTACGCGCTGGATCGCGCCTTCCTCAGTACCTCCGAGAATATCCTGCGCGGCCGGCTCCGCGATTACGCGCTGGATTTCGCCCGCGAGACCGAGTTCAGTCGCGGCGGCGACCTGGTTCCGCCCTACGACGACAAGCTTCCCGACCCGCGCCTCAAACGTCCGGGCAGCGGGCTGTACGCCCAGATCGTGCTGCCGTTCGTGCTGTGGGATTCCGATTCGGCGCGCGGGCCGCAGTTGCCGCAGGTCCGCATGCTCCAGGCAGGCCAGGAACGTTTCGAAGGGCCGTTGGAGTACGTGAAATCCAACGGCGAGATCAGTCAGGCCTATCGCTACGGTTATGGGCTGGTGTGGCCGGGCGACGATCTGTCCGACGAAGTGCCGCATACCATCTATATCCTGGAAGACACCTCGCGGCTGCAGAACCAGCTGACGGTGTTCCGGCGGGCACTCTGGGGCTATCTCGGCGGCGTGGGCGTGCTGCTGTTGATGCTGCAGGTGGCGGTGTTGCGCTGGAGCCTGCATCCGCTGCGTCGGGTGATCGATGAACTCAAGCGCGTGCAGCGCGGCATCGCGTACCGGATGAGCGAGCGCCACCCGCGCGAGCTGGAACCGCTGACCGAAAGCATCAACGCTTTCATCGAAAGCGAGCGCGAGAATCTCGAACGTCAGCGCAATATCCTCGCCGACCTCGCGCACAGCCTGAAGACCCCGCTGGCGGTGCTGCGCAGTCGGATGGACAGCGGCACCGACGGCCCCGAACTGCGTGCCGAACTCGACGAACAGCTCAAGCGCATGAACGATCTGGTGGGTTACCAGCTCAGCCGTGCGGCGTCCGGCGGCCACAAGCTGTTCGCGGCGCCGCTGGCGCTGGAGGCCAGCGCCGAGGACATCGTCAGCGGGCTGGAGAAGGTCTATTCCCGGAAAGGCGTGCTCTGCGAATTCGAGATCGATCCGGAGGCGCGTTTCTACGGCGAAAAGGGCGACCTGCAGGAACTGCTGGGCAACCTGCTGGAGAACGCGTTCAAATGGGCGCGCTCGCGGGTGTTGCTCACCGTGAAAGCCGGCGAAAGCGCGCCCAACCGCCGCCCCGGCCTGCTGCTGCGGGTGGAGGACGACGGCCCCGGAATCCCGGAGGAAAAGATCGCGCTGGTGCTGCAGCGCGGCGTGCGCGGCGACGAGCGCGTGCAGGGCCACGGCATCGGTCTGGCGATCGTGCAGGACATCGTGCGCAGCTATCGCGGCGAACTGGAAGTCGGAAGTTCGCAAGAGCTCGGCGGCGCACGTTTCGAAGTGACGCTGCCGCCGGGGTTGTGATTCGCAACTCGCAACGCCGATGTGAGCGTCTGAAAAGCGTTCGGTTTCCGAAAACATCAACTCCTGTCATTCCGAACCCGGCTTTATCGGGTGAGGAATCTGCTGATGCCTGCACGAAAACCAAGCATCGGCAGATCCCTCCGCCGGCTGCGCCGGCGGAGGGATGACAAGGTGTTTACGCTCACCGCTCATCCCCGTTCACTCGAATGGCGACGACCCGTAGAAACGTTGCAGGTGCGCGGCGATCGCCGGCATCTCATCGCGCAGCAGCTGCGGCGCGCTGAAATGGTATTCGCTGCAGACCGCAAAGAATTCGTCGGTGGCTTCGGCGGCATACGGATCGATCGCGGTCTCGCGGCCGGCGTCCACTTCGGCCACGAAGGCGTCGTAGGCATGCTGGAAATCCCGCGCCCAAGCGCGCTGCCAGTCGCGCGGCAGCGGCGGGGTGCCGTCCATCACGCCGTCGAGCATGTCGAGCTTGTGCGCCATCTCGTGCACGGCGACGCAGCAGCCGGCCTCGGGATCGTCGAGGTCGGCCTGCACGTCGGCCCAGGACAGGATCAGCGGCCCGGCGTCCCAAGACTCGCCGATGATGTCCTGATCCTCGACGTGCAGCACGCCCGCGGCGTCGACATGATCGCGCTGCACGCGGAACGCATCCGGATAGACGATCAACTGCGACCAGCCGTGCAGGCCCTCCGCGCCGAATTCGAGCAGCGGCAGGCAGCACACCGCGGCCAGCGTACAGCGCTGATCGGGGTCGAGCGTCAGGCCGTCGACCGGCGTGATGGTCTTGCGATGCAGGAACCGTGCGCTCAGCGCGGCGAGGCGGGCGTCGCGCATGGGGTCGAGCGCCGCAGCCCACGGTACGGCTGCGAGGACGCGGCGCCATTGCGCGGGATCGATGGAAGGATCGGTTCGGGCGAACAGTCCGCGGAACCAGCGCAAGCGAGACGGGGCCCTGTGGGAATACTGTCGTCGAACAGATCAGCCGGACATGCCGGCCGGACGGATCAGCGGAACATGCCCGGGAGGAACCGGTGCCAGCGCGGCGCCCGGACCGGAGGCGTACCGTTGCTGCGGGCGGCGGGCGGCGTCTTGTTGGTGGCGGGCGCCGCACTGCGCTTCGCCGCCGCCGGTTTGATCGCGGGGGTCGTTTCGGCATCGTCGGTCGCGGCCACGATATCCGGGCATTCGGCGGAGTCGCCATTGGCGCTCGAGAGGGGCGATGTGCGCGCAGCCACGGGCAGGCTGGCCAGGGCGAGCGCGAGAGTCGTGAACAGAACGAGGCGTGAGCGGCGCATGACGACTTCCATCGAATGGGGAGGGCCCAGACAAGACCCGGACTATAGCGCGGATGTGACCGGGTTGGAGCGCCCGTCCGGCGAACGGCGCCTTGCTGCGGCGCAGCACCGGGACCAGCGGAGTTGCGGCAGACTCGCCACGTGAACGACACCGCCCGCGCCCCCGACCCCCAGCCCGATACGCCCGCCCCTCACGGCCGGAAGCCCGCGAGCGCGGCCAACCGCCCGGACACCCTGACCGCGCCAGCCCTGCGCCGGGCGCTGATCGCCGGCGCGCGCCGCGTCATCGCCGCCCGCGACGGGCTCAATAAAATCAATGTCTTTCCGGTGGCCGATGGCGACACCGGCAACAACCTCGCATTCACCCTGGGCAGCGTGCTGAACGGCGCGCTGAGCCGGCGCAGCCGGCACATCGGCGAGCTGCTGAAACGGATCGGCGACGACGCCATCGACGGCGCGCGCGGCAACTCCGGGGCGATCCTCGCGCAATTCCTGCACGGCGTGGCCGAACACGCCCGCGCGCAGCCGGTCCTGGACGCGCAGACCCTGGCCGCGGCGGTGCGTCACGGCGCCGACAGCGCCCGCAGCGCCCTCGCCCATCCGGTCGAAGGCACCATCCTGAGCGTGATCGACAGCTTCGCCGATGCGATGGAGGAATCCGCGACCCGGCTGCGCGACGATCCGCGCGGCGGCTTCTCCAGCGCACTGGTGCAGGCGCGCAGCGCGTTGGCGCGCACGCCGCAGCAGATGGCCCTGCTGCAGAAGGCCGGCGTGGTCGATGCCGGCGCGCAGGGTTTCGTCGATCTGCTCGAAGGCATTGCCGAATTCGTCGACGGCGGCCCGCGCGCGATGCGTCTGCGCACGCACCTGCGCGCGGCGAACGAAAGCGACGACGTTCATGGGCATGACGTTCATGGGCATGACGTCCATGGGCATGACGTCGTCGAACACGGCGACACCCACGACGACGGCCACGCGGCGCACGGCGAGGTCGATCCCGAGCGCCGCTGGTGCACCGAATGTCTGCTGATCGTGGACGCCGAGCGCGGCACGCCGATCCAGCGCGAACCGCTGCGCGCAGCGCTGGAAGCGATCGGCGCGGACTCGATGGTGCTGGCCGGCGGCGGCACGCGGATGCGCGTGCATGCGCACGTCGGCGCGCCCCAGCAGTTGTTCGACGCCTGCGCCGCGTTCGCGACCGTCGAAGGCATGAAGGCCGACGACATGTTGCTGCAGTCGCAAAGCCCCGCGCGCGCCGACCGCATCGCGGTGATCACCGACAGCGCCGCCGATCTGCCCGAGGCCGTCATCGAACGCCACGGTATCCACGTGGTGCCGGTGCGGGTGAATCTGGACGGCCGCGATTATCTGGACAAGATCGGCCTCGCCACCGGCGAGTTCTACCGGCGGATGGCGGCCTCGCAGCAAATGCCGCGCACCAGTCAGCCGCCGCCCGGCGATTTCCGGCGCCAGTTCGAATTCCTGTGCGCGCATCATCCGCTGGTGGTGTACGTCGGACTGTCGCGCGCGATCTCCGGCACCCTGCAATCGGCGGAACATGCCGCGGCGCGCGGCGATGCCGGCAAAGTCCGGGTGTTCGACACGATCAACGTCTCCGGCGGCCAGGGCCTGCTGACCTGGCGCGCGGCCGAACTGGCCGATGCCGGCGCAGATGCGGACGCGATCCTGCACGAACTCGAACGCCTGCGCCCGCTCACCCTCACCTGGGCGATGGCCCGCGACATCAGCCACGCCGTGCGCGGCGGGCGCATTCCCGCGTGGGCCGAGCCCGCGGTGCGCTTCACCGGGCTCACGCCGATCGCGAAGGTGAACGCGGACGGCAAGCTGGGCATCGCCGGCGGCCTGTTCGCGAAAGCGAAAGCGCCCGAAGCGTTCGCCGCATATGTGGCGAAGCGCGCTGGTAAAGCACTGGGCAAACACACCCGGCTGCGCGCAATCATCGGTCACTGCGATGCCCGCGAAGACGGCGAGCGCCTGCTGGCGGCGCTGCGCGAGCGACTGGATCTGGTTGACGCGCATCTGGTCGAAACCGGCCCCGCCATCGGCGCGCATGCGGGACGCGGGACACTGGTGGCGTCGTTGCAGCCGGCGCCGGATAAGATGCTCTTGTAGGAGCGGCGGAAGCCGCGATGGCTTCGGAAAGTCTTTCCGGCGGCCATCGCGGCTTCCGCCACTCCTACAGACACCGAGCCTACGGAACAAGATCACTCCTGCAGAAGCATTTCCCGCATCGTCATGTCCGCACTCATCATCATCCTTGCCGCCTACCTGCTCGGCTCGCTCTCCGGCAGCCTGCTGCTGGGCAAGCTGCGCGGCGTGGACATCCGCACGCAGGGCAGCGGCAACGCCGGCGGCACCAATGCGTTCCGGACCCAGGGCGCGATGTTCGCGCTGGGCGCAGTGGCGATCGATATCGGCAAGGGCGCGCTGGCGGCGTGGCTGGCCCTGCGCTTCGCGGATACGGGCAACGTCGCCTGGCTGCCCTACGCCGCCGCATTGGCCGCGGCCATCGGCCACGTCTGGCCGATCTGGCACGGCTTCCGCGGCGGCAAGGGCGCGGCCACGGTGATCGGCGGCGTCGCTGTGCTCTGGCCGGCGGCGGTGCCGGTGCTGTTCGCGGTGTGGATCTGCGTGCTGATCCTCAGCGGATACGTCGGCCTGAGCACGATGCTTGCCGGGCTGGCGCTGGCGGTGTTGGCGGCGATGATGCAGGTCGATCAGACGCGTCTGATCTTCGCGGCGGCCTCCGCGCTGCTGCTGCTGTTCACCCATCGCGCGAACATCGCGCGGCTGCGCGCGGGCACCGAGTCGCGCTTCGAAAAAGCGCGGCTGCTGCATCGCTGGATGCGTCGCGCGTGATCGCGAACGATGGGCTTGAAGCCGCCGCAATGCGCGCGGCCATGCCGATATACGCAGCGTCGCGCATCGCCAGCCTCGACATCGTGGACAGCATCGATTCGACCAACAGCGAACTGCTGCGCCGCGAAACGCCCGCGCGCGGCATCGCTGCGCTGTTCGCGGAGCACCAGACCGGCGGGCGCGGCCGTCAGGGCCGCGTCTGGGCATCGCCGGCAGGCAGCAATCTGTATCTGTCGGTCGCGCGCTGTTTCGACGGCACGCTCGCCCGCCTCGGCGGCCTGAGTCTGATCGCCGGCATCGCGGCCGCGGAAACCTTGCATGCGTTGGGCGCGGACACGGTGCGGGTGAAATGGCCGAACGATCTGGTCACGATCGATGGCGACGCGCTGCGCAAACTGGGCGGCGTGCTGGTCGAAGCCGACTTGCAGGACGGACGACCGCGCGCGGTGGTCGGCCTCGGCTTGAATCTGCGGATGCCCACGACCGCCGCAGTGGACATCGACCAACCCTGGACCGATCTGCAAGCGCTGTTGGGCGGCGCATCGCCGCCGCGCAATCGCGTCGCGGCCGTGGTGCTCGCAACATTGGCCGAGCATCTGGATCGCTTCGACGCCGAAGGCTTGGCGACATTCGTCCCGCGCTTCGCCGCGCTGGATGCGCTGCATGGCGCCGCAGTGACCGCGACCATCGGCGACCGCACGCTTGCGGGCGTCGCCGCCGGGATTACCGACGACGGCGCGCTGCGCCTGCGAACCGATGAAGGCGAACAGCTGCTGCGCGCGGGCGAAGTCAGCGTGCGACGGCGCCCGCCGACGCAGGCATGATGCCCACGATGACCACCTTCCTATTCGACCTCGGCAATACCCGGCTGAAATACGCCCAGCTGCGCGACGACGGCAGCCTGGGCGATGTCGTGGCCGTCGCGCACGACGGCGACGCGCTGCCCGCAGACTGGGATGCCGAACTGCCGGCGCGCTTCGAGGCGGCGGCGCTGACCATGGTCGGCGCGACCGCGCTGCGGACGCGGCTGCTGGATGCGCTGACCGCGCGCTGCGGGCGGATCTCGATCGCGCGGACCGTGGCGACATTCGGCGGCCTGCGCATCGCTTATCCGCAACCCGACACCCTGGGTGCGGACCGATTCCTGGCGATGCTGGGCGCGCGCGCGCGCAACCGACGCGCAAACGACATGCGGCCGTGGCTGGTGGTCGGCATCGGTACCGCCATCACGCTGGATCTGATCGACGCCGACGGCCTGCATCGCGGCGGACGGATCGCGCCATCGCCGGCGCTGATGCGTGAAGCCCTGCATGCGCGCGCGGCGCAACTCCCCGAACACGGCGGCGAGTGCGTCGCGTTCGCCGACAACACCCCGGACGCGCTGCGCTCCGGCTGCGACGGCGCCGCGCTGGCGCTGATCGACCGCGCACTGCGCGATGCCGAATCATGGCTGGGCGCAGCGCCGGCCCTGATCCTGCACGGCGGCGGGGTCGATGCGCTGTCCGGCCTGAGCGGCGGTGCGACGCGCGCGCCGGCGCTCGTGTTGGAAGGCCTGGCGGCTTGGGCGACAATCCCGGCATGACCCTGCGCGCATCGATCGTCCTGCTGGCGGTACTCAATCTCGGCGTGGCCGCGTGGTGGCTGCTGCGGCCGGACACCGTGCCGGCGGCGGTCGTCGATCCGCCATCGGGCATCGCCCGCCTGCAACTGCTCAGCGAACGCGTGGGGCCCGCGCCGGCGAAGGTCGAAGCGGCCGCCACCAAGCCCGACGAGACCGAAGCGCCGGCAGCGGCTGCAGCCGAAGCGCCGGCCGCCGCCGAACGCTGTTACAGCTTCGGCCCCTTCGCCGACGCCGCAACGCTGGCGACCGCCCAGGCCGCCCTGCGCCCCGGCGCGCTGCGGCTGCACACCCGCGAGACGCGCGAGGGCGGCGGCCGTGGCTGGCGGGTCTATTTGCCCGCCGCCGCCGACCGCGCCGCCGCGAACGCCAACGCCGACAAGCTCAAGGCCGCAGGTTTCACCGATCTTCTGGTGGTCGGCGACGGCACCGAGGCCAACAGCGTCGCGCTGGGCCGCTTCAGCAGCGAACCCCGCGCGCAGCAGCACGCCCAGGCGCTGCGCGCGGCCGGTTTCGAGGCCGCCAGGGCCGAGCCGCTGGGCGAGGTCCGTATCGCACGCTGGATCGATCTCGCCGCTGCCGAAGGCTTCGATGCCGCCGCTGCGCGTCGCGCCAGCGGGGCCACGCAGTCGCGGGCGACCGATTGCGCCGGGGTCCGCTGAGTCGCGGTCTCTGTCCAGTCGAAGCACCCTGCTAGAATCTTCTCCTTCCTGCCGGTCCGCCTCGCGGCCCGCACAGCAGATCTCGCCGGCATAGCTCAGTTGGTAGAGCAACCGCCTTGTAAGCGGTAGGTCGTCCGTTCAAATCGGACTGTCGGCACCAAACCCCATTCTTCACGGGAATTCCCCATGCAGCGCAGCTTCCCGCCCGTGTCCCTGATCGGCGCTCCCACCGATATCGGCGCCGGCCACCGCGGCGCGCGGATGGGGCCCGATGCCCTGCGCATCGCCGGCATCGGCGAGGCGCTGGCCGCCCGCGGCGTGGACGTGGCCGATCGCGGCAACCTCGCCGGCCCCTCCAATCCTTGGCTGCCGCCCACCGACGGCTACCGCCATCTGGACGAAGTGGTCGCCTGGAACCGCCTGCTGATGGACGCGGTCGGCGACGAACTGCGCGCGAACCGCATGCCGATCGTGCTCGGCGGCGACCACTGCCTGGGCATCGGCTCGATCACCGCGGTCGCCCGCTACTGCCGCGACACCGGCAAGAAGCTGCGCGTGATCTGGCTGGACGCCCACGCCGACTTCAACACCAGCAGTGTCACGCCAACGGGCAATATCCACGGCATGCCGGTGGCCTGCCTCTGCGGCATCGGCCCGGAGCCGCTGGTCCATCTGGGCGGCAGCGTCCCGGCGATGCGCGCCGACGAAATCCGCCAGATCGGCATCCGCTCGGTCGACGACGGCGAGAAGCGGCTGGTGAAGGAATACGGCCTGGACGTCTACGACATGCGCTACATCGACGAAGTCGGCATGAAGCGCGTGATGGAAGAAGCGTTGGAAGACCTCGACGACAACACCCATCTGCACGTGAGTTTCGATGTGGATTTCCTCGACCCCAGCATCGCCCCCGGCGTCGGCACCACCATCCCCGGCGGCCCGAACTATCGCGAAGCGCAGCTGGTGATGGAAATGATCGCCGACACCGGCCGCATGGGTTCGCTGGATATCGTCGAACTCAACCCGGCGCTGGACAACCACAACGCCACCGCCGAACTCGCGGTGGATCTGGTGGAAAGCCTGTTCGGCAAATCGACGCTGATGCGCGATTGATCCGCGCGTTGGGGATGACGCAAGCGGGTCAGCGCTTGCCGACATCCTCGTCCGGCAACAGCGGATAGACCTGTTGCACGGTGCAGCCGTACTGTGCCGCCAACGAGCCCTCGATCCGCGGCCGCTGCACGCCGCCGACGTTTTCGTCGCGCAAGAACACCGCGCGATCGCCGACGTTGCCGCAGATCGCCGTCGTACCCACGCCCGAGACCAACAGCATGTGCACCGCGGACGACATCTCGGCGCAACCGGAGCCCAGTTCCACCCGGTAGTAACGATTGCCGCTGCTGCGCCGCGGCGACACCTCCACGACCAGACCGCCGCCGTCCTCGCTCCAGGCGCGCATGTAGCGCGCGTCCAGACAGTAGGCGGTGGTGCCGCCGAACCCGTGCCGGCGGCGCGAACCGCGCACGTCGATGGTCTCCAGCGTGCCGCGATCGGCGCCGATGCCGCCGCCGCGATCGCTGCGCAAGGCATGTTCGGCGTACTCGCGGGCATCGATCCGCGCCACCCCGGCGACCGCGCACCGGCGTTCGCCCAGGTCGAGGATTTCCTCGTTGCTGCCGCAGATCCAGCCTTGCCGGCTGGTCAACTGCAGGCGGTCCGCGCGCAGCGCGTCGGGACAGGGATCTGCAAGTTCCAGCCGGTAGCGGGCGTCGTCGCCCAGGCGGATGGCCAGCGTGCTGGGATCGCTTTGCCGTACTTCGCGCACATCGCGGGCGCTGAAGCAGTGCGGCGCGGGGCTTGGTGCCTGTTCTGTGGGCACGGGCGTCGGCGATGCGGCGGATGCGTGAAACCCTGCAAGCGACGACAGCAGGCATGCATATGCGGCGGATCTGATCATGGTGTTGAAGCCTGTTGAAAGCGTATCGACGATTTCGACGCGGGGCGGGTGCGCAGCCGATTTCGGCGCGACTTTATCACCCGGCCATGTCGTGGCGATGTCGCGCGCTGGCGACGCTTGCGCGCATCGCGGCTTTACCGATCATCCTCGATGAAACGCGCACTGGATGGGCAAGCTTCACGCAATGCCTGCAATTGCCGGAGGGACATCAATCCAACAGAGTGCCGATCGCTCGCCGAGATGCTTCGCAGCTCCAACACGCGATCGGCACCAGAGATTTCGGCGACGATCCGCGTACCTTCTACGTCGGCGGCACCTTTGCGATATGCCGACTTGAACGTGATGATGCCGTCGTTCGAGATCGTCAAGCGGGTTTTCTCCCCGCGAAGCTCGAAGTTGAGCGCACAACCGCGGTCGAAGTCACGAAAACCCACGTAGTGCGGCATATACCGGCCACGACCCTCAGTGCAAGCCGCCAGCAAGAGCAACAACAAAAACACCCAGCAGATCGAGTGGCAACCGCGACCGGACATCGCGTCACTCCCCGGCGATTCGCACGCCACCGTCCACCACATCCACCGCCACCGCACGCAATGAATCTCCGCGGCAAGGCCCGGCAACGCAGGCGCCTTCGCGCAGCTCGAAGCTGGCGCCGTGCGCGGCGCAGACCAGCAGGCCGTCCTTCGACTGCAGGAATTTGCCGGGCGCCCAGTCCAGGCGCCGGCCGGCGTGCGGGCAGATGTTGAGCCAGGCGCGAACGCGGTCGCCGTCGCGATGCAGGATCAGCGATTCGGCGCTGCCGTCGACCTCGGCTTCGACCTCCAGCAGCCCGCCGTCGGGCAGGTCGTCGAACGTCGCCAGCGGCTTGGCGGCGGCGTCCCGATTCAAGGCATCCTGACTTAACGAAGTTCTCACACCTTCCGTCATCGCGCGTCCGATACTGCGGCGACCGGCCGCTGGCCATTAGTGTGTCACGACACCTCCCCATGTTCGCTTCCTCCGTTCTGCGCTTCCAGAATTACCGCCACCGCAGCCGCGAATTCTTCGCGCCGCGCAAACCGCGCCATCGCGCGCTGCGCTTCCTCGTCGCACTGATCGGTGTCGCCGTGCTCGCGGGCCTGCTGGTGGTGGGCGTGATCGTCGGTGCTGCGATGCTGGGTGTGGGCCTGCTGTCGCGTCTGTGGCGCCGTCGCGGCAAGCCGATCGCGGCAACGCCCGCACGGACCCTGGAAGGCGAATACCGGGTCGTTCGCAAGCCGATGCTGTCGAACGCGCGCTGAGCCCCGTACTTTCGAGCCCTTCGCAGCGGGCTCGACGCACCGTCGTCCGGCGCGCGATCATGGCGCCATGAACGCATCCCTCCTCGATCTGATTCCACCGCCCGCCGCGGCGCGCGTGCCCGTGCGCGGGCAATCGCTCACCGGATATTTCCCGGTTCGTCGCGTCTACTGCGTCGGCCGCAACTTCGCCGACCACGCCCGCGAGATGGGCGCCGCCGCGCCGGCATCGAAAGCCGAACGCGGCACACCCGTGTTCTTCCTGAAACCCTCAGACGCGCTGGTGGTCGACGGCGTGGCCGCCTACCCGCCCGGGACACGGGATCTTCACCACGAAATCGAACTGGTCGTCGCCCTGGGCCAGGACGCGCCCGTCGGCGTGCTCGATCCCGCTCAGGCCGAGGCGCTGATCTTCGGCTATGGCATCGGCCTGGACCTGACCCGCCGCGACCTGCAGGCCGCAGCGAAAGCCAAGGGGCTGCCGTGGGACACCGGCAAGGCCTTCGATCAGTCCGCCCCGATCAGTCACCTGCTGCCGGCGGCCGAGGTCGGCGCGCTGGCCGCACGCACGCTGTCGCTGCGGGTCAACGGCGCGCTGCGCCAGGAATCGCGCCTCGATCAGCTGATCTGGGACGTACCGGACATCCTCCATGAACTGTCGAAACTCTACGCCCTGCGCACCGGCGACCTGGTGTTCATGGGTACGCCCGCGGGCGTGGCCGCGCTGCAGCCGGGAGATGTCTGCGAAGGCCGCCTCGACGACCTGATCCGCCTCGATTGCAGGATCGCGCCGCCGCTGTGAAAAATCGCCGTGCGGGCCGCATGAACGCACTTTTACGGCCTAAACTCGGATCCGCATCACTTATTCAGACAGTAACCTCCGGGAGAACGATTCCATGGGCATGATTTCCGAGTTCAAAGAGTTCGCGATGAAGGGCAATGTCGTCGACCTCGCGGTGGGCGTGATCATCGGCGCCGCGTTCGGCAAGATCGTGAGTTCGCTGGTCGATGGCGTGATCATGCCGGTCGTCGGCAACATGATCGGCGGCGTGAATTTCCGGGATCTCGCCTACGTGCTGCAGGACGCGGTGATCGGCGCGGACGGTAAGGAAGTCGCTGCGGCGGTCGCGATCCAGTACGGCGCCTTCCTGCAGACGGTCATCGATTTCACGATCATCGCGTTCGTGCTGTTCGTGGTGATCAAGGTCATGAACCGGCTGAAGAAAGCCGAAGCGGCCGCGCCGCCGGCCGTCGCCGAAGCGCCCGAGGACGTGCTGCTGCTGCGCGAGATCCGCGACGCCATCAAGAAATAAGTGCGCGACATGCGCCGGCCCGGTCGCGGCAGCGTGACCGACGGCATCTGTATCCGGGGCCGCGGGCTGATACGCTCGCGGCTTCGTTTTTCCGGGTCGGAGCGTTCGCAATGCGTTCGAAATCGTGGTCCATCGTTGCCCTGCTCACGGCAATCCTTACGGCGATCGCTACCGCCTCCGCAGGCGCCGCATCGCCCGAGGGGCCGCGCGAAACCCGCATCCCTGAAGCCGCGCTCGCCAACGCCGCACAGCTGCGCGAACAGGCGCTGCAGGACAGGACCGCATGGCAGGTGGTGGAATCGCTGACGACAGAAATCGGCCCGCGCCTCGCCGGCAGCGAAGCCGATCTGCGCGCGGTGCGCTGGGCCGAGGCGAAGTTCAAAGCGCTGGGCTACGACAAGGTCCGGCTGGAGCCCGTGAGCTTCCCGAAATGGGTGCGGCGCGCGGAAAGCGGCGCAGTGCTGGGCGAATTCGCGCAGCCGCTGCATCTGACCGCACTGGGCGGCAGCCCGGGCGGCACGGTCGAAGGCGAGGTGGTGCGTTTTGCCGACCTCGCCGCGCTGGAAGCGGCGCCGGCCGGATCGCTTGCCGGGAAAATCGCGTTCGTCGACTACACCATGCAGCGCGCGCGCGACGGCAACGGCTACGGGCCCGCCAGCCGGATCCGCAGCCGCGGCCCGAGCGCGGCGATCCGCGCCGGCGCCATCGGTTATGTCATGCGCTCGGCCGGTACCGAACAGCACCGCTATCCGCACACCGGCGTCACCCGCTTCGACGACGGGCTGACGCCGATTCCTTCCGCCGCGCTGGCGCTGCCGGATGCCGAGCAGATCACCCGGCTGCTGACGCGCGGCAAGCCGATCCGGCTGCGCCTCGCACTGGACTGCGGCTGGGACGGCACCGCCGAATCGTTCAACGTTGTCGGAGAGATCACCGGCAGCCATCGCACGCTGCGCGATGAGGTGGTGGTGATCGGTGGGCATCTGGATTCGTGGGATCTCGGCACCGGCGCGGTCGACGACGGCGCGGGCGTTGCGATCACCATGGCGGCCGGGCATCTGATAGGTCGCCTGCCGAAGGCGCAGCGCCCCGCACGCACCGTCCGCGTAATCGCGTTCGCCAACGAGGAACAGGGCCTCTATGGCGGCAAGGCCTACGCCGCGCAGTACAAACCGGCGGTGGCGAAGCATCAACTGGTCGCCGAGAGCGACTTCGGCGCCGGCCGCATCTATGGATTCAACACCAACGCCGCGCCGCACGCGCAAGCGGCGGTGACGCAGATCCTCGAAGTCTTGAAGCCGCTGGGCATCGAAGCGCTGGCCAAGGGCGGGCCGGGGCCGGACGTCGGCCCCATCGCCGCCGAGGGCGCGGCCTGGGCCTGGCTGGGGCAGGACGGTACCGATTATTTCGATCTGCACCACACGCCGGACGACACCCTGGACAAGATCGACCCCGCGGCGCTGGCGCAGAACGCGGCCGCGTACGCAGTGTTCGCGTATCTCGCGGCGTCGGCCGACGGCGGCTTCGGCAGCGCGTCCAAGGCGCCCGCTACGCCCTGACAATGCATCGTCCACGCCTCGTGGCGCGGACGATACCGACAAGGAATCCATCCACCACCGCACAGGAGTCAGCGCATGGCTTTCCCCACCGCAGTCAACGACCAGATCACCGATGCCGTCACCCAGTCCAACATCAAGGTGATCGGCGAAGCCCCCGCCTTCGCGATGGGTTCGATCTACCAGAGCATCGCCCATTCGACCGGCATCCTGTTCCAGAACTCGGTCGCGGCGCAGCAACAGCAGAACGCGCTGGCGCAGGCGGCGGCGAACCAGGGCGTGATGCAGATCTATTCGCTCGACACCACCGCGACCGCGGGCGCGACCGACACCATCGGTCAGACCGGCGTCGCCGACAATCTGACCAGCCTGTTGACCGTGCTCAACGCTTTCAACGCTGCCAGCCCCAAGGCGAGCGCCTTCGCCGAAGCGCCATCCATCGCGGAAGACGACGCCACCGATTCGCCGGTGCGGAAGGTCGCGAACCAGTTCGAAGCGGCCGTGAAATTCTCCAACGACGCCGTGCTGGGCAACATCGACGTCTTCGTGTCCGGTCTGCGCGGCACCGTCGACGCGATGGCGCATGCGCTGGACGCGATGAACCGCGTCACCCACGACAACCTGGTGCATATGCTGCAGGAAGCGGCGCTCTCGACCACGCTGGCGGCGATGATCCGCGAACCGCACAAGGCCGCGGAGTACGAAGCGGTGCTGCAGGCGATCAAGCGGATGGCGTGAAAGCGACGGGAAAAGGCTTGCCTCCAACGGCCGATCGCATTTCCTGTAGGAGCGACGGTTTTTAACAGCCGAATGGCTGGTCAAGTCGCGACAGGCTGCGGGCTTTCAACAGCCGAATGGCTGATCAAGACATGCCGTAGGCCATCGCGACTTCCGTCGCTCCTACAAGAATCATCGGCATCGCGACTTGCGTCGCTCCCACAGAACGGATCAGCGTGCGCGTGCTCTGAACCACTCCGCCAGCAGCACCGACGTGGCGGCAGCCACGTTGAGGCTTTCCACCGCGCCGCTGCCCGGGATCGATAGCCGCAGATCGCAGGCCTTGGCGAGTTCCGTATCCATGCCCTCGCTTTCCGCACCCAGCACGAAGATCGTTCTCTCGGGCAACTTCGTCGCGAACAGATCGCCGCCGCCGCGCACGACGGTGGCGACGATCGAGAACCCCGCGCCGCGCAGCTGCGCGATGGCGTTATCTTCGCGGCCCAGGCGCACGAACGGCACCATTTCCGCACCGCCCTCGGCGACGCGCGCGGCGGCGCCGGACAGCGCCAGGGTCGATTGCTTCGGCAACAACGCCGCGACCGCGCCGAAGTGCGCGGCGGAACGCAGGATCGCGCCGAGATTGTGCGGATTGCCCACGCCGTCCAGCCACAGCGCGCAGCACGGCCCGGGCGGCAGCTCGCGCAGCCACGGCGCCATCGACAGCGGCTCCTCGCGCAGCACGTCCGCGATCACGCCCTCGTGGTGGGCGCTGGCGGCGAGTTTCTGCAGATCGTCCTGCTCGACCACGCGATAACCGACGCGGTTGGCGACGCACCATTTCAGCAGCGGCTGCAGTTGCGGAATCCGCGCCTCGGCCAGATAGAGTTTGCGGATGGCCTGCGGCCGCCGCGCGAATACCGCGCGCACCGCGTTCAGGCCGTAGAGGCGCAGTTCGACATCGCGGCGCTGTGGGCGCGCGGGCTCGGCAGGCGCCGGGGACGAATACGGGGATTGTTTCCAGGGCATGGCCAATTGTATCCAGTGTTCGTCGTACCGAGTGTTCGCAGCGGCTGCGGGCGAACGCCCTGGCCTGCGGATCAGCCGAAGAACACCCACGCCGCCAGCGCGACCACACCGATCAACAGCCACACCCACTGATTGGTAGCGCCATCGCCGGGCATCACCGTCGGCGGATGCGACTTCGACATGACCGAAATGGTCTCGGCGCGCGAGGCGATCTGCGCTGCGGTCGCGCCAAGATGATGTGGACCGCTGTGATCGCCGGACTGGTCGCCATTGCCGCCGTTCTGCTGCTCGGCGATGCGCCCGGCGAGGTTCTGTATCATCGCCATCGCCGACTTGAGGTCGCCGCCGCTGGCCTCGCGCAGCAGCTTGATCGCACCCATCTTGTCGCCGCGCTGCAGGGCGTCGATCACCGATTGCGGCACTTGCTGGGTGGTCATGGCGGCTCTCCGGAGGCGATTCGCGCAGCATAGCGCGCCGGCGCGGCCCGCGGCGGCAGGGCGCCGCGGGAGCAGGGGACCAGGCGCGATCTCAGGCGTGTCCGGCGGCCTGCGGCGTCTCGTTTTCCAGCTTCTCCAGCGCATGCTTCACCGCTTCTGGCGAATGCGTGAAGGGCGCGAGCAGACGGTAGAACGCGGGTACCACGAACAGCGACAGCAGGGTCGAGAACGCCACGCCGAAGATCACCACGATGCCGATGGTGGCGCGGCTGGCCGAGCCCGGACCGCCGGCCACGACCAGCGGCACCGCGCCCATGATCGTGGCGATCGAGGTCATCAGGATCGGACGCAGGCGCACCACGCAGGATTCGATGATGGCGTCGCCGATCTCCCTGCCCTCGTCGCGCAGCTGATTGGCGAATTCGACGATCAGGATGCCGTTCTTCGCCGCCAGCCCCACCAGCATCACGATGCCGATCTGACTGAAGAGATTGAGCGTACTGCCCGTCACCCACAGCCCCAGCAGCGCGCCCAGCACGCCCAGCGGCACCGTCAGCATGATGACCAGCGGGTGGATGAAACTCTCGAACTGCGCGGCCAGCACCAGATACACCACCAGCAGCGCCAGCGCGAAAGTCAGCAGCACCGCGCCGCCGGCCTTCTGGAATTCGCGCGACTCGCCCTTCCAGTCGATCTGCGCGGTGTCGGGCAATTCTTCCTGCACGACCTGATTGGCCCAGGTGATGGCATCCCCGAGGCGATAACCCGGCGACAGTCCCGCGGAAATGGTGATCGCGCGCAGGCGGTTGAAGCGGTTGAGGCTGCCGGCTTCGGCCAGCTCGGTGATGGTGACGAGATTGGACAGCGGGACCAGCTCGCCGTTGTTGCCGCGCACCTGGATGGCCGACAGGTCGGACGGCGTGGCGCGCGCCGCACGTTCGGCCTGCAGGATCACGTCGTACTCCTCGCCGTTGTCGACGAAGGTGGTGACGCGACGGCTGCCCATCATCGTTTCCAGGGTGCGGCCGACTTCGGTCACCGACACGCCCAGATCCGCGGCGCGGGCGCGATCGATCATCACCCGCATCTGCGGCCGGGTTTCCTTGTAATCGGAATCGGCGGCGAAGAAATTCGGATTCTTCTCCATGCGCGCCAGCACCCGGTCGCGCCACTGCGCGAGTTCGCCGTATTCGGGGCCGCCCAGCACGATCTGGAACGGCTGGCCGCCGCCGCGGGTCAGGCCGGTGCGCACCTGCGGATTCACGCGCACGCCGGTCAGACCACCCAGATCCTTGCGCAGCTGCTGCACGACATCGTCGGTGCTGACATCGCGCTTGTCCCAGTCCTGCAGGAACACGATCGCTTGGGCGGTGTGCATTTCCTCGCTGGCGCCGAAACCGCCGGGCACGCGCGTATTCACGCGCTGCATCGGTTTGCCTTCGCCTACCTGTTTGAGCAGTACCGCCTCGACCTGCTGGATCTGGCCGACGGTGTAGTCGAAGCCCGCACCTTCCGGCCCGACCACCGATGCGAAGAACACGCCGCGATCCTCCGGCGGCGCCAGTTCGCTCGGCACGAACTTGAACAGCAGCACGCTGGCCACCAGCGCGACGGCCATCAGCGCACCGAACATCCACACGCGCCGGATCGTACGCTCCAACAGATTGCGATAGCCGCGCGACACGCGGTCGAGCTGTTTCGACACCCAACCGTGCAGACGGTTCGGCTTGTTGCTGGCATGCGGACGCACCAGCTTGGACGACATCATCGGCGTGAGCGTCAGCGCGACCAGCGCGGAGATGGCCACCGCCGCCGCCAACGCCACCGACAGCTCGCGGAACAGCCGCCCGGTATTGCCTTCGAGGAAACCGATCGGCAGGAATACCGCAACCAGCACTGCGGTGGTGGAGATCACCGCGAACGCCACCTGCTTGGTGCCGCGCTTGGCCGCGACCAGCGACGGTTCGCCCAAGTCCGCGCGGCGCTGGATGTTCTCCAGCACCACGATGGCATCGTCCACCACCAGGCCGATGCACAGCACCAGCGCCAGCAGCGTGAGCAGATTGATCGAGAAATCGAAGGCGTACAGCGCGATGAACGCGGCGATGAGACACACCGGCACGGTGACCGCGGGGATGATCGCGGCGCGCACGCTGCCCAGGAACAGCCAGATCACCAGCAGCACCAGCGCGATCGCTTCGAACAGCGTCGCCCACACGCGATCCACCGCGGCTTCGATGAAGATGGTGCTGTCGAAGGCGACGAAGATCGCCGTGCCTTCGGGCAGGTTCTTCTGGATCTGCTCGGCCTCGGCGCGCGCCGCGAGGGCGACATCCAGACTGTTGGCGGTGGAGGTCTTGACGATGCCCAGGCCCACGTTGGGCGTGCCGTTGCTGCGGAAATACGCGCGGCGTTCCGACGATTCCAACTCGGCGCGGGCCACGTCGCCCAGGCGCACGACATAGCCGTCGGCGCCCTTGCCCAGCGGAATCTGCGCGAAGTCCTCGGCTTTGAGATAGGTGCGCTCGACGCGCAGGGTGAAATCGCGGTTTTCCGATTCGATGCGGCCCGCCGGCAATTCCACGTTCTCGGCGCGTAGCGCGGTTTCCACGTCGCTCGCGGTCAGGCCGCGCGCAGCCAGCGCGTCGCGGTCCAGCCAGATGCGCATGGCGTAGCGCTGCTGGCCGCCGACGCGCACCTGCGACACGCCGTTGAGCGCGGAGAGACGATCGACGACATAACGGTCGGCGTAGTCGGTGAGCTGCAGCGTGTCCATCCGGGTCGAACTCATGTTCAACCACATGATCACTTCGGAATCGCTGTCGGCCTTCTCCACTTCGGCCGGATCCGCTTCTTCGGGCATGCGATCGGCGACCCGGCTGACCGCGTCGCGCACGTCGTTGGCGGCGGCTTCGATATCGCGGTCGAGCGTGAATTCGATGGTCACCGAGGACCGGCCGTTGACGCTGCGCGACTGCAGGCTTTCGATGCCTTCGATGCCGGCCAGCGCATCCTCCAGCACCTGGGTGATGCGGGTTTCGACCACGCCCGCGGACGCGCCGGGATAGGTCACGTCCACCGAGACCACCGGCGGATCGATCGCCGGCAGTTCGCGCAGGGTGAGGCGCGTGTACGACATCACGCCGAGCACGATCAGCAGCAGGCTGAGGACCGTCGCGAAGACCGGACGTTCGATCGAGATATCGGACAGGCGCATGGCGATCAGCTCCGGGCGGGGGCGGCGGGCGAATCCTTGGCGGGCGCAGGTTCGGCCGGTTGCGACTCGGCAGCGGTCGGCGATGCGGAAGAGGGCGCTGCCGGAGGTTGTGCCGCGGGCGGCGTGGCAGGTTTCGCAGCCGCGGCGCTCTCGCTGATCTTCGCCCCCGGGCGCAGCTTGCCGGTGCCGTCCACCACGATACGGTCGCCGGCCCTGGCGCCTTCGACGATCTCGACCTTGCCGTCGCCGCGCGCGCCCAGCGTCAGCCGCACCTGTTCGACGCTGCCGTCGTCCTTGGCGCGATACACGAAGCTGTCGCGCCCCACCTGCACCACCGCGATCTCCGGCACCATCAGCGCCTGGCGCTCTGCGCTGGGCAGGGTGACGTTGACCAGCATGCCGGGACGCAGCAGGCGTTCGGGATTGGGCAGATCGGCGCGCACGGTCACCGCGCGGGTGGCCGGATCCACGCGCGCATCGACGATCGCCACCACGCCATCGAATGTGCGGCCGGGATACGCCGCCGCGGTGCCGGTGATCGCGCGCCCTTGGGTCGCCAGCGACAGCTGCGATTCGGGCAGCGGGAAATCCACATACACGCGGGCGAGTTCGTCCAGCGTCGCGATCGGCGTGCCCGGCGTGACCAGCGCGCCCGGACTGACCTGACGCAGGCCCAGCACGCCGGAGAACGGCGCGCGGATCACGCGATCGGCCAACTGCGCGCGGATCTGCGCGACGCGCGCGTTGGCGGAGTCGCGGGTGGCGCGCTGCGTATCCAGCTGCGAGCGTGCGATCAACTGCTGTTGCGCCAGTTCGCTCTGGCGACGGAAGAGACGGTCGGCTTCATCGGCGGTCGCCTGCGCTTCGTTCAACGCGGCCTGCTGCTGGCGATCGGACAGCGTGATCAGCGGCGCGCCGGCGCGTACTTCATCGCCGCTGTCGAAATGCACCTGCTGCACCAGCTCGCTGACCTTCGCGGTCACGGTGACCGATTCGCGCGCCTTCACGGTGCCGATGGCGGAGATGCGTTCGGCGAAGGTTTCCGGCTGCAGGCGAACGGTGGTGACCGGGATCGGCCGGTCGCCGCCGCCCTGCCCGCCTGCGGGGCCGGCAGGCGCCTTGTCGTCGCCGCCGCAGGCCGCGAGCATCAGCGCCAGGCATGACAGCGCCATCGCGCGCCACCATCGCCCCGCGGCGACGGTCGTGGCGGGAAGGGTCAGGGCGTCCGAGCCGAAAGCATCCGTAGGGGAAACATGCGAAGTGAAGCGAGGCATTGTGGGGGCCGGCAGATCGGTCTCGGCGATTGTAGCGGCAGCTTCGCGATCGCCGCATGTGCGATACGCGCCGGCGTCCTTTATTTCACGCGGAATGCGTCGGATACTCTTGCAGATCGCATGAAATCGTGACCTTTGGCCTATGCGATGAGACCATTCGGCAACACAGCGTTTCGTCGCGGCACAGCCATGTCCGTGCCCTCACCCACGTCATCGTGCACGACCTTGTCCATGACTCCGCCGGTCCGCTCATCCGCCCGCACCCTGATCCTCATCAACGTCGTCACCCTGTGCGCGGCGCTGCTCTTCCGGTGGGAAGTGGCGTGGCTGTTCTGGCCCTACTGGATCCAGAGCGTGATCATCGGCGCCTACGCGCGCAAGCGCATGCTCAACCTTGCGCAGTTCAGCACCGAAGGCTTCACCTCCGGCAACAGGCCGGTGCCCGAGAACGAACAGGGGAAGCGTTCGACCGCGAACTTCTTCGTCCTGCACTACGGCGGCTTCCATCTCGGCTATCTGGTGTTCCTGCTGGCCGAGCATCGCGTCTCCGGCCTGTGGAACATGTCGATCCTGTTGGCGTGCGGCGTGTCGTTCGTACTCTCGCAGCGGAACACTTACGCCATGCAACACGCGGCAGACCTGCGCGGCACACCCAATCTCGGCAAACTGATGTTCATGCCGTATGTGCGGATCCTGCCGATGCACCTGGGCATCATCTTCGGCAGCGGGCTGGGCGGCGGCGTTTTCAGCCTGGTGCTGTTCGCCGCGCTGAAAACACTGTCGGACATCGCGCTGGATGCCTTCGACCGCAAGGATGCGGAGAAAACCGTATCGCGCGGCGGAAACGCGTGAACGCGCGTTCGACATTTCGGCGTTCTTGCGGTGTCTACTACAAAAAATATTTTCATCACCGTAGAGCGGCCTTCAGGCCGGCCCAGGTTGAATCGAATACACGACGACCGCCGAAGCCGCGCTTGCGGCTGGTGCGAATGAGGCAGCAGGGTTATTCAACGGCATACGAGCCTGTGGAGCATCTGCCTGAAGGCCGCTCTACGAGCTAGATGTGCAGATTTCAAACAGGTGCCGAGCGTCCCACCAACGCAGAACGCCGGCACAAGGCCGGCGTTCCGTGACAGTTGGCGATGGCTGCGGCGGATCGCCGCCGGGCGCCATCCGGCGGATCAATCGTTCAATTGACCCAGCGCGGCCAGGCCGTTGTCGCGGGCACGGGCGAATACGGTTTCCTGCGCCTTGCCGACATTGCCGACCAGATCCTGCGACCAGATCTTCAGCGCGGCCGACTGCATCGCGCGGCCGTAGGAGAACGACAGCGGCCACGGATTGTCGCCGATCTCGTTCATGGCGTTGAGGTGCGCGGTGGCGTCCTCGTCGCTCTGGCCGCCCGACAGGAAGACGATGCCCGGCAGGATCGCCGGCACGTTCGTCTTCAGGCACATCAGCGTGTAATCGGCGACTTCATCCACCGACGCCTGCTCGTCGCAGCCCTTGCCGGAGATCACCATCGAGGCCTTGAGGATCGTGCCCTGCAGGTCGACGTTGAACTGGTACAGCGCGTCGAACAGCGAGCGCAGCGTCACTTCGGTGACCTCGTAGCAGGTCTCGATGTCGTGGTCGCCGTCCATCAGCACTTCGGGCTCCACCATCGGCACGATGCCGCATTCCTGGCACAGCGCCGCGTAGCGCGCCAGCGCATGCGCGTTGGCCTCGATGCAGGTGCCGGACGGGATGTCTTCGCCGATATTGATCACCGCGCGCCATTTGGCGAAACGCGCGCCCAGCGCGGCGTATTCCTTCAAGCGCTCGCGCAGGCCGTCGAGGCCTTCGGTCACCAGTTCACCCGGGCAGCCGGACAGCGCATGCGTGCCCTTGTCGACCTTGATGCCGGGGATGATGCCGTTGTCCATCATCACCTTGGTGAACGGCACGCCGTCCTTGGTGGACTGGCGGATGGTTTCGTCGAACAGGATCGCGCCGGAGATGTGCTGGCCCAGGTTCGGCGTGGTCAGCAGCATTTCGCGATAGGCGCGACGGTTCTCTTCACTGTTGGGAATGCCCACGCCTTCGAAGCGCTTGGCGATGGTGGCGTTGGATTCGTCGATGGCGATGATGCCCTTGCCCGGCGCCACCATGGCGCGGGCGATGTCGGCAAGCTGTTCGATGCTCATGGCAGGATCCTGAAGGGCGGCTGGGAAAGTCGGCCATTATACCCGCTCGCTCCAGGCAAAAAGAGCATTACGGATCAATCACATACGCCGCTAATGGGCATTTGGGCAAGGCCCGCTGCATACGAATTCACGAGATCCCGTCGGGGCATGAATGCGCGCCGACCGCGGCGACGGCGCGCTTCACGTCGAACGCTTCAGTTGCCTGCGTCCTTCTGGATCTGCTGCACCAGGCGGGTCAACACGTTGCCCGGCCCCATTTCGCTGAACCCGGTGACGCCATTGGCGATGAGATAACGGACACTCTGCGTCCATTGCACGGAGTGGGAGATCTGCCGCACCAGCAGCGACTTCGCCGACGCCGACGCATCGTCGACCGGGTAAGGCTGCGCAGTGACATTGGCGACGACCGGCGCGTTCGGCGCGGAGAACGTCAGCGGCGCCAGGAACGCCGCGAATTCCTTCGCGGCATCGGCCATGTAGCGCGAATGGAACGCGGCGCTGACCGGCAGCGGCATGAACATCCGCGCGCCGGCCGCTTCGAACAGCGGCCCGGCCAATTTGATTTCGTCGACCGGACCCGACACCACCGTCTGCGACGGCGAATTGAAATTGGCGATGTCGATACCCGTCAAACCGCCCTCTTCGATCACCCGTGCGATCGCGTCCGGGCCCAGGCCGATCACCGCGCCCATGCCGCCGTTCGTGGCCTGCGCCATCAGTTCGCCGCGCTTCTTCACCAGACGCAGGCCGGTCAGGAAATCGTAGACGCCCGCGGCCAGCAACGCGTTGTATTCGCCCAGACTGTGGCCGGCGAGATAATCCGGACGCGCGCCCTCGGCGACGGCCTTGTAGTAATGCAGGGCATTGACCACATACAGACTCGGCTGGGTGAACTGCGTTTCCTTCAACCGATTATCGGCATCGTCCAGACAGAGTTCGCGCATCGAATAGCCGAGGATCGCGTCCACGTCCTTCTCGACCGCTGCGTATTCGCCCACTTCATCGAACAATCCCTGGCCCATGCCGCGCTTCTGCGAACCCTGGCCGGGAAAAACGAAAGCAATCATTTCGACCTCATATCTGCGATGACCGCGCACCGCTTCGGCCTTCTATTCTGAAGTCCGCAGGAACGCGAGGGCAAGCCTTTCTTCCCCTGCGAGCGGCACCGCCCGACGCACGATCAGTTCCGGCGCGTGCGCATCCAGGCGCTCCGCGCAGACCGCCAGAAGATAATCGGCTTCCGGCTGCAGTTGCCAGAATCGCCAGCGCGCGGGATCGTCGCCCAGCTCTTGATCGATGGCGATCCGCACACGGCTGTCGTCCGGATAATCGAAGCTGAATTTGTCGAGCGGCAACTGCAGGCCCATGCCGCGCGCCTTGATATAGGCTTCCTTGAACGTCCAGTATTCGAAGAAGCGATGCTGCTGCCGGTGCGACGGCGTGTTCGCGAGTTCGTCGGCTTCCAGAGGCGAGAAGAAGCGATCCGCCACGCCGATCGACACTTCGCGCGCGCGGATGTTCTCGACATCCACGCCCAGGGCGCGGTCCACGGTCACGCCGAGCACGATCATGCTGTGGGTGTGCGAGAGATTGAACGTCAGGCGCATATTCTCGGCCTGCGGGTTCAGCGCATGCGGGCGGCCGTAGGCGTTGGTGCCGAATACCCAATCCCGCGGATCGATCGGCACATAGCGCGACAACACCGTTCTCACCAGAACGCGCGTCACCAGGTAGCGGCGGCGATCCTTTGCGAAATAGTATTTCGGCTCCTGCGCGCGCTCTTCGGCGCTCAGCAGTTCCCGATACGCGAGATGCAGTGCCTCGTCGGAGATCGCTTCGTAATCCACCAGCCACAGATGGATCTCGGATGGATCGAGCGCGATGGCACCGCTCATGGCGTCACCGCACATAGTGTCGATCTCGCCATCGCATCAGCACTCATGGATGGCGAGCAGGGCTTTCGACGCGATCATGGTCTCGGACGGATAACCGAAGGCATTGTTGATATAGGTCACGCCATCGATCTTCACGTTCCGGTTGAGATGGCTGTGCCCGTACACGTGGATGCTGGGATCGATCCTGCGCAACTGCGCTTCCAGCCGTTCGGAACCTAGGATGGGATACAGCAACCGGTTCCAGCCCGAGACGTACCACGGCATCACATCGATACGCGGCAGGAAGTGCGAACAGGTGATCACCATGTCGTCGCGCGCATCGGGAATCGTCTGATTGAGCGCATCGAAATGCAATGCGATTTCGTTCGCGCCGTAGCCATCGGGCCAGCGGCAGGCGCGGAAATCCATCCACATCGCCTGCAGTTCCTCGGTCGGCTCGCCGAAGGAATAATCGTACCAGCCCAGCAGCGGATGGATCGCCACGCCGCGCTCGCGATACGTGCGCATCGTGACCCCGCTTGCTTCGGCCACCGCGCACACTTCGGCGAATTTCTGCAGCGAATTCTTTTCGCGACCTTCGCGCGCCACCCACAGATCGTGATTGCCGGGTACGAACACCACTTTGCGGAAACGTTTCGCGAACGCGCGCAGACACCACTCGAACAGCGGCGGCTTGTCGGTCAGATCGCCGGCGAGGATGAGCACGTCGTCCTGATAATCGACAACCGACAGGTTTTCGACCCACTTGGCGTTGGCGTCGTAATCGACGTGGATATCGGAAAGCGCGAAGATTCGCATGCGATGGGATCAGTCTTGCCGGGGCGGCGAAAGCCGGATGCGGACGACATCGCCGGAACCCGCAGACCGTGGCTGCGAGAGATCCTGGCGCGAGGAATAAAGCGAAGTATTGAAGCCCGCGGCATTGAAGCCCAGCGACATGAACAAAATCCCCAAGAATGACACCACTGCTCCTTTCTGCATGATCCGATATGCAAACCTGTCGTCCAGACACCCTTTTTCTATACGCACCAATTCACCGCATCATTTCGTGCGAAGCGCAACTTCGTAGAATGGGTTGAGCGCAGCGATACCCATCGCTTCGGATGCCGATGGGTATCGCTGCGCTCAACCCATCCTACCTCGCTACGCTTCAAACGGCCGGAAATTTCGGCCGCTCACAACTCCCCCAACCCCTCCGCGGTCCCGTCCTCGCCCACCTGCAGCAACCGCAGGGTATTGGTGGCGCCGTGGGTTTCCATGTGCTCGCCGCTGGTGAAGACCACGCGGTCGCCGGGCATGAGCAGGCCGGCATCGACGAGCTTGCGGATGCTGCCGCGGGCGGCCTGGCGCGGGGTCTGGCCGCGGCTGTCGTAGTCCATCGGGAACACGTCGCGCATCATCGCCATGCGCCGGCGGGCGCCGCCGTCGCGGGCGAAGGCGAAGATCGGGGCCTTGCCGCGGAAGCGCGACAGGAAGCGTGCGGTGCCGCCGGATTCGGTCATGGCGACGATCGCGCCGACGCCGATGTGTTCGGTGAGGAACATCGCGGTCATCGCGATGGCCTGGTCGGCGCGCTGCAGGTTGCGCGGGGCGGCTTCGAAATCGGTGTCGTGCTCGAACTGGCGTTCGGCGCCCAGGCAGATGCGCACCAGCGCTTCGACCGCCTTGACCGGGTACATGCCGGCGGCGCTTTCCTGCGACAGCATCACCACGTCGGTGCCGTCGATCACCGCGTTGGCGACGTCCAGCACTTCGGCGCGGGTAGGAATGGGACTGCTGACCATCGACTGCAGCATCTGGGTGGCGGTGATCACCACCTTGTCGCGTTCCAGCGCGACGCGGATGATCTTCTTCTGCAGGCCGGGCAGTTCGGCGTCGCCGATCTCCACGCCCAGATCGCCGCGCGCGACCATCACCACGTCGCTGGCGTCGACGATCTCGACCAGATTCTCGATGGCTTCGGCGCGCTCGACCTTGGCCACCAGCGCAGCGTCGCTGCCCGCGGCGCGGGCCACGCGGCGGGCTTCGTTCATGTCGGCGGCGTTGCGGCAGAAACTGACCGCAATGAAGTCGGCGTTGAGCTGCGCAGCGACCTGGATCAGTTCGCAGTCGCGCTCGGTCAGCGCGCCCAGCGACAGACCGCCGCCGAGTTTGTTGAGGCCCTTGCGATTCGACAGCTCGCTGTCGTTGAGCACCGTGGTGACGATGCGCTGGCCCTCGACCGCGGTGACCTGCAACTGCACCACGCCATCGTCCAGCAACAGCACGTCGCCGGGCATCACATCGCCGGGCAGACCGAGATAACTCACGCCGACCTGACGCTCGTCGCCCGGCGGCGCGTCTTCGCTGGCGAGCAGATCGAAGCGCTCGCCGGCGCGCAGTTGCACCTTGTCGTTCGCGAATTTTTCGATGCGGATCTTCGGACCGGGCAGGTCGGCGAGGATGCCGACCTCGGTGCCGACCCGGGCCGCGGCCGCGCGCACGGCGTCGGCGCGCGCGATCTGCGCGGACGGATCGCCGTGGGAAAAGTTGAGGCGGACCACGTCCACGCCCGCGCGCAGCAGCGCGTCGAGCACGCCGGGGGCATCGGTTGCGGGGCCGAGAGTGGCGAGGATCTTGGTGCGGCGGCGTTGTTCGGTCATGTCTTGAGTCGTCGAAACAGGGCTCCGACAACGCTATCACGCCGACGCGGCAATCGCTGCGCGCCTGTCCTGCAAACGATCACAGTCCCGGCGGTGCGGCGCTTGCGGCGTATTCCACCACGGTTTCGATATAGGCCTTGCCCGCCCGATACAGTTCGAGCCGGTCGAAGATCCCCTGGCCGCCCTGCGGCTTGCCCGCGGCATCGCGCGGCAGCCCGTCGATGACGCGCTGCTGCAGGCGCGCCGCATGCGCGTGATCGCCGGTGGCGGCGTAACAGGCGGCGACGGTGTCGAGCTCGGCGGGGTCGGGCTTGCCGTCCTCCATCTGCCTGGCGATCGCGAGACCCGCCGCGGGATCGCGGGTATCGTCGTGCGCGCTCACGCAGAGCAGCCATGCGAGATTGTTCTGGATCGACAGCACATCGTCGGGCTCCGGGCGGGCTTCGCGCAGCAGCGCGATCGCGCGTCGTCGGCTGTCCGGCGTACTGTCGGCGCGATTGTGCAGCCACAGCGCGTAGTCGTTGCGGATGTCGATGGAACCGGCGGCCACGGCCTTGCCCAGCCAGCGTTCGCCTGCGACGACGCCCGACGCGCCCTGGGCACCGGTGACCAGCAGCATGCCCAGCAGACCCTGCGACTGCGCATCGCCGCGCTCGGCATCGGCCTGCAGCCAGGCCAGCGCGCGCTTCGGGTTGCGTTTCATGCCGCGTCCCTGCATCGCCAGCTGCGCGAGGCGACGACGCGCCTCGGCGCCGGTTTCGCCTTCCATTTCCGCCAGCGCTTCGTAGGTTTCGATCGCGACATCGAGACCCCCGGGCACGTCGGGATATTCGCCTTCGTACAGGCGGCCGATGGCGTAGATCGCATCGATATCGCCGGCATCCACCGCGGCCATCAGCCAGTTCGCGGCGCGTTTGAATTCCTGCGCTTTGGCCGCTTCGTTGGCAAGGAAGCGCATCGCATAGGCGTCGCCGCCGTGCGCGGCGGCGGTCATCGACGGCCACCAGAATTCACGCGGCGTGCGGTCGCCGCCGGCGCGGATGGCATTCAGTGCGCGCTTGCGCTGCGATATCGCATGCCCGTGGTCGGCAGCCTTTTCGTACGCGGCTTCCGCCGCGGAGGTCATTCCCTTGTTTTCGTAGTATTCGGCGAGGATGCCATAACCCAGACCCACGCCATTGCTGGAAGGGCGCTCCAGCACCGCGACTTCCCGCGCGGTCAGCGCGCGTTTGCCGATCAGGATGTCCTGCGCCACCAACAGCATTTCGGCATCGCTGTCGCCGGCCGCGACCGATCCCCGCAGCCGGCGCATGGCGAAGTCGCCGATCCTGCCTTCGCGCAACGTGCTTTCGAGCGCCGCATACATCGCGCTGGCGCCGCGCCCGTGCCAGCGCCTGTCGGCCGCGTCGAGCAACGCATCCGCGGCCTCGATGTCCTTCTTCACGCCGACACCTTCGGCGTACGCCATCGCCAGCAGGGCCATCGGCAACGCCTGCTTCTGTTCGGCCAACGGCAGCAGCGCATCGATCAAGCCGTCGGCGCAATCTTCGGTCTTCTCCGCGACGCAGACCGTCATCCAGTTGGACAGCGAGCCCATGCCGCCGCGCGCGGCGCCTTCGCGCAGCTTGGCGATACGTTCGGCGGGACCGTCGGCCTCCAGCGCTGCCTCCACGGCCAGCGTATCGACACCGATGGTTTCGCCGCCGCTGCTCTGCGACTCGATGAACGCGTCCGCAAGCAGATGGCGATTGTAGGGATAGCCGACGTAGTCGCCCTCGCGATCGATGGCGTTGGTCGTATCGATGAAGTCGAACGCGAGATGACGTTCGACCTGCTTTTCCGGATCCCACACCGCGACTACCAGCGGCAGATAGCGATTCGGATCGACGCCCCGGTAGTAATCGTATCGATACTCGTATCCCAACAGCGCGACCAGCGCGTAGACATCGCGCGGCGACAGCACCGGAATCGGCTTGCGCCATGCGCTGTCGCCATGCCCCGTCAAGGCGTGTTTCGACAGCGACGCCAGCGCCGCGGCTTCGCGTTCGGCCATGGCCGCGTCGCCGAGGGCATCCGCACACAGCATCGCGGCGCGATGCAGCGCGATGCTGACCGGGACGGCGATCACGGCATCGCGCAATTCGACGGCATGATCGCGACAGGCATCCGCATCGACCGCAGCATGGTCGTAACCGACCTTGTCGAGCGCGTCGAAGCGTTCGTAAGTGGCTTTCAACTCGGCAACGGCGAGGAAACGCGCCCACACGCGCCCGGGATCGGCGGCCACTTCTTCAGGCGAGGCCGCGCCTGCCGCGGTTTTCTCTTTCGACGGTGCGGGCTGCGCGGCATCGGCTGCATCGACTGCAGCGAAACACAGCGCGAATGCGATGGCGAGCAGACCACGGTCGGCGATGTCGCGGATCATCGGGCATCCTCGTCCATGACGTTGCGGAGCAGTTTGCGCAAACGTTCGTCGCGCTGCTGCGCATCGAGCGCGGCAGGAATGGTGAAGCGCAGATTCGCCGACAGCTCGTCCCGCACCTTGCGCAGCTCCGCGAGATGCGCGGCGACCTTGTCCACCGGCAGCTCGTCGCGTTCGACATTCATTTCGTAGACGACCTTGACCGACTTTTCGTCGACTTCGACCTTGCGCTGGAAGCCGAAGGCATGCGACGTGCGATCGATCTTCTCGGCGACGAAATTCGCCTTCCAGCGCTCCGGCAACTGCACCATGACCTCATGGCGATATCGTCCACGGGCGGCGTAGCCGAGCGGGCCGATGCGGTCCAGCGATGTCGGCAGCGTGCTCGCGCCCTGCAGCGCTTCGGCATAGACCTCCAGCGCACGGACGCCGGCGCTTTCGCTGTCGAACGGCGACTTCAGGCGGTAGCGCTCGCGGATGCGCAGCCGGTTGCGTGCGGTATCGTCTTCGATCACCGGCTCGCCCAGCGCTTCGACCTCGCCGTAGCGCTTGCGGTAATACTCGGAATAGCGGCGCGCGAGTTCGGCGCCGCGTTCGCTCAGGGTGTTGCGGCGCTGGTAGTCGGCGGAGGCACCGGTGTAGGACGTTTCGACTTCGAACGTGGCCTCGGCGCCATCGGCGCTGGGCGCGAAGCGTTCGATCACCTCGACGCCCGCATTGCCTTCGCGCGGACGCTCGATGGACTGCAGCGCGGCGACGCCCGCCGCCACCGGCAGCGCCATGCCGTAATCGCCGAGATCGAAACTGCGCGGGTCGCCGCCCTGCTGGCTGATGGTCGGGTCGATCCAGATCGTCTGCCCGCCGATGCGCGCACGCACGATCACATGATTGAACGCCGACGCGGTGGGCACGAATTCGCCGACCGCGCGGCCGCGATCGGTGGCGACCAGCGCAGGCGCCGCATCGATATCCATGCGATGAAGCAGCGTGGTCAGCAGATACACCTTGTCCTTGCAGTCGCCGTAACGACGGCGCCAGACCAGATCCGGCAGGTTCGGGCGATGGCTGTTGTCGCCGATCTCGATGCCGAAATAGCGCACCTCGTTCTGCACCGCGCGCAATGCCGCGGTCAGGCGCGCGTTGGCGTCGGGCAGTCGCTTCCACTCCGCCAGTTTGCGTTCCAGGTCGGCGTCGAACGCCGCGGTGTGGGCCGGATACAGCGGCAATGCCCAGGCGACGACATCGGCCCAGCTGCGCTCCGGCGCGATCTGCACGCTGGGATACGGCTGGAACCAGGCGGGATAGCTGTCCTCGTACACCGTCGCCGGCAGCGCGCGGCCCAGCATCTGCACTTCGGTGGCGTCGGCGCCCTGCCGCACCAGCGGTTCGACCGCGGTGTTCTCGCGATGCACGCGGAACTTCGTGCCGGGGTCGTACAGCACGCGCAGACCGCTGCGCAGCGTCGGATTGCGCCAGCTCAGGGTGATCCAGTCGGCGGTCTGGCCGGCCAGGATCGGATTGCTGCCGGCGATGCTGTAGCTGACGCGCACGATGTCGTCGACGCGCACGTCGTCCAGCACGATCAGCGCGGTGACGCTGCCATCGGTCAGATCCTGCTCGAATTCGCTTTCGCGCCGCGCCAGCGAGATGCGCTCGGGCGACAGCCGGTTCTGCCACGCGCCGTCGCGCAGAAGCTCGACGCGATGGATCGACATCGTCTGGAATTCGGGATTGAAGTTGATCTGGAACCGGCCGGCTTCGCCGATCAGCGATGGCGACTTGGGCTCGAATACGTGTTCGAGGTAGACCAGATTGCGGCCGGCGCGGCGGTCCGACTGCATGTCGTAAAGCCAGTAGCGCCAGCGGCGGTCGTCGGCGCCGGGAGCGGCCTGGTCCCACTTCGCCGGCAACTCGCGCCGGGTCACGAAGGCCGGTTCGGGGCCGGTCTCGAAGCGCAGATCGCCGCGGACGTGCTCGACCGCCATCGCATCGGATACAAACGCCACGAACAGCAGCGCCGCCAGCCGGATGTAGTTCATCGTCGGATTCTCTTTCCCCTGTCCGGGAAAGGCTACTACATTGCTTATTCCATCGGCGCCCATGCCGTCGCCGCCCGCAACGCGCCTCAGGCGCGCGCCAGCAGCGCCGACAGCTCGGCCGGCGTCCGCGCCAGGTGTTCGGCGCCGGCCGCGCGCAGTTCGTGCTCGTCGCCGAAACCCCAGAGCACGCCGATGCCGCGCATCCGGTGGTGGATCGCGCCCTCGATATCCATATGCCGGTCGCCGATCATCGTGCAGTCCCCGGCACGCAGGTCCAGACGGGTCAAGGCTTCGGCGATCAGCTCGGGTTTGTGGCTGAGGCGACCATCGTGGGTCGCGCCGATGATGTCCTCGAAGCGATGGCCGAACGGCAATGTGGTGACGATCTTGCGCGCGTGCGGCTCGTTCTTGGCGGTGACCACCGCAAGTCGATGACCGGCGGCATGCGCAGCTTCGACCACATCGCCGATGCCGACATAGATATCGTGTTCGCGCCAGCCTTCGATTTCGAAACGCTGGCGATACAGCTCGACCGCGCGCTCGATGTCGGCCGGGTCGCCGAACAGCTGGCCGAAGCTCACCCGCAGCGCGGGGCCGATCCAGCGCCGCAGTTCGGCGTCGGGCAGGCCGGGATGGCCCATGCGTTCCAGCGAATACGCCACACAGCGGGTAATGCCGATGGCGGAGTCGATCAGGGTACCGTCGAGGTCGAAGAAGAGCGTGCGCACGAAGAATTCCTGCAGGGATCTGGTCGAGTGGTTCTGTCGGATCTTGGTCTGGACATCGTGGTCTGGACCTCATGGTCTGGGCATCCTCGCCTGGAACATGCCCCCCCGCCAACGAAAGACCCCCGCCGAAGCGGGGGTCTGGTGTCGCGGGATACGCCATCGCGCGGAACGCGACGGCGTTGTGGCCATCATAACGTCATCGCGATGCGGTCAGAGCCCCGCCTGGGTGACGATGAAATTGCGGATCGAGGTATTCGACACCCGCGTGTAGATGCCGGGCAGATTGCGGCGCGCGCAGCCGATGCCCCAGCTGACGATGCCGGTCAGGATCGTGTTGCCTGTGCCGCGGGTCAGCGGGCCGCCCGAGTCGCCCTGGCAGCTGTCGATGCCGCCGCTGGTGCGGCCGGCGCACAGCATCCGCGCGGTGATGTCGCCGCTGTAGGAGTTGGCGTCGTTGCAGTCGGTACGATCGAACAGCGGCACCGACACCTTGCGCAGGTTGATCGGGAAGCTGCCGCCTTCGGTCAGTGCGCCCCAGCCGGTCACCAGCAGGTTGGCGCCGACCGGGCCGTCGGTGGTCGCCAGCGTCGCCAGCGGAATGCCGGTGGCCGAGCTGCTCAACTGCCACACCGCGACATCGCTGTCGAAGGTGCCCGGATTCCAGTTGGGGTGAATGGCGATGCGGGTGACGTTGCGGCGCACGCCGCTGCCGTCGAGATTGCGGGTACCGGTGAGCACCTGCACCTGCCCGGCGGTGACGAAGTCGCTGCAGTGCGCCGCGGTCACCACCATGTTCGCCTTGACCAGAGTGCCGCCGCAGAACTGGGCGTTGAAGTTGTCGGCCACGCTCTTGGTGAGCAGCGCGACCTGGAACCGGTTGTCGGACGCGCCGGCGACGGTGCCGCCCACGATCCTGGGACGGATGATGCGGTCGATCTCGTCGGACGTCATGGTGACGTTGGCGTATTCGAGATTCTTTTCGGCGACGCGCAGCTGAACGTATTCGCGCATCCAGTTGCTCTTGCTTTGAGCGTTGCCGCGCTGCTGGGCCATGGCGGGCGCCTGCAGGGCGACCAGCGCCAGAGCGCCGAGGGCGAGCGCGGCGCGCAGCGAAAAGCGCGCACGGGCGAGAACGTTGGGGGAAGGGTTGGAATCGACCGCAGACAGGTTACGCATGTGTGTCTCCTTGAAAATGGGCGATGCTCGGTGGGAGTGCTCGATGACACCGGACGCGCGTGGCGGGGCGCGCCAGCCTCGTGCGCGTTGCGCATGAGGCGTGCCTTGCATCGGGACTGCGCGTTGCAACAGGATTGTCTGCTTGTCAGACGGGCTCGCTGCCGCTGTGCGGGCAGAGCCTGTAGCGTCCTGCTGCTTTTCGATCGCATGATCCTTGCTGCGAGGCAACCGGCGTATAGCATGCGGTCTGCGACACCGTCAACGCGAAATCGCGTGTGCGGGGCTTGATGGCATAACGCACGAAGGCCCGGGATCGCCCGGGCCTTCGCTGATGGATTCCGGTCGCGCCGGTTCAGGAACTGCTGGCGCAGCCCTGGCTGAACGAGCGGTTCGCGGTGACAGTACCCCAGACCCCGTCCAGCTCGCCGCAGCCGACGGTCTCTCCGCCGACCGGGCGGCCGCTGGCATCGTAGTAATGCCAGGTGCCCTGCAGACATCCGCCGGCGATGGCGGCGCCCGAGGCGAGGATCGTGAGGGACAGACCGAACAATGCGATTTTTTTGCGCAATTTCATTTCAGCACTCCTGTTGCTTTGCGACGGAATGGCCGCGACGCGAGCGTAGCCCGGATGGATGGGCGCATGTAGATCCTGCTTCACGCTTTCAGTATTCGACAGAGCAACGGATTTGCCTATTCGAGACCAAAGACTGGGCAAGCGGGGCGCTGACGGTCGACACGATGCGGGCGATGTCGAGACCTGGAATTGAGCTTGCGCGATTTCTTCCGGATCAAGAGCAAATCCCCCATTGCCCGCTTCGCGGGCAATCGCCCCCTTTTTCAAAGGGGGCTTGTGCATGACGGAATTCTGCCGTTTCAAAAAATATCGCGCGGCCAATGTCCCACTGGCATGAAAAAAATCGCGCAGCTGATTCAACTGCCATGAAAAAAATCGTACGGCCCATTCCACTGGCATGAAACGAAACGCCGAGCGTTCAGCCCCCTTTGGAAAAGGGGGTGGTCGCTTGTGCAGCAAGCGGCGGGGGATTTGCTTTTTCTTTTGCTGCCTCGATCAACCCGCCCGCAACGCCAGCGCCGCCACCGCCGGCAGCGTCTTGCCTTCGAGGAATTCGAGGAACGCGCCGCCGCCGGTGGAGATGTACGACACTTCGTTCTCGATGCCGTATTTGTCCACCGCCGCCAGCGTATCGCCGCCACCGGCGATCGAAAATGCGCTGCTGTCGGCGATCGCGCGCGCCAGCGTTTCGGTGCCTTTGCCGAACGCATCGAATTCGAACACGCCGACCGGGCCGTTCCAGACCACCGTGCCGGCGCTCTTGATCAGTGCGGCATAACGCGTCGCGGTGTCGGGGCCGATATCCAGAATCATGTCGTCGGCGGTCACCGCGTCGACGGCCTTGACCGTCGCCGGCGCATCGGCGGCGAATGCCAGCGCCACCACCACGTCGCTGGGAATCGGAATATCGGCGCCGCGCGCCTTGGCATCCGCGATGATCTGCCGCGCGGTATCGAGCAGATCCATTTCCACCAGCGATTTGCCCACGCCGTAACCCATCGCGGCGATGAAGGTGTTGGCGATGCCGCCGCCGACGATCAGCTGATCGACCTTGGACACCAGCGACGACAGCAGTTCCAGCTTGGTGCTGACCTTGCTGCCGGCGACGATGGCCAGCAGCGGCCGTGCGGGATGTTCCAGCGCTTTGGCCAGCGCGTCGAGTTCGGCCATCAACAGCGGGCCACCGGCCGCCTGTTTCGCGAAGCGGATGACGCCGTGGGTCGACGCCTGCGCACGATGCGCGGTGCCGAAGGCGTCCATCACGAAGACATCGCAGAGATCGGCGTATTTCCGCGAAAGCGCCTCGTCGTCCTTGCCCTCGCCGACGTTCATGCGGCAGTTTTCCAGCAGCACCAGTTCGCCCGCCGCGATTTCGACGCCGTCCACCCAGTCCTTCACCAGCGGCACGTCGCGACCGAGCAGTTCGCCCAAGCGCTTCGCCACGGGCGCCAGCGAATCGGCCTCGCTCCACACGCCTTCCTTGGGGCGACCGAGATGCGACATCACCATCACCGCGGCGCCCTGTTCCAGCGCGGCCTTCAGCGTGGGCAGCGAGGCGACGATGCGCTGGTCGGAGGTGACTTCGGCACCGGCGCCGGGCGCATGCGAAACCGGCACGTTGAGATCCTGGCGGATCAACACCCGCTTGCCGGCGAGGTCGAGATCGGTCATGCGGAGGATGGCCATTGCGACTCCTGGGAACGCTGCGAAAAAACAGACGCGCATTGTCCTTGCTGGCTTCCCGGCGGGCAATGGCGGTGCGCAAAGCGATGCGATGATCGAGCAGATCAATCACTGTCATCCCGAACGCCCGCGCAGCGGGCGGAGGGATCTGCTTATGCTTCGTTCGACTTCAGAAGAAAAGCAGATCCCTCACCCGATAAAGCCGGGATTCGGGATGACAGGACTTGGTGAAGCCGGGATTCGCAGTGACAGGACTCGATGAAGCCGGGATTCTCCATGACCGCATCGGCCATCAGCCTTCCGCGTTCCTGGCCCGCAGCAGGCTCAGCGCGAAACCGCCGACGATCGCCGCACCCAGGACCAGAAACCCCCACAGCAGCCAGCGCCGCCAATCCGGCGGCGTCGCCTTTTCGGCATAGGCCTGCGTCCCCGCGGCCTCGCTGCGCGCGCCGAGCGTGGCGACCGGCGGCGACCATTCGGCGCCCAGCCGCGAACGCAGCGGCGCCAACGCCTGCTCCACCGGCAATGGATCGCGACGGGCGTCGCGACTGCCGGCGGCCAGCGTGTACGGGCCGCTGCCCTGCGCCAGGAACACGAAACGATCCGGCAGGTACGCCACGTCCATCCTCGGCGACGGGCTCAGCGCGATCGGACTGCGCAGGCGCCATTCGCGCGCGGCGATCGGCGCGGTCAACGCATAGTCTTCGTTGTCGATGCGCAGACCGTTCTGCTGCAGACGGAATAACAGCGTGCGGCCGATCGGCGTCCAGGCTTCATCGCCGGGCACGCTGCCGTTCTGCGCATCCAGGATCACCTCGGCGGTGGCGTTGTCGGCCCCCAGAATCACACCCACCCGACCGACCGGCAATTTCGCCGGCAGCCGATAACGATAGAGATGTCCCTTGCCGAAGGCATCGGGCGCGGTATCGACGAATTCCGCGCGCACGCGCCGCCACTGCGGCGGTTGCGCCCCGCCGCGGGTGCGCCGCGCGGTGACCTGCAGATTCGGGACCGGATCGCCGTCGAGCTGGCGCAGGCGCAGATAGCGCAGCGACGTGGGCGGCAAGGCGATGTCGCGCCGCTGCAGCACCGAACCGCCGCGGCGCAGCGACACCACGGCCGCCGCGTCGACCAGCACCTGCCAGTGTTCCAGATCGTCGCTGCCTTCCAACGCGAAGCGCGCGTGGATGTCGCCGGCTTCGGGCCAGCGCAGATCGAGACGGTCGACGGTGGCCGGCCGCTTCGGATCGCGACCGAGGTCGGCGTCCATCACGTAATCGATCGGCGCGGGCATTGCGGGTGCGGGCGTCCCCAGCGTCGCCGCGCTTGCCGGGGCGCCCATGTCCACCTGCAGCAGCCGCAGGCGGCCGCTGCCGTCGCGCTCCAGTCGAAGCGACAGATCGTCGGTGCCGGCAGCACTCGCGCGACGCGGCAGCGCGAACACCGGCAACGGCGCCTGGGCGACGCCGGGCCGCGTGGCCGGGTCGATGGTCAAGCGCGCCACCGGCACCGCTTGGCCGTCGGCATTGAGGACGACGAAATCGCCGAGCTCTGGATCGATCAGCGCGGCGTAGACCTCCGGCGTCAGCTCGAACTGCCAGGCCGCGTTCTGGCCCTCGGCCTTCAGCGGCCAGCGATAGGCGTAATCGCCGATCGCTTTCGATGCCTCCGGCTGCGCGGCGGTGGCCGCCAAGGCTGCGCTCAATAGGGCTGCGCTCAGCGCGACCGCTGTCCGTTTCATGCGGAAATCTCCTCCGTGGATGCCGCGCGTCGCGGCGGGGCCGGCGCGAAATAGCCCACCGCCGTACACAACAGACCATACGCGATGAACGAGACGATGCCGAACAGATTGCCGAGATGACCGCGATCGATCAACAGCAGCTTGAGCAGCACCACGCCCATCAACACCGCGCCCGCGCCCCACAGCAGGCGATCGCCGCGCTTCGAGCCGAAGATCCAGCCCAGCACGCCCAGCACGCTCCACACCACGGTCAACGCGGTCTGCACGACGGAGTCGTCCAGCATCGACGGCGACCAGTCGGTACCGCCCCAGTGGTGGGTCGCGCGCAGGGTGGCGAAGGTGACCCACGCGAACGCGGCCAGCGCGAACACCGCCACGCCCGTCTGCGAGCCCATCGTGCCGCGGCCTGCCCAGACGCGCTGGGCGAGCAGCGCGAGGGTCGCGATCTGCAGCAGTTCCAGCGGATTGAGCAGCGCGATCCACGGCAGCGGCACGCTCTCGCCGGGGAAGAACAGCGACACGCACCAGCTCATGGCCAGCACCAGCCAGGCAGAGCCGAGCAGCCAACGGCGGTAATCCTCGAAACCGCCCTGCTCCCCGGCATTCCCGCCGGTCTGCGCCAGCGGCGGCGCCAGCAGCGCCGGCCGCAGCTGCAGCAGCGCCGCGAAGGCCAACAGCGGCAGACCGAAGCCGATCCATTGCCAGCCATCGCCCAGTTCCGCTTCGCCGGCGAAATGCAGCGCGGTGACGGCGATCGCCGCCACCCACGACCACAGCCATCCGCCGTGCGCGACAAAGCGCAGTTCCTCGCCGGTGGCGCGCAGGCAGATCAGGCTGCGCCAGCCGAGCACCGCATACACCAGCCACGCCGCAGCGCCGAATCCGCCGAACGGATGGTGGTGCGCGAGCGCCAGCAGCAGCGCAGCCGGAATGCCCAGCGCCAGCGCTGCGGCGGCGATTCCGCCCAGCACCGTCATCCCGCTCTCGCGGCGGCGCAGTTCCGCCGCGATCCAACCGGTGAACGCGACGAAGGCGAACAGCGCGTCGACCCGGTCGGGGTACGCGATGTGATCGACGATCTCCTGCGCGCCAGCGAAGCTCCACCAGCCGAAGGCCCAGAGCGTGAGCAGACCGACCAGACCGCCGTCGTGTTCGTTGCGATATGTCCAGGCGGTCGCGAAACCGGCGAGCGCGATGAGCAGCGCGCCCATGAACGCCGGATTGGCGATGGGCGTGTTGGCGACCGTATCGAGGAGGCCGCTCTGCGAGAAACCGCTGCCGATGCCGCCGACGCCGGCCACATACGCGGCCGCGGCGGCGAGCTGCAGCAGCAGGCCCGCGATCTGCGGGAGGCGTCGCTCCTGGCGCACGCCCAGCCACACCAGCGCCGCGCCTTCCAGCGCGAACACGCTGGCGGTGGCGCGCGCCGACAGCGCCAGCGGCACCGACAGCGTCGAGAAACCGACCGCGAGCACCGCATAGGTATCGACCAGCGACGCGAACTGTTCGCGACGGCGCAGCGCCGCGGCGAGCAGCGCATAGATCGCCGCCGCACCCAGCGCCGACAGCGCCAACGGCATGCGCTCGCCCTGCAGCAGCCCCGCCTGCAGCGCGAACGCCACCAGCGGCGTGCCGAACACCAGAGTGCCGTCGACCAGCGCATGCGCATTGCCTTCATCATGTCCGTCCGCGTTGCGGCGATGCGCATAGAAGATCGGAATCAGCAGATACAGCGCGAAGAACAGCAGCAGGAAGGGCTCGGTGCTGGCGAATTTCGCCGGCTGATAGTCGAGCACGCCCCAGACCGTACCGATGCCGAAGGTGAACACGAAACCGAGCAGATTGAGCAACCGCCACGGCCGGTTCCATGCGATGCCGAAGATGCCGAGATTCAGCACCGCGTAATAGCCGAACAGCGCGACGTGATTGCCGCTGCCGGTGGACAGCCAGATCGGCGCGAGGAATCCGGCGAGAATGCCGAACACCGCCAGCGCCAACGCATTTTGCAACACCGCCAACACGCCGATGCCCGCAACCAGCGCAATGGTGATGCCGAATGCGGCGCCCGCGGGAATCACGCCGTAAAGTTTGTAGGCCGCGAACGTTACCAGCATCAACACGCCGATGGCGCCGCCCTGGACCGACAGCGAGAACGACCGCCGCGTCTCGCGCTGTCGCCACGCGAACACCAGCCCGGCAATGGCGGCCGCAGCCACTGCAGCGAGGCGCAGTTCGATCGGCACCCGTACCCAGCCCTGGTCGCTGGCGTATTTCAGCAGCGAAGCCACGCCGAAGAACAGCACCAGCATGCCGATCTTCACCGGCACATTGCCCTCGGTGAACCAGCCGCGGATCCAGTCGAAGGCTTTTGCGACGACATCCGGCGGCGGCGGACTTTGCGGGCGCCGCGCCTGCCGGGCGGCGGCGCTGGCGACCGGATCGGCCAGCTTCCTTCGCGGCGGCAGCGGCGGCGGCATCGCGCCCGTCGTTTCGGCAGGCGGTGCGGGATCGTCCGGAAGATCGAAGCGCGCGCGACGCGACGCGGACGCGTCGGGATAGGCGGGATCGGATTCGCCGACGGCAGCAGAGACACGCCCGGCGTCGAAACCATCGCGCGCGAGCGGGTCGCGCTTGATGGCGTCGGGTGCGCTGTCGGCCGATACGACGTCGTCGCGCCAGGTCTTGTCTGTACGGGCCGGGGGCGCAGTAGCCATCGATCGCTGGGCGCGGACGCCCCCGTCACGACTCGAGACAGCCGGCGCGCCGCGCGCGGACTCCACTTCGCGCAGCCGTCCGTGCAGTTGCTCGACACCGCGTTCCAGCGCATCGATGCGTGCCTTGGCGTTGCCGATCTTGACCAGCGCCACGACCAGCAGCACCGGCACCGCCAATAGCGCCAAGGCCAGCAGGACCAGGATTCCAGCGAAATCGTCCATCTTCAGCCGCCCTCGGCGCGGCATACCCCTCGTCCGCCACTGACCATCTGCAACCGGGCGAACACCGCCGCAGCCTTCCCCATGCCGCCATGAAATGCAACCGGCCCGGCCCCGCGTAGTGCGCAGGCGCGCTCCCGGTATCGTCTGCCGCTACCCGCGTGCCGGCGCTGCGGTGCCGCATTCCGCCGTCGTCCGGCCCCGGAAACACGAAAGCGCCCGAAGGCGCTTCCGTGATGGCACAAGGGCGGCGTCGCCTACTTGCCGGCGACGACCTTCACCAGCTCCAGGCACTTGGTCGAATAGCCCCACTCGTTGTCGTACCACGACACGATCTTGACGAAGGTGCTGTCCAGCGCGATGCCGGCTTCGGCGTCGAAGATCGAGGTGCGGGTGTCGCCGCGGAAATCGGTGGCGACCACCTTGTCTTCCGTATAGCCGAGGATGCCCTTCATCGCGCCTTCGCTCTGGGCCTTCATTTCGGCGCAGATCTCGGCGTAGGTGGCCGGGTTTTCCAGTTCGACGGTCAGGTCGACCACCGACACGTCGGAGGTCGGCACCCGGAACGCCATGCCGGTGAGCTTGCCCTTCAGGTCCGGCAGCACCACGCCCACGGCCTTGGCCGCGCCGGTGGACGAGGGAATGATGTTTTCGAGGATGCCGCGGCCGCCGCGCCAATCCTTGTTGCTCGGGCCGTCGACGGTCTTCTGGGTGGCGGTGGCGGCGTGGACGGTGGTCATCAGGCCTCGCTTGATGCCCCACTTGTCGTGCAGCACCTTGGCGATCGGCGCCAGGCAGTTGGTGGTGCAGGAGGCGTTGGAGACGATGGCCTGGCCGGCGTAGCTGGCGCAGTTCACGCCGCGCACGAACATCGGGGTGTCGTCCTTCGAGGGCGCCGACAGGATCACTTTCTTCGCGCCGGCGGCCAGGTGCTTGCCCGCGCTGTCCTTGTCGAGGAACAGACCGGTGGATTCGATGACGATCTCGGCGCCGACTTCGTCCCACTTCAGGTTGGCCGGATCGCGCTCCTGGGTGAGGCGGATGCGCTTGCCGTTGACGATCAGGGTGTTGCCATCGACCGACACCTCGCCCTTGAAGCGGCCGTGGACCGAGTCGTAGCTGAGCATGTAGGCCAGATAGTCGGGTTCGAGCAGGTCGTTGATGCCGACGATCTCGATCTCGTCGCCGAAGTTCTGGACGGCGGAACGCAGGACATTGCGGCCGATGCGGCCGAAACCGTTGATACCAACCTTGATCGCCATGGGCGGGTCGCTCCTGAGCAGTGGGTGAAGACGGGAAAGCCGGACATTTTAGCGGATCGGCGGACCACGCGGCCCCGGGCGGTCGACGGGAACAGGCTCCAACATCGGCCAATCAACCTGACAGATCTGACGGTGGCCAAATGTTAAGAATTTGATCATCCTCAATACCGCGCCCGGGAAAGCGCGCGATTGTGCCGACCAATCCGACACAACCAATCCACCGCACAGGAGTTTCACCCCATGAACACCCGTTCTATCCGTCGCTTCGCCCCGCTAGCCGCTGCACTCGTCCTCGGCGGCCTGGCCGCCCCCGCCTTCGCCCAACAGGCCGGCGAATGGACCTTCGCCGTCGGTGCTCACCAGGTCAACCCGAAATCCGACAACGGCAGCGTGGTCGGCGGCACCCTCGACGTGGAAGTCGGCAGCAACGTCCGTCCGACCATCACCGCCGAATATTTCGTCCGCGACAACCTGGGCATCGAAGTGCTGGCCGCGTGGCCGTTCGAGCACGACATCAGCATCAAAGGCGTGGGCCAGGTCGGTTCGACCAAGCACCTGCCGCCGACCGTCTCGCTGCAGTACCACTTCGGCGAAGGCAAGGTGAAGCCGTTCGTGGGCGCGGGCATCAACTACACCCTGTTCATGAGCGAAGAGACCGAAGGCGCGTTGGCCGGCAGCGATCTGGAGCTGGACGATTCCTTCGGTCTGGCCCTGCACGCCGGCATCGATTTCAAGGTCGGCGAGAAAGGCGCGATCCGCATCGACGCCCGCTGGATCGACATCGATACCGACGCCAAGCTCAATGGCGTCGACATCGGCACGGTGAACATCGATCCGCTCGTCTACGGCGCGGCTTACGTCTTCCAGTTCTGATCGCAGAGTTTTGATCGCCGCAGCGCGACGGGCGGGTCATGGCATGCCATGACCCGCCCGATGACTGCAAAGAACGGATCATGTCGGATACTCTCTCCTTCGCCATGATCCGTTCTGTTTTTTCTTCCCTGCGCCCATTTCGGCCGATACCGTACCGCCGCAGCGGGTCGCGGGTGGCCTTCGTCGTGTGCGCGTTGCTGACGGCGCTGTCGCCCACCGCCGTACATGCCTGGGGCGGCTATGGCCATCGCCTCATCGCACGTCTGGCCGAAACCGAACTCACGCCGCAGGCCCGCGCGGAAGTCGCGCGCCTGCTGGGGGCCGCCGACGACCGCAAACGCGGCCAGCGCATGCTCGGCGACGTCGCCGACTGGGCCGACGACCTGCGCGACGATCATCCGGCGCTGGGGCGCGCCACCACGCGCTGGCATTACATCAATCTCGGCGAAGACCGCTGCCGCTACGCGCCGCGCAGACACTGCCCGGACGGCAACTGTGTGATCGGCGCGATCGAAACCCAGCGCGACATCCTCGCCGACCGCACACAACCCGCTGCGGCGCGCGCCCGGGCCTTGAAGTTCCTGGTGCATTTCGTCGGCGACGCGCATCAGCCGCTGCACGCCGGCTACGCGCGCGACAAGGGCGGCAACACGTTCCAGATCCGATTGAACGGCAAGGGCAGCAATCTGCATACGCTGTGGGATCGCGAGATCGTGGCGTCCGCGAAGCTCGGCGAAGACCGCTATCTGCAACATCTGCTGCGGATGCCGCTGCCGAACGCTGCGCGCATGGATCTCGGAAAACCGATCGCCTGGACGGAAGCCTCTTGCCGGATCGTGCTGCGCGACGGCTTCTACCCGCCGCGCGCGAAGATCGAACCGGCGTACTTCACGCAGTGGCGCCCCACCGCCGACGCGCAACTGCGGATCGCCGGGCATCGGCTCGCGGCGATGCTCAACGACACGCTGTCGACCGCACCCGCGCGCACGCGCTGATCTGCGGAACGCGCGCTTCGCCGTACGTGAGCCGGGAACCGTCGTCGGCATCGCCACCGACGTGGCGATGCCGATCGATGGACGAAATGGCACCAGCGAAACGCAGGCGCACGGCCGGTCTGCGGCCGCGCGCCTGCCATACCTTCCTTACGGCGCTGCCGGCGCGGCCGCGGTGGCCTCCGCGGCTTCGGCGGCGGCATCCGTTGCGTCTGCTTGCTTCGCCGCGACCGGCGCCGAAGCCCGTGCGGCAGATGTCGGCGCTGCCGCGCGCGCATGCGGTGCCGGAATCGCGGCCGGTGCGGAACGAGGCCCAGGCGCCATCGGCGGCACGGGCGAAGCGATCGTTGGCGGCAGTGGTGGCGACGGTGCGATCGCACCAGATCCCGCGTGCTTCACTTGCGGGACGGGTGGCGGTGGCGGCGCGGGTGGCGCAGGCGGTGCCGGAGGCGGTTCCGGGGGCGCAGGCGGCATGGGCGGCGCGGTGTTCGACGTCAGAAACATCGTCACTTCGACACCGTGGAACCCGCCGGCCGTGGTGTCCTCGCCGACCCGGACCACCGCCGGTTTGCCGTCCTCGGTGATCAACCTGGGAGACGCCACGACTTTGCCGTCGCGTTCCAGGGAGGCCTGGATATCGAACCGCCCCTTCCCCGCCGGTTGCACGGTGGCCAGCAGCCGCAGTTCCTTTCCCGCGTCGCGGTAGGTGTATTCCATCCGATCGCCGAAACGGATCGGTCTCAAACCGCTGGGCGACAATGCGCCATCGTCGATCTTCACGCGGATGTCGGCCAACATGTCGGCGTCGTCGACCGTGGTCGCGGCCGTCCGGACGACGACCCGGCCCGGTTGCGCCGACCACACCACGAACCCAGTTCCCAGCGCCAACGTCGCGACGGCGGCAATGCCTGCCCGTCGCACCCATGCCCGCGGCATCGGTGATTTCAATTGCATGACTCTCTCCTTCATCGGATGTGAGAACCCCCAGTGACAGCCCAGCGGCGCCTGCCGGTCGGTCATGAGGGTCTTGAGCATCGCTTCGCCGTACGCGCGTCGCGAATTCGGATGGGCCGCGACCACCGCCTGATCGCAGGCGAGTTCCTGGTCGTGGCGGAATCGACTGGCCGCCAGATGCACCAGCGGGTTGAACCAGAACAGGCAGCGGACGATGGCGATCGCGAGGTTCGCGAGCGGGTCGCCGCTGTGCAGGTGCCGGCGTTCGTGCGCGAGCATCAGCTTGCGTTGCTCACTGTCGTAGCGTTCGGCGAAATCGGCGGGCAGCACGATCCGCGCGCGCACCGCGCCGACCACCGCGGGCAGCCCGTGGCTGGCCTGCGCGCGCCACAGCCGGTCGCGCAGGGGCCGCAATTCGCCCAGCGCCCGCTCGAAACGGCGCTGCTGCCACCAGAATCGCAAGGCCATCGTGATCGCGCCGACCAGCCACGCGGCGAGCCACCAGTGCGAACGATCCACGATCGTCTCGACCGGCAGCGTCGTGACCGGCCGGGCCGCGGCCTGCAGCACGCCAGGCACAACCGTCGTTTCGACCACGCGCGCCGGCAACAGGCTGGCGATCAACGCAACCGGCAGCAGCCACCACGCGGCATAGGCCACGCCGGCGCCGAAACGGCGGCGCAGCAGTCGCGGCAGCACCATCAGCAGCAGCGCGGCGACGCCCACCGCGAGCGTCGCGGCCCACACGATCCGCAGCATTTCACTCGTCGCGACCATGGCCCGCCTCCTCGCCTTGCGCATCGTCCAGTGAATCGACCAGACGCCGCAGCTCGGCGACATCGGCCGCGCTGAGCTTGCGATGCTGGCTGAAATGCGCGACTAGCGGCGCGACGCGGCCGTCGAACAGGCGCGCCAGCAGGCTCTCACTTTCGCCCATCACCCAGTCTTCGCGCCGCAGTGTCGGACTGTATAAATAGCGTCGGCCGTCCTTCTGCGCCTCGATCGCGCCCTTGTTGAGCAGGCGGTTGAGCAAGGTCTTGATGGTGGCTTCCTGCCACTCCTGGCGGTGCCCCAGCGCCGCCACCACCTCTTCCGAGGTCTGCGGGCTGCGCTGCCACAGGACCTCCATCACCACCGACTCGGCTTCACTGATCTGCATGCTGTTTCCGGGCAACGTTTACGTACGTAATTGAATTTGAGATTACACCCGTAATCACTGATGTCAAGCCCCGTCGGCACCCGTTCCGGCCGACCGCGAACCGCAACCGGCAAAACTGCTGGATGATGTCGACATGCATACCCAGCCACAGCCCCATCGCCTCGACCATCTCGACGATACGGTCGAAACCCTCCTCGCCAGCATCGACGGCCCGCTGCGCATCGCCGCGCCGCTGGGCATCGGAAAACCGCACAGGCTACTCAATGCGCTGTACGCGCGGATCGAGAAGGACCCGTCGCGCGAGCTTCATCTCTACACAGCGTTGTCCCTGGATCCGCCCTCGCCCGTCGGCGATCTGCAGCGCCGGTTCCTGGCACCGTTCGTGACCCGCCATTTCGGCGACGATTTCCCGCGCCTGGCCTACGTGCAGGCGCAGAAACGCGATGCGCTGCCGGCGCATATCTCGGTCGAAGAGTTCTACGTGCAGTCCGGCGCGCTGCTGAAGTCGCGCCAGGCGCAGTCGCGCTACGCCAGCCTCAACTACACGCATGTCGCGCGCGCCATCGCCGCGCGCGGCGTCAACTGCGTGATCCAGAAAGTCGCGGCCAACGCCGACGGCTCGCGACTGTCGCTGTCGTCGAACACCGACCTGACCTTCGATGCCATCGACGCGATCCTGGCACGCGGGCTGCCGCGGCCGCTGCTGGTGGCGGAAGTCGATCCGCAACTACCGTGGCTGGAGAACGGCGCGGCAGTGGATGCCGGTTTCTTCGACATCGTGCTGACCCCGCCGGGGCCGTATCCGAAACTGTTCGCGCTGCCCAGGCAGCCGGTGGCCGATGCCGAATACGCGATCGGCTTCCATGCCAGCGCGCTGGTGCGCGACGGCGGCACGCTGCAGATCGGCATCGGCGCGCTGGCCGACGCGCTGTGCCACGCGCTGGTGCTGCGCCACACCGACAATGCCGCTTACCGGCGCGTGCTGCAGGCGCTGGATCCGGAAATCGAACGCCATCCGGCGGTGATCGCCAGCGGCGGGCTGGAGCCATTCGAGCACGGTCTGTACGGCTGCAGCGAAATGATCAACGAAGGCTTCCGCAAACTGGTGCAGAGCGGCGTGCTGCGGCGCAAGGTCGTCGACGACGAACCGCTGATGCGCCGGATCAACGACGGCAGCGCGTCGGATGCGGATCGCGAACGTCTCGAACGCGAGGGCGAATTCCTGCACGGCGCGTTCTATCTGGGCTCGCACGAGTTCTACGACTGGCTGCGCGCGTTGAACGACGCCGAACGGCACGGCATCGGCATGCGCCGGGTCAGCGAAGTCAACGAACTCTACGGCGGCCGCGAATCGCTGGAACGCGTGCAGCGCCATCACGCGCGATTCTTCAACACCTGCATGATGGCGACCGCGCTGGGCGCGGCGGTGTCCGATGGCCTGGCCGACGGCCGCGTGGTCTCGGGCGTGGGCGGCCAGTACAACTTCGTCGCGATGGCGCATGCGCTGCCCGAAGCGCGTTCGGTGCTGATGCTGCGCGCGACGCGCGAGGAGCCGGGCCTTCCCACGGTTTCCAGCATCCTGTGGAATTATGGGCACACCACCATTCCACGGCATCTGCGCGACCTCTACGTCAGCGAATACGGCATCGCCGATCTGCTCGGCGCCTGCGACGAGGATTGCGTGCAGGCGATGGCCGGCATCGCCGACAGCCGCTTCCAGCAGGCGCTGATCGGCACCGCCGATTTCGCCGGCAAGCTGTACACCAGACCGCCGTCTTCTCCGTCCGGCCGCAACACCCCGGAACGCCTGCGCGCCGCACTGGCGCCCCTGCGGCGTGACGGCACCCTGCCCGACTATCCGCTTGGCAGCGATTTCACGCCCGTCGAACAGCGATTGGTGAAAGCGCTGACCTGGCTGAAGGCGAATACCGCCACCCGCATTGCAAAGCTGCGCACGATCGCGCAGGCACTGTCGAACGCAGGCGCAGCGTCGGTCGACGATGCGGAAGCGATGCAGCGGATGAGCTACGCACAGCCGTCTGGCATCGGCGAAAGGCTGTACGCGAAGCTGCTGGCGCTAGCGCTGGCGCGGACGCGCTGAGCGAGATCCGGATGCGTCAATGCGCCGTCACAGTGCGCGTTGCGACGGGAACAGGCGACCCCGGCGACGGCGTTAGACGGGCGTCCACTGCATTCGAGATGGCCGCATCCCTGCGGCCCATGTCCATGCGGACAAGTTCAGTACGGAACATCAGTACGGGACGAAATGGCAATAGTCGATCACCGTGACCGAGCTCAGCGACCCCAGCTGGTTCTCGCAGCCTTCCTGGGTCTGCGCGGTGATATCGAGATAGCTGTAGGTGTAGTACTGGCCATCCCGGCCTGGATGCGGATCGACGTATTTGACGCGCGCGCGCCACTCGCCCGGTATGTAGGGCGTCGGGCCGACCGGCTGGAGGCCACCGATCCTGGCGGCGGAAGCGGGCGCCGCGGACGCGGCGGCGAGGAGGACAGTCATGGCGATCGTTGAAAGCAGGAACTTCATCGGAACTCCGGAGGTTGCGTTGCGCCCGCGACGGGGCGGTGGAAACGCCGACGGACGCAGGCGCCCGGCGACGGATTGCGGCCTTATTTTTTCGGCGTGTCTTTCTTGCGCAGCGGATCGGTGATGAGCACCAGTTCGCCCACCGCCGCGTCGTAGGCGTCTGCCTGATGCGCCTCGCGGATGCGCTTGACCTGATCCAGCAGCACGCCGGCGATGTCGGCGGTATCGCCATCGATTTCGCTGTGCACCGCCAGTTCGAAGTGCTGGTGCATCACGCCGGAGAACAGCGGCGTGTAGGAGCACGGGTTCATCGAGACCAGCGTGTAGCCGAAATTGTTCACCGCATTGTTGATCGCCGCCTGCAGCGCGCTGTTGCATGCGGCCCAGGTCGAATACGGACCGACGACCGAACCGGAACCATTTCCGTAATCGGCGGTGCCGAAGTAACCGCCGCCGCTGCCGACCACCGGCGCGGCGTGGGCATTGCCCATCGCGGCGAGCGCAAGGCCCAGGCCCAGACCAGCGGCATGTAATTTGTTCATGTATGGAATTCCTCGGTTGAACGACATTCTGTCGAACGGCGTTTGTTGAACGGCATGGATCGGTCGCGGGCGTCCTGTCCGCACCGCGCCTCCCGGCTGCGAACGATTCGCGGCACCCCGCCCGCTGCGGACGGGGCGAATCCACACTAGGCAGCGACCGGCCGGCGAGCCAGTACGAACGCGGGCGAATCCGGGAACGCCCGGGTCGTTTTCGCCATGCCATCGGCCAAAGGGCAGCGGCGACCGGTAGCACCGCGCACAATCCGAAACCCAAGAATCAACGACTTGCGCGAATATCAGCCCGGGTTCTCCCCGCGATCCCCGTGGCATCGGCCACACGCGCGGCCGTAGACTGTCAGAGGACATCCAGCCATCGGACAACACCCATGCGGAACGGTTTCGCTCTTGCGCTCAGCCTCGGTCTATTGGCGTCGTCGTCGGCCATCGCCCACGACACCCTGCCAGCCAAGTGGTGTCCCACCGGCACGACGGTCGTCACGGTCGGCACCTTCGACCTCACACCCTCCGCCCTGGTCGACTACCGCGCGCTGCACCTCAGCGACGGTCAGGTGCTGGGCAGCGAGTGCAACGACCTCAAGACCTGCGGCATCGTCGACGACTGGTTCTGGGCCAACGAGGCCGCGCACGAAGCCTGCACCAACGATCAGCTGAAGAATGGGCAATCGACTCCGGCGATGCCCTTCGTGTCTTACCCCGCCGCCTTCAACCTCAACAGCGACGAAGACCACGACGGCATCAAGGATCACCATCAGCTCTACAAGTTCAAGTCGGGCCTGAAAGGCGTGTGCGTGGTTTGCAAGCCCGCGACGGCGACGCCTGTGCCGGCGCAGCTTGCGGAACTTGATCGCTAGGGTGCGGTTCTATCCTCACAACGCGCGGACAGCAACACGAAACAGATAAAAATGAAGCCCCGCCATGCGGGGCTTGTTGGTCTATGTGCCATCAAGAAGGCAATCAGATCCAGGGAGTCCTATCAGAAACCGCGAAATACGACACCTCCGCCGTAGGGCGGAACCGCCGCAGGCGATTCCGCCATCACGACAAATCAGTTACTTCGCCACTCAATTACACCCGTATACCAAAAAGACGGCGGAATCCGCTGCGCGGGTTCCACCCCAAGAGTACGCCTTACGGCCTTCCATGCCGGCAGGCGGATAAAGCAAAACCCTGCAGGTGAGTGCGGGGTTTTGCTTGTTCATTTATTCGGCGGTATCCGCTTCGCGGGTGCCGCCTTACGGGTTACATTCCTTTCAAGCACAGAAATCAGAATAGGCCTCTTCGAGCACCGAGTTCCAGTAGTAAACATCTTTGCCGGTATCGCCTACAAACTCCACATCAAAAAAGACCATGGTCGCCTTGGGATCATCCTCCGGTGCGACCGTGTGGCGATTGCATCTAAATTGAATCGACATCTTAGGAGCAAGCTCGTCTATTTTTGGATAATAGCCCGTTGCCTTAGAAACGTACTCCGTTTTCAGTGGTCGCATCCCGTCGATGCTCAATGGCCTTTCCCCGACATATCTGTATTTGATTCGCACTAGGCCAGAGTGCTTGGAAGCCTCAATCTCTGTCGCGCCGAGAACTACGACCCCAAGTGGAATCCACCTCTCGTAGGCGCCTGACGCTTTGAGCTCCGCAACGTTGTTAAAAGTCAAACGAGACGAGTCGCACGCAACGCATATCGACGTGAAAAAAAAGAGAATTGCCAGTCGGAACTTCATTTTTTGGGTTCCTCCGCCCACTCTGGCCGAAACTCTGCTAAGAACTTTCGCCTGTGCGGTGCAACAATATCGAGCAAGTGCTTGCATCTCTTTACGCAGCTCTGGCCCTGCGGACAGCTTGCGCCAATCCTATTCGCTTTAATATCTCCAGCAGATTCTCGTCGAAACTCCTCGATCGTCCAGTCATTCCTGTCTTCGTAACCAGTAGTATTAGCTCTCACGCGATCGAAATCCTCCTTGGAGTTAAGCAAATCCAGAACAAGTTGCGGGTCGCCAACCGCCTTTGTGGCTTCGCAAGATGCAAGGCAATGATAAAACGGATCAGCTCCTATTACGTTCTTTTGGCCAAGCTTGATCCAGTAGTCGACCAAGATTCCAGCCGCCCGAACCGCGTTTCCGTGGCGGCTCCCCAGCTCATACATGCTCTGCCTGTCGACTCGAATACCGTCTAGCCCAAGCGGGTCCGCATAACTCATCGGATTCCCACCGACATAGCCATAAGTGTTGATCCCGCCATCAAGGCCTATCGGATCACTTTGACTATAGCGCCCCGTGCCCGGATCGTAATCCCGGAAGTAGTTGTAGTTAAGCCCACTCACAACATCATACCGCTGCCCAGGGAACCGCAGATCGAACACGAACGGCGTCGCATCCCCGTCCGGGTCCTGGTTCGGCGCGCTGTCGCCGAATGCTTCGCCGCTCAGATCCCAACGCCATACCGCAACGTCGCGCACCGGGTCGATGATCACCCGCGGCGTGCCGAGGGCATCCGCTTGGATGTAGTGCAGCTTCGCTGCCACGCCAGGTGTCGCGCCCACCATCACACCAACGGGCAGGCCATCCAGCCAGATCATCTGTTGGACCGGCGCGATTCCCACACCGCTTCTAGCTTTGTAGTCGCCCATCCAGTAGCCCGCATCGTTGTACAGACTGAGCACCGGCGATCCACTGCCGAACCTGTAAACCTGTTCGCCGCGACCGTTGTACTGGTAACTCATTTTGATCGTGCCGGCTTCCTTGTACTGCAACATCCGGCCGTGGTCGCCATACACGAACTGCTTCGTCGTGGCCGCCGCGATCTGAGTGGTATTGCCTGCGTTGTCGTAACTGCGGGCGATGCCGCCCACACTGGCCAGACGGTGGCGGTTGGCAACATAGGTGTTCGCAGTCGCCGCACCGGCCTGCGTGCGGCTGGTGCGGTTGCCGGTCCTGTCGTAGCCGTACTCGTGCAACGGCACCTGGACGGCGCTATCGCGCATCGCGGTCAGGCGATCAAGCTTGTCGTAGTCGTAGATCCATTTCGGCGTTTCGTTCTGGTCGCCATTACGCAGTATCTTGAGGTTGCCGACCACATCGAACTCATAACCTATGCTGATGCCGCCTGCAGCGGTGTCCTGCACGATGCCCGGCTGGCCGTTGAGGTTGAGCGTACGGGTCATCAGCCGACCGTTGCCATAGAGCCACTGGGAGACCGGGCCGAACGGATGATAGGCCGCGCCGTGCAACAGCACCTGCCGCCCATTCCCCTGATTGACGCCGATTTCGCCAACGCGTCCCTGCGTGTCGTAGAGGTAGTCGACCTCGGCACCATCCGGATACACCATTTTCTGCAGGCGGCCGTTCGCGAGATACACCCACTGCATCTCCAGATTCCGTCCGAAGACGTGCTGCACCTTGCGGGTCAGATCGCCGAAACGGTTATAGCAGTAGGTGTTATGGCCGCTGCCGTCCGTCATCCTGCTCAAGCGGCCCACCAGGAACGCCTCACCTGCGGGGCAGTTGCTCTGCGCCGTGTCGTAGAGATAGCTCACATTCAAACCGGTGTCTGGATAGGTGACAGCCGTCAACCGGCTCAACCCATCGTAGGTATAGTTCGACTCGACATTGCGTGCATCGGTCTGGCGGGTGCGATTGCCGGCTGCGTCGTAAAAATAGTCCGTGATACCGGTATCCGGGCTTTCGAGCCGGGTCTGATCGCCGAAGCCGTTGTAGGTATTGATCGTATTGAGATTATTCGGATCGTTGACATTGGTCACCTGATCCAGCGCGTTGTACTGCAAGGTCGTCCCGGCTCGATCCATGTCGCCCACGGCACCGGTCGCATTCTGCAGCGTGTACTTCAGACGCCCAAGCGCGTCGTACTGGTTTTGCGTTTCCCGCAGCGACGCATCGGTAATTTTTTCGAGATTACCCTCGGCGTCGTACAGGAAAGACGTGTCGACCAGCGTGACGATACCGGGATCCGGATGGCGGATCCGCACTTTCTCCAACTGCCCAAGGGTGTTGTAGGTTCGGGACAACGTGCGCCTGAGGGCGCCACGGGTATCGTGAGTCTCTTCCTTCGTTCGCTCTCCCGCATTGTTCAGCGTATAGGTAATCGTGTTGCCGTCGTGGTCGCTGACGCTGGTCAATCGATGCGCGGCGTCGTATCCGAAGGTCGCTTGCACGCCATCCGGCTGCGTGACCCGCTCCACCGTACCATCAGCGAAATAATCAATCCGAGTGATCCTGTCGTCGGTTTCAGTGCCGTTGTCGGTGCCGCGGATCTTGGTCTTGAGCAACCAGCCGCGCGGGCTGTATTCGAAATCGGTGATGACGCCATTGGCGTCCTTGATCGACTTCGCGCGCCCGGCGACGTCGTAAGCCAGCACTTCGACGACCTGATCCTTCGCATTGATGACCTTCCACAGGTCGCCCTTGCGGTACGGACAGTTCGCGGGCGAAGCGGCGCAGGTCGGCTCATCCGCCAAACGGTATTCGTATCGCGTGATGTCCTTGAAGACGTTGACGACCTCGGCACGCGGGCCGTTCAGCTCCTTCACCAGACCGAGGATCGGGCAGGTGCTGTTGGCCGCGGCGACATCCGCGTCTTCGCAATACGCGATCGTGCTGGTGCGGCTGAGCGAGGTCACGGTATCCGTCGCCTGTACCGTGGTTGGCTGCAGACGTGCGTTGCGGGCGATGCGCACTTCCCGGTTGCCGATCCGCTGCAGGGTCAAGCGATTGGTCGCAAGGTCGCGGTCGACCACGCTCGAGCGCTCGTCCAGCGTACCGAAGGCTTCCTGGGTGGCATAGCGGGTCACTTCGCGCTGGGTGAAGGGATCGATCAGCGTCTGGTAGCCGTATTTCGTGGTCAAATTGTTGCGATCAACGTACGTGTTCAAGCGACGACGGAAATCGAGCGCGACATCGTTGTAGATCCGGCTCACGCTGCCGGTGGGACGGGTCACGTCCGCGACCTTGCGCGGGCGATTGTCGATGCCGCTGGTCAAGGCATAGTCGGTGACCAGGTTGTTCGCGTCCGTCACCTGCGCGCCGCCGTTCGCGGTGTACACCAGCTGCGTGCCCTCGACGCCGCCGGCATGCACGCTGGACAGCACCCGACCCTTGTCGTCGTAGGTAAACGTGCTGTACCGATTCTCACGTTCGTCGGTGATGCCGGTGAGATTGGAGGGGAAGCGTGCGTCTTCGTAGTGATATTTGCGCTGCCGCAGATCGGCGTAAGTAACTGCGTCCAGCATGCCGGACGGGGTGTAGGCGTAGCTCATCTGCGGTACGCCATTGACGGCAACCGACTGGATGCGCGACACGCCCGCAGGCGCAACGGGATCGTAACCAAACTCCAGGCGGCGGCCCGTGCTGTGCGTGATCGTCGTCAGCTGGGAAAGAGTGTTGTAGGCGTAGACGAGGGAGGTGCCGTCCTCGTTGCGCACCGCGGTCAGACGCCCCTCTGCGTTGAACTCCAGCAGCCGCTGTTGTTGATGCAGCGTCCAGACACTGCCGCTCAGCACCAGCCGATCCCCCCTGCCGGTGGTGTCTTCATAGAGATTGGTCCCGAACCTTTTGAACGGCAACTGCGAGCCATCGGCCTGGATCAGTCCGATGAAAGACGCAGCTCCGAACTCGACGGCGAGACGCACGTTGTGCGAATGCGTCCAGCCGTAACCGAAACCGCCGCCGACATTGGTCGCGCCGGAATGGTAATGACGCGAAAACGCGATCCAGCCAAGATCGATGTCCGGCTCGGGCTCGTATTTGTCGCCGGTCATCACATCGCTGGGATTGCCGACCATGCCGCAGCGGTCGCACAGCAGCGGCTTGGAGGTGATCGTCGCCGACAAGGTCGTATTCTTGCAGACCTGTTCGTCGTCCCGCCATGTCATCAACGGGTTTGCGCAGCGCGTGCGTTCGCGGTACGGGGTTTCCTGCGCTGTAAAGGTCGAGCAGACTGTTGGATTGAAGATACCCTTGCCGGTATACGTTATATCGAAGCGTGCTCGCTCGTCTCTGGAGATGCCATCGTTCCAGACCGCGAACACGGTCCACGGGGTCGCACGCTGCACCGAAGTATTTGGCGTGCATCCATCGGCAGCGCTCCGCTGATCGTACTTGATGATGTACTTCGCACGAAGCTCGTCCTCCGTGGCAGACGCATTGACCTCCGGACTACCGAAAAATCCCACGTAGCTCCAGCCCTGCAACTGCGATGGCGCAACCCCCATCCAATAGGTCACATTGACCGCAGTTTCGGTGATCTCCTGATGCTTGATCACCCGCACATGCGACCACTCGCTGCTGCGTCCCTGGATTTCCAGCTCCGCTTCGCGCTGGGTATTATGGGTTCCGCCATTGAATACTTTCCAGGTGCGGCCGCTTTCCTGAGCCCATGCGTTGGCGCTTAGCAACAGCAAGACCAATATCGATGACATCGCGATGCCGACGTTGAGGCGCACGGAGCCTGTCGACTGTTCGCAAGTAGGCCGCTGAAATATCGAACTGCATTCGATCCCGCCTAGGACCAACAAGCCCCGGAATATCTGAATGGTTGGATTGAAACCCTGTCCTTTTTCGTCGCGCGCCATGTCCGGATCCTTTCGCTTAGCCATCGATGTCCGGGCAGTCTGAACAGAGCGGGTCTCACCCAGAGCGACTGCTTCGGGTCTGGCAGCGGGTTGAGTCGCCATCCGTGACGGCAGCCACGCTATCGTCTTCGCCGAGGGCAGTCAACAGAACATCTCCGCACTTTTCGGCACGCGTACTCGTCATCCAGCGGCACACCACCACACTCACACCAACGCACTGCGCCGCGTATAAGCCAACACCGCATCGACGCGGCGCTGCAGGTCTTCGCGCGTCTCCGCTTCCATCGTGCATTGCCCCAGCACGAAATAGGCGGAACGCAGGACATCGCGCCAGCGCGGGTTGTGCGGGAGTTTGGCGACGGTGAGGTAGCGTTCCATCGCGCGTGCGCGCAGGCGGCCGTCGTCGATGGCGACGCGCCAGATGCGGCTTTTTTCCGCGAGTTCCAATCGGCTGCTGCCGGTGGCGCGCTCCCAGGTGTCGATCACCGCGAGCATCAGTTCGACCAGCGAGCGGCGGAATTCGTTGCGACGGATGTCGTCGGGCATGCTGGCTTCGCGGGTGTCATCGGCATCGGTTGTCGGCGACGCCGCATCGGCGCCTTCAACGACACGCGCCTGCAGGCCGAGCACGATCAGTCCGTCGCCGTGTTCCCACTGCGCGAGATGCGCAAGCAGCGGCGTGCCGTCGCGCGCGATGAAGTCGAAGGTCTGCGCGGCGGTGTCTTCCATCCGCTCAAGCGCCGAGGTCAGTGCGGCTTGATCGGCGATGGCGAGGAATTCGGCGATGGCATGCCCGACCGGCGCATGTTCGCCGGCACCGAGCGATCGGCATGCGGCGCGATTCGCGGCCAGCACCTGGCCTTCGGCGTCGAGCATGCAGACCGCATCGTCGCGGCTGTCGAGCAGGGCCTGCAGCAGGCTGCGATCTTCGGCCAGAGCATCGGCTTCGCGGCGGTAGCGCGCGAGTTCTTCTTCCTGGCGCACGCGCCGCGCTTCTTCCTGCAGGCGTTCGCGCTGGCGACGGCGCTGCAGCAGCATCCAAAGCCCCAGTCCCACTGCGGAGGTGATCGCTATCGTCAGCCACAGCAGCAGTGTGCGCTGACGCAGCTCGGCGCGACGCAGGTGGTTCTCGGTTTCCAGCGCAGCGATGGTGCGATCGCGCTCGGCGGTTTCGAAGCGCGTGCGCAGCCAGCCGAGCTGGCGGTCGTGCTGGGCGCGCGCGAGCGCGACCTGTTCGGCGTGCGCGCGCCGCAGCGTGGCGATCGCTGCGCCGCGATCGCCCATCGCCTCCTGCGATGCGGCCAATTCTTCCAGCAACGCTGCACGCTCGGCATCGTCCTCGGCGAGTCCGCCCAGGGCGTCCCGCAGACGCGCCGCCGCCGCATCGGCATGTCCGGACAGCCGCTCGACGCGCGCGGCCTGCAGCTGCAGCGACGCCGGCAGCGGCAGATCGTGCTCGGCCGCGACCGCCAGCGCGGATGCGCTGAAATCGCGCGCCTGCGCGATCTCGCCCGACGCCAGCGCGGCGCGCGTCAGGCCCGCATAGACACGAACTTCGTAAGCGCGGTTGCCGCTCTCGCGATAGGTGCGCAACGCCTGCTGCAGCCACGAGGCCGCCTGTTGCGACACGCCGCGATCGAGATCCACCGCGCTCATCGTTTCGAGCACGTGCGCCGCTTCGACCCGATCGCCGCGCCGCTGAAGCACCGCATACGCTTCGTTGTAGTAGCGCATCGCTTCGTCCGGCTCGTCCAGTCCGCGATAGATATCGGCGATGTTGCTCAGCACCGCACCGGCGACTTCGCCGCTCGCGCGCTGGATCTCCAGACTCTCGATCGATGCGCGCAGCGCGCCGTGGAAATCGCCGAGCCGGCGCAGTGCGGTGCCGACGTTCTTCAGATCGCGGGCGATAGCGACGCGGTCCTCGCGCCCCTTCGACAGCGACAAGGCGCATTCGAAACGACTCAAGGCTTCGGGAATGCGCTCGCGTCGATAATCGAGAATCCCGCGGCGGCGCACCAGTTCGTATCGCACGGTCTGGTGGCCGCCGCCGTTGTCGCCACTGCCCGCGATCACGGCTTCGACGCAGTCGAGCGTGGATTCGGCATCGTCGAAGCGGCTGACCGCCATTCGATCTTTTTCGTGCGCGAACAGCGTTTTGACGATGACGTCATCGTCGTCAGCGCCGGGCGCCGCGACGATTCCGGCGCGGGCCAGACACACCGCGACATCCGGCAGCGGGCGACGGACGCCATCGGTCCGCGCGCACGGCGAGGGCGATGCAGCCTGCGCGCAAAGGCAGACCAGGAGCAGGGCCGTCGATGCGGCGACGCGCGTGGGGAACGGAGCGAAGTGCCAGCGACGGCTCACACGCCCTGTCCGCGGATCCGGGCCATCGCGCGCCGCGACTCAGTCACGCATCCGCTCCAGTTTCAAGGCCAGCGTGAATCGCGGCACGTAGCACACGCGATTCGGCGGACGGCCGGCATGACGCAGTTCGCCATCGAAAATCGCGAGCCGTCCGGGACGCGGCGTGACCGCGGCGCGCACGTCCGCGGTGCGGTCGTAGAACACCGTCTCGCCGCCCCATTCGATGTCCCAGCGGTCGCAGATGTACCACAACGCGGTGAGTTCGCCGGCACCAGGATGCGCATCGGTGTGGGTAAACAGCATGTCGCCGTAGTGCGCGACATTCACGTAACTGCGATAGACGCGATAGCGTTTTCCTTGCGCGAAATCGCCCACCGCAGCCAGCGTGGGCGCGAAGAACGGCATGCCCTGCAGCGCGCCGAGCGCGATCTCGGTCGCCCAGTGCCGATGCTCGGCGGTGTCCGGACGCGCGATCTCGGTGCGGGTGAAGCCGGCCTGGTTCAACACCGCCCACAATTTCAACAGCTCGGGCTCGGGCATCAGTCCGTCGTACACAGCGACGCTGCATCCGTCTATTTCGCTGCGCCAGGTGGGCGGGATGCGACTGGGCGGTTCGATCATCGTCTCGTCCCGATGTGCCGGTTTTTTCGCGGATCGACGCGCATCGACCCGCGAACTGCGATCAGAGCGCCCGCGCCGCAGCGACCGCGGCGTCGACGGTGATGCCGAAATGCGGATACAGCTTTTCGGCGGGCGCAGAGGCGCCGTAGCCGTCCATGCCGATCACCGCGCCGTCGAGACCCACGTACTTGCACCAGAAATCGCGCACGCCCGCTTCGATGGCGATGCGCTTGCGGCAGGCCCTGGGCAGCACGGCTTCGCGATATGCGGCGTCCTGGCGATCGAAGACATCGGTCGACGGCATCGACACCACGCGCGCGCCGTCGCCGAGTTCGGCGGCGGCCTGCATCGCGAGGCCGACTTCCGAACCGGTCGCGATCAGGATGTATTCCGGCGCGCCGACGCTGTCCTTCAACACGTAGCCGCCGCGACGGATGTCCGCGACCTGCACGTCGGAACGCGGCTGGTGCGCAAGGTTCTGGCGCGAGAAGACCAGGCACGACGGGCCGTCCGCGCGTTCGATCGCCGCGCGCCACGACACCGCGGATTCGACCGCGTCGCACGGGCGCCACACGTCGTTGTGCGGGATGTAACGCAGCGAGGCCAAGTGTTCGATCGGCTGATGGGTCGGGCCGTCCTCGCCCAAGCCGATCGAATCGTGGGTATAGACGTGGATCGCGCGGGCTTCCATCAGCGCGCTCATGCGCACCGCGTTGCGGGCGTAGTCGCTGAACACCAGGAAGGTGGCGTCGTACGGCACGAAGCCGCCGTGCAGCGCCAGGCCGTTGCTGATCGCGGTCATCGCGAATTCGCGCACGCCGTAATAGACGTAGTTGGCGTCGGCGTCGCGGGTCGCGACCGACTTGCTGCCTGTCCACAGCGTGAGGTTGGAATGCGCCAGATCGGCGGAGCCGCCGACCAGTTCCGGCAGATGCGGCGCGAAGGCTTCGATCGCCATCTGCGAGGCCTTGCGCGAGGCGACCACCGGGCCTTCGGCCTGCAGTTTCGCGATGTAGGCATCGGCGACGCCGGCGAAATCGGCCGGCAGCTCGCCGCGCATCCGCCGGGAGAATTCATCGGCCTGCTCGGGATATTCCGCGGCGTAGCGATCGAACAGGTCGCGCCAGTTCAGTTCGCGCGCGGCGCCGACGCTGTTCGCGCGCCAGCCGTCGGCGATGGCCTGCGGGATCTCGAAGGGCGCGTGATCCCAGTTCAGTCCGGCGCGGGTCGCGGCGACTTCATCCTTGCCCAGCGGCGCGCCGTGCGAGGACTCCTTCCCGGCCTTCGCGGGCGAGCCGAAACCGATCGTGGTGCGGCAGCACAGCAGCACCGGCTTGTCGGACGAGCGCAGCGCGGTGTCGATGGCGGTCTTGATCTCCACCGGATCGTGGCCGTCGACGTTGCGCACCACGGTCCAGCCGTAGGCCTCGAAGCGCGCGGGCGTGTCGTCGGTGAACCAGCCCTGCACCTGGCCGTCGATGGAGATGTTGTTGTCGTCCCAGAACGCGACGAGTTTGTTCAGGCCCCAGGTGCCGGCCAGCGACGCGGCTTCGTGCGAGATGCCCTCCATCAGGCAGCCGTCGCCCATGAACACCCAGGTGCGGTGATCGACGAGGGTCAGCTCGGGGCGGTTGAAGCGCTGCGCCAGCAGTTTCTCGGCGAGCGCGAAGCCCACCGCATTGGCGAAGCCCTGGCCCAGCGGGCCGGTGGTGGTTTCCACGCCCGGGGTCATGTGGTTTTCGGGATGGCCGGCGGTTTTCGAGCCGAGCTGGCGGAAATTCTTCAGTTCGTCCAGCGGCAGGTCGTAGCCGGTGAGATGCAGCAGCGCGTAATGCAGCATCGAGCCGTGGCCGTTGGACAGCACGAAACGGTCGCGGTTGGCCCAGTGCGGGTTGCCCGGGTTGTGCTGCAGGTAATCGTTCCACAGGACTTCGGCGATGTCGGCCATGCCCATGGGCATGCCCGGATGACCGGAGTTGGCGGCCTGCACCGCATCGATGGCAAGGAAACGGATGGCGTTGGCAAGATCGCGGCGGCTGGGCGTCGTCATGGGGCGGGAGTCGTTTCGGCGGCGCCCGGCGGGCTGCGGGCCACGCATTGTCCCATCCCGGAGGGGCTGATGTCCCCCAAGATGACCTCCCCCCGTATCGCGCCGTGCCCGGCGCGTCGGCCGCAACGTCATCGATCGGATCGCGTCAGGCCGCAAAACGTCTTCGCCGGCGCGAAGGCCGGCGAAGACAGGTCGTACGGTATTGCTGTAGCGCTGCGATCAACGACCCGCGTCGATCACCGCGCACATCGAGGTGATCTGGAAATCGGTGCTGGTGGCGAAGCCGCCGGGGGTGGTCTTGGTGACCGTGATCTTGACGCCCTTCTTGCCCTCGGGCTCGATCACCACGTTCCACGGCAGGGTCGCTTTGGCGCCAGAGAGATCGACACCGCCGTTGGGCTGTTCGAACGAGATCACGCCCGCCTTTTCGTCGCTGGACGCCACGCGCAGGCCGGACTTGGTGCCTTCGGCGTAGATGCGCTTGTAGGCGGTGGACACATTCACGCCCGGAACCGTATCCCAGGTGGTGAAGGTGCGCCCGGTCATGAATTTGCCTTCCTGCTTGAAATTGGTCTTGCAGGCGGGATCCGCAGCCATCGCCGAGCCGGCCAGCGCCAGCAGCGCCGTCATCGCAAACAATTTCCGCATCGTTGTTTCTCCTTGGGTGGTACGCGCGCCCGGGGGTAGGCGCCGATATGAGGCAAATCTCGAAGGGATTCTGCCAGCGGGCCGGAGCGCCGACAAGCGAACGCGCGGCAGGACCGCGACCGCCATCACATCGACCACCGCATCAGCCGTTGCACCGGCCGTCACGCCTCGCGCGGCGGATCGGACTCGCCGCGCGACACCATCGCGGCGATGCCGAGGTCGCCGGTGACGTTGACCGTGGTCCGGCACATGTCGAGGAAATGGTTGACGCCCAGCACCAGGCCGATGCCTTCCGGCGGCACGCCGACCATCGCGCAGATCAGCGCGATCACCGGCAGCGAGCCGGACGGCACGCCTGCGGTGCCGATGCCGCCGAGGATGCAGACCAGCATCACCGTGACCTGCTGGCCCAGCGACAGATCGATGCCGAAATACTGCGCCAGGAACAGCACCGTCACGCCCTCGAACAGCGCGGTGCCGTTCTGGTTGGCGGTGGCGCCGACCGTCAGCACGAAGCGGGACACGCGTTTGGGCAGATGCAGTTTCTCGTCGGCCACGCGCAGCGCGGTGGGCAGCGTGGCGTTGCTGGACGCGGTGGAGAACGCCATCAGCATCGCTTCCTGGGAATCGCGGAAGAACCCGAGCGGCGAGCGTTTGGCGATCAGTTTGATCGCCAGCGAATAGACCACGAATTGATGGATCGCCAGCGCCAGCAGCACCACCAGCACGAACGCGCCCAGCCGCACCAGCAAGTCCCAGCCGAACTGCGAGACCAGATTGAACATCAGGCAGAACACCGCGTACGGCGCCAGCTTGATGACCAGCCCGATCAGGGTCATCGAGACATCGAACAGGCCTTCGATGGCGCGCTTGAGCGTGCTGGCCGCTTCGGTGCGGGTCAACACCATGCCCACGCCGAACAGCAACGCGAAGAACATCACCGCGAGGATATTGCTGTCGGCGGCGGCCGCGATCACGTTCTTCGGCACGATGCCGATCAGCATGTCCATGCCGGTGGGCTGGCTGGTGCTGTCGCTGACGATGCTCTTCGCGCGCTCGGCGCCCTCGCTCATCATGTTCAGCGCTTCGGCGCTGTTCACGCCGACCCCCGGCTTGATCCAGTTCACCAGCAGCAGACCGATGATGACCGCGATCGCCGACAGCACCGTGGTGTAGGCCAGGGTGCGCCAGCCGATGCGGCCGAGCGCGCGCACGTCGCCCATCTCGCCGATGCCGACCACCAGCGCCGAGAACAGCAGCGGGATGACCAGCATCAGGATGAGGTTGAGGAAGATGGTCGCGAACGGCTGGGTGGCGTACTTGATGAAGCCCTTGACCCACGCCGCATCGGCGCCGACGAAGCGATAGACGATCAGTCCGAGCAGGATGCCCGCGGCGAAACCGATGGCGATTTTCCAGTGCATCGGCAGGCGCGGCGGCGCGGCGGCGGTTTCGGTGCTCATGAAGGTTCCTGCAAGGGTTCGAAGGAGGATATCAGGCGCCACGGAGTGGACGCCGCGGTGCGGGCTGCGGCCTGGCGCAGGGCCGGGTCGAAATTCGCGTCAGCCCGAACGCGGGTCAGCCTCGAGAACGGACATGCCTGCCGGCAGTTTCGGCGGCGGATCTTTGCGCCCGCAGCGCGGTGATCGGGATGACAGCGAATGCACGCGTTCGCGGCCACAGGCGATGTCATGCAGGCGCCCGGAACCGGGGCTCGAGCTGGCAGCCCGGGCTTCTTCCGGCTCATGCCTCCGGATACAGCGGCGGCAACACTACGGGTGCGGTCGGCGCGGGCGCGGTCCGCCAGCGCGGGCCGGCAGCAAAGGCCGCACGCATCGCGACGACCGCGGCGGCGGCATCGCCATCGCCCCAGCGCGCGCGCTGCAGCGCATCCACCGCCGCGCGCTGCGCAGGATCGGCCAGACGCGCATGGACCGCATCGAGATCGGCCACCGCGGGCGAGGCCATCGCGCACAGCAGGCGCGCGATCTCGGCGACGTTGCCGCGCGCCAGCGCGTTCGCCCAGGCTTTCGCATCGGCGGGCGGCACGACGCGTGGCGCGGCCTCCGTCGGCGAAGTCGACGTCATCGGCGCCCCCTGTGCCGGCGCCGGCTTCGGCGAAGTCTTGCCGGCGCGAGTCGCATTGGCGGCCGCAAGCTGTCGACGGCGCGTCGTCCAGAGTTGCCAGCCGAAGCCCATGGCGATGATCCAGAAGATCGGCAGCACCAACAGCGCCCAGGCCCAGCGGTTCTGCGGCCGCCACGCATGCCACGGCGGCGCTTCGCCCGCGGCGGCGGCATCCGCCGCGGCGATGTCGGCCGCGGTGGCGGCGGCCGCGCCCGGCGACACCTGCACGGCGATATCCGGCAGCGCCGCGATGCGGGCGACGCCGGCTTCGGTATCCCACCACGTAATGCGCGGGCCGGCGATGCGCAGCGCGCCCTCGCGCACCGCCACCACCATCACCCGGCGCACGACGGTCGCCTGCGGTCGGTCGTCGACGAAGCGGTCGTCCGGCTGCGGCGGTTCGGGGAACAACTGCGCGCCGGTCCCCGCGCCCAGCGTCAACTGGGGCAGCTGGCTGGCGATGGTGCCGTCGGCCACGGCTTCGATGGTGACCGCCGCGCTCTCGCCCACGCGCAGCGACTTCGGGGCTTCGAGATAGCGCAGCCGCAGACCGCGCAGCGGCAGCCACGGCTGCGGCGCGGCGGCGGGGATGGGTTTGACCTGCAGCGCGACCGGGTCGCCGCGGACGCGCAGTTCCTTGCGCGCGTCGCCGAAGGCGCTGTCGAAAATGCCGATGCCGCGCCCCAGGAAACGCGCGGCCGGCACCGTCACCGTGCCGCTGCGCTCGGGGATCAGCAGGAAGCGCCGTTCGAGCACGTTGTAGGCGTTTCCGCCGACCGTCTGCATCAGTTGCTGATCGTCGCCAATCTTCTGCAGCGTGGCGCCTTCGGGCGGGTCGTGGTCGAGGCGGCCGTCGATCAGGAGTCCGGATTCGTAGAACAGCCGCACCGTGTAACCCACGGTCTGCTGCACGTACGGCGTCGCGCTGTCGACCCGTGTCTCGATGAAGATCGGATCGGCCCGCGCCGCAGCCGGCGACGCGACCGGCGCCTGCGGCGCGACCGGCGGCGCCACCCAGACGCGCAGTGGGCGGGTGCGCTCATTGCCGATCTGCATGGCGGGTATTTCGAGTTCGCCGGCGCGCGTGGGCTGCAGCGTGAGCCGCATCGTGATGTTCAGCATCATGCTGCCGTTCTGCAGCATCACCTTGTGCTGCACGTTCTGGTCGACGATGCGGAAGTCGCGGGCGATGGTGGTCAGATCGGGGATCGACTGCGTCGCGTTGACGTTGATCTCCAGATGCAGGACGGTGGTGTCCTCGAACGCGATGCGGTCGCGATCCACCCATGCGCGGCTCTGCGCCCAGGCTGCGGGCGCGCACAGCGATAACAGCGCTGCAAGCAGCACGCCCGCATACGCGGACATTCCGTGCATGCGCGAAGCCATCGACCGCGACAGCATCAGCGGTCGCCTCCGCGCCGGCGGCGTTTTTCTTCCAGCTTGAATTTCGCGCGCAGCAGCCCGCCCGGATCGTCGGGCACGCGTCGCAGCCAGGCGTCGTTCGCGATCCTGCGTTCGCGCTCGGCCGCGGTTTCCTTCGGATCAGGATCGCGTCCCGTCTGCGTGCCGGTCTGCGCGCCCGGCGGCTTTGATTCCGGCGTCTTCCCCTGCGCGCGACGCATGCGTTCGCGCAGGGCCGCGTCGGCCTCGCGCTGCGCCTGCAACTGCGCCTTGGTATCGGGCTCGGCCGGTTTGGGGGCGACGGGTTTGCCGGTGACCGGATCCACGTTCGCAGGCGTCGTCGGCGGTTTCGTCGGCGATGGCTGCGGGTCGGGCTGTCCGTCCTTCGGGCGGTCGCGGGTGGGCTCGGGTGTCGGCGGCTTCCTGGAGGGATCCGGCGACGGCTGCGGCGCGCCCTGCGGCTTGTCCGGCGGCGGCGCGGCGCCCGGCTTGTCGTCGGATTTCGCGTCGGGCTTCGGCGGCTGCTTCTGGCCGTCGCCCGCATCGCGGGGCTGGTCCTGACCCGGCTTCTGCTGATCGTTCTGCGGCTTGTCCGGCGGCGGCTGTTTCCCGCTTTGCGGCTTGTCCTTCGGCTTCTGCTGCGGCTTGTTCTGAGGGTTGTCCTGCGGCGGCTTGCGCTTGCGCGCGCGGTCGACGCGCTGGCGGTTCTCGACCGCATCGCGCATGCCCGGCTGCAGTTGCAGGGCGCGATCGTATTCGGCCATCGCATCGTCGAGGCGGCCCTGTTTCGCCAGCGCGTTGCCGCGGTTGTACGCGGCTTCGGCGCCGGGCAGATCGCGCCAGGCGTCCTCGGCGGCGGCGTAATCGCCGCTGCGGTAGGCTTCGACGCCGCTGGCCATCTGCGCGTGCCGGCGCTGATCGTCGCGCTGCCACAGCGTATCGCCCTCGGCGGCCGCGACCGGCTGCCACGGCAGCCACAGTGCGAGCAGCGCGACCGCCAGCACGCCGCGGCGGAACGCGAACAGCGCCAGCAGCAGCAACGGCGGCAGCAGCCAGAAGCCTTCGTCCAGCGGCGCCGCGCCGCGCTTGCCCTGGGCTTCGGCGGCATCGATCCGGTCGGCTTCCAGCACGCCCAGCGCCATCAGGTCGCTGTCGTCCGGCGCGAATGCGGCGTATTCGCCGCCGCCGGAGGCCGCAAGCCTGCGCAGCGCGGGGCCCTCCAGGCGCGCGGCCAGCACCTCGCCGTTGCCGGCGCGATACGCGCCGCCGGCCGCGGTGCCCAGCCCCAGCACCGAGACCCGGTACCCCGAATCGCGGGCCGCGACCGCCGCCGAATTGGCGCCGCCGCCCGGGTGATCGGTGATCAGCAGGATCTCGCCGCGATCGAAACCCGCGCGCGCCAGCAGCCGCGCCGATTCTTCGATGGCGCGGTCGGCGCGGCTGCCGTCGCGCGGCATTACGTCGGGCGACAGCGCGTCCAGGAACAGCGCGATGTTGTCGGCATCGCCGGTCAGCGGCGACACGGTGTAGGCATCGTCGGCATAGGCCACCAGCGCGATCTGTCCGCCGCCGCGGGTGCGCAGGATCTGCGCGATCTTGGCGCGCGCCTGCAGCAGCCGCGACGGCTGCACATCGGCGGTCTGCATGGCGAACGACATGTCCACCGCGATCACCAGCGGGTTGCGGTCCTGCCACAGCGGCTGCGGCACGGTGCGCCAGCTCGGGCCCGCCAGCGCCAGCACCGACAGCGCGAAGGCGATCGCCAGCGCCGCCGCCGGCAGCATCGCCCGCCATCCGCCGGTCGCGCCCGCCCCGCCCTGCAGCAGGTGCGGCAGCAGATGCGCGTCGACCGTGTCGCGCCAGACGTTGCGGCGCAGGCGGCTGCGGCGCAGCCACCACAGCAGCGGCGGAATCGTGAGCAGGCCGAGCAGCCACAGCGGCCGCAGGAACTGGAAATCGTGCACGATCGGGGTCATCGGGCCGCATCCCGGCGCTGCCACAGCACCAGCAGCGCCAACAGCAGCGACGCCGACAGCGGCCAGGCGTAGCGTTCGATCCGCGGGCGCAGACGCTGCCCAGGCCGCTGGACCGGTTCGAGCCGGTCGATCTCCGCGTAGATGCCGACGAGTTGATCGACATCGCGGGCGACGTAAGCGCGGCCGCCGGTCAGTTCGGCGATGCGCTTGAGCCCGGCTTCATCGGTGATCTCGCTGCTGCTCGGCCTGCGGATCGGGATGCCGAACACCGACAGCCCCGCGCCGTAGCCGCCGAAGGCGACGGTGTGGATGCGCACGCCGGCGTCGCGGGCGATCTGCGCGGCTTTTTCAGGCGCCAGCGCGCCCGCGGTGTTCACACCGTCGGTGAGCAGGATCAGCACCCGCTGTTCGGCCGGCTGCTGTTGCAGGCGTTTGGTGGCCAGACCGATCGCGTCGCCGATCGCGGTGGCGCGGCCGGCCAGTCCGGTGACGGTGCCGTCGAGCTGCTCCTGCACCGTCTGCAGGTCGCGGGTCAGCGGGGTCAGCGCATAGGCGCGTTCGCCGAACACCACCAGGCCGACGCGATCGCCGCTGCGGCGTTCGAGGAAATCGGCGATGACCGCCTTGGCCGCGGTCAATCGCGGCACGACGCGGCCTTCGAGTTCGATGTCGCGCTCGTCCATGCTGCCGGACAGATCCACCGCCAGCATCAGATCGCGGCCGGCCTGCGGTGGCTGCACGATGTCGCCGAGCTGCTGCGGCCGCGCCGCGGCGACGCAGAGCAACGCCCATGCAAACCATGGCAGCAGGCCCAGCCCCTGCGGCCGCGCGCGCGCGCTGCGGCCGCCGATCGTATCGAGGCGTTCGCCGTACGGCACCCGCAGCGCCGGTGCGGCGCTGGGCGCGGCCGGCCACAGGCGGCGCATCAGCCACGGCAGCGGCAGCGCCAGCAGCAGCCACGGCCAGGCGAACAGCGAACGCAATGCGTCGAGCGCGGTGTCGATCATCGCGGGCCGCCTTTCTGGGGGCCGCGCACTTGAGAGCCCTGCACGTGAGTGCCGCGCACTTGAGAGCCGCGCCCGTGCCAGAGCCGCGGCCAGCGCGAACGCCCGCCTTTCCCCTGCATCAATTCGACGAAGCGCGCGCGCACGATGCCGCGCAGCGCCGCGTATTCCTGTTCGCCGACATCGCGCCGGAAACCGCCTTCCAGCAAGGTGCGCCCGGCGCCCGCGGAGAACACCGGCACCGGCTGGCCCTGATCGAGAAACCGTAGCCAGGCATCGCCGGTCAGGCGGACGGCGTCCGGGTCGCGGCGGCGGGCAGCGCGACGCAGCAGTTCCGACATCGCGGCGATGCGCGCGGGCAAGCTTTCGGCCGCATCGACGCCAGCATCGAACAGCCGCTCCATTTCCACACGCCGACGCTGCGCGCGACGGCGCAGGTACCACACGGTAGCGGTCACCAGCACGACCGCCAGCAGCACCAGCCACCAGCCCGCGGGCGGCGGCCACCACGACGGCGACGGCGGCAGATGCACATCGAGCAGCGGCAGCGGATCGGGCGCCGCGCCCGGCAGGGCACCCGGTGCCTGGCTCTGGATCGACGCGAACGGGATCGATGCGAACCGGAACGTCATGCCGCGCGCGTCCCGGCGAACAGATCCAGCCAGCTTTCGCTGGATGCGTCGGTGGACAGCCCGCGGGCACGGATGCCACTGCGCGCGAGGATCGCCATGGCATCGTCCAGCGGCGTCGCGAACGCCGCCTGCCAGCGTTCCCGCTGCGCCTGATTGGCGAGATCCAGTTCAACCCGATGGGCGTCATCGGCCGGGCCACCCTGCGCGCCAATGGCGCGCTCGGCCCAGAACGGCAGTTTCGCGCGCGGCGGCTCGCGTTCGAGCGGATCGCTGAGCAGCAGCACCACGACTTCCCGATGTTGCACCAGCGTGGTCCAGCGCAGCGGCGGCAATGCGATCACGCTCATCGCGTCCGCCAGGACCACCAGCCGCGAGCCCGGGCGCATCAGCCGGTCGGCGTGATCCAGCGCCACCGCCAGACCGGCGTCGTGCTCCGGCGGACGCGCGTACCAGCGCACCATCGCGTCCAGCACGCGCAGCGCGCCGCGGCTGCCGGACGCCGGCACCACCGGCGCTTCGCGCACGGTGCCGCGCAGCGCGCCGATGCGGTCGCCGTCGCGTACGGCCGCCCACGCCGCTACAGCACCGGCGCGCGCCGCCTGCACCGACTTGAAGCGCACGCGGGTGCCGAAATACAGCGACGGCGCGGTGTCGGCCACGATCAGCGTCAGCCGCTCGCGTTCGGCCTGGAAGAGTTTGGTATGCGGTTTCCCGGTGCGCGCTGTCAGCCGCCAATCGATATGGCGCGCGTCGTCGCCCTGGGTGTATTCGCGCGATTCGGCGTATTCCATGCCGCGACCGCGCATCGGCGACGGCGCCTGTCCGCTGAGGCCGTGATGCCCGCGCCGCGGCGGACGCCGGCCCTGCACCGCGCGACGCAGTGCGACCAGTTCGTCCAGGCTGGGGGTGATGCCTTCGCTCATCGTCGGTCGTTTCCGGTCCCGTGGTCCCTGTCTTTGCTCAGGGCAGCGGCACCTTGTCGAGCAGCGCCTGCACCAGTTTCTCGCCGTCCCAGCCTTCGGCCACCGCCTCGTAGCTGGGCAGCACGCGATGGCGCAGCACGTCGAGGGCCACCGCGCGCACATCGTCCGGCGTGACGAAATCGCGACCGGCCAGCCATGCCCGCGCGCGCGCGCAGCGTTCCAGCGCGATCGAGCCGCGCGGGCTGGCGCCCCAGCCGATGCGTCGCGCCAGCGCCGGGTCGTAGCGCTTGGCGTCGCGCGAGGCCAGCACCAGTTCGATGAGATAGCGTTCGATCGGCGGCGCCACGTGCAGGTCCAGCACCGCCCGGCGCGCCGCGAACACGTCGGCCTGCGACAGCTTCAGCAGCGGCACGGCCTGCGCACCGGCCGCGTCGTGCTCGCCGCGCGCGCGGTCGCGGGCCAGGCGCAGGATCTCGGCTTCCATCTTCGCTTCGGGATAGCCGATGCGCACGTACATCAGGAACCGATCTAGCTGCGCTTCGGGCAGGGGGAACGTGCCTTCCTGCTCGATCGGATTCTGGGTCGCCATCACCAGGAACAGTCGCGGCAGCGGATACGTGCGCCGGCCGACGGTGACCTGGCGTTCGCCCATCGCTTCGAGCAGCGCCGACTGCACTTTCGCAGGCGCGCGGTTGATTTCGTCGGCGAGCAGCAGCGAGTGGAAGATCGGTCCGGGCTGGAATTCGAAATGGCCGTCCTGCGGGCGCCACACTTCGGTGCCGGTGAGATCCGCCGGCAGCAGGTCGGGCGTGAACTGGACGCGGGCGAAATCGGCTTCGAGACGTTCGGCCAAGGCGCGGATCGCGGTGGTCTTGGCCAGCCCGGGGGCGCCTTCGACCAGCAGATGGCCATCGGCGAGCAGGGCGACGAGCAGGCGTTCGATCAGGCCCGACTGGCCGACGATCTCGGCGGACAACTGCTCGCGCAACTGCGCGAAGGCAGCATGCGACCGCGAAGCAGCGGCGGGGGTATCCATGATCTCGGTCATGCGTCCATCGCTCGGGGTAAACGACCCGCAGTTTGACCGATCCGGGGCGGAATTGTTCAACGCACCGGCGTGGCCGGCCGATGCCGATACGACGCGGACGCGATGGCGACCTCCAAAAGAAAACGGGAGCCGAAGCTCCCGTTTGCATTGCCGGCTGGACGCGCCGGCTCAGAGCGGCCGGCTCAGAGCGGCGTGCTCAGAGCCGCGGCATCGCGCCCATGACTTTCGGGGTCACGAAGATCAACAGTTCGGCCTTGCCCTTGCTGCGACCTTTCTTCTTGAACAGATTGCCGAGGATCGGCAGATCCGCCAGGAACGGCACCTTGGACGCCTGACTGCGATCGGTGAACTCGTACACGCCGCCGATCACGACGGTGTTGCCGTCGTCCACCAGCACCGCGGTGTTCACTTCGCGCTTGGAGATCAACGGCACCGAACCGCTGGCGGTATCGATGAAGTCTTCCAGCTCGTCCTTCTTCACCGCCAGATTCAGGAACACGCGGCCGTCGTCGGTGATGGTCGGAGTCACCTTGAGTTCAAGCACGATTTCCTTGAAGTTCACGGTCTGGGTCACGGTGCCGCCCGAAAGCTGCGTGGTGACATAACCGATCTCGCGGCCCTGCTTGATCACCGCCTCGCGCTGGTTGCTGGTCACGACGCGCGGGTTGGAGATCACTTCGCCGCGGCCTTCTTCCTGCATCGCCGACAGTTCCAGATCGAGCTTGTAGCCCGCATTGAGGATGCTGAAGGCGAGCGTGGCCGGATTGGAGCTGATCAGACCGCCAGCCAGCACGCCGAGATCGACATTGCTGCCGCCGCTCACCGTGTAGGCGCCGCGCTGCGGTGCGGGGCCGACCTGACCGCCGTCGATCCAGGTGCGCAATGCGCTGTTGTAGGCGTTGTCGACGCTGGTGATCGAATTGCGGGTCGCGGTGGTGTTCTGGATCGAGTTGCCGAAGGTAACGTTGTCCTTGTAACCGTTGATGCCGAACTTGGCGCCGAGTTCGCGGGCGAAGTCTTCGGTGGCGATCACGATCTTGGCTTCGATCAGCACCTGATCGACCGGCTTGTCGAGCTGCGACACGAGGCGGCGGATCTCGCCGACGCGCGCCGGGATATCGATCACCAGCAGCGTGTTGGTGCGGCGGTCGAAGCTGATGCTGCCGCGCGGGGAGAGGAAACCGCGGCTCTGCTGGCTGCCGCCACCGCTGCTGGAACCGCCCTGGGCGCCGCCGGACTGGTTGCCCTTGCTCTCGTCGGTCAGCAGTTTGGCGATGTCCTCGGCGTTGCCGTAACTCACGACGATGTATTCGGTGACGGTTTCGACGCGGTTTTCGATCGCGATGCGGGCGTCTTCCTTGTCCTGCTCGAACTTCGCGATTTCGGCCTGCGGCGCGACCCACACCACGTTGCCGCTGCGGCGCTTGTCCAGCTGCTTGGCCTGCAGCACGATGTCCAGCGCCTGGTCCCACGGCACGTTGATCAGCCGCAGGGTCACGTTGCCCTGCACGGTATCGCTGGCGACGATGTTGAGATTGGACTCCTCGGCGATCAGCTGCAGCACGGTGCGCACCGGCACGTCCTGGAAGTTGAAGGTCACCGGGCGGCCGCTGAACGGCCGGGCGGCCGTCGCCGCTTTCTGCGCGGTACCGGCGACGGCGGTGGCGCTGCCGACCGCACGCGACGGCGCGGCGGTGCGCGGCACCAGTTCGACGATGTAGTCGCGGCCGGTCTGGTACGCCATGGATTCGAACGCGCCGCGGGTGCTGATCACCACCTGCGCCTTGTTGCCGCTGGCGCTGGCCTGGACCTGCTGCACCGGCGTGGCGAAGTCGGTGACGTTGAGCATCCGCTGCAGATGCGCGGGCATCGTGACGTTGCCGATATCGACCACCACGCCCGCATCGCTGCTGCGCATGTCGGGCATCGCGCCATCGCCGTCGAAATGCAGGATCAGCTTGCCGGAACCGCCGTCGCCGCGTTTGAAGTCGATGCTGGTGATCGCGCTGACCGCCGGCGTCTGCTGTGCGGTGGCGGGTCCGGGCGCGGCGGGTCCGGGCGGAGTCGCGCCGACGGCGCTGAGCGCCGAAAGCAGACCGACCGCCAAACCGTAGAACGCGGCTTTCGTTGGCATCTTGCGACGGCCCTGCTGCTGGCTATGCGCCTTGAGTACGATCATTTCGCTATCCCCTCGTCTTATTCGTCATCGAGCGAAACCGACACCGGCCGCTCCAGCCAACCGCCTGCACCATCGGAAACCAGTTCGACGAGTTCGATTCGATTCTCGAACACACCGGTCACACGCCCGTCGGCCTGGCCCATGTAATTTCCCGGAACGATCCGGTGCGTGACCTTGTCGGGCCCCATCACCAGCGCGACCTGGGCGCTGCCTTTGCCGATCGTCCCGACCATGTCGAGAGAATCCAGCGGAAATTGTTCCAGCGCCTGCTTGCGACGATCCGAATCCGGGCGCGGTCCGGAAGCGCCCGCGCCCGCCGCGAACATCGCGTTGAACGGGTCGCGCAGCGACTGCGCGGAGTATTCGAAGACCTCGAACTGTTGCATGACCGGCAGCGGATCGAGCGGCGGCGCCGGTTTCTTTTTGACGTTCGCCACCCACTCTTCGAGATTGGGCGCTTGGCCGGGCGTGCTGGTGATCGAACGACCGCAGCCGGTCAAGCCTGCGAGCAAAGCGACCGCGAGTGCGGCGCGTGCGGCATTGTGATGGAGTCTGCGCATCAGCGGCTACCTCCAGCGGCCTGACCGGCGACCGCGGTCGCCGCGGCAGCGGGTGAATTCGGCGCGGTCGCGCCGGCGGCGGCGGGCGTTCCGGAAGCGCCCGGAGTGCCGGCGGCGGAAGCGGCTTCGTCGTCTTCGTCGCGATAGCGATAGGTCTTGACCGTGCCCTTGAGTTCGAGCACCGAATCGGGGCCGATTCCGACCGGTTTCTTGCCCTTGTCGGTCGGGGTGCCGGGGACTTCGCGCGGCTTCAGCGAGATGTCGTGCATGGTCATGATCACCACGCGGGGCAGCGAGGCCACGCCGCTGACGAACGCGCCGAACTGGTGGTAGCTGCCCACCATCTTCAGCTCGATCGGCTTCTCGACGTAGAACTCCAGCGCGGTTTCGTCGCCCGGCTGGAACAGCTCGTTGGTGATGCCGGTGGCGAGCGCGGTCTGCGAGATGTCGACGATCAGTTCCGGCATTTCGGTCTTGCTCGGCAACTGGCGCAGCATCTGCTGCAGTTGCTGTTCCATCTGCGCGAGCTGCTGTTTGAGCGGCTCCAGATTCGCGGCCTGGCCCTGCAGCTTCTCGAATTCCTGGCGCTTGGTGGTTTCGTCCGCTTCCAGGCCTTCGAGCACCGCGGTTTTCGGGCGGGTCAGGAAGTTCCACATCAGGAACAGGATCAGCAGCCCCAGCGCGAAGCAGAACCCCAATTGCCATTCCCGCGGCCAGGAACCGGCATTGTTGAAGTCGAGTTCCTTGAGCGACATTTTCTTTTTCACGACGCGGGCCCTCCCGTTTGCTCGGACGGTGCGGATTCGGGATTCTGGCTGCCTTCGGGCATGACCTTGGGCTGCGGACCGCTGGCTGCAGGTGCGGATGCCGCAGGCGCAGTACCGGCAGCCGGAGCCGTCGTCGCAGGCGCGGTGCCGGCTGCGGGCTGTGCGGGCATCAGCGGCTGCAGGGTCGCCGGCGCTGCGACGGTCGCGGCGGCGGGGTCGACACTGTCCTCTTCGCCTTCTTTCTTGGCGTTGGGGTTGGCCAAGGTAACCGTCACGCTGAAGGTGTGCGGCAGACCGCTGTTATCGCCTTCGACCTGGATCACCGAGAGCTCCGGCTTGGTCATCCAGCCCGACGCCGACAGGTTTTCCATGTACGAACTGACCCGGGTGTAGGACTGCGAGCGGCCTTCCAGGGTCAGCTTTTCGCCTTCCTGGTTGATCCCGGTGAGGATCACGCCGTCGGGGATGGTGCGCACCAGCGAATCGAACAGATGCACCATCTGCGAACGGTTGGCTTGCAGTTCCTCGATCACCTTCTTGCGGTTGAGCAGATTGTTCTTCTTCTGCTCCAGCGCCTCGATCTCGGTGATCTTGGTCTTGACCGTCGCGATTTCCTGGTCGAGGAAGGCGTTGCGCTCCTGCTGACCGGAAATCTGCATGCTGTAGTAGGTGTTGACCAGGAACCACGCGGCGAAACCCGCCACCGCGGACAGCACCAGCATCAGGACGAACTGCTTCTTGCGCTCTTTCTGCCGTTCGGCGCGCCACGGGAGGAGATTGATCCGTGCCATCAGTCGAAGCTCCTCAAGGCGAGGCCGCAGGCGATCATCAGCGCCGGCGCGTCCTGCGCGAGCGCGTGCGCCTGCACGCGTGGACCGAGCGTCATCTGGGCCAGCGGGTTGGCGACCACGGTCTGCACGCCCAGCTGTTCCTCCACCATCGCGGAGATACCGGCGATGGAAGCGCAGCCGCCGGCCAGCACGATCTGGTCGACACGGTTGTATTCGCTGCCTGCGTAGAAGAACTGCAGCAGGCGGCCGATCTGCTGGGCCATGGCTTCCTTGAACGGCTCCAGCACTTCGATTTCGTAACTTTCAGGCAGGCCGCCCTGGCGCTTGGCCAAGCCCGCCTCCTCATAGCTCAGACCGTAGCGGCGCATCACCTCGTCGGTGAGCTGCTTGCCGCCGAAGACCTGCTCGCGGCTATAGATGTTGCGGCCGTTGCGCAGGATGCTGAGCGTGGTCATGGTGGCGCCGACATCGACCAGCGCGACGATGCCGTCGTGCGGGATGTTCAGGGTGCCGGCGATCAGCGCGTAGGCGTTCTCGATCGCGAAGGCCTCGACGTCCATGATCTTCGCGGTGAGCCCGCCGACTTCCAGCGCGGAGGCGCGCATTTCGACGTTCTCGGAGCGCGAGGCCGCCAGCAGCACCTGGACCATTTCCGGGTTCCCAGGCATGGCGCCCAGCACCTCGAAGTCCAGATTCACTTCCTCGATCGGATACGGGATGTAGTTCACCGCCTCCAGCTCGATCTGCGACTCCATGTCGTCCTCGTCGAGGTCGGCAGGCATCGGAATGATCTTGGTGATCACCGCCGAGCCGGCCACGGCCGCCGCGGCCTGTTTGGCCTTGCTGCCTGAACGGTTCAGGGCCCGACGGATGGCCTCGCCCACAGCCTCGACCTCGACGATGTTCTTCTCGGCGACGGCATTCGGCGGCAACGGCTCGACCGCGTAATGTTCCACCCGATAGCGGTCGCCAGCCCGAGACAGCTGCAGGAGCTTGACGGCGGTCGAGCTGATGTCGACGCCCACCAAAGGTGACTGATTTTTTGCTAGCAGTCCCACTTTTTCCCCTTCCCACGCGCGCTTACGCGCGTTACGTGTCCCAATACATTAAATAACGGACTTTCAACTTTTAGGCAACTCCCCCTTGCAATGGATCGCTCCGGGAGTGAACTCTGTCACGACCTTGAGCGGCCGTTTGTCGCGTCCAGCCGACCCCGCAACCCGGTTTCGCGCGTACTTCCATCCCCTTCCTGCAGGTTCCGGACGCCTTTCCGGCCTGAAGTCCACCGGAACCCGGCGGCCGGGAGGCCGGCCAGACCGGCAGGCCGCCTATAATCCCCTTCCTCTCTAGTACACCTTCCGACGTCAGGATTCCGCCACCCATGTCCCGTATTCGCCGCCTGCTGCGCTGGGCCTTCCTGCTTTCCCTCATCGGCCTGGTCATCGGGGGCGGCGCTTTCGGACTCCTTTATATAAGTGTCTCGTCCAAGCTGCCGGACGTACAGACCCTGCGCACCATCGAACTGCAGGAACCGCTGTACGTCTATGCGCGCGACGGCCGCCTGATCGGCCTGTTCGGTGAGACCCGACGCTACCCGGTCGAGATCGAGAAGGTGCCCAAGCGCTTGAAGGACGCGTTCATCGCGATCGAGGACGCGCGGTTCTACGAGCATGGCGGCGTCGACTACAAGGGCGTGGCCCGCGCAATCTGGCTGATGGCGACCACCGACGGCAAGCGCGTGCCCGGCGGCTCGACCATCACCCAGCAGGTCGCACGCCAGTACTTTCTCAGCTCCGAATACAAATTGAAGCGCAAATTCGCCGAAATGCTGCTGGCCCGCAAGATGGAGGCGGAACTGGGCAAGGACGAGATCTTCGAGCTGTATCTCAACAAGAGTTTCTTCGGCAACCGCGCCTACGGCGTGGGCGCCGCGGCAGAGTTCTACTACGGCAAGCCGCTGGACCAGCTGAGTCTGGACGAGATGGCATCGCTGGCCGCGATTCCGAAATTCCCCTCCAGCGGCAACCCGCTGAACAACCCTGCGCGCGCCAAGATCCGCCGTGACTACGTGCTGACCCGCATGCAGGAGTTGCAGATGATCACGGCCGCCGAAGCGCAGGCCGCGCAGGCCGCGGCGATGCATGCCAGCCCGCACGAGCGACCGATCGAAGTCGCGGCTCCCTACATCGCGGAAATGGTGCGCCAGGAAATGATCGCCCGTTACGGCGAGGAAGCCCTGACCAAGGGCTACCACGTCACCACCACCATCGACCCGGTGCTGCAGGCCGCGGCCGACAAGTCGGTGCGCGACGGCCTGGGCAACTACGATCGCCGCCACGGCTGGAACACCAAGGCGATGCAGCGCATCGAACTGCCGGCCGGCGAAGACGCGGCCACCGCCGCCGCCCGTCTGCGAAGCTATCCCGCCCGCGGCCCGCTGCTGTCCGCGCTGGTCCTCAGCACCAGCGGCAGCAATGCCCAGGTGGTGCTGGCCGATGGCACCGAACTGGATCTCGGCCCCGACACCTCGCGCTGGACCGGCAAGACCCCAGCCGCCCTGTTCAAACGCGGCGATATCGCACGGGTGCGCAAGATCGTGCCGGAGGCCAAGCCCGATCCGAAGGCCGCCAAGCCCGGCGAAGCGACCGCCGCGACCACCCCGCCGCCCGTTCCGACCGGGCCGGTCACCTGGCGCATCGAGCAATTGCCGCGCGCGGAATCGGCGCTGGTTTCGCTGGACGCCGATACCGGCGCCCTGCGCGCCCTGGTCGGCGGCTACAGCTTCGCCGGCAACAAGTTCAACAACGCCACCCAGGCACGCCGCCAGCCGGGTTCGTCGTTCAAGCCGTTCGTCTACGCCGCGGCGTTCGAGCGCGGCTACAACCCGGCGTCGATCGTGCTGGACGCGCCGGTGGTGTTCCGCATGCGCGGCAGCAAGATCTGGCGCCCGCAGAACGACGGCGGCGGCTTCGCCGGCCCGATCCGCGTGCGCGAAGCGCTGGTGCAGTCGCGCAATCTGGTGTCGGTGCGCATGCTCGACGCCATCGGTGTGGACTACGCGCGCAAATACATGTCGCAGTTCGGTTTCGAGGAAAAGGAACTGCCGCCGAACCTTTCCATCGCCCTGGGCACGCCCTCGCTGACCCCGCTGTCGGTCGCCCGCGGCTACGCCACCTTCGCCAACGGCGGCTTCCGCATCACGCCATGGTTCATCGATGAAGTGAAGGACCGCGACGGCAAGCTGATCCACAAGGAAAAACCCGCCGTCGCCTGCCGCAGCTGCGGCCAGGGCATCGCCGGGCAGCCGGCCGTGCCCGCCAGCAGCGTGATCGACGGTTTCGACCTGGGCCCGGCCGGCGGCGCCAAACCCGCCGACGCCAAGTCCGACCCGAAAGGCACCGATCCGAAAAGCGCCGCCAAGCCCGCAGCGCCGCCGGTGACCCTGCCCGCCGACGCCGTGCTGGCGCCGCGCGCCATCGACGAGCGCATCGCCTATCAGATCACTTCGATGATGCGCGACGTGGTGCTGCGCGGCACCGCCACCGATGCCAAGCGCATCGGCCGCGAAGACATCGGCGGCAAGACCGGCTCCACCAACAACCACCGCGACGCCTGGTTCTCCGGCACCGGCGGCAACCTCATTACCACCGTGTGGGTAGGCAAGAGCGACAACACCTCGCTGGGCTACCGCGAATACGGCGGCAAGGCCGCGCTGCCGATCTGGATCGAGTACATGAAGGTTGCGCTGACCGACGTGCCGATCGCCGCCAACGAGCCGCCCAACGGCATGATCAAGGTCGCAGTCACCGCCAGCGGCCAACTGCTGCCGTCCACCGGCAGCGGCGGCATCACCGAATACGTGAAGGTCGAAGACCTCGAGAAGATGGACACCTACGTCGACTACGGCAGCGACGACGCGTTGCCCAGCGAAGAGTCGTTCGATATTTTCTGAGGTCGGTGAGCCGTAAAGCGTCTGTCATCCCGAATCGCAGCTCTTCGGGGTGAGGGACCTGCTTCTGCGCCTCGCCTTGCGCAAAGCGCAGGGGAAGCCCTGCTTTTTCTGTCCCCCCCCTCGCGCGAAGCGCAGGGGGAGCCCTGCTTTCCTGTTCCCTCCCTCGCGCGAAGCGCAGGGGGAGCCCTGCTTTCTGCTCCTCCCCTTGCGCGAAGCGCAGGGGGAGGTTGGGAGGGGGTGGCTTTTTGCGTAAGAGCACCCCTCCCCAACCCTCCCCTTCGCCTGCGGCGAAAGGGAGGGAGCAGAGCAGAGCCTTCCGCTATCCTTTGAGCCTGTGATGAGAGGCTTTACTGCTCACTGCTCACTGCTCACTGCTCACTGCTCACTGCTTACTGCTTACTGCTGATCGCTCGCTTTTTTTACCGCTTCCGCTACAGTCATCCCCTGGCCCCGCCGGGACGCTGCCCATGCACAACGCACGCAAGCACGCCGAGACCAAGACCCGCGAGCGCCGCTATCGGCTCGCGCACGAAGCCGCCCGGCTCATCGCCGAAAGCGGCATCCGCGATTTCCATCAGGCCAAACTCAAGGCCGCGCAGCGCCTGGGCATCCACGACGATGCATCGCTGCCGCGCAACAGCGAGATCGAAGCAGCGCTGCGCGAATACCAGCGATTGTTCCAGGGCGACTCACAGCTCAACGCCCTGCGCCAGCGCCGCGAAGCCGCGCTGCGCGCGCTGGAATTCTTCGCGCCGTTCGACGCCCGCCTGGTCGGCCCGGTGCTGGACGGCACCGCCGACGCCAATGCAGCGGTGCACCTGCATCTCTACACCGACGATGCCGAAGCCATTGCGCGCTTCCTCGACGACCACCGCATCCCCGCCGAAACCAGCGGCCGCCGCCTGCGCCTGGACCGCGAACGCGCGCTCGACTGCCCGGTATGGCTGTTTTCCGCCGAAGACCTGAGCTTCGACCTCACCGTGCTGCCGCACGACGCGCTGCGCCAGGCGCCGCTGTCGAACATCGACGAGAAGCCGATGCGAAGGGCGTCGATGGCGCAGTTGCGGGCGTTGCTGGTCGAGGAGGATGTGGTGGGATACGACAAGGACGCCAGCATCTGATTGCAGTGCGTCGGGCTGCACTCTGGAACTTCCGTCGAAGCGTGCCGCAGCGCTTTGACAACAAAATGTTTCATCCTTACCTTGCGGATTCGCGAACTACATTTCGAAGGATCAGATGCAGCGCCATGCCTCCCACGCTTTTTCCTTCGCGCTGTCCCTGGCCGCGGCGTGCACATTGTCGCTTTCCGCTTGCCCGAATCCAGGAAGCCCGCAAACGAACAAGCCCATCATCGACATCAAGGAACGTCCGGACCCGCAGCGGGCGTACCGTATCGTGATGACCATCGACAACGCGCCGGGCCCGTTCGGCATGATCGAAGGGGCCGCGCAGTACGATGTCATCAATCACAACGAGTGCGGGTACATCGATGCGGGCACGGAAACCATTTCCCGGATCAATACCCATCCGCCGATCGAGTGGAAACCGGTCGATGAGGGTCAGTATGAAGTAACCGTCTATGCCGATCTGATGCTGGATGAGGATTATTATGGGCGGGGCATGTGCCGATGGAAGTTGACTGCCGCCAGTGCATTGATGAGAGCGACTGGCGCAGAGACGGAGACCCGTTTTATGCCGGGAATTTCGACCGAAAAAATCACGGCTGGAACGCCGCTGACTTTGCATTTCGCAAGCATGAGATATCCACGAAGCGGAATGGATGATTTTGCGGACTTTGGAGAAGCCGAACCCTACAAGTACAAACCGGAAATACGCGACCAGCTCTTCACGATCACCATGACGCCCAAGGACGCGCAGCCATGAGTCTGTGTCGCCGCAAGCCCGCCAGACCACCGACCCAACGCGAGGAAACGCCATGACCACATCCACCTGGCACGTCGCAACACTCGCACTGTTGTTGTCCGCCTGCCAGAACCCAGGAACCCCGCAAATGATCAAGCCCCTTATCGACATCAAGGAACGTCCGGACCCGCAACGCGCGTACCGCATCGTGATGACCATCGGCAACGCGCCGGGCCCGTTCGCCATGATCGAGGGGTCCGCGCAGTACGATGTGATCAATCACAACGAGTGCGGGTACATCGATCCGGGCACGGAAACCATTTCCCGGATCAATACCCATCCGCCGATCGAGTGGAAACCGATCGGCGAAGGCCAGTACGAAGCAACCGTCTATGCAGATCTGATGTTGGATGAGGATTACTACGGGCGTGGCGTGTGCCGCTGGGAGCTCACCGAGGTGCGCGCACGATTGAAGGCGACGGGCGCAGAGACGGAGACACGTTTTGTACCGGGAATTTCCGCCGAAGAGATCACGGCTGGAACGCCGCTGACTTTGCATTTCGCAAGCATGAGATATCCACGAAGCGGAATGGATGATTTTGTTGACTTTGGGGAAACCGATCCCAACAAGTATAAGAGCGAAATACGCGACCAGCTCTTCGCCATCACGATGCAGCCCAAGGAAGCCCAGCCGTGAGCCTGAACCATCAGCAATATGCGGATCTGGCAAGTGATGCTTATAAAGACTATGAGCCCGGTGTACGCAAGCCAGGCGAAGAAGAGAAAGTCTCGATCAACGGGGTGGCATACAAAATACTCGAGCATTACAGCAATCCGCGCAACGGATACCAAGGCACGATCTATCAACGGGCGGATACTGGAGAGTTGGTAGTGGCCCACCGCGGCACAGAAGTGGACAAGGGCATTAAGCCAATCATTCAGGACGCCCTGTACACCGACGGCAGCATGGCGCTGAGCCGAGTCAATCCGCAGGCGCAAGATGCGATTGCATTGACACGCCGGGCGCAGGAACGAGCCAACGAAATCAGTGAAACCTACGGTCGCGCTCCCCAACTCTCCGTCACCGGTCATTCCCTCGGCGGCACGCTGGCCCAGGTCACCGCGCATCATTTCGGGCTGAAAGGCGAGACCTTCAACGCTTACGGCGCGGCCAGCCTGGGCCTGCGCATCCCAGAAGGCGGCAACACCGTGCTGAACCACGTCATGGCCGGCGATACAGTCAGCGCAGCTTCGCCGCACTTCGGGCAAGTGCGCGTCTACGCCGCTCCCAATGAAGTCGCATCGATGATCCAGAGCGGATACGCCAACGACCGCAGCGCGATCCTGGACCCGCGTTCTCCACTGCTCGCGGTCGGCTTGAACGCCGGTTCGCACTCGATGCACAACTTCACGGAAAAAGACGGCAATGGCCGTCCCGACCGATCGATTCTGGCCGACCCGAACGCGCGCCAGCTCGCACAGAAGTTCGACCCGATGATCGATAAATTCCGCGGCGATGTGGGCATGATCCGCGCCGGCGTCACCCTGGGCGCGGGTGGACCGCCCGGCCTTATCGGCGAAGCGATCGATCATGTTCGTGGCCCATTGAAACCCGGAGAGCCCGCGGAACGCGAGCGCAATGAGCGCACATCGCATGTAACTCCCAAGCCTGAAAAACTCCCTGCCTGGCCGCAGCATTACGATTCGCACTTGTTCGGCCCAGGCGGGCTGCCTGAGCTGCCTTCCTATGTTCCCAAACCCCCAGCGGACGGCCCCCCACCTCCGCTGCGACCGCAGGCCGCTCTGGACGAACCATTACCCGCAGGGATCGAGTCGAGGCCCGACCCCCGGCTCGCCATCGAGCGTTTGTCGCCCAAGGACCGCGACCACTACGATCAAGGGCTGGCGCTCGCGCAACGGCTGGGATTGCCGCCGGACAAAGCGCAGAATTTCGGGATGGTTCTGGCTGCGGAGGTCGGCGAAAACCGCTCAATCCAGCGCGTCGATCGTCTGATCGCAGTACAGGGTCGCGGCGAAGACGGCGGCGACCGCGTTTTCGCCTCGTACCACCCGCATGGCGACATGGAACCGATCTTCAACACCAATCTCGACGTGAACCGCGCAGCGAACGTGCCGATGGAGCAGAGTTTCAATCGCATCGAGCAGACCCAGCAGCAACAGATCGCGCAGATGCAGACTCATAACATCGACGACCCGTCGCGCGGGCCGAAGATGGGCTGACTGCACTCTTTGATCTCTCGGCGCAAACAGCACACCCAACAAACCTCCGCGCGCCGCTCCATGTGATGCGACCCGGGAATATCATCAGACTTCCGAATTTTCCGTGACTTCAATCCATGCGCCATCAGGGACGAATCCACAGCTGGAACGACGACAAGGGCTTCGGCTTCGTCACGCCGAACGGCGGCGGCGACAAGGCGTTCGTGCATATCAAGGCGTTCGCGCGAGCGACGCGACGTCCGATCGACGGCGATCCCATCACCTACACCGTCGCCCGCGACAGGCAGGGCCGGCTTCAGGCGAAGGCGATCCGGTTCGTCGGCGAAAAGAAGCCTGCGGACGATCGCGCGACCCCCGGCTGGTTCGGGCCGATATTCGCGCTGCTGTTCGTCGCGGCGCTTGCGGGTGCGGCGCTGCTCGGGCATCTGGCGACGACCGTGCTGGCCGCTTATACGCTGATGAACGGCATTGCATTCATCGCCTACGGCCTCGACAAATCGGCGGCGAATGCAGGACGGCAGCGCACACCGGAAACGACGCTGCATTTTCTCGGGTTGATCGGCGGCTGGCCGGGTGCATTGCTTGCGCAGCGGGTGTTCCGCCACAAGTCGCGCAAGCTCGCATTCCAGCGCACGTTCCGGGTCACGGTCGTGGCGAATGTCGCGGTGCTGATGTTGCTCGCCAGCGACACGGGCAATGCATGGGTGCGCGGGATGCTGGCGGCTTATGCATAGCGTGCGCCTATGGCGCATCGCACACTCAGGGTGGAGCAGCGCAGGGCCGTAGGGCGGGCCCTGGCCCGCCGTATTGGACGTTGCGATCAATCATCCATGGCCGTGACTTTTTCGCCACATGCGCGGTGCAATCTGGAATGCCGCAATGGCGGGCCAGGGCCCGCCCTACGACGTCGGATTGCGAGTTACGGCGCGAACTTGTCGGTCGCGCGCACCAGCGCGTCGACGTTCTCGGGCTCGAACGCGGAGTGACCGGACGCCGGGGTGATGTGCAGCTCCGACTTCGGCCACGCTTTGCGCAGATCCCAGGCGTTCTGGATCGGGCAGACCACGTCGTAGCGGCCGTGGACGATCACGCCGGGGATGTCGGCGATCTTGTGGGCATCGCGCAGCAACTGGTCTTCCACGTCGAAAAAACCGCCGTTGACGAAGTAGTGGTTCTCGATGCGCGCGAAGGCGAGCGCGAACGCGGCGTCTTCGTGGCCGGCGACGAAATCCTCGTCGACGTGCAGGAAGCTGGTCGCGCCTTCCCACACGCTCCACGCGCGCGCGGCGGACAGACGCGTGGCTTCGTCGTCGCTGGTGAGGCGGCGGTGGAAGGCCGAGATCAGGTCGTGGCGTTCGACCGGCGGAATCGCGGCCAAATAGTGCTCCCACGCATCCGGGAACAGCCGCGAGGCGCCTTCCTGATAGAACCATTCCAGTTCCCAGCGGCGCAGCATGAAGATACCGCGCAGCACAAGCTCGGTAACGCGCTGCGGATGAGTTTCGGCGTAGGCCAGCGCGAGCGTGGAGCCCCACGAACCGCCGAACACCTGCCAACGCTCGATGCCGAGTGTTTCGCGCAGGGTTTCGATATCGGCGACCAGCGTCCAGGTGGTGTTGTCGACCAGATCCGCGTGCGGCGTCGAGCGCCCGCTGCCGCGCTGGTCGAACAGAACGATGCGGTATTTCGCCGGGTCGTGGAAACGGCGCATCTTCGGGCTGCAGCCGGCGCCGGGGCCGCCGTGCAGCATCACCACCGGCTTGCCGTTCGGATTGCCGCATTGTTCGTAATGCAGCGTGTGGCGGTCGTCGACCTTGAGCGTGCCGCTGTCGAAGGGCTGGATGTCGGGATAGAGCGTGCGCATGGCGTGACCTGATGGGTTCGGATCCGATGAAGACCGGATGGAATTCGGGGGAATGCGCGGCGTGGCCGCGAGCGGGCAAGTCTAGCGCAGGGCTCAGCGCGGCCAACGGCCTGAAGTCACGCGGTCGCGGTCTTCCAGATCGCGATGCGTGCATACGGCGTCGAAACCGGCGGCGATCAGCAGCTCGCGCACGGCTTCGCCCTGCTTCCAGCCGTGTTCCAGCAACAGCCAGCCGCCAGGACGCAGGTGCACCGGTGCGTCGCGGAGGATGATGCCGATCGCCTCCAGACCGTCGGGCCCCGACGACAGCGCCCGCGCCGGTTCGAAGCGCAGATCGCCCTCGCGCAGATGCGGGTCGTCGTCGCCGATGTAGGGCGGATTACTGGCGATCAGGTCGAAACGCTCGCCGGCCAGCGGCGCCAGCCAATCGCCGTGGCGGAATTCGACGTTGACGAGACCCAGCGCGCGGGCATTGGCGCGGGCGATCTCCAGCGCGCCTTCGCTCACGTCCACCGCGATCACCTGCGCCTGCCGGCGCTCGTGCGCCAGCGCCAGCGCGATCGCGCCGCTGCCGGTGCCCAGATCGGCCATCCGCAGCGCGGTGTCGGGCGGCGCGCGCTCCAGGGCCAGTTCCACCAGCAGCTCGGTTTCCGGGCGCGGGATGAGCGTTTGCGGCGAGACCAGCAGATCGAAGGTCCAGAACCCGCGGCGGCCGGTCAGATACGCCACCGGCTCGCCAGCGATGCGGCGCGCGAGCAGCGCTTCGAAGCGCTGCCGCGCGATTGCGTCGACGGGTTCGTCGCCGTGGGCGAACAGCCAGATAGGCGGGCGCTCCAGGGCATGCGACAGCAGCGCGCGGGCGTCGGCGCCATCGATCCGTTCGCTGGCCTGGCGCAGCACTGCATCCAGAGAGGGGCGTCGACTCGTCATCATCCCGTTATCGTAGCCGTTCGCGGCCTCGCCTCGGTTTCCCACCGCCACCCGACAGGTCGTTGCCCATGCCCCGAATGTCTCCGCTCCGTACTCTGATCGCCGCGCTGCTTTCGCTGTTGGCAGCTGGCTGCCAGAGCGTCGGCTTCGGTATCGCCAATGCGGGTGTGGCCGCGCCGTCGGCCAGCGTGGTCTACGACCGGCAGCGGGATCTCTCGCTCGACCTTTATCGGCCTGCGGCGTCCGCGAACGGTCCCGTGCCGGTGGTGGTGTTCATCTACGGCGGCAGTTGGCGGAACGGCGAGCGCGGGCAGTACCGATTCGTGGGTCAGCGGTTTGCGGAATCCGGCGCGCTGGCGATCGTCGCCGACTATCGGACGTTTCCGCGGGCGGTGTTCCCGGGATTCGTGGAAGACGCCGCCGCCGCGGTGGCCTGGGCGCGGGCGCACGCGGCCGAATACGGCGGCGATCCGCAGCGGCTGTACGTCGCCGGACATTCCGCAGGCGCGCAGATCGCCGCGCTGGTCGGCCTGGACGCCCGCTATCTGGCGCCGCACGGCATGAAACCGCGCGACCTGGCCGGGGTGATCGGGCTGTCGGGGCCTTACGACTTCGAGATCGCCGGCTACGAGGACGTGTTCGGCCCCGAAGCGCAGTGGCCCCAGGCGCAGCCGATCCGTTTCGTCGATGGCGACGAGCCGCCGTTCCTGCTGGTGCACGGCACCGGCGACAGGGTGGTGGAAGCCAAGGACAGTCAGGAGTTGGCCGACAAACTCCGCGGCGTCGGCGGCCGCGCCGAACTGCTGTGGCTGCCGGACGCCGGGCATATCGCCCCGCTGGCGGCGCTGTACCGCCCCGATCGGCATCCGGACCTGCTGGAGGCGATCCGGGCCTTCGTGGGTAGCGAATCCGTGGACAACCGCTCGGGCGCGGCCGCTCCGGCCCGTTGATTCGCCCAACTACGGGCCATGTCATCGGTAGAGGGCCTTCGGGCCTTATGGAATTTCCGCGGCCTGCTCGGGCCTGAAGGCCCTGCTACAGGGTCTGCTGTGGATTCATAACAGGATGCGATCGGACTTATGATAGTCATTGACTATCGATTACATTCATTCAATTCATTGGCTTGATTGATAGCGTGGACCTAACATACGCCTCGTTGCGATCAATTCCCTGTTTCGAAGCACCTTTTCGATCGCTGCTTCCCACCCCATCTTCGATCTTCACTCACACAAGGAACCCCCGATGTCGCTGATCAATACCCAGGTCAAACCGTTCAAGACCACTGCGTTCCACGCCGGCGAATTCGTCCAGGTTTCGGACGAGTCGCTGAAGGGCAAGTGGTCGGTCCTGATCTTCATGCCGGCCGCGTTCACCTTCAACTGCCCGACCGAAGTGGAAGACGCCGCCGACAATTACGCCGAGTTCCAGAAAGCCGGCGCCGAGGTCTACATCGTCACCACCGACACGCATTTCTCGCACAAGGTGTGGCACGAAACCTCCCCGGCGGTCGGCAAGGCCACGTTCCCGCTGGTCGGCGATCCGACCCACCAGCTGACCCGCGCGTTCGGCGTGCATATCGAAGAAGAAGGCCTGGCGCTGCGCGGCACCTTCATCATCAACCCGGACGGCGTGATCAAGACCCTCGAAATCCACGACAACGCGATCGCCCGCGATGTCTCCGAGACGCTGCGCAAGCTGAAGGCCGCCCAGTTCGTCGCCGCCAACCCGGGCCAGGTCTGCCCGGCGAAGTGGAAGGAAGGCGCGCAGACCCTGAAGCCGTCGCTGGATCTCGTCGGCAAGATCTGACCCGAAGTTCCCGCAACAAGACCACCCGCAAGAAAGGCCGCGAACGGACCGTGCAGTCCGCCCGCGGTTGTGGCACCGCTCCCGGCTCGACCCTGACTTCACCTCGTTTTTGACCCAACCGCATCACCCCCGCAATACCTCCGTAGCAACCTCCGCGACAACCTCCGTGCCATCCCCGGCGAAGCGCATCGCTTCGCCGGGGGCTTCGGGCCGCACTCTCCGCGCCCGCGCTTCGCTTGCAGCAGCGGCTTGTACCGCACCGGATCGTTCCTCCCCGTGCCGGTCCCTCTCCCCCGGCCCACGTCCGTCGACGCAGGCCGCTGCTGCAAACGCAGCCTCCCTTCTCCCCTTCCCCACTCGCCAAGGAGCCGGTCGTGCTCGATTCCGATCTCAAGACCCAACTACAGGCCTATCTGCAGAAGCTGACCCGCCCGGTCGTGATCACCGCGGCGCTGGACGACGGCGAAGCGTCGCAGGAACTGCGCGCGCTGCTGATCGAACTGACCCGGCTGTCGACGCTGGTCACGCTGCGCGAAGCGCGCGAGCCCGGCGACCGCGTGCCGTCGTTCGCCCTCGGCACGCCCGGCGAAGACATTTCGCTGCGTTTCGCCGGCATCCCGATGGGCCACGAGTTCACGTCGCTGGTGCTGGCGCTGCTGCAGGTCGGCGGCCATCCGTCGAAGTTGGCGCAGGACGTCATCGAACAGATCCGCGCGCTCGATGGCGCGACTTCCGACGGCATTCTCTCTTTTGAAACATATTTCTCGCTGAGCTGCCAGAACTGCCCCGACGTGGTGCAGGCTTTCAACCTCATGGCCGTGCTCAATCCGCGAATCAAACACGTGGCCATCGACGGCGCGCTGTTCCAGGACGAAGTCGAGACGCGCCAGGTGATGTCGGTCCCGACGATTTTCCTCAACGGCGAAACCTTCGGCGCCGGACGCATGAGCGTCGAAGAAATCCTGGCCAAGCTCGACACCGGCGCGGTCGCGCGCGACGCCGCGAAGATCTCCGCGAAGGACGCGTTCGACGTGCTGATCGTCGGCGGCGGCCCGGCCGGCGCCGCGGCGGCGATCTACGCCGCGCGCAAGGGCATCCGCACCGGCATCGCCGTCGAACGTTTCGGCGGCCAGGTGATGGATACGATGGCGATCGAGAATTTCGTGTCGGTGCCGGAAACCGAAGGCCCGAAACTGGCGGCGGCGATGGAGCGCCACGTGCGCGACTACGACGTCGACATCATGCCGCTGCAGCGCGCCGAACAACTGGTTCCGGCCGGCGCCGACGGCCTGGTCGAAGTGAAACTCGCCAGCGGCGCCTCGCTGAAATCGAAGACCGTGATCCTCGCCACCGGCGCGCGCTGGCGGCAGATGAACGTGCCCGGCGAACAGGAGTACCGCAACAAGGGCGTGGCCTATTGCCCGCACTGCGACGGCCCGCTGTACAAGGGCAAGCGCGTGGCGGTGATCGGCGGCGGCAACTCGGGCGTGGAAGCGGCGATCGATCTCGCCGGCATCGTCGCCCACGTCACCCTGATCGAATTCGACAGCCAGTTGCGCGCCGATGAAGTGCTGCAGCGCAAGCTGCGCAGCCTGGCGAACGTCGATGTCGTCGTGTCCGCGCAGACCAGCGCGGTGCTGGGCGACGGCCAGAAAGTCACCGGATTGACCTACGTCGATCGCAACACCCAGGCCGCGCACACCGTGACCCTCGACGGCGTGTTCGTGCAGATCGGTCTGTTGCCCAACACCGAGTGGCTGAAGGGCACGGTGGCGCTGTCGCCGCGCGGCGAGATCATGATCGACGAGCGCGGCCAGACCGCGCTGCCCGGCGTGTTCGCCGCGGGCGATGCGACCACGGTGCCGTACAAGCAGATCGTGATCGCGATGAGCGAAGGCTCGAAAGCGGCGCTCGGCGCATTCGATCATCTGATCCGCGCATCGGCGCCGGCAGCACCGACAGCGGCGGCAGTACAGGCCGACGTACCGGTTCCGGCAGAGACGGAACCGGCGTGACCGGTCCGCGCGCGGGGCCCGCGAGGCACCGCGCGCCGCGCCCGCGAAGGTCGTCCGGGGAAGCCTGTCAGAAGCGACAGGCGGCCCGGCCGCGGAAACAACGCATCATGCAGGCCGAGGTCCGGTCTCTATTCGGGATCGCCTCAAGCCTCACGATTGCATCGCCCGCGTTCACGGCATTCAATGACTGCGCCGAATACCGCGAACATTCCGCCGCGCCAGCGGCCGACACGAAGGTCTCGCCGCCATGAATCTGCGCGATCTGAAGTATCTGGTCTCGCTCGCCGACCACAAGCATTTCGGCCGCGCCGCCGCGGCCTGCTTCATCAGCCAGCCGACGCTATCGACCCAGATCAAGAAGCTGGAGGACGAACTGGGCGTCGCGCTGGTCGAACGCGCGCCGCGCCGGGTGATGCTGACCCCCGCCGGCCGCGACGCCGCCGAACGCGCGCGGCGGATCGTCGCCGATGTCGAGGAAATGAAGGAAGCCGCGCGCCGCAGCCAGAATCCTGAGGCCGGCACGGTGCGACTGGGCATCTTCCCCACGCTGGGCCCGTATCTGCTGCCGCACGTGGTGCCGCGGATCCGCGAGCGTTTCCCGCAGCTGGAACTGCTGCTGATCGAAGAGAAGACCGAAGTGATCCTTCGCCAGCTGCGCGAGGGCCGGCTCGACGCAGGCGTGCTCGCGCTGCCGCTGCACGACGATCAGCTGCATCTGGAATTCCTGTTCGAGGAACCCTTCATGCTGGCGGTACCCGGCTCGCATCCGCTCGCGAACGCAGGATCGCTGACGATGCAGGATCTCGCCAACGAGAGTCTGCTGCTGCTCGAAGACGGCCACTGCCTGCGCGATCAGGCCCTGGATGTCTGCCACATGGCCGGCGCCGGCGAGAAGAACGGCTTCCGCGCCACCTCGCTGGAAACCCTGCGGCAGATGGTCGCCGCCAACGTCGGCATGACCCTGCTGCCGGTGCTGTCGGTGAAACCGCCGGTGTCGTCGTCGCCCGACGTGCATCTGGTGCCGTTCCGCGCGCCCGAACCCAACCGGCGCATCGCCATGGTCTGGCGCCGCAGTTCGGCGATGTCGGATTTCCTGAGCAAGCTGTCGCTGGCGTTCCGCGACCTGCCGGCGGGTCTGCTGTCCACCGATACGTTTCCGGAGCGCGCATCGACACAGACGCCGCGCACGAAAGCAGTGGATTGAAGATCGCGGCTACGATGGTTGCGGGTTGGTGCTTCTGCCGTCATCCCCGCGAAGGCGGGGATCCATGCCCGGGCACGTGAAGCCACTCGAGCGTTGTATCTGCGATTGCGCAGGCGTGGGTTCCCGCCTTCGCGGGAACGATAGAATCCTCCGCAGCATCCGCGGGACATCGACATCGTGAATCTGAAAGGCTCAAAAACCGAAGCGAACCTCAAGTCCGCCTTCGCCAGCGAATCCCAGGCCAACCGCCGCTATCTGTATTTCGCGCAGAAGGCCGATCTGGAAGGCTACAGCGATGTCGCCACGGTGTTCCGCTCCACCGCCGAAGGCGAGACCGGCCACGCGCTCGGCCATCTGGAATATCTCGAACAGTGCGGCGACCCGGCGACCGGCCTGCCGTTCGGCGCCACCGCAGACAATCTGAAATCCGCGATCGCCAGCGAGACCCACGAACACACCGACATGTACATGGACATGGCCACGGCCGCGCGCGAGGAAGGCTTCGACGAGATCGCCGACTGGTTCGAAACGCTGGCCAAGGCCGAACGCTCGCACGCGAACCGGTTCCAGAAGGCGCTGGATGAACTCGGCAGCTGACACGCTGCGCCGGACCGTTCTGGCGATGGGCTGCCCGATCGCTTTTTTGCTTGCAGGGGCGCTTGATGGCGTCTCTCGCGTTCGGGCGAAGCCGGCGACTAGACACTGGTTGGTCGCCATCGGATCGCTGCTGTGCGGATGCGCTCCCGCACAAGTGGAGCCGCTTTCCAGTTGTCCTCAGCCATATCAGGAACGAGCACTGGGCAGGAGCACCATGGCAATGCTGCGCGATACCCGTGAGCGGGCTGAGCCGATCTGCGCCGCGCTTATGCATGGGTGTTCGATAAGCGTTCCGCTGCAAACCACGAAAGGCTATACCGTGGGAGTATGGCCCGTTGCCGATGCGTCCAATGGACAATGTTCCTACGCATCCGATACGCAGATCTATTACGAATACGACCAACACCGGAAATTCATTGATGCCCGGGGCCGATTCATCCGAACGAAAGTCGTCACTCCCTGACTGCGCCCAACCGTTTTCACATCGGACCGCACCGCTGCCCCCCCCCAGCCCTGCGGTTAAACTTCGGCCCATCCGGCTCCGGAATCGTCCATGCTCCGCTGGCTCCTGTTGTTCATCGCGATCGCCGCCGCGGCCTGGTGGTGGGCAACGCCTTCGGCGAACGTGTCCTTCGCATCGTCTGCGGCATCGTCCGCCATGCCCACGCTGAGCGTCGTCGCCTGCGTGCCGCCGGCGCGGCTGGCCGGCGACGACGGCGCGGTGCAGAGCGATGCGCCCGGCGGCATGACGCCGTTCGCGTTGGCCGACGCCACCGCGAAACCGCTGGCCGGTTTCAGCGTGGCGGCGCGGGTGCTGTCGCGCGAGGACTACGGCAGCGACCGCGAAGCGGATTTCTCGCCGGTGGATCTGGCCCTGGGCTGGGGGCCGATGCGCGACGACGCGGTGCTGTCGCAGCTCGACATCTCGCAGTCCGGTCGTTTCTACCGCTACCGCTGGCGCGGCGACCCGCCGATTCCGCCGGACGACATCGTGCGCAGCAGCGCGAACATGCATCTGGTCCCGGCGAACTCCGCCGTGGCCGATGCGCTGGAGGCGGTGGATGCCGGCGACCGCGTGCGCATCGACGGCTGGCTGGTGCAGATCGACGCGAACGACGGCTGGCGCTGGCGCAGTTCGCTGACCCGCGAGGATTCCGGCGCGGGCGCCTGCGAACTGATCTACGTCTGCGGCGTGACCCGGCACTGAGCCCGGTCGACGCCTTTCGTCGTCGCGGGTCGACTGGGCGCGATCCGCGATGCACTCGCCGCCCGCGCAGTCGGCGCGGAGCGGCGAGCGACAGGCTCAGCGCGCGGTGGTCTGGTCCGCCTTTGCGACCTCTGGCATCGCGGAGCTGTGGTGATTCACGATCTTCCACTCGCCGCCGATCTTTTCGTACAGGTAGGTGTAACGGGCCTGGACCTTGGCCGGCTTGCCGTCCTTGGTCAGGCTGAAGGTGTAAACGCCGGCATCCAGCGCGGTGTCGCTGTCCAGCATGCGGATCTCCCGGAAGTTGATCGTGCCCTGCGGTTTGGCCTTCAGGAAATCGACGAAATAACGCTCGATGGCGGCCGGGCCGACGCGTACTTCGTTGGAGACCGTGGGCTGCAGAACGCCGTCGTCGGCATACAGCGAGGAGACGCGCTTGGGGTTTCCCGTCGCCAGCGCGGCATTCCATCGATCGAACAGCGCGGCGATTTCGCGCGCCTTCGGGTCGGTCGGCGCCATCGCCTGACCGGAATAGTCGCGGGCTGAAACATCGGCGGCGGCCTGGATGAGGGAAGCCGTCAGGACGATCGGTACGAGTCGCATGGTGGAAACTCCGTTGTGGGTGAGGGATTCGGTCCGCAGTGCGGTCCCGTGGGCGCAGTGTCGTCCCAGCCCCATTGGCAGCCATCCGCCGACATGCATATGCTTGGCTATGCCGAACAGCAGACCTTCCAGCGCACTCGCACCATTCGCCGTCAGCGCCGGCGAGTGGCGCGATACGCTGCGCCGGGATCTCGGCGCCACGGCGCGCCTGCGCTGTATCGTCGATGCCGCCGCCGCCCTGCAATCCGGTCCTGAGCTTGCCCGCGGGCGCTTGCTCGCAGCGGCACTCGCCTGCTGCGACGGGCGCGACGGCGCCTTGCTCGGACTGCGCGGAGAGCGCTGGCAGGTGCTCGCCAGCCATGGGAAAGCCTTGCCGCCGGGCGCCAGCCTGCCGGGCGCCTGGGGCGGCTCGCCCGAGGATGTTCTGGCCGCACGCGTCGGCAGGGGGATCGACTGGGGGCTGGGTCTTCCCGCCGGGATGCGCCCGCTCGAAGCCGCAGTGGCGGTCGCGGGCCAGAGCATCGGCGTGCTGTCGCTGGCGCTGCCCGCCGACCGGCAACCCCTGGAGGACGAAACGGACGCGCTGAGGACGATCGCCGCGATCGCCTGCATCCTCGTCGCCGAACCGGCCACGGCGCAGAAACGCGTGCGCCGCGCCGAAGCGACACGGCTGTCGGCGCTGACGCGGCGCGAACGTCAGGTGCTGGCATTGTTGACCCGCGGGCTGACCAATGCGGCGCTGGCGCGCGAACTGGGCATGGCGGCCGGCACCGCGAAGATCCATGTCGAGCGGATCCTGCACAAACTCGGGCTGACGGACCGGACCCAGGCGGCCGTCTATGCCACGCGTCACGGCGTGGGCGCATGACCGGCCCGCTGCGCGCGCTGCGCACCTGGCTGGGCGGCTCGATCACCCGCAAGAGCCTGGCGTCGATCCTGCTGCCTCTGCTGTTGCTGGTGGTCGCGGCGATCGCGATCGACCGGCTGGAACAACAGACGGCGCGCGCCGAGAACGATGTGCGCCGCACGCTGCAGGTGCTGAGCGACCTGCATGAGGCGCACAGTCTGCTCGCGGAGACCGCCGCTGCGGTGCGAGGCTATCGACTGGTGCGGCGCGACGATTTCCTCGATCCCTACCGTCTGGCGGAACCACGCCTGCTCGCCCTGCTCGATCGGCTGCAGCGGGAGATCAGCGACCCCGGGCAGGCCCGACGCATGGCGCAGGTCCGGCCCCTGTTCGAAGACAAGATGCAGGGCTGGCGCGAACTGCTCGCGCCGCAGATCACGCCGGAAGCGGAGCGGCGGCAGCTGATCACCGGCAAGGCCAAACTCGACATCCTGCGCGCCGAACTGCGATTGATGCTGAAGTACGAACGCACGCAGCTGGAATTGCGCACCCGCACCGCCCAAAGCCTGCGCCACCGCAACCTGGTGATCACCCAGATCGCGGCGCTGCTGGCGGGCCTCGGCGCGATCGGCGCGGTCGCGTGGCTCACCTCGGGGCTGGCCCGGCGCGCGCGGCGGCTCGCCGCCGACGCCGCGCGACTCGGCGAGGGACAGGCTCTGGACACGGGCGAACGCAGCGGCGACGAACTCGGTCAGGTCGCAGAGCGGCTGGCGGACGCGAGCCGCCTGCTCGCGGAACGCGCCGCCGAAACGCGGCGCGCACGCGACGAGGCGGAAGCCGCGAATCATGCGAAGACCGAGTTCCTCTCGCGCAGCAGCCACGAATTGCGCACGCCGCTCAACGCGATCCTCGGCTATGCGCAGGTGCTGTCGCTGGATCTGGAAGGGCGTGATCTCGAAGGGCGTGATCTCGAAAGGCGTGAAAGCCATGCGCATGCGCAGCGGATCGTGTCCGCGGGACGGCACCTGCTCGGGCTCATCAGCGAATTGCTGGACATCGCGAAGATCGAGGCCGGCCATCTGGATCTTGCCCCGGAAGCGGTGCCCGTGGCGGACCTGATCGCCGAAGCGGCCGCACTGGTGCAGCCGAACGCCGAGGCGCGCGGCGTGCGCCTGCGCATCCAGGCCGACGACGCCATGGCCGTTCGTGCCGACGCGCAGCGCTTGCGCCAGGTCCTGGTCAACCTGCTGTCGAATGCGATCAAGTTCAACCGCGAACGCGGAGAGGTCCGGGTGGTCGCCGCGCGCGACGGCGACCGCGTGCGGATCGGCGTCTGCGATCAGGGCCCCGGCGTCCCCGTCGAACTCCGGGCGAAACTGTTCGTGCCCTTCGAGCGCCTGGGCGTGGAACGCTCGGCGGTGGAAGGGACGGGCATCGGCCTGGCGCTGAGCAAACGGCTGGTCGAAGCGATGGACGGCGAGATCGGCTTCGGCGATGCGGTCGGCGGCGGCGCGGAGGTCTGGGTCGCGTTGCCGGCCACGGCGGCGACAGCGGCGACGCCCGCGATCCGGCGCGGGTCGCAGGCGCAGTCCGCCGCCGCGCGGCGGGTGCTGAGCGTGGAGGACAATCCTTCGAATCAGGCGCTGATCGAAACCCTGCTCTCGCGTCGGCCGCAGCTGCGCCTGGACCATGCGGAAACCATGGCCTCGGCGATCGAAGCGCTTCACGCGCAGGTACCGGATCTGGTCCTGCTGGATCTGCATCTGCCGGACGGGCGGGGCGAGGCGCTGATCGCGCGGATCCGGGCGGAGCCGCGGCTGGCCCACGTTCCGGTGGTCGCGATCACCGCCGATGCCACCGACGCGACGCTCGCCGCCGCCCATGCCGCAGGGGCGGCGGACGTGTTGACCAAGCCGATCAATGTCGCCCGCTTCTACGCCATGCTGGATCGCCTGCTCGCATGAACCGCGAACAGGTCCTGGGCAGCCGCATCCTGATCGTCGACGACGAGGATGCGAACCTGCGCCTGCTGGAAGACCTGCTGGCGCGCGAGGGATTCCACCAGGTCGTCGCCACCTCCGAACCGCAGCGCGTGACCGACCTGGTGCGCGCGTTCGAGCCGGACCTGATCCTGCTGGATCTCAAAATGCCGCAGATGGACGGCTATGCGGTGCTCGAGGCGCTGGGACGCATCCTGGGACCGCGCGATTTCCTGCCGGTGATCGTGCTCACCGCGGATCCCAGCCGCAGCGCCCGGCATCGCGCGCTGGGGCTGGGCGCCAAGGATTATCTGACCAAACCCTTCGATCCCTTCGAAGTCGCACTGCGGGTCTGGAACGCGATCGAAACCCGTCTGCTGTTCAAGGAACTGCGGGCGCTGGTGCCGCGCCAGGCGGCGCCTCCACGGTGGCGCGCCGGCGAATGAGGCCTACAGTCCGGTCGGACAGCTCACGCCGGTGCCGCCCAGCCCGCAATAGCCGCCCGGATTCTTCGACAGATACTGCTGATGTTCTTCCTCGGCGTAGTAGAACGCCGGCGCCGGATGCAGGATCTCGGTGGTGATCGCGCCGTAACCCGCCGCGGTCAGCCCCGCCTGGAACGCGTCGCGGCTGGCGATGGCCGCGGCGTACTGCGCTTCGGTGTCGCAATAGATCGCCGAACGATACTGGGTGCCGGCGTCGTTGCCCTGGCGCATGCCCTGGGTGGGATCGTGGCTTTCCCAGAAGGTCTTCAACAGCGACTCGAACGACGCCAGCGCCGGGTCGTAGACCACCAGCACCGCTTCGGTGTGCCCGGTTTCGCCGCTGCAGACTTCGCGGTAGTTCGCGTTCGGGGTGAAGCCGCCGGCATAACCGACGGCCGTGGTGAACACGCCCGGGATCGACCAGAACTTGCGCTCGGCGCCCCAGAAGCAGCCCATGCCGAACTGCACGCGGGCCAGGCCTTCGAAGGCATCGCGCAGCGGGCGGCCGTTGACGTGATGGACGTTGCGCAGCGGCATCGCCTCGGCGCGGCCGGGCAGCGCGCGCTCCGGCGACGGCAGGCGCTGTTTGTGGGCACCGATGCCCAGCAGGGATTCGAACATGGACGTACTCCGAATGAATGCACCACAGAGGCCGCGATCGGGCCGGAGGTTGCGCGTCGGCGCGATGCGACAGGTATCCGAGATGCGGACAAACGTCGCCGAATCAACCAGGCCGGGACAAACCGCGACCGGAACGATCTGAACGGTCAAGCCGTCGCCGGCCGCGACGGCGAGAACACCGCCGGCGCCACGCTCACCCGGTTGCGGCCCGCGCGCTTGGCGGCGTACAGCGCCTTGTCGGCGCGCTCCACCGCCGGCTGCGGCTGGGTTTCGTGCGCGAGATGGGCGGCCACGCCGATGCTGACGGTGAGGCGCAGCGACTGCCCCTGATGCCGTATTTCGGCGTTTTCGATGGCGATGCGGATGTCCTCGGCGACGGCGCGCGCCATTTCGATCTGCCGGTCCGGCAGGATCACCATGAATTCTTCGCCGCCGTAGCGGCCGAAGATGTCCTCGTCGCTCAGCTGCGCGCCGACGACCTTGGCGATCTCGCGCAGGCAGTGATCGCCGCAGGCGTGGCCCAACTGGTCGTTGATCGCCTTGAAATGATCGATGTCGACGAACAGCACCGACAGCGGCGAACCCTTGCGGTGCGCGTTCTGGAAGGTGCGCACCAGCGCCTGGTCGAGACTGCGGCGGTTCAGCGCGCCGGTCAGTGAATCGATCTCGGCGGTGTGGCGCAGGTGCAGCGCGGCCACGGCTTCGTCGGCCTGCAGCAGCGCCAGCCGCGCCAGTTCGCGGACGATGGTCAGCTCCTCGGGATGGAAGACGGTGGCGCCGCTGCGTTCCAGCAGGATCAACCCCCAGGCCGGCGCGCGTACCGGCAGCGCCACCAGCGCCTCGATCGCCACCGGCGTGCTATCGCCGGTCTTGGTCACCGGGCGCTGCTGTTCGATGTTGCCCGCCAACAGCCGGCGCAGCGTCTGCAGGCGATCGCCGATGGTCGCTTCGATGTCCTCCAGATACGCCGCCGGCTGCACCACCAGGGTGTCGCGGCCGTGATAACCGCGGGCCACCGCGACCGCGGTGGTGGTGGGCACCAGCCGCCGCAGGTGCTCCAGCAGAAGGCGGAATACGATCGGCTGGATGTCGTCCTGCACGGCGCCGCGCAGCGAGGTCTGCAGCGCGGTCAGCAGCTCGGTGCGCACCGCTTCTCGATACATCCGGCGCTCGGAATCGGCGCGCGCGCGCTGTTCGCGGTCGCGCTGCTCGCGGTATTTGCTGATCCGGCTGATCAGGCCCACGCTGACCATCGCCGCGCAGAACATGATCGCCAGCTGATAGCCGTAATCCGTCCACAGCGACCCTGCGACCACGCCGTTGGACGCCATCTCGCCGATCAGGGTCGCCGCAGCGATGCCCAGCACCGAGATCAGCACCGCGCCCGAGAACGGCACGCGCCGGCGCCAGGCATTGCCCAGCAGGTACAGCGCCATGAGGCAGCCGATCGCCCAGGCCGCAGGCACCAGCCAGACCGCGAGCGGGTCGAGACGCTCGCGCCAGGCGGCCAGCACCGCCGCCAGCAGGGCCAGCAGGATGCAGAGCTGCCGCATCGCTTTCGTCAGCCGCGGGCTGCTCTGTTCGCAATCGGTGTAGTGCGGGAGGATGCGCAGCGCAGCGACCACGAACAGCAGCGCGATCGCGTTCAGGCCGGCGGCGCCCAGTTGCTGGAACAGCCCGATGGGGTCGATGAGGTAAAGGTGGCCGTTGAAGGCGGCCAGCAGCAGGCCCGCGGCCAGGCAGAACGCGAAGAACGAGCGGAATCCGTCGTCGCGCGACGCGAAGAACAGCGCCAGGGTCATCAGGCCGAGCGTGAACAGGCTGGCGTAGACCAGACTCGTGAGGACCGTCGCTTTCTGGATGTACTGGTCGGCGCGCCCCTCGGAAATCAGTTCCGGACGCAGCGCGGCGCTGCGCAGGGCGGTGGCGCTGAGTTCCAGGCGGATCTCGCCTTCCCACGTGGACGGCAGACGGAACAGATAGCCCACAGGCAGCGGGCCTTCGGCCGCCCGCGGCGCAAGGAAACGCCGGCTACCGCCATCCCAGGCGTTTTCGACCCGCAGCCGCACCGATTGCACCGGCGTGCGCGGTATCCAGATGACCCAGTGCGGCGACTCGGCGGTGGGCGGCGGCAGCACGAACCGCAGCTCGGCGCGGGCCTCGCGCATGTCCTCGGAGATACCCAGGCGCAGCGATCGACCATCGCGCCCCAGTTCCGACAGGCGGCCCTCGGCGTCGGGCAACGCCGACAGCCGAAGCGCCAGCGCCGGCTCCGCCGGGGGCTCGGCATGGCCCGGCGACAGGGCATACAGGCCCAGCAGGAATACCGCCACCATCGCGATGACGCGCAACCCATGCTGCGGGATGTCCCAGTGCGGGAACGCCATGGTCAGCCGGTGATCACGACGGCCCGGATCGTCCTGATCCTTGATGGCATCGTGGGGCCGGCACAAGGCCGGCACGCCGCGTCCGCGCGGCCGATGCCCGATCCGCGCCGCGGACCGGATTGCAGATTCGACGCATGCGGATCCTGTCGATGCGGATCGCGTCGATACGGGCCCAGTCGATACTGACCCGGTCGATGCGGATCCGATTGCAAAACCACAGGCCGATCGGCCTTATCGCCCATCGCCCGCCCCCTTGGTGTCGATGTGATCGCCATGAACGCGCCGCGATCCATGCCGGTCCGGCGCCCTTTTCCCCAGTCACAGTAACATCCCGCATCGACTTCAGGCACTTGCGGCGAAGCGATTCGCCCACTGCAAAGTCCGCCATCGGCCCGCTTGCGTACCAAAGCGGCGCACAACCTCTAAACTGGCGGTTTTCGCAGCCTGCATCGTCGATGACCCCGGAACACAACACGGATACGCCCTCCACTGACGCCGTTACCGAGCGCCGTCAGGATTTCATTCGTCAGATCGTCCGCGACGACCTCGCCAGTGGCAGGCAGAACGCAGTCCGGACCCGCTTCCCGCCGGAGCCCAACGGCTATCTGCACTTGGGACACACCCGGGCGATCTGGACCGACTTCGGCATCGCCCAGGAATTCGGCGGCCGCTGCAACCTGCGCCTGGACGACACCAACCCGGCCCGCGAAGACCCGGAGTACGTCCGCGCCATTCAGGACGATGTACGCTGGCTCGGTTACGAGTGGGCGGAACTGCGTCACGCTTCCGATTATTTCCAGGTGTTCTATCTCGCCGCCGAGAAACTGATCCGCCAGGGCGATGCCTTCGTCTGCGACCTCAATGCAGATGACGTGCGTGCCTATCGCGGCTCGCTGCATGAAGCAGGCCGGGAATCCCCGTTCCGCAATCGCAGTGTCGAAGAGAATCTCGACCTGTTCCGGCGCATGCGCGCGGGCGAGTTTCCCGACGGCGCGCGCACCCTGCGCGCGAAGATCGACATGGGCAGCGGCAACATCAATCTGCGCGATCCGGCGCTGTACCGGATCAAGCACGTCGAGCACCAGAACACCGGCAACGACTGGCCGATCTACCCGATGTACGACTACGCGCATTCGCTCAGCGACGCCGCCGAAGGCATCACCCATTCGCTGTGCACGCTGGAGTTCGAGGATCACCGCCCGCTGTACGACTGGTGCGTGGACAAGGTCGATCTGGCCCATCATCCCGAACTGCTGGCATCGCTGACCGACCGCGGCCTGCCGTTCGAGGCCAGCAAGCCGCGGCAGATCGAATTCTCGCGCTTGAACCTGAATTACACGGTGATGAGCAAGCGCAAGCTGATGACCCTGGTGGAGGAAAACCTGGTCGACGGCTGGGGCGACCCGCGCATGCCGACGCTGCAGGGCATCCGCCGCCGCGGCTATACCGCCGACGCGCTGAAACTGTTCGTCGCGCGCCTGGGCCTGTCGAAGCAGAATTCGCTGATCGATTACTCGGTGCTGGAGAACACCGTGCGCGAGGATCTCGACAGCCGCGCGCCGCGGCGCATGGCGGTGCTGGATCCGGTGAAGTTCGTGCTCACCAATCTGCCCGATGGCCATGAAGAAAGCCTGACGTTCTCGAACCACCCGAAGGACGAATCCTTCGGCCAGCGCACGGTGCCGTTCGCGCGCGAGCTGTGGATCGAGCGCGAGGATTTCGCCGAAGTGCCCCCGAAAGGTTGGAAGCGGCTGATCCCCGGCGGCGAAGTGCGGCTGCGCGGCGCCGGCATCGCGCGCTGCGACGAAGTGGTGAAGAACGACGCGGGCGAGATCATCGAACTGCGCGGCACGCTGGATCTGGAATCGCGCCCCGGCATGCCCGGCGCCGACCGCAAGATCAAGGGTACGATCCACTGGGTCAGCGCGCAGCACGCAGTGGCGGCGGAAGTCCGGCTGTACGATCGACTGTTCACCGTGCCCAATCCGGACACCGACGATGAAGGCAAGACCTATCGCGATTATCTGAATCCGGAATCGCGGCGCAGCGTGCGCGGCTATGTCGAGCCCGCCGCCGCGGCCGCCGCGCCCGAGCAGAGCTTCCAGTTCGAGCGCATCGGCTATTTCGTCGCGGACCGTTTCGATCACCGCAGCGAATCGCCGGTCTTCAATCGCAGCGTGACCCTGCGCGATACCTGGGCCGCTAGCGCTTGAGTCACAGGCCGCTTGAGTCACAAGCCGCTTGAGTCACAGGCTGCTTGAGTCAGGCCGCTTGAGTCAGGCCGGTCGCACGCCCGTGCGACCGGGTTCCAATTCGAGGAGAACCGTCATGCGTCTACGTCATTTCGTGATCGCTACTCTGTTGCCGGTCGTTCTGCTGCTCGCCGGCTGCACCGCGCCGACATCGTCGCAGAGCGCACCGGACGCGCCCGCCGCGCAGCAGCCGGTCGCCGTCCAACCCGCGCCTGCCGCGCCCGCCGCAACGCCTGTCGCGCAAGCGTCCCAGGCGATGGAAACCGCACCCGCGCCCAAAGCGGCGGATGAACTTGGCCGCAGTTGCAACACCGACAGCGACTGCGCGGTGAAGGACGTCGGCAACTGCTGCGGCGCGTATCCGATGTGCGTCAACAAGAATACGAAGACCGATCCCGCCGCAGTCCGCGCGCAGTGCGCGAAAGAAGGCATGGCGTCGATCTGCGGCTTCCAGGAAGTGAGTGGCTGCCAGTGCGTGAAAGGCCAATGCGAGAACATCACCAGCGGCGCGGTGGCGATGTGATGAGGACGATGCCCTGATGCTCTACGCCCAAGTCCACCTCACCCTGCCCGCCTGGGTCCACGAATTCGTCGACACCGCGCGCAGTTACGACAGCGATGCGGACAAGGTCGCGCTGGCGATCGCGCTGTCGGTGCGCAATGTCGAAGCCGACAGCGGCGGCCCGTTCGGCGCCGCGGTCTTCGGCGCCGACCACCGCATCGTCGCGGTCGGCGTGAACCGCGTGCTGCCGCACAGTTGTTCGGTCGCCCACGCCGAGATGATGGCCTACATGCTCGCCCAGCAGCGCACCCAGCGCGCGCGGCTCAATCGCGACGAACACGACGCGCCCTGCGGCCCGATCGTGCTCGCCACCTCGTCGCAGCCGTGCTGCCAGTGCTATGGCGCGACCATCTGGGCCGGCATCGACCGCCTGCTGATCGGCGCCCGCGCCGAAGACGTGATGGCGCTGACCGAATTCGACGAAGGCCCGCTGCCGGCGGACTGGATCGGCGAACTGGAACAGCGCGGCATCGCGGTCACCCGCGACATCGAACGCGACGCCGCCTGCGATGCGCTGCGCGCCTACAGCGCGCGCGGCGGATCGCGGTATTGATCTGAGCGCGGCGAACCGAGGTATCGATCAAAGCTCCCTCCCTTTCGCCGCAGGCGAAGGGGAGGGCTGGGGAGGGGTTGCTTGTGCCGGCAAAGCACCCCCTCCCGACCTCCCCCTGCGCTGCGCGCAAGGGGAGGAGAAAACACCCGCCATCCGCATCGCGCGCCGATATCTTTCCCCTCAGCGAATCCTTCAGCCGCACGGAGGCCACTCCCTCCCTTTGGCCAACGGCCAAGGGAAGGGCTGGGGAGGGGTTCGGAGTCGCGGCGATCTGCCTCACCCCCTCCCGACCTCCCCCTGCGCTGCGCGCAAGGGGAGGAGAAAACACCCGCCATCCGCACCGCGCGCCGATATCTTTCCCCTCAACGAATCCTTCAGCCGCACGGAGGCCACTCCCTCCCTTTGGCCAAAGGCCAAGGGGAGGGCTGGGGAGGGGTTCGGAGTCGCGGCGATCTGTCTCACCCCCTCCCAACCTCCCCCTGCGCTGCGCGCAAGGGGAGGCGTGGAGCTGGAAGCTCGATGTTTTGCTCCCTCCCTTTCGCCGCAGGCGAAGGGGAGGAGAAAACACCCCCTGCCTACGCAAGCAGAGGAGAATGCACGCTCGTCCGCCGTTCGCATGAGCGCCGATCGTTTTCGCCTCACCGAATCCTTCAGATGACCATCCACGGCCTCCTCTGCTACTGCCGCCCGGGCTTCGAGCCCGAGCTCGCCGCCGAACTGACCGAACGCGCCGCACTGCGCGGACTCGGCGGCTATGCGCGCACTGAGCGCAACAGCGGCTACGCAGTGTTCCTCGGCGACGACGGCCAGGCGCTGACCGAGGCCCTGCCCTTCCGCGAGTTGATCTTCGCGCGCCAGAAACTGCGGCTGATCGCCGAGCTGCGCGGCCTCGATCCGAAAGACCGGATCGCGCCGATGCAGGAGGCGTTGACCGCTGCAATGGTGGGCCAGGGCCCACCCTACGGCACCATCGTCGTCGAGCATCCGGACTCGGACGAAGCCAAACCGCTGGCCGGACTCGCGCGCAGTTTCGGCAATGCGCTGCGTCCGGCGCTGCGCAAGGCCGGGCTGCTCGCCGCGCAGGACAGCCACCGACTGCCGCGGCTGCACGTATGTTTCGTCGACGGCGACCACGCCTTCCTCGCCATCGGCGACCCGCGCGACAGCGCCCCGTGGCCGCTGGGCATCCCGCGCCTGAAACTGCTGCCCGATGCGCCGTCGCGCTCCGCGCTGAAGCTCGAAGAAGCGCTGCTGGTGCTGTTGAGCGCCGACGAGCGCGAACGCCTGCTGCGCCCGGGCATGCGCGCGGCCGACCTCGGCGCCGCACCGGGCGGCTGGACCTGGGTGCTCGCCCGCCAGAACCTGCAGGTGACCGCGGTCGACAACGGCCCGCTGCGCCAGCATGTGATCGACACCGGCCTGGTGCAGCATCTGCGCGCCGACGGGTTCTCGTGGCACCCTGCGAAACCGCTGGACTGGATGGTCTGCGACATGGTCGAACAGCCCAGCCGCGTCGCCGCGCGCATGGCCGAGTGGTTCCGCGAAGGCTGGTGCCGGCACGCGATCTTCAATCTGAAACTGCCGATGAAGAAACGCTGGCAGGAAACCCGCCAATGCCTCGAACGCTTCGAGGCCGAAGCCGGCCAGCCGCTCACCGTGCGCGCGCGCCAGCTGTATCACGACCGCGAGGAAATCACGGTCTTCGCCACCACCGACCTCCACCGCTGACGCCCGCCGCAATGAACATCGCCCCGCCAGGCCACCCCGCCATTCCCGCCGACGTGCATGGCGAGATCATGCAACGGCTCGCGCGCGCCGAAGAGCAGCACGGCGTGCGCATCCTGCTCGCTGTGGAATCCGGCAGCCGCGCCTGGGGTTTCGCTTCGCCCAACTCCGACTACGACGTGCGCTTCATCTACACCCACGCACCGCGCTGGTATCAGGCGGTGGATCTGGAAGAACGCCGCGACGTGATCGAATACGCCATCGTCGACGACATCGACCTCAATGGCTGGGACCTGCGCAAGGCGCTGCGGCTGTTCTGGAAGTCGAACCCGGCGTTCGTGGAATGGATCCAGTCGCCGATCCGCTACATCGAGCGCGGCGGCTTCGGCGAGCGCGCGCGCGCGCTGCTGCCATCGGTCTATTCGGTCGAGAGCGGCATGTATCACTACCGCAGCATGGCCAAGACCACCGAGCGCGCCTACCTGCGCGCCGAGCAGGTGTCGCTGAAGAAGTATTTCTACGCGCTGCGGCCGCTGCTGTCGGTGCTGTGGCTGGAGCGCTACGGCACCCCGGCGCCGATCGAATTCGACAGGCTGCTGCATCTGATCGACGACCGTCCTGCGCTGCGCGCGGATATCGACGCGCTGCTGGAACGCAAGCGCGGCGCTCCGGAAATGGGGCTGGGCGACCCGGTGCCCGGCATCAACGCCTTCGTCGAGGAGCAACTGGCGCGGCTGGAGACGATGCGCCCCGAAGCCTCGCGATCGGTCGGCGCGGCGCAGGCGCTGAACACGCTGTTCCACGCGGTGCTGGACGAATCCATCGTTTGAGCGCGTTCGCCCGCTTCCGGCGCGTCATCTCCGTCTGTTAAGTTGTCGACATGACCGTCGGCATCCTCCTTGTGACCCACCCTGGCATCGGCAGCGCACTGGTCGATGTCTCGACGCGGCTGCTGCGCCAGTTGCCGCTGAAGACCGAAGCGTTCGAGCTGGGGTTCGACGACGATCCCGACACCGCATTGCCGCTGGCCAGCGCCGCGCTGCGCCGGGTCGACGGCGGCGACGGCGTGCTGATCCTCACCGATCTCTACGGCGCCTCGCCCAGCAATCTCGCGTCGAAACTCGCGCGGCTGGGTACGCCGGCGCGACGGGTGGCCTCGTTGAACCTGCCGATGCTGCTGCGCGTCATGAACTATGCAGAGCTGCCGCTGGACGAACTGCCGGCGGTCGCGGCCGCCGGCGCGCGCAACGGAGCGATCGTCGATGACGCTTGAGTCGACGACGCCCGAAACCCGGCAACACCCATCTTCCATCTCCAACTTCCAACCCGGGTCAGCGCCATGATCGAACGCGAACTCACCATCACCAACCGCCTCGGGCTGCATGCGCGCGCCACCGCCAAACTGGTGCAGGTCGTTTCCGGCTTCCGCTGCGGGGTGACCGTGGCCGCCAAGGGCCGCGAAGTGAACGCCAAGAGCATCATGGGCGTGATGCTGCTCGCCGCCGGCCACGGCAGCAGCGTGATCGTACGCGCCGACGGCGAAGACGAAGCCGCGGCGATGGACGCGGTGGCCGCCTTGTTCGAACGTCGTTTCGACGAGGACAGCTGAGCCCGATGAGACGCATCCTCTCCGGCCAGGGCGCATCGCGCGGCAGCGTACTCGGACGGGCGCGCGTACGCCTGCCGCATGCGCTGGATGTGGCCGAAGAGCGGATCGACGCGTCGGAGGTCGACGCAGAACTCAACCGCCTGCACGCCGCGATCACCGTCGTCCGCGGCGAGATGCACGCGCTGCGCAGCCGCCTGCACGGTGCGCTGGCCCATGAGGTCGGCGAGTTCCTCGATCTGCACACCCTGCTGCTGGACGACCCCGAACTGCTGGCCGGCCTGGACGAACTGATCCGCACCGGGCGCTACGCCGCCGACTACGCCCTGCGCCTGCAGCGCGACCGCATCGCCGCAGTCTTCGCGGACATGGACGACGCCTACCTGCGCAGCCGCATCGACGATATCGACCAGGTGGTCGGCCGCATACACGCCGCCCTGCACAGCCGCGACGCCGAACTGCAGGGCATCGCCGGCGACATCCTGGTCACCGACAACATCGCGCCCTCGGATCTCGCGCAGTTGCACGCGCAGGGCGTGATGGCGGTGATCACCGCCGGCGGCAGCCCGCTGTCGCACAGCGCGATCCTGGCCCGCAGCCTGCACGTGCCGCTGGTGATCGGCGCTGCGCACGTGCTGCAGAAAGTCAACGACGGCGACGTGCTGGCGGTGGACGGCGGCAGCGGCCTGGTGATCCTGGAACCCAATGCCGACGACCTGCGCGAGCACCGCGCGCGGGTGCAGGCGTACGCGCGCGAGCGCAAACAGCTGCATCGCCTGCGCCGCGAACCCACGCGCACCCGCGACGGCGTCGACATCAAACTCTGGGCGAACGCCGAATCGCGCGAAGACGTGGCCGAAGCCCATGCGCTCGGCGCGGCCGGCGTCGGTCTGTACCGCACCGAATTCCTGTTCATGAATCGTCCGGCGGAACTGCGGCACACGCTGCCGGACGAAGAAGAACAGTTCCGCGCCTATCGCGATCTGGTGCTGGGCATGACCGGGCGCACGGTCACCATCCGCACCCTGGACATCGGCGCCGACAAGGCCGACGGCACCGCGCTGGCGCTGACCGGCGAACCCAATCCGGCGCTGGGGCTGCGCGGCGTGCGCCTGTCGCTGTCGCGCATCGACCTGTTCCGCACCCAGCTGCGCGCGATCCTGCGCGCCGGCGCCTACGGCCCGATCCGGGTGCTGGTGCCGATGGTCAGCGGCCGCGAGGAAATGATCGCGGTCCGCACGCTGATGACCGACGTGCAGCGCGAACTGCGCAGCGAAGGCTGCGCCATCGCCGACGCGGTGCCGCTGGGCGCGATGATCGAAGTACCGTCGGCGGCGATCGCGCTGCCGACCTTCATCGCCGCCACCGATTTCCTGTCCATCGGCACCAACGATCTGGTGCAGTACCTGCTGGCCGCGGACCGCAATAACGAAGCACTGGGCGACCTCTACAGCCCGCTGCATCCGGCGGTGCTGCAGTTGTTGAACACGGTGATGCGCACCGCGCGCGCGCGCGGCAAGCCGGTGGCGGTGTGCGGTGAAATCGCCGGCGACCCGCTGTTCGCGCCTGTGCTGCTGGCGCTGGGACTGGAGGAATTCAGCCTGCACCCGGGCACGCTGCTGGAACTGCGTCGCGCGGTGCGCGGCTTCGATCACGCGGCGCTGCGCGCGCGCGCGCCTGCGCTGCTGAGGGCGCGGGATCGCGCGGGGATCGAGCGGTGGCTGGCGCAGGCGCTGGGATGAGCGCGCACGAGTCGGCGCACAGCCACATCACTCTAAGGGATCACCAGCCGCGAAGCGCGCTGGCCGGGAGCGTAGAATCGCCCGATCGAACATGCCCTCCGTATTCCATGACCTCTCCGAGCCCCGCTCCCGCCGCACAGGCTCCGCAGTTCTCCGAAAACTGGTTCGAGCACAACATCCCGCACTGGGAGCGTTGGCTGGCGGATCTGCGCGGCAAGCGCGGACTGCGCGCACTCGAGATCGGCAGCTTCGAGGGCCGCTCCACGCTGTGGCTGTGCGAACACATCCTCACCGCCGACGACAGCCGCATCGATTGCCTGGACCTGTTCGCGACCGATCCTGTCTACGGCGATTACCACGCGCGCTTCCGCGCCAACACCGCTGCACACGCGCACAGGATCCGCGAATTCCCGGGCTACAGTTTCGATGGCCTGCGCAAGGTCGAAGGCGAATACGACATCGTCTACATCGACGGCTGGCATTCGGCATTCGGCGCACTCGCCGATGGCGTCATGAGCTGGCCGCTGCTGAAGATCGGCGGCGTGATGATCTTCGACGACTACATGTGGGTGCCGTTGAAATACGGTAAACCCAAAAAACCCAACCGGCTGGCGAGGCTGTGGGCGAAGCTGCGCGGCAGCCACTGGCGGCAGGAGGCGCTGTTGAAACAGATTCGCGGCATGCCGACCGAAACCCCGAAACTCGGGGTGGATGGCCTGCTCGCCACGCTTGAAGGCCACTATGAGCTGCTCGGCAGCGGCCATCAGCTCGCGGTGCGCAAGATCCGCGGCTTCGACCAGGGACAGGTCGGACACGACACCTGAAGCACCGCACGCGCAATCCCGGCGCCGCAGCGCGGCACCGGACTGCGATCACCCCACCGCCGCGCGCACGTTGCGGAACATCCGCAGCCACGGCGAATCTTCCGGCCAGTCGTCAGGGTGCCAGCTCATGTTGACGCTGCGCGGGGTGCGCTCGGGATGCGGCATCAGGATGGTGGAACGGCCGTCGCGGCTGCTGAGGCCGGCGATGGCCAGCGCCGAGCCGTTCGGGTTCGCGGGATAACCGCTCGCCACGGCACCGTCGTTGGCGACGTAGCGCAACGCGACCATCGCGGCATCGCGGTCCGCTTCGTGGTCGAAGGTCGCGCGGCCTTCGCCGTGCGCGATCGCCACCGGGATGCGCGAGCCGTGCATGCCGGCGAAGAACAGCGACGGCGACTCGGCGACTTCCAGCAGACCGAAACGCGCCTCGAACTGTTCGCTGCGATTGCGCAGGAAACGCGGCCAGTGCTCGGCGCCGGGAATGATCGCCTTGAGCTGCGAGAGCATCTGGCAGCCGTTGCACACGCCGAGCGAGAACGTGTCCGGACGCGCGAAGAACGCAGCGAAGGCGTCGCGCAGCGCGGCGCGTTCGAGGATCGACGTGGCCCAGCCGCGACCCGCGCCGAGCACGTCGCCGTAGCTGAACCCGCCGCACGCCGCGAAGCCGGCGAAGCCGTCCAGCGCGACGCGACCGGCGATGAGGTCGCTCATGTGCACGTCCACCGCGGCGAAACCGGCGCGGTCGAACGCGGACGCCATTTCGACCTGACCGTTGACGCCCTGCTCGCGCAGGATCGCCACGCGCGGGCGCGCGCCGCGGGAGATGTACGGCGCGGCGATGTCATCGGCCGCATCGAACGTGAGCTTGGGACGCAGACCGGACGCATCGAAACGGCGCACGGCGGCGCGTTCGTCGTCGGCGGATTCGGGGTTGTCGCGCAGTCGCTGCATGGCGTGGGTGACCGACCACCACGCATCGAACAATTCGTCCCAGCGCCACTCGACCAGCACCTCGCCGTCGCGATGCACGCGCACCGCCGGGGCGGTGCTCGGCCGCGCGATGCGCTGCGCGCATTCGATCAGGCCGTGCTGGGAGACGAGATCCGCGAACTCGGCGCGGTCTTCGATCGCGATCTGCACGATCGCGCCCAGTTCTTCGCAGAACAGCGTGCGCAGTGCGTCGTCGCCCCAATCGTCGAGCGTGATGTCGAGACCGAGGTGCGAACAGAACGCCATTTCGCACAGCGCCGCGAACGCGCCGCCGTCGGAACGGTCGTGATAGGCGCGCACCAGGCCGCGTTCGCGCGCATCGCGCATGAGGTCGAACAGCCCACGCAGACGTTCGGGATCGTCGAGGTCGGGTACTTGCACAGCAGGCCCGGCATCGTCGCCGTGACGCCCGCCGAAACCGTCGTAGACCTGCGCCAGGATCGAACCGCCCAGACGCTTGCGGCCCGCGCCGAGGCCGATCAGCCACAGCTCGGTCTCGCCCTCGCGCGACAGCAGCGGCGTGAGCTGCGCGCGCGCATCCTCCACGGCCGCGAACGCGGTGACGATCAGCGATACCGGCGACACCGATTTGTGCAGTTCGACGTCGCCGCTCGCATTCGTCTGCGTCCACTGCGCCTGCATCGACAGCGAATCCTTGCCGACCGGAATGCTCAGCTCCAGCGCCGGACACAGCGCCATGCCCACGGCCTTCACCGCGTCGAACAGGCGCGCGTCCTCGCCGGGGTGGCCGGCGGCGGCCATCCAGTTCGCGGACAGTTTGATCTGCGCCAGCGACGACACCGGCGCAGCGAGCAGATTGGTGATGGCCTCGCCTACCGCCATGCGCGCGGCGGCGGCGGCGTCGATCAGCGCCAGCGGCGTGCGCTCGCCCAGCGCCATCGCTTCGCCGGCATGGGTGTCGAAGCCGGCCAGCGTGATCGCGCAGTCGGCCACCGGCATCTGCCACGGGCCGACCAGCTGGTCGCGCGCGGTCAGGCCGCCGACGCTGCGATCGCCGATGGTGATGAGGAAGTTCTTCGCGGCGACCGTCGGATGCGCGAGCACGCGCAGGCCGGCCTCGTGCAGATCGATGTCCTGGCCGTCGAGCGCGGGCCACTTCGCAGGTGCCGGTCGCTGGGTGTCGCGGTGCATCTTGGGCGGTTTGCCGAAGAGGACATCCATGGGTAGATCGATGGCCGGCGTGCTGTTTCCTTCTCCCTCCGGGAGAAGGTGCCCCAGCGTTGACAAACGCTGGGGCGGATGAGGGTCGGCGGAGCGGGAAGTCTCCCCGTGCTCCGTACCCTCTCCCGGCGCTTCGCGCCGACATCTCCCGGCGGGAGAGGTGGAATAGCCGATCCCGGGTGGAGAGGTGAAGTAGCCGACGACCAACCGCTCTTCCGCCGTCGCCACGCCCACCGCCGCGAACGGACAGCGCTCGCGTTCGCACAGGGCGGCGAAATCGGCCAGACGCTCCTGGGCGACGCCCAGCACATACCGTTCCTGCGATTCGTTGCACCACAGCTGCATCGGCGACAGCGACGGATCGTCGCTCGGCACCTTCGCCAGATCGATCACGCCGCCGACGCCCGAGTCGTGCAGCAGTTCGGGAATCGCATTCGACAGACCGCCTGCGCCGACATCGTGGAACCACAGGATCGGGTTGTCTTCGCCCAGGGCCACGCAACGGTCGATCACTTCCTGGCAGCGTCGCTCCATTTCCGGGTTGTCGCGCTGCACGCTGGCGAAATCGAGGTCTTCGGCGCTGTCGCCGGACGCGACCGAACTGGCCGCGCCGCCGCCGAGCCCGATCAGCATCGCCGGGCCGCCCAGCACGATCACCGCGTCGCCGGGCGAAAGCCTGATTTTCGCGACCATCGGCCGATCGATCGCGCCCAGGCCACCGGCGAGCATGATCGGCTTGTCGTAGGCGCGGACCAGGCCGCTGTCTTCGCGCACTTCGAAGGCGCGGAAGTAGCCGGTGAGGTTCGGACGGCCGAACTCGTTGTTGAACGCCGCGGCGCCCAGCGGGCCGTCGAGCATGATCTCCAGCGCCGGCGCCATCCGCGGATTGAGCGGACGCGGAGCGTCGTGCCCGAACTGCTCCCACGGCTGCGGCAAGGTCGGAATGCGCAGATGCGAGACGCTGAAACCGCTCAGCCCCGCCTTCGGCTTGCCGCCGCGGCCGGTCGCGCCTTCATCGCGGATCTCGCCGCCGTTGCCGGTGGATGCGCCGGGAAACGGCGAGATCGCGGTCGGGTGGTTATGGGTTTCGACCTTGATGCAGAACGCGCTGGGGGTTTCGGCTTCGGCGCGGTATTCCAGCGTCGCCGGATCCGGGCGGAAGCGCTTCGCCGGATAGCCTTCCACCACCGCGGCGTTGTCGCTGTACGCCGAGAGCGTGTGCTCGGGCGTCTGCGCGTGGGTGTGCTTGATCATCTTGAACAGCGTGACGTTGCCGCCGTTCACCAGTTTTTCGCGGCCGTCGATGGTCCAGGCGGCATTGAAGATCTTGTGCCGGCAGTGCTCGGAATTGGCCTGCGCGAACATCATCAGTTCGACGTCATGCGGGTCGCGGCCCAACTCGGCGTAACGCGCGCGCAGATATTCGATTTCGTCTTCGGCCAAGGCCAGGCCCAGACGCGCATTGGCGCGCTCCAGGTCGGCCAGCGGAATGACTTCCAGCGCGCCGCGCGCCGGGGTCACGAACAGCGCCGCCGCTTCGGCCGGGTCGGCCAGCAGCGATTGGGTCATCGGGTCGTGCAGGATTTTGGCGATGGCGGCGCGGGCGGCGGCGTCTTCCGGAAAGCCGGTCAGGTCGATCCGGGTGCCGCGTTCCACACGCTTCACCGGCTGGCCGGCGCCGCGCAGCAGTTCGCCGGCCTTGCTGGCCCAGGGCGAGATGGTGCCCAGCCGCGGCGCGACGAAGCGCGAAACCGCGCCAGAGGCCAATGGCGCACGTTCGGCCTGCGCTTCGAGAATGCGCGTCAGCGTGGCGGAGTCGGGCGAGTGGCCGGGCTCGGGTTCGACCCAGTAGGTGAACCAGGCGCCGACGACGCGAAGCGCGGGTGCGAGGGTCTGGAGACGGGTTTCGAGACGGTCGCGACGGAACGGCGACAGGGCCGGGAGGCCCTCAAGGACGATCATGTCCGGCCATGTCTAAAAGCGGGGCGCAGATTGTAACGGATGCGGCCCCGCGGCATGCGCGATGGCCCCGGAGGCGGGACGGACGATGCCGCCCCGGTATGATCGATCAGACGCCGCCGGCAGCGGTTGCGACCTTGTCCTGCCCGGTTTTTTCTTCGGCGGCCAGCTTGTCCAGCGCTTCCAGCAGCTTGTCCGGCGGCATATAGCCGGGCAGCGCGACGCCGCCGCTGTTGATGATCATCGGGGTGCCCTGCAGGCCGATCTGCTGGCCGATCTTGTATTGCGCGGCCACCGGGTTGGTGCAGCGCTTGGGCGGCACCGGACGGCCGCCCTTGGCGTCGGTCAATGCTTTGCGGCGGTCGACGGAGCACCAGACCGATTCCATCGCCAGGGCGTCCTGGCTGGTCAGACCGGCGCGCGGAAACGCAAGATATTCGATGGCGATGCCGAGCTTGTTGTATTCGGCGATTTCCTCGTGCAGCTTCCGGCAATAGCCGCACTCGATGTCGGTGAACACGGACACGGTGTATTTGCGGATGCCGACCGGGGCGAACACGATCCTGTCGGTCGCCGGGATCTTGGTCAGCGCTTCGCGGCGCAGCACGCTCAGCCCGACCTGGCTCAGGTCTTTCTTGGCCTTCACGTCGTAGAGCGAGCCCTGCAGCATGTAGCGGCCATCGTTGCTGAAATAGATGACCTGGCCGGCGACGATGACTTCCTGGAAGCCCGGAATCGGCGCGGGCGCGATCCGGTCCGGCACCACCCGCGGATCGATCTCCTTGAGCGCGGCGCGGACCATCGCTTCCTTGGGGGCGTCTGCCTGCTGGCCGCTGGCGGCCCCGGCGGCTTTGCCGTCATCGGCGGATGTGGACTGCGCGCAGGCGGACACGCTGAGGGCGCAGAGCAGGGCAAACACCGGAAGTTTCATGCAGGGAAGTTCCATCGGATGGGCGGGTGCGCCGGTTGGGACCGCGGCGGCGCAGGTAAGTTCGGGATTGTCCGACCGATTGTCGCATGCAGGCCGGCCGGGAATGATGCCGCAAGCCGTAGACTCATGCCCCGCAGCCATATCACCCAACGCGTGACGAAAATCACGAATCACGCAGGCCAGCGGGTCGGCCGATCAGGCACGCGGATGATGCTGGGCGTGCAGCCGCTTCAACTGTTCGCGCGCGACCAGGGTGTAGATCTGGGTGGTCGACAGGCTGGCGTGGCCCAGCAACATCTGCAGCGCGCGCAGATCCGCCCCGTGATTCAGCAGATGGGTGGCGAAACTGTGGCGCAGACCGTGGGGACTGACCTTGTGCGGGTCGATCCCCGCGGCGCCGGCATAGCGTTTCACAAGTCCCCAATACTGCTGCCGGCTGGGCGGCTCGCCGTCGGCATTCAGGAACAGCGCCGCCGGCGTGCGCTTGCCGGCCAGCGCCGGGCGCGATTCGGCCAGATAGCGGGTCAGCCAGTGCTGCGACTCCTCGCCCAGCGGCACCAGCCGCTCCTTGCCGCCCTTGCCGGTGACCCGCAGCACGCCCTGGCGCAGGTTGACCATCGTCGCCGGCACCCCGACCAGTTCGCTGACGCGCAGCCCGGCGGCGTACATCAGTTCCAGCATCGCGCGGTCGCGCAGCCCGAGCGGCGTCGAGACATCGGGCGCGGTCAGCAGCGCTTCGATATCGCGTTCGCTCAGTGCCTTGGGCAGCGAACGCGGCAGTTTCGGGGGATCGAGCAAAGCGGTGGGATCGTCCGCGCGAACGCCGCGACGCACCTGCAGGGCGAAAAACGCGCGCAGCGTCGACAGCAGCCGGGCGTTGCTGCGCGGCGAGTACGCGCTGCGCGTGCGCCAGGCGAGGTAATCGAACAGCACCGCCCGGTCCGCACCGATCAGGCCGCCGCCGGCGCCGTCGCGCCAGCGCGCGAAACCTTCCAGATCGCGCCGGTAGCTGGCCTGGGTCTGTTTCGCCAGCCCGTTTTCCGCCCAGATCGTCTCGATGAAGGCGTGGATCGCGGCAGCATCGCCGTCGCGCAGCGGCGGCAGCGCGACGGCCTGTTCCCGGCGTTCGGAAGGTGTGGTGGGCATCCGGACAGGGTAGCTCGGCGAGCGTAGCCACGCTTTGCGCAAGGGGAGGTGCATGGCTTTTGCCCCTCACCCTTGCGCAAACCGCAGGGGGAGGCTGCGAGGGGGTTGCGTCCGCCCCACAGCACCCCTCCCCGACCCTCTCCTTCGACTGCGGCGAAAGGGAGGGAGCGGTGCATGGCTCTGCTCCTCCCCTTGCGCAAAGCGCAGGGGGAGGCTGGGAGGGGGTTGCGTCCGCCCACAGCACCTCCCCAGCCATCTCCTTCGCCTGCGGCGAAAGGGAGGGAGCGGTGCATGGCTTCTGCCCCTCCCCTTGCGCAAAGCGCAGGGGGAGGTTGGGAGGGGGTTGCGTCCGCCCCACTGCACCCCTCCCCGACCCTCCCCTTCGCCTGCGGCGAAAGGGAGGGAGCGGTGCATGCTTCTGCCCCTCCCCTTGCGCGAAGCGCAGGGGGAGGTTGGGAGGGGGTTGCGTCCGCCCCGCTGCACCCCTCCCCGACCCTCCCCTTCGCCTGCGGCGAAAGGGAGGGAGCACAGCCAGGCAGATCTTTTTTGCGGCGAAGCACGGCCGGTGGCCATTACGTTTTTTGTCGCGTGCCGGTTCGCCTTTATCCTGTCGCGATGACCGACACCGCCGCACACGCTCTTCCCACGGCCAAGCCCGACCCGCTGATCCTCCGCCGCCTGCTGTCGCTGTTCTACGACCTGTGGCCGGTGCTCGCGCTGTGGATGCTGCTCTCCGCGCTGTTCAACCTCGGGTACTACCTCACTGGCCACAGCGAACGCGACATCCTCAAGACCGCCAGCGTCCTTGGCCTACTGCTGTGGCTGTGCTGCTGGCTGGTCGCGGGCGCCTACGCCGTCGTGAGCTGGGCGCGCGGCGGCCAGACCCTCGGCATGCGTCCGTGGCGGCTGCGGGTGGTGAGTGTGGACGCCGCTGTGCCGACGCGCAGACAGCTTGCGATCCGCTATCTGGTCGGCAATCTGTCGCTGCTGCTGGGCGGCCTGGGCTTCTGGTGGGCGTGGTTCGATCGCGAGCGGCTGACCTGGCACGACCGGGTGAGTGGGACGCGGGTGGTGCGGGTGCCGAAACCTTGAGCAATGATCGGCACCGCACACTGCGGACATCGGCGTGAATCCGCTCGTCCGCAACAGAAGACGCTCGACGCCCGCCGGATACGCGGAGCGGGAGTGCTTCCTTGTCAGCTACGCAATGCCGTTCTGCCGGCACTGTTTCGTCCTGTGCCATGAGCCGCGCGATCCGGATCACCCGCAGATCGATCTTTCGGTCATGAGCTTTTTCATGTCGGAAGCGCACGCGCTCTCGGAAACCCTCACCGGCAATCCGCAATCGTTCCTGGTCATCCACAGCGGCGGTAACGTCCGCAAACGCCAGAACCTGCACATGCATGTGTTCGTGATACGCCGCCGCTGGCACAAGGCCTGGCTGTACATGCTGCTGGCCGCGATCCACACCACGTCCGCGATGCGGCGGGGATTGCTGGGATTGATCGGTCGGAAATCCGTTGCAGGGTAGAAGCGAACCGCTTCGCGACTTGCGCCGCTCCTACAGAATCGAATGCTGTCGCGACTTCCGTCGCTCCTACGGGCGTTGTGTCCAGCACAAGCCGGGAACGCGTCGACTCAACCCGACCTGCGTTTGAACAACCACACCGACAGCCCCACCATCACCAGCGCCGGGATCATGTACGCGACGCGGTAGTCGAACTTGAATACGCCGGCGAGGCGCACGAACTGGGTCTGCACCAGCCAGAAGCCCAGCGAGAACACGATGCCGATGAACAGGCGTTTGCCCAGGCCGCCGCTGCGCAGCGAGCCGAACGCGAACGGGATCGCCAGCAGGCACAGCACCAGCACGTTCACCGGGTAGAACCAGCGGCCCCAGTAGTGCTCCTGGAATTCGCTGGAATCCAGGCCGTTGCGGGTGCGGTATTCGATGCCGCCCTTCAATTGCTCCGCGGTCATGTAGCGCGGGCGCCAGATGTTGCGGGTGCTGGCGGCCAGCGCGGCGGCGTCGAGGCGCGACTTCCAGCGCTCTTCGGCGGCGACGGTGCGGACCGCGGATTTCTCGTCGAAGCGCGTGCGCTCGACCTTGCGCAGGATCCATTCGCCCTTGGTGTGTTCGGCGCTGCCGGCGTGGGTGATCGACAGCAGGCGCCCGTCATCGGCCAGCTCGAACAGGCGCACATCGTTGAGTTCCAGCCACTGCCGGCCGTTCTCGCTGCGTTCCTGGCCGGTCTGGGCATTGAGGAAGACATCGCCCTCGCGCGCCCACAGCCCCGAGTATTGCGCGACGATCACATCGTTGGATTTCGCCGCGGCCTTGAGCGTGTCGGCGCGGCGCTGCGCCCATGGGGCGAGGGTTTCGCCGTTGACCACCATCAGCGCGGTCAACACCGTGAGCGCCAGGATCACCGACAGACTGATGCGTCGGCGCGACAGGCCGATCGCGCGCAGCACCGTCAGTTCGGAACTCACCGCGACCTGGCCCAGACCGATCACCGCGCCGATCACCGCCGCATACGGAAACAGCATGTAGGCGCGGCGCGGCAGGGTGTAGACGACGTTGGTCGCGGCGGCCATGAAATCGTATTTGCCGGTGCCGACGTCGCTGATCTCGTTGAGCAGGCCGCCGATGATGGCGTCGATGCCCACCAGCACCGTCCACGCCAGCAGCACCGAGCCCAGCACCACGCGGCCGATGTAGAGATCATGGATTTTCGGAAACGGCTTCATGCCGGCGTCGCCCGTGTCTGCGCGCGCGGCCGCGGGCGCTTGATCGCGCCGTCGCGCGCGTACATCCACACCGCAGTCAGCAGCAGCGGACCCAACAGCCACCACAGGCCGAGCATGGGCGGCATCACGCCGTCCTCCAGCCACTGCGTGCCCAGCAACATCAGGAACATGCCGAACAGGTAGATCAGGAAACCGACCGCCAGATTGCCGTAACGGGCCTGACGCGGCGAACTGCGCGACAGCGGGATCGCCAGCAGCGCGAACGCCAGCGTCAGCAGCGGCGGCGCAAGCCGCGAATGGAACTGGGCCTGCGCTTGCGGGCGGGGGTCGCCCAGCAGGGCCATCGTCGGCTGCAGTTCCACGCCGTCGGACTTGCGGCGCGGGGTCAGATCCTGCGGCAGCCGTACTTCATTGGCGGCATAGCGCATCAGCCGGAAGTCGCGGCCGCCGGCCAGCGGCCCTTCCACTTCGAACCCCTGCGCCAGGCGCAGGTAGCGATCCTGTTCGTTCTGGACCGACAGCGTGCCGGTCTGCGAGGTGGTCACGTCGAACCGGTCCTTCTTCTGCCGGTACACGAACACCCGCTGCATCTCGCGGCTGTCGCCGGACATCGCGCCGACGTAGATCACACCGCCGCCGCCCGGAAATTCGGTGAAACGGCCGGGCTCCATGCCCGCGATCAGCAGGTTGCGCCCGGCTTCCTCGATCATCCGCTGCGACACGCGGTCGGCCCAGGGCGCCAGCCACATCGAGCACAGGCCCACGCCGATCACGATCGGCAGCGCCATCCAGGCCAATGGCCGCAGCAGCCGCTTCGGGCCGACGCCGATCGACACCAGCACCGGCATCTCGGCATCGCGATAGAGCCGGCCCATCGCCAGCATCAGCCCCAGCATCACCGCCAGCGGCAGGATCAGCGGCAGCCATTTCAGGAACACCAGCCCCAGTTGGGCCAGCAGCATGCCCGCCGGCACCTTGCCGCGGGCCACGTCCTGCAGCACATCCGCGAACGCCCCGCCCAGCAGCACGATCAGGACCACCACCAGCACGGCGAAGGTGTTCTGCGCGAACTCGCGGATCAGGTATCGGTCCAGCTTCAACATCGGATGGGAAGGTTCCGGACGCCGGGCATCCGGCAGGGGGTTGCTTTAGACTTGCGGGCCGAGCTTTGCGGGTCGGGGCTGCACGGTTGGAACCGTTGCCGCGGCGCCGGCGGCACGACCGGCCCCGGGATTGTACGGAATGGCGGGAAAGTCTGAACAACGCCGGCCACGACGGGTTCAGGCGCCGCACCGCTTCCGGCATCCCGTGCCCCGCCTACCCTGCGCCCGTTCCGCCCCCATCTTTCTTACCCATACCGCTACGGAACCTCATTGATGGCCCTCGCATTCACGCTCCACGACGGCCCCGCCGCCGACGCCGCCACCCTCGCCAACGACTGCATCGTCGTGGGCGCGTATTCGGACAAGACCCTGACCGCTACCGGCCAGGCCTTGGACGCCGCCAGCGGCGGCCGGATCGCGGCCCTGATCGAACGTGGCGACGTCTCCGGCAAGACCGGCAAGACCGCGCTGCTGCACGATCTGCCGGGCGTGACCGCGACGCGGGTGCTGGTGATCGGCCTGGGCGAACCGGCCAAGTTTGGCGTGCCGCAGTACATCAAGGCCGCCGGCGACGCCGCCCGCGCGCTGAAGGACGGCGCCGCCGCCAGCGTCGTGTTCACCGTCAGCGAAGCCGCCGTGCTGGGCCGCGACGCCGCCTGGGCCATCCGCCAGGCCGTGATCGCCTTCAGCCACGCCACCTACCGCTACCACGCCACCCTGGGCGAAAAGAACAAGAACAAGGGCGAGAGCAAGCTTGCCGCGGTCGCGGTCGCCGGCAGCGATGCCGCTGCGCTTGCGCAGGGCCAGGCCATCGCCGAAGGCGTCGCCTTCACCCGCGAACTGGGCAATCTGCCGCCGAACATCTGCAACCCGGCCTATCTCGCCGAACAGGCGCAGCAGTTCGCGCAGGACAACGGCGTGGACGCCGAAATCCTCGACGAGGACCAGATGCAGGCCCTGGGCATGGGCTCGCTGCTCGCGGTCGCGCGCGGCTCGGCCAACCGTCCGCGGCTGATCGTGCTGAAGTGGAACAATGGCGGCGACGCCAAGCCCTTCGTGCTGGTGGGCAAGGGCATCACCTTCGACACCGGCGGCGTCAATCTGAAGACGCAGGGCGGCATCGAAGAAATGAAATACGACATGTGCGGCGCCGCCAGCGTGCTCGGCGCGTTCGTCGCCGCGGTCAAGATGAACCTGCCGATCAATCTCGTCAGCATCGTCCCGGCGGTGGAAAACGCCGTCGACGGCAACGCCTACCGCCCCTCCGACGTGATCACGAGCATGTCCGGCAAGACCATCGAAGTCGGTAACACCGACGCCGAAGGCCGGCTGATCCTGTGCGACGCCCTGACCTACGCCCAGCGTTTCGAGCCGCAGGCGCTGCTGGACGTGGCCACACTTACCGGCGCCTGCGTCATCGCGCTGGGCAAATACGCCACCGGGCTGATGAGCAAGCACGACGATCTCGCCGACGAACTGCTGCAGGCCGGCGAACAGGTCTTCGACCGCGCATGGCGCCTGCCGCTGTGGGACGAATACCAGAGCCAGCTCAACTCGACCTTCGCCGACGTCTACAACATCGGCGGCCGCAACGCCGGCGCCATCACCGCCGGCTGCTTCCTCGCCCGCTTCACCGAAGGCCAGCGCTGGGCGCATCTCGACATCGCCGGCGTCTCCAACGACGACGGCAAGCTCGGCATGGCCACCGGCCGCCCGGTCGGGTTGCTGGCGCAGTGGTTGATGGATCGGAGCGGCGCGGCTTGAAGCCGAAAACCCGGGCAGTACTTGGCATGACCGCGAGCGCCGCCATCGGCGGACTGCTCGTCGCATGGTTCGCGTACGCGAAGCCGCCGGCCTTGACCGAAGGCATCATGACCGCGCTGTTCGGTTTTTTCTGGATGCTGTTTCCGTTCGCATGGTTGCTTGAAGATCGAAAGGAACGCGGCCTTCCGCGTTCGTACTGGTTCAATGTCGGCGTGGTCAATCTGGCCGGCATCGTGGTTCCTGCGTATCTCTGGCGTTCGCGCCCTCGCGGAAAAAAATTACTGGCGCTGCTTGGCCTGGCCGGCGTCCTGTTCGCCGCACTGTTCATCATGCTCGGCTCAGCCATTACGGCCGCTATCGGATTCACGCTCGTCCATGGATGGGAACAGGTTTAAGCATATGCCCCGCGCCGATTTCTACCTGATCCAGAAACCACGTTTCCGCGAGGAACCGCTGCGCCTCGTGTGCGAACTCGCGCGCAAGGCCTACGACGCGAACCTGTGGACGCTGGTGCTGGCGCGCGACGCCGCGCAGGCCGAAGCGCTGGACGATCTGCTATGGGCGTTCGACGAGGACGCCTTCGTGCCGCACCAGATCGCCGGCAGCGACGACGAGGACGAACTCACGCCGGTGCTGATCGCCACGCCCGACAACGACATCGCGCTGCGGCCGCTGGTCATCAACCTGCGCGATGCGCCGGTCGAAGGCAACTTCGAGCGCGTGCTGGAAGTGGTGCCCGCCGACGACTCCGCACGCGGCCCGCTGCGCGAACGCTGGAAGCAGTACCAGACGCGCGGACTGGAATTGAAGAAATACGATATGTAACTGCGTCGCCCCCTCTCCACTGTCATCCCGAGCGCAGCGAGGGATCTGCTGTTGAAGCTTGCGAAAGCCAAAACAGATCTCTCGCTGCGCTCGGGATGACGACTTCCAAGATCAAGACATCGCACCCATGACCACCCTCGCCTCCGGCTACGAACCCAAAGATTTCGAATCCCGCCTCTACGCCGAATGGGAAACGAGCGGCGTCTTCGCGCCGCAGGGCGACGGCCCGGCCTACAGCATTTTGTTGCCGCCGCCGAACGTCACCGGCACCCTGCACATGGGTCACGCTTTCCAGCACACGCTGCAGGACGCGCTGATCCGCTATCACCGCATGCGCGGGTACAGAACGCTGTGGCAGATGGGCACCGACCACGCCGGCATCGCCACCGAAATGGTGGTATCGCGCAACCTGCAGATCGCCGGCGCCGGCGAAACCCGCGACTCGTTGGGCCGCGACAAGTTCATCGACAAGGTGTGGGAGTGGAAGACCCAGTCCGGCGGCACCATCGAACGCCAGATGCGCCGCCTCGGCACCTCCGGCGACTGGTCGCGCAGCGTGTTCACGATGGACGACGGTCCGTCGGCGGCGGTGGTCGAAGCCTTCGTGAAGTTGTACGAAGAGAAACTGATTTATCGCGGCCAGCGCCTCGTCAACTGGGACCCGGTACTGAAGACCGCGATCTCCGATCTGGAAGTGGTGAGCGAAGAAGAAGACGGCTTCCTGTGGTCGATCGCGTATCCGCTTGCCGGCGGCGTCACCTACGAACATGTCGAACACGATGCGGACGGCAACGAGACCCTGCGCGAGACCCGCGATTATCTCGTCGTCGCGACCACGCGCCCGGAAACGATGCTGGGCGACACCGCGGTGATGGTGCATCCTGAGGATGCGCGGTATGCGCATTTGATCGGCAAAAGCGTTGCGCTGCCGCTGTTGGATCGCGAGATTCCGATCATTGCGGATGATTATGTGGATCGTGCGTTCGGTACGGGCGTGGTGAAGGTGACGCCTGCGCATGACTTCAACGATTATGCGGTGGGACAGCGGCACAAGCTGCCGATGATCAATATTTTCACCGACGACGCAAAAGTCATCAATGACGATACTTGGCGCGAGCGCCGCAGCAAAGAGAATCGCAGAAACGCCTTGCTAAGTATCTCTGTCGATGCGATGGCGACGGATGTGGGAATACCAAATCGATATTGGGGTCTTGATCGCTACGACGCCCGCAAAGCCGTGCTCGCCGATCTCGAAGCCGCCGAGCTGCTGGTCGAAACCAAACCGCACAAACTGCAGGTGCCGCGCGGCGACCGCACCGGCCAAGTCATCGAGCCTTATCTCACCGACCAGTGGTTTGTCGCGATGGATGAATTCGCGAAGCGTGGCCTCGAACTCGCGGAAAACGGGTCGCTGAAATTCGTGCCGCCGAACTGGATCAATACTTATCGCCACTGGATGGAAAACATCCAGGATTGGTGCATCAGCCGTCAGTTGTGGTGGGGGCATCGCATTCCGGCGTGGTACGACGATGCGGGCAATGTGTATGTGGCGCGGGATGAAGAGGCGGCGATTGGTCAGGCATCCGCGAAGAGCGGTGGGCCGGGGCCCACGCTACGGCGCGACAATGATGTGTTGGAGACGTGGTTTTCGTCGGCGCTGTGGCCGATCAGCACCATGGGCTGGCCGGACGAGACGTCGATGCGCGACCGCGGTTTCGCCGACTTCGTGCCGTCGTCGGTGCTGGTGACCGGCTTCGACATCATCTTCTTCTGGGTCGCCCGGATGATCATGATGACCGATCACTTCATGCCCAAGGACGCGGCCGACGCCGAGCGCGTGCCGTTCAAGGATGTGTACATCACCGGCCTCGTCCGCGACAAGGACGGCCAGAAAATGTCGAAGTCGAAGGGCAATATCCTCGACCCGCTCGACATCATCGACGGCATCACCGTCGACGAGCTGGTCGCCAAGCGCACCACCGGCCTGATGAAGCCGAAGGACGCACCGAAGATCGAGAAGAACACCCGCAAGGAATTCCCCGACGGCATCGCGCCGCACGGCGCCGACGCGCTGCGCTTCACCATGGCCGCGCTCGCCGGCCCCGGCCGCGACATCAAGTTCGACATGGCGCGCTGCGAGGGCTACAAGAATTTCTGCAACAAACTGTGGAACGCGACGCGGTTCGTGCTGATGAATACCGAGAGTTTTTTGCTCCCCTCTCCCGTCGGGGTGAGCGGACACGCTGGCGAACCACTGGTTCGCGGGTCCGCGAACGCCATTGCGCCAAGCGCAATGGCCGGGCATGGGGCCGGGGGAGAGGGTACGACGGCCGACGACCGCCTGCCTGCTGCCGGACCCTCATCCGGCGCTTCGCGCCACCTTCTCCCGACGGGAGAAGGAAACCGCATCGCCCCCGTCACCGACGCCGAAAAGTGGATCTTCTCGCGCCTCGCCAAGGTCTCGGCCGAAGCCGGCGAACACTTCGCCGCCTACCGCTTCGACCTGCTCGCGCAGTCGCTGTACGAATTCGCGTGGAACGAGTTCTGCGACTGGTTTGTCGAACTGGCGAAGCCCGCATTGAACGGCGAAGACAAGCTTGCCGCCGACAGCACGCGCCACACGCTGCTGTATGTGCTCGAATCGCTGCTGCGCCTGCTGCATCCGCTGACGCCGTTCGTGACCGAGGAACTGTGGCGCGGCGTCGCGCCGAAACTCGGCATCGACGCGGCCAGCATCTCGACGCGCGCCTATCCCCAGACCGGCGACTTCGGCGATGAGGATTACACCGCCGCGGAAACCGATATCGAATGGTTCAAGCAGGTCGTGTCGTCGCTGCGCAGCATCCGCAGCACGCTGGGCATTTCGCCGTCGAAGCCGGTGCGGTTGCTGTTGAAAAATCTCAACGCCGATGACGCCGCGCGCATGGAGAAATTCGCCGCGCCGCTGAAATTCCTGCTCAAACTCGAATCCATCAACGTGTTGCCCGATGGCGACGAGCCTCCGCCCGCCGCGTCCGCGGTGATCGGCGAGCTCACCCTGCTGGTGCCGCTGGAAGGTCTGGTCGATATGGACGCCGAGCGCGTGCGCCTCGACAAGGAAATCGCCAAGGTCGTGATCGAGAAGGACAAGAGCGAAGCCAAGCTCGCGAAGTTCGGCGGCAGCGTGCCGCCGGCGGTGGTCGAACAGGAACGCCTGCGTCTGGCCGACTGGACCGCGAAGCTCGCGGCGCTGCAGGAGCAACGCGCGCGGCTGTAGCTTTACTCCCTCCCTTTCGTGCAGCGAAGGGGAGGGTTGGTGAGGGGTTGATCGGACATGGCGAATCGGCCCGGAGCACCCCCTCCCGACCTCCCCCTGCGCTACGCGCAAGGGGAGGAGAAGGACCGCGAAGCTCGCCGCGCTGCAGGAACAATGCGCCAAGCTGTAGCTTCGCTCCCTCCCTTTCGCGCAGCGAAGGGGAGGGTTGGGGAGGGGTTGATCGGACATGGCGAATCGGCCCGGAGCCCCCCCTCCCGACCTCCCCCTGCGCTACGCGCAAGGGGAGGAGAAGGACCGCGAAGCTCGCTGCGCTGCAGGAACAATGCGCCAAGCTGTAGCTTCGCCCCCTCCCTTTCGCGCAGCGAAGGGGAGGGTTGGGGAGGGGTTGACGGACATAGCGAATCGGCCCGGAGAACCCCCTCCCGACCTCCCCCTCCGCTACGCGCAAGGGGAGGAGAAGGACCGCGAAGCTCGCGGCGCTGCAGGAGCAACGCGCGCGGCTGTAGCTTCGCTCCCTCCCTTTCGCGCAGCGAAGGGGAGGGTTGGGGAGGGGTTGATCGTGCATGGCGAAACCATGCCGCAGGCCGTCGCGGCTCCCGCCGCTCCTACAAAAGCATCACGCGTCCGGCAGCAATTCCATCGCCATCACGATCGCGTCTTCGCGGCCCATGTTCGCCGGGTAATAGCGCGGCCTGCGGCCGATCTCGTTGAAGCCCTCATCGAAGTACAGCGCGATCGCGCGCGGGTTCGACGGTCGCACTTCCAGGAAGATGCGTTCGGCGTTCTGCATCCGGGCGATGCGCACCAGCGCGCGCAGCAGGCGGCGGCCGTGACCCTGCGCCTGCACAGCGGGCGAGATGCAGATATTGAGGATGTGCGCTTCGCGCGCGGCGATGCTGATGATGCCGTAGCCGATGACGCTGTCGTCCTGGATCAGCAGCCACGACGCATAGCCCGCAGTGAGGCAGTCGCGGAAGATGCCGACGGACCATGGAAACGGATAGGCGCTGAGCTCGATCGCCATCACCGCGTCGAGATCGGACTCGCGCATCGCACGCAGGGTGGTCGACGCCGGCGCCGGGGGTTCGACGGACGGCAGCGACGTCGTGCTCACGGAAACACGCTCATGGAAACATGCTCACAGAACCATGCTCACGAAAGACTGCTCGCGACAGCGTGCTCATGAGGACGTGCCGAAGAACACATGGCTCAGGTCGGCGACCGGCGCAGCGCGCGCAGCCGCGGCCAGAGCGCGCGCTTGGCCTGCGGGTCGCGGCGCAGCGTCTGCGGCGCCGGCCAGTCGCCCGTCAGCGGCGCGGCGTCGCGACCGAGTCCGGCCGCGCGCAGCAGGGCAAGCATCAGCGGATCGAGCGTCGAAGCGGCGGCGGATTCGCCGCGGATCGCGGCCGGCGCAGCGGTGGACGCGTCGGTACGTGCAGCGGCCGGCGCAGCGGTGGACGCGTCGGTACGTGCAGCGGCCGGCGCGGTCGCCCCGGCCATGCGATAGACCGGCAGGCCCATCGCCTCCAGCGCTTCGCGCTGCTGCGGGCTCCAGGACAGGCTCATGCGTCCTCCGTCGTCGATTTGCGCGCCATCCGTCGCGAGATGATCGGCCCGAACACGGCGAACGTCGCGAACACGAACAGCAGCACCTTCGGCGGATCGATCACCAGGCCGATGATGGCGATGACGATCGCGAACAGCGTGAAGAAGCGGATGCGGTCGCTGTTCGGCCCCGGCTTGCCGCCCTTGAAACTGGAATAGCGGAAACCGCTGACCATGAGCAGTCCGGCGATCACCGTCACGGCCAGCGCGGGGTAGCGGAGGTCTTCGCCGCTCCAGCCCAGGTCGTGCATGGTCCAGACGAAACTGGCCATCAGACCGGCCGCCGACGGGCTGGGCAGGCCGATGAACCAGCGTTTGTCCACCTGCCCCACCTGGCTGTTGAAGCGCGCCAGCCGCAGCGCGGCGCAGGCGGCATACAGGAACGCGCCGAGCCAGCCGATCTTGCCCATGGTCACGCCGTCCAGCTTCATCGACGCCAGCGCCCAGTGGTACATCACCAGCGACGGCGCCATGCCGAAGCTGATCAGGTCCGACAGCGAGTCGTACTGCACGCCGAACTCGCTCTGGGTGTTGGTCATCCTGGCGACACGGCCGTCGAGGCCATCGAGCACCGCGGCGATGAAGATCGCCACGCAGGCGGCTTCGAATCGCCCCTGCGACGCGGCGATGATCGCGAAAAACCCGGAAAACAGCGCCGCGGTGGTGAAGAGGTTCGGCAGCAGATAGATGCCACGGTTGCGCCGGGGCGCGATAGGCGGTTCAGGTGTGCTCATGCCCGCAGTGTAACGGCAGCGTCGCATCGGGCATAACGTGCACTGGGTCACAGCTCGGATCGCATTCCACTGCACCTCCACCGCGACCGGCGATGACCCGCGTCCGACCTCCCGGCGGCCGGACGCTTGCGCCTGCCGCGTGGGGGTGCTGCAATCCCCCCATCGCGGCACCCCCGCCGGCCGTTCTGCAGGTATCGCCATGACTCATGTACGCCGCATCGCCCCGCTCACCGCCCTGGTCGCCACGCTCGCGCTGAGCGCCGCCCCGACGGTCTTTGCCGGCGAGGTCTATCAGTGGAAGGACGCCAACGGCGTCACCCATTACTCGCAGACGCCGCCGACGCAGGGCAAATTCGCGGCGCGCTCGATCTACCACCGCGAACAGGCGGCGGAAGGCCAACCGACCGCAGAGGCCGCGTCCACCGAATCCAAGCAGTGCCTCACCGCGCGCGGCAATATCGAACTGCTGCAGAGCGGCGCCAAGCTGCAGTTGGACAGCGACGGCGACGGCAAGGCCGACAAGGATCTCGACGACAGCGCCCGTGCCGAACAGTTGCGGATCGCGCAGACCGTTGCCCGCGTGAACTGCAGCCCCAGCACCGCCAAAGCGCCCTGACCGGCGCTGCAGCGGCGCCACGGCGTCGCTTTCCGGTCGATATTCGGATGGTTTGAGCCGGATCCGGCCGACATCGGGCAAAATGTGGGGTTCGACCCCTCCTTGTCCGAGTTCCGCCTCATGCGCCTGTCGCAGTTCCACCTCCGTACCGAAAAGGAAACGCCCGCCGACGCCGAGATCGTCAGCCATCAGCTGATGCTCCGCGCGGGCATGCTGCGCAAGCTCGCGGCCGGCCTCTACACCTGGAGCCCGCTGGGCCTGCGCGTGCTGCGCAGAGTCGAGGGCATCGTTCGCGAGGAAATGAATCGCGCCGGCGCCATCGAACTGCAGATGCCGACGATCCAGCCGCGCGAGCTGTGGGAGGAAACCGGGCGCTGGGAGAAGTTCGGCGGCCAACTGCTGAAGATCAAGGACCGCAAGGAGGCCGAATACTGCTACGGCCCCACCGCCGAGGAAGTGATCACCGATTTCGCGCGTCAGGAAATCAACAGCTACAAGCAGCTGCCGGTGAACTTCTACAACATTCAGACCAAGTTCCGCGACGAGATCCGCCCGCGTTTCGGCGTGATGCGCGCACGCGAGTTCCTGATGAAGGATGCGTATTCGTTCCACATCAGCGATGAGGATCTGTCGCGCGAATACCAGAACATGTACGACACGTACTCGCGGATCTTCACCCGTCTGGGATTGAAGTTCCGCGCGGTATTCGCCGACACCGGCGCGATCGGCGGCAGCGCGTCGCACGAATTCCATGTGCTGGCCGATTCCGGCGAAGACGCCATCGCGTTCTCCGACGGCTCGGATTACGCGGCGAACGTCGAACTGGCCGAAGCCGTGTCGCCGGGCGAACGCGCGGCGGCAAGCGAAACGATGCGCAAGGTTGAAACGCCCACGCAGAAGACCTGCGAGGACGTGGCGGCGCTATTGGGGTTTGCGTTGCAGCGTACGGTGAAGTCGGTTGCGTTGATGGGCGTCGACGCCGAAGGCGCACCGCAGTTCGTGCTAGCGCTGGTGCGCGGCGATCACAGCGTCAACGAGATCAAACTCTCGAAACTGCCCGGCCTCGCCGATTATCGCCTCGCCACCGAAGCGGAAATCCTCGACTATCTGGGCAGCGAACCTGGCTTCCTCGGCCCGGTGAAACCGGCGAAGACGATTATCATCGTCGCCGACCGCTGCGTCGCCGCGATGCACGATTTCGTGGTCGGCGCGAACGAACCGGGTTATCACATCGCCGGCGTGAACTGGGGCCGCGATCTGCCGGAACCCGATCTGGTCGCCGACATCCGCAACGTGCTGGCCGGCGACCCCTCGCCCTGCGGCGGGGGCACGCTGGGCATCGCGCGCGGCATCGAAGTGGGTCATGTGTTCGCGCTGGGCCGCAAGTATTCGGAAGCGATGAAGTGCAGCGTCCTCGACGCCAACGGCAAGGCCGCGACACCGACCATGGGCTGTTACGGCATCGGCGTGAGCCGCATCGTCGCCGCGGCGATCGAACAGAACCACGATGCCGCCGGCATCGTCTGGCCCGAGGCGATGGCGCCGTGGCAGGTCGCGGTGTGCATCATCAATCCGAAGAACGACGCGAACGTAATCGCCGCCGCGCAGGCGCTGTACGACGAACTGAACGCCGCAGGCGCGGAAGCGGTGCTGGACGATCGCGGCCTGCGTCCCGGGCCGATGTTCGCCGATATCGAGCTCATCGGTATTCCGCATCGCGTCGTGGTCTCCGAGCGCGGTCTCGCCGCCGGCACGTTCGAATATCGCGCGCGCCGCGCGAGCGAAGCCGAGTCGCTGGATCGGGACGCTTTGATGCGGCGCCTGGCGCCACAGCGCGGATAAATATCGCGCCGGTCGCGAATATCGATGGCAGAACAGAATCGCCGCGGCCCGCCCGCGGCGATTCTGTTTGTGACGGCCTTGATTTTCTCTGGCCGACATATTCGATTATCATCGACGGTCCTGTACGTTTTCGCAGCGTCTTACCCCCCGCAATTCGGAGCCCATATGGCACTCGATCTGAAAGGTCTTACAAAGAAGGAACTCGACAGCTTGATCACCCAGGCCAGGAAGCAGCAGACCGCGCTCAAGAAGCGCAAACCCGTCGTCGGGGTGCGCAAGAAACTGATCGCACTCGCCAAGGCCGATGGTTACACCATCGCCGAACTCTTCGGCGGCAAAGCCGCTGCAAAGAAAGCCGCTCCCGCCAGGAAAGCCACAAAGAAAGCCGCCAAAAAAGCGACCAAGAAGGCTGCAAAAGCGGCGAAGGCCGCGAAGCCGCGCAAGCCCGGCAAGAAAGTGGCGCCGAAATACCGCAATCCGGCGAATCCCAAGGAATTGTGGAGCGGTCGCGGCAAAAAGCCACGCTGGCTCGCCGAGCTGGTGAACAAAGGCAAGAAGGTCGAAGAGTTCCTGATCAAGAAGTAAGCGCAGGCTCTTTTCGAAACGACGACGCCGGCTTATGCCGGCGTTTTCGATGGTGCGGCGCACTGGCGCTCCCGTGACGCTTGGCTTTCGTAGAGCGGCCTTCAGGCCGGCCCAGGACGCAACGAAAGCACGACGAGATCTAAGCCGCGCCTGCGGCTGATGGCAATGAATCGGTCGTTCGAAAAGCCCTTGGCGATGGAGAGATCAGCGGCCTCAAGGCCGCTCTACAAAATCTCCGGCTCAAAGATTCCGGCGCGTGGGAATCAGGATATTGCCGAACAGCAGGCCCGCGACCAGCGCCAGCAATATGTTCAGCGCCGCGACCATCGCCGCCTGCCCCGCTTCCATGTTCTGCTGTTGCACCAGCGCGAGCAGCCCGCGCAGGCTCGCGCTGCCGGGCACAAGCATGATGATGCCGGGAAGCCGCACCAGCGCGCCCGGGCGGTTGAACCAGCGCGCATACCCGTTGCCCAGCGCGGTCATCGCCAACGCGGCGACGAAAATGCCGACGGTGCTGCCCCACTCGCCGCCGACGAAGCGCGAAATCAGATACCCGGTCGCGGCCGACAGCATCACCAGCGGATAGTCGCGGCGGCCGGTGCGGAACAGCACCGCGAACGCATACGTGCCCAGCACCAGCGCCAGACCTTCGACCCAGTCCGGCTGCGGTCGCAGCGCACGGATCTGCGGCTGTATGCCCGCCATCTCGGCGGCGGTCAGCGCCACCATCATGCCGATGGCCAGCTTGAGGATGGTGCTCATCGCACCGGCGAAGCGCGCGGTGCCGGAGACCAGATTCTGGTTGGTCAACTCGTTCACCGCGTTGGTCAGCGTCATGCCCGGCATGAGCACGATCAGCGACGAGATGATCACCGTATTGAGATTGAGCGGGCCGATAAGGCTCGCGACCAGCACCGCGACCACGCCGGCGAACATCGCGGCGATCGCATCGCTGGCTTCCTTCAGCCTCGGTCTGTTCTTCGTGGCCCAGTCCAGCAGGCCCAGCAACAGACCGGTGAATCCCGCGGTGGCGATATCCAGCCATGGCAGCCGCCACAGGCCGGCGACGGCGGCCGCGCACAGGCCGAAGGCGAAGATGGAAATAGCCTTGCCGCGCCAACCGGCGGCGCGGTCGAGCGCGCGCAGCGCGGCATGTCCGGCTTCGAGGTCCAGCGCGCCGGACATCACGTCTTCGGCCACGCGATCCACTTCGCAGAGTTTGTAGAGATCGGTTTCGCCGGGCAGCAGACGCACCACGCGCACAGTGTCGCGACGGCCGCCGGCCTCGCCGAACGAGAGGATCATTCCGGTGGGATTGGACCACGCGCCGCATTCCATGCCGAGCTTCGCCGCCACCGCGGTGACCGAGCCTTCCAGCCGGTGCGCGGTGGTGCCGTAGGCATGGAGACGACTGGCCAGTTCGACGACGAAATCGGCGCGCGCGGTGTGATCGTGGCGCTGCAGGGCAGCGTTCATGGTGTGCGACCGGATGCAGGCGACAGCAGCGGGCCGATGGCGGTGTTCATGGCGGAGACGGGCACCGGCGGACAGCGGAATGCAAGGCCGGCATGTTACCGGATCATATCGCCCGGTCCTGTGACAGGCGCTTCGCTGCGGGCGTCGATGCGGGACAACAACGTCGCGACGAACCGGTCCGCCGCGCCCGGCGCCCGATCGAAGAACAGCGACGGCTCGGCAAGCTCCAGTTCCAGCAGGCACGGCCGGCCCGCGGCATCGCGGATCAGGTCGACGCGCGCGTACAGGGGCATGTCGCCGATCTGCGCACGCGCCGCCTGCAGTACCGCTTCCGCCAGTTGCAGCTCATCGGCATCGGGTTCGCGCGCGGCGATGGCGTCGGGCACCTGGGTGTGATCGGCGCCGGCTTCGTTCACCCGCAGCAGCGCGGCCTTGCGGATGGCGTGGCTGAAAACGCCATCGAAGTACAGCAGCGCGGTTTCGCCGTGCACGTCGACCGCGTCCAGATACGGCTGCAGCATCGCGCTGCGGCCGGCGTCGAGCAGTCGACCGATGTGATTGGCGGCGGCGAATGCCTGCGCACGGGCATAGCGCTGGGTGTCGGCAGAGCCGGCGCTCACGGTCGGCTTCACCACGAATTCGCCGGCGGCATCCGGAAACTCGGCCAGAAATGCTTCCAGCGCCGGCAGCGGCTCGGCGTCGGGTTCGACGAAACGGGTCGGCACCACCGCCACGCCCTGCGCGGCCAGATCGGCCAGATAATGCTTGTCGGTGTTCCAGCGCAGCACCGGCAGCGGATTGAGCAGGGTCGAGACGCGATCGACGCGTTCGCACCAGCGCAGGAATTCCAACAGCCGCGTGTGGTAGTCCCATGGCGAACGGAGCACCGCCGCGTCGTAACGCGCCCAGGAGACGGTGAAGTCGTCCCAGGCGCGGACATCGGCGGTCAATCCGGCGCGGGCACAGGCTGCGAGCAGCGGCGGCATGTCTTCATCGAGCGCGGCGGATGCGATGGCGGTGACGAATGCGATACGGGTCATGCACCAAGTCTAGCCGGCCGCGGACCGGACGACATGCCCCAAAGTACGGTGTGCCGCGACCCGATGCAGCCGGTAAACTTGCCCGCTCCACGGATCCCGCCCGTACGGCGTCGACCGTACGGACCCCCACGTTCTGCCAGGAGTTTCCGCATGCAATGCACGGTGTCGGCATGAGCAGTCACAAGATCTTTCCGAACGCGGCCGAAGCGCTGCGCGGCCTCGTCGCCGACGACCAGACCCTCGCGGTCGGCGGTTTCGGCCTCTGCGGCATTCCCGAAGCGCTGATCGCCGCACTGCGCGATTCCGGCGTCAAGGGCCTGACCGCGATCTCCAACAACGCCGGCGTCGACGGTTTCGGCCTGGGCATGCTGCTGGGCACGCGCCAGATCAGGAAGATGATTTCGTCCTATGTCGGCGAGAACAAGGAATTCGAGCGCCAGTATCTGTCCGGCGAACTGGAACTCGAATTCAACCCGCAGGGCACGCTGGCCGAACGGCTGCGCGCTGGCGGCGCCGGCATTCCGGCGTTTTTCGTGCGCACCGGCTACGGCACCATCGTGGCCGAGGGCAAGGAAACCCGCCAGTTTCCCGATGGCCACTGGTACGTGATGGAAACCGCGCTGAAGGCCGACGTGTCGCTGGTCAAGGCCTGGAAGGCCGACAAGGCCGGCAATCTGGTGTTCCGCAAGACCGCGCGCAACTTCAATCCCGCCTGCGCGATGGCCGGCAAGGTGTGCGTGGCGGAAGTCGAGCAGCTGGTGGAGATCGGCGAGATCGATCCCGATCACGTGCATCTGCCCGGCATCTATGTCGACCGCATCGTGGTCAATGCCGCGCCCGAAAAACGCATCGAACAGCGCACCGTGCGAGGAGAAAAATAATGGCCTGGACCCGCGACGAAATGGCGCAGCGCGCCGCACAGGAACTCAGCGACGGCGCCTACGTGAACCTGGGCATCGGCCTGCCGACCCTGGTCGCCAACTTCATCCCCGACGGCATGGACGTGTGGCTGCAGAGCGAGAACGGCCTGCTCGGCATCGGTCCGTTCCCGACCGACGACGACGTGGATGCCGATCTGATCAACGCCGGCAAACAGACCGTCACCGCGCGCTCCGGCGCCAGCTACTTCGGCAGCCACGATTCCTTCGCGATGATCCGCGGCGGCCACATCGATCTGGCGATCCTCGGCGCGATGCAGGTCACCCACAAGGGCGACCTCGCCAACTGGATGGTGCCCGGCAAGATGGTCAAGGGCATGGGCGGCGCGATGGATCTGGTCGCCGGCGTGCGCCGCGTGGTGGTGGTGATGGAGCACACCGCCAAGAACGGCGAGCACAAGATCCTGCCCGAATGCACGCTGCCGCTGACCGGCGTGGGCGTGGTCGACCGCATCATCACCGACCTCGCGGTCATGGACGTGACCCCCGACGGCCTGAAGCTGATCGAAGCCGCACCCGGCGTGAGCCACGACGAACTACGCGAGAAGACCGGAGTGCCGCTGCTGGGTTGATCCCTGCAGTGCGGCCGTTTTCTCCTTCCCCCGCGTGCGGGGGAAGGTTGGGATGGGGGCGCTGTGCGCTGTCGTGTCGCGCGCCCCCACCTCAATCCTCCCCCGCATGCGGGGGAGGAGGCCAAATCACAGCGTTGCCAAACATACTCAGCTGCGTTAACTGACTGGCAATAACTGCGAGCCCGGCTTTTTCGTTTTCACGGACGCATTTCGCGGATTCAGCGTCCCGGCACGCGACAACAGCGCCGCGCCGCGGTGAGGACCGCACCGGTCGTACCGTTGTTGCGCGCGCCGCAGATGCCGCCGCCGCGCAGGCTTGAGAACACGATCGGCATGAACCATGAGCCCGATTCGCAGTCGAGCTGGGTTGCGGTGTAGCCCGCCGGACAGGCCGGCGCGGTCACCTGCCCGGTCCCGCCCGCGATGATGGTCGCCGTGCCCAGAGCGCTATCGACGCAGGCCAGCGCAGTGGCGCGCGGCGGCGCAAAATAACCGACGATGTCGACCACGAAGTCGGACTCGGCGAAGGTGAAGACCGAAAAATCGAGATTCAGCGCCGGATTCGGAACCTTGGCGATGATCGCGCTGTTGACGATGGCGCCTGCGACATAGTTCACGCTCGCGGTGTCCGGGCGGGCGGCCGCATGCGGGAAGACCGTGGCATAACCGGCCTGGGCCGGCACCACGGCGGTGACGTTCAGCGCGACGGCGGAGGGCGCCTCGCTCTGCATGCCGCAATTGCCGGCGCTGCCGCCCTGCCCCGCGTAACTGCCGATGCCCGCGGCCTTGAAACTGCGGGTCTGGCCAGCGGCGATCGCGCCCCCGGCATTGCGGGTGTCCACGATCCGGCAGGGCTGGATCGGCGTATAGACCAGATCCTCGCCCAATGCGCCGAGCGCCTTGCCGATCGCTGGAATCTGTCGCGCCGGCGTGCCCGGCGCGGCAGCGGCGAGTCCGTCGATGATGGCATCGTCGCCGACGCGGTGTCCGACGCCGCCCAGCGCCGCCAGGGCGCCCTCGAAGGTGTCGCGGCGCAGCGCCTCGCGCAGATTGTCGGCATCGCCGCGGGCGAAGGTCGGCACCATGCGGCCGCTCCAGACGCGGACGTCCACGCCGTACACGCGCTCGGCGTACCCGCCCCACTTCAGGACGAAGCGCCGGATCAGCGCGCCGCGCTCGGCGGGCGTGGCAGGGCCGGTCTCGACCACCGCGGCCGCAGACATGGCGCGGAGCGGAGTTGCGGCCGTCGCGGCGGGCAGGCACGACGCGGCAGCGAGCAAGACAGCGACAAGGGCGGCCGACCCCGCGCGACGCGGGATCGACTTCGCGGACACAGGCACTAACGAGACAGGCACGAAGGAGGCAGGCACGAACGAGGCAAGCTTGAAGGAGAAAGACATGGGGGATTTCTTCCTTGACGGCGTGATGGACTGCCGGAGGCACGGCATCCGGCCCGATGCAAGAGAAGGCATCCCGCGGGAACTGCGCCCGGGCGATGCGTCGCGTGCTGCGACCATCCCTTACAATGCCGGCATGCTGCCAGAGACGACGCCCCTCGCCAACCAGTTGCTGATCGCGCTGCCGTCGTTGGCCGACCCCAACTTCTCCCGCGCCGTGGCCCTGATCTGTCAGCACGACAGCGAAGGCGCGATGGGTCTGGTCATCAATCGACCGTCCGAATACACGCTCGGCGAAGTGCTGGAACAGATGGGTATCCGCAGCGAAGACGCCGCGCTGTGCGAACGCCGCGTGCTGGCCGGCGGCCCCGTACATCCCGAGCGCGGCTTCGTGCTGCACGACGGCGACCGCCGCTGGGATTCGACCCTCGAAATCGTCGACGGCCTGTACGTCACCACCTCGCGCGACGTGCTGGAAGCGCTGGCCGCGGGCGATGGCCCGTCGCACTCCACCGTCGTGCTGGGCTGCGCCGGCTGGGGCGCGGGCCAGCTGGAACAGGAGCTGTCCGAAACCACCTGGCTCACCGCCGACAGCGACCCGGAGCTGTTGTTCTCGCTGCCTTTGGAGACCCGCTGGCAGGCCGCCGCCGGCCGCATCGGCGTGGATCTGGCGCGGGTGACGGACTACAGCGGCCACGCATGAGCGGCGGCCTGCTCACCGGCAGCCTGCCCACCGGCGGCATCGTGCTGGGCTTCGATGTCGGCGCGCGGCGGATCGGGGTCGCGGTCGACAGCGGCTTCGGCTTGGGCGCACGCGCGCTGGCGGTGGTCGACGTGCACGACGACCAGATCGACTGGAAAGCCATCGAGAAACTGCAGCGCGAGTGGCGCCCGACCGGCTTCGTCGTCGGCGATCCGATGACGCTCGACGGCGGCGACCAGCCGATCCGCGTCCGCGCCCGCGCGTTCGCGCAGGCCTTGCGCGCGAAGTTCGCGGTGCCGGTGGCGATGATCGACGAACGCAACAGCTCGCAGGAGGCGGCGCAGCGTTTCGCGGCCGACCGCGCCGGCGGCAAACGCAAGCGCCGCGACGCCGAACTGCTGGATGCGGTGGCCGCGGCGGTGATCCTCGAACGCTGGCTTGCCGCGCCGCAGGATGCCGTGATGATCGAAGAACCCATCGAAGAACATCCCGACGATCGCCTCGAACAACGCCTCCCCGAGTGAATCCGATGTCGACACCTCCCCAATTGGACGCGAGCGGCCGCCTGCGTCATCTGCTGACGCTCGACGGCCTGCCGCGCGATGCGCTGGTCGCCCTGCTCGACCGCGCGCAGCATTTCGCGGACGGACACGATGCCCGCGACGCGCTGGCCGGCAGCGCGATCTGCACGCTGTTCTTCGAACCGTCCACACGCACGCGCCTGAGTTTCCAGCGCGCGGCGCAGCGGCTCGGCGCCGACGTGCTGAGCTTCGACGCCGCCACCTCGTCCACCACCAAGGGCGAAACCGCGCGCGACACGCTGAAGAACATCGAAGCGATGGGCGTGCGCGGCTTCGTGATCCGCCACAAACAGGACGGCGCGGTGGCCGCGCTGGCCGCCGCCGCAGAACGCGGCACCGCACTGATCAATGCCGGCGACGGCCGCAGCGCGCATCCCACCCAGGGTCTGCTGGACATGCTGACCCTGCGCCAGGCCAAGGGCCGCGATTTCTCGAAACTCAAGGTCGCGATCATCGGCGACATCAGACACTCGCGGGTCGCGCGCTCGGACCTGCACGCGCTGCGCACGCTGGGCGCTGGAGAATCATCCTCGATCGAGATCCGGGTCTGCGCCCCCGAATCGTTGCTGCCCGACGACGAAACCCTGCACGGCTGCCACGTCACCCGCGATTTCGACGAAGCCCTGGTCGGTGCCGACGTGGTGATGATGCTGCGCCTGCAGCGCGAGCGCATGGACGAAGGCCTGGTGTCCTCGCTGGAGGACTATCACCGCGATTACGGCCTGACCACCGCGCGTCTGAAGCGCGCCGCACCCGATGCGGTGGTGATGCATCCCGGCCCGATGAACCGCGGCGTGGAAATCGACGATGCCGTCGCCGATGGCCCGCGATCGCTGATCCTCAAACAGGTCGCGAACGGCGTGGCGGTGCGGATGGCGGTGCTGGAAGCGTTGCTGGGCTGAGTGCCCGGCCCGACGTGGGGATCATCGCCGGCATCGGCGCCACCATCACCGCGGACGCGTGGCGTTTTCGATCATCAGCGCCTTGACTTCATCGTAGCGCGCACCGAAGTGCGCGGGGTCCAGATAGAGATCGCCGGTGCCGCCGGTCTGCGCGCGCAGCACGCCTGTTGCGAGCCTCACCACGGCGCCCAGGATGGGGTTGTAACGGACGACGTAGCGCTCGCCCTCGCGAAGCACCACCACCAGCGCGGTGCGCAGGATGGGGCCGCCGCTGCCGCTCGCGGAGATGACCTGATCTTCCTTGATGTCGACCACATCCTCCCAGCGGATGAGGCCGGCGGACACATCGCCGGGCTGGTACACGAAGCCCTTGCGCGTCAGCACGAACCACGGCGGATTGCGTACCGTACGCACGATGGCGACCACCAGCAGGAATGCCCAGACGACCGAGAAGAAGGCGATGACCGCTTTCCATTCGGGAGTCAGCGGTGACGCGGGGTGATCGAAAGCGCTGCCTCCCTGGCCCCACTGATCGAAGGCGTAAGCGACGCCCGCCCCCAGCACCAGCAGCGCGATGAGCATCGTCACGCTCCCGCCGCGGGAGCCGTGCAACTGCATCACCACCTCGCCGGAGTCCGGAGGTACGGCCGGCCGACGCAGGCTGCCCAGGAAATGCAGCATCAATCCCAGCACCACTGGCGACAGGATCGCAAGCACGAGGAACAGGAACGCGCGATCGATCGCTTCGACCAATCCTGCGGCGCCCTCGCGCCCCGCCATCCAGAAGGTCGCCAGCATCGCCGCACTCATGAGTACGAATCCGCCCCAACCCAGCCGTGCCATCCACTTCTTCGCATTCCCCATCGCCCGCCCCCTCACGTCGACCAGGAGACGCTACCAGCCGCTGCGGGCGCGGACAACCGGGAGGCGGATCAGCCGGCGGCAGGTTCCAGCGCAAAACTCCGGCGCGACCGCGGCCTGCTCGGCAGCGAATGCCGCAAAATCCGCCAGATCACCTGTCCAAACTGTTTCGGCAGCGAGCCGGTGTTGTAGTGCTGGCCGTAGCGCGCGCAGATCTCGCGCACGTCGACCGCCATCGCCGCGTAACGGTTGGCGGGCAGGTCGGGATAGAAGTGATGTTCGATCTGGTGGCTGAGATTGCCCGAGAGCAGATTCATCAGCCTGCCGCCGGTGAGATTGGAGGAACCGCGCAGCTGGCGCAGATACCAGTGGCCGCGCGACTCGCCGACGACCGATTCCTTCGAGAACGTTTCCACGTCCGCGGTGAAGTGTCCGCAGAAGATGATGATGTAGGTCCACAGATTGCGGAGGATGTTGGCGACGACGTTGCCCAGCAGTACCGGCAGGAAGAACGGGCCGGCGAGCAGCGGATACAGCACGTAATCGCGGAGGATCTGGCGGCCCATCTTGCGCCCGACCGGACGAAAGGCTTCGCGCAGCTTGGCATTGGTCATCTTGCCGGCGAACCAGCGGCCCAGACGCAGATCCTGGATCGCGATGCCCCACTCGAACAGCAGCGCGAAAATCACCGCGATCAGCGGCTGCGCGAGGTAGAACGGCTTCCAGCGCTGTTCCGGAAAAATACGCAGCAGGCCGTAGCCGATGTCGTCGTCCATGCCGCGGACGTTCGTCCACGTGTGATGGCGATAGTTGTGGGTCTTGCGCCAGTTATCGCTGGTGCCGGCGATATCCCATTCGTAGGTCTTGCCGTCGAGGTGCGGGTCGCGCATCCAGTCGTACTGGCCGTGCATGACGTTGTGGCCCAGCTCCATGTTCTCCAGGATCTTGGACAAGCCCAGCAGTAATGTGCCGACGATCAGCGCCGACAGCGGCGCGATATGTGCGAAGTCGCCCAGCAGACCGCCGCCGACCGCGCCGCCCCACAGCAGCAGGCGCCCCGCGAAGCCGGTCCAGCGCACGCCGGCGACCACCGCACGGATGTAATCGGCATCGCGCTGGCCCAGGGTGGCGGCGGTGCGCGCACGCACGGCGTCGAGTTCGTGGCCGAAGCGTTCGAGTTCGTCGGGCGTCAGCACGCGATTGGCGGTATGTGCGGTCATGGTCGGGTCACAGGTCCAGGATGAGATCGCTGCCAGCGCTGTTCACGCACAGGCGCAGTGCGGAGACAGGTTCGTGTTCGATATCGCCGGTATGCAGATGCCGGGTGCTGCCGGCCCGTTTGCCGCAGGCGCAGGTGTTGCAGATGCCCATGCGGCAGCCGGAGGCCGGTTTCAGGCCGGCGTCTTCCAGCGCGGTGAGCAACGAGGTGCCGCGCGGCACGTCGAGCGTGCGTCCGCTGTTCGCCAGCGTGATCCGCACGTGCCCGGGCGCTTCGCCCGCGTCCTCGAACACCACCCGCGGCGGCGGCGTGAAGGCTTCGGAGCGAAATACCACCGCGCGATCGGCAGCCAGCGCGCGCGCCGCGGCGACGAAACCATCCGGGCCGCAGGCGAACACGCGGCGCTGATGCAGATCGGGCGCGAGCATCGACAGCGACTGCGCATCGATGCGGCCATGGCGGAAGTCGCCGACTTTGGTATCGCCGGCTTCGGCATCGCTTGCAGCGGCATCGCGCGTCAGCACGAAATCGACGCGGAAGTTCGGCTGCCGCGCGGCCAGTGCGCGCAGTTCTTCGACGAAACACAGTTCTTCGCGGGTCCGCGCCCAGTAGATCAGGGCCAGCGGCACCGGCATGCCCTGCGCGGCCTGCGCGCGGATCATCGCCATCAACGGCGTGATGCCGCTGCCGGCGGCCAAGAACAGCCAGGCGCCTTCCGGCGTCTGCGGCAGGGTCATCTCACCGAACGCGGCGTCAAGCGTGAGCACCTCGCCGATCCTGGCGGTGTGGCACAGGTGCTGGCTGAGCTTGCCGCCGGGCATCGCCTTGACCGTGATCGAGATGCGGCCATCGGCGCGTGGGGCGTCGCTGAGGCTGTAGCTGCGGATGATGCGGGCGCCGTCGATCTCGGCGCCGATGTTCAGATGCTGGCCGGGCTGGAAGCCGCGCCAGTGACGGTTCGGCTGCAACAACAGGGTGAAAGAATCCCTGGATTCGGCCCGGCGGGACACGATCCGCGCCAGCGGGCGCTCCCAGGACCAGTTCGGCCTCAACTTGGACGCCCAGAAATCGAAGGCGTCCGGCGCCAGCAGCGTCCGCGCGATGCGCTGCAATAAAGGGCGCTTGAGCAGACGACGGCTGCCAGGCTTGCTCGGCGGGCTGGTCGGGGCGGTAGCGGAACTGGCGGCAGCGTTCATGACCTGCACTATACAGACGAGAATACATTTGTCTATACACGTGTATATTTTCTGGCAGGGCTATGATGCCGGTCACTCCGCCCTTCCCTGCCGCGACCGTGACCGAACAGCTTTCCGCCGACAGCGCCGACCTCCACGCCGGGCGCAAGACCGCGATCTCGCGGGACGATCTGCTTGCGGCGGCGCTGCGCCTGATCGGGCCGCACCGCAGCGTGTCCAGCCTGAGCCTGCGGGAAGTGGCGCGCGAGGCCGGCATCGCCCCCAACAGCTTCTATCGCCAGTTCCGCGACATGGACGAACTGGCGGTGGCGCTGATCGATCTGGCCGGGCGTTCGCTGCGCAAGATCGTCGGCGCCGCGCGCCATCGCGCCGAGACCCAGCGCGGGATCGTCCGCGGTTCGGTCGAGACCTTCATGCAGCAGGTCCGCGCCGACGACAAGCTTCTGCACGTGCTGCTGCGCGAAGGCACCGTGGGTTCGGACGCGTTCAAGCAGGCGGTCGACCGCGAGCTGACGTTCTTCGAGGACGAATTGCGCACCGACCTGGTGCGGCTGGCGGCGGCGGAAGGCGCGGTCATGCACGAACCCGCGCTGGTGTCGAAGGCCATCACCCGCCTAGTCTTCGCGATGGGCGCGATGGCGATGGATCTGCCGCCGGAACGCGACCGCGAGCTGATCGATCAGCTCGGCACGATGGTGACGATGATCATTTCCGGCGCGCGGGTGATGGCTTCAAAGAAAACGTGATGGGGCAATCAATAGCATTCAAAAGAGAAAATTCTCTTGAACCATAGCGAACGCACATTGACTTTATTACTCCGGAAACTTTTCACGTAGTTCCGCTTCTAATTGAATAGCAAAATCAAGAATATTGCCGCGCAACGCCTCAATGTCCTGTAAGGACAAATTGACTTCCTCCCCATCCTTGGTTTTACCAGCACGATGCACAATATCGTGCCTAACTATAACCGCAAGCATGAGATCATTGATCTCCGGAACTTTTATTTCAAAGGAAATAATAAGAAGACGAGAAATCTTGTCGAGCCTGTGCCAGATTTGGTCTTGTAGATACGTAAGAACTTCTTCTCGTATATTTTCCATTCGATTAAATATTTCAGACAACTCTAACTTTCTATCTTTGAAATCCTTGTTTCTGACAACTATATTTCGAAGCACTAAATCATTGTTTTGCACCCAGTAAGAGAAAGTATCTGCAAGGTATGCTTCAAGCGCAGCAATAAGAGATCCATGTGACATCTGGAGCAAAATATTTAACATGTGCTCTTTGACATCCAAAGCAAGTACATTTGAAATTTCAGCAACGCGAGCAACTAAGCTATGAAGTGGCAATTCTCGACTTGAATTTTCAAACAAGAAATCATCATCGTAGTCATGATGAACTGGCGCCCATCCATCCCCAGCCTCCATCAATAAATCTTGCGCCAACTCATTTATAACAGAATTATCAACAACACCCTAAAATCTATCTGTCAATTCATTACGCGGATCATATGGACCTCCCCAAATGAAAATATATTGTCCTTCCTCTGAGTCATATGGTGTCTGATTTTGAGGGTCTTCATACCTAGCAAAAAACCACTCGCGCATAGCAAGCACCTGCAACTCTTTATCTACACTTTTTAGCCAATTATCGTTTGGCTGGACTAACGGATCATCCTCATCCGAGTCAATTGCACCAGCGGGAAATAAATCCTTTTGATTCCTTTTCAATTAATTGTCTCCTTTATTTAATTGAACGCCGCTGCGCGAACAGCCACGGCCACAGCTCGGGCGTCTGCGAATACGCCGGATCCCAGCTGTTGTGATTGGCTTCCGGGAATTCGGTATAACGCACGTCGCCACCGATCGCCTTCAATGCGGCCGCGACCTGACGCGATTCGCGCGGCGGCACCACATCATCCTTTGCGCCATGGAAGATCCACACCGGCAGATGCTTCAGGCGCTGCGCCAGCGCGGCTGGCGGATCGGCTTCGCCCTGCAGCGGCGTGACGACCAGATTCCGTTCCGCACGCGGTGCGGTCAATCCGCCGCACACCGGCGCCAGCGCCGCGAAACGCTGCGGCTGCATCAGCGCCAGTTCCCAGGTGCCGTAGCCGCCCATCGACAGTCCGGTGAGATAGCTGCGGTCGCGGTCGCCGTCGAACTCTTCCGTGGCGGCATCGAGCGCGGCGAATGCGATCTCCGCGGCGACGCCATTCCAGTCGCGTCCGTCGGGCGCCTGCGGAAACACCGCGATGGCCGGGAAGGTGTCGGCATGCGCCCGGATGTACGGACCCAGCCCCACCCGCGTCGGCTTGTCGCCGTCGCTGCCGCGTTCGCCGGTGCCGTGCAGAAACAAGACGGTCGGCGCAGTAGCGCGTCGCGCGTTACGCGCCGGCACGAACACTTGATAGCGATACGCGGTGCTGTCGACGGTCACGCTGCGTTCGACGAAAACGCCGGCCGCGGATTCATTCGACATCGTCGAACACCCGGCCAGCGCCGCGGCCATCGTCGCCACACCCGCGAACGCAACGGCGCGGATCAGCGCACGAACACCCGGTAATCCCATGGCTTCAGCTCCATCACGGTCGATCCATCGAGTGTCGCGGATTTCGCGCTGAAATGCTCGATGTAACGATCGTGGAAGAGGGTCTGCTCGAAGCGCACCGTCTGCGGCTGGGCGGAGAGATTGAAGACCGCGAACACTTTGCCGTTGGCGTCCTGGCGGACGAAGCTCAGCACCTGCGCCGCTTTGTCGTTCGGCACATGCACCATCATCGCGCCCCACTCGCCGTTCCGCAGCGCGGTGGTTTTTTTACGCAGCCGGATGAGGTCGGCGTACAGCGCGCCGTTGGGATGCTCGCGCCACGCGATCGGGTCTTTCTCGAAGAACTTCAACCGGCGCGGATTGCCCGCTTCCTGGCCGTTGTAGATCAGCGGCATACCCTCGCCCACGAAGGACAGCACCATCGCCGCGGGCAAGGCGTCGCCGAACAGCTCGAACTCCGTACCTTCCCACGAATTCTTGTCGTGATTGCTGACGAAGGTCATGCGCATCGCGCCGCGCGGGAAAAAAGCCTCGTTCCATGAATAATAAGTGTAGAGCTTGCCGACGTCGGCATTGCCGGCAGCGATGGCCTGCATCGCGGCTTCCCAACTCCAGGCATACGTCGCATCGAAAGCTTCGGCATGCAGATCGCGCGATTCCCACTCGGCCAGAAGAAAGACAGGTTTGATCGCGTCCAGCTCCTTGCGCAGGTTGTTCCAGAAATCCACCGGCACGAAACCCGCGACGTCGCAGCGATAACCGTCGATGCCGACCTCGCGCACCCAGTAGGCCATCGCCTCGGTCATGTATTTGCGCAGGCCGGGCTGGTCGTAATCGAGATTGATGATGTCCGACCAGTCCCACCACGGCGTCGGCCGGAACTCGCCCTTCCAGTCGCGCTGGTACCACTCTGGATGCTGCGCGACCAGCGGATTGTCCCAGGCGGTGTGGTTCGCGATCCAGTCGAGGATCACGTACATGCCCTGCGCGTGCGCGGCGTCGACGAAATGCTTGAGATCGTCGAGCGTGCCGAACTCGGGATTCACGCCGTAATAATCGCGCACCGAATACGGGCTACCGAGCGTGCCCTTGCGGTTCTTCGCGCCGATCGGATGTACCGGCATCAGCCACAGGATATCGACGCCGAGCTTCTTCAGCCGCGGCAGTTCGCGTTCGGCCGCACGGAACGTGCCTTCGGCTGTGAACTGCCGGGTATTGATCTGATACAGCACCGCATCCTTCGACCACGCCGGATGCTTCAGGGTGATATAGGGCTTCGGCTGGTAGCGTTCGTCCACGGAAGAATTCATCGGATCCCCGATCGGTGCGGCATGGGTCGAAACGGCGAAAGCGGAAGCGGCGAGGCCGAGAGCCATCGCGAACAGAACGGGTAGGCGCATGACAGGCTCCAGAGTCGTCCGCCGGGTGTACGCCCGCGGGCACCGGGGGTCAACCGGAAAACGATTGCACCCCTTGGGAAGCGGCAGCGTTTCGATGCAATGCGCGGCAACTCCTCATACCGCCGGACCCATTGCCGATCCCGCGCCGGCACCGCGGATCCGGACATGGTCCGGTATGCTTGCCGGACATCCCGCCGCATCGAGGAAAGCACCATGCGTCAGAGCCGTCTGCTGATCGTCAGCGCATCACTGGCACTCCTGTTGGCCGCGTGTCAGAAGGAACCGGCGGCGGCGACCGACGCGCCCGCCGACGGACCGGCAGAGGCTGCGGCCCCGGCCGAGGCTGCGACAGCGCCCACCGCCGATGCCGTCGAAGCGCCGCCCGCCGTTGCGGATACCGGTTTCAGCGTGGACAAGGTGCCTGTCTCGACAGCGACGCTGCCGCCTTTTCCGTTCTTCGAGATTCCCGAGGGTCTGGTCGCGAAGGTCAAGGACGGCAAGCACACGGTCGACTTCGGGCGTCATTTCTTTCTTGCCGGAAAGAAGATGATTCCGGTCGAAGGCCGGCTCTACCACAACAGCATGAGCCTGATCTCGCAGGACAAGAGCCGCGAATACACGCCTCTGGAATTCCATCGCAATTACGAGAACGCGATTCAGGCCCTGGGCGGCGCGAAGATCAGCGAAACGCAGTTCACCCGCCCCATCGTCGATGAAGTCGGCGGCCTGCGCGAAGTCAACAAGTCCTGGCACAGCGCGCCGCCCACCAGCGGCTACGAGCACTACAGCTATCTGATCCGCACCGCCGACAAGGAATACTGGATCCACGTCGGCACATCGGCCGCAGGCAAGACCGGACACATCGTCGTTCTCGAGAAGAAAGCGATGACCCAGTCGCTCGGCTTTCTCGATGCCGCCGCGATGAAGACCGCATTGGACGCCGATGGCCGCGTCGCGCTGTACATCAATTTCGATACCGACAAGTCGACGCTGCGGCCCGACAGTCAGGCCGCGATCGCCGAAATCAGGACGCTGCTCGATTCGAACGCGGATCTGAAGGTCTCGATCGAAGGTCATACCGACAACACCGGCAGCGCGGATCGCAATCGCCAGCTCTCCAGCGAACGGGCGCGCAGCGTGCTCGACGCGCTGGTCGGTCTGGGCATCGCACCTTCGCGACTGAGCGCCAAGGGCTTCGGCCCGGACAAGCCGCTGGCCGACAATGCCGATGAAGCCGGGCGCGCGAAGAACCGCCGGGTCGAACTGGTCAAGCTCTGAGCCGGGTCGCTACGCCATCGACAAAAAACGCCGCTTTCGCGGCGTTTTTTTTGGGCGGTCATTCCGAACGTACAGAGTGTCATCCCGAACTTACAGAATGTCATCCCGAACGCATGTGAGGGATCTGCTCTTCGCAGGCGGGCCTTGAAAAACAGATCCCTCCGCCCGCTTCGCGGTCGTTCGGGATGACACTTCTTTCTACGCGATCGTTCGGGATGACAGGATATTTTTTTCGCGGGCATCCGGTGTACCGGATTTTCGAGGCCAACCGCTTACTTCAACAAGACCAGCGTCGCCAGGCCGAGGAAGCTCAGGAAACCGACGACATCGGTCACCGTGGTCAGCACCACGCCGCCGGCCAATGCCGGATCGACGTCCATCCGCTTCAACGCCAGCGGCACCAGCACGCCGGCCAGCGCGGCAGCGACGAGGTTGATGGCCATCGCGCCGCCGATGACGAGTCCGAGCTTGTAGTCCTGGAACCACAGCGCGGCGACCACGCCGACCACGATCGCCCAGACCACGCCGTTGAGCAGGCCCACCAACACTTCCTTGCTCAGCAGCGCGCGCAGGTTGCCGTGCGCCACCTGGCCCAGCGCGAGGCCGCGCACCATCAGCGTCAGCGTCTGCGTCCCGGCGACGCCGCCCATGCTGGCGACGATGGGCATCAGCACCGCCAGCGCGACGATCTGCTCCAGCGTGGCCTCGAAGCGGCCGATCACCCACGACGCCAGGAACGCGGTCGCGAGATTGATGCCCAGCCAGATCGCACGGCGCTTGGCCGCGCGCGGCACCGGGCTGAACAGATCCTCGTCCTCGTCCAGACCCGCGGCGCCGAGCGCCTGATGCTCGGCCTGGTAACGGATGATGTCGACCACGTCGTCGATGGTGATGCGGCCCAGCAGCACGTTGTTGTCGTCGACGACCGGGGCGCTGATCCAGTCGTAGTCGGAGAACATCCGCGCCACTTCGTCGGCGGGTTCCTCCACGCCGATCGCCGGCTGTTCGTCGTCGACCAACTGGTTGACCGGCGTGCTGGCGTCGCAGGTGAGCAGCGACTGCAGCGCGATGCGGCCGAGATACTGATGCCGGCGGCTGACCACGTACAGGTGATCGGTGTGCTCCGGCAGCTCGCCGCGCAGGCGCAGGTAGCGCAGCACCACATCGACGGTGGTGTCGGCGCGCACCGTGACCACGTCCGGATTCATCAAGCGGCCGGCGCTGTCCTCGTCGTAGGACAGCACCTGCTCCAGCCGCTCGCGGTTCTCGCGGTCCATCGACTTCAGGACTTCGTCGATCACCGTGTCCGGCAGATCCTCGACCAGATCCGCCAGATCGTCGATGTCGAGATCCTCGACCGCGGCGACCAGTTCGTCCTGGTCCATGTCCGCGATCAGGCTTTCGCGCACGTCCTCGCCGACATGGACCAGCACCTCGCCGTCGTCTTCGGGATCGACCAGCCCCCACACCACGCCGCGTTTGCCGGGCGGCAGGGATTCCAGCAGATTGCCGATCTCGGCCGGCGACAGCGTGTTGACCAGCCGCCGCACGGGGCCCAGGCGACCGCTGTCGAGCGCATCTGAGAGCAGACGCAGCTGACGCGCGGTCTTGTCGTGGCGGATGGTCTCGGCCATTCGGGTCTCCCGGTGGCGGCGGTCATCGCACCACGGGGGCGCGACAGGGGTCAGGTGTCCATGTGCGGATTATCGCCGGTCGAGGTGGGGATGGACACCCCCGCAACCGATGCGTGGCGCTTGCGAAAGCGTGCGATCTGTTCGTGACGGGAAGCCCGGCGGCGATGCTTGCGGGCGTACCGCACCGTGGCAGACTAGCAACGCCGGTCAGCGGGGGCGTGACCGGCACGGGGCATGGCTGGCCCGACCCGTCGTTCATCCTGCCCTCCCGGGTATGGACGAGTCGGAGAAAGCAGCATGCTGTACCGTTGGGACGATTTCAGTCTGGACCGCAAAGGGATGCTCCTGATGCGGCAAGGACAGCAGATCGACGTCTCACGAAAGATTCTCGACTGCATCAGCCATCTCGTGGAACAACGCCAGCGCGTGGTGGGTTACGACGAACTCATCCGCAAGGTGTGGGGACACGAAAACGTCACCAATCATCAATTGTCGCAGGTGATCCTCGCTGCGCGACGCGCGCTGGGCGACGACGGCCAGGCGCAACGCCTGATCCGCACGATGCCCGGCATCGGTTATCGCTGGGTGGGCGATGTCACTCAGATCGAGGATGGGGCGTCGGCGGCAGCGACGCAGGCGTTCGAGCCGGCGACATCCGTCGGGGATATGCCCGCGTCGCCGGCTCAGGCAACGCCGCCCGCATCGGAAGCGGTTCCGTTATCGCCTGCGGCGATGCATCCGGCATCGACGATCGCACGACCGCGCGCGCGCGGGTGGCTTCTCGCAGTCGCGGGCATGGTCGCGTCGATGGCGATCGTGTCCGCAGGCATCGAATGGCAGCGCAGCGGCGATGCGGCTCCAGCGACGCCGGCCCCGGCCGCAAACGTCGGATCGGATCCTCTCTCGGCCTTGCGCGATGCCCTGGCGAAAGGACAGTTCGAAGCCGTCAGCGAAGGACTGGCCGCGCTGCCCGCCAATCTGGCGGATTCGCCCGAGGCCCGGCTTCTGGAAATCCGACTCGACATCGAGCGCGGCCGCTTCGACCGCGCGAAAGAAAAACTGCGCGTGCAGCAAACGCGCGCCGCTGAAGCCGCCGATACGGTCTGGCAGTCGCGCCTCTTCAGCGTGCAGGCGATCCTGAACGGCACCGCGGGCGGATCGGGGCAGGACATTCTGGCACCGGCACGATCAGCGGTTCGATTGCTGGAATCCACGGGTCGCACGGCACCCCCGATCGCGATGGGCGAAGCCCTCTCCGCGCGCGGTTACGGCTTCATGAAAACGCTCCAGTTCGAGCAGGCGATGAGCGATCTCATCCAGGCCCAGAAACTGCTGCATGACGCCGGCGATGCGGGCGGCGCCGCCAATGCCGCGGATACGCTGGCCCGCATCTACATGCGGATGGGTCGTTTCCACGAGGCATTGACGCTGATGACCGAGATCGCGGCGCTCTGCGAACGGTCCGGCAATCCGGTCCAGGAAATCTACGCACGCAACGCCGCCGCCAAGATCCAGATCGAACTGCTGCGCTGGAACGATGCGCTCGCCAGCACCGATCGCAGCCTGGCGTTGCTGAAGGACGTGCCCGAATCGGAACGCCGTACCCGCGTGGTGCTGCTGCGCGCGCTGGTGCTCACCGGCATCGGCCGCATGCGCGAAGCCGCCTCCTTGATCAAGGAGGCCGACAGGCTGCAGGACGATCGCTATTCGCCGATCGCCGCCGCCACTTACCACCTCGCCGCCGGGGATTTCCCGCGCACGATGGCGATCGCGGCCGATGCCGATGCCTTCGGCGGCTACAACGCCAACGAAACCCTGAATCTCGAAAGCAGGGAAGGCGCATTGCTGCTATGGCTGACCGCCGCACAGGCGCAGTCGGCAGACGGCAGGTCGATCCATCCGTTGCCGGCATCCCGACTGGCGATCCTGCAGGCGCCGACATCCAGCATCGGCCACATCGCGCGCGGACGATGGCTGCGTTCGCAGGGCAGACCGGGAGAGGCCGAAACCGCATTCCGCGAAGCGATGTCCCAGGCGCGCGCGATGCGCCATCTCTCGCGCATGCTGACCGCCAGCGAGTCGTTGATCCCGCTGTTGCTGGAACGCGGCGACACGGCGGGGGCCGAGCGCTTGCTTGTCGATCTGTGGCGATACGCCCCCGCGGATCTCGACAACGACTATCGCGCGAACCTGCTGACCCTGCGGCTGGCGTTGGCGACGAACGATCGCAAGCGCGCGGCAGCGTCCTACCGTCGGGCCAACGCAGTGGCGGGCGAACGGGCGATCCCAAAGGATCTCGAAAGCGCGTACCGTCGCGCCGCCGCGGACGGGCCTCGGCGGACGACGGCGAAACCATGACGTCAGCGCCCATGTTCCGTGACGCGTTCGACATCACTGTACTTGCCCGGGGCGATCAACATGGCAGACTACCTCTGTCGGGACCGGGGGGGCCGGCAAACGGATCATTGCCATACTCACCCCCGAATGGATCGAACGCGGCATCGGAGACAAATCGGGATGCAGTACCGTTGGGGCGACTTCAGTCTGGATCGCACAGGCTCTCTGCTGACGCTCCGGGGATGCCAGATCGAAGCCTCGCGCAAAGTCCTCGACTGCGTCCTTCACCTGGTCGAACACCATGATCGGGTCGTCGGTTACGATGAATTGATCCTTGCGATCTGGCGACACGACAATGTGTCCAACCACCAGTTGTCGCAGATCGTCCTCCAGGCCCGTCGGGCGATCGGAGACGATGGTCAAGCCCAGCATTCCATCCGCACCATGCCCGGCATCGGCTATCGCTGGGTCGCAACCTTTCGACCGCCCGAAGAACCTGCGGAGCCGCCCACCACGACGTCGCTTGCTGCGTCCTGCGAGGAGACGCCCGAGGCGTCCCCCCTGGCACCGCCTCCAGCGCCCGAGCCGGCCCCCAGCGCAGCCGCCGCACATACCAGCATCACGAAAAAACGACGACTCCTGGCCGCAGCCGTCTTGTCGCTCTGCCTCGTCGTCCTTGTTGTCGGACCGCAACGCATCGAAAGTCTCCCGTCCAAGGGCAGCATCGGGACCACGCTGCCCTCCGGTGCCGACTACGCATTGTCTTCCGATCCGATCGGCTCGCTGCGGCAGGCCTTGTTCATGGGTCGCTTCGAGCAGGTGCGCGAAGGCCTGGACGGGCTCGCTCCGGACATCGCCGATGGCATGGAAGCGCGTCTGATCGAGATCGAACTCGACATCCGGCGCGGCCGCTACGCGCGCGCGGACGAGAAACTGTCGATCCAGACGGCCCGGGCCGAAGCGGCCGGCGACCCGGTGTGGCGGGCGCGCCTGCTGCTTCAGCACAGCGAGCTCAAGAATCGCCTGCAGGCGTCAGGGGCGGACATCCTCGCGCCCGCGCAATCCGCCGTCGAATTGCTGGAATCGGCGGGCGCTCAGGCGGCACCGGAGATCCTCGCCGACGCGCTTTGGCGTCGTGCGAATGGATTCAGCCTCAGCGACCGGTTCGAGGAAGCACAGCGCGACCTCATTCGCGCGCGCGACCTGTACCAGAGCATCGGCGACGAACATCGGGGCGCGGATGTGCGCGGCAGTCTGGCCCGCGTGCGTATGCGGACCGGAAACCTTTCGGATGCGCTGGAGGAAATGCGTGAGGTCGCGGACGAACTGGCGCGCCACGACGACAGGATTCGCGAAATTTTCGCGCGCAATACGATGACGAAAATTCAGATCGAATTGCTGCGCTGGGACGATGCGTTGGCCAGCAGCGATCGCAGCATGGCGCTGCTGCAGGAGGTTCATGAATCCGAACGCCGTTACCCTACCCTGCAATTGCGCGCATTCGCGCTCACCGGCCTCGGGCGCCTGCGCGAGGCCGCCACCCTGTTGGAGGATGCCGAAAGCGTGAAATCGGAGCGTCGCGACTTCATCATCCCGGCCATTCATTACCTGGAAGCAGGCGATCCGAAAGCCTCGCTCGAAGCCGCGGACCGGGAGTTCGAGAGTTCGCGAATCGATACGCGCAGCAACCTGTTGCTGGAAAACAGTGATGGGGCGGCGCTGTTGTGGGTGTCGGCAGCGCGGGCATTGGTCGCCGCGGGCGGACCGATACCGACGCCATCCGAAGCCATGACGCAACTGTTGAACGACCCGAAAACCGCCACCGCTCGATGCGCACGCGGTCGATGGCTTTTCATCCAGGGCCGCAGTGCCGACGCGGAGATCGAACTCCGCCAGGCCATGGCCGAATTCGACGCCCATAATCAACTTTACCGGATGGTCCTGGCAGCGGAACCCCTCATCGATGTGTTGCTGCAACGCGGAGAAACCGCATCGGCGCGGGACGTTCTCATCGCGCTGCGCGCCCGCGCCCCGCAGCGCGTCGATGACGACTACCGCGTCGCCCTGATGCAACTGAAACTGGCCCTCGCCGAAAAAGACGAATCCATGATCGAGGCGGCGTATCGAAGCGTCGCGATCTCGGGCCGGGAGCGTCGGCCTCCGGACGAATTGCTGTCGGCATACAAGAAGCACGACTGGAATTGAGTCTTCTCCGATCGAACCGTTCCTCTATACGAACGTGATGGCCGGTCAGCCGCAATTTGGAACGATGCCGGTCGCCGGAGCTCAGCGGGAATGTCGGTCCCGCTATCAACGTGAAGCCCAATATCGCGTGTGTCTCGATGATGAGTAGAATATTTTTTCGGAAATCGGGGCCAGAGTGGCGATGCCAAGTTTGGCGAAAGGCCACTCCGGCCCCGGGTGAGCGCACTGTTTTCTGATGCCGCCGCAAGCGGCAAGAAATCGTACCCAATGGAGCGATTAAAGACCAAACCAGAGTCGGATCGAGTGATTTGCCCTTCTTGCGCTGTAACTAGTCCCGGTTTGAGCCGCCGGATCAAAGGTGTCGCACCCATACTGAGCCACGGTGCCGGCTCCAAAATTCACCCAATTTGATTTGCCATAAGCGAATGCCAGATCGTTGGTTCGGCAGTATATGTGCGAGCGTGGCGTGGCAAGGCCGGCAACATTCGGCGGCTTCAACATTACTTCGTTGTCGTACTTCTTCAATGTGGTGTTGCCGGGTGCGATCGGATTCAACGCATGCATCCGATAGAGATATGGCCAGCGACTTAACGACAGTAGATTGATCGAAACGTCGTTGCCTTGGTTGTACGGGTCTGGATAAGTCACTCTGGTTTGGCCGGACGGAAGGTTCTTGATAAACCTGTCATTTAAATAACCTCCATTTCCGGACCTGAACCAGGCAGACCATAGTTCGGTCCCGAACAACTGCGCCATTGCCCCTCCCATGCTATGTCCAGTCACCGAGGTCAGTGCGCAGTTGTTCCTGAACAACTGATGATGAATCTTTGAGCGCTGACCCGTCAGCATGTTGATGAAGCCTCGCCCGCCTTTGGGGTCGGTGGAGGCAAAGAGGCTCCAATTTGTTTCGTTGGGAAATTTTTCGTCGAAAGTGAACAGCGACGCCAGGTCCGTAATCAAATCGATTTCGTTGCTCATCCTAAGCTGGGTCCCGCGCCAGGCAACGATGCATTCTGTTGGGTGCGAGAATCCGAAGTCGTCATTGCTTGTTGAGACGCTTTTCCAGAGGTCCCAGTGTCGGCTGCTGTCATCGCGGACCAAAGTCCACACATTGCTTCCATAGATTTTGTTGATGTAGCTCTGGGGATTGCCGTAGTAGGCATGATCCCAGACCCCTTTGCTCTGGTCGATATGATCTACGTCGACAAAGGCGGCAGCGGCGAAAAAGGCAAGATAGGTCGGCGGGTCCTTCGGGGTACCATACAACTTTCCTTTCGCAGAGGACATGCGTGACATTGGTTCGGGTAGTAAAGTGGTCTCAACCTTGAGCGAGTCGGTCGGACGGATGGCCGGTATGCCGTCTTTCCATTCGATGGATATGGCGGTTGTATTGGCCGGCAAGTTGATCTTTTTCGCGGCTGGAAATGCAGCTCTGATGATCGATCGAAGTGCGCCTACTTTCTTGCTCTTTGATTCGAGTACGACTGGCCAGCCATTAAGTCTTGCCAATTCCAATCCCTGCTCGATCATTTGATCGGAAGGCTTCAGGCTGTCGACATCGGCGTAGACCAACGTCTTGGAGATCGTCTCCGGCAGATTGTGGATGTCGTACCTGAAGCCGGTATTGTTCGAGATCTCATTGCCGACGGTGCCTTTCGAGGATGTGAGAAACAACGCAGGAAACATTCCGCCTTTCCAGGACCCGGACGCGGGATCCGACACGCCGCTCAGCGATGCGCCGACGTTTTCGCGTACGGGATCCGGGATGAATCGCCAGTCCCGCTCATACCCAGCACGCATCGCATGCCGTTCCGTCCCGGGAGCCGCATCCGCGATGCCGGCGGCGAGCCCCATGATGGACAATGACATCGCAATTCCACTCACTTTCAGATGATTTGACACTCGCATGACTTGCTCCTTTTGATTGTCGTCCAGAATATCGGTGGTATGTGTCTCGGTACGCAGTTCCTTTCCATGGACCGGCGATCTCCTGCGGTTGCCTGCGCACTTCTTCGTTGTGGACCGCCTGGAGATGCAGCCGAGAATCCATCGGGCCGATCGCCCTGCGTTTCGCCGGCATCTGCCGATCCGCCGAACCGTCCACGACCCGACCTTGGCGTCGACGGACGAAAAATGCATGCACGGATCTCATTGATGCCTCATGAGAAGATCATGAAACGATCACAAACGGCTTCGATTCGTGACCATGCTCATATTTTCAATCTGCCGGATCGAAACTCGTCCTCAGCGCTTTTCCTGCGAACAAATTCCCGGTCCCGGTCCCGGCGCAGAGCGCTCAACCATCGCCATCGCTGTTCTGCTGAGGCGACGGAACCTGCGCCAACAAGTCCTGCAAGGCCATGGACTGGTCGCGACTGAGGGCCTGTCGGGCGGCGACGCGGGTCAGGATTTCGATCAACGCCGGCTCGACCTTCATCCGGCCATGCACGATGGCCTCCAGGGTGGCGCGCGCGATCGAGAACGTCGGCTGCTCCTCCAGTATCGATTCGGCCCGCTTTGCGGCCTCTTCGGCAGGCATCATCTTGTAGAGGTTCTGAGCAGCGAAATACTGGGGGTCGCCTTCCTCTGCACGCGCCAACTTGTCCTGGACCGCAGCAATCGCCCGATCCCGGTACTGCGCCGGAATCGGCGTATCGGAACGCAATACGCTCGAAAGAAACAGCATCGCGCCGTTATAGCGCTGGTGGTCGTCGTATTTCGACATCTGCGCGAACGAGCTTTCGATGAGTTCGTTCCTGGACGCTTCCGGAATCGCACCCTGGAAATACGAAATATTCTGCATCGCGTAGTAATCGAGAGGGCCTCCGCGATCCACTTCTTGCGCATACAGATCGATCAGCGCCATCGTACCTGCGCTCGAACTGTTGAAGGCGCGCTCCAGCTCCATCAACGCGGTCACTTCATTGTTCTTGAACGCAGCTCCCAGCCTGCGCTTGAGCGCCGCCCGCAGCGACGGAGAGAACTCGATCGCCTGCTCGAGCTTGTACGCCATATCCATGCGACGAGCATTATCCAGGCTGTCGTCTCCGGTCATGATGCGGGCGATATAAAGATCGAAATCGACAACGAGTTTTCGCGCGGCCTCCTCTTCGGCTGCCCTTCGCTTCGAAGCGGTCGCGCCGCTCGCGGTTTCGCCAGCCTGCTTTCCTTCGACGTTGAATGCCGCGTGTCCGCCAGGAAAACCCAGACGGTCATCGCGTCGACCGGCAAAGATCAGAAAACACACGGCGACAGCAATGGTCGCGACGATGGTCGTGGATGCGATCGCTTTTTTCTTGTCCATGACGCACTCCGATAAGTGGATGATCAATATTCCAGCGGGATCTGTATCGATGCCGGGAACCGATGAAACCGCGAGTGCGCGACGATGGGGTCTGCCGACCCGGATAGCGCCCTTCCGGGTTCGGGTTTATTTTCGAAGCTCGGCGTGGGCAGGCCCGGGCTTGTCCCGAGCCTGCCGCATGGCATCGAACCTCAGATGCGCCGCGCCGGATGCTGTCTCAATGCGGCATCAGGCTTTCTTGATCGTCCGGCAGGTCGGGATGATCGTCTGAAGCGAGGCATTGTTCGGGATCGGCATGCGCTCGTAGCGCTCCCAGGTCGGCTTCTTGCTGCTCGCGAAAACGTTGCATCTGCCCACCTTCGGCTCGATGAGGAAGCCGCCCGACAGGTATGTACCGCCGATGGTGTCCTCACAGAAATCCACGTCCTGGCTTCTGTAGCGATCGTTGAAATAGAACGTGCTGCCGCTGGTCACGAATCTCTGCCAGCCGAATTTGGAACGCGCTTCGGTCGTCGCATAGTTGACCGCGTTGAAGCTCAGGTTCTGATCGGGCGGGCACGAGTGCGAACTACCTTCCGACTGGCAGGCCTGCCAGCCGCTCTCCCATTCCTTGGTCAGGGAGACGCCGCCACCGATGCTCGATGTCAGATCCGCGTTCTGCACAGTGATGGACTTTTCAACGCCGCCGCTCAACTCGGCAGTCGCGGTGACCTTGACCTTGTTGTACGAGCAGGTCGAGTTGGACGAAATCTGGCCCGGCTGCGCGCAGTTCGTCTGGTTGGTCAGACATTCCACACCTGCGGACTTGCTGATATGTGTCCAGACCATGGGCCCTTCGGTGCTCAGGCGCGTATAGTCCGCACCCGCGCGTTGCGGGTTGAAGTCTACGGTCGGTGTTTTTCCGGCCGGATACACGCTGCGGAACTTGCGGTCATTGGAATAACCCAGATAGGTATCGTAATTGGTCCTGTTGGTTCCCAGACTCAGGTTGGATTCGGCAGGCCTGACTTGATCGAGGAAGATGATTTTTGCCTGGTTGCTGGACGCAAAACTGACGACACCAAAACCACCGACAAGATCGTCCCATTTGGCATAGGCGGTGGACAGGCATGCGGCCGAAGCCACGGCAATCGCCAGGAACAGCGTCTTTCTTTGAACTTTCATGTGTCTTTCTCCCCAGAGCTGGATTCGATAGACCCCATCGGGCTGCGATGGAGCGAGATTGATGGCCGAAAACCGGCCAGGCCGGCTCACCGTGGATGTCTTGGCAGCGGGATATGGGTCCGCCCCTGTTCAAGTTCCCGACCATCGTCCTGCGACGTGAATCGTCCCGCCCGATCGCATTCCGGCCGTAACCATCCACGACCCGATCCTGGCCTTCACGGTCGTCAAACGCATGCCAAAACGTCATGAACAAGTATCGAATCCCTCATCAGGCGATCACGAAACGATCATGATCGGCATCCAGGCATGTCCAAGGCAGCGTTGAGGTCGCCGGATATGGCGCAGGCTGCCGCGTCGGCAAATCCACAGAGGATCCCGGAACAGTGTTTCTCGACGATGAGAAGCGAACTCGGCATCGCTTGGCTGCCCGACGGATCCCGGCGGCCCTATTCCCGGAAGCGTGAGGGCGCACAAGCCTTCCGTCTAAAATCGAATCGACTCGGCCCAGCGTGGCATGCGTGGGGTCGGCTCTGCTCAACCCGCTCGCGTTGCCTATCGATCTTCGGGGCGGTCGCCTGACCGCCCCGGACACGCAGGGATCAGCGCGCGGACGCGCTCCGCGCCGTCGGCATGGTGGCGCTCAGCGGTCTTTGCTTGCGCAGCATGCGGGTCGCTTCGCCCATCAGCCACAGGTAACGGTCGGAGGGAACGGCCTCGTTGTCGGCATCCAGGGTCACGAAGCGGCCGGTGGTCGGCACCTGATTGGCGTTCTCGGCGATCTTGAACATCGCCGTGCCTTCGTCGACCTCGTCGTACATCGCGACGTAGATCATGTCCGAGCCGGCGGCCGTGGCGTTGTAGGCCTGCCGCCAGAAGAACCGGCCACCGCGACGCGGGATCTGGTTGAGGGGGGCGGCGCCGTCGCGGAGGTTGTACCAGGAGAAGCCGGGCCAGACGACCGGCATGTAGGCCACGCCTTTCCCGTTCAATGCGGCCAGATCCGGCGCGATCTTGTCCGTGCGCCAGCGATCCGCGCCGGCATCGTCGCTGTAACGGCCCACGGTCCACGGGCTGATCACCGCCGCATCATCGTAGGCATCGCGCCAGGCCGATGAATGCGATCGCCAGTTGGGGTCCACGCCGAGCATGACCGTCGCGCGATAGCGTTCGGGCGCATCGGTGTTGAGCCAGCGCAGCAGTTCCTTGAGCTGGCTGGCGGTACCGGGACGGTCGCTGAAACCGAACCCCCAGATCGCCAGCACCGGGCGTCCGCTGTGCCGAAGATAGCGCGGGCTCTGGGTGATGCGCTGATTGTCGACCAGATGCATCCAGTCCGATTTGATGTTGGCGATCAGCGTCGCGGTATTGCCGCCCGAAATGTCGTACATGTTGGCGAAGACGCGGCCGTGACGTTCGGAGCCCGAGCGGACATTCGAAAGCACGCGATCGCGCACGCCGCGCAGGAGGATCGCTTCGCCGATGAAACGCTGGACGAAGACGCCGTCGATGCCGTAGTCGCGCATCCACTGCACATGACGGTCGACGGTTGTGGCGTTGTAAGCGCTGTAAAGGCCCGCGACCCTGCCATCCTTGTAGCGGAAGCTGGTTGCGGTGAGTTCGCTGGCGCCGTATTCGCGCAGGTCGGGCCACATATCGAAGCTGATGTTGCTAGCGGTCGGCGTCACACCGGGCGACCAGTGGCGCCACCCCGCGCCGCTGCCATCGCCCGATGTGGTGAACCAGCCCTGATAACCGGCCATCATTTTGCCGTTGAGAGTATTCGCATCGACAGACGTTTGCTGCCCCGTGCCTGTCGCCCAGACCGCCGCGCCGTTGCTGCCGTAGAGCACGAGATTGCCATCGTCCTGCATCACCAGCCGATCGGCGCTTTTGCCTGCGGTCGCAGTCGACCATATCGCCAGCCCGGTCGCAGTGCGCAACACGACATTGCCGTCCGTCTGGAACACCAACCGTTCGCCGCCGCGCCCATTCGTCGCAGAGGCCCAAAGCACCGTTCCACCGGGCTGCTGCGATAGCACAAGATTGCCGTCCCCTTGCAGCTGGAAACGGTAGGACGCGGTCGCCGAATCCAGACGACCTCCCAGACTCAGCTGTTCGCCCGGCCGCAGCGTATCGGCGGCATCCACGGAAAACACCGAAAGGCACAACAGGAAACAGAACATCATCCGTCGCGACATGACCGTCATTGGCAACCTCCATTGAGAATCCGATTGATCGCCGCGCGCGTGCATCGCGCGCGGCGCCGTCCTTGGGTGCGCTATTGCGTCAATCGGCCCGGTACGCGCCCATCAGGTTGATGCAGACGCGACGCACCGATGCCGGTTTCCAGCCACTGGAATCGCCGATGTAGTAATGCGCGTCGTAGGTGTAGGCGAGTCGATCCAGATGGTTCGGATCCGGCGCGACATCGGTGCATCGGGCGATGCGGCCTTCGCTTGGGCAGGACGCCTGCGCGCGAAAGGTTCCACCCATCGATGCGCAGCCTTCGGACATCGTCTGCAGGCTCTTCTGCGTGCCTGCCACCGGAAGCAGCTCGCGGCACTGGCTGGCGGTCGTGCGCAGATCGCAGACGTATGCGGGCGCCGCAGCCGTTTGCGCTGGCAGACCCACTGCGCGTCCATCGGCGTGCGCGACGTGGGGGGCGGCCATCAGTAATGTCGCCAGGGCCAGCGTATCGAAAATATTCCTGGTTCGAGTCATGTCAGTACCCCTTCATGACCGTGAATCTCTCGATCACGGTGCCGTCGATGTTCTTCAGATAGAATTCGGCGCGATCCGCATAGAACGTGCCGAACAGCGCGCCGTGCCTGGCGCCCTGGGTCGAGGTATAGATCTTCGCCCACCAGTTGCCGCTGAGTTCCTGGTCGCGGATATCCGTGCCGCCGATTCCCGACACGAACGCGATCGTGCTGCCGTTGCTTGCCGTATACGGAGACGTGCTGTCGGCGACGGTCCTGTTCTGCATGTTGCTGAGCAGATGCGTGCGCGAATAGGAATGTTCGTGACCGGTGGCGATGATCGCGCCCTTGCGGCGACAGTTCTCGTAGGCGGTCCAGCCGACTTCGTCGGTCTTGCTGCCGACCTGCATGTACCGCTGATTCTTGTGCCAGGCGCAGATCCGCCATGCACCGGCCGGTGCGTTGGCAAGACTGTCGGCGATGAAAGCCTCCTGGTCGGATGCGGAACCGCGGGTACCGATGCCGGAGATCACGATGTACACATTGTTGAGCCTGCAGGTGGCGCGCTCGCCATAGGTACCGGAACAGCGCACCGCCGTCTGGTTGTTGAGCCGGGCCTCGCCATAACTGCGTATGGTCGACCAGCTGCCGTCGTCGACATCATGGTTGCCCACCACCACGAGGGCCGGATCGGATCTGCCCAGGGTATTGCGGACCTTGCTGTCCCAGTCGTCTTCCAGGCCACCGCTGTAGACGCTGTCGCCCAGCGTGATCGTCAGCTGCGCGCCTTCGCCTTTGATCAGATCGAGCACCCTCTGGAAGTTGGTGCCGGCGTTGGTATCGCCGATGAATGCGATCTTCGTTCCCGTCGCCGGTTGCTGGGCTGTACCGGCCGACCAGACGATGGCGTTGCTCGAATTGAGGATCGCAAAGTTGCCGTCGTTTTGCATGACCGCGCGGTTGCCGCCGGTACCCGCGCTCTTGGACGACCACACGGCGGCGTTGCCGCCCGTGTACAGCACCAGGTTGCCGTCGCTCTGCATGGTCAGGCGGGTGCCGCCAAGGCCGTTGGTCGCCGACGCCCACAGCACGCCGCTATCGGATGTGCGTCGGAGCACCAGATTGCCATCGGACTGGAAATTGAAACGATAGCTGCCATTGCCCGACGCCAGGTATTGCGACGGCGACAGACTCTGGTTCGATCCCAGCGTATCGGCGCCATGCGCGATGCCGGCGATGCCGAACAGCAGCGCCATGGCCAGCAGGCGACCGAGCGCTGCGAATATCGTGTTGAAGTGCATATCCATATCCTCCTTCGGGTTCGGCCGTACGCCGGACATTGCCATGTCGCGCCGTACGATCCATGCGATTGCTTTGTCGATGTTGCGATATCGTGCGCGTATGGCTGCCGGGCTTCGCAAAGCTGCGGCCATGCGCGGGTCTTCGCGACCCGCGCATGCGCTCATTCGTGCCGCACGATCATTTGGGGCGAATCACGATCGAAAGTTGCAGGTCGTTGTTGCCGCCGTCCGTGCTGCCTTCGTTTCTCGCACGGATATAGGGCGTATTACCGCCCGCGCTCAGCTTGGCGGAAGTGAAGTGCACGGAATCTCCTGCGGAAAACGCCTGTCCGAGCAGGCTCAGGCCGCCGAAGCCGGTCAACGACTGGGGATCGTCGTGCGAGTAGATGCAAATATGCTGGCCGCCGCTGATGCCCGCGGTCGATGGGCAGTGGCTTTCCGCCGATGTACTGTCGTTGGGAAGGTAGGCATGGGAGTAAACGGGACTGGCGTTGTTGGCACCGCGCAGCACGAAGATGCCTGCGACGATATGGCCGGACTGCCCTCTGTTCAGCGAGTAGGACGCCGAGCCATCCGTGGACGCGATGCGGTAGTAGCCGATCAGGCCCATGTCCACACCGCTGTCGCTGCAGCTGGTATCGCTGTTGCCGCGCTCGAAGCATCGCGAGAAACGGGTCCATCCGGATTGCGTGTCGGGCAACTGGCCATCGCCGCCCTGGGTGATGAGGATCAGCAGATCGCCGGCCCGGGTGGCGGAGGCGCGCGCGATGCTGAGCGTCGAAGCGGTCGTTTCGTTCTTCGAAAATCCGATGTAGGACACGCCGCCGCTCGAAGGTGGCTGCGTATCGACCGTATTGGTGGCCCAATACGCACTGCCGGAGGTGTTGTACAGCACCAGATTGCCGTCGCCCTGCATGGTCAGACGATTGGCCGCGGCGTTGGAGGTGCCCGTGGACCAGACCACGGAGCCGCCGCTTGTGAAAAGCGCCAGATTGCCGCTGCTCTGCAGGGTGAGCCGGGTGCCGCCATCGCCGTTGGAGCCGGATGCCCACAGCGCCGTCTGATCGGATTTGCGCCGTAGCACCAGATTGCCGTCGGTCTGGAAGTTGAAGCGATAACTGCCGTTGGTCGACTCCAGATACTGGCCGGGCGTCATCGATTGACCGACGATGAGCGAGTCGGCCGCCTGGACCGCATGTGCCGCGCACAGGCTGGCGATGAATCCGAATGCCAGTATGAGGTGGCGTAGCGTTTCTTGCGTATTTCGTAACATGATCTGCTCCATGGATTGATATCGAAATTCTTCCCGACGCGCCGAGATTCATCGGCGGCGAAGAGGTCCATCGCCCGCGGTGAGGCATCGAATGCCGGGCTTTGTTCGTTGCAGGCAGCGGCGGCGGGCCGGGGCGCACCGCCGCTGATGGCCCAAGGGCCTACACGGTCCGGATGGACTCAGATGGGCGTGACTTCGACCGTGAAACCCTCGGTGGTCGCGCTGATCACTTTCATCCTGAAGCGCTGGCCGGTCGGCTCGGGCGAATTCCAGGTTTCGCCGACCTTGAACATGCTGCCTTCGTTGTTCGAGACCGTGGCCGGCGGAACGCTGGCGTCCATGCTCCAGGCTGGCGATGCGCGGGTGGTATCCACCGAGTGGACGATCACGGCATCGCCGGCCAGATTGGCCTCGTACGCGCCGATCCTCTTCCGCGCTTCGACGGTGTAGTAGCGGGTGCTGCTGCCGGGCACCGGCAGGACGACCATCTGCGTGTTGGCCGATCCCGCCAGACTCGCGCGATCGAGCGTGAATCGCTGCACCGCCGACGTGTGGAGGATCGTGCGCTTGCGCGCGGCCGCGATCCAGGCGAGACGGTCGCGCGAGTAGACGCTCAGATGCTTGGGCAGCGAACCGTAAGTCGCGTTGCTGACCGCATTGTCCCAGGCATCGCTCATCACGTCCCACGGATTGTCGTAGGTGTCGCCGTCGTTGTCGGAATTGTTGGCGTGCGGAAGACCGTAGGCGTGCCCCATCTCATGGGCGAGCGGCGCAAGGTTGTTGAACGACCACGGCGGATTCCACGTGGTGCTCCAGCACTTGTTGACGCCATCCAGCGTCGCGCAGCGGCCGCCGCCCCAGGCGTAACCGTCGAGATCGCCGTTGAACATCATGTTGATGCCCTGCAGCCCGCCGTTGGCGGCGAAGTTGACGCTGGCATTGGCGACCGCGGTGCAGTCGGTGAACAGCTTGCCCAGGTCGGCCTTCGGCTTGCCGTCCGTGCCGGTGGTGACGTAGTAGGAACGCGCCTGCGGCAGCGTGAACCACCCGTAGGCGGTGCTTCCGGTCAGGTTGATCTGGTTATAGGACACCTGGCGCCAATAGTGATCGAGCTGTCCGGCCGAATTGCCGTACTGCCCCTGGAAGAAGCTCCTGGCTTTCTGCTCGGTCGCGATGTCCCTGAATTTGCACATCAGCGTGGCCCAGACCGTGGTGCCGGCGACGCGGGCGGCGATGTCCCCGGCTTTCGTCTGCGAACGTCCGCCCTGCGAAGCCTCCGCCGCGAGGTCGTCAATAGCGACGATGGCGTCAGCGACGATGACTTCGGGCGTCGTCGCGGATTGCGCGCGGCCCGACTGGCGGACCTGCGGCGCCAGGGTCATGGCCACCCGGCGGCCCGCAAGCGCATAGAGGTCGGATGCCGCCTTGATGGCGCGATCCGGGGCAAGCGCGTGCCGGCGGCCGGCATCATCGATGAGCGTCACTTCGAGACGATGAGGGGCCTTGGCGCCGGGATGCGCATCGCCCCAGGTCAACTCCAGTCGGCCCTGGAGCGTGGCTTGCGCGGCCGGAGCGACCGGGGCGCGCTCCCGGGTCTGAGGCGGGTTGCCGCTGAAGGCATGGGCGGCGGCGGTGGCGGCCAGCAGTGCGATCGAGGCTGCCAGCAGATTGATCCTGTACGACATGGACGGCTCCTTGATGATGTGGGTTATTCCGATAAGCGCATCGATGCGTGTCCGCTGCGTGCATCGATGCATCACCGACGATCCACTCGCCGCATGTCCCTGTCATGTCATTTCGATCATGGAATGATCATGAATGCATCAAATCGCTGCTTTACTGCGCGGTTGAACGCACGGTTTCGTGGCGGGCAGCACATTTCCGATGTGGCCGATCAAGACCAGGGTCAGAGTCAATGCCCGGACGAAGGAGTCACGGACGAAGGGGTGACGAAGGGGTCAGGTTCACTTCAACAGAAGTGAACCTGACCCCTTCGTCCGTCATCGCAGGCATTGCTTCGATGGCTCGATCACGGGTAGTCCCCGGGGTCGACGACCATGGCGGCGCGCAGCCGGGAGCGAAGGGGTCAGGTTCACTTCAACAGAAGTGAACCTGACCCCTTCGATTGACCCCGGTTTTTGCATGTCCTGAAAGACAACATTTTGTTTCCGAATCGTTCCGGATCATGCAATCAGCCCGACCGAAGGCAGATCAAGCATCCGAAACCATGCAGATCACCAGACGAATGCTGGCAACGACGCACAGACCGAGGATTACGCGGTCTCTGTTACGGCATCCCGTTCGCCTCTGCGCGCAATAAAACGAACAAGTGCCGTCAAATGAGCGTAATGTCTGTTGTCCGACCACATTCAACCCATGGAAAGCCAAACGTCCAGTCGGATTCTAGCTACGTTGGCAGTTCGAACTCGCAACGGAACTGGCGAAGGCGGAACTGCGCCCAGCGTTGTTGCGCTTTGCGCCGAGATCGGCGCGGCGCTCACACCCATCATCGGCCCGCGCGGTGTGGCCGCGCTGTACAAGCGCAGTCTTTTTCTCACCGGTCAATCGCATCCCGAGTTGCTCGGCCTGCAGGAGAACGTGCAGAGCGAGATGGATCTTTCGCCACTCATGACGGCATTGAAACCGTTGAGCGATGCCGAAGCGACGATTATCGGCGGCGCGCTCCTCATCGCGTTCTACGAGCTGATCAGCAGCTTGGTAGGACCTTCGCTCACGGAGCGATTGTTGCGTTCTCTGTGGGACCGCCCATCGAGCGACCCGCCCGCATCGGAACCGACCCCATGAAAGACAAAGTCGTCATCCATCGATTGTCGACCGGCGTTCCCGGGCTGGACGAAGTCCTGGGCGGCGGTCTGCCCGAATTCTCGTTCAATCTGATCGCCGGCCCCCCGGGCTGCGGCAAGACCACGCTGGCCCATCAGATGATGTTCTCGATGGCAGGCCCGCAGCGGCGGGCGCTGTATTTCACGGTACTCGGCGAGCCTCCGCTGAAGATGTTGAGATATCAGCAGCAGTTCGATTTCTTCGACACCGAAGCAATCGGCCCGGCCATCCGCTTCGTCAATCTCTCCGAGGACACCCTGGCGGGCGACCTGGATCTCGTGCTCAAACGCATCCTCGAAGAGGTGGAAACCTTCAATCCGGCGTTCGTCTTCGTCGATTCGTTCCGCTCCGTGGTGCTCGCCAACAAGTCGAACGAAAGCGCGCACAACACGCTTCAGCAGTTCGTCCAGGCGCTGGGCATAGCCATGACCAGCTGGCAGGCGACGACATTCCTGATCGGGGAATATTTCGTCGAAACCGATGCGAATCCAGTGTTCACCGTGTCGGACGGATTGATCTGGCTGCGCCAGAGCGTGGTCCGCAACTCGATGGTCCGCAAGATCGAGATCATGAAGATGCGCGGGCAACCGACCCTGCCCGGCCTGCATACCTTCCGGATCAGCACCGCTGGCGTCGAAGTGTTCGCGCCCGCGCTCGATATCGTGCCACTGGCTCCGCAGAAAGGCGCCGGCGACGCGCGCCTGCGGATGGGCGTGCCCAGACTCGACGACATGCTCGGCGGCGGGCTGCCGCGCGGTTATTCCCTGCTGGTAGCCGGGCCATCGGGTTCGGGCAAGAGCATCCTCGCCGCCGCGTTTCTCGCCGAAGGCGCCCGCCTGGGCGAAACCGGCGTCATCGCCGCGTTCGAGCAACACCCGACGCAGTCGCGCTCGCCGGCGGTCGCAAGCTTGATCGAAAGCGGTCACGTCGGCCTGGTGGACACCCGCGCGCCGGATCTCTCGCTCGACGAAACCCTGCGACTCCTGCTGGGCGAGATCCGCAGGCTCGGCGCCACGCGCGTGGTCATCGATTCGTTGTCGGGCTTCGAATTGGCGTTGGCGCCGACGTTCCGCGAGGATTTCCGCGAGAATCTGTCGCGCATGGTCGCCGCACTGGCCGCCTCGGGCGTGACCGTCCTGATGACGTCCGAACTGGAAGATCGATACACCGATCTGCGGTTCAGTCCCTACGGCACCGCCTTCATGACCGACGCGATCATCGTCCAGCGCTACATCGAACTGGACAGCCGCCTGCTGCGCGTCATGGCGGTGGTGAAAGTGCGCGCCAGCGCGCATTCCAACGAACTTCGCTCGTTCACCATCGACGATTCGGGGCTCTGCATCGGCGACCGGCTGGATGCGCAGGAAGGCCTGCTGGGCGGCCGGCCTACCGGAAAAATGCCGCAGTACGCCGCTCTCGACGACGCCGGGAAAGCGTCGGTGGTTCCAGAACCGCGGACATGACGACCCGCCCGCCCTCGTCTTCGGTCGAAGCGCAGACCGCCCAAGCAACGCTCGAGCTGGAAGCGCTCAAGACCCAGGGCGATCAAGCCAGAGCCGATCTGAGCGATGCGCGTACGGATCTGAAGTCGGTCAACAGGGAGGTCGAGGCGGCGGAACATCGTCTGGACGCCATCGATTCCGAATATCTGAGGGAAGCCAACGAAAAGCTGGTCCTGTCGAACCTGCGCGCGCAGACCAATGCGGAGGCCTATGCGAAGGCCTTCGAGGAAGTGTCCCGGTCCAGTGGGCTGGATGTGCTCACCGGATTGCCGAATCGCGCGTTGTTCCTCGACCGGTTCACCCAGGCGATAGCGAACGCCAAGCGCCATGGCGGCCGGTTGGCGCTGCTGTTCGCCGACATGAACGATTTCAAGATGGTCAACGACACGCTGGGACATTCCGTCGGCGACCTCGTTCTCAAGCAGACGGCGCGCAGCATCGCATCGGTCCTGCGCGAAGTCGACACCGCCAGCCGGCACGGCGGCGACGAATTCCTGATCCTCCTGACCGATATCGCGCACGCCTCCGACGCCATGCTGGTCGCGGAAAAAGTGGCGGCCGCGCTGGGAACGCCGTTCCGGATCGGAGACCACGTGATCCGGATGACCGCGAGTGTCGGCATCTGCGTGTATCCGGAAGACGGCGACACCCCGGAACTGCTGATCGATCGCGCCGACGCCGCCATGTATCGAGCGAAACGATTGCCGAAGGAATGCAGTTTTTCGCTCTATGCCGACGGCACCGAAGGCGATGTCGACCACGTACCGGCGGCTGCGGTCGCGCCCCGATATCCGGTGGTCATCCAATACGATGCCGCGGTCGCCGAACACGAGCGCCGCATCGGCGAACTGCGCGAAGCCAACGAGCAATTGGTGATGGCCGCACTGAGCGCCCAGGAGCTTCAGGCGGCAGCGGAAAAATCGCAGGTCCGCCAGAAGGAAGTGCTGGCGCTGGTCGCGCACGAGCTGCGCAATCCGCTGACGCCTCTGAGCGTCGCAGCGTCGATGTTGCATGGTTCCGATGCGGAAGACCTGACGCGCATGCAACAGATCATCGAGCAGCAGGTGACCCATATGGCGCGGCTGGTCGGCGACCTGCTGGATCTTTCGCGTTCCAGCACCGGCAAGCTGCGACTGCATTTCCGCAAGGTGCAGTTGGCCAGTGTCATCGACGATGCGGTGAATGCGTGCCGACCGGCCATGGACATGCGCCTGCAGCATTTCCGGATACAGCTCCCGTCGCAGCCGATCGCATTGGAAGCCGACCCGATCCGGCTGGTGCAGATCCTGTGCAATCTTCTCGACAATGCATCGAAATACACGCCCAAAGAGGGACTGATCACCCTTCGGGTCGGTCTTGAGGATGAAAAGGTCGTGATCCTGGTCGCCGACAGTGGTATCGGGATCAGCCCGGAGGCGCTCGGCCGGGTCTTCGAGCTGTTCGCGCAGGACGCCCACGCCACGGGTTTCAACGGTCAGGGGCTGGGCATTGGCCTGGCCGTCGTCAGGGAACTGGCGGAGAGCCACCAGGGCTCGGTGAGGGTCAACAGCGCCGGGGTCGGCAAGGGAAGCGAGTTCGTACTCACCCTGCCGCTGTGCCGGGCGCAGTGCGCGGACGACGCGTAGCCAGCCCTCCAGCCATGGGGTCAGGTTCACTTCTTGAGAAGTGAACCTGACCCCATGGGTAAACCTGATCACTCGCCGAGGTAATTCCCTACACTTCTCCAAGGTATCGCCCGATGGGCCGACACTCGGGAAGGGGCGATGCTGGCGACATGGCCAGACTTCCTCGATTCGATATACCGGGCATCTCGCAGCACATCGTCCAGCGCGGCAATAATCGGTTGCCTTGCTTTCTGGACAATCACGACCGACGACGGTACTTGGCCCTGCTTTCGGAGGCATCGACCGCAACAGGCTGCCAGCTCCATGCGTATGTGCTGATGGACAATCACGCCCATCTTCTGGCCACACCCGATCGCCCGGGCGCGATCTCGATGATGATGCAGCGGCTCGGCAGGCGCTATGTCGCCGAGTTCAATCGCCGCCATGGACGCACGGGTACGCTTTGGGAAGGGCGATTCAAATCCTCGCTGGTCGACAGCAGCGGATATGTCATCGCCTGCTACCGCTATATCGAACTCAACCCGGTGAGAGCAGGCATGGTGTCGGAGCCGGAGGCGTTTCAATGGTCAAGCCATGCGGCAAACGCATACGGCCGTACCGATCCGTTGCTGACTCCCCATCCGTGCTATCGCTCGCTCGCAGAGGAACCGCAAGCATGCGCGGAGATCTATCGCGCCATCGTGCGCCAGATGGTGAGCGACGATGAGACCGATCGCATCCGCCTGCAACTGCGGCAGCAGCGGGCATTGGGCAGCGAAAGTTTCAGGAAAATGGTCGAAGCCAAGACGCGTCAGTTCGCCCGAACCCGGGGTCCACAGACGGGGTCACAGACGGGGTCAGGTTCACTTCAAGAGAAGTGAACCTGACCCCGTCTGTGACCCCGTCTGTGAGCGCGGTTAGACCTTATCCCCACCCCGCCCCGGGCAACCCCAGTTGAGGATCGGCGTACCGGCGGGCAACACGCGACGGAACCGCTCGACGCTTTTCGGCTTCGGGTTGACGACCACCGGATGCAGCGCGGCCTGCAGCAGCGGCAGGTCGGCGCTGCTGTCGGAATACGCTTTCTCTACGGGCGCAGCGAAACCCGCGTCGCGGATCATCGTCACCTTCATGTGGTGATGACAGTGACGCAGCGCGCCGATGGCGCCGTATCTCGGGCCGACCAGGGTGCCGATCACGGGTAGATCCTCATGCGCGACGAAAGCGAGGATCGCGCGGGCCAGTTCAGGCGGCGCGCCGGTGGCGACGACGACGCGATCGCCGGCATCGCGATGCGCGCGCAGCACGTCGAGCGCGATCGGCAGCAGGCGCTGCTTGATGACATCGGTATGCTCGGCGACGTAGCGGTCGGTCGCGGCATCGAAGTCAGCGACGGTGCGCATGCCCAGCGTGCCGACCCAGACGAACGCGGAAATGCCGCGACGGCGCGTGGGCATGAACGCGATCATCGGGCCGAACACCGGCGCGATCAGCAGCGCGAGGAGTTTCCGCCAGAGATCGCGCCCGATCAGCCACTTGAACAGATGGCTGCCGGAATCGCCGTTGTAGAGGGTGTGGTCGAAGTCGAATACCACCAGCGGCGCGTCGATGTCCGGCATGGGATGGCGATGCATGCTCATGCCGCGAAGAACAGGCGCTGCAGCGCTGCGCCCGGATCCGGATCGCGCATGAAGGATTCGCCGACCAGGAAGGCGTCGATGCCGTCGGCGCGCATCGATGCGACATCGTCGAGGGTGGCGATACCGCTTTCGGTAACCAGGATGCGGTCGGGCGGCATCGCCGACTTCAGCGACAGCGTGGTCGCCAGCGACACATCGAAGGTGCGCAGATTGCGGTTGTTGACGCCGATCAGCGGCAGGCGGCCATCGATGGCGGGCAGTTGCAATGCGCGATCCAGTTCGTCGGCATCGTGGACTTCCACCAGCACATCGAGGCCGATGTCCATCGCCTCGCGATACAGCGACGACAGCTGCGTATCGTCCAGCGCGGCGACGATCAACAGGATGCAGTCGGCGCCGAGCACGCGCGCTTCGACGATCTGATACGCGTCGACGGTGAAATCCTTGCGCAGCACCGGCAGCGCGCAGGCGGCGCGCGCCTGCTGCAGATAGGCATCGGCGCCCTGGAAGAAATCGATATCGGTCAGCACCGACAGGCAGGCCGCGTCGCCGGCTTCGTAGCTGCGGGCGATGGCGGCAGGGTCGAAATCCGCGCGGATCACGCCTTTCGACGGACTGGCCTTCTTGACCTCGGCGATCACCGCCGGTTTGCCGGCAGCAAGTTTGGCTTCGACCGCGACGACGAAACCGCGGGTCGGCGGTGCATCCGCAAGCCGCACGCGCAGTGCATCCAGCGATACCCGCGCGCTGCGTTCGGCGATTTCTTCGGCCTTGCGGTCGAGGATGCGCTGCAGGATGTCGGCGCGTCCCGCGCTTTGGTGGGCCTTGCTTTGGGGAGCGTTGTTCATCGGGTGATTCATGATGCGGTCTTCGCGATCCAATCGTAGGCGCGTTCGACTTTGGCGACGCGGGTGATGTAGCGGGTGTACCAGTCGCTGCGACCGCGCGCGCGGGTGGCGGCATGTTCGGCCTGATGCTTCCAGCCGAGGATGTCGTTCTCGCTGCGCCAGTAGCTCACGGTGATGCCGACGCCGTCGGCGTCGCGCACCGATTCCGCACCGAGGTAGCCGGGCTGCTGCGCGGCCAGCGTCATCATCCGGTCCGCGGCTTCGGCATAACCTTCGGCGTCCTCTTCGTTGCGCAACGAAGAAAAGACTACAGCGTAGTACGGCGGCGCGGGCGTGTCGGCGAAGCGTGCATCGTTGAAGCGCGAATCGTTCATGACGCGGCGAGTGTCTGCGTGGTGGCGATGAAATGTTCGAGCTTGGCGCGGGCGTCGCCGCTGGCGATGGCGATGCGCGCGGCGTCGATGCCGTGGGCGATGCTGTCGGCGTTGCCGGCGACGTACAGCGCCGCGCCGGCGTTGAGGCAGACGATGTCGCGCGGCAGGCCGGGTGTGTTCTCCAGCGCCTCGATCAGCATCGCCTTCGATTCCTCGGCGTCGTTCACGCGCAGGTTGCGGCTGGCGGCCATGCCGATGCCGAAATCCTCGGGATGGATTTCGTATTCGCGGACCTTGCCGTCGCGCAGTTCGCCGACCAGCGAGGCGGCGCCGAGCGAGAGTTCGTCCATGCCGTCGCGGCCCCAGACCACCAGCGCGCGCTGCGCGCCGAGTTCCTGCAGCACGCGCGCCTGGATGCCGACCAGATCGGGATGGAACACGCCCATCAGGATGTTCGGCGCGTTGGCGGGATTGGTCAGCGGGCCGAGGATGTTGAAGATCGTGCGCACGCCCATTTCGCGGCGCACCGGCGCCACCGCCTTCATTGCCGGGTGATGCAGCGGCGCGTACATGAAGCCGATGCCGGTCTGTTCGATGCAGGCCGCGACCTGCTCCGGCCGCAGTTCGATGTTCGCGCCCAGCGCTTCGAGCACGTCGGCGCTGCCGGATTTCGACGACACGCTGCGGTTGCCGTGCTTGGCGACTTTGGCGCCCGCCGCGGCGACCACGAAGATGGTGGCGGTGGAGATATTGAAGGTGTGCGCGCCGTCGCCGCCGGTGCCGACGATGTCCACCAGATTGCGGCGGTCGGCGATCTCGACCTTGTTCGAGAACTCGCGCAGCACCGACGCCGCGGCGGCGATCTCGCCGACGGTTTCCTTCTTCACCCGCAGGCCGGTGAGGATCGCCGAAGTCATCGCCGGCGACACTTCGCCGCGCATGATCTGGCGCATCAGATCGACCATTTCGTCGTGGAAGATCTCGCGATGCTCGATCGTCCGCTGCAGGGCTTGTTGGGGCGTGATCGACATGGGTGACCGTGGATTGGAAATGGAAATTCGTGCGAAGCCGCGCGATGCATCAGGCCGCGCGGGCGAGGAAATTCTTCAGCAGCGCGTGCCCGTGTTCGGTGAGGATGGATTCCGGATGGAACTGCACGCCTTCCACCGGGTGTTCGCGATGACGCAGGCCCATGATCTCTTCCACGGTGCCGTCGTCGTTCTCGGTCCACGCGGTGACTTCGAGGGCATCGGGCAGGCTGCCCTGGGCCACGACCAGCGAGTGATACCGGGTGGCTTCGTAGCCGTCGGGCAGACCGGCGAACACGCCCTTGCCTTCGTGATGGATGCGCGAGGTCTTGCCGTGCATGATCCGGCCGGCGCGGACGACATCGCCGCCGTACGCCTGACCGATGCTCTGATGGCCGAGGCAAACGCCGAGGACCGGAATGCGATGACCGAGTTCGCGGATCAGGTCCACCGATACGCCGGCCTCGTTCGGCGTGCACGGGCCGGGCGAAATCACGATGCCGGACGGGTTCAGCGCGTCGATCTGGGCGACGGTCAGCTCATCGTTGCGCACCACGTTCACGTCCGCGCCCAACGTCTGCAGGTACTGCACGAGGTTGTAGGTGAAGCTGTCGTAATTGTCGACCATCAGTATCACGACAGCGGTCTCGCGGAAGCCGGGGGAGCGCGCAATTTATCAGGTAGCCCCGAAAACTTCGCCCCGGCACGCGTCCGGGGCGCAGCGCGCCCCCGGATGCGCAGCGGCTCAGCGGCGCTCGCCGAGCCTGCCGGTGTCGCGCGCGCTGCCGTCGCTGGGCGCGCCCAGCTCGGACGCGGGCGTCGCGGCCGACGCCGGCTTGGGACTGGCGGACGCCTGCACGCTCTGGCCGGGGCGGCTGAGGCGCGGGGTCGGGCGCACGGTGACGACGAAGCCCTCGGTGGTGGCGGACTCCACTTTCACCCGGAACGCGTAGTCCGGCGAGATCCAGGTCTCGCCGACCTTGAACATGCTGCCTTCGTTATTGGCCCGGTTGGCCGCCGGCTTGTCGGCGTCCATGCTCCAGGCCGGTTCGCCGCGCGACGTCAGCACTTCGTGGATGATCACCGCATCGCCGGCGAGCCGGTTTTCGTAGCTGCCGGTGCGCTTGCGCACTTCGACCGTGTAGTAGCGCGTCGACTGCTCCGGATAATTGAGGATCAGCATCTGGGTGTTGGCCGAACCCGGCAGGCTGATGCGGTCCATGGTCACCGAGGCCGCGCCCGCACCCGCACCGATCGTCCGCTTGCGCGCGGTCGCGACCCAGCCCAACCGATTGCGCGAATAGACGTTGATGTGTTTCGGCAGCGAACCATAGGTGGCGTTGCCGACCGCGTTGTTCCAGGCGTCGCTCATCACGTCCCACGGATTGTCGTAGGGGTCGCTGTCGGCGTCGGAATTGTTGGCGTGCGGCAGGCCGTAGGCATGCCCCATCTCATGCGACAGCGGCGCGAGGTTGCCGAACGACCACGGCGGGTTCCAGGTCGTGCTCCAGCATTTGTTGACGCCATCGAGCGTGGCGCAGCGGCCACCGCCCCACGCATAACCGTCGAGGTCGCCGTTGAACATCATGTTGACGCCCTGCACGCCGCCGTTGACCGCGAAGTCGACGTTCGCATCGTGCGCGGCGACGCAATCGGTGAACAACTTGCTCAGATCGGCCTTGTCCTTGCCGGCGGCATCCTTGGTCACATAGACGCTGCGCGGCTGCGGCAGGTCGGCCCAACCGTAGGCCATGCTGCCGGCAAGATTGATCTGCCCGTAGGACACTTCCTGCCAGTAGTGGTCGAGCTGGCCGATGGCGGTGCCGTACTGCGACTGGAAGAAGCTGAGGGTTTTCTGCTCGGTGGCGATATCGCTGAACTTGCACATCAGCGTGACCCAACTGGTCACGCCGGTGATCTTCTCGCCGCCCTGCACGAGCGCGCGCGTACCGAAGCCTGCGCGGGTGCGTGACGACGCCAGATCGTCGATCGGCACGATCGCATCGATGACCCGCAGCGCCCGGCCGCCGGTTTTCGCGGCGGTGGTGGTGGTCGACACCGCAATGCGGCGACCGTACAGCGCATATAGATCGTCGGCGGCGCGCAGCGCCTGGTCGGGATCGAGCGCATGGCGCCGACCGGCATCGTCGACCAGGGTGACCTGGAAACGAGCGCCCGGCCCCTCGCTGGCTTTCGCGGCTTCGCCCGGGTCGCCCCAGACCAGTTCCAGCCGGCCGGTCGTGGTGTTTGCGGCAGCCTTGCCGGTGCTGACGTCCATGCGTCGGGCGGCATCGGCCTGCAGGCCGCAGGCCAGCGCCAGAACGGTGAAAACGCATGCGTGCAGAATGCGCATGGGGTCGCTCCCGTAGGTGTGAGGATGAAGACAGGGGGTCGGCCGGATCGTAGCACCGCCCTCCACGGCAAGTCCGGACCGATGCCCCATTCCGGCACGGTCGGTACGGTCCGCACGGTAAGCTGTCCGGCCCACGCCCGACCGTCCGCCGCCATGCCTTACCTCGAACTCTCCCTGCATTGCCGCGAATCCGAGCAGCCGCGCTACGAAAACGCGCTGGAGGACGTAGGCGCACTCGCGGTGACCCTGCTGGATGCCGATGCCGAGACGCCGAACGAGCGCGCGATCCTGGAGCCGGGCGTCGGCGAAATGCCGATCTGGGGCGAAGTGGCGTTGTCGGCGCTGTTCGCCGAGGACGCCGACCCGCTGCTGCTGCTGGCCGCGCTGGAAGCCTTCGACCCCGGCCTGGACTGGTCGCGGGCCGGCTTCCGCAAGGTCGAGGATCAGGACTGGGAGCGCGCGTGGATGGATCAATACGTGCCGCTGCACTTCGGCGCCCGCACCTGGATCGTGCCGTGGAACCACGATCTGCCGGAAGGCGCCGATGCCGCGGACGCCGCCGTGATCCGCCTCGACCCGGGGCTGGCGTTCGGCTCCGGTACCCACCCCACCACCTCGCTCTGCCTGCAATGGCTGGACGATCTGGCGGCCCGCGGCGAACTGCAGGGGCAGGCCGTGCTGGATTTCGGCTGCGGCAGCGGGATCCTGGCGCTGGCCGCGCTGAAACTGGGCGCCGGCCGCGCGGTGGGCGTGGACAACGACCCGCAGGCGATCCTCGCCACCCACGACAATGCCGAACGCAACGGCGTCGGCCAGCGGATCTCGGTACATCTGCCGGCGGGCGAACCCCCGGCGGCGACGTATCCGATCGTGGTCGCCAATATCCTCGCCGCCGCACTGGATGCGCTGGCCGACACCCTCGCCGCGCGGGTCGCACCCGGCGGCCGCATCGCGCTGTCGGGCATCCTCAACGGCCAGGAAGACGAACTGCTGGCGCGCTACGGCGTCTGGTTCGACGATCTGCGCGTGACCCGCGAGGACGACTGGGTGCGGATCGACGGCTGTCGCCGGTGATGCCGTCCTCGTTCATAGCATCGATATTGATGTCTCCGTCGCTGTTCGCGAACGCGCGCACGGCTTGTGGCGTTCGACCGTGATTGAATAGCCGGATGTTCATCAACTGCCCCTATTGCCGCACGCTGGTCTCGACCGATCCGGTCACCGACCTGCCGCCGACCCATTGCCCGCATTGCAGGAGCCTGCTGCGTCGCGACGAGACGGTGGAAGACGCCGCGGATACCGAAGGCGACGGCGCGCCGCTGGATCTTGTCGCGCTGATGAACACGCCGGTGAGGGACATGCCGGTGGCCAGCGCGTCAGCGTTGAACACCCCGGCATTGGAAGCGGACACGAAGACAGTCACGCAAACGGGCGCCGTCACGGACGAGGACGCGCCAGCCGAGCGCCAGCCGGACATGGCGCGCGACGACAGCGTGACCGAACCGACGCCGGAACCCGGCGACGCAACTGCCGTCGACACCGGCACGACGACCGCTCCCGCAACCTTGACGCCGCCGCCACCCGCGCCCGGCAAGCGCGGATCGCGCGCGATGCCGAGTTTCGCGCGCGTCGCCTCCGCTGCGAACAAGGGCCCGCGCGAACGCTGGATCGTGGCGGTGGTCGTAGCGCTCGCGGTGCTGCTGATCCTGCAACTGCTGCTCGCGGACCGCGCGCGCCTGTCCGCCGATGCGCGCTGGCGGCCGACGCTGCACGTCCTGTGCGCGGCGCTGTTCTGCGAGCTGCCGCCGTGGCGCGAACCCACCGCGTTCACTCTGCTGCAGCGCGACGTGCGACAGCATCCCAGCACGCCGGGCGCGCTGCGCGTATCGGCAACGTTCCGCAACGATGCGCGCTGGTCGCAGCCGTGGCCGCGTTTGCGGCTAACCCTGTCCGACGCCAACGGGCGGCCGGCCGGTGCGCGCGATTTCCGCGCCGAAGACTATCTGGGCGGGCCGGCCAGCCAGCCCGAACTGGCCAGCGGCGAAAGCGCGACGGTGGCGATGGATATCCTGGAACCCGCGGCGCAGATCGTTGGTTACGATTTCAATTTTCGCTGACGCTGCACCTTCACGTTGCACGCATCGACTTTTCGCGTGCGGGCAACGCGAAAGCGCAGCATGTCCGGCCAGGACATCCGCGAATCGACATCGCGCACGCACGATCAAGCACTTGCCGGCATCGATACGCAGAACCTATCGCCATTCATCGGACAACATCGCCATGCGCCTGTTTTTTCCGCGATTCCTCATGGCAGCCGGCGACGGCCCACGCTAGACTCCCTTCCCCCTTGTCGCCCTGCGACACGGCACGGCCAGGGATGGGGCCGATGCGACGACGCGCCACCAGAGAGATCCCGCTTGAACGCCGAACGCCTTGATCCCAGCACCCGCCAGGCTGCGCGAATCCCATTGCGCGAACATGTCGCCAATTCCGTGCGCCGCTACATCGGCGATCTGAACGGATCCGACGCCGCGAACCTGTATGAGATCGCGCTCCGCGAACTCGAGATTCCGCTGTTCGCCGAAGTGCTGTTGCACTGCGACGGCAACCAGAGCCGCGCCGCGGCGATGCTCGGTATCCACCGGGCCACCCTTCGCAAGAAATTGAAGGACTACGGGCTGGGTTGACCGGACGCGCCGAACCGATGCGCCCCGTAGGAGGGCCTTCAGGCCCGAGCTCTGCAAGGAGCGCGGCGATCGTTCGAAAAAGCTCGGGCCTGAAGGCCCTCCTACATCGACGTTTCGATCGCCTGCGCGTTTGATTCGTCGGCGTAGCGCGTAGAAACGGATCGTATCGCGGGCCGTATAATCCGCATTTCCGCCTCCGCACCGCCCCCATGACCCAGCCCCTGCCCAGCGCCCCGGTGACGATCCGCCGCGCGCTGTTGTCCGTGTCCGACAAGACCGGTCTGCTCGACCTCGCCCGCGCCCTCGCCGCCCGCAACGTCGAACTGATCTCCACCGGCGGCACCGCCAAAGCCATCCGCGACGCCGGCCTGCCTGTGCGCGATGTCAGCGACGTTACCGGCTTTCCGGAAATGATGGACGGCCGCGTGAAAACCCTGCATCCGCTGGTGCATGGCGGCCTGCTGGGCCGCGCAGGCATCGACGATGCGGTGATGGCCGAACACGGTATCGGCGCGATCGATCTGCTGGTGCTGAACCTGTATCCGTTCGAAGCGGTGTCGGCGAATCCCGACAGCACCATGGACGAGATCATCGAGAACATCGACATCGGCGGCCCGGCGATGCTGCGTTCCGCCGCGAAGAATTACGCGCGCGTCGCCGTCGCCACCGATCCGGCGCAGTACCCGGGCATTCTCGACGAACTGGCTGCGAGCGACGGCGCGCTGTCGGCGAAGACCCGGTTCGCATTGTCGGTCGCCGCATTCAACCGCGTCGCGCAGTACGACGCGTTCATAAGCAATTACCTGTCGTCGATCCAGGACGACGGCGGCCGCGCGCTGTTCCCGGCGCAGAACAACAGCAACTTCGTCAAAGTCATGGATCTGCGCTACGGCGAGAACCCGCACCAGCAGGGCGCGTTCTATCGCGACCTGTGGCCGGTGCCGGGCACGCTGGCCACGTTCACTCAGCTGCAGGGCAAGGAACTCAGCTACAACAACCTCGCCGACGCCGACGCCGCGTGGGAATGCGTGCGCCAATTCGAGGCGCCGGCCTGCGTCATCGTCAAGCATGCGAACCCCTGCGGCGTGGCCGAAAGCATCGATTGCGCGCAGGCGTACGAACTCGCCTACAGCACCGACCCTACTTCGGCGTTCGGCGGCATCATCGCCTTCAATACGAAGTTGGATGCGGCGACCGCGAAAACCATCCTCGACCGCCAGTTCGTCGAAGTGCTGATCGCACCGGACTACGACGACGGCGCGCTGGACTACGCAAAGAAGAAAGCCAACGTCCGCGTGCTGCGCATCCCGCACGGCGACGGCCGCAACAACATCGACGTGAAGCGCGTCGGCTCCGGCCTGCTGATGCAGACCGCCGACATCCGAGAAGTTTCCGCAGAGGAACTGAAGGTCGTGACGAAACTCGCGCCGACCGCCGAGCAGCTCGGCGACCTGCTGTTCGCATGGCGCGTGGCGAAGTACGTGAAATCGAACGCAATCGTCTACGCGAAGGACAAGCGCACCGTCGGCGTCGGCGCTGGACAGATGAGCCGCGTGTACTCGGCGCGGATCGCCGGCATCAAGGCCGGCGACGCCGGCCTGGTGGTGCCCGGCTCGGTGATGGCCAGCGACGCTTTCTTCCCGTTCCGCGACGGCATCGATGCCGCCGCCGAAGCCGGCATCAAGGCGGTGATCCAGCCCGGCGGTTCGATGCGCGATGCCGAAGTGATCGCCGCAGCGGACGAACACGGCATCGCGATGGTGTTTACGGGCGTCCGGCATTTCAGGCACTGAGCGTAATTCTATATTCCCCCGCCCGCGGGGGAAGGTCGGGATGGGGGCTGGAGTCGGTGCTGTCGTATGCCGTTTCCTCTTACGAGTCACCGTTGAGCTTCATCCGCCAGCAACGATTGACTGGACAAATTCTGTCCAAGCCCACCTGACCGTGAGACGAGCGGCCGTTGATTTCAAGGAAAATTCTTTCAAATCAATCGTATAACGCTTTGTTGCAAGTCTAAAAAAAAGCATACTTATCCACAGCTTATCCCGTCGCACATCCACAGCTCGTCCGTGTAGCGTGTCGCTCTGAATCCAACGCGGATCGCAAGAAATGACCGAGAACCGCAAACTCGTCAAAACCAACTTGAGGGGCTTTTGTTCGGAGACGACCGAAAGAAATGAACGCCTGAAGATCTGGCTCACTTTTGCGAGCGGTGTGATCAGCGCGATTGTCGGTGCCTTGTTCGTACGATGAAAAGATCACTTGTCAGGAACTTGGAACACCATGAGCTACTTCCTCATCCGTGATGCCATCGATGCCGATTTCGATCACATCGTTGCCCTCAACGCCGCGGTCGTACGCGAAACGAGCGCCATGGATCTCGCGCGGCTGCAGCACCTGCACGCGCTCGCCTTCCATCACCGCGTCGCGATCATCGATGGCGAAGTCGCCGGCTTCCTGCTGGCGATGCTCGACGGTGCCGCTTATGCCAACGACAACTTCGATTGGTTCGCGGCGCGCTATCCGCGGTTCGTGTACGTCGACCGCATCGTCGTCGCTGCCGCAGCGGCGGGGAAAGGCATCGGGCGACGGCTATACGGCGATCTCTTCGAACACGCGGGCCGGCTCGGCATCGGTGTCATTGCCTGCGAATACAACCTCGAACCGCCCAATCCCGCATCGAAAGCGTTCCACGACCGCTTCGGCTTCCGCGAAGTCGGCAGGCAACACGTCGCCGACGGCACCAAACTCGTGTCGCTGCAGATCGCCGAACCTGCGGACTCTGCCGCACGATGACATTCGCCATCACACCCAGGAAACCTCGCATGCAACCGCGCCACGCACTGTTCGCAATCGCCTGCGCCACGGCGCTGATCGCGTCTCCCGTTTCCGCACTGACGCCGCTGCCCGCAGGCCATGTGTCGGATGCCGAAGCCGTGCGCCTGCTGCGCGAGGTCTATCGCGAGAAGGCGACGCTGAAAGGCGAGTGGCCCGCATCCGCCGCCGCGCGCAGCCAGGACGAGATCGCACCGTCTTCGCGGACGATCTGCGCAGACAGCGGCGCGGGCAATCCCGGACCGCGCCGCATCGCCGTCTGCACCTCGTTCGCGGATGCAGGCCACGCCCAGTCCGGCGAAGTCGATCTGTTCCTGCTGCTCGATCCGCGCGGCAAGCAGAAGCAGGCGCGTATCGGCGCCAGCGAGCGCGGCGTGCAGACCGGAGGCTGGGGCACGCCCGGCGATGTAGGTTTCTTCCGGATTGGCCCCGGTCGCGCGGCATTCGCGCTGTCGTCTGGATTCAGCAACATGGGTTGGTCGACCGGCAACGTGTCGCTCTACCACGCGGAAAGCGACCGCTTCTCGCGCATGCTCACAGTGTCGACGAACCTGAGCAACACCGGCACCTGCGATCCCGATGAAGACCGCGTCTGCCGCGCGAAGTCCATCGCGCTCGAATGCACGCTACGCGTCGACACCCGTCGTTACGATCACGGATTCTACGGTCTGGTCGTGGACGTGAAGGGCGAACGTGGCGGGAAGAAGGTCGCGCGCAGCATCCCGATCCCGGTGTCCGGCGGCAGGTACCGCGCGCCGGAAGAAGCGCTGCGCCGCGACGGTTGCGACGAAGGGTTCTAATTCCGGTGCAACCGCCCTCTCTAACTCCACGAGCGATTCCTGCATGAAACTACTCGTACCGGCAGCCGCGAACACGCCCTCGCCTGGAAACCCACATAGTCCAAGCACTCCACCGAAGTCTTGATCACGCTTGGCAACGCTACCTGTGACACAGGGTTACGGACTCGCAAACCGACATACTTTTCACTGAAAGATAACCAAAAATGATGCTCGAGAAATTGGTCACAAAGACTATTTTTGTTCTTGCTTTAATCATAGTCTCTGGCTGCTCAGAACAGGGGCAGGCAGCTGCAACGTCGCAAGCTCCGGCGACAGATTACGCCAAGATAAAAAATCGCGTTCCTTATGATGCAAGAGAGATGCTTTCTAAAAATATTGAGAGAGGTGGACTCTCCGTTCTCAAAATCTCGGTTAAACAAGTGTCCGACCCTTTTCCAGATAGCGACGGGGTCGAGTTCAAAATATCCATTGATGTAGCAACACAGAAAGGCTCTGACATTTCAACGATCATGCTGTCAAACATCGGGGGAAGCGTCTGGTATTCAAACAAAGGCGCTGTTTCTAAATCGGACTTCACTATAGTCGAATCGACTCAAAGCGCTGAATTGATCAACAACTTTTTATTCGACCGATAGCTTGACTTTTCTTTCTGCGCAACAGATCTACATCCCACTACTCTCAACCATAAATACTATGAAACTCCTTGTCATCGGCGCCGGCGGCCGCGAACACGCCCTCGCCTGGAAACTCGCGCAGTCCAGGCGCATCACCGAAGTGCTGGTCGCGCCCGGCAACGCCGGCACCGCCACCGAAGCGAAGTGCCGCAATGTCGACGTGAAGGCGACCGACATCGACGGCCTGGTCGCGCTGGTGCGCGCGGAAGGCGTCGCGGTGACTGTGGTCGGGCCCGAGGCGCCGCTGGTCGCGGGCGTGGTCGACCGTTTCCGCAGCGAAGGCCTGCGTATCTTCGGGCCGACCGCCGCCGCCGCGCAGCTCGAAGGCAGCAAGGCGTTCGCGAAGGATTTCCTCGCCCGGCACGGCATCCCGACCGCGTACTACGCGGTCCATACCGAAGTCGATGCCGCGCTCGCCTACATCCGCGACAAAGGCGCGCCGATCGTGGTGAAGGCCGACGGCTTGGCGGCCGGCAAGGGCGTGATCGTGGCGATGACCCTGCAGGAAGCCGAGGACGCGGTGCGCGACATGCTGTCGGGCAATGCCTTCGGCACTGCCGGGTCGCGGGTGGTGATCGAGGAATTCCTCGACGGCGAAGAGGCGAGCTTCATTTCGATGGTCGATGGCGTGACCGCACTGCCGATGGCCACGTCCCAGGACCACAAGCGCGTCGGCGACGGCGACACCGGCCCCAACACCGGCGGCATGGGCGCGTACTCGCCCGCGCCGGTGGTCACGCCCGAGGTGCATGCGCGCGTCATGCGCGAAGTGGTGGAACCCACCGTGCGCGGTATGGCCGCCGACGGCGTGCCGTTCACCGGCTTTCTGTACGCCGGGCTGATGATCGATGCCGACGGCGCGCCGAAAGTGATCGAGTTCAACGTGCGTTTCGGCGACCCGGAAACCCAGCCGGTGATGCTGCGGCTGGATTCGGATCTGCTGGACCTGGTAGAAGCCGCCATCGACAACCGCCTGCACGCGGTCGAGGCGCGCTGGAACCCGAAGCCCGCACTGGGCGTGGTGATGGCGGCGGCGCATTATCCGGAAACGCCGAAGACCGGCGATGTCGTCCGCGGCCTGTATGTCCCGCAGGCGGTCGGCACCAAGGTCTTCCACGCCGGCACGCAGCTCGACGACGACGGCAACGTGGTGACCAGCGGCGGGCGCGTGCTCTGCGTCTGCGCGCTGGGCGTCACGGTGGCGGCGGCGCAACGTGCCGCGTATGCGGCGATAACGAATATCACGTGGGATGGCGAATTCCATCGCCACGATATCGGCTGGCGCGCGATCGCGCGCGATCGCTGAGAGCCGTTCAAAATCCCTCGATGCACTCCGTAGAGCGGCCTTCAGGCCGCTGGCGCGCTCCCGGAAGAGCAGCGGCCTGAAGGCCGCTCTACGTGGGATGGCATCCGTTTCAATGGTTGCCAGCGCAAACGCGCGGAGATCTTGAACAGGCGATGACAACCGTTTGAAGACAGCCTGCTTGGAGATAGCCTGCTTGGAGACAGTCTGCTTGAAGACAGCGTGATCGTGCGGTCCAACAGGCCCGCGCCGACGCTCAACGCCCGCGCTTGGCCGCCTTGGCCGGCGCGTTGTGCTTCGCGAGTTCTTCGATCAGGCTGCGCACCAGCTTGCGCTGTGTCGCCGGCAGTTTGAGGAAGGTTTCGATGGCGAGCTGGTCGTGCGGATTCATCCGCCACTCGCTGCGGTTCTCGCGCACCCGCTTGTCGTCGCCGAACTGCAATTGTTGCGGTTCGAGCGACAGCATCTTGGCCAGCGCGCGCAGGTTGGCCTGACGCGGCATGGCGCGGCCGTTCAACCAGCCGGAAATCGCCTGCTGGGAAACGGGCTCGCCGCCGAAGCGGGCCAGGAGTCGAACCAGCTCGGCCGGGCTCTCGCTCATGCCGGCTTGGCGCAATGCGGCGCGGAGGCGCTCGCTGAAGGCATCTTGTTCCGTTTTCATGCGCCGACCTTAGGGCGGCGCCGCGCGCGATTTGAAAAATTGACTTGTCTTCGATACTCAATTTACATTGCCTATCGGCCCGACTCGGGACGCAGGTCGCGCATTTGATCGATACGGGCGATACGGACGATCACGCCCGCTTGCCACCCCCGCCCGACCTGAAGAACTCCTCGATCAGATGCCGCAGCAGTTTGCGCTGCACGGTCGGCAGACGCAGGAACGCCTCGATCGCCAGCTGATCGCGCGGGTCCAGGCGCCACTCTCCGCGCGTCTCTTTGACGCGTTTGCCGTCGTCCCCGTACTGCAGTTGCTGCGGTTCGACCGACAGCATCTTCGCCAGCGCTCTCAGATTGGCCTGCCTTGGCATGGCGCGACCCTTCAGCCAGCCGGAGACGGCTTGCTGGGAAACGGGATCGCCGCCGAAGCGGGCGAGCAGGCGCACCAGTTCGACGGGACTCTCGCCCACGCCCGCCCGTTGCAACGCCGCGCGCAGCCGTTCGCTGAACGCAATGTGTTCATTGCTCATCACCTGACGTTAGGCCGGTGCACGCCGGCGTTGGAAAGTTATGGTTTGTACGTTATCAAACTTTTTGTTAGCGTGCTCGCTTCGATGCATGTCCACGCAGACAGGGAGGCGGCGATGTCCACGATATGGACCTGCGACACAGACAGGGGATCCGGCCGAGGATCCGGCGGGGAATACAGCAGGAATTCCAGCAGCGACCCGGCGATGGCGCCGTCCAAAGCGGGCGGCGTGCCGACCGGCCTGTCGGCAGCCGTCTCTAGGCCCGCCCCTGCTGGCGTCGAAGCCCCGGGACCGCCGCTGCACGCGGCGCTGGATTACTGCGCGCGCCGGCTGCTCGCCGCGCTCGACGCCAGCGACAGCACAAGCGTCCGGGCCGGCACGCCGCTGGCGGCGCAGTTGACCCCGGCCAGCGACAGCCTGCTGCGCTGGTGGTTCTCGTCCGACACCTGCAGGGCGCGGGCCGACAACTTCCACTTCGCGCAGCGGGAATCGATCCTGCACACGATCCTCGCGCACGAATTGCTGCATTCGGACGATCCGGCCCAGCTCTACCGGAGCGCCTGCGGTCCGACGCCCGTCGCGGACATGCCCTGTACCGACGCCACCCGCTACCGCCTGCGTCTGGCGCCCGGCGGCGGGGCCCGCTGGGTGGTGCAGGCGTTGCTGGTGTGGTGGTGGGCGAATGCCGTCGCGCGCGCCGACGACGGGGCCTCAATCGCGGACGCGACGCTGCTGCTGATCGCCGCGACGCCGGGCATACGACGGAATCTGGACGAGGCGCTGTTCGGGCATGCAAACCTCGATGCGACAGCGGCGGAAGCGGATGTCGATCGCAGCAGCCTGCTGCGGCATGCGCGGCTGTTCCTGCCACCCGCGCTGCGCCAACCGTTCCGCGATTGGCTGCGGATGCAATCGCGGCGCGGCAGCGCATCGCTGCAGATCATCGAAGCCCCGGAAAGATCTGCCGACGGCCCTGCGTTCACGCTGATCGCGATGTCCGGCGCAGATCCTGTCGTCGCCGCTTCATCGCGACCCGGCACGGGAATGCGGGTCGACGTCATGCTGAGCGGAGACCCGGCCGCCGCCATCGTCGATGCGCCGCTGGATCGCATGATCCGGCGCGGCGCGGCGAAACTGCCGATGCTCGAAGCGACCGCGACGTTGCGCCTGCCCCCCATGCGCGAGCGCCCGGCGCGCGTGGAACGGCTGCGGCACAGCGGGCTGCGGCCTCATCTGGCCCGCAGCCACCCCGCCCTGCTCCGCGCCGGTATCGACGCATTGCGCCGTCGCGAGCCCGGCTTCGCGATGCTGGACCCGGCGCGGCGGCCACGGCTGCTGGTGCTGTGCGATGCGCCCATATCGTTGCCGGCCGCACGGCGCTTCCTGATCGACCGCGGTTTCGCGCCCGGCACCATCGCCTTCGGCGGCGACCGGACATGCCGCGACGACGTGCGCGCGATCATCGACACGTTGCCGGCGCGATCGACATTGGCCGATACCCGGGTGTGCGTGGTCGTGGTGCTGCGCACGCATCGCGGCGGCGTCGATCCGCTCGCGATCGTCTCCGCAGGCGCCGCGCCACTCTGGCCGGAACCGGATTTCGCCGAGGCCCGCACCGAGAACCGCGAGCGCGCGGTGCACCGGCGCGCGCCGCAGAATCTGATCGACGTGCTGTCCGTGATCGAACATCCGCAATGTCACGCCGCATACGCGCCCTTGCTGCGCGCGGGGCTGTGCGCGCACGGCGCTCACGCGGGCAGGCATGCGCCGGACCGGCGCGATGCGGCCACCGAACCTGCGGTCGTCGATCCCGCCATCGACGATCTGGCCGTCATCGCACTTCGCGATCGCGCCGCCGCCTTCGATCTGACGCTGCCGCTGGCCTGCGCCGATGCCCCGCCGCATCCGGAACGGCTGAGCGACCTGCCGCGTCGCGTCCTGCGGATGCGCCACGCGATGGCGGTGCGCAAGTCGATCCACACGCATGCGTGCTGCGACGTCAACGACAGCGGCCTGCGCCGGGCATTCCTGGAATGCGCCGAGTCCGACCCGGAGATCGAAAGCCACGGCCTGATCGATCCCCGGCGTCACACCGCGATCAGTCGCGAAGCCTGGCTCGCGCAGGGCTTCGCGACGCGCGTCTGGCCAGACGCCGTGATCCGTACCGCAGATCGCGTGTATCTGGTGAACTTCCAGCCGTTCTGCCCGACCAGGCGGCCGCTCCCGGATGCGGCCGAGCGCATGTTCGCGCACTGGCTGCGTCGGGTGAACGCATTGCCGGCGCCGCAGCGGCAGGATCGGACCTGGTGTCGGGCCATGCTGCCCGCGCCCCAGTTCTGGTCGTGGAAGCGCAGCGACGCCAGACTGTCGACGCTGCTGTCGGAATTGGCTGACGCGGTGGCGTCCGCACCCCGCGACGACATCATCGTTTGACCAGGCAAGCCCCGCCCCCGCACGAGGGCCTTCCAGTGTAGGAAGGCCTTCAGGTGTAGGAGGGCCTTCAGGCCCGAGCTTTTTCGGGAACCCTGTTTTCATGGCGAAGCTCGGGGCTGAAGCCCCTCCTACACAAGCGACGCGCGCGGCGATCCATCTCTGCTAGTCTCCGCCGACATCCGCCGGCGCTCGCCGGCGATCGACCGATCTGCGGAGCGCGCATGGCCCACAACCAGTTCGAACTGTTGCGGCAGCGCCGCTTCCTGCCCTTCTTCGTGGTGCAATCGCTGGGTGCGTTCAACGACAACGTCTATCGTCAGGCGATCATCGGCCTGCTGTTCTGGCTGGGCGTGGACGATCAACAGCGCACGCTCTACACCAACCTCGCGCCCGCCCTCTTCATCCTGCCGTACTTCCTGTTCTCGGCCACCGCCGGACAGATCGCCGAGAAGCTGGAGAAGTCGCGGCTGATCCGCATCACCACCGCGATGGAGATCGCGATCATGTCGGTGGCGGCGATCGGCTTCATGCTGCAGAACATGCCGCTGCTGCTGGTCGCGCTGTTCGGCACCGGCGTGCAGTCGGCGCTGTTCGGGCCGGTGAAGTATTCGATCCTGCCTTCGGTGCTGAAGCCCGAGGAACTCACCGGCGGCAACGGGCTGGTCGAGATGGCGACCTCGATCTCGATCCTGATCGGCATGATCGCCGGCGGCCTGATTTTCAAGCTCGCCGGCGATTACGGCCCGCAAACTGCCGCCGCCGCTATCATCTTGCTGGCGATGCTGGGCAATGCGGTGAGCCGCCTGATCCCAACCGTGGATGCCGGCGCGCCGGACCTCAAGGTCCACCTCAATCCGATCCCGGAATCGCTCAGCGTGCTGAAACTCGCGCGCAAGCAGCTGGCGGTGCGCAACGCGATGCTGGGGGTGTCGTGGTTCTGGTTCGTCGGCACCATGCTGACCGCGCAGTTGCCCAGCTACGCCAAACTCAATCTCGGCGGCGACGAGACCCTGTATCTGGTCGCCCTGGGCGTCTTCTCGATCGGCACCGGCATCGGCTCGCTGCTGTGCGAGAAGCTGTCGGCACGCACCGTGGAGATCGGTCTGGTGCCGCTGGGCGCGTTCGGCATGAGCGTGTTCCTGTTCGATCTGTATTTCGCGCGCAGCGGCGCGGCCACGGTGACCGGGCTGGATGTCGCCGGTTTCCTCGGTCAACCGGGCGGCTGGCGGGTCACCCTCGACCTCGCCGCAGTCGGCATGTTCACCGGCTTTTTCCTGGTGCCGCTGTTCGCGCTGATCCAGAGCCGCACGCCGCGCAGCGAACTGTCGCGGGTGATCTCGGCGGTCAATATCCAGAATGCGTTCTTCATCGTGATGGCGGCGGTGCTGGGCATCGCGCTGCAGATGGAGCAACTGAAGATCGGCGACACCGTGCTGCCGATGCCGGGCCTGACCATCCCGCAGCTGTTCCTGTGTCTGGCCATCGCCAACACCCTGGTCGCGATCTGGATCTTCACGATCGTCCCGGAATTCCTGATGCGCTTCCTCAGCTGGATACTGGTGCGCTCGCTGTACCGGCTGCGGCTGCACGGCATCGAAAAGCATGTCCCCGACGAAGGCCCGGCGCTGATCGTCTGCAACCACGTCACCTACATGGATGCGCTGATCCTCTCGGCCAGCATTCCGCGGCCGGTGCGTTTCGTCATGTACTACAAGATCTTCAACGTGCCGGTGATGCGCTGGATCTTCCGCACCGGCAAGGCCATTCCGATCGCCGGCGCCAAGGAAGACCCGGAAGTGATGCGGCGCGCGTTCGAGGAGATCGACGCGGCGCTGGCCGACGGGCAGATCGTGTGCATCTTTCCCGAAGGCGCGTTGACCCGCGACGGCACGATCGCGCCGTTCAAGGCGGGCATGGAACGGGTGCTGGCGCTGCGGCCGGTGCCGGTGGTGCCGATGGCGCTGAAGCACATGTGGACCAGCATGTGGAGCAAGCGCGACGGCCGCATGGGCCAGATGCGGGTGCCGCGCAGGTTCCGGGCGCATATCGAAGTGGTGGCCGGCGAGCCGGTGGATGGCCGCGAAGCCACCGCCGCGGCGCTGGAAGCCAGGGTCCGGGCGCTGCGCGGCGAAGACGCCTGATTGCGACGGGTGGCCTATTCCGAACGGCCCTGCGGACTGCGGCGGCGATTTCAAGCGGCCCGGATCCGGCACTGCGATTGCGCCGGACGGCGGAATGGGCACAATGAGGCCATGCCGCGCGTGATCCTGCGTGATCCTGCAGGCCGGCCAGTGGCTGGCCCGCACGCTTCCTGTCCTCCCGTTCCCTTTCGCTGACGATTCCCGGAGATCCACCATGAACACCACCGCCGCACCCGGCAACATCCCCAATCATCTGGCGTGGGCGATCATCTCCACCATTCTCAGCGTATGCACCTGCTGCGGGTTCCTCGGACTGTTCAGCGGCATCGTCGCGATCATTTTTTCCGCGCAGGTGAATTCGAAGCTCAGCGCCGGCGATTTCGCGGGTGCCCAGCAGTCGTCGAACACCGCCAAGATCCTGTGCTGGGTGACGACCATATTTGCTCTGCTCGGTCTGCTTTACTGGATCTTCGTCTTCTCCACCGCCGGCATGAGCGGCATAGAGGAAGCCATCAAGCAGGGGATCGAGCAAGCCGAGCGCAGTCGCTGATCGCATGAAGGACCGGCCTTCCCCTGCCCTGATGGCGTCCCAGGCCACCGGGCTCGCGATCACGGGCTCCGTGGGGTTGTGGTTGCTCTGGTCGTTCGATCCCAACGCAGCAGGCAGCCTGTTTCCGAAATGCATCTTTCACAGCCTCACCGGTTACTGGTGTATCGGCTGTGGACTGACCCGGGCCATGCACGCACTGGCGCACGGCGACCTGGTGCGCGCGTTCTCGATGAATCCGCTGGTCGTGACCCTGCTGGCGCTGAGTCCGATCCTGCTGAGCTGGTACTGGGGCTGGCGGCCGCGCTTGTTCGCGCCGCTGGTTCACATGCTGAGCGATGCCCGACTGTGGCTGGCGCTGCTGCCCGCCTACTGGATCGCGCGCAATCTGCCGTGGTGGCCGTTCACTTGGCTCGCGCCGGGTTGAAGCCGTGACCGCGCCGCGTCGTTCATCCGGCCGGTGCTAGCCTGCCGGCGATGTCTGTCTCCGGTCGCGCCCTGGTGTTCCTGCTGTCGCTGTTCTCGGCGTGCTGGCTGTGGCCGGTCGATGTACGCTCGCAACAGCAGACGAACCGCTGCACCGGGCCCGCCGGCAATACCATCTACACCGACCGGGCCTGCGCCAGCATCGGCGCAAGCGACCGGCTGCCGCGCGGCACCGCAAGCCTCGCCTATCGCCAGCGCCGCGGCGGCTGCGCGCGCACCGTGCAGGAACTGATCTACGAGATCACCACCGCGATCGACACCCGGGACGTGAATCGTCTCGGCGCGGTGTACCACTGGGTCGGTCTGAATGCCGCAAGCGGCGACCGTATCCTCGACCGCCTGCAGACCGTCGTGGACCGGCCGCTGGTCGATATCGTGCCACTGCGCGCCGCGAGTGCGCCCATCGTCACCGATGCCACCATCGAGCCGCCCAACATCGAGCCGCCGATCACGGCCGTGGCGCCGGCTACGGCGGCGGCAACCGCACCCAATCCGCCGATCTTCGCGCAGAACGCCGTAACGAACGGCGTGGGAACGGGTGGCGCCGAGGCGCCGGTTTCGCGTCCGCCCGTGCGCCGCGCGCCCGTCGGCCTGCGCCTGCAGCAGACCCTGGGCAAGAGCGCCACGCCGTCGCAAACCACGCTCGGCCTGCGCAAACATCTCGATTGCTGGTGGATCACGCTGTAGCCCGGCGCCGCAAGCCCGATCGGATGCCGATCGCGCATCAACCGTTCTGAGACGGTATCCGCGATATCGCGAAGAGATGCTGCGACGCAGCTTGCGCATGCTCCTGCCGCATGCAAACCATATCGGTGGGCAAGGTGTCCGGGCCATCCTCGACAACCACCACCATCCCGACATTGCACATTCGGCTCGGACGCCGCAATGGAAGGACCAGGGAGAGTCAATCGTATGAAGCGTTCAATGATGTTCATCGCTATCGGCACGGTGGCCGCGGTGGGTTTCGCCGCGTTCGCCACGCAGGCAGCGAAACAACCGCTGTTTTCCACCATGAAGGCGGCCCCGGCCGGGCTGAGCGGCGACGCCAGCTATCGCGCGCTGGCCGAAAGCCGCGCCACCGAATCGCTGCAGCTGGTGCAGGCCGACGCCTCGCAGATCAGCGCCGACAGCGACACGCTGCAGCTCGGCCTGGGCGATACCGGCACCGCGTACATGCGCTACAGCAAGCGCAATCCCGACGGTACCCAGGTGTGGTACGGCAATCTCGGCAAGGATTTCGGCCTGGTCGACACCCTGATGGGCAAGGCCAGCGGCGAAATCGCCGACGACCCGAACAACTCGGTGATGATCGTCCGCAACGGCGACAAACTCACCGGCACCCTCCGCATCAAGGGCGATTTGTACTCGCTGCGCCCGCTGCGCTCCGGCGGCCACGCCATCGCCCGCGTCAACGAATCGAAAATGCCGGCCGATCATCCGGCCGCATACAACTTCCTGCCGCGCATCGACATGACCAAAGCGCCGCGCGCGGAGCGCGCCACTGACGTGGGCACCAAGGCGATCAGCGTCATCCGCATCATGGTGGTGTCCACGCAGTCGGCCGTGAACGCCAGTGGAGACATCGCCGGCCTGGTCAATCTGGCCGTCGCCGAAACCAATCAGGGCTACGCGAACAGCGGCGTCGAGATCACCATGCAACTGGCCGGTCAGTACACGACCACCTACACCCAGTCCGGCAGCTTCAGTACCGACCTGTCGCGCTTCCGCGGCACCACCGATGGCTACATGGACAACTATCACGCCACCCGCAACTCGGTCGGGGCCGACGTGATGATGCTGCTGATCAACAACAGCTCGTCCTGCGGTCTGGCGTCGGGCATCGGCTCCACCGCCGCTACCGCATTCGCCGTCACCCACTACGGCTGCGCCACCGGCTATTACTCGTTCGGTCACGAGGTCGGCCACCTGCAGTCGGCGCGCCACGACATCGCCACCGACGGCACGCTCACCCCGTACGCCTACGGCCACGGCTATCGCTCGCCGACCAACGCCTGGCGCACGATCATGGCTTATGCCTGTACCTCCGGCAGCTGCCCGCGCATCAACTACTGGTCGAACCCCGCCAAGACCTACGGCGGCCAGGCCATGGGCAACACCACCCGCGCGCACAACCAGCGCGTGCTGAACACCACCAAGGGCACCATCGCCGCATTCCGCTGATCGCGGCATTGCCGATGCGATAACCGGACGGGACCGCATGGTCCCGTCTTTTTTTGGCGACCGCGCCGCACTGTCTGCTTTGCGGCCGCATCGCCTAAAATGCGGCGATTCCACCTCTCTGCGCGGACCTCGACATGACCCAGCGTTACCCCGAATGGATCTGGCACAACGGCAAGATCAAGCCATGGGCCGAGGCCACCACCCACGTGATGTCCCACGTGGTCCACTACGGATCGTCGGTGTTCGAAGGCATCCGCTGCTACGACACGCCCAGCGGACCGGCGATCTTCCGCCTCACCGATCACAACAAACGGCTGTACGCCTCGGCCAAGATCTACGACATGCCGATGCCCTACGGCCTGGACGACATCAACGCCGCGTGCCGCGACGTACTGAAAGCCAACGATTTCACCACCGACTACCTGCGCCCGGTCGCCTATCGCGGCCTCGGCGGTTTCGGTCTGTCGGCCGATACGCCGACCGACATGGCGGTCGCCACCTGGAAGATGGGCCAATACCTCGGCGCGACCGTGCTGGAAGAAGGCATCGACGCCTGCGTCTCCAGCTGGCAGCGCTTCGCGCCCAACACCCTGCCCGCGGGCGCCAAGGCCGGCGGCAATTATCTGTCCGGCCAGCTGGTCGCACGCGAAGCGCGCCGCCTCGGCTTCGGCGAAGGCATCGCGCTGGCCTCGACCGGCCTGCTCAGCGAGGGCGCCGGCGAAAACCTGTTCCTCGTGTTCGACGGCGCGCTGCACACCACCCCGGTCAGCGCCGCACTGCTCAACGGCCTGACCCGCAACACCATCATCACCCTCGCCCGCGACAACGGCATCGAAGTGTTCGAGCGCGATCTGCCGCGCGAATATCTCTATCTGTGCGATGAACTCTTCATGTGCGGCACCGCCGCGGAGATCACTCCGATCCGGTCGGTCGATGGCCGCCAGGTCGGCGCCGGCAAACCCGGTACGGTGACGCGGCGTCTGCAGGAGTTGTTCTTCGGATTGTTCGATGGCAAGACTGCGGACAAGTATGGGTGGTTGGAGCGAGTATAAGTGGCACTGAAGGGCTCTCTCGAGAATTCTGCAAACTTTCAGCACCTCTTCGAACCATAGATAAAGCATTCTGCAAGGCTCATCTCCATGACAGCAAATGACATTGAACGGATTGATTGGCATCAACGATATCTTGCATTGTTGCCGTCGCTGAGCCAGTTTTCCGGCCGCCTCGAATTGCTAGTTCGAGATGTGCTTATTCGCCACGATATCCCATTTCACGTTGTCGAATCTCGGGCCAAAAACACAGACAGCTTCCTCGAAAAAATAACCCGCCCCGGGAAATCCTATATTGACCCATTGCAGGAGATCACCGACTTAGTGGGTCTACGCATCATCCTGTATTACCCATCCGACGTGGATTTGGCATGCGCGATCCTTCGCGATCAATTCACGGTAGATGAAGATAATAGCGTTGATAAACGAACCGAGCTTGCTTCCGATCAGTTCGGTTACGCCTCGGTGCATCTGGTCTGCAAGATCTCCGACAACCGCCGCCACCTGCTGGAATGGGCGCCTTTCAGCGGTTTTACATTCGAGATTCAAACCCGCACCGTGTTGCAGCACGCCTGGGCTTCTATCTCGCATGCCTTACAGTACAAACAGGAAAGTGACGTCCCGGATCAGTTCAAGCGCAGACTGAACCGATTGGCAGGGCTGCTAGAACTGGCTGATGCCGAATTCCTGAGCTTGAAAGAACAAAGGCTGACCGCTTCCGCTGAAGCTGCATCGAAAATCCATCGCAATGATCTGTCAATTAAACTCGATTCGCTGTCGATAAAGGAATACTTGTCCACTTCCGAGATCGTATCTCTCATCTGCAAGGCAGCTGCCGAAAACCGCTTCAGCGTGTCCCACACCGGAGACGCATCGCAATTGTGGGCGGTATCCTCGTTCATCAAACTTCAGACCGTAGCGGAACTGGACGAACTTCTAAAAAGATCTTTTTCGTTTGCCACTCATTTCTTTTCCGAGTTCGCTCGAAAAAACGATGCAGTCGTTACATCAGGTGATGCCGATCACTGGGTAAGCGTATTGCTGGTTGCAGCCAAGCATAAATCTATTGACAAAGGCGACTTGGAAAAAATCGTCTCATGGAGCGAGAGCTATAACCAAAGCATTCTAAGCACAGCCGAGGCAGTGGTCCCCAATCTAGCTAAATGAAATTTGGCCGATTGCATCCACAAGACGCGTCGCTAAATCGATAATCCGATCTAACTTTCCGTCGCAGTGAACGTCAACGTCGCAATCACACCACGCTCAACCCCCGGCACCACCCGCACCCGCCACCCATACAGCACACACAAGCGGCGCACGATCGACAACCCGATACCGCCGCCCTGCGTATGCTCGGCATGACTGCCGCGGTACCCGCGCTCGAACAACCGCGCCGCATCCTCGGCGCTTAACCCCGGGCCACTGTCGATCACGTCGACAGCGTTGTCGCCAAGACGCACGACGATCTCGCCCTGCTGCGTGTACTTCACCGCATTGCCGATGAGATTGCTCAGCGCCACGGTGACTGCGGATTCCGGCGCATCCACCACCACCTGACCAACAGCGCCCTCCACCCGCAGCGTCAGCGCCTTGCCGCCAAGCTGGGTGCGGTGCGCGTCGAGCAACTGCTCGGCGAGTTTGCCGACATCGGCCGCGCCGTGTCCGCGTTCGTTGCGCGACAGCAGCAGCAGCGCGCTGATGAGGTCGGTGCATTGTTGCTCGGCGCGCTGGACGCGCTGCAGACGGGCGCGGGTCTTGTCGTCGAGATCGGGCTTGGACAGCAACAGTTCCGACGCGCCGCGGATCACCGCCAGCGGCGTACGCAGCTCGTGGCTCACGTCGGCGTTGAACTCGCGGTCGCGCTTGACCACATCGGTGAGGCGCGCGGCGTAGTCGTCCAGGGTCTTCGCCAGCTCGCCGACTTCGTCCTCGGCGAAATGCGCGGCCAGCGCCTCGGGCTCGGCGCTGCGGCCGGAGCGGCGCAGACGTTGCGCCAGCTCCAGCACCGGACTCATCACCCGTGAGGCCGCCCACATGCCGACCAGCAGCGACAGCAGGGTGAAGACGCCGACGCTCAGCATCAAGGCTTGATTCAAGCGCGCCTGGCTCTCGCGTTCTTCCGCGATGTCGTAGGTGAGGAAGAACCAGTATTCCGGATCCTTGCGCACCGCGATCTTGTAGACGCGCGTGGCGCCAGTGACCGGGTCGACATTCGTCAGCTCATGAACGCCATTGGGCAGCGTGCGCCATTCCGGCGGCACGCGATCGATCTTGCGGGTGCTGAACTGGCGTCCCTGGATCTTCTCGAACGGAACGCCGATCACATCCGGGTTGCTGTAGAAGCCGTCCGCGAACGTATCGTTGTTCTTGGTCAGCGCGGCCGCGATGACGGTGTTCTCGACGCGGTTGCGCAGGTAGACCGTACTGGCCGCGATCAACGACGTCAGCCCCAGCCCCAGCAACAGGAACGACAGGATGATGCGGCTGCGCAGCCGTCGGCGATACGCAGGTTTGCGGCGCCGCGGCGGTTCCTTCTCAGGCGCCTGCATCGGGCACGGCGATGCGGTAGCCGATGCCGTGGCGAGTCTGGATGAGCGGCACGCCGAACGGCTTGTCGACCATCGCGCGCAGGCCGTGGATATGCACGCGCAGGCTGTCGGAATCCGGCAGCTCCTCGCCCCACACGCGGGTTTCCAGTTCCTGGCGGGTGACCACCGCAGGCGAGGCTTCCATCAGCGACTGCAGGATCTTCAGCGCGGTCGGATTGAGCTGCAACAGCTTGGCCTGACGACGCACTTCGAGCGTGTCGAGGTTGTATTCCAGATCGCCCACTTCCAGCACCCGGGTCTGTTTGCCCTTGCCGCGCCGCGCAAGCGCGTTGAGCCGGACTTCGACTTCCTGCAGCGCGAACGGCTTGACCAGATAATCGTCGGCCCCCGAATCGAAACCCGCGACCTTGTTGTCCAAGGTGTCGCGCGCGGTGAGCATCAGCACCGGGGTCTGCTTGCGGGCTTCGGTGCGCAGCTTGCGGCAGACTTCCAGGCCATCCATGCCGGGCAGGTTGAGGTCGAGCACGATCGCGTCGAATTCGTGGACGATGGCCAGATGCAGGCCGGTGATGCCGTCGGCGGCGAAATCGACGGTGTGGCCGCGGTCTTCGAGGTAGTCGCCCAGATTGGCGGCGATGTCCTGGTTGTCTTCGATCACGAGTATGCGCATGGGCGGTGAATCCTCAGAGGTGCTGGTGTGACCGGCCGGCATCCGTTCGGTTCCCCGCGGGCACCGACGCGTGCGGGGCAGCGCGTGCGCAATTCTGGCATACGCGCCCACGGGAGACAGATCCGGCGCTGCGGCCGCAGATCGCGCAATGCGTCCTGCAACGCGGCTTGCGATACGCCCGGGCGAACGCACGAAAAAAATGGCCCGGGCGACTTCCGCCGCCCGGGCCGAAAACAGGGTGTAACCCCGATGACCGGTTCTGCATCGCCCACTGACGAGGAAGGTGGTGTCAGATTCGGTCCCGACACGCTACGCCGGGATCGATTAAAGCGTCGTTAAAGCCGTATGACGGCGGCGCCAGCGGGCGTCGGAATCAGCTTTTTCTTTTTGTGCGGACTTTGGTGATTTTTGCGCCTTTTGCCAGCAATTCGATGATTTTCCCGGCGATATCCACGCCGGTGGCGGCTTCGATGCCTTCCAATCCGGGCGAGGCGTTGACCTCCAGCACCAGCGGGCCGCGGTGGGAGCGGATCAGGTCGACCCCGGCCACGCCCAGGCCAAGGACCTTGGCGGCGCGGATCGCGACCTCGCGCTCGTCGTCGCTGGCAAGCACCGCTTCACCGGTGCCGCCGCGATGCAGGTTCGAGCGGAAGTCGCCTTTCGGCGCCTGCCGGCGCATCGCCGCCACCACCTCGTCGCCGACCACGAAACAGCGCAGGTCCGCGCCCTCGGCTTCGGCGATGAATTCCTGCACCAGGAAATTGGCGTACAGCCCGCGCAGGGTTTCGACCACGCTGCGCGAGGCCGAGGGCTTCTCGGTGAGGATCACCCCAGCCCCCTGCGAGCTTTCGTTGAGTTTGATCACGTGCGGCGGCGGACCGAGCATCGACAGCAGGTCGACGGTGTCGTCGGGGTTGTCGCCGAACACGGTCGCCGGCATGCCGATGCCCTGGGCTGCCAGCAACTGGTGGGCGCGCAGTTTGTCGCGTGCGCGGGCGATGGCGTCGGCGCGGTTGGGGGTGTAGCTACCCATCAGCTCGAACTGGTGCAGCACCGCGGTGCCGTAGCGGGTGATGGACGCGCCGATCCGCGGCAGCACGGCCTGGTAGCCGGTCAGCGGACGGCCTTTGTAATGCATGTCGAAACCGTCGGAGGCGATACGCATGTAGCAGCGCAGCGGGTCGAGCACGCGCGCGCTGTGGCCGTGCTCGCGCGCGGCTTCCACCAGCCGGCGGGTCGAGTAGAGCTTGCTGTTGCGGGACAGGATGGCGAGCTTCATGCGGCGCTCCAGGCGCAGGCGGACGACGGCGACAGCCTGCCGCGGGATGATGACGATGCCCGCTCGACGCAACGCAGGGATGCGTATGTTACCCGCGGCACGGGCTGCGACGGGCGCGCTCCGATGCTTCCAGAAAAAAAAAACGGCGACCTCTCGCGAGGTCGCCGTTTCGATGGCCGGGTGCGCGACGGGCGGCGTACAGACCGCGCCGTCAGCGCCCGCCCCGCGGATCGCGCGGGGCGGCTGCGATCAGCCGCAGGTGGTGTAGCAGGAGATCGCGCCGAACGCGTAATCGTCGGCGGCTTCGTTGAACTCGTCGCCGCACGCGCCGAGCTGCGAGTTGTGGTCGCGATTGCAGACGTCGTGATCCAGGCAATCCTGGTACCACGCGCCGACGCCATCGGCCACGCCGCAGCCAGCGCCGCAGCGACCCGCGCACGAACTCGAGCCGCAGCCGTAGCTCACGGTCTTGGACGAATAGCCGTGCGTCGGGCAGTAATCGTGCGAGGACGAGCGCGTGAACGTGACGTCGTCGTCGCAGACGTTGGCGATGTTGCGCAGGTTGGTGAAACTGCCACCGCCCTGATCGTTGCAGGCGGCCCGCGTCACGACCTCCAAACCCTTGCCGGTGTCGCGCGCGAACGGCAGGCGCGGCTCGGGTAGCGCCGGCGCCGAAGGTTCGATCTTCGATGCCTTGTCGCGACGCACGATCCATTCCGGCGCGAACTTGCGGCCCAGCGGCACTTCGGAATACATCTCCGCAAGGCGCCACAGGAAATCCTTCGACTTCGACATCCGCTGCATGTCGCCCTGATCGCTGAGCGCGCGGCCCAGTTCGTTCTGGAAGCTTCGCAGCACGGCGCGGTCGGCCTGATCGATGACGACGCGCTCGACCGTACGTACGGTCATCGTGCCGGTGGCGTAGTCGATCTCGTGCTCGATCACCGCGCCGTTCACTTCCAGACGCACGCGGACGCGCTCGGGCGCGACGCCCGCAGCAGCGGCCTTGCCGGCGGACAGACTGGTAGTCTGGAACGACAGCGCACCCGACGGCGTGCGCATGTCGCCGGCGATGTCGTCGCTGGCCAGCGCCTTGGCGGCAGTGGCGCGCATACGCAACTGGCCGGGCTCGGCCGGGACTTCCGGCGCAGAGGTGGGATCGGTGGACGGCGACGACGCCGCAGCATCGCGGCTCTGCCACACGCCCAGCATCAGCAACGACGCGCATGCGCCGGCTACGAAAATGGATCGGAAAGAACTATTCAACGAACTTCTCCTTGTCTAATGAATGATGAGGCCGAGCCGATGCGCGCACAGCGTCGCACCGGCCGGCGCCGCGGTTCCCCGCCGCGCACCAGACCACTTGCCGCCTGGATCACCGGACGCCCCCGTGCCCGGATGTCCGCAGTGTGCGGGAATGCCGCTGCATATGGCAGCGCCATCCGACGACCGGCCCGCACATCACCGGATGGAATGGCGACCCCACGGACGCCGCATGACCAGCAGAGAGTTCCGAGTCAGCGCTTGCCCAACCTGCGCGCATTCGCGGTCGCGATGCGGTGATACGGCGCAAGCCCCGCGCTGAGCATGGCGGCAACAGGATTCGGAACCGGAATGCTGCTGTGCGACATCCCCATCCAGGGCGACCACATTGCATGCATAAAAGATTGCGCTATCGCCATCTGCTGCTGCATCGCGAATGCGGTCATGGCCATCGCCGATTGCGACGCGGCTTGCCATTTTTCGTTATTCATCCGTGAGAGTTCGGTGCGATCGGAGCGCGACGGCACCACGCCTGCCCAAGCCAACCGCATGAGCCTGTGGGACACGATGCCCGGTACCACTGCGTTGATCTCTGCGACTTGGCGGCCGAGGCGAAGCGTCTTGTCGGTGCGTTTCATGGAAGCGTTCCTGCTGCTGCGATGCAGCATCCTGCACCGAGCATCGTGAACGCCCTATCTGTTCGGTGCACGAGTTCAACCGCCACGAAACGATCCGACAGCACGCGCGAGCATGCCGATTGCATGCCCGCATCGTGCGCTGCATGCGCAATGCGCGTGAAAATTCCGTTGGATGCGCGGTGGATGTCCGTCGCACATGGGTCGAGATGCTGGCACGCGACTTGCGCAGGTATTCCACAGCTGCGGCGTCAGGCCGCGGCGTTCCCCCATCGAAGGACATTCCCAATGAACGAACACGAGAAGCGAATCGGCAAAGACCTGGACAATGACCTCAACCGCGATCCGATCACCGGCGCACCGGGTTCGCACCCGGTCGGTACCGGCATCGGTGCGGCTGCGGCCGGCGCTGCGGGCGCAGCCATCGGCGCCGTCGCAGGCCCGGCGGGCGCGCTCGTGGGCGCGGCGATCGGTGCCGTCGTCGGCGGCCTGGCCGGCAAGGGCGTCGGCGAAGCCGTCAACCCGACGGCCGAAGATACCTACTGGCGTGAGCAGTATTCGCGTGAGCCCTACTACGCGAAGGATTACACCTACAACGATTACGCCCCGGCCTATCGCACCGGCTACGAAGCGCGCTCGCAATACGCGGACCGCAGCTTCGACGATATCGATGCAGACCTGCAGCGCAAGTACGATGCGACCCGCGGCGAATCCACGCTGCCGTGGGATCGCGCGCGTCCGGCCGCCCGTGCCGCATGGGATCGCATCGAACGCGCCGTTCCGGGCGACTCCGACCGCGACGGCAAGTAAACCGTCGACAGCGGGCGAAGCGATTCGTCCGTTTGAACGAAAGGAGGGACGGCGCGAGCCGTCCCTCTTCGTGCATCGGGCGCCGTCGGTGCTCCGAAAGATCTGCAACCGTACATAGCGGTAATACCTTGCAACGCACTGCCGACAGCATCGGACACATCAGCCCGTTTTCAACGGAATCACTTACACAAGGCGCATCGTCATGACCAAATCCACTCTATTCGTCGCACTCGCGTTGACCGCAAGCGCGTGGACGATGCCGGCGCACGCCGAAGAAGCATCTCTCGCAGACGCAGCCAATCGGCCGACATCCACAACGGGCGTTGCCGGGCACTTGCGGGCACAGATATTGCTGGATCGCGCCCGGTTTTCCCCAGGCGAGATCGACGGCCGCGTCGGTTCCAATCAGCGCCGTGCAGTGCGGGGCTATCAGCTCGCGCGTGGCCTGTCCGGCAGTGGCGAACTCGACACCGCGACCTGGGCGGCACTCAACGCCGATGCGCCAGCCGCAGTGATCGCGTACACGCTGACCGCGGAGGACGTGGGCCAGACCTTCGCCAAACTGCCCAAGGGCATGCTGGCACAAAGCAAACTCAAGTCGCTCGGCTTCGAGTCCATCGAAGAAGCGCTGGGCGAACGTTTTCACGCCAGCCCCGCACTGCTCAGGCAACTGAATCCGAATGCGGATTTCGGCAAGGCCGGCGCGCAGATCCAGGTGCCCAACGTCGCCGATATCCCGGCGTTGCCGAAGGCATCGAAACTGGTCGTCGACAAATCCGATTCCACGCTGACCCTGTTCGACAGCGCCGGCAAACCGATCGCACAGTTCCCCGTGTCGTCGGGCAGCGCACGCGATCCACTGCCGATCGGGCAATGGAAAATCGTGGCGACGGCGGTGAATCCCACCTACCACTACAACCCCAAGCTGTTCTGGGACGCCGATCCGAGCCACACCAAAGCCACGTTGGCGGCCGGCCCCAACAACCCGGTGGGCACCCGCTGGATCGATCTATCCAAACCGCACTACGGCCTGCACGGCACGCCCGCGCCGTCGAGCATCGGCAAACGCCAATCGCATGGCTGCGTGCGCCTGACCAATTGGGACGTCGAGCGTCTGGCGGCAGCGGTAGACGCTTCGGTTCCTGTGTTGATGCAGGAATAACGAGCGCAAGGTAGAGTGCGCCGGACCTGCCGGGCCCGTGCGCGCGATCGGCGGCACGATGATCTCCCGGTGCATTGCGTGACGCAGGAATAACGGATGAAATATCTCGGCGTACTGCTCATCGGAATGTTGCTGGGCGCGATGGCGTATCGCGAGGTGGCCATGTGGCGTGCAACAACGTCACCACCGCCAGTGGAATGTCGTCGCGACTGCCCGGCCGCGGATCCTGAGACTGCACGCGATACGCAGGCGCCCGGCCCGGTGCCGCCAGCAGTCCTTACGGAAAATCCTGGTAGCGGCACTCCAATCGCGGCGACTCCAGGCATCGATCCTTCGCGTCGCGAGCCGGTTGTCGTTGCCGGCGCCGAACCCTCACCCGCCGACCTGTTGATCCCGGTCCAGGGCATATCCGCCGCCGAACTCACCGACACCTTCGTCGACGCGCGCAGCGAAGGGCGCTTGCACGACGCGATCGACATCATGGCGCCCGCGGGAACACCTGTGCTCGCAGTGGCGGACGGACATGTCGAGAAACTGTTCGACAGCGCGCGCGGCGGCTTGACGATCTATCAGTTCGAGCCCGGCGGCCGATATGCCTATTACTACGCCCACCTGCAGCGATACGCGGATGGCATTGCCGAAAAGCAATCGATCAAACGCGGCCAGGTGATCGGTTACGTCGGCAGCACCGGCAATGCCGACCCCGCTGCGCCGCACTTGCACTTCGCGATTTTTCTGCTGGGACCGGAGCGCCGCTGGTCGGAAGGAACCGCCATCAATCCTTATCCTGCCCTGACGCGAAGCCAAGCGCGAAGCCAAGTCGGTCTGAAATAGGCTCTCCGCCTTTCGATCTGTTCCGCTGCATCCAGCCGACGGATCGCTTCGATATCGGACAGCGCAAGCTTGTTGCAACGCGGTCATTCCCGGAAGAACCTCTCCCCGCAGCACGCGCAACGAATGCGGCATCGATTTTTTTCGCCGGGCCTTTGGACTCCAGATCGTCCCGTTGCTCGAAATCGGGTGCATCGCAACCGTCAGACTCCAGACCCAACAAAAAAAAACGGCGACCCTTGCGAGGTCGCCGTTCGTACATCGGGAGCGGGTGATGGGAGACTACTCCCGGCCAACCTACTTCCTATAAGAACAAGAGCTTGGGCCCGAGCCTCCTCCCAAGGCGATACCTAAAACGATACCCGGCCAGTTTACCTGCTCTCTAGTCCCCTATGTCGAGCCTTGACGGCGCAAGGGCTTGCCGATTCCCAGTTCAATGGCCGGGTCGCATTGGCGACCCAAGCTTCAACTCCCGCCTGTTGGAGTCGCTTTGCCGTTGTCCACCACCCTCCGCGGGCAATGGGCCAAAGGGATCGGGCTCGATCGCTCCCACTTTATGATGTGGAAGTCTCGCTCGATCCCGTCGCGCGCGCTCACCATCAGGTCACGCGCTTGGTTCAGTCGGCGCTCGCACTCAATCATCGCGAGTTGCGAGACGCCGCCCTTGGCTTTGAACAGCTCACGACGCGCCCGCAGGACCTTGATCCATCGGTGCCGGGTCGGCGGGGTTCTCGGCTTCGGATACGCGAGACACAGCCCTATAACCCAGCAAGGGAGCTCCGATCTTTGTGATTAGACAGCTGAAATCATTCGAGCCAGATGAATAACAGCCCCGTGATACATCTGGAAATCACATAGCCCTCGCCCCCATCGTCGGCCCACTCGGCCCGCCCTGCTCTTGGGTCTGCTGTTGCGACATCGTTTGCTGCTGCGCCAAAACCTGCTGCTGGTTGACCGTATTGGCCTCTTGAACCGACGCTTGTAACGGTGGTGCTGGCGAGTTCACATCGACCATTGCGGTTCGGCCTGCCGGTCCCGCCTCGGCCACGCGGATCTGATCGCCCACCATCGACACTTGACCGACACTATTCGCGTCCATGCCGCTCTTCTTCGCGGCAACCATCGCCTGAGCGACATGGTCGTCGGAGATGTGCCCCGGTGTGCCACTTCGGATGCGGGCGAACATGACCTTGTCGTCAAACGATAGCTCTCCCAAGCCTTGCGCTTGCTCACGCGTGCGTTCGAGTGCCGGCACCGGAGCACCGTAGTGCTTTGAAACCGCTTCGTTAATCCGTTGCGAGCTGACCTCGATCGGTTGTGAGGACATCTTTCCCAAATCCACGTCGAACTTCTGGGCCGGCTCGCCATATTTGGTGTGCGCAAGCTGCACTTGACCCGTGTCTTGGTTTTTCTCCAACGACACCTCGCTGTAATGCAGTCCCTTCTCTACCGAGAAGGCCAACATCGACGCGGCCATGCGATCGCTGTGCGGCCCATACGCGATCCCTTGCTGCGCTTCGAAGGCCTTCACTTTATGCTGCATCTCCTGATACGCCTCGTTGCCTTCATGCTGCGGATCGCGGATGTCTCGTGGCCCCTGCTGACTCGGCGCAAATTCCGGCGGCACCGATGCCGTCGTTGACGGTTGCCCGTCTTGCCCGTTGCGCTTCGGCGGCGTCTCGTTCAACGGTTCTTCGTTTTCGCTGTCTGCCTTGCCATTGCGGCCACCCGATGCTGACATCGCTGGCACTGCCATGCGCACCGCCGCCTGTCCGACCAGTCCCTGAGTGCTCGGGACATCGATGGCATGAGGGGCACCACTTAGCGAAGTTTCCTTTGGTGGCACGATATCGACGGTCGTCGTCGCTACGACGCGCACCACGCCTTTGCTATCGAACTGAAGGTGCTGAATTGGCGTGCTGATGCTGAAATAATTGTCGTGGCTCGGTTTCAGCCCCAGCGAGGTTATCGCTGGGTCGATCCCTTCGGCTTTGCGCGTGCGCTCCACCGCCTTATAGATGGCCTCAAACTGCTCCGATGATGGATTTACGTCGAAATTGGTCAGCATCTCTCGCAAGCTTTCGCGGTCTTTCTCGTCTGCCGTCGGCGCTTTCCATGCAGGAATTTCGGCCAGTTGCGCTTGATGCTGTGCCACGGATGCGACCAGTCGCTTACGCGTTGTTTCCAGTTCTACGGCGAGATTACCCTGAGCAACCTCACCGCCATGCGACCACAGGCCTTGTGCGTTTCGCACATATTGGTTCCCATCGGAAGCCTCCAACGTATTAGGGTTGAGCGCCGTGCGCACTGCGTCCGGTTCGTGGCCGAATCTATCCCAGCCATTGCGCTGATGCACGATTTGATAGTAAGCGGCGATAGGGGCGGGGCCGCGGGCGATATTGTTGTCAATGACCTGGCTCGCCTGCCGGTCCAACTCTGCGGCGCGTGTCGGCGAGGCGTCCTCGGGCTTCCAAAGCGGCGCTTCATTGCGACTCACTTCATCAGCCACCATACGCGACCATTGCCCGGTTTCCGGACTGCGCGACCAATCGCGTGAATACAGGTGCGAGGGATCGCTGTCGTTCTTCGGTTGGACGAACGGATTTTGCGGACTTGCCTTACCGATTGCCTGACCCGTGGCTGCCATGCTTGCGCGGTAGTCTAATTCGCGCCGCTCCTCCCCGGCCGCCGTAAAATTTTGATCAAGCGGTTTGTCTACACCATCAACGCGTAGGTCCGCTTCTAAGTCCTTGCGCAACCAGTGCCGACCATTGAAATTCCACTTAATGCCTTCACGATCAGTCTGGTTGATGATCTCGCTAAGGTCCATGCGTTCGGCAAGGCGTTCAAACCCTTTGGTCAGTAAATAGGCGTCAGCAACGACCAGCGCCATGGCAGGCCCACCGCTCAGCCCAGCTGCAGCTGGCGCGAAAACCGCGGCCGCTCCGCCAGCGCCCCTCGCAAGAAACTGCGTCGCTTCCGAGCGGGCGGCCACAGGATTGTCTTGCGCAAACGCAGTGCTGATGCGGTCGCCGGTTTCCTTCGCGTCATAGAGCGACACTACGGTGCCTAGTCCGGCGATGGCTCCCATTTTGCGCACGCGCCCGAGTTCGGGACCTTCGACGTCGGGGATCGGCGCTCGGGCAGGTGGCGCCCCTTTGCGAACCGCTTCGTCGACGGTGGCTGCGCCTTCCGCACGCGCAATGACGCCCTCGTTCACTTTCAACTTTGTGTGTCGTTCGAGCAAACGAGCCTGCGTGTCCGTATCCATGTTCGGAATGTCGCGCACATGCGCAGGCAGGTCGCCATGCCACTTCGTCTGATCATCCCAACCTTCGCGCAGCGCCTGTGTGATCGCGGGATCTTTGAGTCGTGAAGAACGTGCTTCGTCGAGCGCTTGCCCAGGCGGGCGCGGGTCGGTGCGGCTGTCGTAGAGCTCTGCGCCTTCACGGTTGAAGATGCGAATGGGCACGTCCGAATTGGCACGGATCGTGTCTAAGCTGCTAGGGAGCTTGTCGTAGATCGCGTCTCGCGCACCTTCGGGAACATAGCGCCCGTATCCTCGCTTATCGAGACTTCCCGTAAACCGTTGGTCAACTCCCAGCTCGCTTTCTAACTTTGGCGAGGCGACAACGCGGATTTCAACGTCATACCCCTTCGCCCGCAGGTTTGGAATTAGTTCCTCCGACGCCCAGCGTCCGTCGCTCAGTGTGGTGTCAAAAACGAGATTTTTTTTCTGGGCCGAAGTTGCTTCAAGGAGCTTATCGGCAGACTCACTAGCAAACGAGTGCGTTTTACTTGACCAGTCATACGGATATTCGCTACGAAATTTCGCCAAGCGCGGGTCTTGTTCACGCAGCGCATCGGGGTCGATGGTAACGACATCGTCGCCCAATTCAATGCGAGCCTGCTCAGCCAAGCTGCCCTTCCCGGCACCAGGCTGACCTCCTAAGATGATGGCTTTCGGCCTCTCCTGAGGTGTTGCATCGGTGAAATTTGGATCGGTCAGGATATCTTCATTGAAAATTCTGTCTCGAACCTCTTTTGGAAGTTCATCAGGCTCATTGGCCATGACTGACCTCGTGCTTCCCTGCATCAAAATAAGCCATCAGCTCTTTCATCTTCCAAGAGCCAGCCGAGCGGCTGTGAAGCATCAACCGCTTCTTCTGAGTCGCATGTTCGATCATCGCCGCGTCGCCAGATTCGATCGCTGCCGCTAACTCGTCCCGCGCCTGCTGAATAAACTCTTCTAAGCAGCCTTCGAGGGCCCAGATGGCCTGCTCGAACAAAGGTGTGCCTTTCAACGGCTTGACCACGACCTCGATCAATTCACTCTGAATTTTTTGGATGTGCTTGGGATAGTCCCTGAGCCTTTCCCGAAGGCCATTCGGAACAGGCGGCGCTGGCAACCCATTGGGCAAGGTCGCGGGTGCTTCGTGATCGGTCACAGGGTCAATTCCTTATGAGGCCGTGGCGGGCTTTGGAAGTGAGAACAGGTTGAGACTGAGGCCCTGTCCCCAATGGGCGAAAAAAGCGCCAGACTGTCTGCTTGGGTGCTTCTCATCGCGCGATCCTTCAGCATTGTCGGGGGATAGGCTAGCGCACTCCGACAGAGTGCGCAGGCTTGGAGCGGATGCAATTCTACCGATCCACGGCAACGTGGTCCTTCACATCATTCCAGGACTTCCGGGCGGCCTCGGCTTCAATTCTCGCCTGTTCGAGTCGCTTTTACATTGGTTGTCGCCCTCCGGGGCGAATGCGCCGAACGGATCAGGCTCAATGGGAGCAACCTTCGTAATGTGGAAATCGCGCTCTACCCCGTCGCGCGCACTAAGCATCAGCTCACGCGCTGGGTTCAGTCGACGCTCGCACTCGATCAACGCGAGCCGCGCCACCCATCCTTTTGCTTTGAACAGCTAACGCTCAAACAGGGACACCCACTATCTTCATCCATCGGCCCCGTCCCGGGACCAACAATAAGCAACGGCGGCCTCTGGAGAGCACGCCGTTCGCGTGATCTGGAACGGGTGATGAAATCGGCTTACCGCCCCTTCCTCTCTTTGCCAATCAAGTGATTGCGCGTTAGCGGCCTGAAACATCGCAACCTGGGACCGAACCTCAAGGCGGCGGTGACGCTACCGCGGCATCAGCCGCCACACTTATAGCGTTCACGCCATCCGCGCCCCCTTCGGCGCCGGGTCGTCCGGACCCTGCTGAACCTGCGTCTGCATCGGCGATTTGAGGCTCTGTTCCAATGTTTGTTGCTGATTGATCGCCGCCACGCTTTCGCTGCTCTTCGCCAACGTCAGGCTCGCGAGTTGGCCGACATCGCCTACGGCGGTTTTCGCCCACGGCGAGGAGAGGTCGGCAGTGTCGGTCATGCCGACCTTCGTGCCGTCCGGCGTGAATTGCGCAGCACCGATATCGCATAAGCCACGCAGCCTGGCTTCTCGCGTAAGTCCTCCTGCCACCTGTCGGCTGAGTTCGTCGGGCTCTCGCCCCACCTGCGCGTCTCGCTCGTGCACGGTGCACAGGAGCGTAGCGAACATGCCGTGGTTCTCGTGCGCGGGGTTGTCGAGCATCAAGGCCGCGTGGCGCTGCGGTTGGGCTGGGACGCCAAACGCTCGCTCCGGTCCGTCGACGTCGGATGCGTCAGCTCGCCCGCCGGGTCTCGGCGCCCGCGGTGCCGCAGGCACTGGCTGCGCGTCCTGCTGCTGGTCAGGGCGCATGCCAGGGGCCCTGGGGTCAATATGTAACAAAGGCACAGCTACGCCGTTGCGGGTGATATTGAGATCGAGTACACCGTTGCCGCGGTCCACGCGGGTGATCTGATCGCGCTCGATTTCACGCCATTGGCCGCCGATGTTGGAATAGCCTTGCCCTTCTCTGTTCCATTGCACAAAGTCGTTGCCGGACACATACAGACCCGCCGTATCGCCTGCCGGCGCGCCTCCGAAGTTCACCGTCTGGGCGCGGGTGCCGCCCGCATCCAGCGCTTCGTTGAACCTTCTTCCCTGGTCTGGTGCCAGGAACAGGTTCTTGACGGTCGAATACTCGGCTTCCAGGTCAGGGCGGGCTCGATTCTGGTCCAGCTGCGTCGGGTTGACCAGGGGGTTGGCGACGACGTCTTGCCATGCGCTGCGGAGCGGATTGCCCACTTCGGCGCCGCGCAAGGAAATCACCAGCTCCGCACCACGCAGCGCGTTGTCGCGGTCGCCTAGTAGGTGCCGGGGCACCGCGGCTTTCAGGTCGTCGAGCGAATCGATCGTGCCGTTTTCGATGCGGCGAATGACGCCCGGTCAGTTCCGGCTGCCGTCCTGGTTCTCCAGCTTGGCCATGACGGTCGCCATTTGAATCTGATCGTCAGCCGTGGCGTTCCGATACAGCGTGGTGTCCTCCAACTCGCGGACAGCACCGCCGTCCCTCAGAAGGTGATTGACCTGTCTCACGTCTTGTCCATGGACGAACGTGATGCCCGCGTCCGACCGCAGGAACTCGTTCAGCCGGGTCTTGATGCCACCCGGGACATCGAAGCCGTTGTCGGCAGTGGTCTGCCGATCGCCACGGATCTCGTTGCCTTGGCGCCGCAGTGCGTCGCTGGCCTGGTCGTATTCCGCTGCGCTCAATGCCAGGTTGGCACGCTGGCCGGGTTGACGTGCCCAGGTCTGATACGCGTCGAGGAGTTGATCCGCGTTCCGATTCGGGTCGTTGCGTTGCTGACCGAAGTCCGTTTGCAGGGTGCCGACGGAATAGCCGCTGTTGTAGATCGGCTCCAGTTGCCCCGCACGGAACTGCCCTGGCTCGCGAGGCTCCCTCCGCGCCGTGTCTCCCTCGCGATGGATGTATCCGGCGAACGACAGATCGTATGCGACATTGCGCCCCGCCAGGCTGCCTTCCGACGCTACACCCACCGCGAAGTAGATCGTCGCCCTGAGTTCGTTGTCTGACAGCGTTGCTGGTTGCCGTTGTGCGTTCACGGTTGTACCTCCTTGCCTGCCATCTTCTTATTCCTTGATATCGACGATCCGGATGCTTGGCGCGGTGCCCACGGGCGACAGGTCCTTGCTGCTGATCCGGAACACCCGGCTGGCCGTAGCGATGAGGAACGTGTTGTCCTGCAGATTGACGGCGTGGATGGGCCGGGTGGCCCAGCAATCTTTTTGGGCATCGTAGTCGGCGATGATTTTCGTGAGTGGCTTGAAGCCCGGCTCGGTGTCCTGCCGCAACGGCGCTTGCGTGCGAGCGACGTAAGCTGCGGCTTCGCAAGCGGGTTGTCCGCCGAACAGGGGACGCGTGTCCACGGGCGTGTTTACCGTTTTGGGCGCGTCGCCGGGCGCAGCCACCGTTCTGCGCTCGAACAAGGTGCCGCCCAGCACGACATCGTGCCCCTTGCCTTTCTGATCCTCCCACCCGGCATAAGCGAGGGGCTGCCCGCCGTCCACTGCGGACGGGGTCGCACGCAAGGAGGCGTATCGGCGCGCGCTGCGGTCGGTGAAGGTATAGGCCATGCGTTTCCCGGCGGAATCCAGCGAAGGCTCTACCCTGACATCCGTCACCCGCTCTCCCGAGAAGAATTCCAGGGCGTCCACGCGCCCCTCTGCCGAAGAAGACATCAACCACAGCTTCCAAGGTTTCGTGCGATCGTCGATGACCACTGCCTCTGCCGCGATGTCCCGCTCTGCAATGTCTGTCGCCGGCCAAGGGCCGAAGGTTTGGCGCGTCGTGGGCGCGTCTGCCTGATCGGCAGACCGGGTATGCGGGTTGGCGCAGGCCCCGATGATTCCCACCCCCGCCGAGCAAAGCAGCACCAGCAGCTTCGATAGTGGAGCATGGTGTTTCATCGCTCGGTCCTTGGGCTTCTGTGGGCACAGGCTAACGCAGATCGAATCACATCACGATTGTTTTGGAACGTGCAAAACAAAAAAGGCGACCCTTTCGAGGTCGCCGTTTTTTGATCTGGAGCGGGTGATGGGAATCGAACCCACGCTAGCAGCTTGGGAAGCTGCAGTTCTACCATTGAACTACACCCGCGGTGTGGCCAGTCTACCGGCTGTCGCGGCCTCCGCAAACCTTGCGGAGGCCGCTGTACCGGCATGGATCAGAAGCTCTTGCCGAACGTGGCGAACAGGGTGGCGTCGTTGCCGCCGCCCTGCGCGGTGGTGAGGCTGGCGCCGATGTTGGCGTCGAGGCCGAACAGCTCGGTACGGGCGCCCATCTGCAGGGTCATGTAGCTATCGTCGAAGGTCTGGCCCGGCACTGCGTACTGCAGGCTGCCGGCGATGGACTGCGAACGCGCGAAGGCTTCTTCCGGCTGGTCTTCGTGCTCGACGTCCCAGGTCAGGCGGCCGTACGGGGTGAGGTGATCGTTGATCTTGTAGCTGGCCTGCCAACCCAGACTCGTGATCATCGAATCGAAGCTCTGGTCCGGATAGGCCAGCGAGGTGGACAGGGTCGGCTGGTCTTCGGCGTAGCCGTCGACGTCGATGCGCTGCATCAGCACGCTGGCGACCGGGCCGTGGGTCAGGGCTTCGCTGGTGAAGTTGAAGCCGGCGTTGATGCCGAAGGTCAGGTTGCTGCCGTCGGGCGAGCCGCTGTGGCTGCGCTTCGCCGGGCCGAGCCAGACTTCGCGGTCCACTTCATAGCGGACCAGGCTGTAGCTGAGCTGGCCGTTGACCCAGGCGCGGTCGCCGTACCAGCCGGCGAAACCGCCGAGCGTGCCGTCGAGCTGCTCGAAATCGCCGCCGCGCAGGCCGAAGTCAGAGAAGTTGCGGCCCAGGCCGGCGAAGCCGCCGTAGACGAAGTTGCCGCGGGTCCAGTCGATGCCGCCGGTGAACGCCGGGCCGACGCCGTCGTATTTGTTGCCGCGGTCGTAACGCTGGAAATCGGCGCGACCGTCGAACCACCAGCGCATGCCATCGCCTTCGGGCTTGCCGGCGAGATGGCTGGACACGCGATCGGCGCGGGCGCGGCCGACCACGGCGGTGGCGTGCGGCAGGATCGCGATCTGGCGCGGGGCTTCCAGCACCGACACCGCGTACTGCGACAGGATCTGGTGCGCGCGGCTGGTCGGATGCACGCCGTCGGCGAACAGATAGGTGTTCGGCGCGTCGGGAGTGACGTAGCTGGTCGGGTTGCAGGTCAGCGAGTTGGCGGTGATCTGCGGCTGGCAGGCGGTGCCGGTGATGTTGCCGAAGCCGTAGGTCGACGGCGCGGCGGTGATCTCGCGGATCAGGTTGAAGGTGTCGAGCGGAATCACCCGCAGGCCGTTGCTGGCCAGACCGCCGAAGAGCGCGTTGTTGTAGGTGGTGGTGAGTGCGGTGCCCTGCGCCTGCGCGGTCGTACCCAGGGCGCGGAACGCCGGGGTCAGGCCGAGATCCGGCACGGTAGCGACCATCACATAGCGGGCGCCGGCGCCCTGCAACTGGGCGACGATGCCGATTTCCGCGGCAACCGCGCTCGAGATGGTGGTGGTCGGCGGCGCACCGGCATTGGTGATCGCGAACAGATCGTTGGCGCCGCCCCAGACGCTGTACAGCGCGCGGCTGTCGGCGCGGCCGCCGTTGGCGGCGAGGTAATTGGTGACCTGGGTGGCCAGCGACGGAATCGGGCCGAGCGCACCGGTGGAGTTGGTGCCGACGCGGGCGCCGCCGGCGGCGTAGTTGGTGCCGATCTGGCCGTTACCGTTAGGCGCAGCACTGGTGCCGTAGAAATCGGCCAGGTACTGCGACCAGACGAAGCCGGGATTGGTGGTGAACTGGCCGGTGACCGGGCGGACGCTGGCCGGCAGCAGCGGACGGAAGAAACCGCTGTCGGTGAGGCTGTCGCCGAAGAACACGGTCTGCGAATAAGGACCCGCGGCGGACGCCGGCATGGCGGCTCCGGCGGTCACCGCGATGACGGCGGCGGCGAGAAGACTGCGGATGGGCCGCTTGGCCCCACGATTGAAAGACATACCCCACTCCCAGAATAATGAAAACTGACGGATTTCCTCGGCGCTTCTGCAATACGGCGCCGGATGGTGGCCGCATGGTTTCACGAAGGCCTTGATGACTCAAGTGTGACAAGTCTTCCCCGACGCAACGAGAGGCGGGCGCTGGGCAGACCGCGGCCCCCCGGGCGACAATCGGCGCATGGATATCCGACTCAACGGCGAGCCGCTCGCCCTTCCCGCCTCCTGCACCATCACCGAGTTGCTGACCGCTCAGGGCCTGGCCGAACGCCGGGTGGCGGTGGAGGTCAACGGCGAGATCGTTCCTCGCGGCCGTCACGCCGGGCATCGGCTGGCGGATGGCGATGTGGTCGAGATCGTCCACGCGCTGGGGGGTGGGTGAGCAGCCGCGCGGTACTTTGAACGGTATTCCCATCCGTTGAATGCTCGCCGCTGTTCATCGCGGCTTCCGCCGCTGCCACAGGCTTCGGCAAGTTCATCGGAGCTGAAGCTTTTCCTGCATGCGGCATCTGGCCCTCTTCCGGGCGCCGTTCGGGGGCTTGATCGGCGATAATCCCGCGATGACCGCACTCCCCGCATACGACGATACGCTCGTCATCGCCGGCAAGACCTATCGCTCGCGTCTGTTGACCGGCACCGGCAAATTCAAGGATCTCGACGAAACCCGCCGCGCCACCGAGGCCGCGGGCGCCGAGATCGTCACCGTCGCGATCCGCCGCACCAACATCGGCCAGAATCCGGGCGAACCGAACCTGCTCGACGTGCTGCCGCCGGACCGCTACACCCTGCTGCCCAACACCGCCGGCTGCTATACCGCCGACGACGCGGTGCGCACCTGCCGGCTCGCGCGCGAGCTGCTGGACGGCCACAACCTGACCAAGCTCGAAGTGCTGGGCGACCCGCGCACCCTGTTTCCCGACGTGGTGCAGACGCTCAAGGCCGCCGAGATTCTCGTCGCCGACGGCTTCGAGGTGATGGTCTACACCAGCGACGACCCGATCCTGGCCAAGCGCCTCGAAGAGATCGGCTGCGTCGCGGTGATGCCGCTGGCCGCGCCCATCGGCTCGGGCCTCGGCATCCAGAACCGCTACAACCTGCTCGAAATCATCGAGAACGCGAAGGTACCGATCCTGGTCGATGCCGGCGTGGGCACCGCTTCGGACGCGGCTATCGCGATGGAACTGGGCTGCGACGGCGTGCTGATGAACACCGCCATCGCCGGTGCGAAGGATCCGGTGCGCATGGGGCTGGCGATGAAGCTGGCGATCGAAGCCGGCCGTCACGCCTTCCTCGCCGGCCGCATTCCGCGCAAACGCTACGCGTCGGCCTCGTCGCCGGTGGATGGGTTGATCGGATAATCGGCCGGGCACATGCTGAAATTCGAATGGGATGCGCCAAAATCCAACGCCAATCTGCGCAAACACGGCGTATCCTTCGAAGAGGCTGCGAGTGTGTTCGGCGATCCGCTCGCCCTGACGTTCGCGGATCCGGATCACTCGATTCGCGAAGCGCGCTTCGTCACCCGCGTCTCGTCACTATCCGGCAGTCGCATCGGGATCTGTTGCTGGTCGTTGCGCACGTCGAACGCGGACGGACGATCCGGATCATCAGCGCACGCAAGACCACCAAACATGAGCGAACGATCTATGAGCAGGACTGAAACCATGCGAACCGAATACCGTCGCGAGGATCTCGGTACCGGCGTTCGCGGCAAATATCTACGCAGATATTCGAAAGGCACGAACCTCGTCTTGCTCGATGATCGGGTTGCACAGGCGTTTCCCAATGCCCAAGCCGTGAACGAAGCCTTGCTCGGATTGTTGGCCTTGGCGGAAAAAGCCAAGCCCGCCTCCGTCAAGCCGCGCAAACGCAGCGCCTGATACCGATGACCTCGGATCACGCTACCGACCAACCCTTCACCGTCGAACCGGGCCAACGGAAAATCCGCAGCTTCGTGCTGCGACAAGGCCGCTTCAGCCCGGCGCAGCAGCGCGCGTTCGATGAACTGTGGCCGCGTTTCGGGCTGGACTACAGCGCCAGCGTTCGCGATTACGACACGCTGTTCGGCCGCGCCGCGCCGCGGGTGGTCGAGATCGGTTTCGGCAACGGCGACGCGCTGCGCTTCGCTGCGAAGCAGGACGCATCGCGCGATTACATCGGCATCGAAGTGCACGCGCCGGGCGTCGGCCGGCTCTTGAATGCGCTGGGCGAAGACGGCAGCGACCACGTGCGCGTGTACCGCCACGATGCGGTGGAAGTGCTGACGCATGAGATCGCCGACGGCAGCCTCGACGAAATCCGCATTTATTTCCCCGATCCGTGGCACAAGAAACGCCACAACAAGCGTCGCCTGGTGCAGCCGGAGTTCGCCGCGCTGCTGCTGCGCAAACTGCGCGTCGGCGGCCGCCTGCATCTGGCCACCGACTGGCAGGACTACGCCGAACAGATGTGGGACGTGCTCGACACCACGCCAGGGCTGCGCAACCGCGCCGGTGCGCGCGGCCACGTGCCGCGACCCGAATGGCGGCCGCAGACGCATTTCGAGACGCGCGGCCAGAAACTCGGCCACGGGGTGTGGGATCTGTTGTACGACAAAACGCCGACCGACGACGACACGCCTGCTAACCAGCCCGCCGACTGATGGAGAACACCCTCACCCTCACCAGCGATATGCAGCTCGTACTCGGGCTGACGGTGCTGACGATGGTGTTGTTCCTGTTCGAACGCCTGCGCCCCGACGTGGTGGCGCTGGTGGTGCTGGTGCTGCTGGGGTTGACCGGGCTGGTGGCGCCGGAAGATCTGTTCAACGGGTTTTCCGGCAACGCGGTGATGAGCGTGATCGCGACCATGATCCTCGGCGCCGGGCTGGACCGCACCGGCGCGCTGAACCGACTGGCCGCCTGGCTGCTGCGCCGCGCCCACGGCGTCGAACATCGCCTGCTGCTGTACACCTCGGCCATCGCCGGCCTGAACTCCTCGGTGATGCAGAACCCGTCGGTGATGGCGCTGTATCTGCCGGTCGCCTCGCGGCTGTCGTCGCGCACCGGCTTGCCGCTCTCCCGTCTGCTGCTGCCCATCGCGGTCGCCATCGTCATGGGCGGCGCGCTGACCATGGTCGGCAACTCGCCGCTGATCCTGCTCAACGACCTGCTGGTGTCGGCCAACAACAGCCTGCCCTCGGGGATGATGACGCTCAAGCCGCTGCCGATGTTCGCGCCGCTGCCGATCGGTCTGGCGCTGCTGGCCGCGGGTCTGGCGTACTTCCATTTCTTCGGCGACAAGCGGCTGCACGACAACCCCGCCGACGCCGGCGTCACCCCGGCGCGCACCGAGAGTTATTTCGCCAGCGCCTACGGCATCGACGGCGATGTCTACGAACTCACCGTCACCGCCGACAGCCCGCTGGTGGGAATGTCGCTGGGCGAAACCGAAGCGTTGCACGACGCGCCGCTGATCCTGGCCCTGAAGACCGGCAGCGAATCGCGGCTGGCGCCGCCCAGCGATGTGCGGATCTGGGTCGGCAGCGTGCTGGGGGTGATGGGGCCGCGCCAGACCATCGTCGATTTCGCCCAGAACCGCTTCCTGCGCAGCAGCTCGCGGCTGCGCGAATTCGCCGACCTGTTCAACCCTGCGCGCGCCGGCATCTCCGAGGCGGTGATTCCGCCCAATTCCACCTTCATCGGCAAGACCGCCACCGAGCTGCAATTGCGCAAGCGCTACAACCTGCGCCTGCTCGCGATCAACCGCGACAAACAGGTGCTGCGCGAGAACGTCCGCGAGCTGCCGCTGCGCGCAGGCGATCTGCTGGTATTGCACAGCATCTGGCAGGACCTGGCGCAGGCCGCGAGCAACCGCGACTTCGTGACGGTCACCGATTATCCGAAAGCCGAACAGCGCCCGCACAAGTTCAAGATCGCGATGACGATCTTCGGCATCACCATGCTGATCGCGCTGTCGTCGCGCATTCCCGCATCGGTCGCGCTGATGACCGGCGTCGCCGGCATGCTGATCACCGGCGTGCTGAAGATGGACGAGGCCTACGCTGCGATCAACTGGAAGACCGTGTTCCTGATGGCCTGCCTGATTCCGCTGGGCTGGGCGATGGATTCGAGCGGCGCCGCGGCCTGGGTGGCCGCGCACTCGCTGGACCGGCTGCCCGAGGGCACGCCGGTGTGGCTGCTGGAAATCGCGATGGGCTTGCTCGCCACGGCCTTTTCGCTGGTGATCAGCCACGTCGGCGCGACCATCGTGATGGTGCCGATCGCGATCAATCTCGCCCTGGCCGCGGGCGGCGACCCCACTGCGTTCGCGCTGATCGTGGCGCTGTCGGCGTCCAACAATTTCATGACCGCCTCCAACCCGGTGATGTCGATGATCACCGGCCCCGCCGGCTACACCGCGAAGGAACTGTGGAAGGTCGGCGGCCCGCTGTGCCTGATCTATACCGGCATCGTGGTGCTGGTGGTGAATCTGCTGTTCTGAGCCGACCTCAGCGGCGCACCGCGCGTGGACGCTATCGCGCGTCGCCGGATCCCGACCGTCGCGACAGCAGATCCCTCCACCCGCTGCGCGGACGTTGGGGACGACAGGGGAAGTCATCCCGCCTGCAGCCCGCCGGCCGATCGCGTCGCAAAGACCCGAACGCGAAACGCCCCGCAGCGATGCGGGGCGTTTTCGTCTGCGGCCTGTTCTGCGGCAGGCAGTTCTACAAACCGCCGGCCTACAACCCCCGCGCCGCCTCTTCCACCGCGCGGAACAGCGCGCGGCCCTTGTTCATCGTCTCTTCCCATTCCTTCTGCGGGTCGGAGTCGTAGACGATGCCGGCGCCGGCCTGCACGTGCAGCTTGCCGTCCTGGATCACCGCGGTGCGGATGGCGATGGCGGTGTCGGCGTCGCCGTGCCAGCTGATGTAGCCGATGCTGCCGGCGTAGACGTTGCGCTTCACCGGCTCCAGCTCGCGGATCACTTCCAGCGCCCGGATCTTCGGCGCGCCGCTGACGGTGCCGGCCGGGAAGGTCGCGCGCAGCACGTCGGCGTAGCTCATGCCTGCTTTCAGACGGCCGGTGACTTCGCTGACGATGTGCATGACGTGGCTGTAGCGTTCGATCACGAATCGCTCGCCCATCTCCACCGTGCCCGCTTCGCTGACCCGGCCCACGTCGTTGCGGCCGAGGTCGATCAGCATCAGATGCTCGGCGCGTTCCTTGGGGTCGGCCAGCAGTTCGGCTTCCAGCGCGAGGTCTTCGTCATGCGTGCGTCCGCGCGGGCGGGTGCCGGCGATGGGGCGCACGGTGACGGTGCCCTGCCCCTGGTCGTCGTGTTCCAGCCGTACCAGGATTTCCGGCGACGAACCCACCACCTGGGTGCCGCCGACATCGAGGAAATACATGTACGGCGACGGGTTCAGGGCGCGCAGCGCGCGATACACGTCGACCGGGCGCGCGCGAAACGGCACCGACAGGCGCTGGCTCAGCACGACCTGGAAGATATCGCCGGCGCGGATGTATGCCTTCGATTTCTCGACCGCGGCGATGAAGCCCTCGCGGGTGAAGCCGGACACGAAATCGCCTTCGTTCAAACCGACCGAATCGAGGGTTTCCGGATAACCCGGGCCACCCTGGCGCAGACGGTGGGTCAGTGCGTCCAGCCGCCGGTTCGCGCGCCCCCATGCCTGCGGCTCGCGCGGGTCGGCGTGGACGATGAGGTACAGCCGGCCCTTGAGGTTGTCGAACACCGCGACCTCGCGGCTTTCCATCAACAGGATGTCCGGCGTGCCGAGTTCGTCCGGCTTGCTGCTGCCGCTGAGGCGCTGCTCGACGTACTGGATGCACTCGAAGCCGAACCAGCCGACCAGGCCGCCGGTGAATCCGGGCAGCCCCGGCAGGCGCGGAATGCGCTCGGCGCTGCGCAGGCGCTCGACTTCCGCCAGCGGGTCGTCGACAACGCGGGTTTCGACCAGTTCGCCCAACTCGGTGACGAACAGGGTGTGGCCGGCGAACGCGTACACGCGGTGCGCGGGCAGGCCGATGATCGAATAGCGGCCGAAGCGTTCGCCGCCCTCGACCGACTCGAACAGATAGGTGTGCGGGCCGTCGGCGAGCTTGAGATAGACCGACAGCGGCGTATCGAGATCGGAAAGCACTTCGCGCACGACCGGGATCAGGGTGTGGCCTTCGGCGGCGTACTGCTGGAATTGTTCGAACGAAATCACGCGATGAATCCTTGAGAAGGCGGCGGCGGAGAAACGGTACGGCTCAACCGCGCCATCGTCCGTTCGCGCGGCCTCTGGTTATCGAGGCCGCTACGGCCGATCGGGGCGTGATCCGGTTCGTTGATCGGTCCATGGCCGACCATGCTAACGGCTTCGGACCGGCGTCGCATCTGCGCAATACCGTGGTCACGGAACCGTCACGGTTCGCCCGGAGAATGAGAGTCCATCGCAAGGAAGACGGACGGAAGCGGGATTGCTTCCAAAATGTTTCACCCAAAACGCCGGCTCGCCGGCGTTTTGTTTTGGGCACTCCCCGCCGGCTTGCCGGCGTTTTGTTTTGGGCGCGTATGCCGACTTGCCGGCGTTTTTTTTGCGATCCAGAGCGTGCGTCACCCGTTATGTCGACGCATTCGCCGCCAGCAGCGGACTGTCCGGCGGCAGATGCATGCGCAGACGTCCGGGAACGCATTCGATCCGGAACGCGCGCGCTTCGAGCGGTTCGCCGTCCAGATTGAGAGTGAGCAACGCTTCGGCGGCGATCGTCAGCCACGGGCGCTGGCGGCGCATCGAGACCCGCTCCAGCGCGGCCTGCTTGCCCTCGGCGATCAACGTACCGACGGTGGCGGCGACTTCGCCTTCCAGCGTCGGCACCAGCGTGATGTCCAACAGCCCATCGTCGACGAACGCATCCGGGCACAGCACCTGCCCGCCGCCGGCCTGACGGCCGTTGCCGATGCCCAGCGCGATGAAATTCCCCGACCACGCGAAATCCTCGGCTTCGAAGCGCGCGTGGCTGGATTCGATCTGGCCCATGCGCGCCAGCCCGCTCACGACATAGGCCAGACCGCCGAGCATCTTCTTCAGGCCTTCCTGGGTCTCGGTGGTGACGGTGGTGCCGAAGCCGCCCGACGCCAGATTGATGCACCAGTGCTGCGCGCCGTCGGCATCGATCCGCAGCAGATCCACCGGCTGCGGCGTCGACGTGCGCACCAGATCGAGCGCCGCTTCGGCTTCGACCGGGATCTCCGCGGCGGTGGCGAAATCGTTGGCGGTGCCCAGCGACAGCACCGCCAGCGCCGGCAGCGCATCGGCCGATGCATCGCGCCGGGCCAGCGCGTCGGCAAGTTCGCGCACGGTGCCGTCACCGCCGCCGGCGATCACCGTGCGCGCCTTCGCAACGATGGCTTCGTCGATATAACGTCCGGCGTCGCCCGCTTCCCAGGTGACCCGCACCGCCAGCCGCAGACCGCGCCCGCGCACCGCGGTCACCGCCTGCCGCACAGCGTCGTCGTTCGCCTGCTTGCCGTTGAGGATCAGCCAGGTGTCGGGATCGGTGCCGTCGCGCGGTCCATCGCCGTTCGTATTCATGCGCCGCGCACGGCAGCGACGGCGGCCTTCATCTGCGCGACCACGGCGGCGTAATCGCGCTGGCCGAAGATCGCCGAACCCGCGACGAAGGTGTCGGCGCCGGCGGCCGCGATCTCGGCGATGTTGTCGGGCTTCACGCCGCCGTCGATTTCCAGCCGGATCGGCCGGCCGGTACGCGCCACCACCGCATCGATGCGCTGGCGCACCGCCCGCAGCTTGTCCAGCGCCGAGGGAATGAAGCTCTGGCCGCCGAAGCCGGGGTTGACCGACATCAGCAGCACCAGATCGAGATCTTCCAACACGTAGTCCAGAACCTCCACCGGCGTGGCCGGATTCAACACCACGCCGGCCTGGCAGCCCTGCGCCTTGATCAACTGGACGGTGCGATGCACGTGCCGGCTGGCTTCCGGGTGGAAGCTGATCAGCGACGCGCCGGCCTTGGCGAAATCAGGGACGAGGCGGTCGACCGGCTCCACCATCAGATGCACGTCGATGGGCGCGGTCACCCCGTGTTTGCGCAGCGCCTCGCAGACCAGCGGACCGATGGTGAGATTCGGCACGTAATGGTTGTCCATCACGTCGAAATGCACCCAGTCGGCACCGGCGGCGAGGACGTTGTCCACCTCTTCGCCCAGCTTGGCGAAATTGGCCGACAGAATGGACGGGGCGATGACGGTGGGCTGCATGGGCGGGGCTCGGGCGGGCAGGCGGTCATTGTCGCCTCCGCGGGGAAGCGGGCCAAGCGCGGCCCCGCCGCGCTGGGCCGGTTGTTCATCGAGCCGGTGGTTCATCGAGCCGGCTGTTCACCGGGCTGCTCGTTCATGCCGGCCGCCGATGATCGCAGCGCAGGTCGGCCGTTCAGGCAGCGGTTGCATCTACATCCCGCAGATGGCCGTAACCCGCTTTGAACGCGCGCAATCGGCTGGATGCCGGACGCGTCTACGCCTCGGGCGGAATGCGCCCTCACCACCGCAAAGGAGAAACCCCCATGGCCCTGCCCAAGCACGCCCCCATCTTCCTCGCCCTGCTCGCCGCCGCGGCCGCACAGCCCGCGCTGGCCCAATCTTCCGACGACTGGACCGGCGGCTACGTCGGCGGTTTCGTCGGCCAGGTCATGGACCCCGACGACGGTTCGGACCGGTTCCTGTTCGATACCAATCTCGATGGCCAGTTCGGCGATACCGTGCGGACCGGCGCTGGCGCCGATGCGTTCTCGCCCGGCTCGTGCAACGGCGTGGCCCGCGGCCGGACCCCGGCCGAAGGCTGCGAAAGCAATAGCGGCGGCGCCGACTGGGGCATCCGCGGCGGATACGACTGGCAGTTCGGCAACTGGGTGGTGGGCGTGGTCGGCGAGTACGGCATGAACGACGCACGCGACGCCGTGTCTTCGTTCAGCACCACCCCGGCGCGCTACACCATGCTGCGCAAGGTCGACGGCGTCGCCGCCATCCGCGCCCGCGTCGGCGCCGCGTTCGGCGAAAACAGCGAGAATCTCGTCTACGTCACCGGCGGCTACGCGCGGGCCAAGATCGAGAACACCTTCTTCACCAGCAATGGCGTCAACACTTTCACCAACAACGGTGACGGCAACGCCTCGGGCGCCCAGCTCGGCATCGGCTACGAACGCCGGATCGGCGCGTTCGCGGTGGGCGTGGAATACATCCGCACCCAGCTGAGCGACGATGAATACCGCGTGCGCGCCCAGGGCCCGGCCCCGGCCACCAACCCCTTCATCCTGCAGAACCCCAACGGCACCGACTTCCGCCGCAGCGACGACGATTTCGATCTGGACAGCGTGCGTTTGACGGCGACTTATCGCTTTTGATCGGCATGCGTTGATGCACATGCATTGAACTGCATGCATTGAACTGCATGCATTGATCCGCAACCCATGCGGGACCGCGATTTCGACTGCGGTCCCGTTTTCTATTGCGTCAGCGCGTCTCTACGTCAGCGCGGGTGACGTAGCGTCTTGATCCGGTCGTAAGCGGCGTTGATCTCGCTCGCCTTGGCCTCGGCCTCGCGGCGCAGTTCTTCGGCCACGCCCACCAGTTTGTCGGGGTGATACTGGCTGATCAGCCGGCGGTAGGCCTGGTCGACCTCGGCATCCGAGGCGTCCTCGGTCACGCCAAGCACCCGGTGGGGCGTGTCGCGCTTGCTCTTGAACCAGTCCTCATCGAAGGCATGGCCCAGCAACAGGCCCAGCAGCCCGCCGAACGGGTGCCGCAGCAGCAGCCAACCCGCGATGAATCCGAACAGTTTTCCGTACCAGCGTTTCATGGTGCCGAGTTTACAGGCCACGCCCCGCAACCGCGCGGCGTCGGTCGTCACAAGTCCGCCACAGCATGTCGCCATCCCGGCAGGCCATACCGGCCGGGCGGCCCAAGCCGGGCGTCGCGCCTTACACTAGGCGGCCCGACCGATCCCGACGGACTGCGCGTGGCGACCACTCTGCTTGAATCCGATCTGCCCGGCCTGACCCTGCGCCATCGCGGCAAGGTCCGCGACGTGTTCGACCTGTCGCCGGCCGCACTGCCGCCCGAAGCGCGCGAGCACGGGTCCCGCGAGCATGGCCCGCTACTGCTGATCGTGGCCACCGACCGGCTCAGTGCCTTCGACGTGGTGCTGCCCGACCCGATCCCCGGCAAGGGCGAGATGCTCTGCCAGATCAGCAATTTCTGGTTCGACAAGACCGCGCACATCCTGCGCAACCATCTGACCGGCATCGACGTGGCCAGCGTGCTGCCCGCCGGCGTGGACGCATCGCTGTACGCGAAGCGCGCAGTGGTCACCCGCCGGCTCAAGCCGGTGCCGGTGGAAGCCATCGCCCGCGGTTATCTGATCGGCAGCGGCTGGAAGGACTACCAGCGCACCGGGCGCGTAAGTGGCATCACTCTGCCCAACGGGCTGGAACAGGCCGAACAACTGCCGGAACCGATCTTCACGCCGTCGACCAAGGCCGCGGTGGGCGACCACGACGAGAACATCGATTTCGACACCATGGTGAAGACGGTCGGCGCCGAACTGGCCGAACAGGTCCGCGACGCGACCCTGCGCATCTACCGCTACGCCGCCGCCTACGCCGCCGAGCGCGGGATTCTGCTGGCCGACACCAAGTTTGAATTCGGCACCGACGCCGACGGCCGCCTGTACGTGATGGACGAAATGCTGACCCCGGATTCGTCGCGCTACTGGCCCGCCGACGAATACCGCGTCGGCATCAGCCCGCCGAGCTACGACAAGCAGTTCGTCCGCGACCATCTGGAAACGTTGGACTGGGACAAGACCGCGCCGGGACCGAGGCTGCCGGCGGAGGTGATCGAGCGTACGCGCGCCAAATACGCGGAAGCGTTGCAGCGGTTGGCGGGAATTTCGGTGGATTGATGTCGCAATTCGACGCACTACCGAGGTCATACGCATGAAGATGCTCGCTATCGCTCTGTCATTGACCGGGATGATGTGCCTCACCGCGTGTTCGAAAACCGAAGTGGCTGAAACCCGAACTCCGCCTCCACCTTCGGCCCCCATCGACATCTCGTTTACAGCCGCAGGCTTCAAGCAGTGCAGCGCAAAGCCGGCCGCCGGCGCGACGTTATCCGAAGCGGAGCTCTGCTGGGTCCGCACCCTCGCCGTGCGTTGCGACATGGGCGACGACTGCATCGTGTCATGCCTGTCGGCAGGAGTTTCCGCCAAGGTCGGTGGTGGTTGCGCACATTTGTGTTCGCAACCACCAGGCAAGCTCACGAATTGGCAGCCACCCGCCAACTTGGAAGCCTGCGACGCATTCGGCAAAGTCAACGGTTTCTGAGCCGGGCGCTACGCCCGCCACCTTTATTCGAGACGCCACGATGAATATCAGCGCAGACCCAATCACCGACCGCCCCATCGACCGCTGGTTCGCCAGCTACTCGGCCGATCACGTCAACGACACCAACCAGAAGATCCACTACATCGCAGTGCCGCTGATCCTGTGGACGGTGACCGCGCTGCTGTGGTGCGTGCCGGTGCCGGGCACCTGGTTCGGCGTCGGATTCTGGGCGGCCATTGCGGCCTTCGGCGCGTGGATGTTCTACTACCGCGCCTCGCGCGCGATCGGCCTGGGCATGCTCGCGGTGTTCATCGCGCTGCTGTGGCTCAACCGCTGGCTGCACGCGGCCATCGGCACCACGCAGATGCTGCAGCTTGCGGTGGCGGTATTCGTGATCGCGTGGATCGCGCAGTTCGTCGGCCACAAGATCGAGGGCAAGAAGCCGAGTTTCCTCACCGACCTGGTCTATCTGCTGATCGGCCCGGCGTGGATCCTGAGCAAGGTCTACCGCAAGTTCGGCCTGAAATACTGATGCGCGCGCTGCAACGGCGACGCTGTCCGAACGCCGCCGATGCCTGAACACCCCTTCGGCCGGCGCGACTTCGCACTGGCGCTGCTGATCTGTCTCGTCTGGGCCGGCAACTTCCTGACCTCGGCGTTCGCGCTGCGCGAAATCCCGCCGTTCCTGTTCAGCGCTTTGCGCATGGGCCTGCTCGCTCTGCTGCTGTGCATGATCGTGAAGGCGCCGCCGCGCGCGCAATGGCCGCGGCTGATCGCGGTGGCGCTGCTCAACGGCGCGCTGCATTTCGGCACCAGCCTGTGGGCGCTGCGCATGGCCGGCGATCTGTCGTCGCCGGCCATCGTGATGCAGAGCTACATCCCGATGTCGGTGCTGCTGGCGTGGTGGCTGCTGGGCGAACGCTTCGCGTGGCGCACCGGTTCGGCGATCGCATTGAGTTTCGCGGGCGTGCTGGTGCTGGGTTTCGATCCGCTGGTGCTCGATCACCCCGCATCGCTGGCGATGATGCTGTTCTCCGCGTTGCTGATCGCGCTGGGCACGGTCTTCATGCGCGGACTCAGCGGCATCGATGCCCTGAACATGCAGGCGTGGACCGCCTTGATCGGCCTGCTGCCGCTGCTCGCGATCAGCGCGATGATCGAACCCGGCGGCTTCGCTTCGCTGCGCACCGCCAGCTGGACCGTGTGGGGCGCCGTCGTCTACTCGGCGGTGTTCGCCTCGCTGATCGGCCACAGCGTTTTCTATACATTGGTGCAGCGCCATCCGGTGGCCACGATCATGCCGTATCTGCTGCTGACGCCGGTGTTCGCGGTGGGCCTGGGCGTGGTGATCTGGGGCGATCGCCCGGGGCCGCAGCTGTGGATCGGCGGTGCGATGGTACTGGGCGGCGTGCTGATCATCGCGCTGCGCGCACGCGCGAAAGCCCTCCCGGCGCACTGAGCCGCTGACTGGCAGCGCGCGCTAACGTCCGATCTTCGGCGGAGAGGCCACTGTCCGGTCCCTGCGATGGCTTACGTGACTGCTGGAGTGGCCCACTCGGCCATGTTCGCCGCGCCGCCGTCCGGCGCCATCCCCCGGAGATCGCCATGCGTACGCTTCAAGGCAAGTGGTTCCGTTATTGCACGATCGCCGCCTGCGCGGCCGTAGTCGCGAATGGTTGCATGCTCGATCGCAGACCGATTCTTTCGCCGGGAACGGTCGTTCCCGGGCAATACTGCCCGGGCGACACGCTCGTCGCTTCCTACGATTTCCTCAGATTCTCCGGCGGCGTCTGCACGCCGCGCGCCGGTTCTCCAAGCGAATGCACCACCGCCGCGCCGACGGTGACGATGACCAGCACGCCGGCGCTGTTCCCGCCGACGACGCTGCAGGCCTATCAGAACAGCGTCAGCTTCACCGCCAGCGGCGATCGCGTGGACGTGGGCTTCGCCTACGGCACCAGCTCGCTCTTCATTCCGCCATCGACCGTGCTGGGCAATATCCGCGATCACACCGAATCGGCCACGCGCATCATCGGTACCCTCGACACCGCATTGCCGCACATGGGCAACTGCGCGCGCGGCTTCGCGGTGCCGACCTACGCGCCGGTCCTGGTGCCGGGGACCTCTCCGGGCCTCGGCCTGACGCAGGTCTGCAACCCCGCGACCAACACCGTTCCGGTCAATGTCACGCTCAGCACCGATGCGCCCGGCGAGAGCTTCTCGATGATGCTGGCGCGCGGAGAATGCCGCAGCACCAGCGCACCGGGCATACCGGCCTTCGCAGCGCGCGCGCGCATGATCGGCATCTCACCGGTGGGTTTGATGTGCGGGCCCGGCGGAGACGGCACCACCACGCCGCAACCGTCCGCACCTCCGCTCTCGACGCTCGTCGGGCAAGCCTGCCGCTGAGCGCATCGCGGACACGATGCGGTCGACACGATCGGCCGCATCCCTTCTTTCGCAGACTCCGGCCTGCTTCCTGTTCTGGAAACCGCATGCGCGCCTGTCGAAGCACGTTGTTCCGCCATTGCATCATCGCCATCTGCGCAAGCGTCGTCGCCAATGCCTGCTCGGTGGAACCGCGCCCGGTCCCGCCGGTCGGCCGGCTCGCGCCGCTGCAGTACTGCCCCGGCGACAACGTGCGCGCGAGTTTCGATTTCCTGGCCGGCGAAATCTGCAGCGCGCCGTCCGGCATGACCTGCGGAGATTTCGTGCCAACCGTGCGCATCACCAGCGCGCCGGAAGCGTTTCCTCCGGCGGCGCTGCGCGGCTATATCGACGGTGTCACCTTCACGCCGGCCACGGATCGCGTCGCCGTGACCTTCGATACCGATCGCGAGACCGTGCTGATCCCGACGGCGAGAGGATTCATCTCGCGCCCCGATCTCGCTCCTCACACCCTCACCGCCACGCGCATCGACGGCACCATCGATACCGTGCTGACCCACGGCGGCGTGTGCGCGGGACGCGGCCCCGTGAATGCGCCGGCAAGCGTGCCGAGCGTGCCGCGCGTTTCGCTGCACATGAATCTGGTCGAGCTGTGCAACATCAACAGCGTCGCGGTGGAAGTCACGTTCGCAGGCACGGGCAGCGACAGCTTCCCGGTCGCGCTTGCGCCGGGTGAGTGCGTCGTTCCCGGCGGCCCGCGGCTGCCTCTCGGCGCCAATCGCGCGCGCTCGATCGAAATCCGTCCCCTGACGCCTGCATTGGGCACGATGTGCTCGCCGACAGGGCCCAATACGCCACCGCCGCCGCTGCTCACGCGAGTGAGCATGGCCTGCCGCTGATCCGATCCGCCATTCCGACACGACACTTTCCACAAGACACCCGATACGCGCGCCCGTTCCAGGCCACTGCATACGCTCGGCAGCATGGCATCGGGAACACGCACTCACCAACACTCTCAACCCAGGACGCCTGCATGCCAATGCTTCAGAACACATGGATCCGTTACTGCATCATCGCCGCCTGTTCGACCTTGGTCGCCACGGGCTGCATCATCGAGCGCGGCGTGTTGACGCGCGGCTATGGCGATGTCTCACCGAGGGCCTACTGCCCGGGCGACACCATCACCGCGTCCTACGATTTCCTCGAGGATCTGAGATGTCCCACCGGGCTGGAAGAAAGCTGCGCGTCCTTGTTTCCAACGGTCGCGATCACCAGCGAACCCATGCAATTTCCGGCGCAATCGATCCGCGGCTACACGGGCAGCATCAGCTTCCCCGCGCCGGACGCGGAGCGCTTCAACGTCTGGTTCAGGCCGGATCGCGATGAAGTGTTGATCCCCACCGAAGAATTCCGGGATGGCAATCGCGTCTTCGTCGGACGCAGAAGCACAGAACAGTACTGGGTGGCCAGCAGGCAGGGGCCGCTCGACAGAGTGCTCGCGCACGACGGCATGTGCGCGGGCAGCGAACCGGTCAATGCGCCGCAGATGTTGCCGGGGCTGCCGGAATTCTCGCCGAACCTGGCGCTGAGCGATCTGTGCAATCTCAACCCGGTGCATGTGATCGTCACCTTGTCCGGTGGCGCGATCGGCTCGCCGTACACGCAGATCCTCGCGCCGAACCAGTGCCTCGGCGACATGCCCGGCGTCCCGTCGAGCACCCAGAACGCGCGCATGGTGGAAGTGCAGCCGATGAACATGGATCCCGCCACACGCTGCACCGCGACCGGGCCGCACATGCCGCCCCCGCCGCTGCGCACGCGCGTGCGCATGCAGTGCCGATGAAGCGATCGCGACACCCCCGGATCTCCGCAACGAACGTCCGCCACACCCATCCCCTTTCCCACGAGACATCGCCATGAACCCGATCCGCTCCCTCTCCTGCATCGCCCTCGCGTTGACGCTGACCCTCGGAACGGCGCTGTCCGCGCACGCGGGCTCCGCCACCGCGCAACTGCAATACCTCGACAAGACCACTTACAGCGGCCATCTGGATGTCTCCGTGGATCTGTACGATCCGCCGCAGAAGCCCGGGCAATACGAAGCGCCGAAGCGCTACCCGGCGAAGCTGCTGTTCGAGCGCCCCGACCGTTTCCGCATGGTGCTGCGTCCCGGCGAGAAGGACGAGTTCATCGCGGTCGCCGAAGGCGGCATCGTGCGCTGGCTCGATCGCGCCACCGGCATCTCGGGCAAGGAGGAAGCCGGCAAGGTCACCGACCCGCTCGCACTCGCGCTGCTGGGCTCCGCCGGCGAACTGCTGCGCTTCAGCGCATCGAAGGATCTGGTGATGCCCAAGGGCAGCAAGATCAGCGGCGCGCGCCTGCAGCCGAACACCTGGGGCAGCGGCGTGGAAGAAGGTCTGGCCTGGTTCTCGTCCGAGGGCAAGCCGATCGGTTTCGAATTCCTGCTGGCCGACGACACCAAGGTGTTCGTCTCGGTGCTGTTGTTCCAGCAGAACGTGCAGACCAAGCCGGACGATTTCAAACTCTGATCAATCCGGCGTTGTAGGAGGGGCTTTAGCCCCGATCTTTTCAGGCCCGATCTTTTCAGGCCAGCCCTCCCCGATGCGGCGGTCACGGCATGACCGCGATCGTGGGGGAAAAGATCGGGGCTGAAGCCCCTCCTACATGAGGATCCGGCCGTCGAAGGATTCAATCCGATTGCGGAAACATCGCCGCAGTCGGATTGAAGCCGCGCGGCGAATAAGCGAAATCGCGCTGCGCATCGGCCGGATCGAACACCAGATCGCTGCGCATGCGCGCCACCGCCGCTTCGTTGAAATCCAGCGCGAAGCCGGCGGCGTGCGCGGCGGCAAGCACGACATTGAACACCGGCGACGGCACTTCATGCAGGCGCGGCGCGGGCGTCAGCACCGCCAGCACCCGCGCCACCATGTCGCGATACGCGAGGGTTTCGCCGCCGGGCAGCGCGTACGGGCGCCCGAACGACGCCTCGGCATCGATGCAATGGAATACGGCATCGGCCAGATCGTGCGCATGCACCGGCTGACGCAGGCCGATCGCATCGCGCGGCAGTACGAACCGGCCGAAACGCCGCGCGACCTGCGCGATCCGGTTGAGATTGCGGTCGCGTCCCGCGCCGTAGACCAGCGTCGGCCGCAACACCGTCGCCGCCGCGCCGCGCGCCGATGCGGTCTCGAACAGCACGCGCTCGGCCTCGCGCAGACGCGCGGCGAGGTCGCGCTCGTCGGCGTCGGCGGAACCGCGCTTCACGTCGATGCTGGTGGAACCGAACGCGACGATGCGCGGCGCGGGCATCGGCGTACGCGCATACCACTGCGCGAAGTGATCCAGCGGCCCGCAGCTGAAGATCGCCTGCGCCTGCGATGGCAGGCCATCGACGCGGGCCAGGTCGCCCTGCCGCCAGACCAGCCCCGGCTGCTCCGCGCGCGATTCGCGCGAGACCGCATACACGCGCCAGCCGTCGTCGCGCAGACGGTCGAGCAGCGGCATGCCCAGTTGCCCGCTGGCGCCGAAGACGATCGCGGTCTTCATCGCGATCCTCGCAATATCGGGCACATAGGGACAGGCGCGAATGGACGATGGATCAGGATTCGGTCGCTCCCGCACCGCGCGCTGGCGACAGGACGACACGCAGCCACAGATAGCCCGCGATCGCCGCGATCACCGACGCGCACAGCACGCCCAGCACGCTGCTCTCGGCCATCTCCGGATGCCCCTTGAACGCCAGCGAGGCGATGAACAGGCTCATCGTGAAACCGATTCCGCAGAGCATGCCCAGACCGATCATGGCCTTCAGGTTCATGCCCTCGCCGAAGCGGGCGATCCCGGACGCGTGGGCGAGCAGCGCCGCACCGACGATGCCGATCGGCTTGCCCACCACCAGCCCCAGCGCGATGCCCAGCGGCACCGGCGCCAGCAGATGCGAGAAGGCCATGCCGCCGAGCGCAAGGCCCGCATTGGCGAACGCGAACACCGGCAGGATCACGTAGGCGACCCACGGGTGCAGCGCATGCTCCAGCCATTCCAGCGGCGAGTATTCCTCTTCGTCGCTGATCTCATTGTCCTTGTCGACGTGCGGAATCAGCAGACCGGTCGCGACGCCGGCCAGCGTGGCATGCACGCCCGACTTCAGTACGCAGACCCACATCACCGCGCCCAGCAGCAGATACGGCGTGAGTGCGCGCACCTTCAAGCGGTTGAGCACGACCATGAACAGCAGCGTCGCGGCGGCCGCACCCAGTGCGGTCATCGACAGATTGCTGGTGTAGAACACGGCAATGATGATGATCGCGATCAGATCGTCCAGCACCGCGATCGTCGACAACAGCAGTTTCATCGCCACCGGCACGCGCGATCCGAGCAACGACAGGATGCCCAGCGCGAATGCGATATCGGTGGCGGTCGGGATCGCCCAGCCCCTCGTCGCCTGCGCATCGCCGGCGTTGATCCAGACGTAGATCAGGCCCGGGATGGCCACGCCGGCTGCCGCGCAGACCAGCGGCTGGATCAGCTGCGCGCGGCTGGACAGCTGGCCGCTCAATACTTCGCGTTTGATCTCCAGCGCCACCAGCAGGAAGAAGATCGCCATCAGGCCGTCGTTGATCCACAGCAGCAGCGGCTTCTCGATGTTCAACTCGCCCGCCCGCGCCTGCAGGGGAAATTCGCGGAACAGTTCGTAGACATCCGATAGCGGCGAGTTGGCGAAGATCATCGCCAGCACGGCCGCACCGATCAGCAGGATGCCGCCGGCCGCTTCCAGACGGAAGAAGTCCTGCAGCGCACGCGCCGCACGGCCGGGCAGCACGCGGATGATCACCGATTCTTTTTTACTCATCGACACACTCTCTCATCAGGCTTCGAATCCCGGCATGGCGGGATGTCGACGTAAGCGTAACGCTGGACCTTCCTGGCACGCGACGCGACGCATCAACGCGAAAGCGACAACTCGAAAATCACCCATGCGATGAAGGCCAGCAGGAGCACCCAGCCTTCCGCGCGGCTGATCTGCAGATCGCGACGCAGCATCGGATACAGCAGCAGCGATGCGGCCAGCGCGGCCGGCAGTTCGAAGCCGACGAACGACGCCGGAATCGGCAGGTCGCGCAGCGCGGCCATGCCGCCGACCACGATCAGCAGATTGAACAGGCTGGAGCCGATGACGTGGCCCACCACCATGTCGCCCTGCCCGCGCCGGGCCGCGGACATCGCCGCGACGGCTTCCGGCAACGCCGTCGCGATGGCGACAACGATCAAACCGGTGAGCAGCGGGCTCATGCCCCAGGCGGTACCGACGATGGGCGCGTGCTGCACCAGCCACATCGCGCCGAAGTACAGCAGCACCGCGCCGATGACGAAACGCAGCGCATTCAGCGCGAGGTCGTCGCCGGTCGTGAGATGGCCGGCGATGGCTTCCTGCACGTCTGGCGTCTCGCGCCGGCTGCGCACGATCGCGATCGCCGCCACCACGACGAACGCGAGCACGAAGATCATGCCTTCGACGCGGCTCAATACACCGTCGTAGCCGAGCGCGATCAAGGCGATGGTGGCCACGATCAGACAGATCAGCAGCGGCGCCAACGCGCGCCAGCGCACCAGCAGCGGCGCGACGATCGCGGCCAGACCGAGGGTGAGGCCGAAGTTGACGATATTGCTGCCGATGGCGTTGCCCAGCGCGAGACTCTGGCTGCCGGTGAAGAATGCGCGCGCGTTGACCGCGAGTTCCGGGATCGACGTACCGAACGCGACCAGCAGCAGACCGGTGACGAACGGCGACCACTGGAAGCGCCGCGACAGCCCGGATGCGCCCTTCAGCACCGAATCGCCGCCCAGCGCCAGAAAGACCAGAGCCAGTACGCACCAGCCGAGTGCCATGATCATCGCGCCGTCTCCCTCGTAGTCGTCTGCCCGATTCTAAGCCAGACCGGGTGGATGCGCCGCTTAGCCGCAGCCTTCGACGTAATCGACCTGCGGCGCTACGCCGATGCGCCATGCGACGACGACGCCGTCCGTGCCGGTCTCGAACACCAGCGCAGCGGCGCCGCCCGCCGGATCCTTCGCGCGCAGCGTGCGTGCGCCCGGCGTGTACTTGTGCGGTGTTTCCTCTGCGCCCGGATACAGACGTACGATCTCGTTCGCGGACATGCCGACCTTGCCGCCGCCGGGCGCGGGAATCGCGTCGATGCGCACATCGATGCGCGAGAACTTGCCACCTTCGAGCATGAAACCGAAACGGAACGGCGGCTCGCCGCGCGGCGCCGGCACCAGCACATAACAACCGCCCGGCTCGGAGGGCGCGCCCGCCATGTCCTTGCCCCAGGCCATGCGCACGCTTTCCTCGTCCGAGCCGAAAGCCGCAGGTCCGAAACCGGCGAATGTGATGGTGCCCGCTGCTGGCAGCATGCCGACATCGGCAGCGGGTGCCGGCTCGACGACCGGGGGGCGCGGCATCGATGCTTCGGTTCTCCCGGGCGCTGCGGTTCTCCCGGGCGTTGCGGGCTCGGGCGCTGTGGGTTCGGGCACAGCAGGCGTCGCAGGCGTGCGCTCGCCGCATCCGGCCAGCACTGTCGCGATCAGCATCGGGATCAATATCGACGGACGCATCGGGCAGCTCCTGCGGAAAGATTCGCCACAGGGTAGCCAAGCGCGACCTTCGATGCGACCCGATGCACGCACGCCGCGTTGGCGATTCAGCAGAAACGCGTCGACCGATGACCGCACGTTAGGGGACGAAGCGTTTTTCCAACCCCGCCCAGCACTGCTGATACTCGCGCTGGCGATGCCCGGCATCGAGCGCCTGTTGCGTCGGGCGGATCACGGCACGGGTTTCGAACATGAACGCCATGGTGTCGCGGATGTAGTCGGGCTTCGACGTATCCGCGTTCGAAGCCTTCTCGAACGTCGCCGCGTCCGGGCCGTGGCCGGTCATGCAGTTGTGGATCGAACAGCCGCCCGGCGCGAAACCGTCGGCCTTGGCGTCGTAGGCGCCATGCACCAGACCCATGAATTCGCTGGCGATGTTGCGGTGGAACCACGGCGGCCGGAAAGTGTTTTCCATCGCGAGGATGCGCGGCGGGAAGATCACGAAATCGAGATTGCCGACACCGGGCGAATCGGTCGGCGAACTCAGCACCAGGAAGATGCTGGGATCGGGATGATCGAAACTGATCGAGCCGATGGTGTTGAAGCGGCGCAGATCGTATTTGTACGGCGCGTGGTTGCCGTGCCAGCCGACGACATCCAGCGGTGAATGGCCGATGGCCGCACGCCACAGATGACCCTGGAATTTTGCGATGAGTTCGAAGTCCCCTTCCACATCCTCGAATGCGGCATTCGGCGCCAGGAAATCGCGCGCATTGGCCAAGCCGTTGCTGCCGATCGGACCCAGATCGGGCAGGCGCAGGAAGGCGCCGAAGTTCTCGCACACATAGCCGCGCGCCAGACCGTCCGGCAGCGACACCCGGAAACGGATGCCGCGCGGAATCACCGCGATCTCCTGCGGCTCGATCTCGATCACGCCCAGTTCGGTGTCGAGCTTCAGGCGCCCGTGCTGGGGCACGATCAACATCTCGGCATCGGCGTTGTAGAAGAACCGGCCGCGCATGTCGCGATTGGCCGCGTACAGATGGATACCGACGCCGGACATCGCCGTCGGCGAGCCGTTGCCGCCCATGGTGAACAGGCCGTCGATGAAGTCAACCGGCGCCGCCGCGGCATCGCTGCCGGGCTGCGGCAGCGGGTTCCAGCGCAGCTGATCCGGCGTCACCGGGCCATCGCCGAAATCGTTGTGGAAACAGCTGTCGTAGCCAGGATGCGCATGCGGCACGAAACCGCCGTGCATCGCCGCCGGGCGGATGCGATACAGCCAACTGCGGCGGTTCTGGTGACGCGGCGCGGTGAACGCAGTGCCGCTGATCTGCTCGGCGTACAGACCGTGCGCCACCCGCTGCGGCGAGTTGCGGCCGACCGGCAGCGTGCCGGCGATCGCCTCGCTGGCGAACTCGTTGCCGAAACCGGATTGATAGCCGTTGGATTTCAGAGTGGGCGACATGCGCTGGCCTCGTTGTGCTTCAAAGCCCCTCTCCCGTCGGGAGAGGGGTTGGGGAGAGGGTACGATCGCTGATGGCGTTCCAGATCGCGTCGAGCACTGCTTCGGTCTGGATCAAGGCATCGTTATCCCAGAAACGCAGGATGCGCCAACCTTGCGATTCGAGATAGCGGGCTCTTGCTGCGTCCACTTCATTTGAGTGCTGCGAGCCATCCAGTTCGATGATCACGCGCGCGGCGACGCAACAGAAATCAGCGATGTAAGGCGGTATCGGATGCTGACGACGAAACTTAATGCCATCGATTCTCCCGGCGCGCAGGTATTGCCAGAGTTTTCGTTCCGCATCGGTCATCTCGCGGCGAAGACTGCGCGAATATGCCAGCGTTCGCGTTGGCAGCGGTGGCTTGTGCGTCGTCACTTCGCCGAACCCTCTCCCCAACCCCTCTCCCGTCGGGAGAGGGGCTTTGATCCTGTCAGAGGAAACCGCGCTTCATCTGGTCGCGCTCGATGCTCTCGAACAGCGCCTTGAAGTTGCCTTCGCCGAAGCCTTCGTTGCCTTTGCGCTGGATGATCTCGAAGAAGATCGGGCCGATCGCGTTCAGGGTGAAGATCTGCAGCAGCTTGCGCTGTTTGGTCTCTTCGTCGGCATCGATCAGGATCTTGTTCCTGCGCAGGCGCTCGACATCTTCGCCGTGTTGCGGCACGCGCTGGTCGATGACGTCGAAATACGTCTCCGGGGTATCCAGGAACTCGATGCCGGCCGCGCGCATCGCCTCGACCGTCGCATAGATATCGTCGGTGAAACAGGCGATGTGCTGGATGCCTTCGCCGTTGTACTGCTGCAGGTATTCGTTGATCTGCGACTTCGGATCGGACGACTCGTTCAGCGGAATGCGCACGATGCCGTCGGGCGCGGTCATCGCCTTCGACAGCAGGCCGGTCTTCGCGCCCTTGATGTCGAAATAGCGGATCTCGCGGAAGTTGAACAGGCGCTCGTAGTAGTTCGACCACTTGTCCATATTGCCGAAATACAGATTGTGGGTGAGGTGGTCGATGAAGGTCAGGCCCAGCCCCTTGGGCATCATCTCGGCGCCCGGCAGCCATTCGTAATCCGGGTCGTGGATGGTGCCCTTCTCGTCGTAGCGATCGACGATGTACAGCATGCAGCCGCCGATGCCTTCGATGACCGGCGCGGCGACGGCCTTGCTCAGTTCCTTGTTGGTGATCGGGGTGGCGCCGTTCTTCAAGGCCTGCACCCGCACCCATTCGGCGAGCTTGTTGACGCGGATCGCGAAGCCGCAGGCGCTGGGGCCGTGCTGGGCCGCGAAGTCGGCAGCGAAGGAATCGGGGTCTTCGTTGATCAGGAACGTACAGTCGCCCTGGCGATAGGTGCTGATGGCGCGGGTCTTGTGGCGCGCCACCATCGTGAAACCCATGCTCCGGAAATAATCGTGCAACTGCTGCGCCTGCCCCGGAGGCGCTGCGAATTCGACGAACTCGAAGCCGTCGATGCCCATGGGATTTTCGAACGGGGTGACCTGCATGCCGGTGGTGGGCTGTGCGCTCATGGACGTGCTTCCTGATGACGGAACGATCGGATGACGGGATGATGCCGGGCGCTGCGCATGCGCGCGTCTTGCGGCAAACAGCGAGCCGCGAATATAGTTTCAGCTGAAACCATTTGCAAGCCAGCCACATCAACGCCCTTCCCACCGAGTCCGACCCCATGCCCGACACTCACGCCCAGTTGGATCTGGAGCATTTCCTGCCCTATCGGCTGAGCGTGCTGTCGAACCGGATCAGTCAGATCATCGCCAACGCCTACGCCGGTCGCTTCGGCATCGGCATCACCGAATGGCGGGTGATCGCGGTGCTGGGCCGTCACACCGGCCTGTCCGCGAATGGCCTGGCCGAGCGCACCGCGATGGACAAGGTCGCGGTGAGTCGCGCGCTGGCGCGGCTGCTGGAACGCGGACTGGTGCAGCGCGACACCCACGGCGACGACCGCCGGCGCTCGGTGCTGGAACTCAGCGAAGCCGGTTATCGCATCTACGACGAAGTGGTACCGCTGGCGCTGGCGCGCGAGCGCATGCTGCTGGCGCATTTCGACGACGAAGACAAACGGCAGCTCGATGCGCTGCTGGAAAAACTGGGCAAAGGCCTGAGCGATCTGGCCGATGCCGCGGATGCGGCCTGATCCCTTTCTCGGGATTCTGTTTCTGTAGAGCGGCCTTCAGGCCGCTGCTTTCCGATACGCAACCGTTTCGTTTTCATCAGCCGCGGGCACGGCCCTGATGTCGTCGCCGACCGGGTTCTACCTGGGCCGGCCTGAAGGCCGCTCTACGGGCGGCAGATGCGGATCGATTGACCGGGATTGGACCGGGGACAGCCGTTTTTTCGGACATCGTTTCGAAACAACGCCGGCGTCTAACCCAACCACCTGCGGAACTGGGACACCCACTATCTCATTGCACTATGCCTGATCGTGAGAACGAAACTCGTCAGGGAAAAGACTACTGGTATGCCGGAAGTCCCTGAATAATCGTGGGCACCCCATTCCCGCCATTCTCATTCTGGTTCGTCGGGCGCACAAACCGAAGGCGTCATGCGCTGTGCTATTTGATCGGTGGGAAGTCAACCTGACCCCGCTATTGCGCGCGACTGCCAGAAACATAAACGACGAATGGCGCCCAGTAGTAGGGCTTGCGATAAGCCGTATCGGAATGCAGCAGCGCCAGCTTGGCCTGGCGGAGTGCGGCGACCGGCTGTGCACCTGACGCGATCCGGCGATAGAGGTCAGTCATCAGTTCAGCCGTTGAGGCGTCCTCGACCGGCCACAGTCCGCCGATGACGCGCTTCCCACCGGCGCTGAGGAATGCCCAGGACAAGCCCACCAGGCCTTCACCGGAGAACGTCCGCGCGCCCGCGCTGCGGCATGTCGACAGGGTCACCAGTTCGGCGTTCAACGGAACCGCGATGACATCCCGTGCATAGAGTTTGTATTCGCCGGCATCGGCCGACAGCACGACGGACGAGTCGAGCGGCACCACGGAGTTCGCCTGCGCGTGGGCGGCAAGATGGATGTAGGCGAATCGTTGCGGATCCGCATTGCGATACGCCGAAGGTGTCGCACGAGCGCCGGTGAGGATTCGAATATTCTCAGGTTCGAACAAGGCTGCGATCGAAGCGACTTCTTTGCCGGCGAACGGCAGCTTCGGAAACTCGGGATCCGCAGACACGGGATCGCCAAGCACCAGCAGGGAGCGTTCGCGCGCAGGCGATGACGGTGATTCCGTCTGCAGCAAGCGCAGCGATGGCGTTCTGGCGAGGACTGCATCCTCGATCAGGTAGTGCGGCCGAAGGCCGGGAACCACCAAGGTCTCGAAATTGAGTTGTTCGAGCGGCCCATCCGACACGATGATCACGCGCGCCTTCGATGTCATCGCCGATGCCACCGGCTGTACCAGCAAGCGATACAACCTGGTGGCCTCGGGGGCCGCTTCGTCGAGCGGGTCCCGGGAGCTGAGGATCAACCGCTGGTGGGCGGCGACGTCAGCGCTCAGCGTTTTCTCGCCCGGCAGCGGAACCAGCGTGATGCCGTCGCCAGTAACGGCCCATAGAAAAGATCTTTCGGGGGCGATCGAGTAAAAAAGCAGCAATGCATCGGCTTTCCGCGCCAGAAGCGGGTAATCGACCGGGTGCCCGGTTACAGAGCCGGTTCCGCGCAATCGTTCACGCAACAACCTCGCACGGCTTTCGTCGGCGACCCGCAGCGCATCGGCGGTGCGTCCCTGGGCAACAAGGAAATCCACGTAGTCGTCGTAGAAACGGCCCATGTTGGCGATGAACGGCAGTTGATGCTCCGGTTCCTGCAACTGTGCCAACGAGACCTCCATCAGCGCGAACGCTCTGCGATATTCGGCTTCCGCTTCGGCCGGACGCTGGGCGCGGGCATGCAGTCGCGCCAGACCCGCGTGCGCCTCCCACACCAGATCGGAATCGGCCTTCGACAAGCCGATGACCTGGTTGTAAAACGCGGTCGCTAGCGACGACTCCCCGCGACGTTCCGATACCTCTCCCAGTAGCAGCAGTGTCCGCGGTCGCCCCGCATGGAGCCGATGTTCGTCCTGGATCCGCAGCGCTTCCTCGGCCCGGAATGTCGCTTCGCCGTAACTGGCGCGTTCCAGTGCGAAGGCCGCCCGCGTTGCCTGGATCGCAGCCAGCGCCTCCGCAGATCCTTCCCTGTCCTTGATCGTCTTCGCGATGGCGGCCGCACGGGCGTAGCTCTCGCTGGCGCGTGCGTGGTAGCCCTGGCCCTGCAGCGAGCGTCCGAGATTTTCAAGGACGATCCGGCGGTCCCCCGCGAGGTCGAGCTTTCGCATGAGCGCCTCGGCCTCTTGCAGCACCTGGACAGCACGTTCGTAGTCTCCAAGCAGCAGATAGCACCAGCCGAGTCGGCCCAGATTCCTGGCACGCGTCGCACCAGCGGGAAGCCCGGCCGTCAATTCCTCCGAGCGTCGAAGCCAACGGACCGCATCGTCGTACTCGGCGGTCCTGGCAAGGAGGTTGCCCAGGTTCCCGGCTGCCTTCGCTTCGATCAGCCGAAACCCCTGATGCTGCGCCGCCTTCATGGTCCTGCGGAAAAGCGCCTCCGCAGTAGCGCTGTCGTCGCGCAGCGCTGCGCAGATGCCTCGTCGGAGCGTCGCTTCGGCTGCCAGCCTTGGGCTGCCCAGAAACTCGGCGATGTGCTCCGCTGTCTTCAGGTCGGTCTGTGCGCGCGTGCGCGCCTCTTCGCGATCGGGCTCGTTGTCTCCATCTGGCGCGTAACAGCGGGCAAAGCCACGGGTCATCAGCGCGCGCGCGAGCACCCGATCGCGCGGTCGCTCGACGGAGAGGCCAGCGTCAAGTCGGCTCAATAGTGCGGTTGTGATGTTGCGCTGACCGACCAGTACTTCCGCGTCAAGAACCTCGAAAGCCCACGACCAAGCATCGTCACCTGTGCTTTGCGCTTGCCTCAGCCCATCTTCGGCCAAAGTTTTCGCGGCGCCCAGGTTGCCCGCCTCGAGCTGTCGATAACCGTCGCTGTAGGTTTTCTCAAGCGGCGCTGGGCCAGCGCTGCACGCCGCAACGATCAGCGCGAGCAGCGCGACCGCGACGTCACGGATCCCAGTGGCCGTTAGTGTCGACATTTGCGCACACGATACTCCCCGTGATGGGGCAGCCAAGCTCGATGCGCATCATCGTCAGCCGGCGCGAGGCGCGCGTGATCAGGTACTCGCCGAAGTAGACAGTGCCGAATCCCGGGATGCGGATCCCGTGCAGGCCGCTCTTTGTGCAACCGACCACTGCGGCGGCTCTTCCTTTGTCCACGTTGAACAGCGGCGCCATGAGCACCTGGTCGCGTTCCGCAGGCAGCGGTTTCGAAATGCCGTTGACATCAATGAAAGGAAAGCTGTTGGCGCAGTGCAAGGGCGCGGTCAACGCCTTGTATGTGCCCTCGCAAACCAGTTCCGGGTAAGGCCTGAGCTTGATTGGAATCCCGCCGATGCGCAGATTCTCGAAATAGCTGCCGAAGGGAAGCGCTTCGGGCTCGGACGTATCCATCGCGTGCGAGGACGTCATACGGGCGACAACGCGATCGGCGGTAATCACATCGAGAACATTCAGGCCCTCGATGGCGACTGTCACCAGCGTGTCGCCGGTCTTGATTGTTTCGCCGACCGCATTTCTGCCGTGCTCTACCTTTTGACCGGAGACCGTGCTGGTGGCGCGATCGAAACGGATGATGTTCTTGTAGTTGAATTGGCCGACGGACGCTGCAGCGAATCCTCCCGTTGGAGGCAGGACAGAGGCAGCTTGCGCTTCGATGTTTTCGCAGACGGGGCTCACGATCCGTCCACCTACCGCCATCGTGCTGCCGCGAAACCAGAACATGCGCTCGTTCTCTTTGTGACTCATCTACTTTTCCTCGCGGGTCAGGATGAAGGGATAGCGGGTGACTTCAGGGGGCATGGTTTGTTCCTCGGCCGAATCGATGCCCGACAACTCGATCGCGTATTGGCCAGGCACCAAGTCCGACACTGGCAACAGAAACTGCAGCTCATCGCCTGCTGCGGGCGCGGCAACGATAGAGGAACGAACCTGCACGCCTTTGGCGTCGCGAACGTCGATCCGCCGGTAGCGTGCGGGCGACTCACCGCCGGTACGGCTCAGGGTCAGGCCGATCATGTTTTGTTGCGCGCCCACGCGGATCTGCGCCGGATCGCTGCGGGCGACGGAGAGGAAATGCAAGCTGGTGGGCTGCAGGGCCTGGGACCGCGCCAGATCCTGTCGCAACTGCGGCACCGTGACGGCTGTCTGGTAGATCGCCGCGCCGAGCGCCAGTGCAACCGTGGCGGCAATCGGCAGCATCAGCAGTCGCAGCCGCCGCGTCGCGCCGGTCAGGCGTCGGCCCATGGACGGTTTGCCGAGTGCATTGCGGGTGTCGTCGATGAAGATCGCAAGCGCCTTCATGTCTTCGGCGCAGTCCGGGCAAGTGAAGAAATGCTCTTCGAATTCAGCGCGCTCTTCCTCGCTCAATTCGTCGAGCATGTAGCTTTCGGCAATCGCCTTGCGCATTGCGGTGGCGTGATCCATCGTAGTCACCCGTTACGTTTCGTTGTGTTTGTGCGCGCCAGATACAAGGCGCGAAAGCGCAGCTTCGCGCGGTGCAGCAGCACGCGAAGATAGCTGCGGTCGACCTTGAACTCTTTGCACACTTCGTCCTTGTCGCGCTCCTCGACGAACAGCGCGCGCATCAGGCGCCGGTCGAGGTCGGGAAGATCGTCGATCACGCGCCGGACCAGCACTCTGCGTTCGACGGCCAGCAGGCGATCCTCGGCGATCGGCGCGTCGTCCTCGATGTAGGCGACCGAGGAATCGGACATTGGCCTGTGCCGCTTCTCGGACCGATACAACTCCAGAAGCACATGGTTGCAGACCGTGTTGACGTAGGCCCCCAGGCGCTCCGGATGCTGGATTTCCTCGCCGGAGCGCAGGGTCTTGAAGACGCGCAGGAACGTTTCCTGGCAAGCATCTTCCACCAACTGAGGTGAGCGTAGCCGCGAACGCAGCTTGATCCGCAACAGATCCTTGAAGTACGCAATGAAATGCCGCTCCGTCTCCGTGTCTCCACCGCGCAGACGCTGTAGGTAGCCGCCGTCGAACCGCTGGAAATCCCGCCCCGAGTGCTGCATGGGGTCCCTTCCTGGGTGCTGTAGAGGTAGAACCAGTATAGCCACGACGCAACTCCCCATTTGATGTCTTTGCCTGGGCTGAACACGGAAGCTCCTCGGATCGGCGGCATAGCCCCGTCCCTTCCTGTGTAGTGACATTCGAGCGGCGAACGTTTCAACCGGAAGCGGACTGCTTCCGGGAACCCCCTCATCCGGACATTGCACGTCTGGATTTCCGGTTGGAGTGCGCCATAGCAACGTGACCGGAAACGTTTCGCCTACGAACATCACTACACCCTCAAGCAGTCTGCATCGCGGACGTGATCGTCTCCAGGGCAGCCTGCTCCTCAACCGACGGGCTAGCCTAGCAAGCTGCAGAAATACTGGTTGACGGCGCCGAAAATTTTGATCCGGAAGCGCAGAACATCGTGCAACTCATTGACACTTGGTTGGACCATCATTCGATGGCGACGGGAAAATGCAAATTTCATTGTTCGAAAACTGTATTTCAGCAACCTGCTAGTCGTGTTGTCTGATCGTGCGTGATCGCGAAAAGCGCTAGACCTGATGCGGCGACATGACGTCGCCGCCCGCCGGAGGCTCCTTGACGCACTGATATGCGCGGCACGCCGAGCCAATCTCACATTACAGAGGAAGACGTCATGGCAACTACGTCCGAAAAAATCGACCATCCCACCTTTGGTCCGTGTGAACGGGTCCCCTCACTCATCGCGATCAGCTGGAAACACGCACTCGATCCGGAATCGGTCTCGTCGCTGCTGGAGGAACAAGGACTGTCACTGGCCACCGAAACACCCGCTTCAGCCAAGGAGACACAAGGCGCCCGCGACCTGCGGATTGCCGTCAACAACAGTACAACCCTGTCGTGGGTTACCGGCACACGGATCACCGCAAAAATCATGACGGCACTCGAGGGCAACGACAGCATCGCTTGGGTATCACCAGCATTCCGTGCAATCGGGGCGGAACCTGGCCCGCAGTCGTACTTCACCATCAACCCGACCGTACTGCTGCTCACTGCGGAAGCAGCGCAGCACGTCGGCGATGTCCGCTCGCTCGACGATGCGGCCTCGGTCGACCAGAAGCGCAGCCAGTTGCTGAAGGGATTCACCGTCATCAATCTGCCCAGGGGCAACACGATCGAGACCGCCGCGAAGATCGGTTCCAGCGGCGTGGTCTTCGAGAATATCCCCTACATCTCGCCATTGTGCGGATGCGGATGCAGCGGCTCGGCAGCTGATGCAACGCAGCACAGGCGCGGACGCTGCACATCCACGCCCGCAGTGACGCCCAACGACACGTTCTATCCCCAGCAGTGGGGCCTACAACGCATTAATGCACCGAACGCATGGGCCATCAGCGAGGGCGACCCGAATGTAGTCGTGGCTGTCCTCGACCAGGGCGTGCAACTGGATCATCCCGATCTGAACCTGTGGCCATTGTCCTACAGCACCATCACTCATACGAACAATGGCAGTCCCGTAGGCAATCACGGAACTCCGTGCGCCGGCATCATCTCAGCACGCACCAACAATGCCGCTGGCGTCTCCGGACTTGCGGGCAAGTGCCGAGTGATGGCGATCTCGACCAACTTCGCCGATATCCAGGTGGCCGAGGGCCTGTACTTCGCCGCGGACAATGGCGCACGCGTGGTCAGCATGAGCTTCGGCGTCTATCCATCGTGGATGATCTGGAATTTCGCCATCATCGAGGCCGCGCTGGAATACTGTCGTCAGAAGAATGTCGCGCTTGTAGCCGCCTCCGGCAACGAGAACATCCCCACCAGTCGTTTCCCGGGCAGCGATCCGCGCTGCATCTGCGTGGGCGGCAGCAATCGCTCCGACGTACGCAAGTCGGTTGGCGACTCCTCGATCGAAGGCTTCTGGGGCGCGTGCTACGGGCCCAGTGTGGATGTCGTGGCACCCTGCCTGGAGATACCGAGCACCGACCGTCTCGGCGCTGCGGGCTACACGCCGGGCGACTACACGATGCTGTTCAACGGCACGTCCTCAGCAACGCCGCACGTCGCCGCGCTCGCCGGCCTGATTGTCAGCGTCAACCCGTCGCTCAGCAGCGAGGATGTGCGACGAATCATCGCGCATAGCGCCGACAAAATTAATCCCGCCGGCTACGCTTACCTGCCCAATGCAGGCAAACCCCACGGCACCTGGAACAACGAAGTCGGCTATGGCCGCATCAATGCCGAACGCGCATTGCTGATCGCTTGCGCCGGCACGACCGGCTGCGACGAAGACAATCCCTGCTGCGTCGATCCACCTCTACCCGACGCTTGTTGCGTCAGCCCGTGCGACCCGCCGTGGCGGCCCGACGAGCAATGCATGTACTGGTACGAGACGAAATACTTCCGCGCCCCCCTTGAGCAACGCGGCAAGGAGAACGAGAACCTGCAGTTGGCCGCGTTTGCTCGCGCCTACATCGAGTTCCGCATCAACTACCAGCATAAGCTTTGCCTGCTGGGCAAGCAGCACGGGGCACTGCTATACACCATAACCCTGCTGCCCGGCGAAGAAACCACGCTGTATCACAGCGATCGCTATCGCCGCATCACTAGCGAGCAGGAACGGTTTTCGGTGCAGACAACGTTCATGCAATTCCTGTCGGTCGTGCACCAGGCACGCAGTACGGCTACGCTGGATTCGCTGGCCGAACGCCTTTCCAGTACGAAGTCCGGCAGCGCCGGTTCCGTGGGCGGCGGACTGGCCGGCCTGCTCGGACTGCCGAGCGGAAGCATATCGCGCGAGTCATCCGTCAGCGACTACACGCTGCTGCGCATGGGCTTCGTCTCCGACCAGTTCCATCAGTCCGTCACGCAGGCATCCAGCCTAACCCAAGCCGAGCGTTCACTGGTGGTGAGTACTTACGAGGACAAGGAAATCCGCGACGTCACTTCGCGCAAGTTGCGGAACGCGAATGAGTGCCGTGCTGTCACCTATTTCGTGAGACAGGTCGTCGAGTTGTACGCGGTAAGCACCACCGTCCACGACATCTCGTATCGCATTGTTGCCCCCAATGCGCCACCGGACTGGCGCGACAGCAACGACGTGGCCTGGTTGCCAAAAACCGTCCAGGAGCAGATCAGTAGCATTCTCAGGCTGTTGCCGAAGGTCGGCGACGTCACCGAACGGGCCAAGCCCATTTCGCTGCCCACGGATGGCTCGGTTTACGATCCGGAACTGGCGCACTGCTCCTCGTGCGAACCCGCCCGCGAAGCCACGCAGATGCTCGCGCTGGAGAAGCAGAAGGCCGAAGCCAGGCAGGCGTGCTTGAAGACGCAATTGCTGGAGCTTGAACTGCAGCGACGCCACACGCTTCTGCAAAAGGGCGAGTTGGCGCCGTTTGAGCAGTCGGCCCTGCCACCGCTAGTGGAGGCCTGACACGACACATCCGCTGGAACCCTAAAGCGGCGGCCCGAAGGTCGCCGCTTTTTTCCAGCAAACCAGCCCAATACCGCGCTGGGTTTATCGTGTGATAGAAAATGATGGTCTCTGCTCCCGTAGCCAGTGAGAGACCGGGACACCGGAAAGACCGGAACACCAGATTTCTTCACCATGCATTACGGCAGGATAACGTTGTGAGACCCGGGGTCAGGTTCACTTCTCTCGAAGTGAACCTGACCCCGGCAATTGCTTTCGGGAAATCCCCTCATTCGGACATTGCACGTCGGGATAGCCGGTTCGAGGGCGCCATAGCGACCTGGCTGGAAACGTTTCGCCTACGAACATCACTACACCCTCAAGCAGTCTGCATCGCGGACGCGAACCACCACAGAGTTCCGAACTGCGAATATCCGTGGATGCCATTCATCGAAGTCATCGCATCGAGACACATTTCACTCGCGTATCCGCATCGCATTCCGATGGTGTGTTGCGCCAACTCAGGAGAAGGTCATTAACAAACGCGTCGCCGATTCAAAACGGCAAAGCGAGAAGCCCTGCGTATACACGCTGGAACTCACCGGAAGGGTCAGCACAACATAATTTCTGTAAATTTCATTACGAAATCCTGCGGCGTGTTATCGACGCCATAGGCACCAATACGATTCCGCGATGAGCTATACCCACATGCCGTGCGAATCGACCCTTTTAAAACAGGAAATTACATATGAAACATCATCGTCAGTTACTCGCTTCAACGATCGCGGCCGTCATGTTCTGGGCCTTGTCCCCCGCCTGGGCCGCAGACTACCTAACAGTAGAGAAGCCCGTACCAAATCAATACATCGTTGTTCTCAAAGAACAAGCGGCCCGCCTCGCAGGCGAATCGCGCCGCAGCGTGGCGGTGTCGGTATCGGAACAAGCGCGAACGCTCGCGAAGACCTATAGAATCTCGATTCTCGGCAGTTACGATCACGTTCTTCCCGGATTCTCGGCCAAGATCGACGAGGCCACGCTGCAGAAATTGCTCGCGGACGATCGTGTCGATTACATCGAACAGGATGGTTACGTTGAAGCCTACCCGACGCAAACGGGTGCGACCTGGGGTATTGATCGCGTTGATCAACGTCAATTGCCGTTAAGCACCACCTACACCTACAACACTACCGCGAACGGTGTGCACGCGTATGTCATCGACACAGGCGTGCTCGGCAGCCACAGCCAATTCGACAATCGGCCGATCGGCAATGGGTTCACCTCGATCATCGATGGAAACGGTACCAACGATTGCAATGGCCACGGCACACATGTGGCCGGCACGTTAGGCGGCAAGACATGGGGTATCGCCAAAGAGGCCACCATTCATCCGGTCCGTGTATTGAATTGCGCCGGATCCGGGACTTTTAGCGGTGTCATCGCCGGCATGAATTGGGTGTCTGCGAATCGCATATTGCCCGCCGTTGCGAACATGAGTTTGGGTGGTGGAGCGAGCACATCGTTGGATACGGCAGCGGTGAATCTGAGCGCAAACGGCGTCACAGTCGTCGTTGCGGCTGGAAATAACAATGGCAATGCATGCAGTTCCTCGCCCGCTCGTGCATCGACTATTCCTGTTCCCAGCGCCGTGATCACGGTTGGATCGACCGATAGCAACGATTCGCGATCGTCCTTCTCGAATTTCGGTACATGCCTCAGTCTATTCGCGCCGGGTCGAGACATTACGTCAGCCTGGCATACAGGCACGGCAGCGACCAATACCATCAGCGGCACTTCCATGGCGGCACCGCATGTGGCCGGCGCCGCAGCATTACTCCTTGCGGCGCAGCAGACAGCAACGCCTGCGCAAATCAAAGCACAGATACTACAGAACGCGACGCCCAACGTGATTGGAAATCCTGGCGCCGGGTCGCCGAACCTCTTGCTATATACGCTTTCGGCCTGCGGCGCGGCCCAGCAGGTGTTCCAGCAGAGCGACATCAGCGGTAGAGTGACCATCGCAGTGTTCGAGCGGTGCTCCAGCACCTTGTCGCAGCACAACACCGATTTTGCAGTACAAGTGCCACCGGGATACGTGGTGATCGGCGGAGGCGGGGAAGGCAAAAAGGCGCCGGGCGGCAATCTGTTGACCGCCTCCTATCCGAACGCCGGGTTGACCGAGTGGCGCGTGTCGACAAAAGATCATCAAATTGCCGACCCTGTGTCTGTCCGCGCATGGGCGATCGGTTTGAAAGTGAATGGCCTTACGCCTGCTCAACTCATCAGTCACCTCACTGTTGCCACAGCGACCAGCAGCAACGCAGCACATCCTGATGTCACCGCCAATCTACCTGCAGGGTACGTACTGCTCGGTGGTGGCTTCAAAGTGAACTGGAGCGGCATGGGCAACTTGGGTACGGCCTCGGCGCCTTCGGGTGCTTATGGTTGGCGTGTTCGCTCGAAAGATCACAATCTGGCATCACCTGCCACTGCACAGGCATTCGTGATCGGTTTGCGCGAATCGATTCCCGGTATCGGCAGTTTCATTTCGACCGTCAATACAGCGACATCGGCACCAGCGGCACATCCGGCGGGAAGCGTGACGCTGGCGAACGGCTATGCCTTGAGTGGCTGCGGTGCATATGTCAACTTCTCCGGGAATGGCAACGTGCTCTGGAAGATCAAGCCTTTGACACCCGCTGCTGGTAAAGCTGCATGCGAAGTGTCTTCCAAAGATCATGTCGTCTCCGACCCAACCACGATTGCGATCTATTCGATGGGCCTACGCTCTTATTAGTAGTGCCTAACGTGCGGTGTAGAAGAACCTTGATGCGTAGAGTGCACCGGATTTCTTCGCTGTAGGCGTGATCGGCCATTGCACGTCTCGCGCCGGAATATGGCATCCGGGGTCAGGCTCACTTCTCTTGAAGTGAGCCTGACCCCGGAAATTCATGGATCCGCCCACCCTTCATCACGAATACGACCTGTTTGAGCACCCGCACATCCTGCAGCGGATCTCCGTCGACAGCGATGAGATCGGCAGCCTTGCCGGCTTCGAGCGTGCCGATATCGTCGGCCAGACCCAGCAGATCTGCGGCGTTGACGGTTGCCGCCACGATCGCCTCCATCGGCGACATGCCGTGCTCGACCATCAGTTCGAATTCGTCGGCATTGCGGCCATGCTTGCTGACGCCGGCATCGGTGCCGAAGGCGATCTTCACGCCGCGCGCATGCGCGAAGCGCAGGGCCTTGCCGGTCACGCCGATCCGCCACTGGATCTTCTTCAGCACTTCTCCGCTGTAGGCTTTCGGATTGGCGGCAAGGCGCTCCGTATAGCCGTTGACGGTCGAGAGCGTCGGCACGTAATACGCGCCGGATTTGAGGAACGCGCGAACGCCGGCTTCGTCCAGCAGGGTGCCGTGCTCGATCGAATCGGCGCCCGCGTTCAAGGCCATGACGATGCCGTCGGCGCCGTGCGCGTGCACCGCAACTTTACGCCCGTACAGATGCGCGGTCTCGACGATCGCTTTCGCTTCGTCGTCGAACATCTGCGCACCGAGTCCCGCGCCGATCCGGCTGTTGACGCCGCCGGTGCTGGCGAACTTGATCACGTCGGCGCCGCGCGCGATCTGCTTGCGCACCGCGCGCCGGCAATCGTCGGCGCCGTCGCACAGGTTGGCGGTATCGATCGCCGGATGCAGTTCTTCGCGGATGCCGAGCGTGGCATCCATGTGCCCGGTCGTCGCCGAGATCGAACGCCCGGCATCGACGATCCGCGGACCATCGACCTTTCCGGCCGCGATCGCATCGCGCAGGGCGAGCGTCACGCCATCGCCGTCGCCGAGGTTGCGGACCGTGGTGAAGCCGGCGCGAAGGGTTTTGCGCGCATTGACCGCAGCATCGTAGGCCGCTGCGGGCGTCGAACGGGTAACGCCTTCGAGCAGGCCCTCGACACCGGCCAGATCGGAATCCAGATGCACATGGCTGTCGATCAGCCCCGGCAGCACGAATCGGGACGACAGATCGATCACGACCGTATCCGCCGGCAGGGCCAGCGCAGAGGCCGACTGCAGACCGTCGTGCACGGCGACGATCCGGCCTTCGCGGACCACCAGCGTGCTTGGCCCGCGCGCAGGGCGGCCCGGCCGATCGAGCAATCGGCCGGCGTGAATCAGCTGCGCGGGAGAGGCTTCCGCAGCCGGAGCGGCGCGCAAGTCCGGATTCGCGCCGAACGACAGCGCCAATGCGCTTGCGATAATCGCCGCGAAGGCGGTTCTGGAAAAAACGGATGGCCGATAGCGCATGGAGATTCTCCCGAAGACCCGAAAGCCCGGGATCGGGTTCGCTTCTATTGAATTGAGCCCGATTCCGGAAATGGAACAGCGCGACGGATCAGCGCGACAGATCAGCGCAACCAGCCGCGCCCACGCGCCCGGTGCGCGAACCACACCAGGAACAGCGACAGGGTCAGCACCATGGCCGGCATGATCATTCCGCCCGGCCCGTAGACCTCGAAACTATTGGCGATCAGGAAGGCGTGCGTCATCTGCACCGCCACGCCGAGCAGCGACAGCGACAACACCGGGAAAGCCCAGCGGCTGCGTACCAGCAGCAACAGACAGCCGACCACGCCGCCGAACACCGCCACCGCGAAGGCCGCGGTGGCCCAGGCCGGTCGCGATTCGCGCAGCGCGCGCTCCGCGTCCGGCATGGCTTTCAGCGCTTCGGCAGACATCGTCGCATCGGCGATGTAGGCCATCGCACCAAGACCGTTCCAAAGCAGCATCAGCGCAGCCACGACCCAGAACCACAGCGGCGGTTTGACGGACGCGGAATGGATGGATGTGCTCATCTCGATCCCCCTCGAGTGGATGCATCGATACGGCCCCGCCTGCCCGGGGCCGTAAAATTCACTCCGCATGCACCGGCTTATTTCACGCCGTGCATCAGCTTCTGGATCAACGGCGCGATCAGGAACAGCAAGCTGCCGGCGATCAGCAGCACCCAGAACCCGAAGGTGTAGCCCGACAGCGCCGAGGCGATGGTCATGCCCGTCTCGCCGCTGACTTCGCTGGCGAAAATGCCGGACAGATTGTTGCCGATGCCGGTCGACAGGAACCAGCCGCCCATGCCGAAGCCGACGAGCCGAAGCGGCGCCAGCTTGGTCACCATCGACAGGCCGATCGGCGACAGGCACAGCTCGCCGATCGACTGGATGACGTAGACCATGAACAAGGTCCAGAAGGGGATCATCTCCTTCGTGACGCCGCCGTCGGTCACCGTGAACAGCAGGCTCGTGAGCGCATACATCAGCAGCAGGAACGCCAGGCCGTTGAAGATGATGCCCAGACCGAACTTGCGCGGGATGGACGGATTGTTGCTGCCCAGCCGCACCCACAGCCACGCCATGATCGGCGCGAAGACGATGATCGCCAGCGAGTTCACCGACTGGAACCACGCCACCGGCCATGCGAAGCCGAACACTTCCTTATGGACGATCTCGTCGGCGAGGAAGGTGAACGAGCTGCCCGCCTGCTCGAAGAACATCCAGAACAGGATGTTGAACGCGAAGATGATGAGCATGGCGATCGCGCGGTCGCGTGCCACGGCGCCGTCCTTGACGCCCTCGATCATGATCATCAGGCACAGCAGGGCGAACATCGGGAACAGGACGTACCACTGCAGCGAGGTCGCCGAGATCGACAGCAGGAAGTAGATCAGCGGGATCGCCAGCAGCGCGCCGACCAGCACGTACAGCACCTTGCGCTTGCCGCCGCCATCGGCGTCGATCGCCCGGCCGATGCCCTCCAACTGCGCGCGGCCGAACCAGAACCACACCAGCGAGATCAACATACCGATGCCGGCGGTGATGAACACCACCTTGTAGGCGGGGAACTCGTCGGTGCCGAAGACCTTGCTCGCCAGCCAGCCGGTGAGGATCGGCGCGACCATCGCGCCCAGGTTGATGCCCATGTAGAAGATGGTGAAACCCGAGTCGCGACGGCCGTCGGTCGGCGCGTACAGCTGGCCCACCATCGTCGAGATGTTCGGTTTGAACAGGCCGTTGCCGGCGATGATCGTCGCCAGGCCGAGCTTGAAGACCTCGGGATTGGGCATCGCGATCATGAAGAGGCCGGCCGCCATGATGATCGCGCCGAGCAGGATCGAACGCTGGTAGCCCAGCACCTTGTCGGCCACGTAGCCGCCGAAGATCGCGCCGGCATAGACGAGCGCCAGATAGGCGCCGTAGGTCTGGTTGGCCGGCGCCTGGCCGCTGCCGTCGCCACCGTGGAACTGCGCGACGATGTAGAGCACCAGCGCCCAGCGGATTCCGTAGAACGCGAAGCGCTCCCAGAACTCGGTCATGAACAGCATCCACAGGGGCTTCGGGTGGCCCATGATCTGGCTGAATTCGGGAATGGCCGTCGGGCCGGGTGTATGCGTCGCTCCGCTCATGCGGGTCCCCTCTGTTTATGCTTGCGAAATGGCGTGCAAAAATCGAACCCGCGCGTGCGGCCGGGCTTCGGAGGATGACCGACCCGATGCTGGCGCGTCAAACCGCGACACCGATGCTGCGCCGCAGCAGAGACCCCGGAAACGACTGTCGGGGCGGGCGCCCCCTGATCAACCGCCAGCAGGATAGGTATAGCTGGCCTGCAGACCCAACGGCAGGCCCAGCCCCCAGAACGCCATCAACAGCAACGTCCAGACCACCAGAAGCGTCACGGTGTACGGCAGCATCAAGGCGACCAGGGTGCCGATGCCGGTGCCTTTCACGTAGCGCTGGCAGAACACCACGATCAGCGGAAAGTACGGCATGAGCGGGGTGATGATGTTGGTGGTGGAATCGCCGACCCGATAGGCGGCCTGGGTGAGATCGGGCGAAACGCCCAGTTGCATGAGCATCGGCACCATCACCGGACCGATCAGGCCCCACTTCGCGGACGCCGAGCCCACCATCAGGTTCACCGAGGCGGTGAGCAGGATGATGCCGAACAGCGTCAGCCCCATCGGCAATTGCATGCTCTTGAGCGCCTCCGCGCCCTTGACCGCGATCAACGCGCCCAGATTGCTCTGCCCGAAGGCGTAGATGAACTGCGCGCAGAAGAACGCCATGACGATGTAATAGCCCATGCCGCTCATCGACTTGCTCATGCCGGCGATGATGTCGCGATGGGTTTTGACCGAACCCGAAGCGATGCCGTAGACCACGCCGGGAATCAGGAAGAAGATGAAGATCAGCGCCACGATCGACTGCATCACCGGCGCCTGCGCGACCGCGAGCTGACCGGCGACGCCGCCGGGCGCGTCGACCGGCGCGCGCCACGGCGAATCCGCCGGCACCAGCGTCAGCACGAACACGGCGGCCGCGATCAGCATCGCCAATACCGCGAACCACAACCCGCGGCGTTCGGCGGGCGTCATCGCTTCCATCGCCTGCGGCAGCTGCGCCGGGTCGCCGTCGACCGGCGTATCGCGCAGGCGCGGTTCGATGACCTTGTCGGTCAGGAACCAGCCGACCGCGATGATCATGAAGGTCGAAGCCGTGGTGAAGAAATAATTGTTGAGCGGATTGACCACGATCGCCGGATCGATCACCCGCGCCGCCGCCTGCGTAAGCCCCGCCAGCAGCGGATCCAGGCTCGACGGTACGAAGAACGTGGCCGAAAACCCGCCCGATACGCCGGCGAACGCAGCGGCGATGCCGGCCAGCGGATGACGGCCGGCGGCGTAGAAAATCACCGCGCCCAGTGGGATCACCAGCACATAGCCGGCATCGACCGCGACATGGCTGAGCACGCCCACCGCGATCAGCACCGGCGTCAGCAGCGCCTTGGGAGTGACGCTTAGCATCGCGCGCAGGGCGGCGTTGATGAAGCCGGTATGTTCGGCCACGCCCAGACCCAGCATCGCCACCAGCACCACGCCCAGCGGCGGGAAGTTCACGAACGTCTTGACCATTTCCGCCATGAACCCGGTGAGGCTGGCGCCTGCGAGCAGGTTCTTCACCTGGATCGGCTGGCCGTTACGCGGGTCCAGCTCGGCGAACTGCACGTTCGACAGCAGCGCCGAAACGATCCACACCACCAGCATCAATCCCAGGAACAGCAGCGCCGGATCGGGAAGCCGGTTGCCGATGCGTTCGACGGCATCGAGAAAACGGATCAGGAAACTGCGTCTGGGCGCGGCGGTCTGGTTCATGGACGGGGCATCGATCGGGCGAGGTCCCGGATGCTAATGCGAACGCTGGCTTTTTTCACGTGCCGCAGCCGGATGGCGCCGATACGCGACATCCGGGCATTGCGGCTGCGGCATCGGAAGCTCAGCGCGCCGGGCCGACCACCGAACGCACGTCGAACAATTCCGGAAAGAAGGTCAGATCCAGCGCCTGCTTGAGGAAACCCGCGCCGCTGGAGCCGCCGGTGCCGCGCTTGAAGCCGATCACCCGCATCACCGTGCGCAGATGGCGGAAGCGCCAGATCTGGAACTGGTTCTCGAGGTCGACCAGATCCTCGCACAGGGCGTATTCGCGCCAGTAGCTGCCGGTGTTCTCGTAGATGCGTTCGAGCACCGGGACGAGTTCGGGATCGTGGACGTGGGCGCGCGTCCAGTCGCGTTCGAGATGCTGCGCCGGCACCGCATGTCCCCAGCGCGCGAGATAGCGCAGGAATTCGTCGTAGATACTCGGCGCTTCCAGCACCGCGCGCAGCCCGACCTGCGCGGCCGGGTCGTGGTCGAACACCCGCAGCATCGCCGCATTCTTGTTGCCCATCAGGAATTCGATGGTCCGGTACTGCAGCGACTGGAAGCCCGAGGACGGGCCCAGTACATCGCGGAATTCCATGTATTCCGACGGTGTCAGCGTTTCCAGCACCGACCACATCGAGGTGAGCTGTTCCTGCACGCGCTTGCAGCGCGCCGCGACCTTGCCGAACTGCCACACCCGGTCGTTGCGCAGGTGATCCACGGCCGCGGTCAGTTCGTGGCACAGCAGCTTCATCCACAGCTCGGCCACCTGGTGCTGGATCACGAACAACATTTCGTCGTGATGCGGCGGATCCGACAACGGCTGCTGGGCGCTCAGCAGGCGGTCCAGATGCAGATAGCCGCTGTAGGTCATGCGACCGGACAGATCGGTATGGATGCCCGCTTCGAGCGGACGTTCGTTCTGGTCGACATTCATCCATACAGAGTAACGCATGACCGTATGGAAAGCCTCCGGCAGGCCCGCACCATGGCTTCGCCGGGCGGGCCGGTCATCGGATTGAAACCCACGGCGGCACGATTTCCGTCAGAATCGAGAGTCCGCACAACTTGCGGCAGCTCATTCGATTGGGGGAACACCATGCTTCGATTCATGGGCCGCGTATCCGCGGTCGATCTCGTGTCCAAATCTTTTCGCAAGGTCTTGCCGATCTTGCTGCTCTGCAGCATCGGCGCACCCGCGCTGGCCCAGACCATTCCGGTGTCTGGGGGCACCTACAGCCAGAACTTCGACACGTTGTCGAATACGGCCGGCAGCACCACCAACAGCACCCTGCCTACGGGCTGGCTGTTGAATGAAACCGGCGGCGGCGCCCGCGACAATGAGCAATATGCCGTCGATACCGGCGGCAGCAACACTGGCGATACTTACAGCTACGGCGCAGCCGGCAGCACCGAGCGCGCCCTGGGCAGCGTGCGCAGCGGCACGCTGATCGCCTCCTATGGCGCGTGCTTCAGCAATGCGACCGGCGCCAGTCTGCTCAACTTCGACGTCGGCTACACCGGCGAAGAATGGCGCCTGGGCACCGCAGCCCGCGCCGACCAGCTCGACTTCCAGTACAGCCTCGACGCGACATCGCTGACCACGGGCACCTGGGTCGACGTCAATGCGCTGGACTTCGTCACCCCGAACACCGCCACCGTCGGCGCGAAAGACGGCAATGCCGTCGGCAACCGCACCACGCTGGCGGCCACCATCAACGGCCTGAACATCGCCAACGGCGCGACCTTCTGCCTGCGCTGGAACGATGCCGACGGCACCAGCGCCGATGACGGCCTGGCGATCGACGACTTCTCGCTCACCGTCGGCGGCGTCGGCCTGCCGCTGGTCGCGGTCAGCGACGTCAGCGCATTCGAAGGCGACAGCGGTACCAGCGTCATGAACTTCGGCTTCGGCCTGAGCGCGCCGGCCGGCGTCGGCGGCGCGACCATCCAGTACGCCACCGCCGACGGCACCGCCACCGCGGGTAGCGACTACGTGGCCGCCACCGGCACCGTCACCATCCCGCAAGGCGCCACTTCCGCCACCGTCGCCATCACCATCAACGGCGACACGGATGCGGAGCCCAACGAAACCTTCTTCGTGAACATCACCGGCGTCGCCGGCGCGGTCGTCTCCGACGGCCAGGGCCTGGGCACCATCCAGAACGACGAAGTCACGCTCACCCCGATCGCGCAGATCCAGGGTTCGGGCCTGCTGTCGCCGCTGAACGGCAGCATCGTCACCACCGAAGGCATCGTCACCGCACAGAAGTTCAACAACGGCTTCTTCCTGCAGACCGCCGACGCCGAGGTCGACGCCGATCCGGCGACGTCCGAGGGCATCTTCGTCTTCACCTCGACCGCGCCGCCGGCCACCGCCGCCGTGGGCAACCGCGTCCGCGTCACCGGCACGGTCACCGAGTTCACGCCCGCGACCAACCTCAACCAGCTGTCGATCACCGAACTGGTGTCGGTCACGTCGATCCAGGTCGTCGCCACCGGCGTCGCCCTGCCGGCCCCGGTCGAGTTGACCAGTGCCGACTTCGGCCCCACCGCGCTGCCGGGCACCGCCGAGAAGTACGAAGGCATGCGCGTCAGCGCCGCCCGCAGCCGCGTGGTCGCCAGTTCCGACGGCAACATCAGCGAAGCCGCCGCCACGTCCACGACCACCGGCGTCTTCCACGTGGTGCTGTCCGATGTCGCCCGTCCGTTCCGCGAAGCGGGCATCGGCATCCTCGACGCGTTCCCGATCCCGGGCGGCAAGACCCCGCCGCGCTTCGACACCAATCAGGAACGCCTGATGGTGCGCAGCCGCGGCCAGGTCGGCGCGACCGCGATCGCGCTCGATGCGGACGCCGAAATCACCAACATGGTCGGCGTGCTGGACTACTTCTCCGGCACCTGGGCGCTGCTGCCCGACGCCACCACGCCGCCCACCGTGGGCGCCGGCAAGACGCCGACGGCCGTGGACACCGCGCGTTACGAAGACGTCACCATCGGCGCCTTCAACCTGCTGCGCTTCTTCGATGAAGTGAACGACAGCAACGGCGGCCCGACCATCCAGGCCGCCGCACTCGACAAGCGCCTGACCAAGACCTCACTGGCGATCTGCGACTTCCTCAAGGCGCCGGACATCCTCGGCGTGGTCGAAGTCGAGAACCTGCGCGTGCTGGGCCTGCTCGCCGACCGCATCAACAGCACCTGCGCCAGCGCCCCGGCCTACGTGCCGTATCTGGTACAGGGCAACGACGTCGGCGGCATCAACGTCGGCTTCCTGGTCAGCGAGCGCGCGATGGGCACGGTCAACCGCGTCGACGTCGTCGAAGTGGTCCAGCTCGGCAAGGACACCCTGTTCACCAATCCGGACGCGTCCACCAGCCTGCTCAACGACCGTCCGCCGCTGATGCTGCGCGCGGTGGTCAACCAGGATAACGGCGCGTCCTTCCCGGTCACGGTCATCGTCAACCACCTGCGTTCGCTCAACGGCATCGACGACAGCACGCCGGGCAGCAGCGGCTGGGCCACCGAAAGCGAGCGCGTCCGCACCAAGCGCGCCCAGCAGGCGGTGTTCCTCGCCGATCTGGTCGAATCGCGCCAGCAGGCCGATCCGGACGAGCGCATCGTGCTGGTCGGCGACTTCAACGCCTTCGAATTCAGCGACGGCTATGCCGACGTGCTGGGCATCATCCGCGGCAACGAAGCGGCCGAACCGAACGTGCTGACCTACGCCGCCAGCCCGATCACCGCGCCGCTGATCGACGGTTCCGAGCTGATCGTCGATCCGCTGGAACGCTACTCGTACGTCTTCGCGGGCAACGCGCAGACGCTCGATCACGTGCTGGTGAACGAAGCGACGGTGCTGGACGCGGCCGACCTGGTGGTCGACCACGCCCGCATCAACGCCGACTTCGGCGTGCACAACTACGGCGTGGCCGGCAACGCGATCCGCGTGTCCGATCACGACCCGGTGCGCCTGGCCATCAGCGTGGCGGATTTCCGCACCGCCGATCTGTCGATCACCGCAGCGGCCACGCCGGCCACGGTGGCGGCCGGCGCCATCGCCACCTTCACCGCCAACGTCAGCAATGCCGGTCCGAACAAGGCCGCATTCCCCAGCGTGGCGCTGGTGTTCGATGCGCTGGTCGCGGTGACGGTCACCGCACCGGCTGACTGGAACTGCGCCGCGCCGGTCCAGGCCGGCGGCACCACCACCGTGACCTGCACCACCACGTCGCTGGAAGACGGCGGCCAGGCCGCCTTCAGCGCAGCGGTGACCGCACCGTCGCTGCCGACGGCCAGCACGCTGCAGATGGCGGCGGCCGTGGCTTCGCAAAGCCGCGACCGCAGCAACAGCGACAACAGCGCCACTGCGAGCGTGGCCGTCAATGCCGTCGTTCTGCCCAACGCCGACCTCGCCGTGCGCCTGATCGGTGGTCCGGTCGATACCATCCCCGCCGGCGGCATCGCGACGGTGGCGGTCCAGGTCCGCAGCAACGGCCCGAATGCGACCTCGCAGCCGACGGCGACCTTCACCGGCAACGTCGCCGCCAACCGCGCCTCGGTGGTTCCGCCGGCCGGTTGGACCTGCGTGGCGGGTTCGCTCGGCAACGGCAACTTCAACACCGTCTGCACCGCCGCCGGCAGTTTCGCCAGCGGCGCCCGCGTCAACTTCACGCTGAATGTCACCGCGCCGAGCGTGCAGGGTCAGCCCACCCTCACCTTCAGCGCGACCGTCGGCGCCACCGCCACCAATGATCCGCTGTCGGTCAACAACAGCGCGGGCCGCACGCTCCAGGTCACCGGCGCGCCGGTGACCATCCCGGGTGAATCCGGCGCCGGCGGCTGATCGCCGAGGCCGACCGCCCACGCACTTCGCGACACCCAGAAGCGCGGCTCCGGCCGCGCTTCTTTTTTTTGCGCAATGCAATTTCGAGTGCGACGACGCGCGCGCCATACGCATCCGCACGCGATCCGTCATGACGCGCTGCGCAACGAAGGCTTCGGGCGGAGCGGGTATGATTCGCGCAACCGACGCACGAGACCCCCGCACGATGACCGTCGCAGCACGTTTCGAAATCGAATACCTGCAGTACCTCGGCCCCGACGGCACGCTCGTCGCCCAGCCTCCCGCCGCCTTCGCCGATCCCGCAACGCTGTTGCCGCTGTTCAAGCAGATGCTGTTCGTGCGCACCTTCGACAGCAAGGCCATCGCACTGCAGCGCACCGGAAAACTCGGCACATACGCTGCGTGTCTCGGCCACGAAGCCACGCACATCGGCATCGGCGCGTCGATGCGTCCCGAGGACGTGTTCGCGCCCAGTTATCGCGAATACGGCGCGCAGTTCATGCGCGGCGTGCGTCCGCGCGAAGTGCTGCTGTACTGGGGCGGCGATGAACGCGGCAACGACTTCGCCGTGCCGAAACACGATTTCTCCTGGTGCGTGCCGATCTCGACCCAGTGCCTGCACGCGGCCGGCGCCGCGCTGGCGTTCAAGCTGCGCAAGGAACCGCGCGTGGCCGTGACCACCTGCGGCGACGGCGGCAGCTCGAAGACCGACACCTACGCCGCGATCAATTCCGCGGGTGCGTACGCACTGCCCTTCGTCCAGTGCATCATCAACAACGGTTGGGCGATTTCCGTGCCGCGCGCGGCGCAGACCGGCGCGCCGACGCTGGCGCAGAAAGGCATCGCCGGCGGCCTGCACTGCCTGCAGGTGGACGGCAACGACCTCATCGCGGTGATGGAAGGCATGCGCCTGGCGCTGGACCGCGCGCGCAGCGGCGGCGGCGGCAGCGTCATCGAATTCATGACCTATCGCCTGCACGACCACACCACTGCCGACGATGCCCGTCGTTACCGTGGCGAACAAGAAGTGAAAGACGCGTGGGCGCGCGAACCGGTGACCCGGTTGCGCACGTATCTCACCGCAGCCGGCCTGTGGGACGACGCGCAGGAAAGCGCCTGGGCCGACGAGTGCGGAAGACTCATCGACATCGAAATCAACGCCTATCTGGAAACCCCCGTGCAGTCCGTGAGCGCGATGTTCGATTTCCTCTACGCCGAGTTGCCGCCGGACATCCAGGCGCAACGCGCGGAAGCCGTCGCCGCGGAGGGCCGCAAGCATGGCTGACGGCGCGCCCATCACATTGATCGAAGCCATCACCCAGGCGCTCGCCTACGCCATGCGCGCCGACGAACGCGTGCTGGTGCTGGGCGAGGATGTGGGCGTGAACGGCGGCGTGTTCCGCGCCACCGCCGGCCTGCAGCAGATCTTCGGCCCGGAGCGTGTGCTCGACACGCCGCTGGACGAAACCACCATCGCCGGTTTGACGGTCGGCATGGCCGCGCAGGGCATGCGCCCGGTGGCCGAAGCGCAGTTCGACGGCTTCGTCTATCCGATGGTCGACCACATCATCTGTCACGCCGCGCGCATGCGGTATCGCACCCGCGGCCGCCTCACCTGCCCGATGGTGCTGCGCGTGCCGTGGGGCGGCGGCATCCGCGCGCCCGAGCACCACAGCGAAGCCAACGAATCGATCTTCACCAACGTGCCCGGCCTGCGCGTGGTGATGCCGTCGTCGCCGCAGCGCGCCTACGGCCTGCTGCTGGCCGCGATCCGCGACGAGGATCCGGTCATCTACATGGAACCCAAGCGCATCTATCGCCAGTACAAGGAACTGGTGCCCGACGACGGCGAGGCGCTGCCGCTGGACGTGTGCTACGTGCTGCGCGACGGCAGCGACGTGACCCTGGTGACCTGGGGCGCGCAGGTGAAGGAATGCCTGGAAGCCGCCGACGCATTGGCGAAGGACGGGATCAGCGCCGAAGTGATCGATGTCGCCACCCTCAAACCGCTGGACTTTCCCACCATCGCCGAATCGGTCTGCAAGACCGGCCGCTGCGTGATCGTGCACGAAGCGCCGAAGACCGCCGGCTTCGGCGCCGAGATCGCCGCGCGTCTCGCCGAGGAATCGATGTACGACCTCGTCGCCCCAGTCGAACGCGTCACCGGCTACGACACGCATATTCCGCTGTTCCGCCTGGAAATGAAGTATCTGCCCAGCGTCGAGAAGATCGTCGCCGCCGCGAAAAGAACTTTGGCCGCGAGTTGAGCCGGAGGATGCGGGCGTTTGAGGCAAGAGCAAATCCCCCATCGCCTGCTGCGCAGGCGATCGCCCCCTTTTTCAAAGGGGGCTGGAAAGGCGCCGCGCAGTTTGACCCATTCGAAAAATGGGGCTTGAAAGACGCCCCGCTTTTTGACCCACTCGAAAAATGGAGCTGGAAAGGCGCCGCGCTTTTCGACCCTCTCGAAAAATGGAGCTGGAAAGACGCCGTGCTTTTTACCCCCTTTGAAAAAGGGGGTGAAGAGGCGCGCTTGCGAGGCACTGCCTCGCGCGCCGATGAACGCCGGAGCGCAGTGCGCGACGGCCGGAATCGGCATCGCGCAGCGATGACGGGGGGATTTGCTCTTCGCGCACCACTCACGAGCAGCGCCCTCTGATGCAGGCCCGCATCCTCCGCGACTACCGCACCCAATACGCGAACCCGATCAAGTTCGCGCAGGGCGAGATCGTCACGCTGGGCGCGCGCGACACCGAATGGCCGGCCTTCATCTGGACCATCACCACCGACGGCAACGCCGGCTGGGCACCGTTCGACTGGCTGAAGCCGCTCGACGACAGCCGCGCCGAAGCGCTGCGCGATTACTCCGCACAGGAGCTCGACGTGGACGCCGGCGATGCCGTGACCCTGCTGCACGAACTCGGCGGCTGGTGGTGGTGCGAACACGCCGATGGACGCTGCGGCTGGGTGCCGACGGAACACCTGGAGCGGGCATGAGCGACCCGAAAGTCGAACAATTGCTGCACGATCTGCAGTTCACCCATCCCGATCTGCATGCGCTGGTGCAGGCCGTACGCAAAGTGATCCGCGCAGTGGCGCCGAAGATGTCCGAACGCGTGATGTACGGCGGCATCCTGTTTTCGGCCCCGGAACAGTTCTGCGGCGTGTTCGCCTATTCCGCACACGTCACGATGGAATTCGGCAAGGGCGCCGAACTCGAGGACACCCACGGCATGCTCGAAGGCAAGGGAAAATTCCGTCGCCACATCAAACTGCAGACGCTTGCCGATATCGAATCGAAACATCTGAAAGACTACATCGCGCAAGCGCTTCGAATTTCCACCCGGCCGCCGGCATGATCGTTCGACGGCATCGGCAACAGAATCAAAGGAATTCCCCATGAGCCAGACCAAGACCTTCATCCTCCCCGACCTCGGCGAAGGCCTGCCGGACGCGACCATCGTCGAATGGTTCGTGAAGCCTGGCGACATCATCAAACTCGATGCGCCGCTGGTGTCGATGGAAACCGCGAAGGCGGTGGTGGAAGTGCCGTCGCCGGTGTCGGGCAAGGTGCTGAAGCTCGCCGGGGGCGATGGCGACGTGGTCGTCACCGGCACGATGCTCGCGGAATTCGAGATCGACCCGTCGATGCCGCAGCGCGCCGAAGGCCAGGACACGGGGCATCACCATGCGCCGCCGGCCGCGGCGGCACCCCCACCCCAACCCTCCCCCGCCAGCGGGGGAGGGAGCGAACAGCCGCAGCCAGCGACTGAAGCGAAACGCGACGACGCCGGCACCGTGGTCGGCGCGATGCAGAGTTCCGATGCGGTGCGCAGCGAAGCCGCGGTCGCGGTGGGCGGCGTGAAGGCGATGCCGGCGGTGCGCGCGATGGCGCGCAAGCTCGGCGTCGATCTGTCGCGCGTGCGCGCCACCGGCGCGGACGGCGTGGCAACGATGGACGATGTGAAGCGCGCGGCGGCCGATGGTTCGGCAAAGGCCGGTGCTGCGAGCACGATTCCTGTGGGAGCGGCGGGAGCCGCGACTTCGGGTGCCGCCGCAAGACCCGTCGCGGCTTCCGCCGCTCCCACAGGCGAGGCGACGCAGCGCACCCAGCTGTCCGCCACCGGCAAACCGATGCGCACGCAGCCGCCGGGCGTGTCCGCCAGCGGCCAGCCGGAACAGCTCAAGGGCGTGCGCCGCAACATGGCGCGGGTGATGGCCGATGCGCATAGCAAAGTGGTACCGACCACGCTCACCGACGACGCCGACATCCATGCCTGGGCCCACGGCAACGACATGACCGTGCGTCTGGTGCGCGCGATCTGCGTCGCCGCGAAAGCGGTTCCGGCGCTCAACGCCTGGTTCGACGGCGACAACCTCACCCGCACGCTGCATCCGCACGTCGACATCGGCATCGCGGTGGACACCGACGACGGCCTGTTCGTGCCCGCGCTGCGCAACGCCGACGTGCTCGACGCACGCGGCGTGCGCGAAGCCATCACCCGCCTGCGCACGCAGGTCGAAGACCGCAGCATTCCGTCCAGCGAACTGAGCGGCTACACGATTTCGCTGTCGAACTTCGGCATGTTCGCCGGCCGCTACGCCACGCCGGTCGTCGTGCCGCCGTGCGTCGCCATCGTCGCCGCCGGCCGCGCGCGCCACCAGATCACCCCGGTGCTGGGCGGCTTCGAATCGCACAAGGTCATTCCGCTGTCGCTCACCTTCGATCACCGCGTCTGCACCGGCGGCGAAGCGGCGCGGTTTCTGCGCGCGATGCTGGATGATCTGGGGTTGCCGAACTGAATTTCGCGGCGGCAGCGATGCGCCGTGCGCACGCCGCCGCGCACGTTTCAATTCACCCGCACCGACGCCTGACCGATGCGCAGGGGCGCCTGCTCACCGCTGACGGGAAGCGCACGCACGTCGCGGATTTCGATGTCTCGGGCTTGATCCGGCGTGTCGCCGAGGCGGAACCATTCGATGCGATGGAGATCCCGGCCCGCTCCCGGGAAGCGCATCTCCATGCCGAACCTCGTTCCGGCGTCCATCCCGCCCCAGCCTACCGGGCAATCCCAAGGCTGCGGGCTGGCAGGATCGGCCTCGCGGCTATTGAGAAACGTCCTCGACGTCGTTCCTGATGCGTCGCGATGCACGTATCGGACGCACAGCGGTTCGGAAAAGAACGATGTGAGGTGGACGCGCGCGAAGTCGTCGTCTTTTTTCCAGCCGGCCTGACCCAGCATGAAATGCCCGCGTTCCTTCAATGCATCATTGCGGGCTGGGTCGCGCGCGACCCAGCGTCGCCAGCCGTTCTGCACGCCTGTGCCGGTCGGGATATCGGTACTGCCGACGCGGAGCGAACCCTTCTCGCGCCTCGTCCAGTGCGCAAGCAGGGCGCCGGAACGATCGCGGGCGAACTCGGTGTCGTACGTCGCATTCACGAACAACCCACCGTTCTGGCAACGATACTGCCGGCCACGCGTCCACGTCATCGAAGCATAGGGCGCCAGAACCGAGCCGCCCTTGCCCGCCTCGAGCGCATCCAGCCCTTTCTCGTCGACGGCGAACTCGAACCTGATCCACGCACCATCGTCTGCCTGCGTGATCTTCACCTTGTGGTCCACGTAGTCCTTGAGGCTCCCGTTTTCCATCCAACCATGCAATTTCGAGAGCAGGTACTCGTCCGCGCCGTCGTATTCGCCCACGAGGTCGGGACAGCCGCCCTTCCGCGAAAACAGACCCCAGGCGCGTCCGGGCCAGTCGTCCGGATATTCCGACAGATTGCAGGCCGACAACGACAGCATGCCGACGATGCAGCACACCATCGATGCGCATTGTCTTGTAAACCGCATCGCTGTCGGGCCCGTATTCCTACTCATCGTCACCCCTGCTTGCGTATCCAGGCCGGACATACGGCGCGCTCACGGTTCATCGCCTGCGTGCATCGAAGGCACGCGGCCTCCGCGTATCAATATCGATCGATCCCGGGATCCACATCAAGACTCCACGCGTCGATCCCGCCGACGACGTTGTAGACATCCGCAAACCCCTGCTGCGCGAAATACATCGCGGCCTGCGCGCTGCGGCCGCCGTGGTGGCAGAGGAACGCGATGGGCGCGTCCTTGGGCAGCGCGAGCAGACGTTCGAGGCCACCGTCTTCCAGCCCTTCGTGCGCGACCGGAACGGAAGCGATCGCGCGTTCCTCCGGCGGGCGCACATCGACGAGCCTGATCGCACCCGAGCGCGCCTGCGCGTCGGCGTCGGCGACGGAAAGATTGCGGAAGGACATGGCGGCTCCTGATCGTGCGGCGATGCGTGGCATCATGCCGCGATGACGTCGCCTTCCGCCAGCCCGGCCGCCAGCCTGCATCGCATTCCGCGTCGCCCGCATGCGTGGATCGGGCTGTTGGCGCTGTCGCAGCTGCTGGTGGCGGCCGCGTGGTTGCGCTGGGGTTGGTCGGTCGGGTTGCCGCTGATGGTCGCCAGCCACGCGCCGTTCTGGTGGGGCACGCTGTGGCCGTATTCGCGCATGTTCGGGCCGGTGCTGACGCGTTTGCCGACGAGCGAAAAACAGGTGTGGCTGACGATCGACGACGGCCCGTCCGACGACACCCTCGCCGCGCTCGACGCACTCGACGCGCACGATGCGAAAGCCACGTTCTTCCTGGTCGGCAAACGCGCGGCGCGGCATCCGGAGCGCGTGCGCGAGATCCTGCGTCGCGGCCACGGCATCGGCAATCACAGCGCCAGCCATCCCGCGCGCTGGTTCTGGGCGCTGGGGCCATCGCGGATGCGCCGCGAGATCGCGGACACCCAGCGGATCCTGCAGGAGATTTCCGGCGAACCGCCGCGCTGGTTCCGCGCGGTGGTGGGCATGAGCAATCCGTTCGTCAACGCCGCCTTGAAAACGCACGGCCTCGCGCGGGTGGCGTGGAGCGCGCGCGGCTTCGATGGCGTCGCGGCCGATCCTGGCGCGGTGGTGGCGCGGATCGAGCGTGGGCTTTCGCCGGGTGCGATCGTGTTGTTGCACGAAGGCGCGGCGCATGGGCGCAATGTCGAAACGCTGCGCCTGTTGCTGCAAAGGCTGGATGCGTTGGGATATCGCGCGATCCTTCCACCGCCACTGTAGAAGCGGTGAAAGCCGCGAAGCCTGCTTCTGTGGGAGCGGCGGCTTTCAACAGCCGAATGGCTGGTCAAGCCGCGAAGCCTGCTTTTTGTGGGAGCGGCGGAAGCCGCGAAGCTGGCACCGCACCAGATGAAACGGAAGATGCAATCCCGGAGCAGATGCTTTCATACGTCACGATGGCATGGGGCGTAGCCGCTTCAATCCTGCGGGCCTCGCGACTCGCGTCGCTCCCACAAAAAGCATTGCTGCTACAACAGCACCTTACGTGCGCTTCGCGACGATCAACCAGTTGTTGAACGGCGTGTTGCCGTATAGCGGCGTGAATTCGGCCTGCAGGCCGGCGGCTTCCAGCGCGGCGCGCAGGCCGTCGAGGGTGGGATAGCTGCGTGGGCGGAACTGCATCCAGCCGATCCAGTTGGCGAGCCGGTCGGTCACGCGCGAAGTGCGCGCGCGGCCGGTGGTGTCGTCGATGGCGCTGCGGATCACCAGCGTCGCGCCTGGGGTGAGCATCGCGGCCATCTTCGCGATCAACGCGCGCTGCCCGTCGGCGTCGAGATACTGCAACACGTCGAGGATCGCGACGCTGCCGCGATGCTCCGGCGTGGTGTTGGCGAGATCGACCACGTCGAACTGGGTCTGCGCGAAACCGCACTTGTCGGCGACGCGGCGCGCGCGCGCGATCTTGGCGGCATCGTTGTCGACGCCGCGATACGGCAACGTCTGTCCGTCGAAGCGCAGCGCGTGCGCGAGCAGGCCGAGGCCGCAGCCGAGATCCAGCAGCGGCTCGCTGCTGCCGCGCAGCGCGGCCAGCACGCCGGGATACAGCGGATCGCTGCCGAGCTTGGCGCGCACGTAGTAATAATCGTAGCGATTGCCCAGCGGAAACGACGGGAGGAAGGCTTCGGCGATGCGGCGCGCGTCGGTGGACGCGAACGGCAGCGTGACGGCGCGCATGCTCATCGCGACGCCTCAGACGGCACGTCTTTGGAAAGCATGCGCCGCACCGCCGGCAGCGCCAGTCGCGTCCATTCGGCGTACATCGCCGCGGAAGGATGCAGGCCGTCGTCGGCCAGCATCGCCGGCTCGGCGCCGCGCGCGCGACTGATCGGCGCGATATCGATGAAGGCCACGCCGCGGTCGGCGCAGATCTTCGCCGCGGCCGCATTGTAGGCATCGAGTTCGCGCGCGATGGCGGCGGTGTCGCGGCCGCTGTTCGCGGCGAACGGCGTGACGCCCCAGTCGGGAATCGCGAGCACGAATACGCGGTCGGCGCGACGCCCGGCGAAGCCGATGGCGCGTTCGAGCAGAATCGCGAATTCATGCGCGTATTCGTCGACGGCGCGGCCGCGATATTGATTGTTGACGCCGATCAGCAGGCTCACCAGTGCGTGGTCTTCGCCGAGGGGCTCGGCGGTGTCGATCGCCGCAGACAGTTCGTCGGTGGTCCACCCGGTGGCGGCGATGATGCGCGGGCTTGCAACGGCGATGCCGTCGATGGCGATGCCCTCGGCGCGCAGCGCGGCCGCCAGTTGCATCGGCCAACGGCCGGCCGGTTCGACGCTTTCGCCGATGGTGTAGCTGTCGCCGAGAGCGAGATACGAAGCCGTCGCCGCGGCCTGCGCGTCATCGGCAGCCCCGGTCGCGAGCATCGCTGCGAGCACCACCGGCGCGATCGTCATCGATCAGGCGACTGCGGCGCGTTGCGCCGACGCGGCATCCGCGCGACGCTGCAGCACGCGTTCGACGCGCGCGAACACTTCGCGCAGCACCGGCGCTTCGGGCAGCAGGGTGACGCGGAAGAAATTGCGCTCGGGCACGTTGAAGCTGGAGCCCGGCACGATCAATACATCCTCGGTTTCCAGCATTTCCAGCGCGAAGGCGTGGTCGTCGAACCCGTGCGCGGCGGCGCCGACCACGGCCGGGAAGCCGTACAGCGCGCCGGCCGGCGCGACCAGTTGCAGATGCTCGCTGGCCTCGCAGCAGTCGATCAACGCGCGACGGGTTTCGTACAGACGGCCGCCGGGCGCGGTGAGCGCGCTGATGGTGTCCACGCCGTGCAGCGCGGCGTCGATGGCGAACTGGCCGGGCACGTTCGCGCACAGGCGCAGCGCGCCGAGCAGATCCATGGCGTGGTGGAAATCGCCGCTGGCCAGCGGGTCGCCGCTCAGCACCGCCCAGCCCACGCGCCAGCCGCAGGCGCGATGCACTTTCGACAGCCCGCCGAACGACAGGCACGGCAGATCGCCGGCCAGCGGCGCCAAGGCTTCGAACTTCGCATCGTCGTAAAGAATGTGATCGTAGATCTCGTCCGCCATCAGCAGCAGGTTGTGCTTCGCGGCGATCGCGACGATGCGTTCGAGGATCGCGCGCGGATAATTCGCGCCGGTGGGGTTGTTCGGATTGATCAGCACGATCGCGCGGGTGCGCGAGGACACCAGCTGCGCGATCTCGTCGGGATCGGGCAGGAAGCCGTTGTCGGCATGGCAGCGGTAGTACACCGGGCGGCCGTCGTTGAGGATCGTCGCGGCCGACCACAGCGGGTAGTCGGGCGACGGCAGCAGCACTTCGTCGCCGGGGTTCAGCAGCGCGCGCAGGCTCAGATCGATCAGTTCGCTGACGCCGTTGCCGATGAACACGCGCTCGGGCGCGGCGTTGGGCGTACCGCGCCGCTTGTGGAACGCGGCGATGGCCTCGCGCGCGGCCGGCAGGCCCTGCTGATGGGTGTAGGGATCGGTGTCGGCGATGTGGTCGGCGATGGCCCGCTGCAGGTGTTCCGGGGCGCGGAAGCCGAAGGCGCCCGGGTTGCCGATGTTCAACTTGATCTGGGTCCGGCCCTGGGCTTCCAGCTCGCGGGCGCGGCGGGCGAGTTCGCCGCGGATCTCGTAGCGGACTTCGGACAGACGTTCGCGGGTTTTGAGAACGGGCTTCGGGCTGTGGTGCGGACTGGAAGGCGACATCGGTTCGGCGGGCGCAAAAAAGTCGTGGAAGACTAGCAGATCGCCGGAAAGAACCGGCCGGCGGCGACCTTCCGCGGCGCCGGTTCCAGCACCCGCCCCAGCGCCGGCTCCGCCCGCGACGGCCGGCTGCGTGGCGTCGATTCCGGCCGGATCCGTCCGCCGCGACATAGAATCGGCGCATGACCAATCGCTGCCCACTCGTTTGACCGCCGCCGCTCCCGCCCAGGTTCCCGTCCTCGACGCCATCGGCTGGCCCTTTCCCGGCCAGGCCGGGCATGAGGTCGCCGACCCGGACTGGGCCGCCGCCTTCGCCGCGAATCCACTGGCGCGCCCGGCGCGGGTGATCGAGCAGCACCGCTCCGGCTATGTCGTCGCCGAAGCGCCCGGGCACGCGCTGAGCGTGGAATCGCCGCCGGAATGGATGCGCCGCCGCTTCCCGTCGCAGGACCGCGCCGCGGTCGGCGACTGGGTGCTGATCGAAGACCGCCCGCCGCGCACCCAGATCGTGGCCCTGCTGGCGCGACGCAGCACCATCAAGCGCGCCGCCGCCGGCGAGCATTACCAGCAGCAGGTGATCGCCGCGAACATCGACACGGTGTTCGTGGTCTGCGGTCTGGACGGCGACTTCAACCCGCGCCGGATCGAACGCTATCTGCTGCTGGTCCGCGGCGGCGGCACCGCGCACGGCTCGCCCAATCCGGTGGTGGTGCTGACCAAGGCCGACGTGGACGGCAACGACGCCGAGGCCTCGCTGGCGGCGCTGGCCGAACTGGCCGCGCAGGGCATCGTCGCGGTCGCGGTGAACGCCAAGGACCGCGCCAGCGTCGCCGCGCTGGACCCGTGGCTGGGGCCGGGCCGCACAGCGGTGCTGGTGGGGTCGTCGGGCGCCGGCAAATCGACCTTGACCAATACCCTGCTGGGCGTGGAGAAGATGAAGACCAATGCGGTGCGCGAAAACGACGCCCGCGGCCGCCATACCACCACATTCCGCACGCTGCTGCCGCTGCCGTCGGGCGGCTGCCTGATCGACACACCCGGCATGCGCGAACTGAAGCCGACCGGCGAGGAGCATCTGGCCGACGGCGGTTTCGCGGATATCGAAACCCTGACCGGCGAATGCAAATTCCGCGATTGCCACCACGCCCGCGAACCGGGCTGCGCGGTGCGCGCGGCGCTGGAAGCCGGCACCCTGGACCCGGCGCGTCTGGCGAACTACCTCAAGCTGCGCGACGAAGTGGCCACCGCCGCCGACAAGCTCGCGATCCGGCTGGTGCAGAACGCCAACCCGAAAACCGGCAGCAAGCCGCGGCACAAGCCGTCGGATGACCGGTATGGGAAGGAGTGAAGCGTTGATCGGGGTGTTCGCGCAAAAGCAAATCCCCCCGTCAACCGCTTCGCGGCTGCCGACCCCCTTTTTCAAAGGGGGTGAAAAACCCGATCAGCACTTGTTTTCGGCTTTATTCGCGACAGATCGCAAACGCTGGCGGTTGCTGCTTTTATTAGCCCCCTTTGAAAAAGGGGGCGGCCATTGCACAGCAATGGCCGGGGATTTGCGCTTGTGATTTCCCATGACGACATCGCCCCTCACGCAAGACTCGACGCCGACGGCGAACTGCTGAACATCGGCGATCTCGTACGCATCCCGAAGATGCCCGGCTGGCTTTTGCGCGATCTTCCCGAAGACGAGCAGGATCGGCTTCGCGCGCTGGAAAACGTGCCGCTGCACATCCTCGAATTCGATGCGCACGGCTACGTCTGGTTCGGTCAGGACTCCCCATGGTTCTGCGTGCGGCCGACCGAGTTGATCCGCCCTGTCGCGACTCGCGTCGCTCCCACGGAAGCGGAACCATGACCCTTCCCCCCGACATCGCCCATCACGCCGCGCTCGACGCGCGCCTGGTCGCGGCGGTGCGCGGCATCCGCCTGCTGGAAACCCTGAGCTGGCCGGCGAGCGCGCAGGAGACCTTCCTCGCGGCATGGCGGATCGGCCGCATCCATCTGCCGAAGATCGATTACCCGAAAGAAGATTTCGCCGCAGTACGTGCGGAGCTGGACGCGGTGCGTCTGGGCGCCGACCTGGATCATCCGCTGGGCCATTATCTGATCCAGACCGCCGACAGCTGGCGCATCGGCACCCGCCTGCTCGACGCCGCAGGCAGCCACAAAGTCACCGCGTATTCGACCCGCCTGTACGGACGCCCGGTGGAAATGCTGCCCGGCGACGGCCCGACCAACCTCGAGGCCGCGCAGCATTTCGTGGAAGTGGCCGACGACATGGATCAGGAACTGCGCGACATCGAACCCGACGCGGTGATGGCCGCGGAAACGGTGCGCGACGCGCTGCAGCACGACATCGATGCGTTCTTCACCGACCACACGATCAGGGTCGAACTGGACCCGGCGCTGATCGCCAAGGCCGCCGCCAGTTCAACCCGCATCCGCCTGCGCACCAACACCGGCTTCAGCGAATACGACCGCCATCAACTGCTGGTCCACGAAGCCTTCGTGCACACCCTCACCGGCATCAACGGCCGCGAACAGCCGCTGCTCAAATCGATGATCCGCAGCGCGCCGCGCACCACCGCAACGCAGGAAGGGCTGGCGACCTTCGCCGAGCTGATCTCCGGCGCGATGGACATCGAGCGGATGAAGCGCATCAGCCTGCGCATCGTCGCCATCGAGATGGCGATCGGCGGCGCCGATTTCGTGCAGGTGTTCCGCTTCTTTCTCGATGCCGGACAATCGCCCGAGGACAGTTTCGCGTCCTCGCAGCGGGTGTTCCGCGGCGCGCCGCTCGGCGGCGGCGCGGCGTTCACCAAGGACACCGTGTATCTGCACGGCCTGCTCAGCGTGCACACATTTTTTCGCTGGTGCCTGCGCCATCGCAAGCTCGCGGTCGCGCGGCAGTTGTTCGCCGGCAAACTGGCGCTGGAGGACGTGTTCGCGCTGCAGCCGATGTTCGATGCCGGCGTCATCGCCGCGCCGCGCTACCTGCCGCCGTGGATGCAGCGCGCGAACGGATTGGCGGGCATGCTCGCGTTCTCGCTGTTCGCCAACAGGATCCGTCTGGATCGCGTGGATGCCGACGATCTGGTGCTGGGCCTGGGCGTTTGAATGACAGCGGGCGAATCGATACCCCTCTGTCATCCCGAACGAGGGCGTAGCCCGAGGAGGGATCCGCTTTCGGCAGGCCATGGAAAACACCGGCAGATCCCTCACCCCAAGAAGCCGGGGTTCGGGATCACAACGGATGTACGCACACGACCATTCGCCACCGCACGGCGAAAGTCACGGGTTGCCGCTAGAATCGATGGCCCTGACCCCATCAAGACGGCGCGGCGCCGTATCCGATGTCCGAGACCAACAACGATCTGAAGCAATCCGCCCTCGCCTACCACCGCCAGGATCCGCCGGGCAAGATCAAGGTCGTGCCGACCAAGCCGCTGGTGACCCAGCGCGATCTTGCCCTCGCCTACTCGCCGGGCGTGGCCTACGCCTGCGAGGCCATCGTCGCCGATCCCAACGCCGCCAGCGAAATGACCGCGCGCGGCAATCTGGTCGCGGTGATCACCAACGGCACCGCGGTGCTGGGCCTGGGCGATATCGGCCCGCTCGCCGGCAAGCCGGTGATGGAAGGCAAGGGCGTGCTGTTCCAGAAGTTCGCCGGCATCGACGTGTTCGATATCGAAATCGACGAGCGCGACCCCGACAAGCTGGTCGAGATCATCGCCTCGCTGGAACCGACCTTCGGCGGCATCAACCTGGAAGACATCAAGGCGCCGGAGTGCTTCATCGTCGAGCGCAAGCTGCGCGAGCGCATGAACATCCCGGTGTTCCACGACGACCAACACGGCACCGCGATCATCGTCGGCGCGGCCGTGCTCAACGCGCTGGAGATCGTCGGCAAGAAAATCGAAGACGTGAAGCTGGCCACCTCCGGCGCCGGCGCCGCCGGCATCGCCTGCCTCGACATGCTGGTCGCGCTGGGCATGAAGCCGGAGCACATCCTCGCGGTGGACCGCGACGGGGTGATCTACACCGGCCGGCCGCATCTGGATCCCGACAAGGCCCGCTACGCCCGCGACACCGACAAGCGCACGCTCGCCGAAATCGTGATTGGCGCCGACGTGTTCCTCGGCCTGTCCGCCGCCGGCATCCTCAAGCCGGAGATGGTCGCGACGATGGCCGACAAGCCGGTCATCCTGGCGCTGGCCAATCCCAATCCCGAGATCGATCCGGAAGAGGCCAAGCGCGCGCGTCCGGACTGCATCATCGCCACCGGCCGTTCGGACTATCCGAACCAGGTCAACAACGCGCTGTGCTTCCCGTACATCTTCCGCGGCGCGCTGGACGTGGGCGCGACCGAAATCAACGAAGCGATGAAGCTCGCCTGCGTGCGCGCCATCGCCCAGCTCGCGCGCATGGAGGCGTCCGACCTCGGCGGCGCCTACGCCGGCGAGATCCCGCGTTTCGGCGCCGACTACATCATCCCGCGTCCGTTCGACCCGCGCCTGCTCACGGTGCTGGCGCCGGCGGTGGCGCAGGCCGCCATGGATTCCGGCATCGCCCTGCGGCCGATGCTCGATTTCGTCGCCTACCGCGAGAAACTCGGCCAGTTCATCTATCGCACCGGCCTGCTGATGAAGCCGGTCTACGACCGCGCGCGCAGCGACCAGAAGCGGGTCGTCTATGCCGAAGGCGAAGAGGAAACCGTGCTGCTCGCCGTGCAGACGGTGATCGACGAACAACTGGCGCGCCCGATCCTGATCGGCCGCCCGGACGTGATCGAAACCCGCCTGCAGCGTCTCGGCCTGCGGATGAAGGTCGGCGTTGATTTCGACCTCACCAACATCAACGACGACCCGCGCTTCAACGATTACTGGCAGCAGTACCACGCGCTGACCGAACGTCGCGGCGTGACCCCGGCGGCGGCCAAGAACCTGCTGCGCTCGCGGCCGGCGCTGATCGCTTCGCTGATGGTCGAACGCGGCGAAGCCGACGCGATGATCTGCGGCCTGGTGGGCCGTTTCCACAAGAAACTCGGCTATCTGCTGAGCGTGTTCGACTTCGAGCGCGGCGTTTCCGGCACCGCGGCGATGACCGGCGTGATCAACGACCACGGCGTGTGGTTCTTCCTCGACACCCATGTGCAGGTGGACCCGTCCGCCGAGCAGATCGCCGAAGCCACGCTGCAGGCCACCTATCGCCTGAAACTGTTCGGCATCGAACCCAAGGTCGCGCTGCTGTCGCACTCCAACTACGGCAGCCACGAGAACGCCAGCGCCGCGAAGATGCGCCGCGCCTACAAGCTGATCCGCGCGCGCGCGCCGAGGCTGGAAGTCGACGGCGAAATGCAGGGCGATACCGCGTGGGACGAACTGCTGCGCAAACGCATGTTCCCCAACACCACCCTGCACGGCCGCCCCAACCTGTTCGTGCTGCCCAACCTCGACGCCGCCAACATCACCTACAACATGGTCCGGGTGATGACCGACGGCGTGGCCATCGGCCCGATCCTGATGGGCCTGGACCAGCCCGCGCACATCCTCACCCCCGCCTCCACCCCGCGCCGCGTGGTCAACATGACCGCGATCGCCGCGGTGGACGCGCAGATCCGTCAGCAGCGCGAGGCTGAAGCGACGAACCGCAGGGCGGCAGCGAGCGAGGATTGATCGGCGGGGCTTCATCGCGGCTTCCGCCGCTCCGGCCCAGGAAGAATCGAGGATGCATCGAAGATCGGGCCGCGCCTGCGGTTGGGGGGGACGATGCCATTGCGATGATATTGCTGTGCTTCATCGCGGCTTCCGCCGCTCCCACAGCAAGCGCCTGGTCTTGTGGGAGCGGCGGAAGCCGCGATGAAGCGCGGAAGTACTCGCCGCAAGCGACTTGCTACAAGCGACATGCCTATTCCCAATCCGCCATCCCATCCTCCAGCCACACGCAGTTCCAGTACGGAAAATCGCCGGCGCGTCTCACCAGACCCGCACGCACCGGATTGACGATCATGTATCTCACCGCCGCAGCGACGCTTTCATCGCAACGCAACGCATGGTCGTGATAGCCCGGCATCCAGACACGGCCGCGCCTGTGATCGACCGCATTGGCGACGCCGGCAGTGACGCATTTCACGCGTCGTATCAGTGCCGGCAGGGACTCGTTTTCGCCGAGTTCGATCAACAGATGCATGTGATCGGGCATCAGCACCCAACAGAGTATTCGTGAATCGCGCCAGAGGCGCCGGCAATCGATCGCAGCGGCGACCCGAGAAGCGGAGGCCCAATTCGCGAAGCGGGTCTCGCGTCGATCACATCGGGTCGTAATGAGATATCGCTGCCCTGCGATGGATTGACGACCGATGCGCAATGCATTGGATCTGGGCGAATTGAAGGTTTTCATGAAGACAGCTTCGCGAGACAGCTGATCGCCTGCTATCGGAAGATGCCGCATTGCGGCTTCGGAATTTTCCGAATTCGGCTTCATGTTGGGCTGCGGGCCCTTCATCGCGGCTTCCGCCGCTCCCACAGCGAGTATTCGCGGATCCTGTGGGAGCGGCGGAAGCCGCGATGAACCACGACGACCCCATGGACCTGCCCCTCAGGAAATCGAATTCTTCCCACCTCGGCCCATCCCGGACGCCCCCGTACGGGGCAGCCCCCGCGACCGCTGCTAGAATCCCGACTCTAAACAGAATGTCCCCCACAGGATGCGGCCACGCGGCCGCAGCGGAGCCCAACGCATGAGCTGGTTGAACGAACTGCTGCAGAACGACCCCGATCCCACCGAGACCCGCGAATGGGTCGAGTCGCTCAAGGCGGTCATCGACGCCGACGGCGCCGAGCGCGCCCACCAGCTGCTGCAGGGCATGGTCGAACTGACCCGCCGCGCCGGCGCGCACCTGCCGTTCGCGCCCACCACCGAATACATCAACACCATTCCGTCGCACCTCGAACCGCGCATGTCGGGCGACCAGCACATGGAATGGCGGATCCGCTCGATCATCCGCTGGAACGCGATGGCCATGGTGGTCCGCGCCAACCGCAAGCCCGGCGACCTCGGCGGCCACATCGCCAGCTTCGCCAGTTCGGCCACGCTCTACGACGTCGGCTTCAACCACTTCTGGCGCGCGCCCAGCGACAGCCACCCGGGCGACCTCATCGCCGTGCAGGGCCACAGTTCGCCCGGCATCTACGCCCGCGCCTTCCTGGAAGGCCGCTTCAGCGAATCGCAGCTCGACCACTTCCGCATGGAAGTCGACGGCCGCGGCGTGAGTTCCTACCCGCACCCGTGGCTGATGCCGGATTTCTGGCAGGCGCCCACGGTATCGATGGGCCTCGGCCCGATCAGCGCGATCTACCAGGCGCGCAACTGGAAATACCTCGAAGGCCGCGGCCTGATGCCGAAGTCCGACCGCAAGGTCTGGGCTTTCCTCGGCGACGGCGAGACCGACGAACCCGAAAGCCTCGGCGCCATCTCGGTCGCCGGCCGCGAAGGCCTGGACAACCTGGTCTTCGTCGTCAACTGCAACCTGCAGCGCCTGGACGGCCCCGTACGCGGCAACGGCAAGATCATCCAGGAACTGGAAGGCGTGTTCCGCGGCGCCGGCTGGAACGTCATCAAGACCGTCTGGGGCAGCTACTGGGATCCGCTGCTGGCCAAGGACAGCACCGGCCAGCTCAAGCGGCTGATGATGGAAACCGTCGACGGCGAATACCAGAACTGCAAGGCCTTCGGCGGCGCCTACACGCGCGAGCATTTCTTCGGCAAATATCCCGAAACCGCCGCACTCGTCGCCAACATGAGCGACGACGACATCTACCGCCTCAACCGCGGCGGCCACGACCCGCACAAGGTCTACGCCGCCTATCAGAACGCGGTCGACACCAAGGGCATGCCCACCGTGATCCTCGCCAAGACGGTGAAGGGCTACGGCATGGGCGCGTCGGGCGAATCGCTCAACCCCACGCACCAGACCAAGAAGCTCGACGACGACGCGGTGCGCACCTTCCGCGACCGCTTCAAGATCCCGGTCACCGACGACCAGCTGAAGGACGGCGCGGTGCCGTTCTATCACCCCGGCCCGAAATCGCCGGAAGTCGAATACATGCTGGAGCGTCGTCGCGCGCTGGGCGGTTCGCTGCCGCAGCGCCGCCGCACGTCCACGCAGACGCTGGAAGCGCCGAAGCTGGAAGTCTTCGACCGCCTGCTCAAGAGCAGCGGCGACCGCGAGATCAGCACCACCATGGCCTTCGTGCAGGCGCTGAACGTGATCCTGCGCGACAAGGCCGTCGGCCCGCGCTGCGTGCCGATCGTCGCCGACGAAGCCCGCACCTTCGGCATGGAAGGCCTGTTCCGCCAGCTCGGTATCTACGCCCCGCAGGGACAGAAGTACAAGCCGGTGGATCGCGACCAGCTGATGTACTACCGCGAGGACGCCGCCGGCCAGGTACTGGAAGAAGGCATCACCGAATGCGGCGCGTTCTCGTCGTGGATGGCCGCGGCCACCAGCTACAGCACCAACGACCTGCCGATGCTGCCGTTCTACATCTTCTATTCGATGTTCGGCTTCCAGCGCATCGGCGACAGCGCGTGGCAGGCCGCGGACATGCGCGCGCGCGGGTTCCTGCTGGGCGCCACCGCCGGCCGCACCACGCTCAACGGCGAAGGCCTGCAGCACGAGGACGGCCACTCGCACCTGCTGTCGGGCGCCATCCCGAACTGCAAATCCTACGATCCGACATTCGGCTTCGAGGTCGCGGTGGTCCTGCAGCACGGCATGCAGCGCATGCTCACCGAACAGCAGGACGAGTACTACTACCTCACCCTGATGAACGAGAACTACGCCCACCCGGAGATGCCCGAAGGCGCCGCCGACGGCATCATCAAGGGCATGTATCTGCTCAAGGACGCCGGCAAGCACAAGAAGGGCGAGTTGCGCGTGCAGCTGCTGGGCAGCGGCACCATCCTGCGTGAAGCCATCGCCGCCGCCGACCTGCTGGACAAGGATTTTGGCGTGACCAGCGATATCTGGTCATGCCCGAGCTTTACCGAACTGCGGCGCGATGGGTTTGATGCGGAGCGCTGGAATCGGTTGAATCCTGAGGCGAAGGCGCCGCGCAAGGCGTATGTCACCGAGCTGCTGGAAGGGCGTCAGGGTCCGGCCGTGGCTGCGACCGACTACGTGCGTGCGTTTGCGGATCAGATCAGAGCGTTCGTGCCGATGCGGTATACGGTGCTGGGCACGGATGGGTTCGGGCGCAGCGATACGCGGGCGAACCTGCGCAGGCATTTTGAGGTGGATCGGTATTACATCGCGCATGCGGCGGTGGATGCGCTAGCGAAGGAAGGGAAGATGACTGGGAAGGATGTGAGCCGGGCGATCAAGCTTTATAAGATTGATGTTGAGAAGGGGAATCCGGTGGGGGTTTGAGCAGGAAAGGTAACTAGAGCGAACAGCATATATAGTCTTGACTGCATCGGAAGCACGTAGACATTTAGGGAAATCAAACGTATGCCGAATCTGAAAATAGTTCTGACATGCGCAACGGTGCTCAATGCCGCACCGTTGGCCTGCATGGCTGGCGACGTTCGCATTGAGGTGCGTGGGGAAACTCATGCGCCGGCGAAACTGTGGGTCGCGCCCGTCGCCACTGAGAAAGATGACAAAACCTGGATCGAAATCGCTCCGATAGGCATTCATCACCGCAATTACAGCGCTGAGTATCGAGCCACGCTCTCACCAGGCCGGTATGCGATCGTCGCCGCGGATGTAGCGAAGGACCTGAGCGAATATACATATGGGGCGTCATCTGACCCAACCGGCATGTTTATTCGTCCGCCTCCTCCTATAAGAACACCGGTACGCACGCTTCGCGCCGACGCGACTCACTTCGAGATCGGAAACGATGCGCAAGATCTTGGGCGCATCGAATTTCTGACAGGACCGGGTCTGGCGCTGCTGCTCCGCAACGCTGGAGCCGCCGGTTGGATCACAGCTGACCCAGGCGACGATCGCGATCCGGATGTCGTCAGACTGCGATCAAAGTTGCGTTGGATTTCGACACCGCTCGAAATGACGGATGGCCGCTGGCTGGCTTTGGCTTCCGGCAATCGCATGATCGTGCGAGACAGCGACGGCCGTTGGCGCGCGCAAGCGGTTATGCAAGGTGGCGTCCCCAGAGTCGTCTCAGAGGTATCGGCGGATACGATCGTGATTGGGGGTGAGGGGCCTCGTATCGAATGGCGCAGGCTCGACGGTACGACGGTCAAGTCATTGAACACGACTGGCCTTCCGAACGGTCTAATCGAAGCCTTGCAATGTGATGCCGATCAACGTTGTGCCGCAGGCATGCTTACCGAGTCATCAATCGCACTGCACTATACCGCCGACGCGAGCAAAGGCGGTTGGACGCAGATAGCGACGCTCGACAAAGTGCGCTGCAACACGGACTGTGTGTTCAACGCTGCATTCCATTCCCTGCCCGGTGAAATGCTCGCCATCGGCGACAAAGGATCGACACTCCGTATCCGTCTGAACGATGCAACCGTTGAACGCGGCACGCTTCCTTTCCGGCACCTGGTGTCGTTCTACAACAACGCCAAACTTACAGCTCGGGATAGAGTCAGCACCGATGGCGGCCGCAGCTGGCAGAAAATCAATACACGTATCTCTGACGGCACCTCACAATTCGACCGCTCGGGACACGTTTTCACGATGAGTCTCAATTTCGAATTCGGCTACATGAAACCCGCAATCCGGTACAGCGAAGACGGTGGTCAGCGTTGGCGTGAAATCTCGCAACCACCGACCTTCGGCACCTACATCGTCGGCGGCATCAGTCCAGTGCAATATATGCAACACGGCAACAATATCTGGGTATCGACCGATGCAGCCAAGACATGGCAGCTAGATTACGCTGCTTTTGAAGCGCTGGTGAACGATGGCGGTGCTTTATGATTCGCTCGAACCTGCAGCTGTTTGCGCTATCGGCCGCGCTGCTCTTCTCCTTATTCAACGTCAGAACCACGTGCGCACAACAAACGGCAACGGCCGTAGATAGCCCACTCAACACACTCGTGCTCATCGAGGACAACGCGCGCAACCTGCACGTCGGGGCAGACCTGGACGCTGTATATCAATACTGGAAGCCAAACTTTGGCAAGATCGGCGCGGCGTCAGCGGCGCAGGCCGCACAAAAAGCATCGGATGTGACACTGGAGCCGTTGCTTGCGCTGGCACCTAAGAACATCGTCCGCGATGCGGTCGTGCAGGCGATTGAACAAACGCTCGCCAGGCACGGAATGACAGCCCTTTCGACGCGGTTCCAGGACAAACCCAATGCCGCACAATTCCAGCGTTTCCCAAAATACGACAACGTGAAGCGCTGGGTACTGGTCCAGTTTGACGACTCTCATGACATCACGGTGATTCCGCTGGCTCTGACCGGTGATCTGCGACAGGTACGCCTGTCCTTGCGGTTGTCGGTGTACTCGGTTTCCGACGGAGAGATCAGAAAGCGTATAAGTTTGCGCAACATTCTTCTGTTCAGTCCGCCCGTCGATGCCACCACATCACATCTGGCACTGGAACATTGGGGTACCGATCGCGCCACCGCACTCGATGTTGGACTGCGCACCGCCGTGTCAGAACTGGTGAAACTCGCGATCAGCGACGAAGACTTCGGCGAATCGGCAACAAAAGACGACTTTGTCGATCTACTGGCCCACCGGGGCCCGCAACGCATACGCGGGCGTCTTATCCGCTATCGTGATGGAAATGCACTGATCATCAACCAATCTGGAAATCTTCTGGTGGTACCAGCGGTACGGATGCTCTGATTACCGAAAACCTTGATGGTCAGGACCGTAGGCTGGATCGTTGACCCAGCGAGTAGCGAGTAGCCCGGGTAAGGCCAAAGGCCGCACCCGGGGCTTTTGAACCAACACCGCGACGCACACTCAATCGCTTGCGTTTTCCCGGGTGCGCGCGTTGCGCTTACCCGGTCTACGGGTTACGAGCCCCGGGGTCAGGTTCACTTCTCTTGAAGTGAACCTGACCCCGGGTGATCCATGCCGTCGTCACGATGAATGACGGATGCGACGATTATTCGCGTCTGATTCAAGACATGAAGAAGGGATTTACGCGGCGTATCTGTCACGGAACAAAAACCGACTCGCCGTGGCAAGCGCGGTTTTGGGAACATACGATCCGCGACGAACGTGATTTGCGCAACCATATCGACTATGTCCACATCAACCCGATCAAGCACGGATACGTGAATCAGCTAATCGACTGGCCTCACTCTTCGTATCACCGCTTCATGCGCGTTGACGGGCGGCCTGGGGATGGGTGAACGCATAAGGCGGACGCGTAGGGTGGCGGTGAGCGCAGCGAACCCCACCCTCGACGAAGACCCGATCTTCACGGCAGCCGGGACGCATCGAAGACGATGCTGACCCGCCCTGACATTGTCGCCGTCACGATGCCCATGGGTGGTGTTCGCTGCGCTCACCGCCACCCTGCGACACGTGCAAAACGGCAAAGCTCCGTGTGCTCACGCACCCACCGCCTGATCTCGCCGCACGTCTCAGTCCAGCGAGTAGGATCGTAGGCCGGGTCATGGACCTAAGGTCACCCTGCGCACCCACGATTGCAACGGCATCGAGATGCTATTGGTCAAGCCACTCGATCGACCCATCGCCATGCGTACCAGACCACCATGGCATTGAATACAAAGCTGACCACGATCAGGAAATTATCGTAGGCACCCTTGTAGGGCAGGCTCATGAGATTGAAGAGAATCAGGACGACGCCGACGATGATGTTCGTCCAGCGGGCTGCGGAGTACTGCAGCGTCAGGCTCAGTACCACCATGACGATCGGAACCAGCATGATGGCGGCAACAATCAGCCATATCGTCTGAGTCCCCGCTACTTCCTCATTGAGCATTCCCGGCGTTACATGGCCGGCCAGGATGCGCAGCACGTCTCCCCAGAGATAGGTCAGCATCGTAGCCACCCATAGTCCTGAAAGAATGATCCTTGTATCGAGCATGATTCGTCCCTTTTTTGGAGCTTGCGAAAACCTTTCGCCAGCGCTGAACCCGCTGGCTGCGGCAGTGAACGACAAGTATTGCCCGCAGGGCCGCAAGTTTCAACGCGGCCGGCAAACGACCCCGGCTTCAATGATGGAATGGGTGCCAGTCGTGGAAATGCCATCAAACCGTAACCAAGGGGTCAGGTTCTCTTCGAAAGGCGTGAACAAGACACTCTTTTGCGCCGGCCGGCATGGCTCATCGCTTCTGCTTCCACACCCACCGCATGATCTCGCTGAATGTCGCGGTCCAGTATTCGTCGCGGTGCGCATCCAGCCAGGCCAACAGTGCGTCGTGCGCCTCGTTCGAGGTCTGCAGGTAATCGCCACCGATGCCGTGGAAGGTGAAGTTCACCATCGTGCCCTTGCGTCCGGCCTCTTCCACCAGCGCGATCAACTGCGGGCCGCTCAGGCCTTCGGGCGCCAGCACGGGGACCGCGGCGGGATCCAGCGTGGTCATGTCCGCCACCACCGCGTCGCCCTGCACCTTGATGCCGACGAACCGACCGGCGATGGCGTCCACATAATCGCCGTCGCTGGCCCGGCGATCGCCGCAGGGCACGGTAAAGCTGCGCGCCTCGAGGCCAGCGTCGCGGCCGTCGATCTGTTCGAGCAGCGTGTCCGCGAACGCCACCTGCGCCGCCATCTGCGCGACCGTGGTCGCGTCGAGATCCTGCGCCGGCGTCACCCAGTCGCGCCCCGACGCGCGTCCCGAGCACTGATGGAACAACGTGTGGTTGCCCAGCTCGTGTCCGTTGCGCGCCGCCGCCCGCCAATCCTCCATGCGCGTCCACACCGGCGCGCGCGACAACGTCAGATAGAAACTCGCCTTCAACCGATGCCGTTCCAGCGCCGGAAGCGCATGGTCGAGCTGCGAGTCCAGCGCATCGTCGTAAGCCAGACTGACCGCCGCCTTGCGGCCGTCCGGCCACGCGAACTCTTGCCCGGCCAGCGCGATGCATGGCCACAGCGCAAGTCCACATAACAGCAGGCGTTTATGCATTGCGGATCCTCTCCCGTAGGGTCTTGCTGCACTTCAGGTGGCCAGGGGCCCACCCTACGCGTTCCTGCCGAGGCAGGCGAGACGGACACTGCGCGTGGTTCCGCGCCACAATTCCCCATGCCCATCACCCTCGACCACCTGCGCCGCCATGCCGTGGCCCGCACGCTGTTCAAGCCGACCACGCTCGCGCGTGCGATCGATAAGCTCGGCTTCGTACAGGCCGATCCGATACGCGCCCCGGCGCGCGCGCAGGATCTGACCTTGCGCCATCGAGTCGTCGACTATCGCGCCGGCGACCTGGAACGCCGCTATCCGAAGCTGCCGATCGAAGAAGACTTCTTCGTCAATTACGGCTTCCTGCCGCGTGCGCATCACCATCTGATGCACCCGCGCACACCGCGCGTAGCGTGGACACCCGCGCGCTGGAAGCAGGCGCATGCGGTGCTGGACTTCATCGCCGAACGCGGCGCGGTGCATCCTCGCGAAGTCGACGCGCATTTCGCGCACGGCAAAGCCACCAACTGGTTCGGCGGCTCGTCGAACGCAAGCACGCAGCTGCTCGACGCCATGCATTACCGCGGCCTGTTGCGCGTGGCGCGCCGCGACAGCGGCACGCGCGTGTATGCCGCGCGCGAAACGAGCGACGCCGTACCCGTTGACGCCGACACCGCCAGCGCACGCATGGACGCGCTCATCGATATCGTCGTCGGCAAATACGCGCCACTGCCCGCATCCACCCTGGCGCAACTCGTCCGGCACCTGGGCGGCGGCGCGCCGCAGTGGGCGCCGCAGCGCGCGGCCGCATTGGCGCGCGCGAAGCAGCGCCTCGGCCATGCGCGCGTCGATGGCATCGACTGGTACTGGCCCATCAATGAAAACCCGGCCTCCACACGCTGGAAACCCGATCACGCCATGCGCCTGCTCACCCCCTTCGACCCGGTCGTCTGGGACCGCCGCCGCTTCGAACTGCTGTGGGGCTGGACCTATCGCTTCGAGGCCTACACCCCCGCGCCCAAGCGCAGACTCGGCTACTACGCACTCCCGCTGCTGTGGCACGACCGCGTGATCGGCTGGGGCAACCTGAGCGCCAACGATGGCGTGCTGGTGAGCAGCTTCGGTTACGTCGACGGCCGCGCGCCGCGGGATGCGGCTTTTCGGACGGAGCTGGAGGAGGAAATAGCGCGGATGACGTGGTTTCTCGGTTTGGAGAAATGAATGGCGCATTCGACCAGCAAGTAACGCGTAATGCGGTCAATATTTCGTAGGGCGGGTCTCGCACACGCCGATAGAATGAAACAACGGCCTCGCATCACAGGATGACGCACTTCAAAACGTGCTGAAGAGCCGTTGCCTCGACAATCGGCAGATGCAGAACCCGCCCGAACAGATGTCCTACCCGCGATGGCAGCAGCCATCAGTCGATATACGGATTGCCGGAAATCTGTGCGATTTCCTGCTCGCTCATCGTGGAGAGGATGCAGGCCATCGCGCCGGTCGTGATCAGATAGACCGACGCGATGGCAAGGTCGGGCGCGCGCGATGGCCAGACCCAGGCCAGCGCGTGCGCCAGTGGAACGCCCGGCAGGAAGCAGGTGAACGCGGCCAGAAAACTGCCGACGATCAGGGCGCCGCCGCGCATCAGGTTACTGCGCGCCCAGTGCAGTCGTGCATCGGGCGAGGCGCGGGCCTCCAGCATCAATAATCCGCCGCGCACCGCGACCAGCAACACCACGCCCAGCAGCGACTGCGCGTCCGGCCACGGACCATTGGCGAAGCCGCCGGCCCCGGCATAGGAGGCGAGGATGAAGATGGCGAGGAAGCACAGCAGGCCGAACATCTTCGCGACGTCGGCAAGATGCCGGCGCAGGCCGCGCTGCGGATAGAAGTACCAGGACAGCGCCACCGTCAGCAGCAGCTCCGCCAGCACCGCCAGCAGCAGGGTGGGCAGGCTGAGCCAGCCGACGGCGATCAGCGCGAGCGCGATGGCCAGCTCGATCACTTCGCCGCGCAGCGTCGCCGGCTTGACCTTGTGCCACTCGATGCGCGAAGCCATGGGGAACGCCATGATGCAGATGCGACAGTGTGCGCCGCGGCGACGGCGGCGGACAAGCATGGCCCGGGAACCACAGGACGAGTTTCGATCCGCCGCAAATGAGCGATAGGCAAGTCGCCAAGGCAAGGCGGCAGGCGGCACGCGGGGCTCTTGATCTTGAAGACGTCGGTTTGCAGCCTGAGTGCGCATGCGCTCCAATAAAGCATTGGCGGCGCATGTGGGCGGCTCGAGAATCGATGAAAACGTGGGTTTACTTTCTGCTGTGCGAGAACGATGCGCTCTACACGGGCACTGCCATCGATCCCTTGACCAGGTTCAAAGCCCACTGCGCTGGCCGTGGCGCGCGGTTCACGAAAATGCGGAAGCCCATCCGATTGCTCGGCGCATTCGTCTTCGAGAGCCGAGGCGAAGCGCTGTCGAACGAGTATCGGTTCAAACAGCTGCCCGTCCTCGAAAAGCGCCGGCTGGCAGCGTTGGCGTCCGAGGATCCCGACTGGCTCGTTTATCTGACGCAGCATGAAAAGATGGGCGAGTAGCCCGCAAGCCGGGTCATCAAGTAGCCCGGGCAAGGCCGCAGGCCGCACCCGGGGCTCTTGATGTTGATCTTGAACAGCAATGGACACCTGGCAAGAGCGCGTAAGACGCGCGCTGAGCCCGCATCACGAAGAGCGATCTACCCAGGGCGGCAATGGCAATAGCGTTTAATGTAGGAAAATTCCGACAAAAGATCGGGCAGTTTCCCGATTAAACGAGCCCCGCACCATCGGCAACATGGCCTCATCCGCAGGCCCACCAACCTGATCCCGCCCTAGAATACGCCGGCCGACTTTCGACATGGAACGACGTCATGGATCCTTTGAGAATTCCAGTTTTCACCAGCATTGCGCTTTTAATGATGCTCATGCCTGCATGCAGGAAGAACGATCCCGTTGAGCAGGCATCCGGTCCGCAGCCGATGGGCCGCGAAGTCGTGTCGTCTTCAGCCGGGCAAACGCCGCTATCGGCGGATGAAAACGCGATGGCAGCCGAGGCAAGCCGACACGTGCGCTCATCGGACCTCGATCGATTCGAGCACGTGATGGCGAGAGCCTCGATTTCCTGCGGAGATAGGGCACGCGGCCTGGATTGCTCAATGGGCAATGCCGACAACGGCGATACCTTCGATGTCCGCATGTACTCAGGATGCGGGGCTGCAGGCGTCTTTGGCGGTGTGACCGCCGACGCCAACCTGTTCGACCGTTATCCCCCCAAGGCGGGCGCATGGCCCGCCTCGTTCCGGAAAGGCCAGTTCGTCTGCGTCCTGGCCGAAGCCGGAAGCCCCGGCGAGGCCTATCTGTACTACGTCGTGGAAGCGCCGACGGCAAGCGTCGCCGATTGCGCCAAAAGCAGTTTGTGCAAGGACTATGGCAGCAGGTCTGTCGAATGGAACGTGCCACGCACTGGAACCGCATGCCGGACAACGGGCGTAGGCTCATTCGAAGGCGATTGCGCGATCGGATGGATAGAAGCCGAGAAAATAGAAGTGTTCGCAATGGGACTCGTCCCCGAACCCGACTACCCGAACACTCAAGGATGATATTCGATGTCGAAAGAAAGGATCGTTCGTCTGGTTGAATCCGAAGGCAAGACACGGACTCTCGAACTGGAGGACGGACGCGTGATCGAGCGCTCCAATGGCAGCGTCTCGTGGCGGAACAACAACCCGGGCAACCTCAAGTTCGAATTCGATGGCAGCGCGGACAAGACCGTGCATACGACTCGAACGAAAGATGATGCGCTTGCCGCTGCACAGGGCAGATATCGGGGCATCGTTGGCCTCGACCAATGGGGCAATGCAGTCTTCGAATCTTACGAGGCGGGCCGGGACGCGAAGATCCAGCTGCTGACGCGCCGCCATGGCGAAAAGGATGTCGAGTCCATGCTCCGCGGCTATTCGGTAGCCGACTACAGCGGCCAGACGAATTACGCGGCGCAAGCCGCCTTCATCTACAGCGAAGGCGATCGTCAGGATGTCGACCTGAGGAGCAAGCGAATCGGCACGATGTCCCGCGGCGAACTGGAAGCGCTCGCTGACGGCATCCGGGGATTCGAAGGCTGGTTCGAAGGGAAGACCCTGCAGCTATCCAGTGCTCAGGCTCAACCATCGGCGATGCCAAGCCATGCCATCTATCGCGAGATAGACCTCCATTTCTTCAAGAGCGGGCGGGAGTACGAATACGGTCGCCCCGATCTTCCAAAGCCTGGACGGGATCGGAGCCGACTGGAGCGCGACCTTGATGGCGACGGCCGATATGGCGTCGATTGTTCTGCATTCGTATGGCGCGGCCTGAAAAACGCAGGGTTCGATGTGCCGGGCGAGACCGCCGCTGGATTCACGACTCATTCCCTGTTCAATGGCAACAGGATCACGCCCTTTGCACAGAAGAATTTCGACCTGATACCGGCGGATCAGGCACGGCGCACGCAAGGCGGCCTGCAACCTGGCGACGTCGTGCTTTTTGCCGGAACTTGGCAGCATGTAGGGGTCTTCAAGGAATACGACGAGAAGGGGCGCATCGTCTTCGTGGGGTCTCAATCCAGCACCGGGCCGAAGGCGGTCGCCATCGAGCCCGGGAAGTACTGGGACGGTGACGAACTGCGAATCATGGGAGCCCTTCGAGCAAAAGCGGAGTTTCAGGTCAGGGATCCGTTGCACGGACAACCCTCGGCGCCGGACGTCTCGACGAGTCTGGAACAGCTGGGTCAGCGCCTGCGCGGCCTCTCGGGCACTCGCGATCACTTGGCGACACCCGACCTGAGCATCGCGAACGGTATTCCTGCCTATCTGACTCCAAGGCAATCAAACGGGGGCTTACCGCCATCTGAGAGCACACCAGCTACAGCATTCAGCGATGGTCGCTTCAATGCAGGCGACACCGGCGTCGGGGTCCAGATGCTCCAGGCTCGACTCGCCACCCTCGATTATCCGGGCCGAAATAATCAGGCCCTTGTGGCGGATGCCGATTTCGGCCCGAACACCAAGCATGCCGTTACCCTATTCCAGAAAGATCATGGACTGCCACAGACTGGGGCGGCTGACATGGATACGCTGCGTGCAATAGAAAGCGCGATTTCACGACAGGCAAAATATATTCCGGATGGCCCACGAACCACGGATGACGCTCATGAGACGTCGTCGCCCCGAGCGACCGAAGAGCCGACATCACGGAAAGGCGTCGAGGTTGCGATTCCTCCTGAATCCGGACCTGTCCGTGATACGCGATCATTGCATGCGGCCATCGAGCTGGAGCGCGTCGGGCACGAGGAACCCAGATTCAGTTTTTCAGGAAGCGCGAGGATCGAACCTGCCGTACCCCCGGTCCCGGAGGCGAGAAGCGGCAGCATGACCGCACCAGATGCGACCAGCTTGCATGAGCGCCAAGTCGCTCTTCTCGACACCCCCTCACACCCGAATCACGCAATGTATACCGCCCTGCTGAAGGTCGTGAACGAACGCGACCAGGAGTTTGGCCGCACACCGGACATGCTCAGCAAACAGTTGGCAGCGGGATTGACCGAGCAGGCAGTCGCTCGTGGCCTGACCAGCATAGGATTCGCAAGCTTTTCCGATGATGGTCGCACCGTCGGCATGACCGACACCGTGAGCCCGTCCGCAGAGTGGGCGAAGACGGCCGTCGGCAATGTCGGCGAGTTGGTTGCAAAGCCATTGGACCAGAGCAGCGAGGGCGCCGCCCAACATCATCAGCAGCTCGAATGGTCGAAAGCGCAGAACCTCGCGCAGAGCACACCGACGCAAGACGCCCCATCACCCAGAGGTGGCCCGGGACTGTAGCGTGTAGGGCCGCAGCGAGTAGCTCCGGTAAGGCCGCAGGTCGCACACGGACTCTAGATCTTGAAACGCCACAGACACATGCCTGCTTGCGTTATCCCGGGTGCGCGCTGCGCGCTTACCCGGGCTACGTCACTAAATTTTGAACCGATTCTCCCGGTGCCAACGCAAGTAGGTCGAATGCGGTCGCCAGTCTTGGTTTTCCGGAACTAGAAGCCTTCTTTCTGGCAGGATCAACTTTTCCAAATCGTCCGGAACGCCATGTGGTGAAATGAGAATTCGGTAATTGTCTTCGAACGCAATCAACCCTCTGTCGAACAACCAATGCGCTGTTCCGGTTAGCGCGACACCATTACGCACCGTGTCCGGCCCATTCGCTTCCACAGGGCGGATATGAGCGGCCTGCACTTCCGGCCTACCCCCACCATTGATTAATCGAAACCCTGTCACCGCGCAGCGGTTGGCGTAGGCGCCTCTGACATGGCGACGGAAAGCGACATCGCGGAACGGTCGTGACACAAGGCGCTCGACCATGGGCCGCGCGATGTACTCTGCAGGCTCCTCAGCGACGCGGTCGCTGGATTCCCAAGCTTGCAATGGCGTCGCGAATGCCGCGCGCAGGATGGCTTCAAACTCTGCGGTAGGCAGATTGCGGACTGATCGACCGAATGCGCCGCTGTTGGTAGAACCATCAGACTTTTTGAGCGCTGATTCGTAGTATGCCGCATCGGTACGGAAAGATACCGGGCGATCAAACTCAATGAAGTTTTCAACATCGGCGTAATAGTGATCGTCGAGTTTCGGATCCGGGCGAATACCGATCACTCGAGCTGCTGCGAAATATGCCAGTCGGCCGGTCGAACTCGAAGGCCCCGTCGTCCGCCGCGGCTCGTAGTAGACGATGAAATCTCCGACGGCATTCTCGACCTGCCTCAAGTAGGTCCTCGGGAAGTGATACCAAAGCTCGATACGATCGTCATAAGCGCTACTTTCAGATGCCGTAAAGATCGCGTTCGCCATATTTTCCGCCGTCTCGTCCGTTGCGACTGTTATGCCTCACTGTTCGCCCGTCGCCTTCAGTCGAACCGAGACCAGAGTTCCATGACAAAACATCAGAAGCAAGAGTCCTGCTGCGTATTTTCGTACCAATACCGAGATGCCGCCAACTGGAAGACCTTTGGCGAACTGTTGCTGGCCGGCGAAGTCTCCGAATCAGATATCGCGACTATGATCTCGCACTTCGATGGCGGTGATCTGTTCGTCGCAGAGCAGATCGGCATTCCCTCGCTCTGCGAACAACATTTTATCGACTACGATGGCCCGTCCGATCTCGATCATGCTTTCCATGAATTCCTCGGGTTAAGGCCGGCGAATCATCAGGAAATCGAAACGATGAAAATTTTCAATAAGTTAAGCGAACTAATCTCACGAATTGCAAAAACACACGGCCAATGGGATGTGAGCCTTTCACCAAATTGCGATGCATAACAGTTAAATCAATGCAATCTCATCGTAATGACTGCAGCTTCGACCGCCCCTCACCCGCCCTTCTGGCACCCTCTCCCCGCAAGCGGGGAGAGGGAATGCAATCAAGAAGCACGGTAATTGAATCCCTCTTTACATTTTGCCTTCATGAGCCGCACGCGCTTGACTGACTACCGCTGCGCTCTATAGCAGACCGATTGATTCGATCAATCCAATCATCGCCGACATCAACGGCAATCTTTATCGTCTCATCGAAAAAAATGCAACTGATTGCAGCTACAGCCATGATGACTGCAAATAGACCATAGACCCAGCCAGAAAAAGTCCCATGACCAAAATGGGCAGCAGCGACGGCTCCAGCGACAGAAATCGTTGCGCACGAAAAGTATGCGGCGAAAATAAATTTTTTTACGAGTTTACGTTTTGAAAGCACCTGATGATGTCGGTTTATCCATTCGACCTTCATTACATCAGGCTGGTACCGCCACAGCGGCCATAATTGCGCCAACTCAAAGAGCGCATCACTTCTATTGGGTTGCGCCAGTGCAATCCGAATGACGTGCGCAGGCAGATAGACACCAACTAGATGCTTTACAACCACCTCCAGCCAGAAGTCATCCTGACTCCGCGCGCTATCCCACAGTTCCAAGAACTCTTTGCGATGCTGGCTCCTGCGACCATGCAGCCCAAACAAGCCTCGTATCGCATAGAGCACCAAGACGGAAAGCACTGCCGGAAGGAAAAATCCCTGCCCACCCATTTCAATAATCTTATCCAACTGCGTCTCCTCCTTAAGTATCGTAGTCATGGTGCACGCGAAGCCAGTATCAATCCCTATGGACGGCTAGCTTGTCTGAAGATTCATTGTTGAGTCGCGTGCACCATCATGCTGCTTCACTGACGCTTGGCTCTTCCTAGTATCCCCCAGATACCGTTCCCTCTAGCATCTTTTTTCCCGCAAGCCGAAAAGTGGAAATCAACGAGCTTCAAGCAATCTCCCCCCGCCCATCCCGCTTGTGTCTGAACTTCGACAGCGCCTTGTAGACCTTGATCCGCGCACGATTCAAACCGCCCAAGGGCGCATGCGCAGGCAGCGCGTGTCCAGGTGAGAACGCCAGCGATTCGGCCAAGGCATCGCGCTGCTTCGTGCGGAATTTTTGTTTGGGGATGCGCAGGGTTGCAACCTTCAGGAACGGCGATGCGGTTTCGTCCCAGCGCGGGGCGGCGTCTTCGATCGGCATGCCGTCCTGCCGCAGTTGCACGCAGAAATCGAAGCTGGCTTCGGACGTCTCGAGATGCTGCTGCATCGCTTCGCTGAGGTACGAGGCGCCCGGGGTTTTCGGCATGGCGCTGCGGTGGGGCGAGGTGGGGATCAGCGAATATTTCACGGCGCGGCCCTTGCCGAATCGATAGGGCGTGGTGCTCCAGTAACGGATGTCCAGCGGCGATGTCGGGCGGATGCGCAGTGCGGCGAGTCCCAGCAGCGCGCGCGCATGGCCGCGCAATACGGATTTCACGGCGAACAGCACCACCGAGCTTTCGATGGTGTAGTACACGGCATCGCGGAACAGGGCGACGGTGCCCAGCGGCATCGTCGGCGTACTCAGCAGCACGAAATCCTGGCCCAGCGGGGTTTCGTCCTTGCGGGTGCCGCCCGGCGCCATCAGCTTGATCGCTAAGCCGCGCGCATCTGCGATCGCATCGGACTGCGGCTTTCCGCTGGAGCTGGAGGTGCGGATCCAGCAGTCGTAGGTCTGCGCCTTGGCGAACAGCCCGACGCGCAGATGCCTGGGCAGATCGGGCTCCACCTCGAAACGACCGCGCAGCAGCCCGGTGGTTTTGGGGTGCGCGTCGCGACGGGTGTTGCCCGCTTCGTAATCGCGCGCCATCTTGCGGCGCAGGATGTCGATCATCTCGGCGGTCATCGCCGCTTCATCGGGTTCGCGCGTTTCCAGAGAACTGTTCATGCGTTTGCGCGGCGCGCGCTTGCTTGCGGTGACGCCGCAGTCTCCGGTCGGGTTCGATGTGAAGCGTGATCATACGACTTCATCGGGAGAATCCATCGGGCGGGTCTCGTATCGGTTCATCGGCTGCATCAACCGCTTCGCATCACGGGGTGGATGCGGGACTGCGTGCGGGATGGCGTCGTCTTCCAGAGCGGCGGGTTGGCACCCGCCCTACGGAATCCGGTGGTGGGCGGCTAGACTATGGGGGCCAGCGGGCGTCGCCGTCGCCATCGGGTCGCGGCATTCCTCACTGGAGTCCAGCATGTCGTCTTCCCTGTCGCCCGCCGGGCGTCTGTTCGCCATCGCCGCCTTCGCCGAAGGCCTGACGTGGGCCGGGTTACTGGTTGGCATGCTGCTGAAATACGGCACGCAGACCACCGATGTGGGCGTGTGGTTGTTCGGTCGCCTGCACGGCGCGGCGTTCCTGTTCTACGTGGTCATCACCCTCGTGTCGGCGGTGCGTCTGCGCTGGCCGTGGTGGGCCTGGATGCTGGCGCTGCTGGCGGCCGCGCCGCCGCTGGTGACGGTGCCGCTGGAAATGTGGTTCCGGCGCATCGGGCTGCTGGGACACTCCTTGGGGTCAGGTTCACTTCTTTCGAAGTGAACCTGACCCCCTTATCCGATCATTTCGGCAGCAACTGGAATTCCAGCACCGCCATCGCTTCCACGAACGAATCCTGCACCGCGGGCATGTCCGCGTACGGCGTGGGATTGGTCAGGCGTTCGCGCGCCAGCCGGTCGCGGATTCTGACTTGCAGATCGTCCGGCAATTCCGAGAGCAGATACGTCAGCACCGTATGCAGCGCCGCAACGCGGCCTTTCAGATCGTCGAGATCATCCATGGCGTTATCCTCATCATTGGAGTGGACCCGAGTATAGAGCGGGTGGATATGCCGACCCGTTTCCCTCATCGAGCGCGGCGACATCGGTAGTTATGCACGATGCGTCATGCATTCCGCAGATGATGAAAACGGCGTAACCGCACCCGGTTTCTTTCACGGTGCGTTGAGAAACCCGCCCCGATACTCGGCCTCCTGATCAATACGAAGGAGACACCCATGAATCATTCGACCGATATCGCTCTCGAACGCAGCATTCCTGCACAGGGTGCGCCACGCCGCGCGCTGCTCGCCGTCGGCATGATCGCTACGATGGCTGCGGCGATGGCCGCGGCTGGGCTGGCTTCCGCGCAGGATCCGGTGCGCGACACCATGACCGAAGCGCAGATCAGGACATCGTTGGAAGCACAGGGCTATACCAAGATCAACGACGTGAAATTCAAGGATGGCGCGTGGAAGGCCGATGCGCGCAGCGCGGACGGCAACCGCGTCGACGTGCGCGTGGACGCCATCACCGGCAAGGTCTATCCCGAAACCCAGGTCGCCAACCTGACCAAGGCGGACGTGCAGGCCAAGCTCGCAGGGGCCGGCTATTTCGAGATCCACGATATCGAATTCCGCAACGGCGTGTGGGAAGCGGAAGCGGAAGACCAGAGCGGCAAGGATTTCGAGCTGCGTCTGGACGCTGCCACCGGCGACATCATCAGCAAGCGCAAGGATTGATCCAGCCACCCCGTCGATCGCGTCATACGCGATCGACGGGGTTTCGATCGTTGGCATTCATGGTCCAGCGCATGCGGCTTGGGACGCTCGTCGGAAATATCCGCGTGAGTATGCGCACTGCACATACGCGCAGTTGAATCCGCCGCATGGCAGAAATCATCTGCTTGCGCTGTACTTCTCCAACGCCCTCAGAGCTTCGCCTGCGCCGAGGCCGCCTTTCGCAGCCAGTGCAAGCAGACGTTGATGGACCGTCTGGCCGCCGGTGCAACGACGCTCCGGATCGGCTTTCGCTTTCAGCAACACCGCCAGGGTTTTGGCGTCGCCAAGGGCAGCCGCACCGCACAGTGCGGTGTCCTGCCATAGGCCGTTCACCGGCTCGTTGATATCCGTGAAGAACGGCAGCGCGGCGGCGACAACCTCCGGGCGCCGTTCCAGCACCCCGCAGCCGATCATCGCTCGGGCGATATGGATGCCGATATCCGGGCGTTTGGGAGATCTGAAAATGGCGTCCGCCGCGTCCAGACGCTTGGCCCGACACAGCGCTTTGCCGACGGCCTCGGTATCGAAGAAGGTCGTATCCCATTGATCCACGACCGCTGCGCGCGCCGAAGGCGCTGCCTCGATCACTTTCTGGACTTGGACGCGGGTCAGCACCAGCGAGCGGCGATCGTTGAACCATGTTTTCGGAATGGGTTCGAGTATCGCCAGTGCCTCCGCCGATGCGCCGCCGCGATCCATCAGATCGTCGGCATAGTCCAGGCGCAGATCCCACAACTCCGGATGCAACCGGATCTGCTCCTTGACGATGGCGGCGTATTCGCGTTCGCGCCCGAGTACGGCCAGCGATTCCCGCAGTCGTGCGCTTGCGAGCACATGGTTGAGATCGCGCGCGTTCGCTCTCGCAAGCGCCTCGCGATAGCTGCGCTCCGCTTTCGCATGATCGCCGTTCGCATAGGCCAGGTCCGCTTCGAAGAACGGGACATTGGGTTCGTCGGGATCGAGGCGCCGCGCTTCCGCGAACGATGCGGCGGCTTCAGCGTCCCTGCGCTGCAGGAACCGCACGCGACCGAGGAACGCGCGCGCCTCGGCATTTTCGGGTGCCAACCTGATCGCCGACAACAGATAGGGCTCCGGGCGATCGGAGGCCTGCATCCGCGGCGTACCGAGTTCTGACGCCGCAGCGCGGATCTGCTTCTTCTCGTACGGCGAACGGAACTGTTCGAGCGTCGCCAGCATGTCCAGCTCGACGCGACCCTGCAGGGTCTTGACTTCGGCGTTTTCCGGCGCGAAACGCGCGAGGGTCTCCAATCGACTCTTGATGTCCGACAGCCGATTCTGGTTGCCCATCGCATCCAGCGATTCGCGCACCTGGGCGAGATGCGATGCGATCGCTTCGGGGCCCAGGGTGAGCACCTTCGGCGTGATCTTCGTTCTGGTTTCGACCGCCAGCAAACCATCCCATTCGCTCATCGCGCTGGTATAGGTCGCGCGCAGCGAGCGATAGAACGCCCTGCCTGCTTCCGACTCGGCGAAACCGAGGTAACGCTTCAGATCGTCATCCGACACCTTCGCCAACTGGACGGCCAACCATTGATCGATCACGACCCGCTCATCGACCGACTGCGGCGATGGCGCGACCTCGACGAACGGTCGATCGGAGCGGGCCGGATCGAGCGCGGCCGCGACGACCTCTCCAACGCGTTTCAGCGAGTTCTGTCGGTCCGCAGCGAACCGGGTTTGACCTGTCGCGACCCAGACGCGCGTCAGCAATTCGCGGCGCGATCCCGTGACGCGCACCTGCTTTGCTGCCGCCGCCTCGGGATCGGCGACCACAAGGACGTGGATGTTGCGCATGGCGCTGTCGGAAATCCACGCATTCCAGGCATCCACGATCGACGCGTCGCGCGAGTACCGGGTGAAATCGCAGGCGGCGCGCTTGCGTACTTCCTTATCGGAAAACAGCGGATCGAGGATGGGATCGACCTCCGCCATGGCGCCCGGGTTCCTGGCGGACAACACGCGATCGACCGCAGCGCGCGCCTGCTCGAAATGCCGGGATGCGCGATCGATCTCGCCGCTGCGCCGCAGAATATCGATGGTGCGTGCGTAAGCGGGATATTCGACGCTGCGATCGGCCGTGCAGTTCTGCGCCACGGGTTGCGGCGGCGGCGGGATGTCCTGCGCGAACGAAGCGCGTTCGGTGCAGCCCACCATCAATACGACGGCCAATCCCGCACAAACGGTCGAATGACGCATGCATCCTCCACAATCGCATCGCGATACGAAAAGAACCGGAACGGAGCGACCCGGCCGGAAAACAAGCGATCTTCAACGACCGCCGCGATCGTACTTGTCCAGTACCTTCAGCATCGCTCGGGCATTGGCGACGTACGCGGCGTCGCCATCCACGCGTCCGGCGATCTCGGTCAGCATCTCGCGCGGCGTATTGCCTTTGCCGCAACGACGCTGCGGGTCGGCCTTGGCCTTGAGCATGCCTTCGAAGAATTCCGCATAACCCACGCTCGTCGCGGCGCACAACGGCAGTTGCCCTTCCATCGCGGCGTTGGGGCGATTGAGATCCTTCACGAACGGCAGCACCGCATCGAAGAACGCGATGTCGCGACGCCAGAGACTGCACGTCAGCAGACGATCCGCGAACCGATCCTGCATGCCGCTCCCGCGGATGACCGCCGGTGCGATCTGCGCCCGCCCGCGCGCCACACAGGCCATCTCGGCGACTTCCATGGGATCCTGCGCGATCTCGAACGCGCGCCCGGTCGCCGTCGCTTGCGCTGAAGGTGCGGCCTGGAGTGCGCGCAGCAACTGCAGGCGAACCTGGAGCGCACGCTTCAGGTCCGGCGACCAGCGGTCGGGTACGGGATCCAGCACTGCGGAGACTTCCTCCACGCTGCCGTCGGTCGCCAGCAAGCGTTCGGCGTGTTCCAGACGGAAATCCCAGAGGTCCGGATCGCGTTTCAACTGCGCTTCGGCCGCCTTGCGGAACTCGCGTTCGCGACCCTGCTTCATCAATGCCAGTCTCAATCGCCTCAAAGCGAAGTGATGATCGAACGCACGCACTTCCGGCGCGGCGAGCAGTTGTCGGTACGCACTCTCGGCTTTGGCGTACTGCCCATCCACGTAGGCGACATCGGCTTCGTAGAACTGCAGATTCGGCGTTTTGGGATTCAGGCCTCTGGCGATCGCGTATTGCTTCCTGGCGTCCTCGTCTTCCGACAGATAGAAATGGATGCGTCCCGTGTAGAGATGCGCGTCCGCATTCTTCGGATCCAGTTCGATCGCCTTGCTGAGATAGCCCCGGGCTTCCTCGTAAGCTTCAGGACGCTTCGGATGCATCCTGTCGATGACATCCCTGATCTGGCCGTCCTCATGCGGAATACCCTGCGGCATCGTGCTGAGTGCGACGCGACCCAGCATCACCTTGATTTCGGCGTTCTCCGGATCCAACCGCTCGGCCTTGAGCAGCAGGGTGCGCGCCTCGGCCACGACGACCCGCGTACCGACGTCGTTGTACAGGCGCTGCGCTTCCGCCAGCAGCTTCGCCGCCTCGGCGGGATCGCGGGCGACTTCGGCAGGTTTGACGCCCGTCTTCAGCAACGCGCCCAGGCGGCCGTACCATTCGCCATCGGTGTAGGCGTAGCTTTCGACCAGGGTCTGGTAGTAAAGCCGTCCCTCGCGCGTTTCGACGAATTCCAGATAGCGGCGCAGATCAGCGTCGGAGATGCCCGCCAGCTGCGGCGCCAGGATTTCATCGATGAGCGTCCGCTCGTCCGGAGGCCTCACCTGCATTCGATTGAGCGCCATGTCCTGCAGTTCGGACGAAGTCGGATCCAGCGCGGCTTCGGTCAGCGCCATCGCCACGGACTGCGCGGACATCTGCACGGACAGGTAACTCGGGAATTCCGTAGCGTTCGCCACGCGGGAGAGCAGCGCGCGACGCTGATCGTCGACACGCCCGGCCGGCGCCGGCGCCGCCTGCATGAAACCGGCGATCCGGCCATGGATCTCGCGCATTTTCGCGTCGGAGGACCAGCCATCCCAGGCCTCGACCTCGGCCTGCGAACGGTCGAAACGGGTGAAGATGCAGACCGCGCGCTTTTCGATTTCGGCACCCGAAAAAAACGAGTCCAACGCCGGCTTCATGCGCGCGACCGCGCCCGGATCGTCCTGCGCCAGCCGCGCCTCTACGAGCGTGCGGAGCTGGGCGTAGAAGACATTCGCCCGCTGCACCTCGCCGTTGCGCCGGAGAATGTCGACGATGAGCGCGAAGCCTTGTTCATCCATCGCATGACTGGGCCGGCAATCCGGAATCGCCGCTTTCGGCGATGGCGGGCGGACGCCTTCGGGCGTAGGCGAATAGGCCTCGGTGCAGCCTGCCGCGAGCAGGATGCACATCGCAAAACCGGCGCTTCGGATCGACATGTCTGCTCCTGGATCGCATGTTCGGAATGCAGGGATAACGGGGGTTACGCCGATGGAAAAATAGACCGCCGGCTGCGCGTGCGTTTCGATACGGCCACGTCAGGATAGACAGGAGAGCGAAACCCGCACCGCGCGAAGATCACCCTACGAACGTTTGTAGAACCGCAGCATGATGTTTTGCATCTGCGACGCCGCCTCGTCGCCGTAGGCCATGCGCTGCAGGCGTTCGGGAACCGTGTTGCCGTCGCGGCACTTCTGCAGCGGGTTGAGCTGGATCTTGGCGAAAGTGACGAAGGCCTTCACGTCCTTGGTCGCGACCGCGTAGCACATCGGCGTGTCGCCGCCGAGGTCGGGATGCGGCAGATTCAGCTGCGCGGCGTTCGCATTCGAGGCCAGGTTCCGCAGGACATCGGTGCGCCGCCAGCGCAGCGCGCAGACCACCAACGCGGTCGATGTCGCTTTCGGATCCGGGGTCGCGTTGGCGGTGATCTCGGCCAGTTTGCCGCTCACGCCGGAGCGGCAGACCGCTTCGGCCAGCGTGCGCGGATCGGGATTCATCTGCATGACGCGGCGCAGCGCCTGCTGGCTTTTGCCGAGCGGCTCTCCGACCTTGCCGACGTTCTCGGACGCCTTGCTCATCAGCGCGGCCGAGACGATGGGGAACTTGCGGGTGGGGAGCCACGCATCGGGCACCGGTTCGACCACGCCCAGGATCTTGTCGGCGCTCTTGCCGTTCGCCAGCAGATATTCGGCGTAGTCGAAGCGGAAATTCCAGGCATCCGGATGCCGCGCGAGATAACCTTCGGCGATGCGCGTGTATTCGGCCATGCGGCTGATCTTGCGCAGCGCCGGCACCAGGTTGGTCAGCGCACTGTGATGGGTCAGCGCGATGCCTTCGGGCTTGGACAAGGCCGTCTGGTAGTGACGCACGGCCTTGGCGTATTCCACCTGCGCGAACGCCAGATCGCCCAGGTAGAGATCCATGCGCGGATGCTCGGGTTCGAGCCCGCGCACGCGTTCGTACAGCGCCGCCGCATCCGCGTCCCTGCCCTGCAGATAGCGCAGACGGCCCTGCATCATCAGCACATCGGCGTAATCGGGTGCCAGTTCCAGCGCCTTGGCCAGACGCATGTCGGCCTGTTCGTAATTCGGCGTATCGATCACCACCCGCAGCTGATCCGGCGGCAGCGGCATGGCCGGCGCGGTGATGATCGTGGCTTCGCCGATGAGATAGTGGATCTCGGGGTTGCGCGGATCCATCGGTTCGGCCTCCAGCAGCTTGGCCAGGGCATCGGCCGCAGCCTGCGCGCCGCCCACGTCGTGCAGCAGGCGCCGCGCTTCCACGACCAGCGCCTCCTTCGCGGGCTGGCCGTCCGCCTGCGCGGTGGCCGGCCTGCTTTCCTTGAACTTTTCGACCAGATGCGCGTACCACTCGCCGGCCTGGAAATCGTACGCCGAGCTCAACGCCACGTAATAGTCGCCGCCGAAGCGGCTGTCGGCGAACGCCAGGAATTCCGCCAGGTCGTCGTCGGGCACCTTCTTCAGCACCGGGATCAGCCAACCGTCGACCACCGCATCCAGGGTGGGCAATGCGCCGGCTCCCGACGCGGGATTCGACGGGGGCAGCGCGTGCGGATCGAAGGCGGCGACCAGCGCCGGCACGCCCTCGCTGGCGACCTTGTCGGTGTTCGCCTGCGCCTGCCGCAGCGCCATCGCCGCGGCGATTTCGCCCAGCATGGCCTTGCGCGCGGGCGTCAGCGTCTCGTCTTCTTCCTCTTCCGAAGCCACCGGCGTGCGGCTCCAGATCGCGGTGTTGATCGCATGCATCTTCGCATCGCGGGACCATGCGTCGAAGACCGCAACGCCGCCGGCATCGCCGGCCATCTTCAGGAAAGCGCAGGCGGTGCGGGCGCGCAGTCGCTCATCGGAAAACGCGTCGTCCAGCACCGGCTTGAGCAGCGCCATCGCGGCGGGATCGCGCTTGGTCAGCAGCGCTTCGACGGCCTTGCGGTGTTGCCGGAAGCGGTTCGAGACATGGACGATATCGCCCGAACGGTCCATGGCGTGCGCCAGACGACCGAACGCCTTGGCGTCGTACTCCGCCGCAACCTTGCATTCCGGCGCCGGCAACAACTTCACCTTCACTTCCTCCTGCTTGCCGCAGGCGCTGGCGAATACGACGACGGCGATACCGAAGCCCGCAATGGCTGAACGCATTTCTCCACTCCGCTCCATGGGAAGCGGTCAGGATAAGCCCAAAGCGCGGCGATGCGATGTTCGCGGCCCGGCGGAGCGGCGGGCCGGTGGTGCGAGTCGAACGAAGATCGAGTGTCGGACCACGCAGTTCGCCGCGCGTCGGGCCGCGATTCACGCGACAATCCACCGATGCCCCGTCCGCCCGACCGCCCCGACAAGCCCGCCGCACGCCCTTCAGCATCCACGGGTCCGCACCCGCGCAATCGACATCGGGGCCGCTACGATTTCGCGGCGCTGACCGCGGCAGTGCCGGCGCTGTCGTCGTTCGTCGTGAACGCGCCCGGCGGCGAGGCGAGCATCGATTTCAGCGACCCGGCGGCGGTGCGCGCCTTGAACCGTGCGCTGCTGAAGACGCAGTACGGCATCGCGCACTGGGATCTGCCGGAAGGGTATCTGTGCCCGCCGATCCCCGGCCGCGCCGATTATCTGCATGGTCTGGCGGATCTGCTTGCGGCTTCGTCCACGGGCGATGCGCCTGCGCACGTCATCCCGCGCGGATCGGCGGTGCGGGTGCTGGATATCGGCACCGGCGCGAATCTCATCTATCCGCTGCTGGGCCATCGCGAATACGGCTGGCGTTTCGTCGGCACCGATATCGACATCACCGCCCTGCGCGCGGCGGAAGCGATCGCGGACGCGAACGGTCTGCGGAAGATGATCGAACTGCGTCATCAGCCCGAGCCCGCGCGGATCTTCGACGGCCTGCTGCGCGGCGACGAAGTCTTCGATCTCGCGATGTGCAATCCGCCGTTCCACGCATCCGCCGCGGACGCTGCGCAAGCCAATCGGCGGAAACGGCGCAACCTCGGCCAGCATGAGGCAGTCGACACAGGTGCGCGACTGAACTTCGGCGGACGGCACTCGGAGCTGTGGTGCGCCGGCGGCGAAGCGGGCTTCGTGCGGCGGATGATCCGCGAAAGCGCCGGCATCGCGACCCGCGTGTGCTGGTTCAGCACCCTGATCGCGAAATCCGAACACCTCGCCGACGTGCGCAAACAACTGCAGCAGGTCGCCGCGCAGGACGTGCGCGTGGTCGCGATGGCGCAGGGCAACAAGCAGAGCCGCTTCGTCGCCTGGACCTTCCTCGATGCGCCGCAGCGCGAGGCGTGGCGGGCATCGCGCTGACTGTGAAATCGGCGGACCGTCCGTAGACGCGCTTCTTAGAATCGATCCGTCGCGAAGGGCTGGTCAAACGCAGCCGCCAGCACGTGCATCTGTCGGCGGACGCCGACACCGCGACGAATGTCGGCGCGCGCCACGGCACACCGGCGATTCTGGTGGTCCACGCCGCGGAGATGGTCGCGGCGGGGCATGCGTTCTACCGCTCCGAGAACGGCGTCTGGCTCACCGACGCGGTGCCGGCGGACTTCATCGACTTCGGCACGGCCTGAGCGCGTGCCTGGAGGCATGGCCCCGACCGGCGTCGGGGCCATGCATCACTGCATCACGCCACTTTGCGCGGCGCGATCTCTTGCTGCGGGTCGTTCTGCGTCTGCTGCTGCGGCGGCTGCGCGGCCTGCTCGGCGGCGCGTTCGTGGACACGATCGACCTGTTGGGTGCTGGCCGCGAGCGGCTGCGCCTGGCCCTGCGCCACGTCGGTGCCGGCGATGCGATTGTGCGCGGCCGACGGATCCTGATTGTCCGACGCGAAGATCCGGCCATTGCCGGCGCCGGGATCGACGCGGGCGATGCGGGTCAAGCCCGCGTCCACGGAATCGGCCACGAGTGCGCCGGCCAGCTGGTCGCGCTGTGGCTGCGACATCGCATCGAACGGCGCGCCCAATGCGTTCACGCCGCGCTGCGCATCGCGGTACATGCCGTTGTTCGGATGCGCGGCATCGTCCAGCAGCGGCGTCGCCGGAGGCGGCGTCACCGGCCTTGAAGGCGCATCCAACGAAGGCGGTGCCGCACCGTCCTGGACGCGAGAGGCCTGCAGCAGCTCGCGGGCCTGGGCTTCCTGGGTGCGGACCACAGCTTCGAGGCTCGGCGTCACCGTTTCCATCAGATGGCGTTGCAGCGCTTCTTGGCCCGACGGCGCCGCGTTCTGTCCGAACGTGAAGGTCTGGCCCATATTCGACACGGCGTACGGATTCAACGGGCCATAGGTGATGGCGGCACCACCGACCAAGCCGATGCCGGTCCCGACCACCGCGCCGACTTCGGGCGCCTGATCGGTCACGCCGCGCACCGCGCGGCCAGCGGCATCCGCGCCTTCCTGCAGGGTCGCACCGACCTGCTGGCCGGTCTGGCGCGCGGTCGCGGCGATGGCGGCGGCGTTGTTGTCGATCGTGCCCGCCACGCCGTTGGCGCCTTCGCGAATCCGGCCGGCATCGGTATATGCGGCTTCCACCGACTGCCGTGCCGCATCGCGGTTGTGCGCCAATGCAGCGTCGCCGTAGGCCTCCACGCCCTGCGCCTGCCGGCCGACCCAGCGTTCGGCATCCTCGGGCAGCGCACGCGCAGCCCAACGCATGGCGCTGGCGGTCCAGGAGGTCGCGGCCTGCTGCACTTCGCCTTGAGCCAGATCGATGCCTGCGCCGACATAACCTGCCGCGACGCGGGCGCCCACGACGACCTCGCCACCGGCCCGCACCGTGGTGCTGCCGATCGTGCCCACTCCATCGCTCACGGCCGCGACAGCCTCGCCCGAGTATCGCGCGGTGTAGTCCAGCCCGGTGCCGCCGTAGTGCAGCACGTTCTCCACGCCTTGGCCCGCGACCTGCACGCCCTCGCCCACGGCGCGTCCGACGCGACCGCCGACCGCCGCCGTGTTCAGAACGTCGACCAGCGGGCCGGCATACGTCATGAGTTCGCTGACCGGCATCTCGTTGGGGCGCGGCACATGGCCATCGCCTTCCCGCGCCATGGCCGGCATCAACGGCTGCACGTTGCCTGCAGCGGTGGGCACGTCGCGCAGCAGGTCCGCGCCGGGCTGGGTGGCGAGCAGATCGATCGCCGCCATCGCCGGGCCGCGGGCGTTCTCCGGCAGCATGCCGTCGATCTGTCCCTGCACGCGATCGCGAATCCCCGGCGTCTGCAGCACCTGGCCGATGCCGTTGGCGAGTGCGCCGGCCTCCTGGCGGCTGGCCTCGCTCATGCGCTGCGCGGCGGTCTGGCTGTCGGTCAGCACGTCGCCGTTGACCTGGAACGCGGTGATGGTGGCGCGCAGATCGTGCACGACGCCGCCGTTCTCCTCCACGTAACGGGCCGCGGTGTTGGGATGCAGGCCGGCAGCGTTGAAGGTGGTGGTCTGCACGCCGGTGACCGCACCGGCGGCCGAGGCGATACCGCCGCCCAGCGAATGACCGGTGATCTCGAAATCCAGACCCGGCTGGCGCTGCAGCAGACGCGCCGCGTCCATCGCCCGGTCGTAATAGTCGGCGCGCTGGCCGAGACCCTGCGGAATATTGTTGGCCAGATAGTCTTCGGCGCCGCTCTCGCGCATGCCGCCGGGCGCGGCGGGATCGACGATCGGGCCGGTGGAGCCCTTCACCGCGAAGACCGGCCGCGCGTCGGGGCCGAGGATCGCGGGATCCGGCAGATAGATCTCGGCGCGGAACCCGGAGCCTTCCGGGCGCAGCATCTCGTTGATCTGTTCGCGGCTCAGCCCCGGGGCGAGCGCCTGCAGTTGTTCGGGATGCTCGCTGGCGCGGGTCCAGCCCGGCGGCGGCGCACCCGTACCGGCCGCGGCCCGGTAGGCGTCCTGGGCCAGACCGGCCATCTGCAGCCCGTGGTAATTGACCGACAGCTGATCGGCCTCCGTGGTCCTGCCGGCAGCGCGCAGATCGGCCAGCAACTGGGTCTGCCGTTCGCGATCTTCGCGGACGCTCTCGTTCGTGGGTTCGGTCATGGCATCACTCCTTGCGCGGGCGTTTGGTCCCATCCTAGCCCAGCCGTGCGCCGAAACCTCCACTTCATGCGCAATTCCGGCGCTGGCCCGGCGCATGGCGGGATCCGCTTACGACGAATCAACCGTTTACATGGCCGCTTCGCCGCGACCACGGCCGGCGCATACCGCAGGCGCGCGCGGCAACCTGGCCGCCGACCGCGACCACCGCGCCAGCCATCGCATGGAAAGGACATTCGCCATGCCCATGCCGACCCGCATTCCCGATCTGCACGTCCACCTGTTCAACGCGCGCGATCCGCCGCGCGATCACCACCACCGACGCGATGAAAGCAGACTGGCCAGGGGCGTCGCGAAGCGCTTCAACGCGCTGAGCGGCAGCCCCTGTGAAACCTTTCCGCAGCGCCGGACGCGAGCCCGCAGGCGTGCATCGACGATTTTTCAAGCGACGACCCAAACCGGATGGAAGAACGACCACCATGCGCAGATGGTCGCAAGGCTTTACGCGCTACGAACGCATCTCCGACGGCTTCGACCGTCCAGAACGCGCGCCGTATCGCGAGCGCTTCTTCCGGCAGAGCCGCTACCTCGGGCGATCGCCTCCTGGCGGAATTCCTGCGGGAATACGTTTTCAGGAAACGGTTTCCGTCTTGTTCCGCGCCAGCGGATCGCCCAGAGTGCGACGCATCGCGGATTACGCCGATGCGATTCGCGCATCGCCATTTTCTCCGTGGTTTTGTGGCGATTCGATGTTGCGCCGCAGCATCGACGTTCGATCCGCAACGATTCCGTTCCGATTCCTTGCGGAATGGCTGCGATTCAATCTGGAGGCCAGGATGCGCATCTTCTCTCGACGCCACGGCAATATGCTGTCGGCGATTTCCGTTTTTCTGCTCACGCTGTTGCTCGCGGCCTGCGATCTGCCGCTGCGCGACGACACGCTGTCCGCTGCGGCGGAAACGCCGGCAGCCCTCGATGCCATGGCCGGCAAACATCACGGCGGCGGCACTGCCGGCATCTGCGACGCGCCCACCGCCAGCACGGTGCTGACGCCCGTGCCGGTGCCGCCGCGCGACGGCGCGCCGATCGACGTGCGCATCCACTACAACCGCCCGGCCGGCGATTACGGCGACTGGGGTCTGCACGTGTGGCAGGTCAACGAGGCGGGCCAGTACATCGCCGATTACCCGGGCGTGACGTGGCCGTCGCCGCTGGTGCGTTCGGGCATCGACGACTACGGCGCGTACTTCGATCTCCGCGCATCGCAGTTCACCAATCCCGCCGCTGCGGGCTTCGGCTTCATCGTGCACCCGCCCGGCCAGGGCGGCGATCCCGGCGTCGACCGGGTACTGAAATTCACCGACGGCAATACGTTCTGGCTGCGCTCCGGCGATGCCACCGTGTACCGCAGCAATCCGCTGGGCAGCACGCCGGACATCGACACCGTGCGCGTGCATTACAAGCGCTTCGACAATGTCTACGACCAGTGGGGCCTGCATCTGTGGCCGACCAGCGGCATCGATCCGGGCCGTCTTTCCGGATTGACCCTGGACCAGTGGGGCAATCCCGTGCCGCTGGCCTCGATGCCGAACTACGCCGCTGGCAGCGGCGAAATCACCTTCGATCTGCCGGTGCTCAATCCGCAGGGCGGCGCCAACCGCAGCGCGGTGGAATTCATCATCCACGGCATGCCGTCCAATCCGAACGGCGGCGTCAACAACAAGGACGGCTGGAACGACAATATCCGCGTGAACTTCGCCGCACTGTCGATCAGCAATCGCGTCGGTCAGGTGTGGCTGGTCCAGGGCACGCCCACAGTGTTCACCGCGCCGCCGGACACGCGCCGCGTGTCCACCGTCGACGCGCGCGCCGCGTGGCTGACCCGCGATCTGATCCAGTGGCCGCTGGCCGACGCCTTCGGCACGTTCAAGCTGTATCACTCGGCGAACGGACAGATCCTCGCCCCGCGCGGTCAGGCGGTGAGCGGTGCGGATGGCGCACTCGTGTTGTCGCCCGGCGGCAGCGTGCCCGCCGATGCGGCCGAACGTTTCAAATATCTCGACGCCGGCGTGGTGCTGGCGGTGAACGCGGCCGACCAAGCGCGTCTCGGCGACCTGCTCAAGCAGCAACTCGTGCTGGTGCAGGAAGACGCCAACGGCAAGGTGCTGGGCGCGACCACGCCGCAACTGGCCGGCGCGTTGGACGACCGTTTCGCCGCCGCAGAGGCCATCGACGATCTGGGCGTCTCGCTGTATCGCGGGCGGACGAGCTTCCAGCTGTGGGCACCGACCGCGCGCAAGGTCACGCTGTGCACCTACGGTGCGCGCGGCGTAGCGCACAGTGAAGACGCGATGCAATTCGATCCCGGCACCGGCGCGTGGCGCCTGGATACGCGCGGCGAGCGTCGCGGCGCGTATTACAAGTACGCGGTGGAAGTGTTCGTGCGCGGCGTCGGCGTGGTCCGCAATCTGGTCACCGATCCGTATTCGATCGGGCTGAACGCGGATTCGCAGCGCAGCTACGTCGCCGATCTGAACTCGCCCGCGCTGATGCCGCCGGGCTGGCGTTTCTACCGCTCGCCGGAGAACGTCCGCGCGCAGGAAGACATGTCGATCTACGAACTGCACGTGCGCGATTTCTCGGCCGGCGACGCCAGCGTCAGCGCGCGCAACCGCGGCAAGTATCTGGCGTTCACCGAGTGGAACTCGGACGGCATGCGTCATCTGCGCGGGCTGGCGCAGGCGGGCCTGACCGACGTGCACCTGCTGCCGGTGTTCGACTTCGCCAGCACGCCGGAGAAAGGCTGCATCACGCCGATCATTCCGGACGCCGCGCCGGATTCCGACGCGCAGCAGGCCGCGGCCGGCGCCGCGCGCGGGACCGACTGCTTCAACTGGGGTTACGACCCCTGGCACTTCACCGCGCCCGAAGGCGGCTACGCCAGCGATGCCGACGACGGCGCCGCGCGCATCCGCGAGTTCCGCGCGATGGTGATGGCGCTGAACCTCAACGGTCTGCGCGTGGGCATGGACGTGGTCTACAACCACACCAGCGCGTCCGGCCAGGGCGACCGTTCGGTGCTGGACCGCGTGGTGCCGGGCTACTACCACCGGCTCAACGCTGCCGGCGACATCGAGCGTTCGACCTGCTGCGAGAACACCGCGACCGAAAACCGGATGATGGCCAAGCTCATGATCGATTCGGTCAAGACCTGGGCCACGCAGTACCGCATCGATTCGTTCCGCTTCGACCTGATGGGCCACCAGCCGCGCTCGGTGATGGAGCGACTGCGCGATGATGTGTCGGCCGCGGCCGGCCGTCCGATCCAACTGATCGGCGAAGGCTGGAACTTCGGCGAAGTGGCGAACGGCGCGCGCTTCGTGCAGGCCTCGCAGCTGTCGCTCAACGGCAGCGGCATCGGCACCTTCAGCGACCGCGCCCGCGATCACGTCCGCGGCGGCTCGGGCTTCGACAGCGGCAACGCGCTGCGCAGCAACCAGGGCTACATCAACGGCATGCATTACGACGACAACGGCAGCGGCGGCAACAAGAGCCGCAACGACCTGATGTGGTCGGCCGATGTGATCAAGGTCGGTCTTGCCGGTTCGATCCGCGATTACGCGATGACGACCCACTGGGACGCGACCCTGCGACTGGATCAGATCGACTACAACGGCCAGCCGGCCGGGTATGTGGTCGATCCGCAGGAAGTGGTGAACTACGTCGACAACCACGACAACTGGACGCTGTTCGACAACAACGCGTTCAAGCTGCCCACCGCCACCAGTCGCGAAGACCGCGCGCGCGTGCAGATCCTCGGCGCGGCGATCAACAGCTTCAGCCAGGGCGTGGCCTATTACCACGCCGGTATCGATACGCTGCGCAGCAAGTCGCTGGACCGCAACAGCTACGACAGCGGCGACTGGTTCAACCGCATCGACTGGACTTATCGCGACAACGGTTACGCCGCCGGTCTGCCGCCGCAGGGCGACAACGGCGACAACTGGTCGGTGATGGGCCCGCTGCTGGCGGACACGCGCATCAAGCCGACGCAGGCCGAGACCCGCTGGACCCGCGACGCCTTCCGCGACCTGATGCAGATCCGCGCCAGTTCGCGGCTGTTCCGGCTGCGCACCGCGGACGAGATCAAGCAGCGGCTGAGCTTCCGCAACACCGGCAGCGCGCAGGTGGCGACGGTGCTCGCGGCGCATCTCGATGGCCGCGGCTACCCCGGCGCGAACTATCGCGACGTGCTGTATTTCGTGAACGTCGACAAGCTGCCGCAGACGCTGACGATTCCCGCCGAAGCCGGCAAGCAGTACCGCCTGCATCCGGTCCACACCGCGCACGACGCTGCCGACCGTCGCGCCGCCAACGCGGCCTACGATCGCGCCAGCGGCCGCTTCACGCTGCCGCCGCGGACCGCAGTGGTGTTCGTGGTGCGGTAATCGCCATCAAGCGCATGCAATGAAGAACGGCGGCCGCGAGGTCGCCGTTCTTTTTAGGTAGTTCCTAACCATTCCGGACCAAGGCAGGTCTTAATTCTTGCATTGAAATCTGTTTCATGGGCTTGAAAAAATGGAGTTTCAGATCTTCGTCCCTGTGGTTGCAACGGTAGCAAACCTCAGCCAGGTACAGGTGGAAGTATTGTCGAGGCACAACAAAGCTAAGCCTTGTTTACCCATACAGCAGAGCCGCAGACCGGAGTCCGCTTCCGACCCGAAGCGGACGTCCGGATAACTAAACCTGCACCCGCTTTTGTTGATGTAACGCTGCGCTTCCCCAAACGCCGCGGGACGATGTTGTCCGATTCTGTCCTCAACCTAGTGGCGTGCGAGGTAGTGCCCAGCCAGTGTTGGACGTGCGCGCGTATCGGGACGAGCAGACCTTTCATCGGCACCTGAAATTGGGGCGGGATCTGTCTGCCGCATTGAGTCGATGTCGGCTGATGGGCAGCGGGCTGCTGGATGCTCAAGCGGCGAGTCGTGTCTGTATGGGGGCACGACCGGCGTTTTCGGTATCGGCAGACGCTACCTCCGGAGGACTTGGGCGCTACGGTTAATCGGGGCGGTTGCTTTTCATCATGGCATCGTGAAGGCTGCGGTCGTGTTCGCCCGATCCTGTTGTTCGGCCTGTTCGGCGCGGGGGTGGCGAACGGGGGGATTACGCCGCAATACCGACCGGACTGCGCCGAAATTGGTGAAAACCAGTGGCTTAAATTCACGAGACACGTTCTTCGAGACAGGTCCATGCTCGACGCGCGTTGTTCAGACATTCCTTAAGGCCTTGCAACGCCGTGGACCCTCATGATCAAACAAGTGACATCCTGATATGACTTCATCGGCCCGAGCGGGCAGCCTCAAAGCGTCTTGGTGGTTGGTTTTCCTGTTGGTACATGTCGGCCTGCTGTCGCTATCCATTGGTTGCGCTAGTCTGTTCAAAAACGAATTCTGGCTGTTTTTAATGGCCACAATCTACGGCTTCGCCTCGGTCCAAATCGGCTTTTTAGGCCATGACTTTGAACATAGACAGGTGCTGGTTTCTCGGCGCTGGCGCGATCCTCTGGGCTTGTTGTGCTGGAATCTTCTGTTGGGCGTTTCGCTGCGGTGGTGGAGGCACAAGCATCATCGGCACCACCGGCACACGCATGTCGCAGGGTGCGATCCGGATCTGTATTCCCTGTTCGCCTACGATCCCAAGACCGCGCGTGCGCTCGTCGGCCCGCGTCGCTGGTTCGTCGTCTGTCAGGCCTGGCTGTTCTGGCCTATCACTGCATTCGCCCGCGTGTATTTTCAATGGCTGAGCCTGGTGGCTGCTACCCGTCTGCCCTGGCGGCAACGTATGCCAGAACTATTCGGACTGTGCCTGCATCACGCGTTAGTCTGGATGACAGCCTGGGCCGTTCTGGGCAACCGGGCGATAGGGTTCATCGCTGTCGGTCAAGCGGTGTCCGGGCTGTACATGGCGCTGTCCTTCAGCACGAATCATCTGGGAATGCCGCTCGCCCACGAGCGCAAAGCCGGCAAACTGTGGCAGGTCGCGCATACCCGCAACATCCGCGCCAACCGTTTCGGCGCCTATCTATTGGGTGGACTCAACCTGCAGATCGAACATCACCTCTACCCCGCGCTGGATCGATCTACTGTGCGCGCGATGCGTCCCGGTATCGAACGCGATTGCCGGAACGCCGGCGTTCCGTACCACCAGACCGGATTGTTGGCCGCGCTGTCGGAAGTGCAGATATCGCTGCATCGTGTCGCAAAAGAAGCGAGAAGACCGTGACCTGGCTCGCGCACCCGGCGGAAATCCGAACTCTGGCATACATGGGGTTGGTCACAGTCGTGGCGATAGCGCACTGGAGCATTGGTGTTTTCAGCCCTTGGCTGCTGATCGTCAGTCTGTTTCTTTCCCTGGCCGTGAGCGTAATGCATCACAACCACTCGCATCGTCCGATCTGGCGTCGACGCGGCATGAATCTAGTGACAGACGTGTGGTTCACGTTGTTCCAGGGTCATCCTGGCTACGTGTTCGAAACGATGCACATCGATAATCACCACCGCTTTCACAATGGTTCCGACGACGTGACCCGGACCGACCGCTTTCGCCCCGGCAACGACCTGCCCGGCCTGTTGAGGCATCCGTTCGAATTCGCGTTCGCGGCAAGCCCGAACATCGCTGCGCGTGTATTTGCGTCTTTCCGCGACGATCCTCGCGATTTCGCCTGGATCGTCGCGCACTACGCGATTCTCATCGGCGTCGACGCGCTGGCGCTTTGGGTCGACTGGAAAGCGGCGATCTATGTCGTGCTGTCGCCGCAGATCGCGGCGATGTTCTGGCTGTTGGCCTCCAACTACCTGCAGCATGCGCACACCTGTGGGGACTCCACGTTCGATCATTCGCGGAACTTTCTCGGCTTGGTCAATCCGTTGGTATTCAACGTTGGCTACCACACCGCGCATCACCATGCGCCCGACCTTCACTGGACCGAACTGCCGAAAGCCCACCGCACGATCGCTCCGCGTATATCGCCGGCACTCAACGAACCTAGCTTCGCCTGGTATATGTTCCGCGTTTTCTTTCTCGCATTGATCTTCCGCCGATTCCGCAGCCAGCCGCTCAAGCCGCAACTCCACATGGATTCCGATCGTGAACAATGATTTCCGCAAACCTGTCGAGTACGACAGTGTGTACTGTCTGGGCCTCGGCACCTTCCTTCCCGGCGAACCGATCGGAAACGAGCGCATAGACGACTTCATCGCCCCGCTCAATCGACAGTCCGCGCGGATCAAAGCCCGCGTTCTCGGCGACAACGGCATCCTGACCAGACACTATGCAATCGACGAAGCGGGGCAAACGCAGCACTCCTCCGCAGCCATGGCAGCGCATGCCGTTCGCGACTGTCTCGAACGGGCCGGCATGGGCCTGGGCGAAGTCTCGATGCTATGCACCGGCACGTCCGGCGGCGATGTCGGAATGCCCGGATTCGCCAATATGCTGCAGGGCGAGTTGGGCGCGCAACCGATGGAAACCAGCAGCCATCAGGGCGTATGCGCCGCTGGCGTGACGGCGCTCAAGCATGCGGCCGCAGCCGTGGCGTTGGGGCATCATCGGAGGGCGCTGGTCGCGACCAGCGAATTCCCATCGCGCATGTTCAAGCGGTCGCGATTCGCGCCGAACGGCTACGACACAGACTTCGATTCGCACTTCCTGCGCTGGATGCTGTCCGATGGTGCTGGTGCGCTGCTGCTGGGCGATCGTCCCGCGGCGAACGGCACCGCGCTGCGCCTGAAATGGGTTCACATGCGATCGTTCAGCGGCGATTACCCGGTGTGCATGCAGATCGGCCATTCCGACGGCGGCAGTACGCGCTCGTATCTGGACTACGACTCGCTGGCGGAAGCCGAACGCGATGGCGCTTTTCTGCTCAGGCAGAACCTTCGCATTCTCCCCAATCTGTTCGACATCGGCATCCACGAATACGTGCAACTGGTGAACGCCGGCAGCATCGACCCGGGATTGATCGATCATTTTCTCTGCCACTATTCTTCCGAGAAGTTCCGCGGCGTGATCGACGATTTGATGGAAGCAGCGGGGGTCAGGATTCCGCAGGATCGTTGGTACAGCAATCTGAGCCGGCGCGGCAACACCGGCGCCGCGTCGATCTTCATCATGCTGGCCGATTTCGTGCGGGAAACGACGCTAGAACCCGGGCAGAAGATCCTGTGCTTCGTACCGGAATCGGGCCGCTTCACGGTGTCGTTCCTGATGCTGGAGGTCGGGGCCGGCGCAGACGCCATGTGCGTCGCCCAGACCCCGGCGCGCGTGTCCGAGCTGGCGACCGTGCCAGTGATCGCGCCGCCTCACGAAGCGCCTGCGTCGGCGTCTGGGCCGATGGCTCGTCTGCTCAGGGAACTCGCAGAGGTCTGGCACCACTACCGCTCGCGCATGTGGCGCACGAATTTCATCCACAAAATCTCTACAGGAACCCTGACCATCGAGGATTACTGCCGATGGATGGAATGCTGGACGCCCCAAGTCCGCGAGGGAACGCTCTGGATGCGCCGCGCGGTCGATAATCTGGAAGGCGGATACGCAAGTCTGCGCGAACCCATCCTGCAACATGCCGGCGAAGAACAGTTCGACTATCGCGTGCTGTTCGACGATTACCGCAGCGCGGGCGGCACCGCCAGCCATGTCGGCGCGCTCCGGCGCAACTCCGGCGGCGAAGCGCTCAATGCCTACATGCATTCGCGCGCCGGCATGCTCAACCCGGTCGGCTTGCTGGGAGGCATCTATATCATCGAAGGCACCGGGCAACGGATCATTCCGGCGCTGCTTCCCATGCTTCGACGTCAGGCCGGGCTGGGCGAGCATCAGCTGAATTTTCTCCGCTATCACGGAGAAAACGACGAGCATCATCTGCAGCGCTGGCTGGCGGCGGTCGAGATCGTCGTCGACATCGGCGGCGAAGACGCCTGTGCCGAAATTCTGGCCACCGCCCGTGCCGTCGCCGATCTCTACGCATTGCAGATGGAGTGTGTGCTGTGAAGAAACCCCCCGATTTTCTGGCAAACGAGCATGACCCGCGCGACCCGAATCCATGGATGGCGATCTATCTGGATCGCAGCATCCCCATCTCCGAGGACGTGAAGCGCGCATGGCTGGAAGATTCGTCCTCGCGTTCGCGGCAGTTTCTGCTGCCTATCGTGCGCCCGGTCGCGCGCACCGCCATCGTACTGGTGCAGCTACTGCGGATCGTGCTGCCATCGGCGTTTTCCTCGTCGCGCGTCCTGCACTGCTTCCTGGCCTGGAGCCTGAAGCATTTCGTCAGTCCCAACGCGAACTGGCTGATTATGCGGCATTTCAATCTGGGCGCTGAAATCCTCGCGTTCATCGCAGCCAATATCCCCGACGTGACGATTCCTCCGCTAAACGACATGCGCCTGACCCGGCTGGATCAGATCAAGGACGATGCGTTTCTCAAGCACGATCTCAATGTCTTCAACTTCGTAATCTATCTGAACCGGGAACTGCACGAGCAGCAAAGGCAGATCGAGGCAGCGGCCGTGCCCGATTTCACCGCCATCAGCGAAGGACCGCTGCCGCTGCAGGCCATGCCGAATCGTTGGACCAATATCATCGACTTGCAGACGGCCATCGAGTTGTACACCCCGGTCTACCAGTTGTTCCTCTCTGACAACGATTTTTGGCGGGCCACCAATTCGCTGCAGCTTGATGAAACCATCGCCATCTACAGCAGCAAGCTTCTGAACGATCCGACGCCGATGCTGCTTGTGAACAACCGGCATCCTTTGGTTCCGATGTCGACGCTGCGTGCGGGATTCCGGCTCGTCCTGCATGGGCTTTCCACCGAGATGATGCATGCGTTTCTGGTACAGAAGAAGCGCGAACAGGCGCAAATCCGGGGCTAATCCCGGCCACTCAAGACGGTAGCAAGCAAACGTCCGTTTCTGGCCGAAAGCGGACACGATCATCGCGAGTGGCTTTCAAGACTGCGACCATCTCGGACGGTGCCAACCCCTTTTTCTGCATGCAATGAATACTGTCCGCCATGATGGCGGGCATCACGCAACGCTCAAGGCGCAGCCGTCGCCTCAGGCAAGGTCGCCGCAGCCGCGCCCATGAACGCCGCGCCACTCACATCCTCATCGCGCCAGCCGCGGTCGGTATCGATGCCGGTGGTCCACCAGGTATGCGCATCGATCCGCAGCGGCCCGCGCACGCGTTCGTGGAAGCGCACCGGCAGCAGGTATCCGGCGACATCGCGATATTCGAGGAACGTGGTGTCGACATGCGCGCCGAGCGTGGTCTCGAAGCCGTTGAGGCTCATGTGGATGCGGAACAGCCGCGCGGTTTGTCGATCGATCCACAGCACCACCTCGTCCTCGGCGGCTTCGCCGAAGCCAGGACGCACGGTGGCGCGCAGACGGTGATACGCGCGGCCCTGCTCGTCGATGTCCGCGAGCCGGGCCCATGTCGACGCGCGGTCGAGGAAGAAGCTGGGGCCGAAATGGAACATGCGGAACGCGTCGTTGGTCATCGCGGTCGCGCGCAGTTTCGCCGGGTCGGTTTCGCGCACGCCGTTGTACGACACCGCGAGTCCGTCGCGGCTGCGCACCACGTGCTTGGTGCCGTCGGGGCCGGTGTGCGTGATGGCATACAGGCCGTCGCTCGGCCGGTAGCGCTCCTGCGAGCGGATGCGGAAACCGCTGTCGCTGACCACCGGCTGGATCTTCTGGATCAGCGCGTACCAGCGGCCGTCGGTGGAGAGATTGATGTCGCCGGGATAACGGCGCAGGTCGCCGCCGTGGGCGGCGAGCGTGCGCGCGAAGATCGCATCGCCGCTCAGGCCGTCGGCGAACGCGGTCGCGGGTGGCTCCGGAGGAAAGCGGACACTGGCGCAGCCGGCCAGGCCCAGACACGACAGCGCCAGACAGAACAGCATCGACGCGACGACGGACGACGACCGGAACGAAGCCATGGCGGATCCTTGAAAGCGGCGGAATACCGCGATCATACGGCCGGGCGGGCGCGACGGATGCGCAACCGGGACGCGTGACGACGATGGCGGCCTGGAGGCCGCCATCGTGGTTTCGTTGCCGACGCACCGGAGGGTCGGCTTCATTCGTCCCTGCCACAGACGCGGGTCAATGCGCGCGGATCAGTTGCCGCATTTGGGCATGCACCCACCGCCATCCCGCAGCGGGTTGGGCAAGTCGGGACGCAGTTCCGGCTGCGCTATGTCGATCTGTGGCGCATCGAACACCTGACCGCTGTAATCGGAGAACTCCGGATCGATCAGTATGATGGTTTCGTTGGGGTCGCGGATATCCTCGGGATCGCCGGAAATCGGCCGCCAACCCGCCATCGTGCGAATGGTCGCACCGCGCACCCGTTCCCAGGCCTTGACGTCTTCTTCGGTCGGTTCTTCCGGCCCGGTGTCGGCATCGGGATTGGAATAGGATTTCACCGGCTTGCCGTCCGGGCCTCTGTAATCCCCCTGACCGGAAGGCGAGATCACCAGCGACGACCCGTCCGTGTACTTGATGAAAGTCGACCCGTCCTCGAAATCTTCCATGTAATCGACCTCGAGATCCTGCGGTATATCGATGTCGCCGCTGTCGTCGGCGCTGATCAGACTGACATCCACACCGCCGACTCGGCGCACGGGCGCATTGTTGTCGTCGTGGCCGAGCACCAGGCTCAGACCATCGAATTCCGCATCGAAGCCATGCTCCGCCAACAGCTCGGAATCCAGACCCATGCGGGTCAACGCGTCCTTGCGCTCGCCGAGGGGAAACGCCGCCAGCGGCGACTCCGTGCCGCCGCCATGCGCTTCCAGTTCGGCCTGCAATTCGGCCGGATTGACGACAATCCTGCCCACGCCGAACTCGAAGGTCGGCAGCATCTGCGCGCCGATCAGGTCGACGATCAGCGACAGCCCCGGGGTGCTGTTCGGATCGTAGGGATCGCTGCCGGCGACGATTTCGTCGGCGTCGTTGTAACCATCGTCGTCGGAGTCGACCACGTTCCATGCGGAATAGCAGGCGGAAAGATCGCAGACGCGGATGTGGCGCAGTTCGGGATCCGCGGCGTAGGCGGACGACGCGAACGACATCGCGCCCAGCGCGGACAGCAGTGCCGAGGTGAGGAGTGTTGTTTTCATGTGATATCCAATGATCGTGGTGCGTCCTCCGGCCGATGCTCCGGCCGGGCCGGTCGCGACATGCGACAGACCTGCGGGAGAACGCCGCGCATCGATCACGTCGGCCATGCAATGCACGCGCTGCGCGATGCGCGTCACAGTTTCCGGAATGCTGTCCTGATGCCGCGATTTACCGCGTTTACGGTGCCCACACGCGCAGCTGCCGTGGGAAACCGATGACCGGAACCATCGCGCCGGATCGGAAACGCCGCGTCGTCGGCGCCCTTCCCAACGCTGGCGCTGGTGTACAGTTTCCGCGCCACATTGCCGGAACCGTCATGCGTCGACTGCTCATCGCCACCCTCTGGCTTTTCGCCATCGTTGCGCAGGCGGCCGAACCCGACCGCCGGATCACGGTGACCATCGACGATCTGCCATGGCAACGCATGGCGACGACCTCGCCCGAGGCGCTGCGAACGCGCCACGCCGCGCTGCTCGATCAGATGCGACGCGCCGATGTGCCGGTGGTCGGTTTCGTCAACGAGGACAAACTCGAAATCGACGGCGCGATGCAGCCCGAACGCGTTGCGATGCTGGAGGCGTGGCTCGACGACGGCCACGCGCTGGGCAATCACACCTACGGGCATGTGGATGTACACGAGGTCGGCATCCCGGCGTTCAAGGACGCGATCCTGCGCGGCGAACGCGTGCTGCGTCCGATGCTGGCGAAGCGCGGGCAGGCGCCGCACTGGTTCCGTCATCCGTATCTGCGCGCCGGGCGGACGACGGAAGACAAAGCCGCTTTGACGGCGTTTCTCGCCGAGCATGACTACCGGGTCGCGCCGGTGACCGTCGACAACGGCGAATGGGTCTGGGCCTTCGCGTACGCGCGCGCGCTCGATGGACAAACGGATACACCCGAACGCGCGGCGCTGCTGGAACGCCTGCGCCTGGGCTACGTGCCGTACATGCTCAACAAGATCGATTACTACGAGCGCCAATCGCAGGCGCTGCTGGGCTATGCGCTGCCGCAGATCTTGCTGCTGCACGCCAACGAATTGAACGCAGAGGCCTATGCCGAATTGATCGCAGGCATCAAGCGTCGCGGTTATCGCTTCGTCACCCTCGAAGAAGCGATGCGCGACCCGGCCTATGCCCGCGAGGACGGCTACCACGGCCGCTACGGCCCCAGCTGGCTGCATCGCTGGGCGATGGCCGACAGGAAACCCGGGGATTTCTACGCCGGCGAACCGGAAGTGCCGAAGTGGGTGATGGCGCTGGCCGGCGTCGACAGCGAATGACGCGACGGCCGTGACCACCGCCAGCATCGCTTTCGGCCCCTGGAGTACCGTCCTCGCCATCGGCGCGGCGTTCGGGCTGGCGGTGGCGCTGCTGCTCGCCTTCACGCGCAGCAACGCGGCGGCGAACCGGCTGCTGGCGCTGCTGTTGCTGGTGTTCGTGCTGAAGCTGATGCCGTACGTGCTGGGCTTCGCCGGGTTCTACGATGCCTATCCATGGCTGTCGTTCGCGCCGTTCGAACTCGGGCTGGCGGTCGGCCCGCTGCTGTACCTGCACGTGCGCCGGCTGACGTCCGCCGCGTTGCCGCGCGGCTGGGGCTGGCATCTGCTGCCCGCCGCGCTGCAGTTCGCCTATCGCGCGGCGATCTTCGCGCAGCCGCTCGAGGTGAAGCATGCGTGGAACGACGCCGTGCATCGCGACTGGATCGATCCGCTGGAAACCTTCCTGGGACTGCTCTCGTTCGCGGCGTACCTGTGGCTGTCCCTGCGCGCGTACCGCGGCTACCAGCGCTGGCTCGACGCGCACCTGAGCAACCGCGAGGAGTTCCGCATCGTCTGGCTGCGCAATGTTCTGGTCGCGTTCGCGCTGGCCTGGCCGGTGTGGGCGCTGTACGAAGCCGTGAGTCATGGCATCGGCTTCGACTATTACCAGCGCTTTCCGCTGTATCTGTGCTTCACCCTGCTGGTGTTCTATCTCGGGCTGGAAGGCTGGCGGCACGCCGCGACCGTCTATCCGCTGCCTGCGGCGCCGCCGCAGGGCGCGCCGCAGCCGGAACCCGCGGGGCGCGACTGGGCGGCGCAGGGTCGCGACTGGCTGGCGCGCACCGAAGCGGCCGGCTGGTGGCGCGATCCCGAGCTGGGACTGGAGCGCCTCGCCCGGCTTCTGGGCACCAACACCGCGTATCTGTCGCGGGCCCTCAACGAAGGCCTGGGCCTGAACTTCAACGAGGCGATCAACGGTCTGCGCGTCGCCGAGGTCTGCAGGCGGCTGCGTGAGGAGGGCGGCGACGGCGACCTGCTGGGCATCGCGTTCGCCGCGGGCTTCAGCGCCAAGACCAGCTTCAACCGCGCGTTCAAGGCCGGCACCGGGCAAACGCCATCGCAATTCCGGGCGGCTGCGCGCTCCGGAGACGCACGCGCCGGGTACGCACGTACCAAAACATAAAAACCGCCGAAATTTCGCGACCGGAACGACGATGGCGGTCGGCAGCGCGAAGGTGGCGGCCTCTCCCATGCCGGAGGCGCCATGCGCCCGTTCCTCGTTCCCTGCCTCATCGCCATCGCCCTCGCAGCGTGGCCGTCGCTGGCGCCGCCCGCCCGCGCCGCCGACGCGCCGCCCACGCTCACCGCGCAGCAGGCCCAGCACGAACTGCGCATCCTCGAACGCGGCCTGACCGATCTGCATGCCGGCCTCTATCGCTATCGCACGCCGGAAAACATCAAAAGCGAGTTCGCCCGCGCGGAGGCCGAAGTCGCCGACGGCAGCGACGCGCTGGAGATGTACCTCATCGCGAGCCGCATCGCCGTCGCCGTGCGCTGCGGGCACACGTGGACCAATCCCTTGAACCAGAGCCCCGCCGTGCAGGCCGCACTCGCGGCGCTCCCCGCGCTGCCGGCGCGGGTGCGTCTGCTCGGAGGACGCCTGCTCGTCACCGCCAGCGCCGACCCGCGGATACCGGCGAACGCCGAGATCCTCGCCATCGACGGGCGCACGCCGGCTGCGCTGGTCGCCGACTTCCTGCCGTACCTGCGCGCCGACGGCGGCAACGACGGCAAGCGCCTCAGCCAGCTCGACAGCAACGAGAACGGCGGCGCGATGGAACGCCTGCTGCCGCTGCTGCATCCGCCGGGCGCCGAGGGTTATCGGGTGCGGCTGCGTGCGGACGACGGCCGCGAAATCGAAGTCGTCGTGCCCGGCATGTCCACGGCACTGCGCGAACGCAGACTCGTCGCAGCAGGTGCGGTTCCGGCGGACGCCGCCTGGCGCTTCGACATCGAGGGCGACATCGCCACCCTGACGCTGCCGACGTTCGCGTTCTGGAACGACGACTTCGACTGGCGCGGCTTTCTCGAACGCAGCTTCGCGACGCTGGAAGCGAAGAAAACTCCGTTCCTCATCCTGGACCTGCGCCGCAACGAAGGCGGCGACAGCGACATCGGCCGGGCGTTGACCGCGCATCTGCTGACCGCGCCCTATACACCGCCGGCGACGCGCTCCGAATCCGCTTACGAACGCGCGCCCTACGCGCTGGCGCGATTCCTCGACACCTGGGATTTCTCGTTCTTCGACCGGACCGGCCAGGTCGCGCGCGGACCGGGGCGGAACTGGTCGCTCCCGGATGCGGCGCCGCAGCGCATCGAGCCGATGGCGAAGCCTTATCGCGGCCTGGTGGTGGCGCTGACCGGGCCGCGCATGAGTTCCGCCGGCTATCTGGTCGCGCGCGACCTCAAGGCCGCTGGCGCCGCCACGCTGATCGGCGGTGAAACCGGCGGCAACCTGCGCGGCCTCAACGGCGGTCAGCTCGCGTGGCTGGTCCTGCCGACCTCCGGCGTGAGCGTGGACATTCCGCTGCTGGCGCATTTCACAGCGGGCGAACCGCCCGATCGCGGCGTGCTGCCGGATATCGCGGTCCGCACGCGGCTGGAGGATGTGGCCGCGGGCATCGATCCGGACAGGATCGCGGCGGAGCGCTGGTTCGCGGAACGCGCCTACGGGACGCGGCGGCGAGCGGACGGTCGTTGACGGCTCAGGCCGGAATGGTCACCGCATCGCCGACCCGCAGCATGCCTGTGCTGCGCGGGCCCAACCGCGGAATCAGATTCATGCCGAAGGTGATGCCGGCCGGCGTGCGTCGATAATCCTTGAGGATGTTCAGCGGCTCGCCGTCGTCGCGTCGCGCGCCGGCCACCGGATCGACGGTGGTGAACACGCAGCGGGTGCAGCGCTTGACCGCATCGAACTCGACATCGCCGATCCGCACGCGCGTCCAGTCGTCCTCGGCGTGCGCAGCCGCATCGGCGATCACCAGATTCGGCCGGAACTGCGTCATCGCCACCGGCGCGCGGCCGGCGTCGGTCAGACGCGCGTTCAGGCCATCCAGCGCGGCCTGCGAAATCGCCAGCAGCGGATACCCATCGGCGAAACTCACTTCATCGCCGGTCTGGGCATAGGCGGGATCGACCGCACGCCGCGCGGCATCGTCCATGTACATCAGGCGCACCGGGCGGTGCAGGAACGCGCTCAGCCAGGCATCGGCGGCCGGATCGGCGCGCTGCGCGTCCACCGTGTCCTTCCAGATCGACACGCGCAGACGCGGCGCGTCGGGCGGCGGCGGCGCCACGTCGAGATCGGGCAGACCGGGCGCGGACAGGCGCAGGCCTTCGCCCATCGCCGCGGCGCGGATCAGCACCATCTCCGACACCTGTCGCGCGGTGATGAAGCCGCCGTCGGCATCGACCGCCAGCCAGCGACGGTCGTGTCGCGGGCCGCGCGGCTGGACGTCGAACGTCTCGACCGCGACGCCCGCGGCCGACTTCAGCGGATACAGATGCAAGGAGGAGAGACGCATGGCGTGGGGTTTCTGCGGAGGGCGCGACGACCGTAACCGAGCATCGGGCGGCCGTCCATCCTCGCCTGAACCGGCACGCCCGCGTGCAGCGTGTTCATCTCACCCGTTAAGACCCGCAGCGTGCAAAATGGCGCCATGTCATTGACCCGGAAACTCGCGATCCTCGCCGACGCCGCGAAATACGATGCTTCGTGCGCGTCCAGCGGCGGCGAGCGCCGGGATTCGCGCGGCACCGGCGGCATCGGCAGCGCCGGCGGCATGGGCATCTGCCATTCGTACACGCCCGACGGCCGCTGCGTCTCGCTGCTGAAGATCCTGCTGACGAATTTCTGCATCTACGACTGCGCGTACTGCGTGAACCGGGTGTCCAGCAACGTGCAGCGCGCACGATTCGCCACCGATGAAGTGGTGCGGCTCACGCTCGATTTCTACAAGCGCAATTACATCGAAGGGCTGTTCCTTTCCAGCGGCATCATCCGCAGCGGCGACTACACGATGGAGCAGATGGTCGAAGTGGCGCGCAGCCTGCGCGAGGACCATCGCTTCGCCGGCTATATCCATCTGAAGACCATTCCCGAGGCGTCGCCCGACCTGCTGGCCGCCGCCGGCCGCTACGCCGACCGGCTCAGCATCAACGTCGAACTGCCCACCGCGGCGGGGCTGGCGAAGCTGGCGCCCGAGAAGACCATGCCCGGCATCCACGCCGCGATGGGCGAATTGCGCTGGCGCATCGACGAGAACCGCGAGGCGCGCAAGCCGCAGGCCGCAACGACGAAGCGCCGCGCCAAACCGCCGCGGTTCGCGCCCGCCGGACAGAGCACGCAGATGATCGTCGGTGCCGACGATGCCGACGACCGCAGCATCCTGCACACCTCGCATGGCCTGTACAACGATTACCGCATGCGCCGGGTCTACTACTCCGGCTTCAGCCCGATTCCCGACGCCTCCTCGAAGCTGCCGATCAAGCCGCCGCCGCTGCTGCGCGAACACCGTCTGTATCAGGCCGACTGGCTGCTGCGGTTCTACGAGTTCAAGGTCGAGGAGATCGCGCCGGACACCGCGCAGGGCGGCAGCGGCATGCTCGATCTCGACATCGACCCGAAACTCGCGTGGGCACTGCGGCATCCGCAGCAGTTTCCGGTGGATCTCAACACCGCGCCGCGCGAAACCCTGCTGCGCGTGCCGGGGTTGGGGACGCGCAACGTCGATCGCATCGTCCTGGCGCGGCGCCACGGCAAACTGCGCATCGCCGATCTCGCGCGGCTGCGCGCGCCGGTGCAGAAAATGCTGCCGTTCGTGCAGCTGCTCGATCACCACCCGCGCAAGCGCCTGGACGATCCGGAGGTGCTGCGCGCGCAGCTGGCGCCGAAACCGCGTCAGCAGGATCTGTTCGCGGCATGAGCGCCGCGCCGGCCGGCACCACCTTCCGCGCAGAAGTCGAACCGGCGTGGGATCTGGACGCCTGGCGCGATGCCGCGCGGATCGCGCTGCGCGCTGACCTTGCGCCCGAGAACATCGACTGGACCGGCGATGCGCAGGCCAGCCTGCTGCCGGCAACGCCGCTGTCGGCGGCACAGCCGCGCATTGCGCCGCCGCCGGTGCCCGCACGGCTGTTCGAACTCGCCGATGCGGTGCTGTGCCATCGCGACCCGCAGCGCCATGCGTTGCTGTACCGCATCGCGTGGCGGATCGCGCATGGCGAGAAACATCTGCTGGCGCGCGTGACCGATCCCGACACCCGGCGCGCGTCGGAACTCGCCAAGGCCGTGAGCCGCGACACCCACAAGATGAAGGCCTTCGTGCGCTTCCGCGAAATCCCCGGCGAACACGATGCGTTCATCGCGTGGTTCGAGCCGGAACACTGGATCCTCGATCGCGTCGCGCCGTTCTTCGCGCGCCGCTTCGCCGGCATGCGCTGGGCCATCCTCACGCCGTACCGCAGCGTCGCCTGGGACGGCAGCGCGCTCGCGTTCGCGCCCGGCATGCACCGCAGCGACGCGCCCGCGGACGACGCCCGCGAAGACCTGTGGCGCACGTATTACGCGCACATCTTCAATCCGGCGCGGCTCAATCCGCGGATGATGCGTCAGGAAATGCCGCAGAAATACTGGAAGCACCTGCCGGAGGCGCATTTGCTGCCGGAGCTGATCCGCACCGCCGGCGAACGGGTGCGCGAGATGCAGGAGCGTGAGGCGCAGGGGCCGAGGCGCAGGATTCCGAAGCGTCTTGGGAATGGTGAGAGTGGGGATGTGTAGCGCCAGACTGGTCAGAGTCGATGTCGATGTCGATGTCGATGTCGATGTCGATGTCGATGTCGATGTCGATGTCGATGTCGATGTCGATGTCGATGTCGATGTTTTCGAGTATGCGGATAAAGCTTGGAACTTTTTCGCGCTGGGTGCGCGAGTTACTTTCTTTGGCGCACTGCGCCGCTTGCGGCGCGAACGGCGAAGCCGGCCCGAAGGGCGAGCGCCGTAGGCGCGAGTCAAGAAAGTAACTAAAGAAAACACTCAGTGCCGAAGCAAACCTGCCAACTGAAATGATGTCGGGATTTTTCGATGAGGCCTCCGTGCCTCATCGAAAAACAGCGCACATCCTGTGCACTGCCCTCCGGGTCTACGATCTCAGTCCAACTGTGCGATGGCTTGGATGTCACCTGGACGAAGTAATTTCAGGCCACACACAAATTCCAGTTACTTGCGCTGCAACTTAAAACACATGCAGGATCAGCTATATCGCAAGCGGACCAGTATGCGTCGCCTGTCTACAGATGCCTTCGTCCCAACGACCTTGCACATATGGCGTGCCATCTCATGATTGGAAACCCGTAGGGCGATGCACAGGATGTGCATCTTTTTTCGATGAGGCATGGATGCCTCGTCGAAAAATTCGGGCCAAACATCAGGCGGCAGATTTGCCTCGGCACTGAGTGCTTTCTTTGGTTACTTTCTTGACTCGCGCCTACGGCGCTCGCCCTTCGGGCCGGCTTCGCCGTTCGCGCCGCAAGCGGCGCAGTGCGCCAAAGAAAGTAACTCGCGCACCCAGCGCGAAAAAGTGCCAAGCTTTACCCGCAAAACATCAAACACAGAAGCCAAAGCGCCGCACACCAAGCAAACCCTCACACCCACTCACGCCAGATAACCGCCATCCACCGCCAGACAAGTACCAGTGACATAACCCGCCGCAGGCGAACACAGGAACAACACCGCCGGCGAGATCTCGTCCGGCTGCGCGCTGCGGCCCATGGGAATAAGTTGCGACATCATCCCCATCAGCTTCGGATTGGATGTGATCGACGACGCGAACTTGGTGTCGGTGAGTCCCGGCAACACCGCGTTGACGCGGATGCCCTGGCCCGCGAGTTCCTTGGCGAAGCCTTCGGTCATATTGACGATGCCGGCCTTGGTCATCGAATACACGCCCTGCCCGGCCGCGGGCCGCTTCGCGTTGACCGAAGCGATGTTGACGATGCTGCCGGCGCCCTTGGCTTTCATGCGTCTCGCGGCCTGCACCGTGGTCCAGAAATAGCCGCGCAGATTCACGTCGACGGTTTTCTGGTAGCTGCCCAGATCCATGTCGATCATCGGGCCGAAATACGGATTGGTGGCGGCGTTGTTGATCAGCACATCGGGCGCCTTTCCGGCCGCGTCGAGCGTGCCGAACAGGGCTTCGATCGCGTCCGGATCGCCGACGTGCAGCGCATGCGCTTCGGCGGAGCCGCCGGCGGCGCGGATCGCGGCCGCGACGGTGTCGCAGGCCTCGACATTGCGCGAGGTGCAGACGACGTGCGCGCCGTGGGCGGCGAGCGTATGGGCGATGGCTTCGCCGATGCCGCGCGATGCGCCGCTGACCAGTGCGATCTTGCCGGTGAGGTCGAACAGGGGGTCGGATATGGACATGGAAGGCCACGAATCAGGAGTGAAAGGACGGCACGCGCGAGGCGGCTTGCTATGCTGTCGAGACTAGCACAGCAAGGACGGAACACATGGACAGCAGACGACGCGTACTGATCACCGGCGCCGGCAGCGGATTGGGCCTTGCGCTGGCGCATCGCTACGCCCGCAGCGGCGCGCGCGTGGCCTGCGTCGACCTGATCGCCGAGCGCGCCGAAGCCGCCGCCGCGGCGTTGCCGGGCAGCGGTCATCTCGCGCAGGTCGTGGATGTCGGCGACGACGCCTCGATGCAGGCGCTGCACGATCGCATCCAGCGCGAATGGGGCAGCGTGGATGTGCTGATCAACAACGCCGGCATCGCCTCGGTCGGCGCGATGGTCGAGACCACCATGGAAGAGTGGCGGAAGATCATCGACATCGATCTGCTGGGCGTGGTCCGCGGCTGCCGGTTGTTCCTGCCGGCCATGCTGGCGGCTCGCAAGGGCCAGGTCATCAATACCGCGAGTTTCGCGGGACTGGCCGGCGCACCGGGCATGATGAGCTATGGCGTCGCGAAAGCCGGCGTGGTGGCGCTATCGGAACAGTTGCGCGCCGAAACCCACGGCAGCGGCGTCGGCGTGAGCGTGATCTGCCCGGCGTTCTTCCGCACCAACCTGCTGGAAACCGCGTTCGCCAGCGACAAGATCAAGGCGAAGGTCATCAAACTGATGGACACCTCGCCGGATACGCTGGACGGCGTCGCCGACAAGATCTTCGCCGCGGCGGAGCGCGGCGAATTCATGATCATCCCGACCAAGCGCGAGCCGATGCGGTGGCGGATCAAGCGGTGGCTGCCGGGGTTCTATTTCCGGATGGTATTGAAGCTCGCAAAAGCCCACCGCCCATCCACTACTTCGTGAAGCCGAATCCGACAAGCAATTCGTCCTTTTTATCGAAGGTCGGCGCAGGCCTGCCGTGCCGGTAGAGCACCAGAAACCGGACCGGACTGAGCTTGCGCGCGAACGAAAACTCTAGTTCGGCGTAATCACGATTCCAATTGCGCCGAAAATCATGCATGCCCTCGTAGGCCAAGCGGACGTTCCAGTCGATCTTGCCGTCGGCGGCGCCAACCCATACCAGTTGCGCGGCGTGATGTGCACGGCAATAGCTGCCATCAGCCCGGATCGCCGCCAGCGATGCATTGCCTCCATCATCACGCACATCGCCACAGTTCAGTTTGATAGATGGACTCCACCGGAATGCAGTCTTGTCCCGTCTGAAAGCGCCATTTTCGGCCCCGTACTGCAGCCATTGATTGGCGCGGGCAAATCGTCTACCCGCAAAACCCAGCTCAACCTTGAGCGCAAGCACGTCGCGGTCACCATTGCCATCCGTTTGATAAGTCGGTGCAATCAATAGCTGATATCCATCGTAGCTTTTTCCGTCCCTGCCCTCGACCATGCCGAAATAGCGGAATTCAGTAGCGAATGAGATCGTTGACTTCTCGGGGTCCAAGGCAGTGTCGACGTCGAAACCTGCCGCGACCGAGGACTGCCATTGCTTGTGCTCGCCCCATTCGAAGGGTCCGTATCCGATCACACCAAGCACAACGCCAGATTCCTTGTTTGCCTTACGATCATTTCTGTAGGCGATCAAAAACGGTGCGATCGCCGCCGGATCCTTCGCGAATGGATTGCGCGCATCGACGACGGGGCGCGCGAATGTGAATCCCGGGCCTGCCACTACCGGAGGCGGCGTTTTGTAGGGATGCAAAAGATCAATGCGGTTCGCATAGTTCTGCACGACACCGACCGGCGCGGTTTCGAGTTCCGGTACGCCTGGAATCGGCTGTCGAATCTTCATCTCTGGATTTTGCCCGTAGGTCTGCGCAATTTCCTCGAAGCGCTCGGAGATACGCTCTTCACGCTTGTCCGCACCCTGTAGCCCGGCGACACCTCGATCACACGCAAGCAAATAGTTCCTGTATTCCTCCGCATCAATGATCCTGTTCCGATCCGAATCGAAAGCATCGACATCCGCATCGACCCTACGCGCATCGTGCTCGGTTCTTTCCTTCAGATCGAAGCAAGGATTCGCCAGCGCGGTCTGTGCGGTCGCATTGGCCGCAAGGCAAGAAAACAACATCAAACAGAAGACCTTAACGACGTCCATGGTAGATATCCCTGATGTCCCTAACCTTGGAGGCTTTGTCCGCCTGCGCAGGCGTCGTTTGTTTGATTTTCTGCCTCCACTCCTGGCTGCCGACTGCTTCAAAGCCCGGCGAGTTGTCGGCGAATTCCTTGTTGAGCGCGACTCGCAGTTGATCGACCGTACCCGGAAACGGGGGATTGGTGAACGGCGCATCAAGCAGAACATCCTCGGGCCCACGACCCGACCACCCCATAAGCACTTTCTTGGTCCAAAGCGTGCTCTGCGACTTTCTGAATCTCTCGTCTTCGGCCATGACGTTATCCTTTGCTGCGAAGACGCCGACGGCGCGGCGACCGGAGAGCTTCTCCGGCGAAACAGACAATAACGATCCGCGCGCCTTCGCACGGGTGCAGAGAAGTATCGAAACGATATCGGTTTGAAAACAGGCCGGATCAGAGATCGCCTGGGTCCTTCGAAGCTACCGCGCTCTGGCTACCGCCGCTCTTTCATCGCCATCACCACCCCAAGCCCCGCAAGCAGCGACACCGCCGCAGTGCCGCCGTAGCTGAGCAGCGGCATCGGGACGCCGACCACCGGCAGCAGGCCGGAGATCATGCCGGCGTTGACGATCACGTAGACCGAGAACGCGAGGCCGAGCGCGCCGGCGAGCAGGCGCGAGTAGGTGTCGCGGGCTTCGCTGGCGATCCACAGGCAGCGGCCGACGACGAACATGTACAGCGCGAGGGTGATGCTGACGCCGACCCAGCCGAATTCTTCCGACAGCACCGCGAAGATGAAGTCGGTGGTGTGTTCGGGCAGATAGTCGAGGTGCGACTGCGTGCCCTGGCCCCAGCCCTGGCCGGTCCAGTTGCCGGAGCCGATCGCGATTTTCGACTGGATGATGTTCCAGCCGGTGCCCAGCGGATCGGATTCCGGATTCAGGAAGGTGCGGATGCGGTCTTTCTGGTAGGGACGCAGGAACCAGAACCACGCGACCGGCGCGGCGGCGGCGACGCTGGCGCCGGCAGCGATGAACCATCGCCACGGCAGACCGGCGAGAAACAGCGCGAAACACCCGCTTGCGGCGACCAGCATCGCAGTGCCGAAGTCGGGCTGCAGCAGGATCAGCAGCGTCGGCACGGCGACGATGCCGCCGGCGATGAGCACGGTGGCGAAGCGCGGCGGCAACCGCTGCTGGTGCAGGTACCACGCCGCCATCATCGGCAGGCTGAGTTTGAGCAGTTCGGCCGGCTGGAAATAGAACACGCCGAGATTGATCCAGTGATTGCCGTGCTTGCCGTCGCCGATGAACAACACCGCGACCAGCGGCAGCAGCGATCCCGCGAACACCAGCGGCGTGATGCTGCGCAACTGCGTGGGCGAGACCCGCGACAGCAGCCACAGCGCGCCGAGGCCGACGCCGTAACGCGCGCCCTGCGCCATCACCAGTCGCGGGCTTTCGTTGCTGGCGCTGTACAGCACCGCCAGACCGATCCCCATCAGCGCCAGCAGCGCCGCCAGCAGCGGCAGATCGAGGGTGCGCGTGAAGCGCAGGAACAGACCCAGCAGCCAGCGGACGAAGGCGCTCATCGCACCGGCTCCTGCACGGCCGGCATCGCCGGTGTCGCGGTGCCGGCGGTCGCGCCGGTGCTGGCGCTGCTGCTGGACACGACATTCGCGAACGGATTGGCGGCGAGTTCGGCTTCCAGCACTTTCGGATCGGGCTCCGGCATCTTGCCCAGCAGCCAGGCGTCGAGGATCTTGCGCGCGATAGGCGCGGCGGTGCTGGCGCCGTAGCCGCCGCCCTCCACCACCACCGCGACGGCGATGGTCGGGTTTTCGGCGGGCGCGTAGCCGATGAACAGCGCGCGATGACGCAGGTGCATCGGCAGGTTGCGCGGGTTGACGCTGACGTTGCCGCGGCGGCTGACGACCTGCGCGGTGCCGGTCTTGCCGGCGATGAGATACGGCGCACCGACGCTGATCACCCGCGCGGTGCCGCCGGGACCGTGCACGGTGCGGATCATGCCTTCGCGGATCACCTGCAGATTCGCGGCGCTGCGGCTGATCGCGCGCGGTGCCGGTTGTTCCACCATCACCCAGGGCTTGTCGAAATCGGTGCGGCGCGCGCTGACCAGATGCGGGCGGCGCATCAGGCCGTCCGCGGCGAGCGCGGCGGTGCTCTGCGCGAGCTGCAGCGGCGTCGCTTTCCAGAAGCCCTGACCGATGCTGGAGATGATGGTGTCGCCGGGATACCACGGGCCCTGCTTTTTCGCGTTCTTTTCCTTCCATTCCGGCGAAGGCAGGATGCCGCCGGTTTCGCCAGCCAGATCGATGCCGGTCGGCGCGCCGAAGCCGTACAGCGACAGGTATTCGTCGAACTTGCGGATGCCCATGTCCAGCGACAGCCGGTAGTAGTACGTATTCACCGAATCGCCGATCGCCTTGCGCGCATCGGTCCAGCCGTGTCCGCCGCCGTGCGAGTCGCGGTAACCGCGCTTCTGCCCGGCGATGCGGAATTCGCCGGTCGACAACACCTTGTCGTCGGGCGTGCGCAGACCGCTGTCGAGACCGGCGAGCGTGATCAGCGGCTTGAGCGTGGAGCCGGGCGCGACGCCGCCCAGCACGTTGCGGTTGAACAGCGGCCGCGCCGGGTCGTCCATGAATCTGCGGTAGTCGGTATGCGAGATGCCGTTGACGAACAGATTGGGGTCGTAGGTCGGCAGGCTCACCATCGCCAGCACTTCGCCGGTACGCGGATCGATCGCGACCGCAGAACCGGTGAGCTCGCCGAACGCGATGCTGGCGGCGCGCTGCACGTCGGCATCGATGCTCAGGCGCAGGTCGGCGCCGGGCGTGGCGGGAATGCGGCCGAGGCTGCCGATGACGCGGCCTTCGACATTGGTCTCGATCTGCTCGTAACCGATCGCGCCGCGCAGGCTGTCGTCGTAGAAACGTTCGATGCCGGACTTGCCGGTATGGCTGAACGCAGCGGTGCCTTCGCCGAGTTTCTCGATGTCCTGCTTGTCGACGCGGCCGACATAGCCGATCACATGGCCGAACAGATCGCCGTAGGGGTATCGGCGGGTGAGGTACGGCACCAGTTCCACGCCGGGATAACGCCAGCGGTCAACAGCGAAGCGCGCGGCTTCCTCGTCGTCGATGCGCAGGCGCAGGGTCACCGGCAGGAAGCTGCGGGTGACGCGGCGGGTGTCGTTGAAGCGCGCGATGTCCTCGGGCGCGAGGGCGATGATCTTCGACAGCGATGCGACCAGCGCGTCGATGTCGCCGGCCTCGGCCGGCACCACGTCGAGACGATACGCCGGCACGTTGTCGGCCAGCACCCGGCCCTTGCGGTCGTAGATCAGGCCGCGGGCCGGCACTTCCGGCCGCTGTTTCACCCGGTTGTCCTGCGAACGCTTGGCGTAGTCGGTGTGGTCCAGCACCTGAAGCTTGAAATACCACGCCGCAAGACCGCACAGCGCGAACGCCACCGCGAGGAACCCCAGCGCGGCGCGGCTGCGGAACTGCTCGGCTTCCTGCGCGGAATTCCTGACGTAGTGACGGCGCATTGCCTCAGAGCCTGTTCATGATCTCTCCATGCCTCGCGCCGGTCCTGCCGGGGCGCGGAGCAAGGAAGAGAGAGGGAATGGATGTCGATCCATGACCGAACGATGACGCCGCACCGCGCCCCGGCAGGACCGGCCCTTCGGGTTGTGCCGCAGTGGCCCGTTGGGAGCCGTGCGCCGCTTGACTTGACCACCAGTCAAGCACTGCGCGACGCCCAATTCCCAGTGCAATTCCTGAGGGGCCACTGCGACACAACGCGAGGCATGGAGAGATCATGAACAGGCTCTCAGCCCGAGTGCTTGCGGCCCACGCGCAAGCCGTCCAGCAGCACGAACAAGGGCGGCCACAGCGCGGCGCCGATCAGTGGGGTCCACCAGTGCATCCAGCCGCGGATGGGATGGCCGAGCACGAAATGCGCGGCGGTGACGATGATCTGATCGTTCAGCAGCAGGCCGCCGATGGCCAGCGCCTGCTGCGCCATCGGATAGAAGCGCAGCTGCGGCCGGAAGCGCTGCAGGATGAAGGTGATCACCGTGAGCCGCAGCGCCTGTTCGCCGAGCACGCTGCCGAAGGCGACATCGGCCAGCAGACCGATGGAGAACGCCAGGCCGAGGCCGACGCGCTCATGGTCTTCCAGCAGCCAGTAGGCCAGCACCAGCGCCAGCCAGTACGGGCGCAGCGGCTGCAGCATCCCCGGCAGCGGCAGCAGGCCGAGCAGCAGCGCGACGAACAGGCTTGCCGGAAACAGCCAGGGGCGGCGCGTGCGGCTCATCGGGCGGGCGCCTGCGGCGACGCCGCGGACGGCGTGGGTCGCAAGAGCAGCACATCGCGACCGCGATCCAGCCGCGCCGCCGGTTTGAGGTCGCCGACCAGGAAGGCGCGGCTCTCGTCGCGGCGCAGCGCGGTGATCGTGCCGACCGGGAAGCCCGGCGGGAAGCGCCCGCCCAGCCCGGAGGTAACGATGCGGTCGCCGACCTTCACGTCGCTGGACGTCGGGACGTTGGCGAGTTCGAGGCGGTCGCCGCGACCGTAAGCGACCAGGCGGATGCCGTTGCGCGACACCGCCACCGGCACGGCATGGTCGGGGTCGGTCAACAGCAGCACGGTGGCGGTGGACGGGCGCACATCGATCACCTGACCGATCAGGCCGCCGGCATCGATCGCCGCCTGGCCCATGGTCACGCCCTGATCGGCGCCGATGTCCAGGATCACGCGCTGGCGGGTGGGATCGAGGGCGATGTCGAGGATCGGCGCCAGCTGTACGTCCAGCCCGCCCTGTTCCGCCGCGCCGAGCAGGCCGCGCAGACGCGCGTTCTCGGCGGCGGCCGCCTGCAGCCGCGCGATGCGCGCGCCGCTGATCAGCAGCGCATTGCGCAGGGTTTCGTTGTCCTTCGCCAGCCGCGCGCGGGTGGAGGCGTCGTCGCGCACGGTGTCGCCGAGCTTCGCCGGCAGCCCCGCCAGACGCCACAGCGGCTGCACGAGCACTTCGATCTGCCCGCGGATCGCGGTCAGCCAGCCGCCGCGGTGATCCATCACCATCAGCGCGATCGCCAGCGACAGCGCGAGCAGCAACCGCAAGGTGCCCGCGATCTCATCGGAGCGTTGTGCGGAAGGGCCGGCGTAGGGAGGCACGTCAGGAGTGTCGGATTAGGCGTCGTGGAGGGTAGGAAAGAAGCGGTGGTCCAGTCCACGCAAAAACCTGCTCTTCTCCTCCCCTTGCGCATCGCGCAGGGGGAGGTCGGGAGGGGGTTGAAGGCAAAACTTACCCCTCCCCAACCCTCCCCTTCGCCTGCGGCGAAAGGGAGGGAGCAGAACGTCACTCCGGGGAGAAGAACTCGTTGCCGTGCATGTCGACCAGCTCCAGCGCACGGCCGCCGCCGCGGGCGACGCAGGTCAGCGGATCGTCGGCGACCTGCACGTGCAGGCCGGTTTCCTCGCTGATCAGCTTGTCGAGATCGCGCAGCAGCGCGCCGCCGCCGGTGAGCACGATGCCGCGTTCGGCGACGTCCGCGCAGAGTTCCGGCGGGGTCTGCTCCAGCGCCAGCTTGACCGCGCTGGTGATGCCGCCCAGCGGCTCGCGCAGCGCGTCCAGCACTTCGTTGGAGTTGAGCTTGATCATGCGCGGCACGCCTTCGGCGAGGTTGCGGCCGGAGACTTCCATTTCCATGACCGTGGCCTGCGGATAGGCGCAGCCGATCGTCAGCTTGATGCGCTCGGCGGTGGCTTCGCCGATCAGGGTGCCGTGGGCGCGGCGCACGTAATTGATGATCGATTCGTCGAAACGGTCGCCGCCGATGCGCACCGACTGGGCGTAGACGATGCCGTTGAGCGCGATGACCGCGATCTCGGTGGTGCCGCCGCCGACGTCGATGACCATCGAGCCGCGGGCTTCGGTCACCGGCAGGCCGGCGCCGATCGCGGCCGCCATCGGTTCCTCGATCAGATACACCTCGCGGGCGCCGGCTTCCTCGGCCGATTCCTTGATCGCACGGCGCTCGACATTCGTCGAACCGCAGGGCACGCACACCAGCACGCGCGGGCTGGGCTTGAGGAAGCGCGACTTGTGGACCTTGCGAATGAAGTGCTTGAGCATTTCCTCGGTGTACGTGAAGTCAGCGATCACGCCGTCCTTCATGGGACGCACCGTGGTGATATGGCCGGGAGTGCGGCCGAGCATCTGCTTGGCCTCGCTGCCGACCGCCGCAACCGTGCGGTTGCCGCCGCCGACGCGATCGTGGCGCACTGCGACCACCGAAGGTTCGTTCAGGACGATGCCCTGGCCGCGGACGAAGATGAGGGTATTGGCCGTGCCCAGGTCGATGGACAGGTCGTTGGAAAACATGCCGCGGAACTTTTTGAACATCGGGAAGCGTGCCGGTGGGGGAGCGTTACGGAGGGTGCCGGGGGGCCAGAGGCGCAAAAACCGCCGGAAAAAACTGCCGGATCATCGCGAAAGCAGTCCTTGGCGTCGCGGCGGTTGCAGCAGCCCGTTAGGGTAACAAAAAACAGGTTCCACGGCGGGAACGACCTGCGTAAAACACGCATCTTCCGCAACGAGACCGCGTGAATACGGCCACCGGCCGGCAGCCCACCGGCCCTGCGCCGCGAGCGTGGCGGATCGACGCCCCTGCGGACGTGATGCTGGTCTCGCTGCGGGCCAACGGCTACCCTATCGGGCTATTTCCCGGAAGAAGACACGACACGATGGCTGCCCTGATCTGCGGTTCGTTGGCCTACGACACCATCATGGTGTTCCCCGACCAGTTCAAGAACCACATCCTGCCGGACAAGGTCCACATCCTGAACGTGTCGTTCCTGGTGCCGCGGATGCGCCGCGAATTCGGCGGCTGCGCCGGCAATATCGCCTACAACCTCAAGCTGCTGGGCGGCGACCCGATCCCCATGGCCACCGTCGGCCAGGACTTCGGCCCGTACCGCGAGTGGTTCGCGGAAATGGGCATTCCGCTGGATCAGGTGAAGGAAATCCCGGAACTGTTCACGCCGCAGGCCTTCATCACCACCGACCACGACAACAACCAGATCACCGCCTTCCACCCGGGCGCGATGATGCGGTCGTACGAAAACCACGTGCGCAACGTGCCGAACGTGAGCTTCGGCATCGTCAGCCCGGACGGCCGCGACGGCATGCTGCAGAACTCGAAGGAATTCGCCGAGGCCGGCATCCCCTTCATTTTCGATCCGGGCCAGGCCATGCCGCTGTTCAACGGCGAAGAGCTGCGCGCCTTCATCGAACAGGCCGACTACGTGACCGTCAACGACTACGAGTCGAGCCTGCTGCAGGAACGCACCGGCTGGAGCGAGGACGTCATCGCCGGCAAAGTGAAGGCCTATATCGCCACCCAGGGCCCGCGCGGCGCGCGGATCTTCACCGGCGGCAAGACCTTCGACGTTCCGCCGGCCCATGAGCGCCGGGTCACCGATCCCACCGGCTGCGGCGACGCTTTCCGCGCAGGCCTGATCTTCGGCATCGAGAAAGGCTACGACTGGCCGACCATCGGCCGCATCGGCAACCTGATGGGCGCGCTGAAGGTCGAACATCCCGGCACACAGAACCAGCGTTTCGACTATGCCGAGTTCGCCGAACAGTTCAGCCAGCAATTCGGTTACGCGCTGTAACCGGCCCAAGCAGAACCCCAACTGCGGGGCCGTGCCCACGGCTGACGAAAACGAAACGGTTGCGTATCGGAAACGGCGGCCTGAAAGCCTCAACCATCGCAACCGGCTAACCTGCGCGTTCCCCCCACTGGAACCCGTACATGTCCATCGCCTACTGGTGCATCCTCATCGCCGCCGTCCTGCCCTACGTCTGGATCGGTGTCGGCAAATCCGCGGTCCGCGGCTACGACAACCGCGATCCGCGCGGCTGGGTGGCGAAACAGAGCAACCCGCGGACCCACCGCGCCAATGCCGCGCACCTGAATGCCTTCGAGGCCTTCGCGCCATTCGCGGCGGGCGTGCTCATGGCGCAGGCCGCAGGCGTCGATCCGGGGCGCATCACCGCCTTGGCGGTCGCCTTCATCGTCTTCCGCTTGTTGCACGGCGTGTTCTATCTCGCCGACAAACATCTGCTGCGTTCGTCGGCCTGGATGGCCGGCATCGTCTGCGTGGTGGCGCTGATGGTCCAAGCCGCGCTGCGGGTGGGTTGAGACGACCGGTAGCGACACGGCCGCTTCATTCCCGCCAGCCGTAGGCACGGCATATTTGGCGTCGTGTTTCGGCCTCTGCCTTGGCCCCCTGAAGGCCGCTCGACGAGAGCTCACAGATTTTCCGGACGCACAAAAAAAGAGCGCGCACATATAGTGCGCGCTCCCGGAGAAGATCATCCTGACGTCACCCGTGCAGGTGCGTTCCCCCCCTTGCAACCTCCGTATTGCAGCCAGCGTCCCTACCGGCTGGAGAGAGAATACCGATGTGATTTCTGCTGTGAAGGTGGGGGGTATGGGAAAAACAGCCAATCCCGGTGAGCGGACTTCAGGAAAGCGCGCTATCTGCCTGATTCTCATGCTATCAATAGTGGCATGCTACCGAAAGCAGACAAAGTGATGACAACATTGATAGCAGGGTGAGTATCGATAGCAATTTCAATATCCTCATCGGAAGTGTTTCGTCATAGCCGAATTCACTCCTTTTGCGTGAAATGGATCACAGAAAAATGAACTCCCAGAACAGAATTCGATTGGCGCGACGCCATTCCGGCCTTTCGCAGGCGAAATTGGCCGAGGCGATCGGCGTTCAGCGCAGCGCAGTCAGCCACTGGGAGTCGCCCCAGGGCAAGAATCCCAGCGTCGATCACCTGCGTTCGCTGGCGATGGTCGCCGGGGTGACCTTCGAGTGGCTGGCGACCGGTCGCGGCAAGATGCAGCTGTCCGAGGACGCGATGCTGGACCCGGTGTCGGCGGCCGACGCGATCCTGGTCGAGGACATGCTGGAGCTGCGGTTGATACAAGGGTTCCGGGAGGCCTCGCCGCGCACGCGCATCGCGCTGGTGGAAATCGTCGAAGAGCTCACTGCGAAGCGTTTGGGCCGAAGCCGCCCCAAGCGGCCTTCGTTGGGAAATGAGTGACGTCAGCCGGGAGACGCGGCTCCAGCCGCCCGCTCGCCGCCGATCAGATCGGAACTGTCAGATCGGAACTGATCGTTGCGGAGGCTGTCCGAGCCTCATTCCTCGCCCCGCTTCATCTCTGTCCTACACTGGCCCGCTGCGGCCCCTGCAGACACCCGCGCCCGGACTGATCGCCATGCCCCCATTCCCACGACGCCTCCTTTTTTCGCTGGCGTCACTGCTGCTCTCCGCTGCATTGCCCGTCGCCGCCGCGATCGACGAATCCGATCTGCTGCCGGTCGATCAGGCCTATGTGCTCAGCGCCGAAGCGACCGCCGCGGATACGGTGCGGATCCGCTGGAAGATCGCCGATGGCTACTATCTGTACCGGCATCGCACCAGCGTGCAGACGGCCACGCCCGGCGCGCGCAGCGGCGCGCTGACGCTGCCCAAGGGCGAACCGCACGAGGACGAATTCTTCGGCAAGACCGAAACCTATCGCGACGAACTGCTCGCCACCCTGCCGAATATCGTCGGCGCGGGCGCCACCGTTGCGCTGAAGATCAAATATCAGGGCTGCGCCGACGCCGGCATCTGCTATCCGCCGCAGACGCGCACGCTGTCGGTGAAACTGCCCTCGGCTTCCACTTCCAGTTCCGCTTCGACAGCGGACAGCGGCGGGTTCAATCCGCTCGCGCCGCGCGCGGGTGCATCCGGCGCCAACCCGCTCGGCAGCGTGTTCGGCAATACCGGCAAGGCCGGGCCGCTGCCGGAAGAACAGGCCTTCGCGTTCGACGCCATCGTCGGCGACGGCAACACCCTGCTGCTGCGCTTCACGCCGGCGCAGGGCTATTACCTGTATCGCGACCGCAGCACCTTCCGGCTCGACGCCGACGGCATCGCGCCGGGCAAGCCGCGGTGGCCGAAAGGGGTATCGCATCGCGACGAGCATTTCGGCGAAGTCATCGTTTACTTCTCGCCGGTCGACCTGAAGCTGCCGCTGAATCGCACCCGCGCCGACGCGCAGGCGGTGACGCTGCGCGCGACCTTCCAGGGCTGCCAGAACGACGGCATCTGCTATCCGCCGATGACGCGCACGGTGAAGATCGCGCTGCCCAAGGGCGAAGTGACGCAGGTGTCGACGACCGATGCCGCGACGACAGCGCCCGCGATCGACGACCGCAGCGCCGCGACGACCGCAGCCGCCGCGCCCGTCGCTACCGGCACCGCGGACGCCTCGACCGCTGCAGCCACGGACGCACCGCCCATCGCTGCGGGCACCACGAATGCCGCGTTGCCCGAGCCCACCGATACGCGTTCGACCGAAACCCTGTTCTCGGCGCTGCTGCTGGCCCTGCTGGGCGGCCTGATCCTCAATCTCATGCCCTGCGTGCTGCCGGTGCTGTCGCTGAAGGCGCTGGGCCTGGCCGGCAGCGGCGAAAGCCCGCAGCACGCCCGCGCGCACGCGCTCTGGTACACCGCGGGCGTGCTGGTCAGCTTCGTCGCGCTGGGCGGGCTGGCGCTGGCGCTGCGCGAGGCGGGCCAGGCGCTGGGCTGGGGCTTCCAGCTGCAGCAGCCGCTGGTGGTGGCCGCGCTGGGCCTGCTGATGTTCGGCTTCGGCCTGAGCCTGTCCGGCGTCTGGCACGTCGGCGGACGCTGGACCGGCGTCGGCCATCGTCTGGCCAACCGCAGCGGCGCGGCCGGCGATTTCTTCACCGGCGTGCTCGCGGTGGTGGTGGCCGCCCCCTGCACCGCGCCGTTCATGGCCCCGGCGCTGGGCTGGGCCTTCGCCGCGCCCACCGCGTCCGCGCTGCTGGTATTCGCCTTCCTCGGCCTGGGGCTGGCGCTGCCGTTCCTGCTGATCGGCTTCGTGCCCGGGCTGGCGCAGCGCCTGCCGAAACCCGGCGCATGGATGGAAACCTTCAAACAGCTGCTCGCGTTCCCGATGTACCTCACCGCGATCTGGCTGGTGTGGGTGCTGGCGAAACAGCGCGGCGCCGACGCGGTCGGCTGGTGGGCGCTGGCCGCCCTGGCGCTGGCGCTGGCGGCCTGGGCCTGGACCCATGCGCGCATGCGCGGCACCCGCTGGGGCGAGGTCGTCGCGATCGTCGCCCTGCTGGCGGCGCTGTGGCCGATGTGGGCGATCTCGAAACTCTCCGCCGCCGACGCCGCGCAGGTGCAACTGCCGGCCGATTCGCGCGCGGTGCCGTTCTCGGAACAGCGCTTGGCCGATCTGCGCAACGCCGGCCGCGTCGTCCTGGTCAACATGACCGCCGACTGGTGCGTCACCTGCAAGGCCAACGAGAGAGCGGTGTTCGCCCGCGACGGTTTCCGCGAAGCGCTCGACGACGCCAACGCCGTCTACATGGTCGGCGACTGGACGGATGTCGATCCCGCGATCACGAAGTATCTGCAACGCTACAAGGCCGTCGGCGTGCCGCTGTACGTGGTGTATCCGCGCGGCGGCGGCGAAGGCGAAGTGCTGCCGACGGTGTTGACGCCGACGATGGTGCGTGAGGCGTTGGAGAAAGCAGCTCAATAAATTAGTCTGGCCTCGACATCTTAAGTTGCCATAAAAAGCAGGGGACATATGAATTCCGGCATAGAGTTTGCACTCGCACGGACCTACGACAAGTTCAACAAAAAATGGGGATTACCCTCTGAAAAATTGACATGGATAAAGATCTGGTCATCACACTTAGTCGACTGCGATCTTAATGAGATCACATTAGTTACCGATTACTGCGAATCCGAAATGCAACGCGCACCGTCTTTGCCTGAGTTCATCCAACTCGCAAGTCGTCTAAGAGACAGGCAACCTCTTTCTGAGCCAATTGTCTCCTTGGCAGAAAGGATGGCTTTCCTAATTTTGACTTCAGATGAACTTTCCGGCGCAGAACCCCACCATTTATCTGACGCTTGTCTGATTGCTGGCGCGATCGCGCATCTAAAATCGTATCGCGGAATGAAAAACGTGCCGGAAGAAGGAATAACAGCAGAATTTTCCGGCCGAGCCAAAATGTTTAGCTCTGAGGCAATGCTCTGGGCAAAGGACGCCGCTCATGGGAAAGGATATTGGAAGGTCTACTTGGGGGGACCTCCGGATGTCGTCTGATACTTCATTCAAGCTGAATCTATTTTTTGTGTGCGGGGTTAGATGAAAACCCGCTACGTCCTCCTCGTCGCCACGCTCGCTGCCATTCTCGGAGCGGTCGCCGGTCTGTTCGTTTCCGGGCCCGGGCCACTGTGGCGCAGCAAGCTGGGGCAAGAGGCGCTGCAGGGCGCGCTGGATGCCAATGCCCCGCCACCGCCAGCGGGCATCGTAGTGGCGAAAACCGGCGAACCGATCCCGCCGCTGCGACTGCCCGACCTGACCGGCCGCACGGTGGCGGTGCCCGCGACCTGGGCCGGGCGACCGCTGCTGATCAACGTCTGGGCCAGCTGGTGCGGCCCGTGCATCGAGGAAATGCCGGAACTGCAGCGCTTCGCGCGGACCCAGGGCGCGGAGGGCGTGCAGGTGGTGGGCATCGCGCTGGACGATCCCGACGCCGTCCGCGCGTTCCTCGAGCGGGTGCCGGTGGATTACCCGATCCTGATCGACGCCCCCGGACCGGCCGACGCCGGCGTGCGTCTGGGCAATCTCAAGGGCGTGTTGCCGTATTCGGTGCTGATCGGCGCCGACGGACGGCTGCTGGCGCGGCGTGTCGGCCCATTCGTGAGCGGCGAGCTGGAAGATTTCGCCGCCGCAGCCCGCTAGCGCGGCACGCTGACACGGCGCGCCAGGCAGTCGAGCCCACCGGCTTCTGCATGCGCAAGCGTTCTGTCCTGTAGAGCGGACTTCAGTCCGTTGACGAAACCCTGGCAACTTCATTGCCACCAGCCGTGGGCACGGCCCTGATGTCGTCGCGGGTCGGGTTCTGCCTGGGCCAGCCCGCTTCGCGGAAGGAAACGACACAGCACGGCACCCGTCTGCCCCGCTGCGACACCTGAGCTTGGGGGTGATTGGCCCGGCACCGTCGGCTTCCGACCTGTCAGACCTGCCAGATCCTTCATTTTGCGACAGATTGCCGTTTGAAGCCGGCGGCGCCGGGCGCCCGCGACCGGTCGCCGGGTATTTGGCACGAACGATGCTTGTGACCTGCGATAAGCGCATCGCTCCTCGGCGCGCTTGCCGCGACCAGGCACGGCCGCGCCTCCCTCTTCCACCCAGGTACGTCTTCATGTCCGCGAATACCGTCCCGTTCCCCGTACAAAGCCGGTTGTTCGGAAAGTATTTCGAATACAGCCGCTACAACGACGTGGTCCGAACCATGAACGGCATGCTCGCGGGGATCCCGGACGGCCAGGCGTGCGTACTGTCGAACTCGGAAGGCCATCACCTGGCCCATGCGGCCGCGCCGATGCTGGACGCGCCGCGTCTGGCGGCCGTCGCCAGCTCGCTGGTGAACATGGCCGAAACCCTGATCCGCGACCTGGGCCAGCATGGTTTCACCGACATGACCGTGCAGACCGACGCCGGCATCGTCGTGATCCAGCGAGTGCCGCGCCCCGGCCAGCAGATGGTGATGCTGACCGCGACCGGGCACGAAACCAATCCCGGGCTGGTCGCCAGCCTGACCCGCCACTGCGCCACCGCCATCTCGACGCTGAGCTCGGCCTCCTCGGGCCGCTGACCGCAGCCCCCTCTTCCCGCAGTCCGGCACCGAACGCCGGATCGCACGTCGCAACCGGCCCCGGCGCCGCAGACCGACACAACCGACAACCCGTGCAGGGCGACGGCCCCAGGCAGCAATGCCGGGGCCGTACTTTTTTGCGGCGCGCGCGGAAGTGGGACATGTCCGATTCCGATTCGTTTCGAACGATCGTGGGCACGCAATCGCCGACGATGGAACGATGCACGGCTTCGCCCGTGCCGTGGCTGGATGGACGGGATCACGGCCCCGACCTGAAACCGGATGGCGCCGAATTGCTGATAGTTTGATGGCGCAATCCATTCGTCCGAGACCTGCAATGAACATGTCCGAGGCCGACGCTGCCGCGTCGCCCCAATCAGGCCCAGGTGCGCCCGGCTTTCGCGAAACGCTGATGTTCTGGCTCAGGATCGGCTGCATCAGCTTCGGCGGACCGGCGGCCCAGATCGCGCTGCTGCACCAGGAACTGGTGGAACGCCGACGCTGGATTTCCGAGAAGCGATTTCTCCACGCGCTCAACTACTGCATGTTGCTGCCCGGCCCGGAAGCCCAGCAGCTGGCGACGTATATCGGCTGGCTGCTGTATCGCACGCGTGGAGGCATCGCCGCCGGCGCGCTGTTCGTCCTGCCTTCGCTGGTCGTGCTGATCGCGCTGTCGTGGCTCTACATCGCATTCGGCGATGTCCCCGTGGTGGCCGGACTCTTCTACGGCATCAAGCCCGCGGTGACGGCGATCGTGCTGCACGCCGCTTACCGGATCGGCTCGCGGATCCTCAGGAACGGCTGGCTCTGGGGAATCGCGATCGCGTCGTTCGCGGCGGTCTTCGCGTTCTCGGCGCCGTTCCCCGCGGTGGTCGCGGTGGCCGCGCTGATCGGCTACATCGGCGGACGCGTCGCCCCGGCCAGCTTCACGCCGACCGGCGGCGGGCACGCAGCCGCCAGCGCGGCGGCGGGGCCGGCGCTGATCGACGACGACACGCCGGTTCCCGAACACGCCCGCTTCCGGTGGCGTGGATTGGCCCGGGTACTGGCCTGGGGCGTGCTGCTATGGATCGTGCCGATCGGCGCCCTCGCGCTGAGCATGGGTTGGGACCATGGGTTCACGCAGATGGGATGGTTCTTCACCAAGGCCGCGCTGCTGACCTTCGGCGGCGCCTACGCGGTGCTGCCCTATGTCTACCAGGGCGCGGTCGAGAGTTATGGGTGGCTCACGCCGACGCAGATGATCGACGGCCTGGCGCTGGGCGAAACCACCCCGGGCCCGCTGATCATGGTGGTGGCGTTCGTGGGCTTCGTCGGCGGTTATGCCAATCAGTTCATGGGGCCCGAAGCGCCGTTCCTGGCCGGCGCGCTCGCCGCATGCCTGGTCACCTGGTTCACCTTCCTTCCGTCGTTCGTGTTCATCCTCGCCGGCGGCCCGTTTGTCGAATCGACGCGCGGCGACCTGCGTTTCACCGCGCCATTGACCGCCATCACTGCCGCGGTGGTGGGCGTGATCGTGAACCTCGCGATGTTCTTCGGTTATCACGTGCTGTGGCCGAACGGATTCCCGGGCGGCATGGACATCGTTGCGGCGGTGATGCTGGCCGGTGCGGCGCTGGCGTTGTTCCGCTTCAAGCTGGGGGTGATTCCGGTCATCGCGGTTTCCGCCGTGACGGGTCTACTTCTGAAAACGATCCTTGGATGAACGCCATCGCGGGCCGGCGCAGCGTCGATCGCGCCATCCATCATGGCGACTACAGGAATTGCAGCACCAGCAGCGCCAGCACCACGTATCGCCCGGTCTTGGCGATGCCGACCAGCAGCACGAACACCGCCAGCCGCTCGCGCAGGAAACCCGCGGCCAGGGTGAGGGGATCGCCCACCACCGGCACCCAGCTCAGCAGCAACGACCATCGGCCGTAGCGGCGGTACCACCCCGACGCGCGTTCGATCTGCGCCGGTTGGAGGGGAAACCAGCGGCGATGCCCGAGCCTGGCCGCCTGCGTGCCCAGCCACCAGTTGATCACCGAGCCCAGCACATTGCCCACACTGGCGACGCCTACCACCAGCCAGGGCCGGTGACCGCTCGTCAGCATGCCGGCGACCGCGGCTTCGGACTGCGCCGGCAGGAGGGTCGCGGCCAGCAGTGCGATGAGGAAAAGGCCCGTATAGAGCATCGTGGGAATGGCAGCGGCTTTCGCCGCAGGCCTCAATCAGTCCAACGCGCGTGCAGTTCGTCGATCAAGGCGATCGCTCTTCTGTCTCGATCGAACTGCCCGGGTGCTTCGATCAGTGCTTCGTGCCGGTGGCCGGCTTGGGTTCCGGTTTCTTGGGGGCAGACTTCTGCTCGGCGTCGCAGCGCGCTTTGAGCGCCTTGACTTCGGGGTAGGCCGTGTCGTCGGTGAACCGGCGCGTGTCGGCCAGCTCGGCGCAGGTTCTGGGAATGGCCTTCTCATCATCGTGACCCTGGGGATGGGCGACAGCCTTGAGCGAGGACAGGGAGGCGGCCGTCAGGGCCAGCAGCAATATCGAACGCAGTTTCATCTCGAACTCCTTGGGTGGTGCCGGACAACCGGCGATAGGGAACGCGCATGCCGCAGGACACCGGGTTTGCGTCAGGGAACGCTTTTTGTAACAGGCGCCCGGGCGCCGTGCATCACATCCGCTTCATTACATCCGCTTCATTTCGGCGTAGTCGCCGCGGGTGCGGACGACCACGCTCATCGGGGCCTGGCCGCGGTTGCGCCAGAACCAGCCGTGATTGCCGTCGAACGCAGCCTCGAGGACGCCTTCATCGCTGGTCGCGCCGCGTCCCTTCTCGTAGCTGATGGCTTCGCTGCCGCCATCGCCATGCATGTCGAAGTTCACGACGCCGCCTTCGGCCGTCCATGCGAAATCGGCTTTCTGCCCTGCCTTCATCGCCAGCTTGATCTCGATCCCCTGGTCGGGCGCAAGCTCGACGCGCATCTCGTCGCGCCACGGGCCGCTTTCGACACCGACAACCGCTGCGGTGGCATCCGGCGTGGTGACGTCCAGTGTGGCGGGCGCATCGCCCGCAGGCTGTGCCGGCAAGGCCCCCGCCGCGTCCTTGGCGGCTTCTTCGGCCAGTTGGCCCTTGATCTCGCCCATCTCGGTCAGGCCGAGCACGCGCCCGATACCGGTGGGATCGATCGCATATTCCGCGGGCAGCACGACGGTGACCAGGAGCGCCGCGGCGACGACCAGGGCGACGACGGTCGAGCGCAGCAGTTGACGCGATGTGGGCAGATCCGAACTCGACGGCTTGTTGTTGTGCATGAGGGGATGTCTCGATATCAGGAAATGAAATAGCCGGTCAGCTGCATGCCGATGAGGACGAAGCCCGCCGCCATCATGGCGACGTTGGCGGTGTAGGCATGCGCCCAGAAACTGGGCGTGCGGCGCCAGTAGCCCATGACGATCAGGATCGCGCCCAGCGCGAGAAGCTGACCGATTTCCACACCGACGTTGAAGGCCAGAAGGTTCGGGATCAGGCCCTCCGGCGAGATGTCGTACTCGATGATCTTGGTGGACAGGCCGAAGCCGTGGCACAGCCCGAAGATCAGCGTCGCGGCCCTGGTGTCGGGCTGGAAGCCGAGCCATCGCTGGAAGGCGCCCATGTTGTCCAGCGCCTTGTAGACCACGGACAGGCCGATGATCGCGTCGATCAGGTAGCTGTTGATGCCGACGTCGAAATAAACGCCCAGCAGCATCGTCGTGGAGTGGCCGATGGCGAACAGGGTGACGTACAGCGCGATCTGGTTCATCCGGTAGAGGAAGAAGATCACCCCCAGCAGGAACAGGATGTGGTCGTAGCCGGTGGCCATGTGCTTGGCGCCCAGATAGGCGAACGAGAGCAGATGCACACCCGAGATTTCCTGGATGTAGCCCTTGTCGCCTTCGGCGACGGCATGCGCGAAGGCGCTGCCGGCAGCGAGCAGCAGCACCGGCAGCACGGTTGCGACCAGCAGCGGACGCCGCCAACCGGCCGCGCGGCCACCGCGGATTGCGGACAGTGGAGGGAATGGGTTCATGCGTGATCTTGTCTTTCGATGAATGAAGTTGGTTCGGGCTTCGGTTCTGGCTGCGCATCGCGGCGGTGCATCATGCGATACAGCGCGGGCAGGACCAGCAGCGTCAGCAGCGTGGAAGAGAGGATGCCGCCGATGACCACGGTCGCCAGCGGCCGTTGCACTTCGGCGCCCGTGCCGACGTTCAGCGCCATCGGCAGGAACCCCAGACTGGCGACCAGCGCCGTCATCAGCACCGGCCGCAGGCGCGTCAACGCCCCGTCGATCACCGCGGCGTCCAGCGGCGCGCCCTCGGCCCGCAGCTTGCGGATGAAGCTGATCATCACCAGCCCGTTCAACACCGCCACGCCCGACAGCGCGATGAAGCCCACGCCGGCGGAAATCGACAGCGGAATGCCTCGCATCCACAGCGCCAGCACGCCGCCGGTCAATGCCAGCGGCACGCCGCTGAACACGATGGCCGCGTCCTTGGCCGAACCGAAGGCCATGAACAACAGGCCGAAGATCATCACCAGCACCACCGGCACCACGACCGACAGGCGCTTGCCGGCCGACATCAACTGCTCGAACGTGCCGCCGTATTCGATCCAGTAGCCTTCAGGAAGTTCGACCTCTTCGCCGATCCGCGCCTGCAGTTCCTCGACGAATGAACCAAGGTCGCGCCCGCGCACGTTGCTGGTGACGACGACTCTGCGTTTGCCGTTTTCGCGGCTGACCTGGTTCGGGCCGGGCGCAATTTCGATCCGTGCGACCTGTCCCAGCGGCACAGCGTGCAGCGCCGATGCGTCGCCCTCGCCCGCGGCCTGCATCGACGGCACAGCAATCGGCAGCGATGCCAGCGCCTTGATGTCCTGCCTGCGTCCCTCCGGCAGGCGCACTACGATGTCGAACCTGCGATCGCCCTCGAACACCTGTCCGGCAGTCGCACCACCCAAGGCGATCGATACCGTGTCCTGCACGTCGGCGACCGACAGGCCGTAGCGCGCAAGTGCGGCGCGGTCGGGGGTGATGGTCATCAGCGGCAAGCCCGTCACCTGCTCCAGCGTCACGTCGGCGGCGCCGTCGATCGACTCGGCCACGCTCTCGATGCGCCCGCCGACTTCGGCGAGCTGGTCGAGATCGTCGCCGTAGAGCTTGATCGCCACTTCGGCGCGCACGCCGGCGATCAATTCGTTCATCCGCATCTGCACCGGCTGGGTGAATTCGTAGTTGTTGCCGGGAATGGCGCGCACCGCGGCGTCCATCTCGCGGATCAGTTCGGCCTTGGGTTTGCGCGGATTCGGCCAGTCCTTGCGGTCCTTGAGCATGACGAAGGTGTCCGCCACCGACGGCGGCATCGGATCGGTGGCGACCTCGGGCGTACCCAGCTTGGCCATGACTTCATTCACTTCGGGAAACTGTTTGATCCGCGCTTCCAACTGCCGCTGCATGCCCACCGCCTGGGTCAGGCTGGTGCCGGGAATGCGCAGGGCGTGCAGCGCGATGTCGCCTTCATCCAGAATCGGAATGAACTCCGTGCCCAGGCGCGTCGCCAACAGCCCGGCCAGCACGGTCAACAACGCTGCGGCCGCGACCACCGCTTTGCGCATGCTCAGCGCGCGATGCAGCAGCGGCGCGTAAAAACGGCTCAAGCCACGCATGAGTCCGGTTTCCTGCTCCGAGACCTTGCCGGCGACGAACTGGGCCACGGCGGCCGGCACGAACGTCAGCGACAGGGCCATCGCGCCGGTCAATGCGATCACGACGGTGATCGCCATCGGATGGAACATTTTTCCCTCCACGCCAGTCAGCGCGAAGATCGGCAGATACACCGCCGCGATGATGAACAGTCCGAACAGGCTGGGCTTGATCACCTCGGCGCTGGCGCTGGCGGCCAGCTCGAAGCGTTCATCGCGGCTCAGCAGGCGCCCCAGCCGATGCTGCTGTTCGCCGAATCTGCGCAGACAGTTCTCGACGATGATCACGGCGCCGTCGACGATCAGGCCGAAATCCAGCGCACCCAGACTCATCAGATTCGCAGACACCTTGTTCTGCACCATGCCGCTGATGGTCAGCAGCATCGTCAGCGGGATCACCGCGGCGGTGATGAGCGCCGCACGCAGATTGCCCAGCAGCAGGAACAGCACGACGATGACCAGCAGCGCGCCTTCGAGCAGATTCTTGCGCACGGTGTCGATGGTGCGATCGACCAGCTCGGTGCGGTCGTAGACGGCGTGCGTGCGTACGCCTTCGGGCAGAGTGGCATCGATGGCCTTGAGTTTTTTCGCCGAACGCTGCGCCACGGCCCGGCTGTTCTCGCCGACCAGCATGAACACGGTGCCCAGCACCACCTCCTGTCCGTTCTTGGTCGCGGCGCCGGTGCGCAGTTCGCTGCCTTCGCCGACGGTCGCCACGTCGCGGATGCGCAGCGGCAGGCCATCGCGCGTGGCCACCACCACTTCGCGCAGGCCATCCGCGTCGGCGACCTGGCCCGGCACGCGGATCAGATACTGCTCGCCGGAACGCTCGATGTAACCCGCGCCGACATTGGCATTGTTGCGCGCCACGGCATCCAGCACATCGCGCATCGTCAGGCGGTAAGCCAGCAATCTGGCGGGATCGGGCGTGATGTGGAACTGGCGCACATAGCCGCCAACGGTGTTGACCTCGGTGACGCCCTTCAGGTGACGCAACTGCGGTCGCACCACCCAATCCTGCAGGGTGCGCAGCTCGGTGGATGTCCACGCCTCGCCGTCCGCGTTCTTCGCGCCGGGTTCGGCTTCGACCGTGTACATGAAGATCTCGCCCAGCCCGGTCGCGACCGGCCCAAGCGTCGGCTCGATGCCCGCCGGCAACTGCGCTGTCGCCTGCTGCAGCCGTTCGGAGACCTGCTGACGCGCGAAATAGATGTCGGTGCCGTCCTCGAAGACCACGGTGACCTGCGACAGGCCGTAACGCGAGATCGAGCGCGTGTACTGCAGCCGCGCCAACCCGGCCAGCGCGGTTTCCACGGGAAAGGTCACCCGCTGTTCCGCTTCGAGCGGGGAATAACCGGGCGCTTCGGTGTTGATCTGGACCTGGACATTGGTGATGTCCGGCACGGCGTCGATGGGCAGGCGGCTGTAGTTCCAGAAGCCGAGGGCGGAGAGCCCCAGGGCCAGCAGCAACACCAGCCATCGATGCGCGATGGACGCGCGAATGATGCGTTCCAACATGATGGCGTTCTCGATCAATGATCGTGGCTGGCGCCGGACTTTTCGATGTCCGCGCGGATCAGATAGCTCTGTTCGGCAGCGTAGGCCGTTCCGGGCTTCAACCCGCCAAGCACCTCCACCCGCTCGCCATCGCGTTCGCCCAGTTCAAGCATGCGCACCTCATAGGTGTCGCCGACCTGGGCGAACACCACCGTGAAATCGCGGAAACGCTGCAGCCCGGACTCCTTCACCGTCAGCGCGACTTCGCGCGAGGCGACGGTGACATCCGCCGATACCGTCATGCCGGGACGCCATTGCCCGGAGGTATTCGGGATGCTGGCGCGGGCGACCACGCTCTGGCCGCGCGTGGCCAGCGGCAGCAGGGTGTCGATCTTCGCGAACGCTTCGGCATCGCCGGTCGCCGATCGGATGCGGATCTCCTGGCCCACCGCCAATTTGGACGCATCGGTGCCGATGGCGTGCAGCTCGATCCAGACCTCGCCCATGTCGGCCATCTCGATCAGCGTGTTGTCGTTGGCGACATCGCCGACGTTGGTGCTGCGCGCCAGGACTACGCCGTCGAAAGGCGCCGTCACCGGATACGCGCGCATGCTGTCGTTGCCTTCCACCACCACCAGCGTCTGTCCGCGCCGCACGCGCTGGCCCTGCTGCACCGGCACCGCGCGCACGATGCCCGGGAAGCGCGCCTTGATCTGCGCGTGGCGGTTCTGGTCGATGGCGACCGTGCCCATCAGCTGCACCGTGTCGCGGATCACCGCCGGCCCCGCCTTCTCGATGACCACGCCGGCGTCCTTGGCCACGGCTGCCGGGATCGTGGTGCGGCCCTCGTAAGCGTCGTAAGCCCAGGTATGCGTCTTACCGCCATGCGTCGCCGTGACCTTCACGTCGAAGGAGTGCGGCTCGGCGACCGTGCCGCTGCCGGTGAGAAAGTCGTTCTCCGGTTTGAAGGTGAAACGGTTGACCTCGCCGTCGAGGCGCCTGAGCTCCACCGTCGCATCGACCTCCGCCGGTGCGACCGGCTTGTCGCCGCGATAGGCGTACAAGCGATATTGCGGCGGCACATTGGTCTCGAAGATGGTGACTTCCAGCGCGAAGTCGCCATTGCGCAGCATGCGGCCGCGGTGCGGACCGCGCTCGTACTCGCCGGTGGCCGCATCGGCACCGTGATCGGCACCGTGATCGGCATCGTGACCGGCCTCGCCTTCGGTCGAAGCGGCTTTATCGCCGCCGCAGGCGGCCAGCGCGCAGGTGAGCGCGAGGAGGATGAAAAGACGGGTCATGGCGCGGATTCCGGGGCAACGGCGGCGAGGCGTTCAACCTCGACCAGCAGGGTGTGATAACGGGCGGCAGCGTCGACCGAGCGTTCGCGCAGCGCGAACAGCGTGCCCTGCGCCAAGGCCACCTGCTGGAAGGAAAAGCGTCCGGCTTCGAAGCCGCGACGCGTGAACGCCAGCGCCTGTTCGGCTTTCGGGCGCATGCGCGTGCGGAGCATCTCCACTTCGGTACGGGCATGGTTCAGTTCCTGGTACTTCTCGAACAGCGCCTGGTGGCGTTCCAACCGCTGCGCTTCGCGGCGCGCGTCCAGGGCGGCCAGTTGCGCATCGGCCTCGCCGACCGAGAACACCGAGCGCGGCCGGCTGCCCAACGGCACCGACACGGACATCACCAGCCCCTGATCGTCCACGCCTTCGAACCGGCGGACGCCCAGGCTCACGCTGAGGTCGGGCTTGGCGCTGGCCTGCGCGGCGCGGCGCCGGGCGACGATCGTCTCGGCTTCGAGGGCCGCCGCCTTTTGTTCGACGCCCATCGGCAATCGGGCGCTCAGGTATTCGAACGTCGGCATGTCCGGCAGTGCGTCCAACTCGCCGGCCACCGCCTCGAAATCCGGCGTCAGCGCGCCCCATGTCGAGGACAGCGTGACCTTCGCGCTGGCCAATTCGTGCTCGGTGTGTTCGCGCTCCAATTCGGCCTCGGCCACCGCGATTTCGGCGGCGCGCAGGTCCGACTCGGGATTGCGGGCGGCCGCGACCCACGCGGCGACTTCGCGCCGGGTGCGCTCGGCCAGTCGCACGCGCTCATGCGCGGCATCGAACCGTTTCTGGTCCGCCAGGACTTCGATGAAGCGGGTCGCGGTGCGGCTGGCGATCTCGATCCGGGCGACATCGGCCCGGTACTGCTGGCGGGCGATCTCGGCATCGCCGAGCGCCTGCCGTGCCGCGCGTTTGCCGCCCAGCTCCAGTACCCGGCTCACGCGCAAGGTGGTCTCGGCCGAGTGGATCCCGCTCAGCGCGCCGGTACCGCCGACGTTCTCCAGATCGCCACCCAGCACATAGGGCGCGGGCAGCGCTTCCCGCCCGGCCCGGGCCTGGACGGCTTGCAGCTCGGCAGACTCGGCCGCGACGGCAGGATGGGAGGACAGGGCGCGCAGGACGGCCTCCTCCAGACGCAAGGGTTCAGCGGCGTGCCCCAACGGGACGACGCCGCAGGTCCCGGCCAAGGCCAGGACCAACAGATGACACAGGTTCACGGAAAACCTCCGAAGGATCGACGGACGACAGGCACGGGCCGCAGCGAAGCGGCCGGGCGTCAGGCGATCGGAGGCCGGAAGGGCGTAGTGAGGTTCTGTCGCGGAATCCGCGCCGAAGACGGCAACGGCAGATCCGGCATCCGGCCGAATGCGGTCGGGACCGTCAATGCGGAAGCGAGGCCGGTCAGGGTCGTGGCGATGCCGCTCTGGTGCATGAGGGCGTGGGCGCCGGCCGAGTGGTCTTTCCCTTTCCCGTCCTCATCGGTGTCGTGATCGGTGTCGTTCGAGTGGTCGTGTCCATGTCCACGCCCGCCTTCGTCGTCGCCGTGATCGTGCCCGGGGGCATCGGCCGTCGCGGCGAACGAATGTTCGACGGCATGCAGGTCGCCGAGCTGCGACAGCACCGGCCCGATCGTCAATCCAAGCACCAGCGCGACCAGCATGCTGGCGCGCAGGAGTCGGAACAGCCGGGACGAATGGGAATGCATCTCAACTAGGGTATCCGACGTTCAACCGGAACCTCAAGGCGCTTGCGGATCATGAAACCATCCCGATCACGTCGATCGTCGCGCCCATCGCTTCCTTGTGGATGCCCCGAGACTTCGATCCGGCGAGATCTCGATCCGGCAAGACCTCGGTCCGCGATGCGGACGGATGCCCGCGCCGACCGCGGACATCACAGCGCAATCCCGGGCGCGCATCCTCGCAAAGGGCCGGCGCCGGACCCCTCGCGATGACGGGCAAAACCTCAAACGCTCGTTTGAAAGTATCGGAACTTCGCCGATCTGGACACTACTCCGGCTTTCGCGCAGACTGGCCTCCCAATCGACGGATCGATTCCATGGCGCGACTGCTCGTACTGCACGGCCCCAATCTGAATCTGCTGGGCACCCGCGAACCCGGGATCTACGGGAACGCGACGCTGGCCTCGATCGATGCGGATCTGGCCGAACGCGCCGCCGCCGCCGGGCATGCGCTGGACAGCTTCCAGTCCAACGCCGAGCACGCACTGGTGGATCGCATCCAGGCCGCGCGCGGCCATGTCGATTTCATCCTGATCAATCCGGCCGCTTTCACCCATACCTCGGTGGCGATCCGCGACGCGCTGGCTGCGGTCGCGATTCCTTTCATCGAAGTGCACCTGTCCAACCCGCATGCGCGCGAACCGTTCCGTCACACCAGTTACTTCACCGATCTTGCGGTGGGCATCGTCGCCGGCTTCGGCGCATCGGGCTATGGCCTGGCGCTGAGCGCGGCGATCGGCCGCCTCGACACCGCATCCACCTGATCTCGGCATCCACCCCCGGCATCCACCCACGACATCCACTTTCCATTACCGACCACCGACGCCCGCGCCATCGCGCCCGGGCAACGAGCGAGAAGACACCTCATGGACCTGCGCAAAATCAAGAAACTCATCGACCTGCTGGAAGAATCCAACCTGGCGGAAATCGAGATCAAGGAAGGCGAAGAATCGGTGCGTCTCGCGCGCCTGCCCCGCGGCGGGGTGGCGATGAGCGTCCCCGCGCCCGCGCCGCTGCATCTGGAACACACCCCGCGCGCCGCGCAGCCCACGGCCATGCCGATGCTGTCGCCGGTGGACGCCGCGACCGGCGGCGGCCGCAACGGCCCGGACCTGCCCGACGGCCACGTGGTGCGCTCGCCGATGGTCGGCAGCTTCTACGCGTCGCCGTCGCCGGACAAACCGGCGTTCGTGAAGATCGGACAGGCGGTCAAGCAGGGCGAAACCCTGGGCATCGTCGAAGCCATGAAAATGTTCAACCCGATCGAAGCCGACGTCTCCGGCACCGTGCTCGCGATCCTGTGCGAGAGCGGCCAGCCGGTCGAGTTCGACCAGCCCCTCTTCGTGATCGGCTGAGGGCGCCGCCATGCTGGATAAAGTGGTGATCGCCAACCGGGGCGAGATCGCGCTGCGCATCCTGCGCGCGTGTCATGCGCTCGGCATCAAGACGGTCGCGGTGCATTCCACCGTCGACCGCAACCTCAAACACGTGGCGATGGCCGACGAGTCGGTCTGCATCGGCCCGGCCGCGTCCAAGGACAGCTACCTCAACATGCCGGCGATCATCGCCGCCGCCGAAGTGACCGACGCCCAGGCGATCCATCCGGGCTACGGCTTCCTCAGCGAAAACGCGGACTTCGCCGAACGCGTCGAAACCTCCGGCTTCATCTTCATCGGCCCGCGCGCCGAGACCATCCGGATGATGGGCGACAAGGTCGAAGCGATCCGCGCGATGAAGGCCGCGGGCGTACCCTGCGTGCCCGGCAGCGGCGGCCCGCTGGGCGACAACGCCAAGGAGAACATCCGCATCGCCCGCGAGATCGGCTACCCGGTCATCATCAAGGCCGCGGGCGGCGGCGGCGGGCGCGGCATGCGCGTGGTGCATACCGAGGCCGCGCTGAACACCGCGATCCAGACCACCCAGAGCGAAGCCAAGGCCGCGTTCGGCAACGAACAGGTCTACATGGAGAAATTCCTGGAAAACCCGCGCCACGTCGAGATCCAGGTGCTGGCCGACGGCCAGGGCGGCGCGATCCATCTGGGCGAACGCGATTGTTCGATGCAGCGCCGGCACCAGAAGGTGGTCGAAGAAGCGCCCGCACCGGGCATCACGCCCGAGCAGCGCGCCGAGATCGGCAAGGTCTGTACCGAAGCCTGCGTACGCATCGGCTATCGCGGCGCCGGCACCTTCGAGTTCCTGTACGAAGACGGCCGCTTCTACTTCATCGAAATGAACACCCGCATCCAGGTGGAGCATCCGGTCACCGAGATGATCACCGGCATCGATCTGGTCAAAGAGCAACTGATGGTCGCCGCAGGCCACAAACTCTCGATCACCCAGAGCGACATCGTGCTGAACGGCCACGCCATCGAGTGCCGCATCAACGCCGAAGATGCCGACACCTTCATGCCCTCGCCCGGCCTGATCAAGCATTTCCACGCCCCCGGCGGCCCCGGCGTGCGCGTGGATTCGCACATCTACGAAGGGTATCGGGTGCCGTCGAACTACGACTCGATGATCGGCAAGCTGATCGTGCACGCGCCCGACCGCGCCACCGCGATCGCGCGCATGAAGGTCGCGCTGAGCGAAATGGTGGTGGACGGCATCAAGACCAACATCGCGCTGCAGCAGCGGATCATGGCGGACAGCGGTTTCCAGGCCGGTGGACAGAACATCCACTACCTCGAAAAACGGCTGGCGGAGCGCAAGGAAAAGACGCTGTCGATTCTGTGAGCCCGACGATTCGCGCACAGCTGTTCGCATGCGCCATGCTGGCAGTCTGCGTCGCGCCTGTCGGCGCGGCGTCTCCGTCAACAACTGCAACCGTTCCGGAATCGGAAAAGGCGGCGCCTGCCGACATCGGCGCCTTCAGTTCGCGACTGGTGGTGGTGGAAGATGGCGAAGACGATCCTGTCGCCCGCGCGTACGAGGCCGCCACGCGGATGCGAGCTCCCGACAGCTCCGATGCCGGCATACGGGAGATGCTGGACAACGCCGTCATCGCTTCGACGATGGCGTATTCGAAGTTCGACTTCGCGAACGGCGAGTTCGCCGGCACCTGGGAATTCATCCCGCCTCCGGAAGGCGCGCGGCCGACGCGGGCCTGGCGCGACATCGACGCCAGCAGCATCGACGGCTACGCCGCCGAACGCATCGGATATTGCAAGGACACTCGCGAAGCCTGCACTGCCTGGTTCGACGCCGGGCGCAACCGCTCTCCGCAACCGACGCATTCGGCCGGCAGCGAAGCCCACGCGCAATGGACGAACCGGGTGATGGAAGAACCGTGTCGGCCGGGCGCCGACGAGCGGCCCGGCACCTCGGAACTGCACCGCGCGATCAGGCGATCCGAGTTGGAAAAAGCGACGGTGCTGCTGTCGCTGCTGCTCAATGCCTGCGGCGAGGCCCGCAGCGTGTCGATAGAGACGAGCTCGGGCTCCCGCGACGTCGACCGTGAGGCGATCAAATGGGCGCGTCGCGCGCGATTCACGTCGACCATGCAGAGCATCGGAACCCTCGGTCGCCGCGGCATGCAAGGCAAGCTCCCATTTACGTTCCATCCCGCGAACTGACGGCAGCGATCACAACGCTCACCCCTCGCGCACTTTCCCGGTCACCGTATCCACCAGCACATCCGCGCAGTGCGGATTGCCGCCGAACACGTACGACGCATGCGCCCACGTCACGCCCTGCGGAATGCGCAGGGCCACGCGGGAATAGGGTTCTGTGTAGCCGAACTGTTCCTTGAGCCGGTCGGCGTCCGGCAGATCCATGCCGATCGGCCAATCGATGGTCGCGCCGCTGGGGATGCTGTCGACGCTCGCGGGTTGGTCGAAGGTGCCGTAGCCGGTTTCCTCGACCACTAGCGTCGCGCCGCCGTCGCGCCGCAGCAGCACTCGCAGTTGATCGATGGCGGCGGGATGTTCGATCAGGCCCGCGGAGGAGTGGCCCTGCGCTTCGAGGAATTCGGCGTCGGGATAAAGGGTCTGGGCGCGTTCGATGGCGATCTGGACGCGTCCGTTGAAACTGAGCATGGCCATCGTGGCGGTGTCCTGTCCTGAAGCGGCGCGGCAGGAGCGGCATCGGCAGCGCGAGCGACGCGGGCAGGCCCGCGCCGGATCGGAACTACCACGTCCCCCCTGACCGTGGCGCCCGGAAATGCCGGGCACATTCCACCATAACGCAATTCGGCCCGACGCCGGCCGCCGCACGACCATCGTGCATTTGACGGCACCCGCATCGGCGCGGGCTATCATCGGGCCTCTCCGCAGCAGGACAGGACGAGGCAGGGCGTGAATCCGCAGCACGGCGCAGCACCCCACGCAGGCGCGCAGGCCGACGATCCCATCGCGCTGGAAGCCGAACTGCAGACGTTCTCGCGCACCATCGACCGCACCCTGCGCCGGCATTACGCCACCGAAGGCATGCGCCGCCTGCTGCGACAGCCGCGCCATTACCGCGAACAGGGCCGTCCGGTGCCGATGGCCGCGCCTTCGATGTGGCTGATGACGACCGGCCTGCTGGTGATCGCCGCGACCGCGTTCACCCACTACAAACCGCATCTGCTGCCCGAACTGTTGCCGCAGCTGCCGCCGCAGCTCTCGCCGATGTCGCTGTGGTGGGTCGCCGGCATTCTCCTGGTATCGATCGTCATCGAACGCAGGCTGCTGCCGCGCACGGCGCTGGTGCGGCATCGCTTCCGGTTGATGCGGCTCATGCACACCAATGGCGAGGGCGCTTTCCCGTTCGTGTACATGGTCGCGCGCACCGCCAACAGCCCCGCCGGTTTCGGCTGGGAATCCTGGCGCGGCACGCGCGGCGTGGAGCCGGGCGATATCGTGATTTCGATCAGCGACGCCCACGATCGAGGGCTCGGCATCATTCCGCTGCGCACCACCGGCCGGCTGCCGATCATCGTCTGGGATCGCGACCTGCTGCAGAACGACGCGTTCCCGCCGCTGCCGGCGCGCGTGCGCGACCTGGCGATGGCCTTCGACGAAGCCTGCGACCGCAACGTGAAGCACGCGGACCGGATCGAACGCAGCCGCGCGCTGCGCTCGGGCCAGACGCAGCCGAAACCCGCGGTCGACCCCGCACGCGCATGGGCCGGCGTCGCGCTGAATCCGAACGTGAAAACGCAGCTGATCTTGCTGGCCGGGCATTTCGCCAGCGGCAGCGCCTCCGCTACGCGCGGCCTGCTGCTGTACGGCCCACCCGGCACCGGCAAAACTCTCATCGCGCGCACCTTCGCCGACAGCATGGGCTGCGCGTTCTTCCCGCTGTCGCTCACCGATCTGAAATCCGGCTTCATCGGCCAGAGCGGCGAGAATGTGAAAGCGCTGTGGATCAAGGCCCGCGCCGAACCGCGCGCGGTGATCTTCGTCGACGAATGCGAAGGCGTGTTCGGCCGGCGCGGCGGCACCAATACCGACAGCTTCGTCGAGGAAATCGTCACCGCCTTCCTCGCGCAGTGGGACGGTTTCGACAAACAGGCGCACGTCTGGGTGGTGGGCGCGACCAACCGCCGCGACCTGATCGACGCCGCGATGCTGTCGCGCTTCGAGGATCAGCTCGAAATCGGCCTGCCCGATGGCCGCCAGCGACTGGAGATCCTGGCCGGCGAATTCGCGCGGCTGGCCATTCCGCCGCCGCTGCCGGCGAAGACCGAAGCGCTGACGCTGGGCATGTCCGGGCGCGAACTGAGCAGTCTCGCCAAGCGCGTCGCGCGCGAACACGGCATCAAGACGCCGATCGACGACGACGCACTCGCGGCCTTCACCACCGCGATGCGCAAACAGGGCTCCACCGCCACCGACTCGCGCGCCAGTTGGGACACGCTGATCCTCACCGACGACACGATGAAGGAATTGAAGACCACCGCCGGCCTGCTGCAGCACGCGGAAACCTTCCGCAAGCGCGGCATCGGCGTGCCGCGCGGGCTACTGCTGTACGGCCCGCCCGGCACCGGCAAGACCCAGATCGCGCGCACGCTCGCCAACGAAACCGGGCTGCGCTTCATCGCCGCCTCCACCGCCGACATCAAGCAGGGTTTCCTCGGCCAGAGCGGCCAGAAGGTGCGCGAACTGTTCGAGCGCGCGCGCGAATCCGCGCCGTCGCTGCTGTTCCTCGACGAGATCGACATCATCGCCGCCACCCGCGGCGGACAGTCCGATTCGATGCTCACCGAAATCGTCGGACAACTGCTGCAGGAAATGGACGGCATCGCCGCGCAGACGCAGTCGGTGTTCGTACTCGCCGCGACCAACCGCCGCGACCAGATCGACGCCGCCGTGCTGTCGCGCCTGCCGAAACAGATCGAGATCCCCCTGCCCGACCGCGACGCCGCACGGCGCATCCTCGCGGTGATGCTGGCCGGCAAACCGCTGGCCTTCGACCTCGACGCCGGCACCCGCGCGCTCGCCGCGCGCGCCGACGGCAAGAGCGGCCGCGATCTGCGCAGTTGGGTGGAAGGCGCGGAGCACAGCGCGGTGGCGCGGGCGATCGAAGCCGGGGATCCGGATGCGATTTTGTTGGAGTTGCGGGATTTTGGTTGAGGGGGTTCGGATGTGTGTTTGGCCGCCCCCTCTCCCGCCACCGCGCCTTTGTAGGAGCGGCGGAAGCCGCGAAGACGGCGCGATAAAACCTTACTGGAGCGACCCTGTTGCTTCTGACAGGTCATGCTCCCGATCAATGAATGCGAGTGTTGCGCCAAGCCCGAATGGGCTGCGAAACATCAGGCGCTCGACTTCTTTGTCGATGGGGGTTGGAACTGCGCTTCGGATCGTCGGCAATCACAGGGGATGCATCATGAGTGGGAGCTACGCACATTTTGCATGGCAGAATCGATAGTAACCGCTGCGGGATTTCCAACCGAAGCATTACGACTTAAGCATTAAAGTCGATGAAAACGGCAGAATTTTTGATCCACTGCCAACGGAGGACGCATGTACTTAGCTGAGCTGGATATTAAGGGATTCCGACGAGTGGCGGAGCTGAAGCTTCGCTTCAAACCTGGACTAAATGTGCTTGTGGGTCCTAACAATGTTGGCAAGACAGCAGTTGTTGATGGACTACGCGCGTTGCTCACCACCTCAGAAGAAGGCGCTCTTCGTGTTGATGCATATGATCTACACTCGTCAGCGGGATCAACAGCAACAGAGATCACGTTCCATTACGTTTTTCGCAATCTGACGCCGGACGAGGAGGCTGATTTCCTACCAGCGTTGAAGCCGATACTAGTTATCCCTGACAAAGTGGGCCAGTACGAGGCACATCTGTGGGTTCGATACAGTCCGACTGGCACATCCAGCCGCATGCGCCCCAAGCGCTGGTGTGGCGACCACGAAGAAAACAGCATCACGTCGGAGATGCTTGAAGACCTCCGAGCAGTGTATCTACCTCCTTTGAGAGATCCCGCTTCCGGGCTTAAACCAAGCAGAACCAGCCAGCTGGCTCGACTGATAGACCGACTCGCAAGCGATGCCGAGAAGGGTGATCTCGTCAAACTGCTGAAGGACTTCGAGGAGAAGCTCGAGGTCGAGGCTCCTGTCGCCAACACGCAGCAAGCCATTGAGAAGCGCCATGTCGCGATGTTGGGAGACACGCTTAAGCAAGCCCTGAAGGTCGGTCTGACGCCGCCCGAATTCCATCGTCTAGCAGCGCGCCTATCGCTAGCGGTCGAAGGACTCGACATTGAACAGAATGGCTTGGGCTACAACAACCTGATCTACATGGCTGTCGTCCTCAGCGAATTGGCCCTGAATCCGGACGCCGCATATAAAGCATTGATCGTCGAAGAGCCTGAGGCTCACCTGCACCCTCAGCTGCAGGTGGTACTGCTGGACCATCTGCAGGCCATCGAGGAGCCCGTGACGGAGCAAAAGCCAGTTCAAGTCTTCGTGACCAGCCACTCGCCGCACTTTGCAAGTGCTGCCAAGCTCGACTCCTTGGTCTGCCTGCACCAAGGCGACGGCAAGATCGGCGCCTTTTTCCCGCGAGAGGCCACATTTGCCCCGAAGAAAAAGGAAAAGCTGCAACGCTATCTTGATGTCACACGTGCGGACCTGCTATTTGCACGCCGGCTCCTCCTAGTCGAGGGCGCTGCAGAGCGTTTTCTGGTCGGCGCCATGGCTACCAAGATAGGCATAAAGCTTCGGGAGCATTCAGTGACTATTCTGAGCACTGAGGGACTGAACTTCGACTGCTTCGCTCCGCTGTTCGGTCCTGCAGCCATCCCAATACGTGTCGCCATCCTCACTGATGCGGACGCGCCCACCTATCCGGCACTGGCTGACCCCCCAGCGTTGTCAGCCGCGGCCGCCGCCATCGCGACGCTTGAAAATGCATATATCAAACCGTACTTTGCCAAGCGAACGCTGGAGTATGACTTGGCATTGCATCCGGAAAACCATGCGCACATGCTCAATGCGCTAGTAGAAATTCATCCAATAATCGCCGCGGATCTTAAACTGAAGGTCGAAGCAGCAGCGCCCGCCGACAAGCCGCGAGAGCTATTTCGCGGCATGTTCGATCGCGGCCCTGGCGTCACTTACGTCAAAAAGGGCGAGTTCGCGCAATCGCTCGCAAACATCATCGCCGACCCCACAATAGCGTTCACGACACCGCCATACATCGCTGACGCCTTAGCGTACGTCACAGCGCCGTGAACTCACCTTTCATTCCATCGCCACAGCAGAAGAAGGTCATTGAGGCTGACCTTGTCAGCCAGCGTGTCATTGCATGCGCTGGCAGTGGCAAGACAGCGACCGCCGTACGCCGGCTGGCCGAGATTCGCAGGCAAATGGGCTCTTCTCGGCAGTACGTCGCCTTACTCTCGTACTCCAACGTGGCCGTCGAGACATTCCGGTCGGAATACGCCGCCTTAGCTGCCGAGCAACCTGGCTTGTCGAGTCGTGTACTAATCTGCACCGTTGATGCATTGGTGACGTCACACATCCTTTCGGCCCATGCTGCGCCTACGATGCAGTGTGCGGGAAGACCCTATTTGGTCAGCGGTCATGAACAGTTCCTCAAGGGATTCACCTTCTTCAACGGAACTTACGGCGAGCAGATTCAGCACCTGTCAGCCAAGTTGGATGGAACAGGATGGCTATTTTTCAACAACGCAATGCGAGGCAATGCTGTACCCGTGGATAGACAGATTGCGCTAGGCGCGATCAAAAAGTTAGGGAAAACGGGCGCGTACACCCATGAACTCGGGCGTTACTGGGCACTGCATACGCTGTTGGATTGGCCACGGCTGATCAAGATCCTTGCGCAGCGCTACCCTTATATCGTCGTTGACGAAGCACAGGACATCGGCAGCATCCACGGCACACTGCTTGAGCTTCTGATCGATGAAGGGACGACGGTATCCCTCGTCGGCGATCCGAACCAGGCCATTTACGAGTTCGCCCACGCTGACGGCAGCTTCCTGCGCAATTTCGATCCCGGCGTGACTGGTCAGAAGGAAATCCTGCCGGATAACCGGCGGTCGATCCAACCTTTAGTGGATGTCACGAACAAGCTCAGCAACACGAACTACCAATCCACCCGCTCGATCCCTAGCCGCAAGAGCGGTCCATACCTAATAATTTATAAGGATACAGAGCTACCCAAGGTACGAGAAACGTTTGCCGAGATGCTCGCGACCCACGGGTATGCGCACGAGTCAGCAGCGATTCTATGCAGGGCGCGAGATACCGTGCCATTAATTGTGGGGGCGGGGGCTCACTGGGGACAAGGCGCAACCGAGCACTTCGCGCATGCGGCGTTCTATCGCGACCAAAACGCTGACATTGCTAATGCATTTGCCTACGCTGTTGATGGAGTGCTGCGGTTGCTGGAGAAGCCTCCATCCAATCTGCGAGCCGCCGTGCTGGCCGGCACGGATGATTCGCTGGCAAAGTCCATGCGACGCATCGTCTGGGCTTTTCTGAGGACTCCAGCAACGGGAATACCGTCCGCTTCACTGCCGGCAAAGAGCGCTTGGCTTTCGACGCTTAAGGCGAATCTAGGTCAACTACTTGCAACGATCGACGACGTGTGCGGCCTAGCTAGCAACGCTAAGTGGACATACGCAGTCACTGCCAAAGATCTGTCTGATGCCCCGCTTTGCGCAAAAAATCTTGCAACATCAACCGTGCCGCTTCCACAGGTCAGAACCGTCCACCAAGCCAAAGGACAAAGCATTGATGCCGTTTTGTACCTCTTACGGCCCCGAGACATAGCGAAGGTTCTGGCGGGACCGATTGATGAGGAGGGTCGAATCGGCTATGTCGGTCTGACTCGCGCGAGCGACTTGCTGGTAGTCGCCGTGCCCAACACAACGAAACCGATGATGCTCCTAAGACTTAAAGACATCGGCTTCATGGACTGGTCATGATCAGCGGGCCAACACGTTCCCGCTAACCTCCTTAAGTCCGTAAGGCTGAGAGCTTTCATAGCGTGCATAAGCGGAAGACTTCATACATCCGTTTCGAGAGTTGCGCTGCAATAGTCATCCCGCTCTGCTTTCCAACTTCAACGCAAGATCGCAGGGACGCTTCATCCCCGCCCAACATCAAGATGCGTCAGATAAAGCCGCAGATCGAACTCCAACTGATGGTAATCCGGTGCCATGTGCGTACACAGCTGATAGAACGCCTTGTTGTGCTCGGCTTCCTTCATGTGCGCCAGTTCATGCACCACGATCATCTTCAGGAACTCCGCGGGCGCATCGCGGAACACGGTGGCGATGCGGATTTCGCGGCTGGCCTTGAGTCTGCCGCCATGCACGCGGGAGATCGCGGTGTGGGTGCCGAGCGCGTGCTTCATCACCTGCAGCTTGCTGTCGTAGATCACCTTGCCCAGCGGCACCGATTTCCGCAGATGCCGGTCCTTGAGCGCCTGGACGTAGTCGTACAGCTGGCCATCGTTGCGCACGGCGTAGGGCTGGCCGTACTTTTCGGCCAGCAGCGCGCCCAGCCGATCCTGCTCGATCAGCTCGCGCACCCGCGCCTGCAGGTGTTCCGGGTAGCCGGCGAAATACTTCAACGATTCCATCGGCAGAGGGGCGGCAGGCGGCGGGGACGATCAGTATGATGGGCCGGAAGGAATAGGGTCAGATTCATTTCCGGGGGGGGCTGCTTCTTGCACGAAGTCGAGACCGTCGCAACGTCTGCCCGCCCCTCATCCGGCCTTCGGCCACCTTCTCCCCGCATGCGCAGAGAAGGAGAAAACTTCATCGGCAAGGTCGCAGGGTGGGGTAAGCGCAGCGCAACGCCACCAAGAACGAGGCCGCGCACTTCACCTCGGCCTGCAATATCGTCGGCCGTCCATGAGGCGGACGATGTTGTTTGATTGGTATCGTTGCGGATATGGCGGGATGGTGGGGTGCGCTGCGCTTACCCCACCCTACGCTGACCCGTGGTTCGGATTCGTGCCGCTTCGATTCGATGACGACGGTGACGTGCGCTGCGTCGATCGAATCAGTCGCGACTGCGGCGCAGCGCGACGGGCACGAACGCGCTGTCCAGCGGGACCCGGACCTGTTCGAAGCCGGGCACTTCCATCAGCACATCCGTTTCGGTGACGTTGTCCAGGACCACCTGCCCCGCGCGATCGGCGGTGAGCGTCTTCGTCGGCACACCGCGCAGCGGCGACAGCAGGTGCACGGGCGCGAACGCGAGCGGCTTGGCGTCGGCGGCGATGCGCAGACTTACGCGACGCCCGCCCCGGCCGGAGATGCGTGCGCGGTAGCGGGCATCGGATGATGCCTCGCCGATCTCCACCGCATCGCTGAAGTGCACCGTCCATGGCGCCAATACTGCCGCCACGCGGACGCTGCCCGCCCGGTTCAGCGATACCGCCAGCCCCTCCGCGACCGGACGGAAATACTCCGCCGACGATTCGCGCCAGAGCGGGCCTTGCCGATGCTGCAGCACGAAGACAGGAAACGGATCGTCCATGCGCGGCCGTCGCGGAATATCGATGCCGGGCGTGTCCACGATCAACCAGCGCAGTGGCTCGAGTTCGACTGTCTTCGCGATGACGCCCGCGACGACGGCATCGTCGGCGAGATCGAGGGTCATCGGCAGCCGTTCCGGCCACGACGGCAGAACCTCGACGAGAAATGACGGCGTTTTCGACGGTGCGATGCGGATGTCGATCGATAGCGGCTGCAGCGCGTCGACGCCTGGAATACGCAACATGCCCGATGCATCCGTGCGCAGGCTCTGTTCGCCGCGCGGCGACGACCAGACGACGGTGGCGTCCTCGACCGGCGCGCCGCTGCCTTTTTCGACAAGCCGCACAGCGGCGGTCACCGACAACGCCGCGCCCACTGCGGACGCATCGGCATCGAGATCGAACGTGGCAATGCGCCCGGCCGACAGCGTGACCCGGCGGCGCTCGGTCTGGATGCCGTCGACAACCGCGACCACGTCCAGCGGCCCGGGCGGCAGCGGCGCAACGAGGACGTCTGCGGCGGTTACCCGCAGCGCTCGTTCGTCGTAGGCATCGAGCACCGCAGGCGCTTCGCGCCGCATCAGCGATTGCCACGCGGCATCCTGCGAACCATCGACACGCCTGAACAGCACGCGCGCATTGCCCAGCGTCTGTGCAGGCGCACGCAAGCGCAGACCCGCCGCAACTCGCGGGACGATCTGCGTCGGTACGTCGTCGCGGGTGAACGATGCCTCGTAAAAACGCAGGCCATCGTCCGCACGCGCCTGCAGCACGTAGCGATCCGCCGCCGGCAGCCGCGTTGGCGTCACCACCACCACACCCTGCGCGTTCAATGTCGCCGGCAGGTTCAACCATCGCGTCACCGACGCCAAGCTTTCGAGATCGCGCGGCCCGGCGCCTTCACCGCCTCCGCGCAGCCAGGCCCGGTAGGCAGCCGCTTCATCCGGCGACACATACGCCAGACCGACCCGGACCGAACCCGGCGACGCCGATATGTCGCCATCGGGCAGGAGGTGCGTAGCGAAGGCCAGCGCGGATGCGTCCGCATCATGCGCAGCGGTGCGTAGCGCCGCCGTGTCGCCGGATGGAATCGCGTCGATCGCGCTGCGCGGAGACCACCAGAAAACGCCAAAAACAACGGCACCTGCGGTGAGGCAGGCGCCGAGGATCCATGCGGAACGATGATGCCGGTGGGTCGTCGGTGCTGTCATCGATATTGCGATCGTTCGCCCGGATCAATCCGTGTCCGCGGTGGAATACAGCGAGAGATAGATCGGCGCGTGATCCGACACACCGTTGCGGAACGTGCACATGTTGGCGATGTAGTCGCGCCCGGAGGCGGAATACTCCGTGACGTAGCTGTTCTGCATCCAGAAATGGTCGTAGCGACTGGCGAATGCACAGCTGGCGTTGATCGACGTCAGTTCATTGACGCGATATCCCACCGCCGGCGCAAGCGAGGTCAGGTTGACCCACCAGGGCGACGTCGCATCGCGGTTGTGATCGCCCACCAGAATCACGTCCTGATCGCTGCTGCTGCCGTCCTGGATCGATTTGAATACCGCGCCGATCAACTGCACCTCGGCCTGCCGCTCGGCGGTCGTGCCGAAGACGGTATGCCAATTGATGAAGGTGTAGTCGGCGCCGGTCTGGGTGTGACGGATCTTCACGATCTGCGGCTCGCGCTCGAACTTGTCGCCGCTGTCGGCCCACACGGTGGCGGACAGCAACTGAACCCGATCGGTGCGGAAGAACACCGCATAGCGTTCTTTGTAGCTGCTGCGGCCGATGGCAGCGGTGACGCGATAATCCCAGGCGAACCCGCTGACCGCGGTCAACGCAGCGGCGAGGCTGGATGCGGATTCGGCATACATCACTTCCTGAGCGAACACGAGGTCCGCCCCGTTCCCGGCTCCGGCTACGCTGCCGTAGTTGTTCCATATCTGCCCGGCATACGCGTTCCAGTCCTGCTGCCCGCTCCAGCCGGCATGCAACATGTTCCAGGAGACCACGCGCAGATACGACTGTGCCGACGCCTGGGCGCCGAAGAGGAGAATGCATAAACCCAGGATCGCGACGATGCAGCGTTTCATGATGCCTCCATGGCATGGATGTATCGTGCAGAGTGTCCCGGCATGGTGTGTCAATAGGATGTCGGGACTACGGGTCGTTCGTAGGGCGCATAAGCCGAAGGCGTCATGCATGGGCTTCGAGCGTTCGGCGATTGCGATGCCTCCAGGGCGCATGACGCCTTCGGCTGATGCGCCCTACGCTCGCAACGAGGCGGGATTCACGACTGCTTTGGCCGATGCATTGCGATGCTTCGCATGCGGCATCGGCTATCGCCCGTGCATCATCGCACGTGCCTTCGTCGCACTACCGCGACGCAGCCCCCGGTTGTTGCGCGAAGAAACGCATCATTTCGCGGCTGGCGTCGGGGCCCTGCGGGTCGGTGTAGGAGCCTTCCGCGCTGCCGCCCGACCATGCGTGGCCGGCGCCGTGCAGCAGCCAGTGTTCCAGCACCGGGCGGCGCTGTGCGTCGGTGTGCACGGTGCGCGTGTAGGCATGCAGGCCGGGCGGCGATTCGCGATTGATCTGCGTCGTCAGCGCTGCGCCCGCTCCGGCCTGCGACAGCACGTGCTCGCCGTTGACCGGGTGCACGGTGCGGTCGCGGTCGCCGTGGAAGACGATGGTGGGCATGACCCGGCCACGGCGGACGGGATGGCCCGCGCTGCCCTGGCGCATCGCCGCGAACGCGGTGCCGACGTCGGTGGCCGCGCCCGGCGCCAGGCCGGAATGCACGCCAACGGCGGCGAACAGGTCGGGATACGCGGCGCCCATGATCGCCGCCGCCGCGCCGCCGGCCGACAGCCCGGCCACGTAGACGCGCGCGGGGTCGACATCGTGCGCGGCCATCACCGCGCGGGTGATGCCGGCGATGATGGCCGGCTCGCCGCCGTCGCGGGTCTGGTCCGCGGCGTTGAACCAGTTCCAGCAGCGTGCGCTGTTGGCGGATTGCGGCTGTGCGGGATAGACGACCAGCCAGCCCTCGGCTTCGGCCAGCGCGTTCATGCCGGTGCCGGCGGCGAAATCCTCAGGCGACTGGGTGCAGCCATGCAGCATCACCAACAGGGCGGGCGGCCGGGTGAGCGCGCGGCTGGGCACGTACAGGCGGTAGTCGCGCCGGCCTGCGGGGCCGACGTAAGCATGGGCGTCGAAATGCGCGCCTGGTGCGCAGGCCGGCGTTTGGGCCGGGCCGCGACGCTGGCCTTTCAGCGGCATGCTGCGCAGCTTGGCCATCAGGCTGCGGGGCAGCGGGTTCGCACCGCTGCGTGGGGCGGCAGTGGTGTCCGCAGGCCCGGCGTCGGAGACCGATGTCCACGCGCCTCCGCTGCCGGGAGACGGCGGCAGCATGTCGATGGTTGCGCGACCGTGCGGGGTGTTCGATGCGGTCGTGTCCGATGAAGATGAGGTCGTGCTTGACGATGTCGCGTCCGACGAGGCGATGGCGCCTTGCAACACCGCCATCGCCTCGCGCAGGCGGCCCTGGCGGGTGAGTCGGGTGGCGTGGGCCATGTCGATGGTCTTGTGCAGCATGGGAATGATGTCCTGCGCGGTGGCGCGGTGGTGACGCGATAAGGAATGACGCCGGCGGCGGGGCCGGCGGGGAATCTCAGACGATGCGGTCGCGCAGGGCGGCCTTGACCTCGGCGCTGGCCTGCAGCGCCCCCAGCACCTGCAGCCGGCCGATGGTTTCGCGCGCAAGCTGCGCGCTGACGTCGGCCGCGATGACCGCAAGCCCCAGCACCTGGATGTCCAGGGTTTCGCCGGCCGCGCGCACGGCTTCGAGGTCCGCCCGGGTGAACTCGCGCAAGCCCAGCTCCAGCCGGCGCCGGGCGACGGACTGGCTGACGGCGTCCTCATGGCGGTCCAACTGGTTGCGGATGGCGGTGCGGATGAAGTCGGTGCGGTTGGCGTAGAAGCCTTCCTGCACCAGCAGGTCCACCCGGCCCAGGTCCATATGACCCAGGTTGATGGTGATTTTCTCGCTGTCGTTGCCGCGGCTGGGCAGGGTCTGGGCGCGTCTGGTCATGGACGTACCTTACACCACCATCCATATGGATGGTGAGAGGATGGTGGATAGAGGACTGGAACGTTAAGGTCTGTCCGATCCTTGGCCCGATGCGCCGCAAGGGCGGGCACGCACGGCCAGCGCTCACGCGGCATTGGCGGCGGCCTGTGCATACTCGCCTGCCCTTCGATCGGCCCGCTTCGCTTATGGATCCGTACAAGGTTGCCGTGACGCTGGTCGGGTTGGCGCTGCTCAGTGCGGCGTGGATGCCGCAGCTGCTCAAGCGCTATCCGCTGACCCTGCCGATGTTCTACGTGGCGATCGGGTTCCTGGTGTATTGGCTGCCCATCGACCTGCCGCCGGCCGATCCGCTGCGGTTCCCGGTGGTGACCGAGCACCTGACCGAGCTGGCGGTGCTGGTGGCCCTGGTGGGCGCGGGGCTTCGGATCGATACGCGTTTCAGCTGGCGGCGCTGGCGCCTGACCTGGCGGCTGCTCGGCATCACCATGCCGCTGACCATCCTGGGCGGCGTACTGCTGGGCCAGCATCTGCTGGGCTACGGCCTGGCCACGGCGATGCTGCTGGGCGCGGTGCTGGCGCCGACCGATCCGGTGCTGGCCTCCGACGTGCAGGTGCATGGGCCGGGCGAAGGCGGCGAGGATCCGGTGCGTTTCGGGCTGACGTCCGAGGCCGGGCTGAACGACGGTCTGGCGTTCCCGTTCGTGTGGCTGGCGGTGGCGCTGGCGCTGGCGGGCGCCGGGGAGCCGATGGACTGGGGCCGCTGGCTGGCGCTGGACGTGGCGTGGCGGGTGGGCGCGGGCGTGCTGATCGGCTGGGGCGTCGGCTACGGGCTGATGCACCTGATCTTCCGGGTGGAACGCGAGTCGTCGCTTGCGACCAGCAGCGACGGCATGGTCGCCCTCGCCATTACTTTGTTCGTCTATGGCGTGGCCGAGCTGTGCCATGGCTATGGATTCCTGGCGGTGTTCGTGGCCGCGGTGGTGATGCGTCAGCATGAGCGCCACCACGAGTACCACACCACCCTGTCGCTGTTCGCCGAGCAATGCGAAAAGCTGTTGATGGCGCTGCTGCTGATATTGCTGGGCGGCGCGGTGGCCAGCGGCATCCTCGGCGCGCTGTCGCTGCAGGAAATTTTCTTCGCGCTGATCTTCGTGCTGCTGGTGCGTCCTTTGGCCGGATGGATCGGTACCATCGGCAGCGGACTGCAGCAGCGCGAGCGATGGACCATCGCGGTGTTCGGCGTTCGCGGCATCGGTTCGCTGTATTACCTGGCGTTCGCGCTCAATCAAGCGGATTTTCCGGGCACGCGGGCGCTGTGGTCGATGGTGTGTCTGGTGGTGCTGCTGTCGATCCTGCTGCACGGCATCAGCGCGCGGCAGGTGATGGAATGGCTGGATCGGCGGCGCACGCGTGGGCGTCGCGGTGCTTGATCCATGCGCACGGCTTTTACGTTCGTAGAGCGGCCTTGAGGCCGCTGGATGCCATCGGAAATTAAAGTAGCCACCTGAAGATCGGCTTGCACAGAGAGACACGATGGACAGCGCCAGATCCTCTCCGGCGGATGGCCGTGCCGACGAACAGCACCGAGCCCACTGGCAGCATCACCAGGCCGATCAGGATTGGTCGAGTGTTAACATTCGCGCTCTTCGCATTGATAGGGAGTGGTCGATGTCGGCAGCAAAAACCGTTTTCATGTTTTCCGGACAAGGGTCGCAGTACTACCAGATGGGAAAACCGCTGTTCGATGGCGACGATATTTTCCGCGGACACATGCTGCGTCTGGACGCTCTGGCGCAAAAGCTGAGCGGGAAACGGGTGCTGGAGGCGATCCACGCCGGCAACAAGGTCGACGCGTTCGATCGGACCCTGCTGACGCATCCTGCGATCTTCATGACCGAATATGCATTGGCGCTGCGCCTCATCGGCGCCGGGATCGAACCCGACGCAACGCTCGGCGCGAGCCTCGGCTCGTTCGCAGCCGCCACCGTCGCCGGCTGCATGAGCGAACAGGACGCGATGGCGGCGGTGATCGAACAGGCGAAATCCTTCGAGGATTCCTGCGAACGCGGCGGCATCATCGCGATCCTCGCGGAACCGGCGTTGTACGGGGACGAACCGTTCCTGCATGCGCACAGCGAAATGGCCGGGATCAATTTCGACAAGCATTTCGCGGTGGCCGCGGGCCAATCGGATCTGGACATGATCGAAGCCGAACTGAAGCGCCGCGGCATCGCCCATCAGCGGCTTGCGGTGTCGTTCGCGTTCCATTCGCGATGGATCGACAATGCGCAGGCGCCGTTCTGCGCCTTCATGCGCAGCGTGCCGCTGAAGCCGGCGACGCGTCCGGTGGTGTGTTGCGACCGCGCGGCGACGCTGGAACCGACGCTGCCCGACGACTTCTTCTGGAGCGTAGTGCGGCGACCGATCCGCTTTCGCGATACGATCGCCCAGCTCGAACGCCAGGGCACTTATCGTTACATCGATGTCGGCCCCTCCGGCACGATGGCGACGTTCGTGAAATACGCGCTGCCGGATAGCTCCGCCTCCACCGCGCATGCGGTGATGACGCCCTACGGCCAGGATCGGCGCAATCTCGATGCGCTGTTGGCCACGACCTGAACAACGAAGCGTTACGACGGAACGACCATGACGGATTGGAGCAAGGATTTGGGCGCGGCGCTGGATTCCGGCGATGCCGATCACATGCGCGCGATGCTGTCGCAGGTACCGCGCGAAGCGATGCGACAGATCGTACCGGCGCTGGAACACATGGCGCAGACCAGCGAGCACGAAGGCCGCATGGAGGAAGCGCTTTTCTATCGCGATCGACTGGTCGACGTCTTACCCGCCGAGAGCGCTCACGGCAACGCCCAGCGCGCCGCGCGCGCGCAGTTGCGCTTGCGCCTGCAGCGCTACGCGGATGCGCTCGACGATGCGCAACGATTGACGACGGCATCGCCGGAAGACGCGCTTGGCCATCGCCTGGTCGGCGAGGCGCATGAAGGTCTGGACGATGTCGCACAGGCGTTGATTGCGTATCGACGCGCTCTGCGCTGCGCGCCCGACGAGGCTCTGGCCGCGCGCGTACGCACGCTGGACGATGAAATGCGCAAAGCCGCGATGCTGCGTCAGGCGCTGGACCCGGAGGCTGCGCAGGAGCCACTGCGGATCGAATTACCACCGCCGCCCGAAGTGCTTTTCGACCCTGCGCTGTTCGATGATCCGTCGATGCCGACCGACAGCGATGCATTCCGCATCGAAGGCATTGCTCGCCATCTGTGGCGCTACAGCGGGCAGTCGTCGGCGCGCAACGCGATACAACGCCTGACCGATCCGGTCTGGTGCGCCGCCTGGGATACCGCGCTGGCCGGCAGCGCCGGCGCGCGCTTGCGCTTCGTCGGCAGCGAACTGGGCGTATTCGCGCTGCGCGCCCTGCACCACGGCGCGACGCATGCGCAGTGCGCAGAGCGCTATCCGCAGGATGCGCGCATCGCCACCGGCATGGTCCAGAAACATTTCCTGGCGCCCTGGCACGCATTGCACGGCCAAGCGATCCAGCGCTGGAGCGAAGAGGAGCGTCGCGCATCGTTCGAAACCTTCGCTGCTGCGATCGACATCAGCGGCAGCAGCGAAGAGGCGACGATTCCGGATTGCGACGTGCTGGTCTTTCCGCAGATCGATCACACCTTGCTGGGCACCGGCATCGTGCCAGCGGTACGCGCCTGTCGCGGCGATGGGCGCGCGGCACCACGGGTGCTGCCAGCACGGGCCACGCTGTATGCGATGGCGGTGCGGTGGGACTATCCCGACGCGGCGGAAGGCGCGGCACTCGCGCTGGACGCCATCAGCCGTCTGCGCTGGAGCGCGTATCCGCAGCCTCTGGAATTGGCAGCCGAATTCTGGACCGCACTGACCGCACCGACGGAAATCGGCACCCTGGATTTCGCGGATTTCGCCGAAGTCGCGTGGGATCTTTCCCTGCCTGTCGTTGCCGACGGCAGCGCCGATGCGATCCTGGTCTGGTTCGAATTGGAACTGGGCGACGCAAGCATCCGCAGCGCACCCGACAGCGATCTCCGCTGCATCCGCCCTGCGGTGTACTACACCGATCCGACGCCGTTGCGTCGTGGCGAATCGCTGACGCTGCGCATCGAAGCGCAGGAAACCCGGCTGCATGTGCGCCCCTCGCCGCCGCCGGTGCAGCCGCGCGCGCATGGCCTGCCGGCCTGGTACGTACCGATGCTCGGCGATACCCGGCGCAACGCCGCATACCGCAAAGCGCTTCACGCCGCGCTCGCGGCTGCGCCCTCGCAACTGGCGCTGGATATCGGCGCCGGCTGCGGCCTGCTGTCGATGTTCGCTGCGCAGGCCGGCGCCGCACGCGTGATCGGTTGCGAACAGCATCCTGTCATCGCCGGGATCGGTCGCGAAGTCGTCGCCGCCAATGGCTTTGCCGACAGCATTTCCCTGATCGCCAAGGAATGCCGCGCGCTCACCGTGCCCGACGATCTGCCCGGACGCGCCGATCTCGCCATCTTCCAGCTGTTCGATTGCAGCCTGATCGGCGAAGGCGTGCTGCATTTTCTCGCGCATGCGCGCGAGCATCTGCTCGGCGCCGATGCGCGCTATCTGCCGGCCGGCGCGCGATTGCGGGCGATGGCGGTGGAGTACCGGATCGACCGCATCCTCGACGTCGACGCCACCCTGCTCAATCCTTACCGCGCATCGCCCAACTTCATCAGCGTCGATGCGCGCAGGCTCGACTATCGCGCGCTGAGCGAGCCGTTCGACCTGTTCGACTTCGATTTCGCCATCGCCGGCCCCGATGCGCAGGAGCTCGCGATCGATGTGTCCGCGCTCGCCGACGGCAACGTCGGCGCGATCCTGTTCTGGTTCGATCTGCGCTTGGATGCCGACACCGTGCTGTCGAACGCGCCCGGCGGCGACGATGCGCTGCACTGGAAACAGGGGCTGCAGTTCCTGCCGGAAGCGCGCGTCGCCGCCGGCCAGACGCTGTCGCTGGTCGCCCATCACAACGGCAGCGAACTGCGCCTGCAGTGGCGGCCCGACGGACTACCGGCGGATGCGTTCTCGCGGATGCCCCGCTTCGATCCGCGATGGCTCGCGGCCAGCGCCGAGCTGGAACAGCAGACGCGTACTCTGCTGCAGCACTGCGCGCAGAATCCCGACGAGTTCGCCAAGGTCGCGCAGATCGCGCAGCGCATGGCCGTGGACCCGGCGCGCTACGATCTGGATCCGGTCATCGCCCAGCGTTTCATGTCGATGTTCTTCGCGGGCTGAGCGCGGCGCAGCCTTGCGGAATGCGGCAGGGATTGAATTTCCCTGATACGGGATAATGGAACGGGCGCGACTCCGGTACGATCCGGTCTCGCACTCTTCCGACGTTGGCCGCATGTCTTCCATTATTTCCATCCGCAAGCTCAGCAAGACCTACGCCTCCGGCTTCCAGGCGCTCAAGTCGGTGGATCTGGAGATCCGCAAGGGCGAGATCCTGGCGCTGCTGGGCCCCAATGGCGCCGGCAAGACCACGCTGATCGGCATCGTCTGCGGCATCGTCAACGCGAGCAGCGGTACGGTGACCGCGGACGGCCACGACATCGCGCGCGATTACCGGGCCGCGCGCGGCAAGATCGGACTGGTGCCGCAGGAGCTGTCGACCGACGCGTTCGAGACCGTGTGGGCCACGGTGAAATTCAGCCGCGGCCTGTTCGGCAAACCCCCGGATCCGCAGTATCTGGAAAAGATCCTGCGCGATCTGTCGCTGTGGGACAAGAAGGACAGCAAGATCATGACCCTCTCCGGCGGCATGAAGCGCAGGGTGCTGATCGCCAAGGCGCTGTCGCACGAGCCGACGATCCTGTTTCTGGACGAACCCACCGCCGGCGTCGACGTGGAACTGCGCCGCGACATGTGGCAGATGGTGCGCAAGCTGCGCGAAAGCGGCACGACCATCATCCTGACCACGCATTACATCGAGGAAGCCGAGGAAATGGCCGATCGCATCGGCGTGATCAGCAAGGGCGAACTGATCCTGGTGGAAGACAAGCACGTGCTGATGCGCAAGCTCGGCAAGAAGCAGCTCACCCTGCAGCTGCAGAACCCGCTGCAGCGCATTCCGGAAGCGCTCTCGGCGCTGCCGCTGGAACTGACCGACGAAGGCCGCGGGCTGGTCTATACCTTCGATACGCAGACCGAGGAAACCGGAATCGCCGCACTGCTCAAGCGGCTGGGCGAACTGGACATCCACTTCAAGGATCTGCATTCCAGCGAAAGTTCGCTGGAGGACATCTTCGTCGATCTGGTGCATGGCGGCGCGCGCGGCGACGATGCAGGCAAGGAGGCGCGCGCATGAGTCCGCTTCTGAACTGGCACGCGGTCCGCGCGATCTACCGCTTCGAGATGGCACGCACCTTCCGCACCATCACCCAGTCCATCGCGTCGCCGGTGCTGTCCACCTCGCTGTATTTCGTGGTGTTCGGCGCAGCCATCGGTTCGCGCATGGGCGACATCGACGGCATCAGCTACGGCGCATTCATCATTCCCGGGCTGATCATGCTGTCGCTGTTGAACGAGAGCATTTCCAACGCCTCGTTCGGCATCTACATGCCGAAATGGGCGGGCACCATCTACGAACTGCTGTCGGCGCCGGTGTCCTACGTCGAAGTGGTGATGGGCTATGTCGGCGCGGCGGCCAGCAAATCGCTGATCCTGGGCGTGCTGATCCTGATCACCGCGCGCATCTTCGTGCCCTACGAGATCGCCCATCCGTTCTGGATGCTGTGCTTCCTGCTGCTGACTGCGGTGACCTTCAGCCTGTTCGGTTTCATCATCGGCCTGTGGGCCGACGATTTCCAGAAGCTGCAGGTGATCCCGCTGATGGTGGTGACGCCGCTGACCTTCCTGGGCGGCGCGTTCTATTCGATCAACATGCTGCCGCCGGTCTGGCAGAAGATCGCGCTGTTCAATCCGGTGGTCTATCTGATCAGCGGATTCCGCTGGAGCTTCTACGGTGTGTCGGACGTGAACGTCGGCGTGAGCCTGGCCGCGATCCTCGGCTTCCTGGCGCTGTGCCTGGTGGCGGTGTGGTGGATCTTCAGGACCGGGTGGAAGCTGAAATCCTGAGCGGCTTCGATTCTCCACAACGGCAGGTATGATGAGCCGGAATTCACCGGCAGGACACCGCGACATGGCGAAGGCGAATCCGCTTCAGGAACAACTGCTCAAGGCGGGTCTGGTCAAGAAGTCCAAGGTGGCCGAGGTGGCGCGCGAGCAGAACAAGGCCCGGCACGGCAAAGGTCAGCCCCAACCCAGCGAGATCCAGTTGGAAGCGGAACGGGCGCGGGCGGAAAAGACCGAACGGGATCGCGCCCTCGCCGCCGAGCGCAAAACGCAGGCGCATGCGGCTGAACTTCGCGCGCAGGCACGACAGATCATCCAGGACAGGAAAGTGCCGCGCACGGGCGAGAGCGAATACCGCTTCACCGCCGACGGCGCCATCCGCACGCTGTTGATCGATGCGGACCTGCGCAGGAAGCTGGCCTCCGGCGTGCTGGTGATCGCCCGACTGGACGACCGCTACGAGCTGTTGCCGCGAGCGGCCGCCGACAAGGTGCGGGAACGCGATGCCGGCATGATCGTGGTGGATCATGGCCAGGACGCATGCACCGGGCCTTCCGCCGCAAGCCCGGAAGAGGATGCCTACTACGCGCGATTCCAGGTGCCCGACGATCTGATCTGGTGATCGGGCGGTTCAGGCCCCGACGCGATGACGCCCATGATGCCTTTCCAGGGCCAGTACGCTGCCAGCAGGCTGCTGGCCGAGAGCGACATCGCCCTGTTCGTCCGCATCCGTTTCGGCAACCAAGCGTCCGGCGTCCGCCAGAACCTTGATACATCGCGCACACGGGTGGCCGCACACCAGAGTCCGTGACCATCTCGGCAGCATCATGGGTGCGTCGAGCACCGCTCCATCGACAAACGATGATCCGCACTTCGCGCCAGACATGGGTGCCGCTGAAACACTTGTCGGAAACAACCCGTCATGAAATCCCGGCAAGCCGTGCATGGTTGTTGCCGGCCTGCTTCTCTCCCGATTCAAAGCATTCCGGGCCCGGTGGCACCTGGGGAGTCGGATCTCGTCGACTCTCCCATGGTGCGAGAGATCGCGTTTTTTTCGCACGAGACGGCAATGTATCAATATGTATCTTTATGGAAATGTATCGTTGTTTATCTGTATTGTACAAAGGAAGCGATGCGGGCCACAGGCTCGGCAGAGCGATGTGCAGTAGCAGTCAGCGTTCAAGCGCGCTGGGCGACTGGCGCCCCTGGGGAGGGGGGGGATATTCATATGGACAAGTGATGTCTCATGGCAGAGCAATGGTTGCGTGACGCCTCCACCGACTGGGTGAAGTTGCTTCAGGAAAGGGCTGAGCGCCATGGGGACGAGGTCGCTTACATCTTTCTGGACAGCGGTGAAATTCCGTCCGAACGCTGCACGTACGGCGAATTCCGCGATCGGGTGTTCGCGCTGGCGGTGAAGCTGCGCCAGCAGTGCGCACCGCGCGACCGCGTGCTCATTCTGTATCCGCCGTGCATCGATTACATGGTCGGATTCTTCGCTTGTTTGTGCGCGAACCTCGTGGCCGTTCCGCTTTTTCCGCCGCGCGGGACAAAGCACAATCTGCGGCTCGAAGCCATCGCTCAGGATTGCGCGCCCAATGCGGCGCTGTATTCCAGCCGTCGCGTGGCGAACAGGCATGAGGCGATGGCGGACCAGCCGGCGCTAGCCGCACTCAAGTTCATCGACAGCGACGATGTCGATATCGCAGACAGCAGGCTGTGGGTGCCGCCGTCGCTGGATACGGACACCATCGCGTTTCTTCAGTACACCTCGGGCTCGACCGGTGCGCCCAAAGGCGTGATGGTCAGTCACGGCAATCTTTCGCACAATCAGCTGATCATGCAGCGCAGCATGCACACGCGCGCCGATACGCCGATCGTGAGTTGGTTGCCGATCTACCACGACATGGGCCTGATCGCGAATATGCTGGGCACGATCTGGCTGGGAACGCACTGTGTGTTCATGTCGCCAGCGGCCTTTCTGCAGCGGCCCGTGCGCTGGTTGAAAGCGGTGAGTCATTATCGCGGCTATCTCAGCGGCGGACCGAATTTCGCGTTCGACCTGTGCGTCGACAAGGTCAGCGAGGAGCAGAAGCGCGAGCTGGACTTATCCAGTTGGGGCGCCCTGTTCAGCGGTGCCGAGCCGATCCGGCTGTCTTCGCTCGAGCGCTTCGCCGAGGCGTTCGCCGGATGCGGATTATCGCGCGATGTGTTGATGCCGGCGTACGGAATGGCCGAAGCCACGCTTGTGGTCTCGTTGGGCCATCCGTCGTCCGGCGAGCGTTTGGTCAGCCAGCAGGTGAACAAGGCTGCGTTGCAACAGGGGCGGATCGTCCTGGAGCACGATCCTGCGCAGGCGCAGTCGATCGTGGCCTGCGGCTCGACCCATCCCGAGCTTGGACAGTCGGTGCGCATCGTCGATCCGTCGACGCTGCAGGCGTGCGCGCCCGATACCATCGGCGAGATATGGGTCTGCGGCCCGAGCATCGCTCAGGGCTATTGGAACCATGCGCAGCAGACCGAAGAGAGCTTCCGCGCGCGCATCGCGGGCCGCGAAGAGGATGGCCCGTTTCTGCGCACCGGCGATCTCGGCTTTCTCCGGGACGGTCTGCTGTATATCACCGGCCGCATCAAGGACGTGATCATCCTCCGCGGCAGCAACCATTACCCGCAGGACATCGAGGCCACCGTCGAGGCCGCCGATCCCGCCATGAACCCCGCGGGCGCGGCTGCGTTCGGTTACAGGAATGAAGCGACGCAGCAGGAGTTCCTCGTGGTGGTGGCGGAGATCGCCCGCACCAGCCTGCGCAAGATCGATCCGCAGGCACTGATGCGGGCCATCCGCAGCCAAGTGCTCGAAGTCCACGAGATTCGCGTCAGCGACATCGTGCTGATTCGCCCGGGCGCGCTGCCGAAGTCGAGCAGCGGCAAGGTGCAGCGCAACGCTTGTCGCTCGCTCTATCTTGCCGACGGATTCGACGTGGTCGCCGACCCCGCAGGCGCTGTCGCGAGCGACACGGTGGCCCAATCGGCTTGATCGTTTTCCTCCCCCACGCATCGCATACAAGGAAGTATCAGGCATGAATGCCCAGATCGCCCTGGAAAAGACCCCCGTCTCCCGCGCACTGCTCACGGCACGCACAAGGATCGAGCACTGGCTCATGGACTATGTCGCAAGGGTTTCAGTGCAGGACGTGGCGTCGGTAGACGTCGATCATCCGTTCTCGTATTACGACCTGGATTCCATCGCGGCGGCCGAAATGACCGCCGATATCGAGGACTGGCTCAGCGTCAGGCTGGAACCGACGCTGATTTGGGATTACCCGTCAATCGCGCGTTTGGCCTCGTATCTGTCAGAGCTCAAGGCTCTCGCCAGATAAGGAGGACGACCATGGAACCCATCGCCATCATCGGCATGGCCTGCCGTTTTCCGGGCGCGCCGACACTGGATGCTTTCTGGTCGCTGCTGAGCGAAGGTCGAGAGGGTATCGTCGAAGTGCCGGCGGATCGTTGGAACGTCGGTACTTATTTCGACGCCGACCCCAAGGCGGCCGGCAAGACCAATGCGCGTACAGGCGGTTTCATCGAAGACATCGCCCGCTTCGACGCCGCATTCTTCGGCATCGCTCCGCGCGAAGCGGCGCAGATCGATCCTCAGCAGCGCATCCTGCTCGAACTGGCCTACGACGCTCTGGAAGATGCCGGTATCGCGCCGTCCGGGCTCGCCGGTTCCGACACGGCCGTCCTGGTCGGTGCGATGACCAACGACTACTTCCGCCAGCAGATCGGCGACGAGTACCGCCGCATCGACGTGCACACCGGCTCCGGCGCGGGCCTGTCCATGTTGGCCAATCGGTTGTCGTACCAGTTCGACCTGCACGGACCGAGCATGACGGTCGACACCGCCTGCTCATCGTCGCTCGTGGCAGTCATGCAGGCCTGCCAGACCCTGTGGACGGGGCAGTCGCACCTCGCCCTGGTGGCAGGGGTGAACGTGATGCTCGATCCATCGCTCAACGTGTTCTACGCCAAAGCGGGTTTGTCGGCCGCCGACGGCCGCTGCAAGACGTTCTCGGCCGCTGCCGACGGCATCGGTCGCGCCGAAGGCGCAGGCGTGGTCGTGCTCAAACCACTGCTGGAAGCGCAGAGGGACGGCGATCCGATCTACGCCGTGATCCGCGGCGGCGCGGTCAATCACGATGGTCGCAGCAACGGCATGACCCAGCCGAACCGCTGGGCGCAGGAAGCGCTGCTGCGCGATGCTTTCGCGCACGCGGGTATCGATGGCGACGAACCGCAATACATCGAACTGCACGGTACCGGCACGCTGATCGGCGATCCGATCGAAGCGAAAGCGCTTGCGGCTGCGCTGGGCGAACGCGGCAAGCGCCCGGATTGCCTGGTCGGTTCGGTCAAGACGAACTTCGGGCACCTGGAAGCGGCTGCCGGGATCGCTGGCCTGATCAAACTGGCGCTGAGCGTATCGCGCGCCGCGATCCCGCCGAGTCTGTGGTTCGATGCGCCGAATCCGCACATCCCCTTCGACCGGATTCCGCTGCGCGTGAACACCCGCCTGTCCCCGTGGGAAGCGGTCGGCGGCCGTCGCGTCGGTGGCGTCAGCTCCTTCGGTATTGGCGGCGCCAACGCGCATGTCGTGGTGGAAAGCGTCGCCGTGGACCCGCCCGCAACATTTCCCGCATCGACGGCCGACGGCCGGGCGCATGCGCTGTTGATCAGCGCGCGCTCGGCCGATGCGCTGAAAGCCGTCGCAGCGCGCCACATCGCATTCTTCGAGGCGAATCCCCGGATCGATCTCGCGGCGATCTGCGCGACGGCTGCGGCCCGCAAGGGCGTGCATGACGTGCGAGCGGTCCTGATCGGTCGCGACGCGGCGTCGATCGGAACCGCACTGCAGGCGGTCGTCGACGACGACGCGCATCCGGATGTCGTGTCGGGGCGCTTCCGCGCGTCGCGCCGCGGCATGGTGGTCGCGCTGCCGGTGCCCGCGCGCATCGACGCGACGGCGCTGGCCGCCGTCGGGGCCACGGCGGCGGCGTCCCAAGCCTGGGCCCGCTGTCGCGAACGGCTCGCGAAGCGCGGGATCGTATTGCCGATTCGGGAAGCGTTCGCGTCGATGGCGCCCGTCGATTCGGAGGACGCCGACTTCGCGTCCTGGCAGTTCGCGCTGCAGTACGCGCTATTGGTGCCGATGGTCGCAGACCTCGCGGCGTCGGTCGGCACGATCCTCGCCGAGGGCCCGGGCCAGGTGGCTGCACTGGCCGCCATCGAAGCGATCGCGCTCGACGACGCTGTGGCGTGGCTCGATGGACATCGTCCTGTGCAAAACAAGCTGCACTATGCGGTGCATTGCGCGTTCGTGTCCGGAAGCGATCCGGGCCTCGTCGACATCGACCCTTCTGCGCGCGATGACTGGCCCGCGCGCCTGGCTGCGCTGCAGGGCATCGAGCAGGCCGACATCGTCGTACTCGGCGAGACCGACGCCGACATCGGTGGCGAGCGCGGCAGGGTGTTTCATCCGCTTGCTGCGGACGACGGTTGGAGCCGGATGTTCGCAAACCTCGCGCTGAGCCATACGCTGAGCTGGCGGCAATGGGCAGAACCCGGTGCGTTCGTGCGGCTGCCGGGTTATCCCTGGCAGCGCGAGACGTACTGGCTGGCCGGCGCGTCCTCCCAGGCGACAAACCCCGCCGTCGCCGCAGCCCCGTCGCTTGCCGCCGTGGATGCGGCAACGCACGCGACCGGCCTGCTCGGCGCGCGCGCCGATCAGCCGACGCCAGCGTGGCATTGCGAACTCAACGGCGGGACCGTGCCGTACCTGCCCGATCATCGTGTGCAGGGCGCAGTGCTGTTGCCCGGCGCCGGTTATGTCGAGATCGGGCTCGCAGTGCATGCCGCGCTCTCACTGCCGCAGCCGGCGGCGTTGCACGATCTGAGCTTCCGCCAGGCGCTGATGGTCGAAGACGGCCAGTCCGCGACCATGCATGTCGCCTACGACAAGCGCCAGCGCGAATTCGCCGTGCACAGCCGCAAGCCCGGTGAAGACGATTGGACGCTGCATGCCCTGGGCCGCCTCGGCGACGACAGCGACGTCGCGCCCACCCGGATGCCCGAGCCGATCGACCTTGCGGCCCTCAAGGCGCGCTGTACCCGATTCACCGACGGCGATGCGCACTACGCCAACATGCGCCTGCGCGGTTTCGGCTATGGCCCGGCGTTCCAGGGCGTTCGCGAACTGTGGCTCGAAGAGAGCGGCGAACGCGTGCTCGCGCGGATCGCGCGGCCTGCGTCGATCATCGGCGACAAAGACCACGAACAGTTGCACCCGGCGTTATTCGACGCCTCGTTGCAATCGATCCTGACCACCCTGACCGCCCGTGGCGACAACGACCTCTATATTCCGATCGGCATCGATCGGCTCGTATTGCACGGGACGACAGGCGATGCCTTCTGGTGCTACGGCGGCGTGCAGTCCGTGGGCCACGGTCGGATCGAGGGCGAGATCGTGTTGTTCGACGATGAGGGCCGGGTCATCGCCCAGGCCAGCGGTGTCCGTGCCCAGGCGTTGACCCGCAAAGAGCGCGACGCTCTGCGCGGGATCGACGAGTGGCTGTATGCCTGGAGTTGGCGACCCGCGCCTGTGGCCGATACCGCATCGGGCGGACACTGGTTGTTGCTGCTCGACGATGCGCCCGCGTCCGCGGATCTGGCCGAACAGCTTCGCAACGCCGGCGCAGCGCGCGTCGTCGTGGCGCGTCCCGGCGATGCCTGGGCGCACGACGGCGACGATTACGTCGTTCCACGCGGCCGCCCGGAGGATCTCGATCGCGTCATCGGCGATCTCGGCCCGGGCGAGATCGCTGGCGTGGTCTACGGCTGGCAGGCATCGAAGGGCGCATCGCTCGATGCGTTGCCGGACGGTGGCAATGCGGCGGCGCCGCTGCTGCATCTGCTGCGGAAGTTGAGCGATATCGAACAAGCATCGAAGCCGCGCTGCCTCGTGCTGACGCGCAACGCGCAGTCGGTGTCCGCCAGCGACGCCAGCGACAGCGAACTGAACATTGCGGGCTTGAAGCAGTCGCCGCTGCTGGGTCTATCGCGAGTCGCGGTCAACGAGTTCGCATCGCTGCGCATCCGCGCAGTCGATCTGGACAACGATCCGCAGGCTGCAAGCCATCTGGTGACGGAGATTCTGTCGCTCGACGACGAGGAGGAAGTCGCCTGGCGCGCTGGACAGCGGTATGCCCATCGCATGTTGCGCACGACTGCCGACGAAATGAAGCGCATCGCACCGCCGCCCGCCGATACCGCATTGTCCGCTCGAGCGTCCTACCTGATCACTGGCGGCTTCGGCGGCTTCGGGCTGGAGGCGGCGGAGTGGATGGTCGCGCGGGGCGCTCGCTATTTCGCCCTGGTCGGCCGTCGTGGCGCGGGCTCCCCGCACGTCCGCGAGCGCCTCGATGCGCTGCGCGCTCGCGGTGCGACGATTCTGGAGATCCCCGCCGACATCGCAGCCGAGGCGCAGGTGATCGGCGTGCTCGAACGCATCCGCGCCGAGCTGCCGCCGCTCGAAGGCGTGTTCCACGCAGCCGCCGCGCTCGACGATGCGCCGATCGTGCAGCTCGGGTCGGATCAGATCGACAACGCGATGGCCGCGAAGTGTCTGGGCGCCTGGTACCTGCACCGTCACACCGCGAACGATCCCCTCAAGCATTTCATGCTGTTCTCCTCGATTTCCGCGATGGTCGGCGGTACCGGGCAGGCGTCCTACGCCATGGCGTGCGCTTACCTCGATGCGCTGGCGCGCTATCGCCGGGATCTGGGCCAGGTGGCGACCTCGATCAACTGGGGTGCGCTGCGCGACATCGGCATGGCCACGCGTTTTGGCGATATCGACCGTTTCCTCGGGACGGGCCTGGGTCTGTTCTCGCCGGCGCAGGCGGTCAAGCTGCTCGATCTGGCGATCGGTTGGCGGCCTGTCGAACTGGGCATCGCGAAGATGGATTGGATGCAGTGGGCGCGCCTGTATCCGACGTGGGGCGCATCGCCCAAATACCGGCATCTGCTCACGGCCGCGCCACGGTCGGCCGATGCGGGTGCGCAGGCCGTCAATCCGGTGCGCGCACGCCTGCTTGCGGCAAACCAGGACACGCGCCTGGCCGGAATCGTCGACCTGCTGGTTGGCTTTCTGGCCGCGACCATCGGAACCAGGCCGGACGCGATCGACCGCACGCTGCCGCTGCCCAGCCTTGGCCTCGATTCGATGATGGCGCTCGACCTGCTGGCGGCGATGGAAGACGCCTTCGGCGTGAAAGTGCCGATGCTGGCGGTGATGAATGGCAACAGCATCGAGCAACTCGCGCCGTTGATCGCAGCGCTGATCGTCGAATCCGCTGGGGCCGCAGTCGTGCAGGCCACCACGCAGGCGCCGACCGGCGAACTGCCCGATGAATTGGATCTCGAATCCGCAGAGCGTTTCATCGCCAATCTCGGCAACCTGGACGACGAGGACGTGGAACGTCTGCTCAAGGAAATCATGGATGAAGAAGGTGCGACGACATGACCGTGGTTTCGATGGACCAACCTCATCCGGCGGCGACCGACAAGCGCCGGCAGTTGGCTGAAGCGCTGCGCCGCAAGGCGCGCCGGCAGGTCGTCACCGCGCCGCTTTCCCACGGCCAGAGGGCGCTCTGGTTCCTGTATCTGAGTGCGCCGGACAGCCCGGCATACAACGTCTCCTTCAGCGCGCGCATCCTGTCGCGGTTGGACACCGCCGCGCTGCGCCTTGCGTTCCAACAACTGGTGGACCGCCACGGCGCGCTGCGCGCGACCTTTCGCATGCAGGACGGCGTTCCGGTGCAGGACATCGCCGGCGAGCGCGAGATCCTGTTTCGGCAAACCGATTGCGCAGCGTGCAGCGAGGCCGAATTGCGCCGCAGGGTCGAAAGCGCGTATCGCGAACCCTTCGACCTGATGAATGGCCCGATGCTCCGCGCCGATCTGTTCGCGGTCGGTCCGGACGAGCACGTGCTGCTGGTGACGGTGCATCACATCGCTTACGACGCCTGGTCGATGTGGTTGAACCTCGACGAGCTCGGCCAGCTGTACGCTGCCAACGTCGCGGGCGCAGGATCGCCATTGCCGCCGCTGCGGCATACGTATCGCGATTACATCGCGCGCAACGAGGAGATGCTGGCCGGCGAGCGCGGGCAGCGCTTGTGGGAGTTCTGGCGGGAGGCGTTGGCCGGCGAGCCGACGAGACTCGACCTGCCGATCGACAAGCCCAGGCCTCTGGTCCAGACCTACAACGGGACGTCGTATCGCTTCGCGCTCGGCGCCGAGCGCAGCCGGCACGCACGGCGGCTGGCGCAGGCGACGGGCGTGACCCCGTTCGTGCTGTTATTGGCCTTGTTTCAGGTCCTGCTGCACCGCTATTCCGGTCAGGACGAGATTGTGATCGGATCGCCGACCACCGGCCGAGGCAACGCCGAGTTCGGCGGCGTCGCCGGCTATTTCGTCAATCCGGTGGTGTTGCGCGGGAACCTCGGCGACAACCCGACGTTCACGGCCTTCGTCAAACGCATCGCGCAGACCGCAGTCAACGCTCTGGAGCACCAGGATTTCCCGTTCCCGCTGCTGGTGGAACGCCTGCAGCCACCCCGCGACCCCGCATACGCGCCGTTGTTCCAGGTGTCGTTCGTGTATCAGAAGCCGCAGAAGTCGACGACCTCGATCGATTGGCTGGGCTGGAGCAGCGAGGCCGGCCGACGCGTGACCTGGGGCGGCCTGGAGATCGAGTTCTTCGACCAATCCCAGCAGGAAGGGCAGTTCGATCTCGAACTGGAAATGCTCGATACCGGCGAAGAGCTGATCGGCGCCTTCAAGTACAGCACCGATCTGTTCGAGCGGTCTTCGGTCGTGCGCATGGCGCAGAGTTTCGAAGCGCTGCTCGATGGTGCGATCGCCGATCCGGTATCGCCGGTACGCCATCTGCCGTTGCTCGACGCGGACGAGATCCGCACGCTCAAGCGCCTGGCGCCATCCGTGCCGAGCGATCCGGCCCGCGAAACCTGTCTGCATCGTATCTTCGAGCTGCAGGCGCAGGCTCGGCCATCGGCCATCGCAGTCACCGATGGCGACATCAGCTTGAGCTATGGCGAATTGAATGCGCGAGCCAACCGGCTTGCGCACTATCTTCTTCGACACGGCGTCGAGCCCGAAACGCGGGTCGCCATCTGTCTGCCGCGGTCGTGGCAAATGCTGGTGGCGATGCTGGCGGTGGTGAAGGCCGGTTGCGCATACGTGCCGATCGCGCCGGAAGCGCCGGTCGAGCGGAATGCCTTCATCATCGGAGACAGCGGTGCCGAGTTGCTGATCACCGCCGGCGACGCCGCGACCGGTCTGGCGAAGGTCTGCCCGGGCCTCATCGACATGGATGAAGAAGTCGAAGCCATCGATAGCTGCCCCGACGGCGATCCGCAGGTGCCTGTCGCGATCGACCATCTGCTGTACGTGATCTATACCTCGGGCTCGACCGGCAAGCCGAAGGGCGCCCTGGTCACGCATTTCAACGTGTCGCGCCTGTTCACCTCGACCGACCGCTGGTTCGGGTTCGGCGGCGACGACGTCTGGGCGATGTTCCATTCGTTCGCGTTCGATTTTTCCGTCTGGGAAATCTGGGGCGCGCTGCTCTATGGCGGTCGTTTGGTGATCGTGCCGTACCTGGTCTCGCGTGCGCCGGAGGAATTCGTCGAGCTGCTGGATCGGGAAGGCGTCAGCGTATTGAACCAGACCCCGTCCGCCTTCCGCCAGATGATGGAAGCCGAGACCCGTCGTCCGCTGCGCGCGAACACAGCCTTGCGCTACGTGATCTTCGGCGGCGAGGCGTTGGATCCGAAGATGCTGGAGGCATGGTACGAGCGCCACGACGAGGACCACCCGCGCCTCGTCAACATGTACGGCATCACCGAAACCACCGTGCACGTGACCTATCGGCCGTTGAGTCGCCGCGATGTCGAGGTCGGACGCAATGTCATCGGCGAGCCGATCCCCGACCTGCAGTTGCACATCCTCGACACGGCTCTGGAGCCGGTGCCGGTGGGCGTCGCCGGAGAGATGTTCGTCGCCGGCGACGGTCTGTGTCGCGGCTATCTCGATCGCGCAGCGCTGACCGCCGAACGCTTCCTCGTCCGCGATCTGGGCGATGGTCGCAGTGTGCGCCTGTATCGCACCGGCGATCTTGCGCGTCGTCTCGGCGATGGCGACATCGAATACCTCGGCCGTGCCGACGACCAGGTCAAGATCCGCGGTTTCCGCATCGAACTCGGCGAGATCGAGGCCGCGATGAACGCGCATGCGGACGTGGCATCGTCAATCGCTGTCGTGTGGCAACAGGACAACGACAAACGACTGGTCGCCTACGTTGTGCCCGAGCCCGGCACCGCGCCTTCGGCGCATGCGTTGCGGGAGTTCCTGTTGGCGCGTCTGCCGGATTACATGGTGCCGTCCGCGTTCGTGGCGATCGAAAAGATCCCGCTCAATGCGAACGGCAAGGTCGATCGCCGCGCGTTGCCTGCGCCTCAGCTCGACCGTTCGGCGAGTACCGTTGTTTTCGTACCGCCGCGCGACCCGGTGGAGCAGGCCATCGTGCGGCATTGGGAAGCGGTGCTGAAACTGCATCCGGTCAGCGTGCGCGACAACTTCTTCGAGATCGGCGGCCACTCGCTGCTCGCGGTCAACCTGATCGCGCGGTTGGAACAGGAATTCGGTCAGCGGCTGCCGTTGGCGACCCTGTTCCGACGGCCCACGGTCGAGCAGCTCGCTCAACTGCTGCGCGAGCGGGCGCCGCCAGCGTCGAACCCGCTCGTCGTGCCGGTGCAGCCGAACGGCGACGAGCGCGCCTTCTTCTGCGTCGCCGGCGGCGGCGGCAGCGTCCTCTACTACTATCCACTGGCCATGCATATGGGCCAGGAACGCCCCTTCCTCGGTTTGCAGGCGGTCGGCCTGGACGGCGACTGCGATCCACTGTCCTCGGTCGAGGCGCTCGCGTCCGCGCAGCTCGAAGCGATACGTGCGGTGCAACCGCAGGGTCCATATCTGCTTGGCGGTCACTGTTTCGGCGGCTCGGTCGCGTTCGAAATCGCGCAGCGCTTGCGCCGCGAAGGCGAGGAGGTGGCGCTGCTGGTTCTGATCGATGTGCCCGCGCGTTACATCGAGTCGAGCGACATCGGCGCTATGCGCGATCTGGCCGGATGGATCGTCAAGCTTGCCGCGCTCATCGAACAATCCTCCGGGGTCGCGCTCGATATCCGCGAGGACGCGTTGCGCGGTCTCGAGGACGGCGTGCAGTTGCAGATCCTCAACGCGCGGATGCAGGCCATCGGCGCGATGCCTCCGGGCGCCGATGTCTCGAACGTGCGCGGTCTGCTCAACGTCTTCATCGCCAACAGTCAGGCGCGCTACACGCCGACGTCGGTGCTGCCGGTACCGATTGCGCTGTTCCGCGCCGGCGACCACCATCCTGATTACGACTTCAGCGTTGCCGACGACCCGGGCGCCACGCTCGAAACGTCGACGATGGGCTGGCAGCCCTTCGCGTCCGGGCCTGTGGACGTGGAGGTCGTACCCGGCAACCACATCACGATGCTGTCGGCGGAAAACGCACCCGTTCTTGCCGCAAGCATCGCCAAGCGGCTGAGCGCGGCGTCGCGAGCGCCGGATGCAGCCCTGCCTTCCGCGTCGGCGGACAGGCCGGAGGCGTTCGTCGCGGTCTGAATTCACCCGGGTTTCCAAGCCCTACCCCGTGACCGGCACCGCACCCGGTCGTAAGGGTTCCGTTCGGTTGCGGTCTTACATTCAGTACACAGGAGTTCATGTTTATGGAGAAGGTGTGGAATTCGTTTCGCAACGCAATGCTCTCGGCGGCCTTATGCGCGCTGCCCGGTCTCGCTCTCGCGGCTGATCCGCCGGAACCGCCCAGCCAAGTGATCATCATCAGCGGTTCGCTGTCCGATATCGGCAACTACTATGCGGTGAACGGCAGCTTCGGCTATCCCTTCGCTCCCAACCGCAGCACCAACGGTCCGAATCTCGACGACTACTTTACGGAGATCATGAATCTGGAGAACAAGCCGTCGCTGCATCTGACCGGCCCCGTGCAAGGCAACAACTTCGCCGTGTTCCAGTCGCTCGCACGCGGCAATGGACCGAACGACCTGCCGGCGCAGATCTCGGCCTACCTGAACTCGCGCGGCGGCCAGGCCGACTCCAAAGCGCTTCATCTGTTCCTGATTTCCGGCTCGGACGTCATCGACGCGTTGCTGCAGCCCAGCGATGCCGTCGCGAGTCAAATCATCGACGCCACCGTGAAAGGACAGGAAGATGCCCTGTGGCGCTTGATCGACGCCGGCGCCAAGAACATCTACGCGCCCAGCTTTACGGATCTGGGCTACAGCCCGTATTCGGTCAAGAACAATGTCGTCCGTCGCGCCACCCGCATCAGCGACGAATACGATCGCAAGTACAACGCGATGCTCGACCGCCTCGATCGCAGGCTGGCGATGCAGAACCGTCGCGATGTCGAAGTCATCCGCTGGGATTTCCTCGGCTACAGCCGCCGCCTGTTCCGTCACTTCCATGAGTTCGGCTTCACCAATCTGACCGAAAGCTGCATCGATGTCCTGGCTTCGGGCGGCTGCAAGTTCGACAAGTTCGTGTTCCTCACGGACTTCTTTCCGACCACGCGCACGCATCGCATGTTCGCGATCGCGATGGCGCAGAACCTGATCGACAGCAATCGTTGCCGCAAATACAACGGCAAGCACGATGGCCGAGGCAACTGCCGCAACAAGGCGAACGGCGTAGTGATGAATATCGACAACTGATCGTCGCCCGTCGGATCCGCCGCGATCGGCGGCGGATCCTTCTGGCCGAAACCGTCCGCAAGCGAAATCCCTGCTCCGATCCATCGATCGGTTCCAGTCCACTCAAAACCAGGAATACATCCATGTTCAAAGCAAACTTCCACCCCCGCAATCTCGCCATCGTTGCGGTCGCCGCGGCCGCGCTGCTGTCGTTCGCCAGCGTTGCCCAACAGACGAGTCATGCGGAAGATCACTCGCCGACGCCGCGTTTTTTGAACGGCACTTTCGGTTTCTCGCTGACCCAGACCTGCGTACGCACACCGTTCCTGGATCCGGCGATCGTCGGCATCGACCCGGCCACCAAACAAATGCGCGTCGACGGCGAATTCGTAAACGTTTACGGCACCGGCACGATGAAATTCAATCGCAATGGCACCGTGCAGATCCCGAATGGTTTCATTACCGAGATCTCGGCGGCTCTGACCGCGGCCAACCAGTCGCCGGTTTCGGTGGGCGGCGAGTTCAGTTGCGAGGGCGACTACACCATCAAGCCCGACGGCAAGCTCAATGTCGTGCTGGTCTGCGAGACCCCGACGCCGCTGCCCAACGTACGCGTCTTCATTCAGCCGATCCTGCTGGAGGGATTCGTCTCTCCCGATCGCTCGATCACCCTCGGCACCTACAGGCGCGATATCCATAGCATCACCGTGTTCACGGACGGTACGCCGACGCTGGAACGCGAACGCATGTGCCTCAGCTCCTTCAATTTCGTCAAACGTTGATCGAAGCAGCGTCATGACAGCGGCGACGCCGACGCAATCGCGCTCGGCGTCGTCTTTCTGGGATCGAAATTCGGAGATTCAGCGTGCTCAAGTCGTTGTTCGAGTCTTATGCGCAGACCATCGTGCGATACCGCGCCTGGATCCTTCTGGCCGGCCTGCTCGTGACCGGCCTCCTCGCGTCGCGGGTCGGCGTACTCGTGTTGAACAACGATCCGGACATCTGGGCGCCGACCAACCACGAATTCACCAAGACCACGCGCGAGCTGGAACGCGTGTTCGGCGGCCGCAACTTCACCATCATCGGCGTCTTCCCGAAGCAGGGCGATATCTACCAGCCGCATGTGCTGGAAAAGATCCGCGCGCTGCAGGAAGGTGTCGAGGCGATGCCGCAGGCGATCCGTCACAACGTCGTCAGCATCGGGGCGCGCAGGGTGAAGAACATCGCCGGCGACGACGGCGGGCTGCGCGCGAGCGAACTGCTGTCGCCGATGCCCACAACGCCCGAAGCGCTCGCCGAGCTCAAGCGTGCGATCGATCGCAACCCCGTTTATATCGGCGCCCTCGTCTCCGCCGATGGCAAGGCCGCAGCCGTCATCGCCGATTTCGAGGTGAGTGGGCGCGACGCGGCGTACGCGCCGCTGTACGAGAAGATTCTGCAGATCGTGGAGCCGCAGCGCGACGACACCGTCGATATCGTGCTCGGCGGACAGCCGGTCAACGCGGCCAACCTGGAGATGGCGATGCAGAAGATGCCGGTGTATTTCGGCATCGCGCTGCTGATCATCCTGATGGTGCAGTACTTCGCCTTTCGCAGCGTGCAGGGCATGTTGCTGCCGATGGCCTCCGGTCTCATCGCCGTGGTGTGGGGGCTGGGCATCATGGCGCTCCTCGGCATTCCGATGGACGCGCTGAACACGACAACGCCGATTCTCATCATGGCCGTGTCCACAGGGCACGCCGTGCAGATCCTCAAGCGCTACTACGAAGAATACGTCCGCCTCGCGGCCGAAACGCCGTCCGATCTGCGCGCGACCAGCCGCGCAGCGGTCGCTTCCTCGCTGCAATTGGTCATGCCGGTGATGATCGTGGCCGGCCTGATCGCAGCGGCTGCGTTCCTGTCGCTGCTTGTGTCCGATGTCGAGATGATCCGCAACTTCGGACTGTTCGCCGGCACCGGCATCCTCGCTGCGATGATCATCGAGTTGAGCATCATCCCGTCGCTGCGCGCAATGTTGCCACCGAGGGCGCCGCACGCCGCGCGCGGCCCGGACCTGCTCGATCGCGGACTGCACCAGCTCGGCGGCTGGCTCTCCGATCCGGCGCACGCCCGCAAAGTGATCGTCGTTGCGACCGTGGTGCTGGTCGCGGTGTCGTTGGGCGGCTTCCGGCTGCGGTCGGACAGCAGCTTCAAGCAGTACTTTCTGCCCGAGAGCGCGGTGCGTCAGGCCGACGCGCGCCTCAACCGGACCTTCGGCGGCACCGATTCCCTGGCATTCCTGGTCGAAGGTTCCTCCGAGGACAGCATCAAGGATCCGAAGGTTCTGACAGCGATGGCCAAGCTGCAGGATTTCCTCGAAGCGCAGCCCAACGTCGGCAAAACGCAATCCATCGCCGACATGATCAAGCGCATGCACCAGGCGATGCACGGCGACGACCCGCGCTACGACTCGATCCCGACCGAACCGAATCTCGCCGCGCAGTACCTTCTGCTGTACTCGCTCTCCGGCGACCCGCAGGATTTCGACAACCTCGTCGACAGCGGCTATCGCCGCGCGGTGGTGTGGACCTACTTGAAGACCGACAGCACCGACTATGCCACGGATCTTTACAATCGCGCCGCCCCGCTGATCGCGGCCGAATTCCCCAAAGACGTGACCGTGCGCCTGGGCGGCGGCCTGCCGATGACGGTCGCCTCGAACAGCGCGTTGGTCGAGGCGAAAACCTGGAACATTCTGCAGATCGGCGTGATCGTATTCGCGCTGTCGAGCCTCGCGCTGCGCTCCTTGTTGGGCGGCGTGCTGGTTGTGGTGCCGCTCGCGGCCATCGTGGCGACCAACCTCGGTCTGATGGGTTGGCTCGGCATTCCGCTGGATATGGGGACAGCCTCGATCACCGCGATGGTGGCTGGCGTCGGCGCAGACTATGAGATCTACATGCTTTTCCGGCTGCGCGACGAATATCGCCGCTGCGGCGATCTGAATCGGGCGCTTCAGCGCTCGATCGCGACCTCCGGCAAGGCCGTGTTGTTCGTCGCCCTGTCCATCGCCGGTGGTTACTCGGCGTTGCTGTTCTCCGACTTCCAGTTCTATCCGCGCATGGGCGGCACCATGATGATCACGATGGCTGTCAGCGCCGCGCTGTCCTTGCTGCTGCTGCGCGCGACCGTCGCGCTGATCCGCCCAAAGTTCATCGTCGGGGCTAGCCCGAACGTCGCATCGGCCGTCCAGCCAGTCAACGCTTGAGGAATCCATCATGTCTACCAGAGCTTTATCGCTGGCGTTCGGCGCATGCGCGCTGTTCGCGACCTTTTGCGCCGCGGCGATCGATGCCGTCGACGTCATGGAAAAGAATTTCATGTCCACCAAGTTGGTCGGTTTCTCTGGCGACGTGACGCTGCGCCTGGTCGATGCGCGCGGAGAGGTCCGCGCCCGCAAGATGTCGGTGCGCTCGCGTCTTCGCGACAACGGCGTGGACTCCGCCGTGATGACCCGCTTCGCGCAGCCGGCCGATATCAAGGGCACCGGTTTCCTGCAGATCGAGAACCGCGCCGCGGACGACGACATCTGGGTCTATCTGCCAGCGTTGGGCAAGACCCGCCGGCTGGCGGCCAACAACAAACGCGACAGCTTCTTCGGCACCGATTTCGCCTATGGCGACATCCTGCTTCCGGCGGTCGAGCAGTATCAGCACAAGCTGCTGCGGCAGGAGAAGATCGATGACAGCGATTGCTACGTGATCGAGTCGACGCCGGGAGACGCCAAGACCCGCACCGACACCGGCTACAGTCGTCGCATCACCTGGATCGATACGCGCAGTTACGTCGAGCGCAAGGTGGAGTACTACGACCAGCGCGGCACGCTGCTGAAAACGCAAACGACCTACGACCTGAAACAGGTCGATCCAGCGAAGAACCGCTGGCTGCCCATGCGCAGAAAAATGGTGAACCACCAGACGCGCCATTCGACGCTTTACCAGTTCGATCGTTTCGACCTGCGAACGGATTTGCTGGATGCGAGCTTCACCGTGCGCAAGCTCGAGGAAGAATGAGGCATGCGGCATCATGCGATTCAGGCTTCGGCCTGCGCGCTCGCGCTGCTGGTCGGCGCGCATGCGCCTTCGACTTCGGCGGCGGACGGCGAGTACCCGACGATCGACGGCAATGTTCGCCTGGGATGGTTCGGTTCGTCGCGCGATCTCGATGCGCGCGAAGATCTCGCCACGCTGTCGGGCGAGTTGTCCCTTAAGCAGTCGATCGGCGATCACCAGCGTTTGGACCTCAAGGTGCGAGTGCTCGCCGAAGATGCGTTCGGCGATCGCCAGACCCGCGTCGATTGGATGCAAGCGACGTGGTTCCTGCGTACCGAGCGCGTCGACTTGCGCATCGGCAAGCAGAAGGTCCGTTGGGGCAAGGCAGACGGCATCAATCCCACCGACTTTTTCGCGCCCATCGACTATACGGTGCTGTTGCCGCTGGAGGACGATCGTTACGAGGCGATCCCCGCAGTTCGCGCCGATGTACACGTCAACGAGACCGACAGTGTCTCGCTTGTCGCCGCGCGCGGTTTCGCGCCGACGCGCATCCCGTGGCCGAAGCCGTCGCCGTTCGCGGTCTCCAACGACGAGCCGACGGGCTGGCAGTTCGGTGTGCGTTGGTTGCACACCGGGGAACGTCTGGACTGGTCGCTGTCTGCATTTCACGGCGACGCCGCACTGCCCCTGCTGCACGTCGAGCCGGCGACGACGGGTGGAGCGACGTTCGTGCGGCATTACGCGCGGCTCGATGCGCTGGGCGCGGACATCGCGCGCAACTTCGGCGGCTTCGGATTCCGCGCGGAGGCGGCCTATTATCGGCGCCGGGCCGAGCAGGGCCGGCAATCGGCGACGTCCGGTTACATGCTGGTCGCCGGTGTAGACCGCATCCTGGACAACTGGAACATCAACGTACAGGGCGTCTTGCAACACACGCCGGACTGGCGCGATCCGGCCCGCGAGACGGATTCGTTCCGCCGACTGACGGCGACCCGTAACGCGATCCTTCACGGCCAGCAGAAGCGGACCATGCTCGGCATGACCGCGCGGATCGCCGCGAACTGGCGGCACGACATCCTGCAGACCGAACTGCTGCTGGTCGCGAACGTCTCGCCGCGCAGCGTGTTCGCGCGGCCGATGCTCACCTATGCCCTGAACGATCGCTTGAAGCTGCGCGCTGGCTACGAGTACTACGCAGGCGACGACGAAACCTACTTCGGCGCGCTCAAGCGGAACCGTACGGGATTCCTGGAGTGGCAGCTGTCGTACTGAGCCCGGCCTCGCGCACGGTGGGCAGCCCCTTCAGGGCGCCGCACTCGCGAGTCGATATCGTCGTGCAGCGGCACCGTCTACGAGACGAACAGGCCCGAGATCAGAATCGGCATCGGCCGGCCGAACAGCGATCTGGGCAGGCGGACGAGCGCGGGCCTGCGGCCTGCCGTGGTGTCAGACCCGAGTTTCGATCGGCGCGACGAATACGTAGCCTTCGTTGCGGACCGTCTTGATGAAGCGCGGTTCGCGCGCGTCTTCGCAAAGGCGCTGGCGCAGGCGGCTTATCAGCAGGTCGATAGAGCGGTCGAACGATTCCGGGCCGCGCCCCCGGGCCAGCATCAGCAGCTGGTCGCGGTTGAGCACACGCTGAGGATGGTCCATGAACACGCGCAACAGCCGGTACTCTGCACCGCTCAACGAAACCATCGCGCCGCTCGGATCGAGGAGGTGGCGACCTCCGATATTGAACACCCAGTCGCCGAAGGTCATTTGCTGCGCAGTCTCCGACGGGTGCATATTCGGAGGCAGCATCCGCGTGCGCCGCAGCACTGCGCGTATGCGCGCGAGCAGTTCGCGTGCGGCGAAGGGTTTGGTCAAGTAATCGTCGGCGCCCATTTCGAGGCCAAGGATCCGGTCGGTTTCCTCGTTTCGCGCGGCCAGCATCAGGATCGGGATGGATTTCGTCTCGCTGTAACGCAACTGCCTGCATAACGACAGGCCGTCCTCGCCCGGCAGCATCAAGTCCAGCAGGATCAGGTCGATCCGCTTGACCGCGAGCGCTGCGCGCATCTGCCGGCCGTCGTTCACCGCGGTCACGCGGTAGCCGTTCTTCACCAAATACTTCGTGAGGAGTTGGCAGATATCGCGATCGTCGTCGACGATCAAAATGTGGTCATTCATTTCCATTGAGAACATCCAGACAATTCCATTTGCATACGTCGACGATAGCAGATAAGCGCAAAAAACGATTATGAAAACGATTTTGATGGATAGATCACAATTCATTTTCGAACGCGATCCAGTTCGTAGCCGGCTGTGGCGAACAGCCCATGGCTTCACTGTTGGCAAAGTACGCGGCGAAGTTTTTGGATGTCGCGCTCCTTGGTCACCCGCTTGAGCCCGACTTGCAATCCGCGCATCTCGGCCGACGAGGCGCCGTCAACTGCTGCGCCTGCGGCGATTTGCGCTGCTCGGGCACTCAGGCATACAGCGAATGGATGTGGAAGGCTATTCCGTCGACCAACTTGAGCAATAACTATTTGCGAAATGGCGACAGCGGCAGCATTGCCTGACGCGAACTCGCGATCGCCTCGGGCTTGAACTTCTCCGTGTAACCCCTGCCGCTCATATCACCTCCGTCGTTGCCGTCATGGACGATTCGAAGGTGCCTACTGAATGTGGGGCGATTCACTTCTATCAAAGTCCATGGAGCGTGCCCAATTCATGGCGCGTCTGCCATTCGACTGAGCCCGGCACCTGAACAATCCGAGAAAGTTCCCGAACTAATCAGTTCAGTATTAAGGTTTTGTTTTGCGGCAATCCTGAGAATGCCCTCACCGAAGCGGGATCCGTACGCTCTCCCGGCCCGCCTTCGGTCCAATAACAATCAAAATCAAGAGGTCAACCCCATGAAGCGCTCTCTCCTTGCCCTGACCCTGCTGGCCGCCCTTCCGTTCGCCGCCTCCGCGGCCGAAGGCGTTTCCTACAATTATGTCCAGGGCGGTTATGTCGCCACCAACGGCGATGGCGACGCCGACGGCTTCGGTATCGACGGCTCGGTCGCGGTGCACCCGAACTTCCACCTGTTCGGCGGCTACAAGCAGCAGGAAATCGACGACACCAGTATCGACATCGACGAGTGGAAGCTTGGCGTTGGCTACAACTACGGCATCAACGACAAGGCCGACCTTGTCACGCGCGTCGCGTACGAGAAGCTCGATGCCGGCAGCGGTTTCGAGTTCGACGGCTACAGCGCCGAAGTCGGGGTGCGCGGCGCCTTCGGCAGCAATTTTGAAGGCTATGCCATGGCCGGCTACGAGGACTACGAGCAGTTCGACGGCGACTTCTACGGCCGCGTCGGCGCCCAGGTGAAGTTCAACCAGAACTGGGGCCTGAGCGGCGACGTCAAGTTCGCCGACGGCGACACCCAGTGGTTCGTCGGTCCGCGCCTCAGCTGGTAAGCGCGGCGCGCACCTGTATTCGCATTGCTTCACCCGTGCAGGGCCGGCGTAAGCCCCTGAATACGCCCATTCGCGAGCGGCCTCCCCTCCGTGTCGCGACCTGGAAGCCCGGCAATCGCCGGGCTTTCTTGTGCGGCAGCGCAAAACCGGCCCGGGCTTGGGTAAACTGGTAGGCCGCGTCCAACGCGGACAGGACATCCACAGCGTTCACCGGTCAATGGGGAGATTCATGAAGAAGCAACTTGCGGCCGCACTTGTGCTGGCCTGCCTGCCGTTCGCGGCCTCGGCCCGGGACAGCCTGGGCAGTTTCACCTATGTCGAAGCCGGCGTTCAGCGCGTCAGCGTGGATCTGGACTCGCTCGGCAACGACAGCCTCGATTTCGACGGCGTGGGCATCCGCACCTCGATCGAGCTGGGCGACAACCTGTATATCTACGGCGGTTACGCCTGGTCGCGTAACGACGATTTCGTGGTGGACATCGACGCCCGTCAGGCGAATGCCGGCATCGGCTATCGCCATACCGTGTTCGACAACGCCGACCTGACCGCCGAACTCGGCTTCCAGCACACCGAGCTGGCTGCGGACAATTTCGAGGAGAATATCGACGGCGCCCGTCTGTCGGTGGGCCTGCGCGGCGCGCTGAGCAACAGCTTCGAAGGCTGGGTGAAGGCCAACTACGTGGACGGCAGCGACTATGACGGCGAATTCAGCGGCACGCTGGGCGCACAGTTCGTGATCAACGAAACCTGGGGCATCGTGGGCGAAGTCGAAGCCGGCGACGTGACTTCGCAGTACATGCTGGGCGTTCGCGCCAGTTTCTGATCGGTCCGTGTCGAATGTAAAAAAGCCCGGCATCGCCGGGCTTTTCCTTTATCGCGATCATGAAAGCCTTCAATCCCCGAACAGGCCTTCGGGATATTCCGGCTTCTGCTCCCGAGACATCAGCCGCTTCAGGCCTTCGGAAGGCGTGATGTCGCCTTTCAGCACATCGCGAACGTTGCTGGAAATCGGCAGCTCGATGCCGTGGCGGCCGGCCTGGCGCATCACTTCTTCCGCGGTCTGGATCGATTCGACCACCTGGCCGATCTCGCGGACCGCGTCCTCGATCGACTGTCCGCGTCCCAGCGCAAGGCCGAGACGACGGTTGCGCGACAGGTCTCCGGTGCAGGTGAGTACCAAGTCGCCGAGTCCGGCCAGCCCCATCAGGGTCTCGGCCTTGCCGCCGATGGCGAGGTTGAGGCGCAGCATTTCGTTGAGGCCGCGGGTGATCAGGCCCGCGCGGGCGTTGAGGCCCAGATTCATGCCATCGGCGACGCCGGTGGCGACCGCCAGCACGTTCTTCATCGCGCCGCCAAGTTCGGCACCAAGCATGTCCTCGCCGGTGTAGGCGCGGAATGCGGGACCGTGCAGGGCGTCGGCGACCTGCTGGGCGAAGTCCGGGGTATCCGAATGCACCGTGAGCGCGGTCGGCAGGCCGGCGGCGACTTCCTTGGCGAACGACGGGCCGGTGACCACCGCCAGCGGGACGCCCGGCGGCAGCAGTTCATCGGCGACTTCATGCAGGAAACGGCCGGAACCGGGCTCAAAGCCTTTGGTCGCCCAGGCCACGCCGGCATGCGCCGGGCGCAGCGGCGCCAGTAGACGCAAGGTTTCGGCAAACGCGTGCGAGGGCACGACCACCAGGACCAGATCGCAGCCGGCCATGGCGATGGCGAGGTCGGTGGTGGCGCGCAGCGTGTCGGGAAGCGGAATCCCCGGCAGATACCGGGGATTCTCGTGGCGGCCGTCGATCGCCGCGATCGTCGCGGCGTCGCGGCCCCACAGGACCGTGGCGTGGCCGTGGCGGGCGATCAGCGCCGCCAGAGCCGTACCCCAGGAGCCGGCGCCAAGGATGGCGACGGCGGGTTTCGCGGCGGTGTCCGGATGTTCGGACGACATGCTCGGGGTCAACGTCACGAAACGGGCGACGGGTCAGGCGTTGCCGGCGGTCTCGGCACCGGCCAGGGTGCCCTGCTCGGCGCGCTGGCGCAGGCCTTCAGCGTACAGACCTTCGAAATTGATCGGCTGCAGCAGGAACGGCGGAAAGCCGCCGGCCGTGATCAGATCGCTGACGGTCTGGCGGGCATACGGATACAGGATGTTCGGGCAATGCACGCCTAGCATGGCGTCGAGGGTCTGGTCGTCGAAACCGCCGAGACCGAACAGGCCGGCCTGACGCACTTCCACCAGATACACGGTCTTGTCGACGAGCTTGCAGGTCAGGGTCACGCCCAATTCCACTTCGAACAGGTTGTCGGCGACGCGCTGGACGCGCTGGTTCAGGTTCATCTCCAGCGCCGGCTGTCCCTGCTCGTTGAACACCTGCGGCACACCGGGAGCCTCGAACGAGACATCCTTAACATAGATCTTCTCGACCGAGAAGGTCGGGCCGTTGGCTTCGGCTGCGGCGCCGTTGGCGACGGGTTCGGACATGGCAGAGCTCCTGAAAGGGAAAGCGGAAAAGAGGGCGATTATCGCATGGCGACGCGCGGGGCAAGCGCCGTCGGGGAGACGGTGCCCACCCATGTCGCCACGGGTCATCTGATCTGGGACCCGGCGGCCGCTTTTACAAGGCGCAGCTTCCGCAAGGCGCGCGGGGCGGCTCCCATCGGGGGCGGTCCGATCGCACCGCCCGATAACGCCAACGAAGGCTCAGTGCTTGCCCTTGATCAGCGGCAGTTCCGCCTGCTGCCAGGCGGCGATGCCGCCATCGAGAATATGGACGCGCTCGAAACCCGCCTGCTTGAGGCGTTTTGCGGCGGCGGCGACCGTGTTGCCGCTCTGGCAGACCAGCACGATCGGCAGCGCTTTGGCCGGGGCCAACTGTTTGCTCTCGGGGTCGAACTGGGCCATCAGCACGTTCTTGGAGCCGGCGATGTGGCCTTTCTGGAAATCGGCGGTGGGGCGCAGATCCACCACCAGGGCGTTGTCCTGGTTGATGAGGGCGGTCACTTCCGCCGGGCGCAGCGATTTGTATCCGCGGAAAAAGCGCGACAGCTCGTTGCCGATGATGGCGGCGGTCAGGCCGACCAGCGCGAGGCTGTAGACCGGGTTGCGGCCGGCGAAGGCCGACAGTTCTTCGAAATTCACGGGGGAACGGGTCCGAATGGCGCGGGAAGCGCGCGCAGCGGCGGGATTGTCGCCTGCCGCGGGCCTGCTGGCAAAATCCCGCCCGGGCGGGAGGCCGGGGCGCTCATCGACCCTGGACGTTCACTGGCCTTGCCAGAAGTCCGGCAAGCTGTCGATCCACCAGTTCTTGGCTTCGGGGTCGTAGCGCCAGACCTCGGTGTAGCGGAGCCTGCGCTGCTGCATGGTGTTGCGGTTGATCACGTCGATCTGGACCTCTCGCATCTCGCTGCCGTCCTCGCCGGGCATGCTGGCCAGATCGCGATAACCGGAGATCTGGATCTGCTCGTAGCGCGAGAACTCGGCCGCGCTCATCGGTTTGTCCTTGCGGAGCTTGGGAGCGACCATGGTCCAGGCGCCCTCGAAATCGCCCCAGCGGATCGCCGCGGAATAGGCGTACTTGTTCTTTTCGAGAAGGGCTTGCTTCTTGCCCGCCATCGCCGCACCGGCTGTGGACGCCAGCAGCAGGACGATCAACAGCGTCGCGATCGTACGGATTCGGGTGCGGATCGGGGCACGCGTCGGAACGGGGGTTTGCATCGTGGCTCCGGGGCATTTTGCGGCAACAGCCGGCATCCTACCCCCTCAGCTTGACCGCGTAACGCGACCTGCACTCGGTCGCTACGCCGCCTTCAGGTAACGCCACCTCCGCCAGCACGCCCAGCCGGGCCCGTCCGCGGCTGCGCAAGGTGTCGAGGAAGACCTGCCAGGATTCGCCGTCGACCAGCGCGGCGGTGGCCTCCAGGTCCGCGTACAGCGGTGCGCGGTAGCGGATTTCGCTGTCGGCGACGAAGACATCGGCTTCGATCCCGGCTTCGGCCAGCCGCAGCGTGATCAGGCTCCAGCCGGCGAGCGTCATCAGCGACGTGAGACTGCCGCCGAAGGCGCAGCCCTTGTCGTTGATGTTGGGCGCCAGCGGCGCATGCAGCCGCATGCGTTCTCCGGTCGCCTCGACGATGCGCAGCCCCATCGCCACCACCGGCGGCATCGCCATCAGTTCGGCTTCCAGCGCGCGCCGGGGCGAGAGTCGGATCGCATTGGCGGCGGGCGGCGGGCGGGTGCAGGGGAACATTTCGGTCATCGGCAACGCTCGGGGGGGAAGTCGGGGCCTATCTGCTGCGGGCATCTCTGACGTGAAGCCGGCTTGCGGGTGAAGATACGAATAGCCAAGCTGGGCAGATGCGTAAAACCGGCCCGGCTACACCCCGCAGCGAGCGGCGCGAAGACGACACCGCGCCCATTGTGGTTTCGTTGCGACCCGCGAACGATCACAGCGCGATGCGTCGCGCCGCGGCCGCATACGGCCTGCGCGTGGTCGCGCTGTCGCCGTGGCGGATCGCGGCACGCGACGACACCGCGACCCGCGACGCGCTGCACACAGCGCTGACGGCAGGCATCGTGATCGTCACCAGCCCCGCGGCGGCCCGCGCCGCAGCCATGCTGGCGCCGCTGCGGGCACGCCGCGGGCAGGTGTTTTACGCGATCGGCGGCGGCACCGCTACTACACTTCGGCGTATGGACATCGATGAAGTTTGCGTACCCATGCGCATGGACAGCGAAGGTCTGCTGGCGCTGCCGGCACTGCGCGATGTGCGCGGCCTCGACATCGGCCTGATCACCGCGCCCGGCGGCCGTGACCGGATCGGCCCGGAGCTGCAGGCGCGCGGCGCGCAGGTGCGGCGCGCCGATATCTATGTTCGCGAAACCATCGCGCTGTCGCCGGCATCGATCGCCCGATTGCGCACGTTCGCCGGCCCGCTGCTGCTGCCGGTCAGCAGCGGCGAAGCGTTGATGACGGTGCTGACCGCCGCCCCCGCCGACATCGCCACGCGTCTGCGCGGCGCAACCGTACTCGCGGCCAGCGAACGTCTGGTCGCGCTCGCCCGCGAAGCCGGCTGCATCGATGTGCGCGTCGCCGCCGGGCCGCGACCGGCGCAATTGCTCGCGGCCGCCTTCGCTGACGCGTGAGGCCTCGCGACGCTGCATTCATCATCGCGCGCCATCGCAGCGGCACCATCCGGCCGACATCCCGGCTACCATGACGCGCATGCCGCACACGATGCCGCCGGCCACCCCCACCATGACCGAAAGCGCCACGCCCGCCATCACCGGCGAACCTGCACCCACGCCCCCGCAACGCCCCGTCCGGCGCGGCGGCGGGGCGTGGCTGGCCGTGCTGCTGGCGTTCGCCGCGACCGGCGGCTGGCTCTGGTACAGCGACCACCAGCGCACGGAACGCGAGCGCGCCGCCGGGATCGAAGCCGCACAGCGGGTGCAGGCACTGGAAGCCCGCCTCGACCGCCTGCGCGGCGACGTGCGCGGCCACAGCCAGCGCCTGCAACAGGCCGACGCCACCAACCGCGTGCTGCGCGACGAGCTGCTGGGCATGGGCCAGCGCGCGACGCTGCTGGAGGGCAACGTCGCCAAACTGGCCGACGCCAACCGCCACGGCGCGCAGGCGCTGCGCCTGGACGAAGCCGAGCTGCTGCTCACCCTCGGCCAGCAGCGCCTGCAATTGGCGGCCGATCTGGAGGGCGCACGCCACGCCTACGCGCTCGCCGCCGGCGTGCTCGACGGCATCGACAGCCCGGGCGCGCTGAATCTGCGCCAGGCGCTGGCGCAGGAGCGCGCCGCGCTGGAAGCGCTGGACGCCGATCCGCGCCGCGTCGCGCTGCAGCGCCTGGATGCACTGGCCGCGAAACTGCCCGACCCCGCCGCGCTGCCGCGCGCACCCGTGGCGGCCGCGGACGCGCCGTGGTGGGACCGGGTGCTGGCGCGACTGGTCAGCGTGCGCCGCAACGACGCGCCGGTGGCGATCGCCAGCGAAGACCGCGAAGCCGGCGACATCGCCCTGCAACTGGAACTCGCGCTGGCCCGTACCGCGATCGAACGTCGCGACACCGTCGCGATGCGCGCCGCGCTGACCCGCGCCGATGCCTGGGTGCTGCGGCTGTGGCCGGCATCGGCGCAGCGCAAGACTGCGCTGGACGAATTGCGCGCGCTGCGCGCCGCGCCGCTGGCGCTGGATATTCCGACGCTGGGCAGCACGCTCGAACAGCTGCGGGCGCAGCGGGGATCGTGATGCGGCATTCCGAACACCCGTCGCATGCATCGCACCGCGACGCGGCCTTACCGGCATGAACCTCTTCCGCAACCTGCTGTTCTGGCTGCTGCTCGCGCTGGCCGGCGCGCTGCTCGCGCAGGCGCTGGTGCAGGATCCCGGCTTCGTGCTGGTGCGCTATCTCGGCACCACCGTCGAATCCACGCTGGTCGGCGGCCTGCTGATGCTCGGCACCGCGCTGTTCGCGCTGTGGTTGCTGTGGAAACTGGTCGCGCTGCCGTTCAAGCTGTGGCGGCAGCGGCGCGAACGCAATGCGCGCGCACGCCTGGGCGACGGCTTCGAGGCCCTGCATCAGGGCCGGTATGCGCAGGCAGAAAAACTGCTGTCGAGATCGGCGCAGAACCCGCGCTTCGAAGCGCCGGCGCGGGTGGCGGCGGCGCAGGCCGCACTGGCCCGCGGCGATGCCGCCGCCGCGACCGCGCATCTGGACGCCCTGCCGACGCAGCATGCGCCGCTGCGCGCGCTGGTGCTCGCCGACGCGGCCCTGGCCGAAGGCCGCGCCGCGGACGCTACCGCCGCGTTGGATGCCGTCGCCGATCGGGCGCTGCCGCCGCGCGCGCTCGCCCTGCGCGCCGATGCGCTGGCCGCGCACGGCCGCAGCGCGGAGGCCTACGGCATGCTCGGCGCGTTGCGCCAGCAGCAGGCGCTGACGGCATCGCAATGCGCCGAACGCGAACGTCTGTGGGCAGCGCGCATGTTGGGCGAAGCCGACGACGGCAACGCGCTCGCCGCTCACTGGGATACCTTGCCTGCGGCGCTGCGCACCGTGCCCGCCGTGGCCCGCGCGTATGCCGACCGCGCCGCCGCGCTGCGCTGGGACGATGCCGCCGCCAGCAGCCTCGAACAGGCCATCGATACCCAGTGGAACGACGCGCTGGCTGCGCACTACGGTGCGCTGCCGGTCGAACGGCTCGACGCCGCCGCACTCGCGCGCCGCCGCGCCCACGCCGAACGCTGGCAGCTGGCGCACCCGGATAACCCGGGCGCACTGCTCGGGCTGGCGCGCATCGCCCGCGCGCAGGGCGAATGGCCGCTGGCCGAACAGGCCCTGCACCGCGCCATCGCCGCAGGCGGTGGCGGAACCTGGGCGACCGACCTCTGGGAAGAGCTTGGCCACGGCTTCGCGCAGGCCGGCGACGACGCGCTGGCGCGGCTGAGTTACCGCAACGCCCTGCGCGCGCTGCGCGGCGAGGCCACCGATGCGCTGGCGGCGCAACCGCTCGAACCCTCGCATCCCGTCGAAGACACGACGGGCGAGCTGCACGATGCGCCGGGCCTTCCGCCCACGTGACCGGACGCCCGTACGTCAGGTCGCGGCGCTCGGCTATGCTTCGCCCAATGCGCCCATTCGCCCGCCGATGACACCACCCAGCGCCGCCGTTCCGAGCATCGACATCGATCCGGACGACGCGACGGGCGTCCGTCTGTCCGGCGAATGGACGATCGGCCACGCCGACGCCATCAGCGCGGCCCTGCGCACGGTGCCCGAAACGGCTCAACGCCTCGATGCCACCGCAGTCTCGCGGCTCGACTCGCTGGGCGTGCTGCAACTTCTGCGTTACGTCGCGCGCCACGATCTCGACGCCGATGCCCTGCAGTTCCACGACGACCACCGCGCGCTGGTGCAGGTGATCGAGGACGTGAAGGACGGGCGGCCCAAGACGAAGAAGGCCTACGGTTTCGCGGCCGCGCTGGAGCGTCTGGGCCACGCGGTCCACGACAACGGCCGGGAAGTGGTCGCGCTGGTGAGCTTCCTCGGCGAGACCCTGGTGAAGCTGGGGCGCACCGTCACCCAGCCGCGCCGGCTGCGCCTGATCGCCACCGTCTTCCACATGGAGCAGGTCGGCCTGGACGCGGTGCCGCTGGTGATGCTGCTGTCGTTCCTGGTCGGCGCGGTCATCGCCTTCCTCGGCGCGAATATCCTGGCCGACTTCGGCGCCTCCATCTATGTCGTGGAGCTGGTCAGCATCGCGTTCCTGCGCGAATTCGCGGTGCTGCTCACCGCGATCATCCTCGCCGGGCGCACCGCCAGCGCGTTCACCGCGCAGATCGGCTCGATGGTCAGCCGCGAGGAAGTCGACGCCATCCGCACGCTGGGCCTGGACCCGGTCGATCTGCTGGTGATCCCTCGCCTGCTCGCATTGATCGTGATGCTGCCGCTGCTCACCTTCATCGCGATGCTGGCCGGACTGCTGGGCGGCATGTTCGTGGGCACCAGCAGTCTCGACATTCCGATCCAGGCCTATTACGGACGGCTCGAAGAAACGATGGAGCTGCGCCATTTCCTGGTGGGCATGGCGAAAGCGCCGATCTTCGCGATGGTGATCGGCCTGATCGGCTGTCTGGAAGGCCTGCAGGTCACCGGCACCGCGCAGTCGGTGGGCGAACGCACCACCTCGAGCGTGGTCCAGACCATTTCGCTGGTGATCGTGTTCGATGCGTTCGCCGCGATCTGGTTCATGCATGTGGGATGGTGATGGACGCAACCAACGCCGCCATGCTTCTGGACGACACCGCACTGCGACGCTTCGCGGACCAACTGCTGCCTTCGATCCGCGATTTCCGCATCAAAAGGTTCAATGGCGCACTGACTATGGAATTCGGGGCGCTCGACGACTTCGTGGCCGCCAGCATCGGCGCTTCAAGCGCCAATATCGTGGCGACGGTCGACAACACCTTCGAAGGCAAACATACCCTTCCAAGAACCATCGCGAGTTGTGCGATGCGCTTCGAACTGACGCCGGGCCTGAACGACGCGCGCCTCGCCTTCTTTTTCATGGAACTGGCGCTGCTCCGCAAAGCGGATGGCACGCTGCCTGAATCCTCGTTCGAGCCACTCAATCGCGAGCTTCACGCGATCGAGTCGCTGCTGAGCGCCAGCGATGACGCGCCATGACAGCGTTCACTTCCTCATGACTTCACACAACACCACTCCCGAACCCATCATCAAAGTCCGCGGGCTGCGCAACCAGTTCGGCGCGCAAGTGGTGCATGAGAATCTCGATCTAGACGTGCGGCGCGGCGAGATCATCGGCGTGGTCGGCGGTTCGGGCAGCGGCAAGTCGGTGTTGATGCGTTCGATCATCGGCCTGCGCGAACCCGACGATGGCGAGATCGAGATCCTCGGCGTGAACGGCCGGTCGCGCGATGCCGAAGACCGACTGCGCATCGAACGCAGCACCGGCGTGCTGTTCCAGGACGGCGCGCTGTTCTCGTCGCTGACCGTCGGCGAGAACGTGCAGGTGCCGCTGAAGGAACATCATCCGGAGTTGCCCGAATCGCTGCTGTACGAGCTGGCGCTGCTGAAGGTGAAACTTGCAGGGCTGCCGCCGGACGCGCTGGACAAACTGCCGTCGCAGCTGTCGGGCGGCATGCGCAAGCGTGCGGGTCTGGCGCGCGCGCTTGCGCTCGATCCGCCGCTACTGTTCCTCGACGAACCCACCGCCGGCCTCGACCCCATCGGCGCCGCGGCGTTCGATCACCTCACCCGCACCCTGCAGCAGGCGCTCGGCCTCACCGTATTCCTCATCACCCACGACCTCGACACCCTGTACGCGATCTGCGACCGTGTCGCGGTGCTGTCCGACAAGCGCGTGATCGCGGTGGCGCCCATCGCGGAGATCGAACGCTTCGATCACCCGTGGGTGCAGGAGTATTTCAACGGTCCGCGCGGCCGCGCCGCGCGCGACAGCCAACGCAGTTTCGTCAAGAGCGATTGATATGGAAACCCGTGCCAACTACGTACTGATCGGCGCGTTCACCCTGATTGTCGCGGCGTTCCTGCTGCTGTTCGGGCTGTGGGCGGCGAAATACACCTCCGACAAGGACTGGCGGTATTTCAACGTCATCTTCGACGAGGCCGTGACCGGCCTCACCGAGGGCGGCAGCGTGCAGTACAACGGCATCAGCGTGGGCACCGTCGACACGCTGAGTCTGGCGCCGGACGATCCGCGCAAGGTCATCGCGAAGGTGAAACTACGCGCGAGCACGCCGGTGAAGGTCGACACCCACGCCAAGCTGTCGTTCACCGGCCTGACCGGCACCGCGTTCATCCAGCTCACCGGCGGCAGTCCCGACGCGCCGCTGCTGGCCGCCGCCGACGACGAAGTGCCGACCATCATCACCGAGTCCTCGGCGCTGCAGAACATCGCCGAAACCGCGAACAAGCTGGTGGCGCGGCTGGACAAGGTGCTGAGCGACGAGAACATCAACAACATCGCCAAGACGCTCGAGAATCTGGAAAACGCCACCGGCGCGATCTCCGACCAGCGCGCCGACCTGAGTACGCTGATCGTCAACGCGCGCATCTCCAGCGAAAAACTCGCCAACACGCTCGACACCACCAACAACGCGGTCAATTCCATCGACCGCGAACTCGTGCAGAAACTCCCGCAGCTCATCGCCAAGCTCGACAGCACCCTCAGCCGCATGGATTCCGCCGCCAACAATGCCGACAAACTGATCGGCGAGAACCGCGGCGCGATCAACAGTTTCACCCAGGACGGCCTGAGCCAGCTCGGCCCGACGATGGAAGAACTGCGGGCGCTGGTGCGCGACCTGCGCAAGATCAGCGCGCGCTTCGAAGACAACCCGGCCGGCTATGTGCTGGGCCGACAGAAACCCAGGGAGTTCGAGCCGAAATGAGCCGCCTTTCCGCACGAATGCTTTCGAGACAGACGATGGCCGCGCGCACGCGCTCCGCCCTGCACGTCGCCGCGCTCGCCCTCGCGACGGCCGCGCTGGCCGGCTGCGGGATCCTGCCGAAGCAGGAAACGCTGGCGCTGTACGATCCGACCCCGCAGCGCAGCGCGACGCAGGACACCGCGAATGCGGCAGCACCACAGGCGGACTGGCAGTTGCAGATCGCGCGCCCGTACGCGGACACCATGCACGACTCCGCACGCATCCTTGTGCGCCCGCAGCCCGGAGAACTGCAGGTCTACAAAGGCGCGGCTTGGGTGCAGCCGGCGCCGGACATCGTGCAGGACACCCTGCTGCGCGCGTTCACCGATAGCGGCCGCCTGCCCGGCCTGGCCCGTCGTGGCGACGGCGTGAGCGCGCGCTACCAGTTGCTGCTCGACCTGCGCCGCTTCGAGTCGGACTACGGGAACGCGAACGACGGCAGCGCCACGCCGAGCGTGCGGATCGAACTCGGCGCCCGGCTTGTTCACAACGCCGACAACCGCGTGGTCGCCAGCCGCGTATTCGACATCGCCACGCCCGCCGACGGCACCGATGTCGCGCAGATCAACCGCGCGTTCCAGCGCGGGCTCGGCGAAGCGACGACCCAGCTGATCGACTGGACGCTGAGCGAAGGGCAGCGGGATTCAGCGAAGAAGCGCTGATCGCTTCAAAAAGCCACAAGCGATGAAATGCCGATACAGCGAGCAGCGGCATCGCGAACCGCTGCGAATCGTTGCGCCGCCGGACACTGCGCTCACATCGCGCGCGCGCTTTTCTGCTCCACATCCTGCACCTGCGCCTGCGCGACGACCGCAGGCGCCTGCGTCTGCTGCAGTGCGACCGAGGCTTTTTGCCAGACTTCATCGAAGGGTTTGTTGGCCACATCCATGCTGACCGAGGCCCGGTTCGCGGCCGGATCGAACTTGTCGCGATCAAGCGCGAACGCGGTCTGCGGCGTCAACGCGACATCCTGCACCTTCGACAGATTGGCCGCCGCACCGGCCAGGCCTGCGACCAGACTAGGGTTTTGATTCTCGGCGGCGATGCCGTTGCGCACCAGCGCGTCGGAGACCTGCTGCACGGTCGGGTTGTTTCTGAAGTCCGGCGATTGCGCGCCATAGGTATTTATCGGAGGGCTTACGAAATCAACCACCTTGGCATTGCCATCGATCAACGTCGGCGAAAGCGCTGCATTAGCCGCCGGTAGCAGGTTGTGTTTGTCGGCATGAGGGCTACTGTCGTTTTTATAAATGTCGTTGCTCTTCTGCGTCTCAGGCATAGCGGATGCGAGCATAGTATCGTTACCCACATCAGAGTGTTTATAGACTCTTGAAAGTTCCTGAAACCGTTCCTTCAAGGTATTAGAGATACTTACTATTGTTCCAGCATGATCCTGAGGCGCACCATGATTAGCAATATCTCCTTGCCAAGCTACGGCAGGTAATTCTTTAGCATTATGAGTTGTGTTGGACCAATAGTTTGAATTACCAGACGCACCTCGTATGACACTATCGCCATTCACACTGAAGTGCGTATGGTCGAATCGCACTCCATTGGGCATCTGACTCTTGGCCGTATCGGGACTTTCGGCGCCGCTTGTATATGCGGGCGTCGACAGGGTCGTGACGTGCATCGCTATTTGCATATTCGCTGTTTGGGGATCTCTTTTAAGCGCACGCGCGATATCATCTGAAGCTAGCAGGGCAACATTTCCGCCGTGGCTGAATCCTGCCAAATTGACTGTCAATGCTTTATTCGGGTCAAGACTACCATCGTTGATTGCTTCTTTGATTTTACTGACAACGTGAATCCTCAAATCTACGGCCGAATCCGTTCGCATCTTAGTGCCGTTTCCTAAACCTGAATTATTCGTCCAATCGAAAGTGCTGTCTGCAAGACAGGGGCCCTTTGTCGTTTGATCGAGCTGGCCTCTGATCATATTCGTAATGTTTGTGACATTAGAAGGGCTGTTATTCGTGCCATGAATGCCGAAAGTGTAAATCTGCGCATCTGCACCATACGGCCGTTTATCGTCAGACATCGTCAGTTTTCCTTGGTTGAAGAACTGTGGATTGATTTCGATCCAGGCGGGCGATGGCCGCCGATCCTTATGTCGGTCCACTACATTGCGGCTGATTGCTCCGTTCGCCTCACCACACCAGCACGCATGGCGTTCCGAACATGGAGCTCTTTATTCACCTCCGCCGTAAGGCCTTCCGTAAGGCAGTCTGTCGTCGGACATCGGTCATTACTTCCCGATGAAATATAAGCATCCAACCCGCATACGCCGAGCGAACAGCTTCGGTACGAGCGCTTGGCGCCCGCCCGAAAATTCACATGCCGTACCCATCGCTTGCCGCGTAGGGATATCGGACGCGTCGGTCACATCCTCGGCGCGCTCTGACTCTGCTTCTGCTCCAGATCCTGAGCCTGCGCCTGCGCGACGACAGCAGGGGCCTGCGTCTGCTGCAAGGCGACCGAGGCTGTCTTCCAGACTTCATCGAACGGCTTGTTGGCGACATCCATGCCGACCGAGGCGCGGTTCGCCGCAGGATCGAACTTGTCGCGGTCGAGCGCGAACGCGGTCTGCGGCGTCAACGCGACATCCTGTACCTTCGACAGATTGGCCGCCGCACCGGCCAGGCCGGCGACCAGACTCGGGTTTTGACTCTCGGCGGCGATGCCATTGCGCTCCAGCGCGGCGGAAACCTGTTGCACCGTGGGATTGTTCCTGAACTCCAACGACTGCGCGCCGCTGGCCTGTATCTCAGGGGTTGCGGAAGCAACCACGCTGGCCTTGTCGGGCGTCTGCGCGACGGACCGGCTGGACGGTTCGACTTCAGCGGAAGAGCTGCGATTCGGCATGGCGACTTCGTCGTAGCGCTTTCCCGCATTCACGCGAAGATCATCCACCATACTTTTGGTGTAAACGATCGTCGTACCGTTGACTTCGATCTTCGCGCCATTCTTGTTGCTCTCGCACCAGTTGATGACTGTCTGCGCGAATTTTATGTCGAAATTTTCCTGTACGTTCTGCATCAATTCGCCTTTAACGCTGGGCGTCAGATTTGCACTGGTATTGATGGCAACCAAGCCGGCTTCACCAGAAAATCCAATGCTCTTCCCGCTCAGTACGTCGCCGCGCGATTCCAGAAGATTGTTGCCGACCTTGGCAGTGATTTGGTCTCCGTGCTTGTTCATAAGCATACGGAAAAGAACGTCTGCGGGATCGCCGCCTACCTCGCCGGTAGGCGCATTGATCGTCAGATGCCCACTGTCGTTGAAGACGACCCTGGCATCGAAATCGACCATGGCCGTACCGCCGCGCACTTGGTTCTTCGGCAAGGGCGCATCGTCCGCTATTCTTTGTTTAGTGGTGTCTATGACCGAATTTACATAGTTCCTGCCTACGTCATTCAGGATTTTACCCAAGCCATCCCATTGCTTTTCTTTCTCGGACATCTTCGTTTACCTCAAGTGGCAAGAACCGTGGATCGATCTCGCACCAGGCTGACCGACGACCCTTGTACAGGCCGATCGCGGCAGCCTGACCTCGCTGCGGGCCATGCGTCGCTCGCCGCAGGTCGTGGGCGCGCAAGCGCTTGCGAACACGCCACCTTTTTCACGCCCGATGCCGGGTGATGTCCTCTCGATTCGGTTCTCGGAAATCTCTCGATTTGTTTTTCTTTCGGAATCAAGCGATTAGCCACAGCAAGAGTCGACGCCGAGCCCTACGGCTACGGCCGGCCATGAGGTGATGCGTGCCGCAGCGGAGCGGCAGGCCCAGCGAAGCGCGCGCAAACAGTACCGCTGCGGGGAACATCGGGCCGCCCGGCAGGCGACGCTGGCCTAGCCGGCGGCAGCCTCGCGTGCCAGCCGCTGCTCGAACAGTTCTTCCTGCGCCCACGCAGGCAGTACCGGGCCGCAGTCGTTGCGCCCGGCGGTGGCGCACAGTCGCCAGCGCAGCAGGTGCACGCCGGTGCGCAGGGTCGGGCCGGCACCGTCGCGGGCCGCGATCTGCTCGACCACGCCCAGCGCACGCTGCAGACGCTGGCGGTCGGCGCCGGGCATTGCGGTGGCATGGCGTGCCAGAAGGGCCAGCGACTCGGCTTCCTGCCGCGTCAACGCAGGCGTCGCCAGCAAGGCATCGAAACGCGGGAGGAGCGTGGGCCAGGCGCGCCCGGGCTCGCTGCCGAGCTGATACAGCCTGGCCTGGCCCAGCAGACCGAAATCGCCGCGGGTCGCCTGGGAAGCGCGGTCATAGGGTTTTGCCTCGCACAGTTTGAGCATGAGCAGACTGCGATCGAAGCGGCCCGCTTCGGCGAACAGCCACGCCAAGAGGCATGGGTGGCCCTCGGCCAGATCGAAGTTCTCGCGTTCCATCGCATCCGCGGCAGCCACCGCGAGCGGCAGTTCGTCGCGGGCGAAATGCGCTTCGACGCGCAGGGTCAGATTCCACAGCTGCGCCTGCGCCTGGGTCGCACCGGCGCGTTCCAACGCCGCCACGCCGTCGAGCGTTTCCTTGTACCGCAGGCCGAACCGGATTTCGTTGAGCACGACCTGTCGGTCCTGGATGCTCATCGCCGGGGTATAGGCCGTCTCGATCAATGCACGGATCCGCTGCAGATGCGAACGCCACGCTTCTGGACGATCGCGATCGAGCGTCGCCAGCATATGCAGCGTTGCGATCTCGCCGCGCAGCGTGCCGACGCTGCGCGCCTTGTCCGCAAGCGCCTGCAGCATCCTGCGGCGCGCCGCCGTTTCCTCGCCCGGCGCAACCTGCATGAGCCGCATCACATAGGTCCGATGATCGATCGCCAGACGGGCGCTGCCCAGCGCTTCCACGGCATCGGCGGTGGCCATGCCCATTTTCACGCCGGCCTCGACCCGGCCCTCACGCATCGCCATCGTCGTGCGCTGCGCTTCGAAATTCAATCGCGACATCTCCCAGCCCGCGTCCGCGACGACCCGCTGCGCATGGGCGATCCGGTCATCCGCCTCGGCCAGCTCGCCGAGGCGGATATGCGCACGGATGGCGATGATTTCATCGAAACTCCACTGCCGCGCGCCCTTGGATCGATCCTGCCCGGCCGCGATCTCGCGCAGCAGTTCGCGCATGTCCAGGCGCTTGAACTGCGCCAACCGACTGGCCCGCGCGCACAGTGGGGGCGCAAGTCTCTCGGGCGCAAGCTGCACCAGCAGGAACTGCATTTCGCAGCGCTGCGCGACGTTCAGCGCGGCATCCGGGCGGACGCGCTCGATCAGGGCCAGCGCCTCGCGCCCTCTGCCCTGGTCGTACAGCGCCACCGCCATCGCGACCATCACCGCCGCGCTCGATGGATCGCGCGCCAGCGCACGACGGTATTCGACCAGTGCGCGCTGATGATCGAACAGCGCGTCGGCAGTCAGCGCGGAAATCAATGCGTCTTCGGCACGCGTCGGTTTTTTCGCGGACGGCGCCAGCGCAGCGTCCAGCATCTCCCGCACCTCGCCGGCCAGCGCGCTGCCCGAGCCCTGGAAATGCCTGCGCGCGACATCCGCGCCGTGACGCAGGCTCAATTCGGCGACGACTTCTCCCGCTGCGCCAGGCGCGACCTCGATGTGGAGATGCGGTCCGGCGAACGGATTGCGGCGCTGCGGCCGGTCGAAGGCGATCGCCGTACCGTCGCGCAGATAAGCGCTTTCCATCGCGGTGCGCAGCACCGGCTCGCGAACCCAGTTCAATACGTTCGGCGCGATGACGGCGACGGTCATCTCCACCTCCGGCTGCAATACGATGCGCGCCGGCGCAGCGCGTTTCGACTGCCACGCCAGGAAACCGATCAGCGCGATCACGGCCAGCGCAGCGCTAATGCCTGCGATACATCGGAAAGGAAGGCGGGGCCGCAAAAGCGGCGGATCCTCGCGAGCCCTCGATACGTCCTCATCGGGAGCCGGTTGCGAACCGGATACCTCGGGCGATGGCGCGTCCTCGTCCGTCGGCTGTGCGACCGCATCCTCTTCGATCAGCCACGCGTCCTCCGCTACGGCCAGCAGATAACCTCGCTTCGCCAGGGTCTGCAGCACGTCCTTGCCGTGATCGCCGAGGGCTTTGCGGATCTGCCAGATGCAGTGACTGATCGCAGCGTCTTCAACGACCCGCCCGGCCCAGACGTTGTCGAGAATCTGCTCGCGGCCCACGACTTCGTTCGCATACTTGCAAAGCAGCAACAGCAACGATTCTGCCCGCGGGAGCAGCTTCGCTTGTTCGTCATCGGCAATGACCGTGCCGCGCTGCAGATCGATGCGCCAGGGGCCGAGACTCAACCGATGCGACCGCTTGTTGCCCGAAGCGCCAATCATTGATCGTCGTTTGTGATGAGGTCGAGCCAAGTCTAGCGCAGCGATGCAGCCCGCAAGCGGGACGCCCATGTTTCCCAGCCCTGCCCTCCCACCCCCGCCAGCGTGCTGCGCGACTGCCATGCGGAAACGACAAACCCGCCTTGCGGCGGGTTTGTCGTGCATCCGACCGTGGGGGATCGGCTTTATACGCTCATCGGTTTGCGTTCCTGCTGCTCATTGGTCTGCGCCAATGCGGTCTGCTGGTTCTGCTGGTTCTGCTGCGGTTGTGCCGCCATCTGCGTGGCGACCCGTTCGAAATCGCCCTGCTGCGCCTGCGGCACGGCGACATTCAATGCGGCATCGCCCAGCCCTTGCGTCGCGATGAAGTTGCCGTTCTTGCCCTGCACCACGGCGATGTCCTGATCGGCCTTGTAGCCGGGCGTCCTGCTGATGGCGTCCACCGCCACGGCCGCGGCATCCCGATTGCCGTTGGTGCCTTCGAGCGCCTGCGCGAACTGCTTGCCCAAAGCGTGGCTACCATCTTCCAACGGATTTGTTTTTGCCGACGCCAACGATGCGTTGCCGTCATTGCTTCTATTCAAGTCGGGCGCATCCTTCGTCACCGCCACCAGCGATGCATCGCCGGCTTCCGCGGCGCCCATGCGAACGCCTTTGCCCTTGTAGTAATTGACTTCCCAGTCGGCGTGCCCGCCCGTGGTGTACAGATCATCCACCTTGGGCCTGACCGTACTGTGGTTCTGAAGACCGTACATGCCCATCTGCAGCGGCGATTCGTTCGACGTGTGCAAAGCCTTCATCGGACCGGCATCGAAGTAACGCCCCAGGCTCCAGTCGGTGTCGTGCGCCATCGAAATGGTCGACGCCCCGCCCGGATATTTGCCCGTCGGCAGCACGTCCGGGCCGTTGCCCGCGGTGCCTCCGAACGGATCCATCTTCCTCCACGTGGCCGCATCGGGGGAGCCGCCGCTGCGCTCCTTCGCGGCCAGCGACCATGCGACGTGCGCAGGCGAGTCCAGATATCCCTGTTCTCTCGCCATGTCCGCGAGTTGAGCGGTGGTTTTGCCGTACGCCTTGATGTCGTCCTGATTCTTGCGTTCCAGTGCGTTTTCGATATGGTCCTGTCTTTGCGATGCGTTGTACTTTTCGGGATTCAACAGACCTCTTTCGCCATTGGTCAGTTCGCGCACCCTGATCTCGATTTCAGCATCCGGATACGTTTTTCCCTTGATCGGGCCGATATCTCCATCTTTGACGGGCGCGGTGACTTCTACGGTTCTGATGGGCATGACGATTCACTCCTGATTTTTTCTATTCGTCGTTATGGACGGCACATCGCGAGGACTTGGTTCGAACGCCGGTCGGGCATGTCCTGTTGCGATACCCGGGGTTCCGGATATTCGCCGCGAGCCGGTCCTTCGTATCGGCCACGGCCAGTGGACAGCGAAAACAGCGTTCGCTCATGCGTCCTACGCCATCGACGGTCCGCTCTGCTTGCGCTGTTGTTCCTGTTCTTGCGTCTGGCTGTGATTGGCCATCATCGCGGGGGCGTTGTCGATCGCCGCCGCATATTTCTGCACCACTTCCTCGGCAGGTTTGTTGGCCAGCGCCATATCCACCGGCGCCACGCGTGCGGCCGGGTCGGTCTTCTCGCGATCGGTCACGAAGGCGGTCTGTCCGTTCTGGCTGAAGGCCACGTCCTGGATCGTGTTGAAGCGGTTCTCCGCGGCCACGCCGGCCACACCGGCGACCATGCTGGGATTGAGGTTTTCCTGCGGCACCTCAGGCACCGCGCGATGCAGCGCCGCGGACGCCTGCTGGACCATCGGATTGTTGTTGAACTCCTGCCAGTTGACGTTCGCGCCGGGCGTAACGGGGGCGATGCCCGCGACCTGGACATCGGTTTCGGCGCTGCTGCGCTGCTGCGCAGGCGCCAGACCGTTGAACCGCTGACGCATCACCTCGGCGACGCTGTCCATCATCTCCGGCACGTTCTGCACGGCGCCGTGGTTTTCGATACCGTTGAAGCGGGAAGGCGCGTTCTGGAAACCGTAATTCCGCGTGACTTCGGTGTCGTATTCCGCGCGCCCTATCGCCAAACGGATGACGCCGTCCCCTGGGGTGGTGAAATGCGTATGCGCGAACTGCACGCCGTCGGCCTGGACCGCGTTGCGTGCCGTGTCCGGATTTTCCGGCCCCCGGGTATAAGCGGGCGTGGACAGCGTGGCCACGTGGATCGCCGACTCGATACCGCGCTGTCTGAGGCCCTCGGAAATGTTGTCCGCCGCGAGCAGCGCCACATTGCCGCCATGGCTGAAACCGACCAGATTGATCGTCAACGGCTTCTCGCGATCGAGCGTGCCGGCTTCGATCGCCTTGTCGACCTGCTGCAGCACATGCGCGGACAGTCGCTCCGAGGCGATTTCGCGGTCGCTGGTCTGGTTCATCTGATGAGAAGTACCCGGCACCGGCGTGGTGACCGTGACGGGGATCGTGCCGTAGACGGGGTCGTAGCTATCCACCGTCTGGGTGGTGGTGCGCGCACGCCAGTCGAAACCGTTGTCCCAGAGGTTGGCGCCGTCGGTCGTGCGGCCGACCGCCTCGCTGATCCGGCTGGTCACTTCGCGAACATTGTCCGGCGTGTTGTTGGTGCCATGCACGCCGAAGGTGAAGATCTGTGCGTCTTTGCTGTAGGGGTCCGACATCGTGAGGATCCTTTCTGTCTGCGATGCGCGCGATGCGCGTTGAACGCGGACCGCAGCCACAGATCCGCACGGCGTCTGTGTGGCATGCGTGGCAGGACAAATCCTCTCAACCGGCTTCCGAAAATCTCTTGAATTTATTCTTCAACACAATCAATCGCTTGGCGAAATCGCGCGATACGTCGCGATGCTCGCCATGCAGGTCGCCGCATCGTACAGAGACAGCGTTCGCAGAAATCTCTGGACGGAACGTCAGGGCAGCGCTGGCCGCGACTCGACCAGCCGCACCGCGAACCGGTCCTCGGCCGCCCATTCGGGCAGCGCACGCGCCGGGCAACCGGCGTCGACATCCGGTTCGCACAGCGTGCCGCGCAGCAGCTCGGCGCCCAGACGCAGGCCGGGACCGGCACCATCGAGCGCCGCCACACGGTCGACGACCCGGCGCGCCGCCTGCAGCCGGCGCGGATCGGCGCCCGGCAGGCCCACCGCGTGGCGCGTCATCAACGCCAGCGCCTCGGCTTCCTGGCGACTGGGTTCGCGAATGGCCAGCAGCGCATCGACCCGCGGCCGCAGCAGCCGCCAGGCGCCCGCGGGCTCGCCGTCGAGCACGCGCTGGCGGGCGGCGGCGATCAGGCCGAAGTCGGTCTGTTCCGGACTGCGCATGCCGTCGTTGCAGCGTTCCAGATAGGCGTTGGCGCGATCGCGGCGGCGCGCTTCGGTCAGCACCCAGGCGTAGAAGCACGGATTGGGCGAGGCGGTGATGTCCAGCCCGGCGCGCTCCATCGCGTCGATGCTTTCGACTGCGGTGCCGATCTCGTCGCGCCAGAAATGCGATTCGACCTGCAGATACAGGGCCCAGGCCAAGGCGCGCGGATGCGGATGCGGCGCCCGCTGCAGCGCGCGGACTTCGGCCAGGCCGTCGGTATAGCGCCGCGCGCCGACCACCTCGGCGGCCACGAAATACGGATGCAGGCTGTTGCCGCCGTCCAGGCGCGCGTCGCGGATGCGCTGACGCGCACGGTCGAGGTGGTCGCGCCAGGCCGCGGGGCGATCGCGATCGATCCGCGCCAGCAGCAGCAGCGCCTCGATTTCCGCGCGCAGATGACCGGATGCGCGCGCCTGTTCGACGATCGCACCGAGCTGCGCGCGGCGCGCGGCCAGCACCGGCCCGGGAACGATCGGCTGGGCGCGCTGCACCCACACCCGGCTTTCCGCCGCCAACGCGGAATCGCCCAGATGCGCGAAACCTTCGGCGATCCGGGTCTGGGCCTCGGCCGCGGCCTTGCGCTCGCCGCGATGCATGTGCAGCGGGCCGAGATTGGCGCCCAGGCGCAGCGCGGCATGCGGCCACCCCGCGCGCTCGGCGATGGTCCGCGCGCGCTCGATCTCGTATTTCGCGCGCTCCAGTTCCTGCAGCCGCAGCAGCGCGAGGATCAGCGCGTCCTCCTGTTCCACCCACTCGCCCGCGCCCGCGGGCTGCGCGTACAGCCGCTCGATCTCGCGCAGGGCATCCCGCAGTTGCAGCCGTTCGACGCGCGCGACCATGGCCGCGCGCGGACAGGGGGTGCGGCCCAGCCGGTCGGGCGCGATCCGCGCCAGCAGACGATCGATGCGGCAGCGACGGACGGCATCGGTTTCGACAGCTTTGGTTTCGACGGATTTGGTTTCGACGGCTCCGGTTTCAGCGGCCGGTTCGAGCGGCAGCGCCACCGCGCGCGCTTCATCCGCGCGCCCCTGGTCGAACAGCAGGCCGGCCAGCGCGATCCGCGCATCGGTCATCCGCGCGTCGAGGATCAGCGCGCGCTGGAATTCCTGCATCGCAGTGGCGCGATCGAAACGGGCCTCGGCCAGCCGACCGGCGACATAGGCATCGGTGGCAGGGCCGGGCGAACGGGTCGGCGCGGGCAGATGTCGACTCAGCAGGGTCTGCAGCGCATCGGGCAGGCCGACGGCCGGGCCGCGATATTGCTCGCGGATGCGCACGCGCCCCTGCACAAGCGTCAGCTCCGCGTCCAGCGTCTGCCGGTCGGCGCGGTCGATGCGCACCTGCAGGTGCGGGCCGCGGAACGGGTTCTGGATCTGCGCACGCTGGAACACCACCACATCCACATCGCGCAGATGCGCCTGTTCGATGGTCTTGCGCAGCAGCGTTTCGCGCAGCCACGCGAGGGACGGCGGCGCCACCACCGCGGCGCTCATCTCGATCTGCGGATCCATCGCGATGCCGCCCTGCGCCTGCATCCACCGCCACGCCGGGATCGCCGCGACCGCCATCGATATCACCAGCGCAACGGCGAGCGCGGGGCGCCACCCGCGACGGCGCGATGCAGGCACGGCGTGCGACGCGACGGCCGGCGAATCGGTTCCGGAAGACTCGCGCGCATCCGTGATGGGCTCGGCCTCGGGCTCGGGCACGAATACCACAGCGGGCACTACAGCGGGTGCGGTGCGGATCCAGGCCTCGTCCGGCACCACCAGCAGATAACCGCGCTTGCTTCGGGTCTGCAGGATGTCCTTGCCCGTCGGGCCGAGGGCGCGGCGGATCTGCCAGACGCCGTTGGTGATGGCGGCATCCTCCACCACCCGTCCCGCCCACACCGTTTCGAGGATTTCCTCGCGCGACACCAGGGTGTTGGCGCGCCGCGACAGCAACAGCAGCAACGCTTCCGCGCGCGGCGTGAGACCGCTCGATCCCTGCTGCTCGCCCGACACCGCACCGTGATCCAGATCGATCACCAACGAGCCCAGCCTGAACCCGGTGAACACGGACGCAGTGCCCAATCCCATCAGTTCATCCCATGGTGGCATTGGCTCGAGTCTAGAGTGTCCCGGACCCGTTTACACGTGCGTTACATCTCCCGTGCCGGCAGCCGGTGGTGAGCCCGGCAGCGCGGCGATCGGGCGACGACACCGCCCAAACGCAAGGGGCGCGCCGAAGCGCGCCCCTCATTCGATGCCCCATCAACCGGACATCGACGCGACGACTACCGCTTTCATTCGGCCGTGGGCGGCGGGGGCGGACGCTTGCCGCGACGTGCGTTGTTCCAGCGGCGCAGGCCGTACACGCCCAAGCCAACCGCCAGCCACAGCGGCCACACCTGCAGCAGCGCCAGCAGCAGTTCGAGCAGACCGTACCAGCCGACGCGCAGCGCGCCGAACAGGCGCCAGAAGAACCCGGGGCTGTGCTTCTCGAACACCGCTTCGACATCGACCATCTCGGTCTGGCGGATCTTCGACAACTGGTACAGAGTGAGATGGATGGTGCTGAAGGCGACCCGGTCCTCGAATTCCTTCTGCTGGATCAGAGCTTCGTCGCGCTGCAGTTTCGAACCAGTGCGCGCGGCGATGACGTCGGCCTTGCGGTCGAGACGGTCGCCCAACTGCACCGCCTGCCCAAGCTCCAACTGCGCCTGCTGTTCGCGCTGGTAGGCGAGCTGCTGGCGCAGCATCTGGAACTGGGCGTCGGCAGCGTCGAAACCGCGCTGGTCGAGGAATTCCATCTGCGACGCGATCGCGCGCAGGAAGGTCTGGGTCTTGTCGCTGGGCACGCGCACGGTGAGCGTGCCGCGCACCGTGTATTCGGCGAGTTCCAGCAGCTTGCCGTCGCCCGCGGGGCGGCGCTGCATGCTGAGCGTCTGCGCGGCGATGTCGTTGTCGACCACGAAACCGCCCTGCTGCGCGGCGACATCCTCGATCGCCAGCGCCGATGTGTAGACATCCTTCACCCGGAACTGCGCCTGCGCGGTGCGGATGAATTTTCGCTGGCCGTCGTCGAAGGTGGCCGCGCTGGAACTGACCTGCGCGGCGTCGACGGTGGTGGCGGTTTCGACCTGCGGCACGCTCCGCGCTTCTTCGGTCGTGGCCGCGGCATCGGCGGCGGCTTCCTGCGGCATCGGCGCGGATGCGGGCATCGCGCCGCCCATGGCCTTGTCGGCGCTGCGCTCCATGGCCACCGAATCGGATGCGGCGCTTTCGGCGGCGTCGTTCTGTTTGCTGCAGGCGGCGATGGTCAACGACAGCACGGCCGTCAGGCCGCAGACGAACAGGTTCGAGCGGATGGAACGCATGGTGATTCCCCGGTGATCGATCAATGATTGGGCCCGGTCGCGGCAGGAGGGCGGCGCGATGGGCAGTGCGCGTGATCAGAACGTACCGGATCGCATCGCGGGGTTAGCCGAAAGCGGCCACGAACTGGTGTAACCGGCGTCACCTCATGACGGATTGTCGGCTGTCGCTCGGGTAGGACCATGTTCGAATCCGCTGGCTGTGCTTGCGCAGGAGGGGCTTCAGCCCCGAGCTCTTTCGATCATCGCGTTTGCGGCCTGAAGATCGGGCCTGAAGGCCCTCCTAAGAAGGATCGTCCGGCAGTTCGGGCAGGCTGAGCAGAAATGCTTCGTTGCAATGGCTGTAGTGCGCATGGCGCGCATCGATCCGCTTCGCGGAGAGCAGCGGCGCGCCGTAGCCGATCACCGCAGACAGCCCCAGCAGCACGAACATCGGCGCCAGCGTGCCGGTCAGGAACGGAACCACGATTCCGGCAACGAAAAAAGCGATGGAGATCCATGTCACCCGCGTGCGCAGCCGCCGATGATGCGCGCAGAGCCCGACAGCATGGGTGGTTTTCCTGCGCAGGAACACGTTCGCCATCAACGAAACCACAAACGCCAGGGGCACGGCGGCCAGAAGCCATCGCCCCGAGACGAAATCCGCCAGGAATGGAAGGAGCGGCAACACCAGCAGGGGCGAATAGCTCCAGTGCGATACCCAGGAAAACGTGCGCAGCCGCATGCCGTCATGGGCATCGGCATTGCATCTCACGCAGCGCGGCGGCAGCGGCCGGTCGCGCAGCACGACAAGCGTGCGCCCGTGGCGCCAGCAGGTCTCTTCATCCGCGCCGGCCGCGGGAACCGTGTCGGCGATCCGCGCATCGGGGGAACGATACGGGTTGTCCTCGTCCCGCATGCGCGCGGCGGGATCAGCGTTCCAGAATCGCGACCACGCCCATGCCGCCGGCGGTGCAGATCGAGATCAGGCAACGGCCGCCGCCGCGTTCCTTCAGCTGCTTGGCGGCGGTGGCGACTACGCGCGCGCCGGTCGCGGCGAACGGGTGACCCGCGGCCAATGACGAACCGACCGGGTTGATCTTCGCCGGGTCGATGCTGCCCAGCGGCGCATCCAGGCCGAGGCGGGTCTTGCAGTAATCGGCGCTTTCCCAGGCGCGCAGCGTGCACAGCACCTGCGCGGCGAAGGCTTCATGGATTTCGTAGATGTCGAAATCCTGCAGCGTGAGGTTGTTGCGCTTGAGCATTTCGGCCACCGCGACCGCGGGCGCGATCAGCAGGCCTTCGCCGTGGACGAAATCGACCGCCGCCACGTGCGCGTCGCGGATGTGGCACAGCACTTCGTGCCCATGCTGCGCGGCCCATTCGTCGGAGGCGATCAGGCAAGCCGAGGCGCCATCGGTCAGCGGCGTGGAGTTGCCGGCGGTCAGCGTGCCGCGGCCCGACGTCCTGTCGAACGCCGGTTTCAGCGATGCGAGTTTTTCCAGCGAAGAATCCGCACGCAGAATGTTGTCGCGCGAGACGCCGCGGAAGCCCACCACCAGATCGTCGAAGAATCCGCGCTCGTAGGCGGCGGCCAGCTTGTGGTGCGACGACACCGCCCACGCGTCCTGCGACTCGCGGTCGATCTTCCACTCCTTGGCCATGTCCTCGCAGTGTTCGCCCATCGACTTGCCGGTGCGCGGCTCGCCCACGCCGGGCAGTTCCGGCTTCAGCTCCTTGAACGAGAAGCCGTTGGTGAAGCGCGCCAGCTTGTCCATCGTGGTCTTGACCGCGGCCACCGACAGCAGCCGGCGGCGGAATGCCTGGCCATAGACGATCGGCACGTCGGAGGTGGTGTCGGAGCCGCCGCCGATGCCGACCTCGATCTGGCCGGTGGAGATCTTGTTGGCGACGGTGATGATGGTGTCCAGCGAGGTGCCGCAGGCGCGCTGCAGGGTGATGCCCGGCGTGAGCGGCGACAGGCCGGACGATAGCGTGGCTTCACGGCCGATGTTCCAGTCGCTGCTGTGCTTGAGCACCGCGCCCATCGCCACTTCGCCCAGTTGCTGGCCGTGCAAACCGAATTTCTCGACCACCGCGCCGAGGGTCCGGACCGACATTCCAAGGTTGCCGACATCGGTATAGGCCGTGTTCTGGCGGCAGAAGGGAATGCGGGCGCCGCCAAGAACGGCGACGGGACGACCATGCAGCATCAGACACCTCGTGGGGATTGGTCCGCAGGCGCGGGCGCGCGGCGGCGGGAGAGATAATGTGCAAGTGTAACGCCGCAACATGGCCCGGCCAACGAGACGATGAGCGCAAATCCGCACGATACGCAGAGAAATCCTCCACGCATGATGGTGCGCGGCGCGCTGGCGCTGGAACTGGTGCCGGGCACCCAACCCGGTCGCGCCGCGCTGGGCCAGACCGAGGCCGGCGCGCTGGCGGCTCTGGTGGGGCGCGATCTGGCCACCTTCGCGGCCGACGCGGCCGGCCTGGATCTGGTCTTCGCCGGCGCGCACTACGACCCCGCGGAAATCCTGCGCCCGGGCTGGCCGATGCACCGGCGTCTGGAAGAACTGCATGCGCGGGCGCCGCGATCGGAAGGCACGCAGGCGGAAGCTGCGCGAATCATCGCTTTCGGCGCCGACGACCGCGGCGTGGTGCCGCAGCCGCTGCGCGCCGAGCCGGAACTGCACGGCGGAGCGCTGCGGGTGCTGCCGTTCCTGCTGGTGGGCAGCGCCGAACGCGCCGCCGCGGTGGCCGCGGAGTTCGAGCACGCGCTGCTGGAGCGCGGCATGGCCAAGGCCGACACCGCACTGCTGGCGCAGGATGCGTTCGAGGCGAAGATCGAGCACGCCCGCTATCTCACCGTCCACGACCTCGCCGCGATGATGGCGCTGCAGTATCGCCATGTCGGCCTGGACGCGCTGTGGCCGCTGCTGGAAACCGCATTACTCGCGCCGGCACAGGACGCCTGGCTGGACGCGCCGCCGGAACCGCTGCTGCGCTACGTCGACGGCGCCGTGCGCGCCGCCGATTTCGACCGCAGCGGCTGGCAGCGCCGCTATGCCGCAAATGAGCTGGACCCGGCGCGCATCGACCGCGGCTTCGCGCATTTCCAGGCGCGCCAGCGGCAGCTGACCGCGATACTCAAAGTCCACGGACTCGATGTGCATTCCGTGCCCTGCCCTGCGGATCGGGATCCGCGCGCGCTGCTGGGCTGAGCCAGCGGCGCATCGCCGGCTTCACATCGCGATCTGAATCACCCCACAGCCCACGCGCGCACCGGCGTTGCCGGCCGGCTGGCTGCTGTAATCGTCGGGGCCGGCGTGCACCACCAGCGCGCGGCCGAAGATGTCGTTCGACGCGCCGCTGCCCAGGGTGACGCCCATCAATCGCAGATCGACGCGGGCCACGCCGCTGGCGTTGGACGTGAGGTTGTCCATGTCGCCCAGGTGATGCACGGGAGTACCGGCGCGGCCGTGCGCGGACGAGGACGGATTGAAATGACCGCCGGCGCTGCTGCCGTCGGCGGCGCTGCAGTCGCCGCGTTCGTGGACATGGATGGCGTGGGTGCCGCCACGGCCCAGGCCGCCGAGTTCGCCTTCGATGCGCACGCCGCCGTCGATGGCGGTGATCGCCAGCCTGCCGCTGACCAGGCTGGCCGACGCCGGCGCGATGTTCGCCTGCGCGCGCTGCACGCGATGCTGCGGCTGCGCGGGCGCAACGGGTTTCGGTGGCGGCGCGCTGGCGCAGGCGGCGAGCGAGGCGGCGAGGATCGAGACCGTGAGAATGCGGGTCGGCGTCATGTGAATAATTCCTGCAGTGCGGGGACGTCGATCATAAGCGCCGCTGGATGAGCGCAACGCGACCGGCGGGAAGATGTATTCGAACCAATGCGCAAATCAATCCGTGCACACCGATGCGTTCAGACAGTCGGTCTTCGAGCCTCTTCAAAATTCCGGGTCCGGAAATCCTGTCATCCAGAAAGTGCGTCATCCCGAACGAGGGCGAAGCCCGAGGAGGGACCTGCTTGTCGCCGATGGCGCCACAACCGCAGATCCCTCCACCCGCTGCGCGAGTGTTCGGGATGACAGCGGTTATTTATCGATTTGTTCACACCGGCTTGCGCGATTTGCGACCCGATCCCAGCTTGCGGGTCAGCGTGTTGCGGCCCAGGCCCAGCTTCGCCGCGGCTTCGGAGCGGTGGCCGCCGGTGTGCGCCAGCGCGGCATCGAACAGCGCCTTGTCGAACATCGCGCGGGCTTCGGCATTGAGATCGACGCTGCCCGCATCCAGGCGCGCGCGCGCCCACGCGCCCAGCGCGGCTTCCCAGTCCGACGACAGCGACGACGACGACGCATTCACCGCTGACGCCGCATCGGCGAACACGTCCTCGAGATCCGCCGCCGCGATCACATCGCCCGGCGCCAGCGCGGCCAGTCGCCAGCACAGGTTTTCGAGTTCGCGCACATTGCCCGGCCAGTCGTGCGCGAGCATGCGCTGCAGCGCCGCTGGCGCGAAACGTTTGACCGGCGCATCGAACTTCAACGCCGCCGCGCGCAGGAAGCGTTCGGCCAGCCTCGGGATGTCGTCGCGCCGCGCGCGCAGCGGCGGCAGTTGCAGGCGCACCACGTCGAGGCGATGCAGCAGATCGGCGCGGAAGCGGCCTTCGGCGGCCAGCGCGTTGAGGTTCTGGTGGGTGGCGGCGATCACCCGCACGTCGACGCGGATGAGTTCGCGGCCACCGACGCGGAAGAATTCGTTTTCGGCCAGCACGCGCAGCAGCCGCGTCTGCAGCGGCAGCGGCATGTCGCCGATTTCGTCGAGGAATAATGTCCCGCCGTCGGCCTGCTCGAAGCGGCCGACGTGGCGACGCGCGGCGCCGGTGAACGCGCCGGCTTCGTGGCCGAACAGTTCGCTCTCCAGCAGTTCCGAAGGAATCGCCGCGGTGTTCAGCGCGACGAAGGGTTTGCGCGCGCGCGGCGATTCGCGGTGCAGCGCGCGCGCGACCAATTCCTTGCCGGTGCCGGTTTCGCCGGTGACCAGCACGCCCAGCGGCGCCTGCGCCAAGCGGCCGATGGCGCGGAACAGCGCCTGCATCGCCGGCGTGTCGCCGACCAGCGCATCGCCGACCAGCGTATCGATCACGGGCGCCTGTTCGACGGACAGCGCATCGGCGCGGCGCGCGCGACCGGGCGCCAGCGCCTGCGCGGCCAGCGCGACTGCGGCATCGAGATCGAAGGGTTTCGACAGGAATTCATGCGCGCCGCCGCGGAACGCACCGGCGGTGCTGGCGATGTCTGTGTAAGCGCTCATCACGATCACCGGCAGCTGCGGGTGCTTCGCCTTGATCGCATCCAGCAGCACCAGCCCGTCGTCGCCGGGCATGCGTACATCGGTGAACAGCAGCTCCGGCGGCGCGCGGCCGGCGATCGCATCCAGCACGCCGCGCGCGGAATCGAAGGCAGTGACCTCGTAGCCCGCTTCGCGCAGCGCGGTGGCCAGTACGAAACGCACCGAGCGGTCGTCGTCGACCACCCAGACCGCAGCGGCATCGTGCTTTGCGGCGTCATGCGTCATCGTTGTGCGCCTTCATGGATTCCGGATCGTCGTGCGGATGCAGCGGCGCGAACGGCAGCACCACGGTGAATACGGTGTGGCCGGGCCGCGAGCGGTAGCTCAGCGAGCCGCGATGTTCGCGCGCGACCTGCTGCGCCAGCGCCAGGCCCAGGCCGGTGCCCTCGGCGCGACCGCTGACCAGCGGCAGGAACACCTGCTCCGCCAGCGCCTCGGGCACGCCGCGGCCGTCGTCGGCGATCTCCAGCCGCAGCGCGCGCGCATGCGCCACGTCGCCGATGCGCACGCCGTGCTCCACGCGCGTGCGCAAACTCACGTTGGCCGCGCCGGCCTCGATCGCATTGCGCACCAGATTCCACAGCGCCTGCGTCAGACGATCGGCGTCGCCGGGCAGTTCCGGCAGCGACGGGTCGTAGTCGCGGATCAGTTTCACCGCCCAACCGGCGTCGCTTTCCGCCAGCCGCAGCACGCGTTCCAGCACGCCATGGATGTTCAGCGGCTCATGCGCGCGCGCCGGCTGCGGCGACAGCAGTTGGTCGATGAGTTCGGTCAGCCGCGCGACTTCGGATTCGATCAGTTCGGTGAGTTCGCGCGCCTCGTCGCTCTCGACCCGGCGGGCCAGCAGTTGCGCCGCGCCCTTCAAGCCGGCCAATGGATTGCGCAGCTCGTGCGCCAGACCCTTCAGCGCCGCCGACAGCGCCGACGGCAGCACCGACGCGGGATCCTCGCCGGGAAATTCATCGACCGGATGCGCCTCGATCCACCAGCCGCCGTCCGCACGCTGCGACAGCAGGGCGTCGGCATACGGCCGGTTCTCGCTGCCCGGGAACCCGAAATGCAGCCGCCGCAGGCGGATCTGCTCGCCGGCCGGCGGCTCGGCCAGCATCCGCGCCAGCCGCTGGCCTTCCACCTCGAACGCCGCCAGCGGCACGCCCGCAAGCCGCCGCTGGCTCACCCCCAGCCAGCGCGCGAACGCCAGATTGCCGCCCGCCACCCGGCCCCGGGCGTCGCACCAGGCGATGGGCGTGGTCAGCGCGTCGAAGGCGCCGGTATCGAGCGTGACGGCAGAGATGGGATCGGCGGACATTGCACCAATCTAGTGCAAGCCGGCCGGGAGCGCGAGCACAATGCCCTGCGGATGCCGTACCCCCGGACCGGGATGTCGATTCCCGGGCCGCTCGAACGTCCTATCTCCTGTACGTGGCTGTCGCCCCGTCATCGCCCCGCTCAATGAAAAGGAAACCACCATGCGCCGTCCCTTCCTGTCCGCCGCCACGCTCGGCGCAGCACTAGCCGCCGCCGCCCTCGTCGCGGACGCCGCGCCCGTCACTTATCGCATCGATCCCGATCACACCTTCCCCAGCTTCGAAGCCGATCACATGGGCGGCCTGTCGGTCTGGCGCGGCAAGTTCAACCGCACCACCGGCGACGTGGTTCTGGACAAGGCCAAAGGCACCGGCACGCTCGACATCGCGATCGATATCGACAGCATCGATTTCGGCCACGACGCGATGAACGCGCACGCCAAGGCCGCGGACTTCTTCGATGTCGCGCAGCATCCGCAGGCCACGTTCACCGGCAAGCTCGAAGGCTTCAAACAGGGCAAGCCGACGCGCGCGACCGGCACGCTCACATTGCGCGGCGTCACGCGGCCCGTCGTGCTGAAGATCGGCAGCTTCAAGTGCATGCCGCATCCCATGCTCAAACGCGAAGTCTGCGGCGCCGACGTCTTCGCCACGCTGCAGCGCGACGAATTCGGCATCACCGCAGGCAAGGATTACGGCTTCGACATGCGCGTCGCGCTGCGCATCCAGGTGGAAGCGATCGCGGCGGAGTAAGCGTAAACGTTGCGTTCGCCTGGATCGACGATTGATACGTGTAGGAGGGCCTTCAGGCCCGAGCTCCAGGCCGCAAACCTGATCAAAAGCCAGCTCGGGGCTGAAGCCCCTCCTACACAAGCACGGCGACGGATTCAAACATATTCGTACCGGATCGATAGCGTTGAGGGTGGAATCCGCTTCGCGGGTTCCACCCCGTTACTGCAATTTGCGGCCTTACCTGCGCGCGAACGCCGCGAATCCGCTCACGAACTCCGCCAGCAGCTTGCGCGTGGCCTCATCCGCCAATTCCCCGTCCGCGTCCAGCAGCTTGTGCACGCGCGACACCTGCAGGCGGCCGCCCGACCAGAACTGCACGCCCAGCGTACGCAGCACCGGCAGCCACGCGTTCTGCGCCAGGATCGTCCCGAAGCCGCCCGGCGATGCACCGATCACCGCGAACGGCCGCCCGCCGAACACCCGGCCGATGTCGTCGCCCGGACGCGACAGCCAGTCGATCGCGTTCTTGAACACCCCGGGGATGCCGTTGTTGTATTCCGGCGTACACAGCAGCACGCCATCGCTGGCGACGATGCGGTCCTTCAACGCGACGACCGCAGCGGGCAAGCCTTCGCGCGCTTCGAGATCGCCGTCGTAGAGCGGGATGCCGTGCAGCGTGGCGGTCTCGAACTGCACGTCATCGCCTGCGAGCGATTGCGCCGCGCGCAGCAACACCGTGTTGAAGGAACCGCTGCGGAGACTGCCGGAGATGCCGAGGAGGTTTGTCATGGGGGTTCCGGAGGATTGCGGTGAAGGAGATCACGGTAACACCGTAGGGCGGAACCTTCGAAGGCGACTCCACCATGAAGGGCGAACGCAATGGAATGATGGAATCCGCTGCGTGGATTCCACCATCCCGTTACGCCTTACGGCCTTCAGCGCTTCGGGATCGCCGTATCGGATTCGAGCATCGGGAAGATACCGGGATCCGCCAAGAACTTCTCGATGAACCAGCGCCCGGCTTTACCGAGGACGCCGGGCCGGTGAGCGATGCAGAAAGATGCAACTGGCCGTGGTTGCTGGACCCGTACGCGGACAAGGTTGCCCTTCTGGAACTCCGGCTCGGCCAAAAAGCGCGGCAGGAATCCGACGCCAAGGCCGGCAATCTGGGCAGAAAGCTTGTCGCGCATAGTTGCGACTGTCAGCGTGTCCTGTCCAGCGAGCAGGCCGATCGTGCGCGGCGACTGCACCCGCGAGGTGTCGGCGACGCTCACGGCACGGAAAGGCTGTATGTGTTCGTCGGCGACGGGCCCAGCAAACCTTTGGGCCAGAGCGGCTAAAGCATGGGTCGGCGCCACCGCGTAGTCGAACGCGAGACGTCCTATAAGATGGATGTCGTAGCCGCCTCCCGATGGAATTCCGCCGGCGCCCATGCCGCCGATGATCAGATCCGCGCGATCGTTCTCCAGTGCATCCCAGCAGCCGGCAAGAGCTTCTTCGCGAAGCGACAAACGCGTGCCGGAATGCAGCATGTCGAAGGCGGGAATCATCGGATACAGTATTTGCAGACCGAAGATCGTATCGACCGCGATGCGCAGATCGGTTTCCCAGCCCGATGCCATTTGCGTCAACCGATGCTCGATGTCGCCCGCGATTCGCAGAAGACGTCGCCCATCGACCAGCAAGTCGGCGCCGATCAGGGTCAGCCGTAGCCTACGGCCGCTCCGGTCGAACAGACGCAGACCAAGGCTCGATTCGAGCTGCGCTACCGTATAACTCAGAGCCGATGGCACCTTGTGCAACTCCGCTGCGGCTTTGGAGAAGGATGCATGTCGCGCGACAGCGTCAAGCACGATCAGGGCGTCGAGAGACAGCTTCGGGGTCGGCATGAAGATCAACTCTTTTGGTGCTGGAGATCGAATTCTTTCGGTTCCTGCGAGTGCGCTCGACGGATAGACTGCCCATCCATCGCGATTTATTGATCATGACGCCATAGATTAGCCGCTCCAGGAGCCTGCCGCATCATGCCTCTAGTAATCAACAAACTGGCCTCAGTTTTGCCCATCACCCTGATCGCCTTGGTCGCGCTGCTCGGCATGGTCGCTCCGGCGCACGCTGCCGAAACGGCCTCCACTTCAGCGCGCGCGGTTACTGTCACCTATCTTAAGTCGCAGCCCGGGAAGTTGCCGGAACTGGAACGCTTCGTGCGCGCGAACTGGTTTGCGATGGACGAGCTCGCAGTGCGGCAAGGACTCTTCGTCAGCTACGAATGGCTCGACACGGGAGACGATTCATCGCCGTGGAATGCGCTGGTGACCGTGACTTATGCCGATGAGAAGGGATTCGAGGGCATCGCAGAGCGCTGGGCACCCATCAAGACAGCGCATGTCGAAGTGCGTCCCGACAGTCTGGGAATGAAAGACCTCGGCCAGGTGCTCGAAACGAAGACGCTGTTCGAGCGTGTGCCGTTCATGTCCAAACGGGCCATGTCATCGCCCGGCCCGTTAGGCGCGCATGCCAATTGAACCCACCATCCCGCTTGCCGAAGGATTCAGATGATGAGCAACGACTTCCTGCAACGCTACGTGCGGCCGGCTGCGCTGATCTGCCTGCTGCTATTCGTTTCATTTGCCTCGGCGCAGACGGGATCGACTCCCGGGACCAACCCCGATGCAACTGCAGCACGCGAAACCATCGAAGCGTACTTCCGAGCGGCCGATTCGGCCAATGCGGATAGCGTACGCGGTGTTTTCCTCCCCGCCGGCCGGATCGAGGGCGTGCTGGGCGGCGCCTTCGTGTCCTGGACCGCCGAGGATTTCGCCAAACGCAACTTCAACGGTGAACTGCCTACCAACGCAGCCAAGATTCAACGCACGATCGAGTGGCTTGATGTGTCCGGCCCGGGTGCGGTCGCACGCGTGACGATCAAGACGGGTCCCAACAGCATCTATACCGATTACTTCATCTTGTTCAAGGTGGACGGCGAATGGAAAGTCGGCCTGAAGGCTTTCGCCAACACGTAGCCTGAATCTGCAAGGTCTCATGCGCCTTCATTCTTCAAAACGGCGTACAACGCCTTAGTAGGCTGTTGAAATTCGAGCCTACAACAGTGCCGTAGCCCGGGTCTCGCCAGCGGCGAGACCCGGGATCGCACAGCGCAAGCATCGTCATCGATCGCGAATATGCGTTTCGACACTGTCCATGGCAACGACCGACACAAGGCATTGATGCGCATGGCGGCACGCGCGAAAACGATGCGCTGACATCGGCATTGGAAAGAACGACTTTCGAGCGGATTGCGCCGGCACGGCATCAAAGCGGTCGCGATCTCCTTTCACGACGGATGACGGAACACCCGGGCTTGCGGCGACGGTTCCCCGGGTCTCGCCGTTGGCGAGACCCGGGCTACGAAAATCGATGCGGGCTGATGCCGAAAGCGGGCATCGATAACGTCGATCTTCATTCCGGACATCGCGGCGATGTCTCGTCGCCTTGCATCCTCACGACGAACGGATTGAGGTTGCGACGCCACGTCGCAGCACGTTCCACCGTAAACAAATCCAACTCCTGTCACACGCCTGAAACACCGACAGGAATGCTGCACCGCGACAATGTCGCCGTGTTGACCCTGTCTATGGGACACGTTAGGGTTAGCCCCGCCTGGGGCGGACCGTACGGGTTCGGATGGCGGTCAAACGGGGCAGGGACGATCAGAAGCGCCTCGGCTTCTCGCAAGACACAACCTCTTTACAAGGATGCAAATCATGATCAACCGATTCGGCAAGAATGCGCGTGCGTTGCTCTCGACCCTGATTCTGGCAGCCGTGGCGGGGCCGTCGATGGCCAGCACGCTGAACCAGAACGTGTCGTGGACCATCGACCGCGCGGGCACCACCGCGAAGTATCGCGTCGTCGCTTACGGCGACTCCATCTATGCGGGCTACAACGGCTCCATCTCCAACGCCGCCAAGTATTCGGCGCCCACGGTCGATGCCGAATACCTGGCGGCGCTGTGGGGCGCGGACATCGAAAGCATCCGTCGCGCCAAGTCGGGCGCGGTGGCTTCCGACGTCTACAACAACAAGATCGTCGCCGAACGTTCGTACATGCAGGCCGCTTCGACCCGCGTGGTGACCTTCGAGATGTGCGGCAACGATGGCCTGCAGGCGCGCACCGCCTTCAAGGGCCAGACCGGCACCTGCAACTACAACGTGCTGAGCACGGCGGTGGCCAACTGCAAGACGTATCTGGCCGCGGGCATGGACTACATCAACGCCAACGCTTATTCCGGCGTGAAGCTGAAAGTCGTGGCCAATCTGTACTACCCCGGCTATAACGCCGACAACGTGCAGAGCGGGTGCAACGATCCGACCACCGGCGCCAGGGTGAACCTGCGCGACAAGTTCCTGCCGGCGATCGCGCAGATGAACTACTGGACCTGCGAATACGCGCGTCAGAAGGGCTTCAAGTGCGTGGACAACTTCGCCGAGTACATGGGCGCTGACTACGACACCAACGGCGACGGCCAGATCGATTCTGAGGCACTGAAGTATGTGGCCGGCGAAAGCGAAGCCAGCTATCTGGCCCGCATCACCGGCGCGCTGCGTCCGACGCTGCGCGATGCCAACACCCACTTCGTGTCCTCGTCGAGCAGCTACGACTACATCCAGTCCGACGACGTCCACCCGACCTACACCGGCGGTACGGTGTCCGCGGGTCTGTGGGGCGGCACCACCGGTACCGGCGCGGCGCGCTACACGTCCTTCGCGGGCGGCAAGAGCCCGATCTGGAACCAGTTCGGTCATGAGCGCATGGGCTGGTCGTTGTCGACCTTCAGCCCGATCGCTCCGTAACGCACGTCAGCGTCGATGGATGATCGCGACAAACCGCATCCCGCGCCGTCCGCTACGGACGGCGACGGGGTGCGCGTGGTCGAGCGCACGGGTGCCGGAAGGCGCCCGGCGCTTTTATACAAGGCGTTGGCGCTGGTCATGGTCGGCGCGACGCTGTTCGGCGGCTTCTATCTCTACACCCGTAACGAAGCATCGAATGCCGGACAGGCCGATGCCGCAAACGACACTGCAGACACGCGCATCGCCGACGCGCACGCGATGGGCGCCGAGAATCCCGCGTCATCCGCAGCGGCCGCCGTGGCGCTTCACCAGATGAGCGCGCAATCCAATGGTTCCGGCAGTGGTCCTACGCCGGATCTGGCCGACGCGCTGTCGGGCATCGTGCGTCCCGGCGAAGAGCCCTCGGGCGCCGAAGTCATCGCCGAGTTGAACAAGGCCGGCATCCATACGGGCATCGGCGCGTTTCCGCCGCCGGGCACCAGCCCGCCGCTGGTGGGACTGGCGGTTCCCGACGATTACGCATTGCCGGAAGGCTATGTCCGCCATTTCCAGGCGACCGACGACGGCCAGCGGATCGAACCGATCCTGATGTTCTCGCCCGACTATCAATTCTTCGACGCATCCGGCAAACCGATCAAGATCCCGGAGAACCGCGTGGTTCCGCCGGGCATGGCGCCGGACGGGCTGACGGCGCGGCCGATCAAGATTCCGCCGCCGCTGCAACCGGGGAAACCCTAGATCTGAACGCGATCCTGCGCTCCCACCCCATCTGGCGCGGACTCGCGGCGGTCGCTGCCAGTGCGGCCCTGCTGGGCCTGTACGCCTCCGGCACGGCGTTCGCCGGCATTCCATTGGTTTATCTGCTGGGCTTCGTCGCGCTGGTGCCTTGGCTGCTCGCGCTGGACACCACCCGCAGCGTCCGCGGCGCCGCGTGCAGCGGTCTGGCGATGAGCGTCGCCTTCGTCGTCGCGGTGCTGGCGTGGTTCGGCTACGCCATCGCCCACTACGCCGGCGCGGACTCCGCAATCGGGCTGCTGATCGTGCTGGCGGCTTCACCGCTGCTGCAGCCGCAGTTCATCGCCTTCGCGCTGGTGCGTCATTTCGTTGGGCGTCGCCACGGTGCGGTGGTGCGCGCGCTGGCCGGTGCGTCGGCATGGGTCGCGGCCGAATGGCTGTTCCCGAAACTGCTGGGCGACACGCTCGGTCATGGGCTGCATCCCTCGCATCTGCTGCGCCAGATCGCCGATGTCGGCGGCGCGGCCGGCATCACCTTTCTGCTGATCCTCGCCAACGAAGCCGTGGCCGCCGCCATCGTGCGCCGCCGCGACGGCATGCGCGCAGTGATGAAGCCGCTGGCGATGGCCGCGTGCGTGGTGATCCTGATGGCGGGCTACGGCGGCGTGCGCCTGTCGATGCTGTCGGCGGCGCCCGCAAGCACCGACAAGCCGCTGCGCGTGGGCATGGTGCAGTCGAATATCGTCGACTACGAACGCCTGCGCCGCGAGATGGGCGCGTATGAAGTGGTACGCCACGTACTCGACACGCATTACGCGATGTCGCGCGAGGCGGTCGAACAACATCGGGTCGACGCGCTGCTGTGGTCCGAGACCGTCTACCCCACCACGTTCGGCAATCCCAAAAGCGAAGGCGGTGCCGAACTCGACCGCGAGATCCAGGAGTTCGTGTCCGCCGCCGGCGTGCCGCTGGTGTTCGGCACCTACGATCTGGATGCGGGCGGCGAATACAACGCGGCGGCCTTCCTGCGGCCGCGGGCGGCGCCGCTGGGTTTCTATCGCAAGACCGATCTGTTCCTGTTCACCGAATACGTGCCGCAGTGGCTGGACGGGCCGACGTTCCGCCGCTGGATGCCGTGGGCCGGCACCTGGACGCGCGGCGACGGCGCGCGCGTGTTCCCGCTGCAACTGGCGGATGGGCGCGAGATTCCGGTCACGCCGATGATCTGTCTGGACGACGTGAACAGCGGTCTGGCGATCGACGGCCGGCGGCTGGGCGCGCAGGCGATCCTGAGCATGTCCAACGACTCCTGGTTCACCGGCCACCCGGCCGGCGCGAACCTGCATCTGGCGGTGGCGGCCTTCCGCAGCATCGAAACCCGGCTGCCGCAGCTGCGCGTGACCAACAACGGCGTCAGTGCGGTCATCGACGCGACCGGCGCGGTGGTCGCCAGTACGGCGATGGACGAACAGAAGATCCTGATCGGCGAAGTGCAGACCGGCGAACCGCCCGCGACGCTGATGGTGGCCTGGGGCGACTGGGTCGGCCGCGCGGGTTTCGCGTTCCTCCTGTTGATGGCGCTGTCTGCCGCCGGTGCGGCGCTGACGAAGCGCACCGCACGCAATGCGGCGTCTTCCGCATCGACAACGACATCGCCGGAAGACTTCCGGGCCGACGTCGTTGTGCTTGCGCCCGCATGGCGCATCGCCGCGGGTCTGCTGCAGGCGATCGCCCGCGGCAGCCTGCTGTGGATGGGCGCGGCGCTGCTGTTGCTGGACAACCCGGAGACGAATCGGCTCACGCAAATCTGGACCTTCGCCGCGCTGGTGCTGGCGCCCGAGATCGCCGCATGGTGCATCCAGCGCGCCTTCGCGGCGACGCTGCGGATCGAGGGCAACGCGCTGGTGCTGGAACAGCGCGAACGACGCATCGAGATTCCGCTGAACAACATCGCATCAGCGACGCTGTGGACGCTGCCGATTCCCGCCACCGGCGTATGGCTGACGCTCGACTCCGGGCGACGCTGGTCGCAGGGCATCGCGCTGCGCGATCCTGCGGCGCTGGTCGATGCGCTGGTCGATGCGCTGGTTCGCGCCGGCGCGCGTCCTGCGCAATCCGAAACCCTCACCGGCCGTGCCGCGGCCTACATGCGCACGCGCCTGGCCGTGCCCCGCAGGGCGATCGATCGCATCGCGCTGAAGTTCGTGCTGTTCCCGCTGGTGCCCGCCCTGCCCGCCTTCCGCCTGCACCAGCACATCGCGTTCGGCGGCACTTTCGGCGAGTACCACAGCTTCGGCCTGCAGGCTTACGTCGTCGCGCTGCTCATCTGGTGGGCCACCTGGGCGATCCATCTGGCGATGTTCGCCGCCGCGCTGCGGGTCGCAATCGAAGCGGGCACATGGCTGTCGCTCGCATTGCGTCCCGCCAGCGCGATCGACGTGCGCAGGACGCTCGAATTCCTCGGCCGACTGGTGTTCTACGTCGGCGTGCCCGCGTGGCTGGCGATCCGTTTCCTGGCTTGATCGCCGATTGACGCGTTCCGGTGTTGGGGAAACTATTGGTTACGCCTCGAAACTGGGGTTGACCAACAGTTAGGCGCCATGGCCGTTTTCCTTGTCTCGTTTCGTTCCTAAGAAGGAAGTGCTTCCGCTTCAATACGGAGATAAGTCATGGAAAGATTCTCTGTCATTTCCCTCCTTGCCCTCTTGACATTATCTAGTGCCGTTTTTGCGGAAAAACCGCAGAAAGGTGGCACCGCACCTGCACCCAAATGCAAAATAGTAAAGATTCCAGCCATCGTGTGCCCTGCGGGGTGGGATCTCGCAAAAGACTTAGAGGCACAAAGCAATAAATGCAAGACCCAGCTAATAGATAGAACTGTTTGCAAGAATGCTGCCGCGTATACCGGCAACCAGAAGGAAGTGGAAGTAATTACAGCGCCGGCAACTAACTAATAACAGACCGGCGCCTAACAATTCATTCAAGCCGAACCCGTTTCGCGGGTCGGCTTAATTCAGGCGTTAGACATTACTCAATGAAAATTTCGCGCACAGACTTTAGCTTTATAGCGTTGGCGCTGCTAGGGCTGCTTTTCTCAATTTTCCCTGACTTTGTCAAATCTCCCGTATCTTATGCTTGGCATGCCTTGACTGGCGAGATTGACTTATTCGGAATGCGTGAGTACCTGTCCTGGTTAGGGATTCTTGCAATACTGCTCACATGTACCATTGGCCGAGCAATCTTCCTACTTACCCGCCCATGCAAGACCACGGGTGCTCATGTGGTTTTCTACATTCTTACGGTATCGCTCATAGTCGCCGTTGCTCTCGCCCTTTCTAGCAGTAGCCTCTAACAATTCGTTCAAGCCGACCCCGTGTCGTGGCGTCGGCCACGTGCCTGCGCTACGCTGGCACGCGTCCGCCACCCCGCTGCGGGACGGATTAACTCAGCAACTGTCTTGCGATGGATGCGTTCAAGTGGCCATCATCGCCTCTACCCTCAACTCATCACGACGCCGTGCGTTGACAATGCTCAGCAGCTTGCGCATGCAGGCCACCAGCGCCACCT